>JAESGR010000041.1_pt1 | contig 546147 bp, 444 predicted proteins | sample 9269771 | NCBI WGS metagenome assembly JAESGR01 (sample SAMN15739572, study PRJNA653492) | algae metagenome | isolation source: Chroococcus sp. CMT-3BRIN-NPC107 and co-occurring heterotrophs from well... | place: USA: Clark Mountains Wilderness, California | collected 2010-04-18 | reverse complement strand
GACGACCCACGACCTCGCGCTGCCCGCGCTCGACCTCACCGCACCCGTGCTCGACCCGCTGGCGCTCGCCGCCGCGCTCTGCGCCGTGGACTCGACCAGCGGGCGCGAGGCGCCGGCGGTCGACCGCATGGCGGAGGTGCTCGCGGCGCGCGGGTGGCGCGTGACGCGCGTGCCCGTCGGTCCAGGGCGCGACGACCTGTTCGCCGAGGGCGAGCGGCCCGCCGAGGTCACGCTCTCGACGCACCTCGACACGGTGCCCCCGTTCATCCCGCCGCGCGTCGACGGCGCCCGGCTCCACGGCCGCGGCACCTGCGACGCGAAGGGGATCGCGGCGGCCATGGTGTGCGCCGCCGAGCGGCTGCGCGCGCGCGACGTGCCGGTCGGGCTGCTGTTCGTCGTCGGCGAGGAGACGACGCACGACGGCGCGCACGCCGCCAACGACGCGCAGCCCACGCTCGCGCCGGCGTGCCGCGCGCTCATCAACGGCGAGCCGACCGAGAGCATCCTCGGGGCGGGGACCAAGGGCGCGTTGCGGTTCACCCTGCGCGCGACGGGGCGCGCCTGCCACTCCGCCTATCCGCAGCTCGGCGACAGCGCGATCGCGAAGCTCGCCCGGCTGCTCGTGGAGTTGGAGTCGCTCCCGCTACCGACGGACCCGGTGCTCGGCGCGACGACGATCAACGTCGGGGCGATCACGGGCGGCGTCGCCGACAACGTGGTCGCGCCGCTGGCGGAGGCCCGCTGCATGGCGCGGCTGGTGACGCCCGCCGACACGCTGCGCGAGGTGCTGGACGCGTGGGTCGGCGACCGGGCGACGATCACCTGGGGCATCACGGTGCCGGCGGTGCACCTCGCGACCGCGCCCGACTTCGCCACCGACGTCGTCGCCTACGCGACGGACATCCCGGTCCTGACGGCGTGGGGGCGCCCGTACCTCTTCGGCCCGGGCTCCATCCACGTCGCGCACACCGACGACGAGCACGTGGAGGTCGCGGAGCTGCGCGCGGCGGTGGACGCGTACGAGCGGCTCGCGCTCGCGGCGCTCTCGGCGCCCTGACCGCCCACCGCGCGCGCGGGGCTCAGCGCAGGTACTGGTAGAGCCCCACGAGCCCCACGACCGCGCTGCCGAAGGCGAGCGCGTTGCCACCGCCGCCGCCGACCAGCAGCCCGAGCACCACGCCGGCGCCGCCGACGATCATCAGCGCCTCGGGCTGGCCGAACCCCGGTCCGTTGCGCGGCGCGCGCTCCTCGCGGCCGCCCTCCTGCGTGCGGACGGCGTGCATCGGCGCGGTGGCGACGCCGGCGCGGGCGCCCTCGCGCGTGGGGCCCGGCGCGGCGGGCGGCTCGGGACGCGGCGCCGGCTGCTCGGCGGGTGGCGCCGCGTTCGTCGGCGCGGTCACGGGAGCGGGCGACGGACCCGCGAGCTGGGCGTGCGCGCCGAGCGGCGAGAGCGACGTCAGGGCCAGCGACGTGGCGAGGGCGGCGACGGCGGCGCGGCGCGAACGGACGAGCATGCGGAACCTCGGAGATCGGGGGACGAGGGCTGACCTTCGTGCCGGCCGATTGGAAGATGCGCGCCGCGGCGCCCGCGTCCCGGTCGGCGCGGGGCGGACGGCCTAGCTCCTCGGCGTTCCGTCGCCGCGCGGCGGCTCCGCCAGCAGCCGCTCCTCGGCCAGCGGCGACTCCACGGGCGCCGCGGCCGGCAGGGCGATCGACAGCGCGATGCCGTCGGTCGCCGCGAGCAGCGGATCGAGCCCGGGCGTCGCCGACGCCGGGACCACCGCCGGCGGCACCACCAGCGGCGTGGCGAGGATGGGCGAGATCGCGACCGGCGGCGCGATGAGGGGCGCCACCTGCGGGCGGCCCACCACCTCGACGTTGATCGCGTGCGTCGGGCAGCTGCGCGTGAACGTGCCGTCGGCCGGGGACCATGACAGGTCGCGGCTCAGCGCGAAGGCGGTGCCGTCCGCGGACTGCCCCATGACGTGCGGCGCGAGCGCGACGCACAGCCCGCACGCGGTGCACTTGTCGCGATCGACCGTGAGCCGCACCTGCCGGCGCGGGAAGATGCCGCTCGGTGCGGTGAAGAGGTCGTCCAGCCCGCGGAGCGCCTCGCAGGCGGCGCGGTAGCCCTCGTCGATCAGCTCCTGCGCGTGCCCGAACACGAACCAGCCGATGTGGCTCACGCGCGGACGGATCAGCAGCATCGGCGGTCCGCTCCAGAGCGCGAGCGACGGCTGCTGCAGCGCGTGCATCATCACGCTCGCCGAGCGCATGAAGATCGACGCGAAGCCCTGGTCGTGGATCGTCGTGTCGTGCGTGAGGTCCGCGTTCCCGACGTCGACGGCGATGATCGCGTCGACGGGCGCGCCGTCGCGCCCGCGCGCGGCGACCGACACCGGCAGGTTGTCGACCGTGCCGCCGTCGACGCACACGCGCCCGTCGACGCGCCCCGGCGGGAAGAAGCCGGGGAGCGCGCACGACGCGTAGACCGCGTCGCGCACCGACACGTCGCGCAGCCCGTTGAGCCCCCACACCACCTGCGTGCCGCGCACCACGTCCACGGTGTTGATCAGCATCGGCGTCGCCAGCGCGTCGAAGTCGCCCTCGGGCACCACCATCTCGACGAGCGCGCGCAGCGGCTCGGCGAGGTACAGCGACGGGGAGCGCATGCGCTCCACCAGCATGCCGTAGTGGTTCAGGCGGAACAGCTCGCGCCGCCGCAGGGCGACGGCCCGCTCGGCCATCACCTGCTCGTGCAGCCCGCCCGCCGCCGCGGCGCCGAGGAGCGCGCCGATGCTGGAGCCGGCGATGAGCGTCGGGCGGATGCCGCGCTCGCGCAGCGCGCGCAGCACGCCGATGTGCGCGAAGCCCTTCAGCCCCCCGCCGCCGAGGACGAGCGCGATGCGCGGCGTGCGGCGCGCCACCACGCGTGGCACGCGCCGGCCGTCCGGCGGAAGGGAGTCGTGGGGCGCTCGGGGCATCGCGGATCCTCCACCGGGCAGGCGATGGCATGCGGGGTCGCGTGGCGTGAGCCGCGCGACGCGTCACTGGTGCGTGATACCCTGCAGACGCCTCCTGCGTTCGTCCCGTCACCGTGCGGGCACGGTTCGACAACGGAAGAAGCGCGCCACCCGCAGTCGGGCGACGGTCCATCGCGTACATTGGCGCCATGACCTCCCCTCCACGCAGCGGCGCGCCCACGGCGCGCGGCGACGCGGCCCTCGTGCGCGCCCTCGGCACCTGGGGGCTGGCCGCCAGCATCGTCAACGTCACCATCGGCGGCGGCATCTTCCGCCTCCCCGCCGGCGCCGCCGACGTCCTCGGCACCGCCGCGCCGCTCGCCTACGTCGTGTGCGCGGTGGCGATGGGCCTCATCGTCGTGTGCTTCGCGGAGGCGGGCAGCCGCGTCTCGCTCACCGGTGGGCTCTACGCCTACGTCGAGGTGGCGTTCGGCCCCTTCCTCGGCTTCATCACCGGCGTGATGCTCTGGGCGAGCATGAGCGCCGCGCTGGCCGCCGTCTCGACCTTCTTCGCCGACTCGCTCGTCGCCCTCGTGCCGGCGCTCGGCCCGGGCGCCGGACGCGTCGCCGCGCTCCTGATCGCGCTGGCGCTGCTCGCGGGGCTCAACGTGCTCGGCGTGCGCGGCGCGAGCCGCTTCAACTCCGCGATGACGGTCGCCAAGCTGGTGCCGCTCGCGCTGTTCGTCGTCCTCGGCGTCGTCGCGGTGCGCGGCGAGCATCTCGCCATCGCCCAGGCGCCGAGCACCGACGCGATGGCTCGCGGTTCGGCGTTCCTCATCTTCGCCTTCCTCGGCGTCGAGTCGGCGCTCGTGCCGAGCGGCGAGGTGCGGGAGCCGGCGCGCACCGTGCCGCGCGCGCTCTTCATCGCCATGCTCGCGGTCACGATCGTCTACGTCGCGGTGCACGTCGTCACGCAGGGGATCCTCGGCCCGGCGCTCGCCGGCTCGCGCACCCCGCTGGCCGACGCCGCGGGCGTGGCGCTCGGCGGCTGGGGGCGCACGCTGATCCTCGTCGGCTCGGCGATCTCGATGTTCGGCTACGTGAGCGGCATGACGCTCGGCGTGCCGCGCATCCTGTACGCGTTCGGCCGCGACGGCTTCCTGCCGCGCGTGTTCGCGTCGGTGCACCCGACGTTCAAGACGCCGCACGTCGCGATCGTCGCGCAGGCGATCCTCACCGGGATCCTGGCGCTCAGCGGCGGCTTCGAGCGGCTCGCGCTGGTCGCCAACGGCGCCGGGCTGCTGGCGTACGCCGCCTGCTGCGCCGCCGCCTGGCAGCTGCGCCGCAGGGACGTGCGGCAGGGCGGTGGGCTCCCGTTCACGACGCCCTTCGGCCGCATCGCGCCGGCGCTGGCGCTGCTCGTCATCGCCTGGCTGCTCACCGGCCTCTCGTCGCAGGAGTGGACGGCGCTGGCGATCGTGCTGGCGCTGGCGATCCCCGCGTACCTGCTCGCGCGGCGGGGAACGCGGACGCCCGGGCTCGCGGTTACCGAGACGACGGGCCCCGACGCGGCCGGGCGCTGATCGCCCGTCGCACGGCGAGACGCCCTCTCGAGCGACCGGACGGCCCGGAGTCGGGGGCGCCATCTTTGCCGGCCGGGCGGACGGCCGCGAGCTCGCGGCCGCTGCCGCCGGCGCCGTGCCGGACCCGCACGTCGTCGCTCACACAGTCGCCGCGCCGGCGCCCGCCGGCCTCGCGCTCGCCTCACCCCGTGGTGCCATGGATCCCCTGCTGTCGTTCCGCGCCGAGTTCCCGATCCTCGCGACCTCGACGTACCTCGTCTCCAACTCGCTCGGCGCCATGCCGCGCGCGGCGGCCGACCGGCTCGCCGAGTACGCGTCGGTGTGGAGCACGCGCGGCGTGCGCGCCTGGGCGGACGCGTGGTGGGAGCTGCCGGTGCGCGTCGGCGACGTCATCGCCCCGCTCATCGGCGCCGCGCCGAACGAGGTGGCGATGTCGCCCAACGTCTCCGTCGCGCACGTCGCCGTGCTCTCGGCGCTCGACTTTACGGCGCCGCGCGACACGATCGTGATGACGGCGCTCGACTTCCCGTCGGTGCGCTACGCGGTCGAGGGGATGGCGGCGCGCATGGGCGCGCGCGTGGTCGTCGTCCCCGCCGCGGCCGACGGCATGTCGGTCGACGAGGACGCGCTGTGCGCCGCGATCGACGAGCGCACGCGGCTCGTCGCGATCTCGCACGTCCTCTTCCGCTCCGCGTACGTGATGGATGCGGCGCGCGTGGCGCGGCACGCGCACGGCGTCGGCGCGCTCGTGATGCTCGACGCCTACCACTCGGTCGGCGTGCTCCCGGTCGACGTGCGCGCGCTCGGCGCCGACTTCCTGACCGGCGGGGTGCTGAAGTGGCTGTGCGGCGGCCCGGGAGGCTGCTTCCTCTGGGTCGCGCCCGACGTCGAGGCGCGCGCCGGCCGCGCCGTGCTCCCCGCGCTCACGGGGTGGCAGGCGCACGCGCGCCCCTTCGCGTTCGAGGACGCGATGGCTCACGCCGACGGCGCGTGGCGCTGGCTGAGCGGGACGCCGAGCGTGCCCGCGCTGTACGCGGCGCTGGAGGGGCCGCGGCTCGTCAACGCCGCCGGCATCGACGCCGTGCGGGCCAAGAGCCGCCGGCAGACGGCGCGGCTGATCGCGCTCGCCGACGCGCGCGGCTACCCGGTGCGCGCGCCGCGCGATCCCGAGCGGCGTGGCGGCACGGTCGCCTTCGACGTGCCGCACGGCTACGAGGTGGCGCAGGCGCTGCTCGCTCGCGACATTGTGATCGATTATCGCCCCGGCGCGGGCATCCGCGTCGCCCCGCACTTCTACACGTCGGACGAGGAGCTCGAGGCGGCCGTGGCCGCGATCGACGAGATCCTCGCGACCGGCGAATGGGAGCGGCACGCGGGGCGTCGGGCGATCGTGACGTAACGCGCTTCTTCTCGCAGGCAGCGCTTCTCGCCCGGCGCTCGGCGCCCGGCGCTCGGGCTGCCCGAGCGTCGGGCGCCGAGCGCCGGGCGAGAAGGACCACCCTCCTTCAGCATCGGGTCCAGACGATGAGCACCGCTCCCAAGCGCATCCGCAAGCAGTACGTCAACAGCGAGTACCCCCTCGTCATCATGCGCTTCGAGGACGGGCACGAGATCAAGGTCTACAAGGGCACGGGCAAGGAGTTCGACGCCTACCCGGGCGAGACCATCAAGCTGCTGGCGATGTACGACCCGACCTCGCACGACCGCGAGCTGGTCGACACCAAGAAGTCGGACGACTTCCCGGACGCGGCGGAGTGATCGCGCGTCCGCGCCCCACGTCCGCCCGCCGGCTCGCCTTCGGGCGGGCCGGCGTCGCGTTGCGCCGGGTCGCCGTCGTCTGCGGCGCCGCACTCCTGGCCGTGGGCGGCGCCGCCGACGCTGGTGCGCAGCGCCCCGCCGCGGCGAGCGCCGCGCGCCCCGCGCCCGTCCGCGCCGACACCGCGGCGCTCCGTCGCACGCTCGACTCGCTCGTCTCGGCGTACGAGGGCGGCAAGCGCGGGATCGTCGGCTACACGGTGCACAACCTCGACACCGAGGAGCGGCTCTCGTACCGCGGCGGCGAGACCTTCCCGACCGCGAGCCTGATCAAGGTCCCGATCCTGGTGACCCTGTACGACCTCGTCGGGAAGGGGATGATCGGGCTCGACGACCCGATCACGGTCCTCAAGATCGATCAGGTCCCGGGCGCCGGGCAGCTCCAGCACCTGCGCCCGCCCGTGACGATCCGCGTCGCCGACGCCGCGCGGTACATGATCACGATCAGCGACAACACCGCCACCAACCTCCTGCTCGACCGCGTGGCGCTGCGCCGCGTGTGGGACCGGATGGAGGCGCTCGGCCTACCCCACACGAAGGTCCACGCGAAGGTGTTCCAGCGCTTCACGAGCGTGGCGATGGACAGCTCCGTCAAGTACGGGCTGGGCGTCACCACGCCCGACGAGATGGCGGCGCTCTATGCGCGGCTCGCGCGCGGCACGGCGGTGAGCCCGGCCGCCGACTCCGCGATGCTGGCGATCATGTACGACAACGAGGACGACGCCCTGCTGCAGCGCCACGTCGCCGGGGTGCGGGCCGCCAGCAAGACCGGCGCGACCGACCAGGTGCGCACCGAGTGCGCGCTGTGGGAGCTGCAGTCGCGCGTCGTCGCCTGCGTGCTCACGAAGGAGAACGCCGACACGCGCTGGGTGCTCGACTCCGAGCCGCAACTGCTGATGGCGCACATGGGCCGCGCGATCACCGACGCCTGGCCGCGTCGCCCGCGCCCCGCCGCGCAGCCCTGAGCGGGACCTGCGCGGCAGCGGCGCCCACGCGCGGCGGACCGGCACGCCCCCTGCGCCAGCGGGGGGCGTGCCTGCCTACGCAACCCTCGCCCGCCGCGCCCTGACGGCGCCGGCCTCGCTCGCGCTGGTGGCGCTGCTCGCCGCCCCGGGAGCGCTTCGCGCCCAGCTCGTCGGCGTGCCCCTGCCGCCGCCCCGTCCCACGCCCGCCGCGGTCGTCGCCGCCGCGGACAGTGCCGACCCGAACCGGCCGCGCCCCTGGCGCGCCGACACCGCGGCGATCGTGCAGCGGCTCGACATCCAGGCCTGGGTCGACTCGGCGGCGCCGGCGCTCGCCCGCGCCCCGCGCCCCGCGCCCGCGGTCGCCGCGCCCGTTCCGCGCACCGATCCGGTCCCGCCACGTCCGCTGCCCGCCGCCCCGACCGCGAGCCCGCGCCCGACGCCGCGCCGGCCGTCACAGGAGGCGCGCACGGGGACCACGCCAGCCGCGCCCGCCGCGCCGTCGGCCACGCCCCCCGCGGCGCGTCCGGACAGCGCCGCGCGGCCGCCCCGCGCGCCGTAGCGCTCGGCCACGGGCCGTCGCACGCTGGCACGCGCCGCGCCGCGCGGCGTTGCCCGCGTCATCGGGCGCGGCTACGATCGGGCATGGCCGACCACCCGTCGCTCCGCCTCAGCGCCTCCGTCCGCGTCGCCCGCGACGCGGGGCGCCCCATCGTCGCCCTGGAGAGCTCCGTGCTCGCCCAGGGCCTCCCGATCCCGGCCAACCGTGACGCCGCCGAGCGGATGATCGGGGCCGTCGCGCGCGCGGGGGCCGTGCCTGCCGTCACCGCCGTCGTGCGGGGCGTGCCGACGCTGGGGCTCGAACCGGACGAGCTGGAGCGGTTCCTCGCCCGCGAGGGCGTCCGGAAGGTCTCCGCCCGCGACCTCGCGCCGGCCATGCTGCGCGGCCACGACGGCGCCACGACGGTCGCCGCCTCGCTCGCCCTCGGCGCCATGGCGGGCGTCTCGGTCTTCGCCACCGGCGGGATCGGCGGCGTGCACCGCGAGGCGCCCGACGCGCCGCCCGCCACCTGGGTGCGCGACGAGTCGGCCGACCTGCTGGAGATGGCGCGCTCGCCGATGCTCTGCGTCTGCGCCGGCGCCAAGTCGATCCTCGACCTCCCCGCGACGCTCGAGCGGCTCGAGACGCTCGGCGTGCCGGTGGTCGGCTATCGCACCGACACGCTGCCGGGCTTCTTCACCGTCGACACCGGGCTGCGCGTCCCGCACCGCGCCGACACCCCGGGCGAGCTGGCCGCGCTCTGGCGGCACCACCGGGCGCTCGGCCGCCACGAGGCCGTCCTCGTGGTCCAGCCGCCGCCGGCCGACACGGCGCTCCCGCGGGCGGTGGTCGACGGCGCGGTCGCCGACGCCCTCGCGGACGCCGCGCGGCAGGGCGTCGCCGGGCCGGCGGTGACGCCGTTCCTGCTCGCCGCCGTGGAGCGCGCCACGAGCGGGCGCTCGCTGGTCGCGAACCTCGCCCTCCTGGAGGCCAACGCCCGCCTCGCCGCCGAGGTCGCGGTCGCGCTGGCGGGCTGACGCGGCACGACGCACCCGCGCTGGCGCGGGGGCGCACAAGCTGCGATATGACGGGTGGCGACATTGAACTCGTCCGCGTCCGGGCTGTACTATAGGCAGACCAGATCAGGCGGAGGACGTACAGAATGACCAACCCCTTCCTGAGCTCCGAGGAGTACGACGAGCGCGCCCATGCCCTCTACAACGAGGGCAAGTACGACGAGGCGCTCGACGTGCTCAAAGAGGGGCTCTCGCTCTACCCGCACGCGGTGGAGTTGCACGTGGGGCTGGGCTACGCGCGCCTGGCGCGCGAGGAGTTCGCCTGGGCGCGTCGTGCGTTCGACGAGGCGCTCGTCCTCGACGCCGAGCACGAGGATGCCCTGGCCGGGCTCGGAGAGGTCCTGCTGAAGTTCGGCCAGCAGGACGCCGCGCTGCGCGCCTTCCAGCAGACGCTGACCCTGGGCTACCAGGACGACATCGAGCTGATGCTCCAGATCGGCCGCGCGCTCTTCCGCGAGGGGCTGATCGACGAGGCCAAGTCGTACTTCGAGGTCGCCGTCCAGGAGGCGCCCGACAACGCCGAGGCGATCGCCTGCGTCGGCTACGCGCTGCACCGGATGGGCGAGGACGAGAACTCGGCCGCCGCGCTGCGTCGCGCCCTGCAGCTCGACGGCGAGCACGTCGAGGCGCGCATCTACCTCGGCAACCTGCTCTACGACCGGGGCGAGTTCGAGAGCGCGCTCTACCACCTCGATCGCTCGACGCCAGAGGACCACTGGGACGAGCTCGGGATCTGGCGGCTGCTGGAGCTCAAGAAGTCGATCTACCGGCTGGCCGACGACGACGTCGAGCTGAAGCCGTGGGAGGCCCGGCTGGCCGAGCTGGCCGGCGAGCCCGACGCGATCGACGAGCTGCTGGCGGAGCTCGAGGCGGGCGAGGACGACGAGGCGCAGCTGGAGCTCTTCGCCGCCGAGGCGGTGCCGAACACCGAGCGCACCGACGACCCGCAGGTGCCGCCGGCACGTCTCGAGCTGGGGCGCCACAGCGTCGTCACGAGCGAGGGGCGCGAGATCGACGGCACGTGGGAGGAGATCGTGGGCCTCCTGCGCGACGCGAGCGGCGAGTTCGCCGGGCGCTCGGTCGACGACTTCATGTCGGCCGTCGCCCGGCGGCAGTACGGCAAGACGGGCGTCCGCATCTCCGCCCGCGACGCCGAGTCGTTCATCCGCGGCAGCGCGGCGGCCGGGCTGCTGCGCATCGTCCGCTAGCGGCCGGGCACGCGTGGGCGTCCGCTCCCGGGGACGCCCACGATCCCGTTCACGGACGCCCCTTCCGGCTCCCGGCCTCGCGGTCGGGGGCCGGTCGCACGAGGAACCCCGCGCGTGCCACCGTCCCGGCGGTGGTCGGCCCCTTGCACTGATGGGCGCTCGATGACGACCCCGAACCATCGCACCGCCATGGCCGCGCTGGACGCGGCCCGCCCGCTCATCACCCGCCTCGACGCCACGCGGCACCCCGAGGAGGTGGCGGCCGACCTCATCGAGGCCTGGAGCGCCGTCGAGACCTCGCTCCGCGCCCTGCTCGGCGGCTCGGCGCTCGGCGGCCAGGCGCTCGTCGGCGAGGTCCGCCAGCGCGGGCTGCTCGACTACCGCCACGCCCACGACCTGCTGGGTTTCCTGGCCGCGCGCGACCGCGCGACCCGGCACGGCTATCGCCCGGACGGCGCCGACGTCGACGCTTCGCGCACCGGCTTCCAGTCGCTCGAGGCCGCGCTGGGGCTGGGCATCGGCGCGCCGACCGGCGTGCACCAAGCGGTGGGCGCCTTCGCGCCGCCGCACGCTCCGGCGCCCGGTGCCCCCATGCCGAACGCGCCGTACGGCGCGGGGCAGGGAGCCCGCTCCGCGCCCGTCGCGCCGGCGGGCCTCGGCACCCCCGCGCCCGACCTCCCGGTGGAGCCCGCGCGACGGCGCGTGGACTTCCGCCGCCCGTCGCGCTCCGTGATCGCCGTCGCCGCGGTCGCGCTCGCCGTGGTGCTCGCCGGCGCGTACTGGTGGATCAGCGAGTCGCGCAGCCCGCGCGGGTTGGAGCGCGGCGTCGTCGCCTACCAGGCCGGGCAGAAGGACATCGCCCGCCGCGAGTTCCAAGCGGTGGCGGACGATCACGAGAACCTCGCCATCCCGCGCGTCTGGCTGGCCCGGCTCGCGCGCGAGGACGGCGACCTCACGCGCGCCACGACCGAGCTGCAGCGCGCCATCCAGGTCGAGCCGACGAGCGCCATCGCGCTGCGCGAGATGGGGCAGCTGCTCCTGCAGAGCAACCGTCCCGACCTGGCGACGAACTTCCTCCGCCGCGCCATCGAGGCCGACAACGGCGATCGCGTGGCGCAGGGGTGGATGGCGTGCGCCCTGGCGCGGCAGGGCAACGGGCAGCTCGCCCGCAGCTTCGCCCAGCGGGCCGGCCAGGGCGACTGGTCCGGGTGCGTGAACGCCGCGCCCGTGCTCCCCACCGCGCCCGGCCAGGCGCCGCTGCCGCAGGGGGCGTACGCCCCGGGAACCGTTCCGCCGGGCGCAGTGCCGCCGTATCCCGCGTATCCGGCGCCGCAGGGTGGCGTTCCGCGACCCTGAATCGTCGGCAGCACGGCCCGACGACGGGGGCGGCGCCACGAAACCGTGCGCCGCCCCCGTCGCGTAGTGCCGCCCGTGCGCGTCGCTCCGAGTCGCGCGCCTCACGTCGTCCCGGACCGTCCGTCGTGCCATCCCTCATCGAGTTCCGCGGCGTCGGCAAGCGCTACCAGCGCCCGTTCGCCTCCGACGTCGTCGCTCTGGAGGACGTGTCGTTCGACGTCCACGCGGGCGAGGTGCTCGGCATCGCCGGCCCGAACGGCGCGGGCAAGAGCACCCTCATCTCGATCCTGCTCGGCTACGTGCCGCCGAGCCGCGGCGAGGTGCGCATCGCCAACCGCCCGGTGCGCGAGTACATCGAGCGGCACGGCGTCGGCTACCTCTCGGAGCTGATCGACGTCGACCCGCGCTGGACGGTGCGCGTCGCGCTCGAGCGCTTCGCCACCCTCGCCGGCGTCCCGGACGCCCGGCTCCCCGTGCGCGTGCGCGAGGTGATGACCCGGCTCGGCCTCGACGAGTACGCCGACCGTCCGTTCCGGAAGCTCTCCAAGGGCAACAAGCAGCGGCTCGGCCTCGCCCAGGCGCTGCTGCGCGAGGAGCGCGTCCTGATCCTCGACGAGCCGACGCACGGCCTCGACCCGCTCTGGATGATCCGCTTCCGCGGCATCCTCGCCGAGCTGCGTCGGCCGGGGCGCGCGATCCTCGTGGCGTCGCACAACCTCGAGGAGCTGGAGCGGCTGTGCGACCGCGTCGCCATCCTCGACCGCGGACGCGTGACGCGCGTCGTGCAGGTCGGCGAGGTGCTGCCGCACACGCACGAGACGCTCTACCGGCTGACGGTGGCGCGCGGGGCCGACCGCCTGTCCGACGTCTTCACCGAGGCGGTGGACCTCGGCCGCGGCGACTGGGCCGTGAGCGCGCCCACGCTCGAAGCGCTGAACCACGGGATCGCGGCGCTCATCGAGCGCGGCGTCCTGCTGGTGGGCGTCGCTCCGGCGCAGAGTGCGCTCGAGCAGGTCTTCCACGACGCGATCGGCGAGGTGCTGCTGTGATCTCCTTCGACGGGTCCACTCCCGCGGCGTCCCGTACGGTCGACCGCGACCGCGCCGCCCGCGTGCTCGACGAGCTCACCGCGGCCTCCCTGGTCGCGCAGCCCGCCGGCGGCGCGGTCCTCGACGACGACGACTTCCTCGTCTCCGACGAGACGCTGGACATCGACCCGGCCGAGTCGCCGCTGCGGCGCTACCTCAAGTACCAGGTGCGCGACTTCGTGCAGCAGCGCGCGGTCTGGCTGCTCGCGATCGGGCTGATGGGGCTCTACTTCTTCTGGGACAACTACACGCCCGGGCTGCGCGACTCGGGCACGACCCTCACGCCCGCGCAGGAGGCCGAGCGCTTCCGCGGCCTCGCCCTCGGCATGTCGGCGGCGTTCGCGCTCATGGCGTCGGTGTTCACCGTGCACGGCATCGTCTCCGCGGAGCGGGAGCGCGGGCTGCAGCGCTTCCTGTTCGCCAAGCCGATCGCCCGCGTCCCCTACTACCTGCAGAAGCTCGGGATCGCGTTCGTCGGCACGCTGCTGCTGACGCTCGTCATGGTGCTGCTCCTGGGCGCGGTGTTCGGCGCCGCGGTCCCGCTGACGTCGGCGATGCTGCTCGCCACCGCGCTCTTCACGTCGGTCGGCGGGCTCGCCTTCCTGCTCTCGACGCTCGTGCGCTTCGAGGGTGGGTTGGCGCTGGTCGCCACGCTCGGCGTCATCCCGCTGCGCGCGCTCTCGCAGGAGGGCGGGTCCTGGGCGTGGCTCGGGTCGCTCCGCTTCGTGCTGCCGCCGCTCGAGCGGTTCATCCCGCTCGTCGAGCCCTCCATGGGCGGCGATCCGCTGCGCGCGATGCTGTGGGCGGTCGGGTACGGCGCCCTGTGCGTGGCCGGCGGGATCATGGTGCTGCGCCGCCGCTCGATCCTCTCCTGACGGGGGCGGCGCGGGGCCGGTGAGGCGCCGGTGAGGCGCCGGGGCACGCACGGTGCCCCAGAGGCCTTCACCGAGCGGGGACGTCCGACCATCCTCCGGTCGGACGTCCCCGCTCCGCTTTCCAGCCCCACGCGATGCCGCCGAACGCCGCCACGCCCCTGATCGACCCCGCGACCGTGCACCGCACGGTGCTCCCGAACGGCCTCACCGTGCTCGTGCGCCGCGACGCCAGCGCGCCGGTGGTGGCAGTCAACACCTTCGTGCGCGCCGGCTACTTCGACGAGAGCGACGACGTGGTCGGCGTCGCGCACGTGCTGGAGCACATGTTCTTCAAGGGCACCGCGCGGCGCGGCGTGGGCGAGATCGCCAAGCAGACGAAGGCGCAGGGCGGCTACCTCAACGCGCACACGATCTACGACCACACGAGCTACTACGCGGTGCTGCCCGCGTCGGGCTTCGTCGAGGGGCTCGACATCCAGGCCGACGCGTACGCCAACTCGCTCGTCGACGCGGCCGAGCTGGCGAAGGAGCTCGAGGTCATCATCCAGGAGGCGAAGCGCAAGCTCGACAACCCGGGTGCCGTGACGGTCGAGTCGCTCTACGCGCTGCTGCACGACCGCCATCGCGTGCGCCGCTGGCGCATCGGCACCGAGGAGGGGCTGCGGCGCCTCACGCGCGACGACGTCGCGGGCTTCTACCGCACCTACTACCGGCCGAGCAGCACGGTGCTGTCGATCGTCGGCGACGTGGATCCGGCCGAGGCGCTGGCGCACGTGGAGGCCCGCTACGGCGCGCTCCCCAACGGCTCGGTCCCGACCAACCGCGGCCCGACCGAGGAGAGCGCGTCCGGCTTCCGCTATCGCGAGCTGTCGGGCGACGTGCAGCAGGCGCAGGTCGCATTCGGGTGGCGCACGCCGGGCACGCGGGACGACGATACGCCGCGGCTCGACCTGGCGGCCGCGGTGCTGGGCACGGGGCGCGGCTCGCGGCTGTACCGCGCGGTGCGCGAGCGCGCGCTCGCCTCGCACGTGGGCGCCTACGACAGCACGCCCACGGAGCTGGGCATCTTCGTCGTGCACGCCGAGGGCGATCCGGCGCGCCTGCCGGACGCCGCGCGCGCCGCGTGGGCCGAGGTGCGCGCGCTGCGCGAGCACGGCGCCAGCGCGCACGAGCTCGCGCGCGTGCAGCGCATCGCCGAGTCGCGCTGGCTGCGCCGCCTGGAGACGATGGAGGGGCAGGCGAGCTGGCTCGCCGAGTGGGAGGCGCTCGGCGACTGGCGCCTGGGCGAGGACTATCGCGCCCGCGTGCAGGCGACGACCCCCGAGCAGGTGACCGACGCCGTGCGCCGCTGGCTCGTTCCGGAGCAGGCGGGGGCGGTCGTCTACCGCCCGCAGGCCTCGCCCGTCGTGGCCGCGGACGCCACGGCCTTCGCCGCGCTCCTGGCGAACGCTCCACCGGCGAGCGTCGGTGCGGGCGAGGCGCCGGCCGTGCAGGCGCCCGCGGTGCGTACGGGCGTGCCGACGCTCGAGCGGGTGCAGGCGGGCGTGCACGTCTTCCGCACCGCGCAGGGCATCCCGGTGCTGGTGGCGGCGAAGCCGGGCGCGCGCATCGCGCACCTCGGCGTGTACGCGCGCGGCGGCGCGAGCGAGGAGTCCGACGCGGAGTCGGGGCTCACCACCCTGATGGCGCAGACGAGCGTCAAGGGCACCGAGCGCCGCACCGCCGCGCAGATCGCCGCCGAGGCGGAGGTGCTCGGCGGCAGCGTGGGGGCGAGCGTCGGCGCGGAGAGCTTCGGCTGGGGGATCTCGGTCCCGGTCGGCCACGCGGCGGAGGCCGCGGCGCTGCTCGCCGACGTCGTGCAGCGTCCCGTCTTCCCCGACGAGGCGTTCGAGACCGAGCGGGAGGCGGCGCTGCAGGACGTCCGCCTGCTGCGCGACGACATGTACCGCTGGCCGATGCGCCTCGCGACCGAGGCGGCGTTCGCCGGCCACCCGTACGGGCGCTCGTCCGGGGGCACGGAAGCGTCGCTGCGCGCGCTGGAGGTGGCGCGCGTGCGCGCGTGGCACCGCGAGCGCGCGCTCAGGAGCGACGCGGTGCTCGCCCTCGTCGGCGACGTCGACCCGGGCGAGGCTGCCGCGATGCTGGCCCGCGAGTTCGAGCAGCTCGCGCCGCGCGCGGTGGCGCCGCTGCCGCGCCCCGCGTGGCCCGCCGGGGACCGGCAGGCCGTCGAGACGCGGGCCAAGAAGCAGACGGCGCTGGCGCTGCTCTTCGCGGGGCCCGCGCGCGACGACGACGAGCGCGTGGCGGCGCAGCTCCTGGCGGGGATCGCGAGCGGGCTGGGCGGACGGTTCTTCGACGAGCTGCGGGACCGGCGGTCGCTCGCCTACACGGTGCACGCCTTCGCGAGCGCACGCCGGCTGGCGGGCACCTTCGGGGCGTACATCGCGACCGGACCCACGCAGGAGGAGGAGGCGCGCGCCGGGCTGCTGGAGGAGTTCGCGCGGCTGCGCGAGGCGCCGGTGAGCGACGAGGAGCTGACGCGGGCGCAGACCTACGCGCTGGGCACGCACGCGATCGCGCGGCAGAGCGGGGGCGCGGTGCTCGGCGAGATCGTCGACGCCTGGCTCTCGGGCGAGGGGCTCGCCGAGCTGACGCGCTACGAGGAGCGGGTGCGCGCCGTGACGCCCGCCGCGGTCCAGGCGCTCGCGCGGCGCTGGTTCGACCCGGCGCGCCGCGTCGAGGGGATCGTCCGCGGCGCCGGCTGACCTCGGGGCGCGCCGCCGCCGGCACCGAATGTGAACGGGGGAGGGCAGTCCATCATCCACCACCGTCTGGAGGTCACGCCGATGTCCCGCCCCCCGTTCGAGGAGCGCCAGCAGGAGCTCAACCCGCACCGCGACGAGGAGCGCGATCACGCCGCGGACATGGCGTACTCGCAGCTCAGGCAGCGCGGCATCAACGTCACCGGCGAGGAGAACGCGCTCGACCTCGCGACGCTGCTCGAGGCGGTCGAGCGCTTCGAGGCGGCGGTGTCCGCGCTCGGCGGCGACCGCATGACGAACGCGCCCGACAGCAACCAGCCCGACGATCCGCGTCTCGTGATCCCGAGCCGGCGCGACGACGAGGGCGTGCGCGACTACGTGCGCCGCATCGACGAGGCCACCGAACGGCTGGGCGCGGGCACCGGCGGCGCTCCGCAGTGAGGCCGCAGCCTCAGCGGCGGGAAGCGGCGGTGCTCACGGGACCACCGCTTCCCGCAGCGCGCGCGACGCCCGGTTGATCGCCGGCACGACGCGCCGCGCGCGCCCCGACGCCGCGCGCAGCCCGGTCATGCGCGCGTAGTCGCCGGACTCGCCGACGATCACGCCGTCGACGTCCGGGTGCGCGGTCGCCCACGCGAGCGTGTGCCACACCGCGCGCTCCTGGCTCGCGTCGCCGTGCACCACGGGGAAGCCGTGCACGTCGAACACCCAGTGCGACTTCTGGCGCACGCGCGTGCCCGGCGCGGCCGCCGCCTCGCGCGCGCGCAGCTCGGCGCGCATCCAGCGCTCCGCCGCGCGCAGCCGCGCGTCCACGCCGGCGCCGCCCGAGAAGGAGGGCGTCACCTCGAACCCGACGACGTCCAGCGGCGAGGCGCGCGACGCCGCCCACGCGTAGAGCGTGCTGTCGGAGGCGTCGTACGCGGACGCCGCCACGCCGATGCGGATGTTCGGGTTCACCGCGCGCACGCGCGTGGCGGCGGCGGCGAGGAAGCGTCGCCAGTGCTCGACCGGCAGCGCGCCCACCGCGTCGACCGACGCCACGCTGTAGGGCGCGTCGGCGGGCAGGATCACGTCGGGGCGGAGCGCGCGGGCGACGCGCTCCACGAGCGCCAGCCGGCGCGCGTCGAAGCGCGCCGGATCGGCGCGGCGGCGCGCGCCGTCCTCGCGCTCGAACGCGATCGCCACCACGATGCGCAGCGTGTCGCGTCGCACCGGATCGAGCGCGCGCTGCAGCGAGTCGAGCGCGGCGAAGGTGAGCGCGCCGCTGCGCAGCGTCACGCGCACCGCCTGCACGTCCAGCGTGTCGACGAGCGGCAGGTCCCAGCGCGTCGCGAGCGTTGGCGGCGGCCCGCCGAGCGGCGGCAGCAGCGAGACGCCGATCGCGAAGTCGCCGGTCGGGCGCTCGCTCAGGCGCTCGCTCGCCCACGCCTGGTAGCCGCGGATGATGCCCACGCCGCGCGCGAGCTCCAGGAGCAGCACGCCGCTCCCGAAGATCGCCGACACGGCGAGCAGCGCGCGCACGGTGCGCGTGACGCGCCACCGCGCCGGGTAGGCGGGGACGAGGAGCGGCAGCTGCACCGCGAGCGGCGACATCAGCGCCGCGCGCCCGATGGCCGCGCCGTGCACGGTCGCCTGCGCGGCCGACAGCGCGAGCAGCACCGTCGGCGCGTCGCCCTGCCGCTCGACGGCGAAGCGCGTCCACGCCGCGAGGCAGGTCAGCGCGTCCCACGCGAGCAGCGGCACGCCGACGAACGGCGTCACGAAGCGGCGCCACGTCGCGAACGCCGCCTGCGCCACGAAGAGCGTCGTCGTCACGGGCCACAGCCACGCGATCCCGTTCACCGCGCGGCCGCCGTAGAGCGAGCTGGCGGCGATCTGCGCGACGAGCGCCGGCGCCACGAGCAGCCCGCACCCCGCGCTCAGCATGGCGAGCGGACGCGGCGCGCGCCGCAGCCGCGCGATGCGCCCGGCGTACGCGATGTCCCACCCCAGCACCACGAACACCGCGACGATCCACGCCAGCGCGGGCCAGGTGCGCCACTCGGGCGGGACGGGCAGCGCGGCGAGCGGCGAGGCGACGGGCAGCTGGACGAGGGCGAGCGCCGAGAGCGCGGCGTGCGCGCCGCCGTCAGCCACGGGCCCGATGCTCGGCGTGCACCGCGCGCGCGGTCAGCCGCCGCGCGAACACGTCGACCGCCTTCTGCGCGTCGCGCGTGGCGCGCGACAGCACGTCCAGCAGCAGCAGCTCCTCGCTCGGGAAGGTGTGCACCGCGATGTGGCACCCCTCGAGCAGGAACAGCCCCGCCACGCCGTCGTGCGGCAGCACCCGCATCACCGGCGGGCCGTGCGCGGTGAGTCCCGCGGCGCCGGCGGCGGCGACGAGCAGGCCGCCGATCAGCGCGTCGTCGCGCAGCTGCGCGGCGGGCACGCCCAGGAAGTCGGCGGTGAGATGCGTGAACGGGGACTTCGGGGCGTCGGGCACGGCGGACGATAGGCCGGGAGCGGGGGCGCGTACAAGGGGCGTGGCACGGCGGACCTCGGTCGCGCACGCGCGCACGCCGGATCGCGTCCCCGGTGTGGTGCGCGATCGAACGTGGCGGCGCGCGGCCGCGCTCACGCGCGCTCCAGGTGCGCCCGTGCCTCGGCGTAGCCGTCCGGCAGTCCCGCGTCGAGGAAGCGCCCCCGCATGCGGCGCCCCACCAGCTGCCCGTGCGCGAGCAGGTGCTGCAGCACGGGCACGTCGTCGAGCTCCTGCGAGGGCGCGATCGTGCGCTCCACGGCGTCGATCGCGTCGAACACGTCGGGACGGAAGACGTAGCGCCCCACGCCCGTGTGCGCGGCCGAGGCGCCGCCGGTGTCGAACGTGGCGCCGTGCGTGCCCTTGTCCGGGATGTGCGCGATGTCGAAGCGGTCGCCGTCGCGCGTGCCGGGCATCACCGCGGTCGGGCCGCGGCGCGCGGCCTCCTCGCGCGTGATCTCGACGACGGCGACGACGTGCCGGCCGGTCTGCGCGAACAGCTCCGCGACCTGCGCGACGCCCGGCGCGTCGCCGACGAACAGGTTGTCGGGGAGCGCCACCGCGACCGGCGCGTCGCCGGCGAAGGCGCGGCCGAGCCGGATCGCGTCGGCGAGCCCGCGCGCGCGCCGCTGCTCGAGGAAGGAGATGCGCCGCGGCATGCCCGGCGCGCCGGCCAGCGGCGCGAGGTGCGCCGCGATCGCCTCCTTGCCCGGCGCGACGATCACCAGCAGCTCGTCGACGCCGCTCGCCGCGCACTCGCGCGCCGCGTGCTCCACGAGCGGGACGCCGGCGACGGGGAGCATCTCCTTCGGCGCGCCGCCGGTGAGCGCGCGCATGCGCGTTCCACGGCCGCCGCACGGCACGATCGCGCGTCGGACGAGTGGGGGGCGGGTGTCGGGCGCGGCGTCGTTCCAGCGGTCGGCTGGCATCGGCGTGGGCATGACGGTCGAGAAGGGGGAGGAGGACGAGCGACGATGCGTGCCAGGATCGCGCCGCCACGCGGTGCTCGACCGTGCCGCGTGTCACGGCGCGCCTGCCGCGCGCGCGTCGCACGCGTGAGGTCGGGCGTTTGACCCCGGGCGCGCGCCCGCGCTAGGTTGCGCGCATGACCCGCGGCGCGCCGTCCCCGTCCACCGAGCTCTGGACGCTGCCGAACGTCGTCTCGCTGTCGCGGTTCCTGCTGGCTGCCGGGTTCCTGGCGACCGCCAGCAACGGCGAGCGGGTGGCGCTCATCGGCGTCGCCTCGCTGTCCGACTTCCTCGACGGCTGGCTGGCGCGCCGCCGCAACGTCGTGTCGCGCTGGGGCGCGCTGATCGACCCGATCGCCGACCGGGCGTTCGTGCTGGCGGCGATGCTCACGCTGCTCGTCGAGGGCCACCTGACAGTCGTGCAGTTCGCCGTCGTGCTGCTGCGCGACATCATGACCGCGATCGGCTTCCTCGTCGCGCGCGTGATCCGCTGGCTCCGTCCGGTCACCTTCCGCGCGCGCCCGCTCGGCAAGGTCGTCACGGCGTTGCAGCTCGTCGCGCTGGTGGCGGCGCTGCTCTGGCCCTGGCTGGTGATGCCGCTGGTCGTGGTGGTCGGCGCGGTGTCGGTGGCCGCGACGATCGACTACACGCTGCTGCTGTGGCGCGAGCGCGACCGCACGCTCAAGCCGTGACGGCGCGACGCCTCGCGCTCGCGGTGCTGGTCGGACTCGCGTCGTCGCTCCCATGGTCGCGCGCGCGGGCGCAGGCCCCGACACCCCGCCCGCCCGCCCTCACGCCCGAGCTGCGCCTCGACGGCGCCATCGGCCGCGAGGGCGGCGCGTTCGGTGGGGCGGGGCTCTTCGGCGACGCGGGGCTCTACACGCGGCTCGGCCTCGTCGCCGTCGCGGGGATCGCCCACGACCCGACCCGGCTCGACGCGGCGGACCGCCAGGGCGTGCTCACGCCCGCGGCGCGCATCGAGGGCATCGCGCGCTTCCACCTCGACCCGCTGCGGCTCAGTCGGCGCGGGACCTACCTGGGCGGAGGCGTCGCCGCCCTGCTGGTCCGCGGCGGGGCGCCGCGCTGGCAGCTCGTGGCCCTGCTCGGCATCGAGGGCGCCCCGCGCGGCGCGTTGGCGCCGGCGCTGGAGGTGGGGCTGGGCGGCGGCGTGCGCGTGGGCGTGGCGCTGCGCCGCGCGCGCCGCGGGCGCCGCTAGCCGTCGACGGGGGGCGTCGTCGACGCGGGTCCCGGAAACACGAACGCCCCCGAAGGATCGGGGGCGTGGTGCCGTTGCCGTGCGCGGGTTCGGGCGCGGACCCGGGATCAGGCGGCCGACGTGGCCGGGGCCTGACGCTTCGGCGGCTGCGCGAAGCGCTCGCCGAGGGTCCGGAGCTCCTGCAGCTTCTCCGCCGGGATCTCGGGGAAGCGATCCTTCATGTACGCCATCGTGGCGTCGAACCACTCGGTCTGGTGCACGGGATCGCTCCCGATGACACCGCACGACATGATGTGCTGGAACAGCTCGTCGCGGGCCTCCTCGAACGGCGTCGGGACCGCGACTTCCCGTCGTCCGCGATTCGCGTTGTTGCTCTTCACTCGGCTCATGAATACCGGCTGCAAGTCGATAGCTGTGATAGACGAAGAAAGGTAATCCCGCAGGGCGCCTAATTCCAGCGCTGGACGTGGTTTGCCCTCACGCGGTGGGCAAGTCGCCGGCCGCCGCGTCGGCATCGTGGCCGACCGTCGGCGCGAGCCGCTCGGCAGGCGCCGCGGAGCGCGCGTACGCGACCCCGAGGGGCGCCGGCACGGGCGCCGCCTCGATCCGCGCCACGTGGTCGAGGATCAGGTCCGCGAGTTCGTCGGGCGCCTCCTCCGGGGCGAGCCGCCCGATGCCCGGGAGCCGCGCGAGCCGCGCGCCCGGGACTGCGTGCAGCAGCCGCGTGGGCACCTCGGCGGGCACCCACGGGTCCGCCTCGCCCCAGACGACGAGCGTCGGCGCCGTCACGCACGCCAGGTCGATCTCCTCCACCTCCTCGCTGCGGAGCGACCGCGCGAGATCGAGCAGGTGGGTCACCCCGTCGCGTCCGACGAACGGCGCCAGATAGCGCGCGATGAGGCGCTCGGGCATCCGCGCCTGGTCGGCCACGCTCCCCTTGAGCACCGGGGCCAGGAGCGGGGACGCGCCGAACATCCCGCGCGACAGCCGGAAGGCGACCCTGGCCGTGTTCCGCTGCAGGGTCCGCACGTCGCGCCCGGGCATGTGCTCGAAGGCGACCGTGTTCACGAGGACGAGGCCGGCCACCCGATCGGGGCGGGTCGCGGCCAGCCGGAGGGCCACGCCGCCCCCGACGTCGACGCCCACGAGGACGGCGCGCGCCATCCGCAGCGCCGTGAGCGCCCGATCCAGGTACTCGGCCTGCGCCGCCACGCCGAAGTCCGCCTCGATCGGGCGGTCCGACTCTCCGTGCCCCAGCAGGTCGAGGGCGACCGCCGTGTGCCGCGCGATCGCGAGCTGCGGCGCCACCTCGCGCCAGAGGAAGCCGCACGTGCCGAAGCCGTGCAGCAGCACGATCGGGGTGCCGCCGTGGCCGTAGCGTTCGGCGTGCAGCGAGCCCGGTCCCACGGGGAGGCGGAGATGGTCGGCGCGCACGGGCGGAGGCGGAATCTGGGCGTCGCGAGGGCCAGCGGCCGGGCCGGGAAACCGGAGCGGCCTGTGGGGTACGGTGTCGGGAACGGGGCAGAAGCTAACCCGCCCTGGTGGTCGGTGGCACGACTCGCGCCCGTGTGGCGGACGGAGGTGCGCTGCCGTCCACCGGCGGGCCGGCAACCTCGACGGCCCGAGCAGTCGCCGGAGGGCGCCCGGGTGCATAGCTTCCCCTCCGGCACCCCCCGCACGTGCAGGGATGCCGCATGTCGGACGATCAAACCTACGACGCCGGTCGCGCCCGGAACCTCGAGGCGCTGCTCCTCGCGCTCGCGGAGCGCATCACCGAGCTCCACCAGCGCGGCGAGCTGCTGCGTCACGCCGGCCCGTTGATGCGGCTGATCGGCGACGTGCGCAGTGAGCTCTTCCACTACGAGGTGCGCGCGACCTACGACACCCCCGAGGTGGCGGAGAGTCGGCGCATCGTGCAGCAGGCCCTCGACGCTCAGGACAGCCCCACATGGCATCGAAGCGAATGGACGCCGGACGCGGAGGACGACCGGACGTCGTGAAGCAGGCGCGCGGCGCGAAGTCCCGCCGCGGCTTCTACCTCACGCTCCTGCTCGTCGGCGTGGCCGGCGTCGCGGGCATCCTCTGGGCGACGCAGCGCGATCGCACCGCCGACGTCGTCACCGTTCCGACGACCCCGGCCGCCAACGTCGCGGCCGCGCCCGGCTATCTCCGCGGCGACCCGAACGCCCCCGTCGAGATCGTGGAGTACGCCGACTTCGAGTGCCCGGGCTGCGGCCAGTTCGCGACGGTCACCGAGCCCGACGTCCGCAAGCGCCTCGTCGACGCGGGGCTGGCGCGCTACCGGCTCTACGTCTTCCCGGTGAACGGGTCGCACCGCAACAGCCCGGCGGCCTCCCTCGCCGCGGCCTGCGCCGACGACCAGGGGAAGTTCTGGGAGATGCACGACCGCATCTTCGCCGGGCAGAACGACTGGAACTCCTTCGCGACCGACAACCCGAAGGCGATCTTCCAGGGCTACGCCCGCGAGCTCGGCCTGAACCTGCAGACGTACGACGCCTGCTACGACGGTCGCAAGCACGTGGACCGCATCGCCGCCCACGCGAAGGCCGCCGAGTCGGCGCAGATCCGCTCGACGCCCTCGTTCGTGATCGGCACCCGCATGATCGCGGGCGCGCAGCCGTTCGACGTCATCAAGGCGCTGGTCGACTCGGCCCGCGCGACCGCTCCCGCCGCTCCGGCCGCGCCTGCGGGCGGCGACACGGCCGCGCGCACGCCGGTCGGCACGCAGCGCTGATCGCCGGATCCAGCGGATGTGAGACGAGGGGCCCCGTCGATCGACGGGGCCCCTCGTTCGCGTGCGGTCGCCCCGCGACGGCGGGGGCAGTGCGATCGGACGCTCAGTCCATCCGATCGGTCGTGCTCCGGGGCGTCGACGGCGGCGCGCGACGGAGCTACGCCCGTCGGCGGCGGCGCGCCTCGGCCGCGTCGTCCAGCCGCAGCCGCGGCTTGCCCGCATCGTCGCCGTCCGCGTCGGCCACGCCCTGGGGCGCCGGCGCCTGCCCCTGGGCTCCGGGGCCACGCTGCCGCCGGCGGAAGGGCACGAGGTCCTGCCCCAGCACCACGAGCGCGCGCGTCGCCACCGTGCTGGCGAGCGGCTCCGGGATCCCCATGACCCGGATGTACGTGTCGATCGCGCGGTCGAACGGAAGATCCTCGGCGAGCGTGTCCATGAACATCAGCGCGTTGTCGACGTGCGCGCGGACGATGGACTCCTCGGCCCGGGCCTGCGCGAGGCGCAGCCGGCGCTCGGCGGCCGGCGGCAGCTTGCGCGAGAAGATCGACTCCGGGAAGAACTTGCCGAGCATGCGGGGGCAGGTGGACGACCGGGTGACGCGGGCGCCGGCGGGGAGGTGCCGGACGCCGGGATTATACACTGGCCAGCCGGTCAGGGGGCACGCTTCGTACCAGCGACCGGGGGGCCGCGGTGACCATCGTCACCCGCGAACGCGAGCCGCCCCCACCCGCGTGGGCACGCCGTGCGGGTGCTCCCCCGAGTCGTCCGGCGTGCCGTCGTCCAGGCGGAACTGCGCCAGCAGGTCGTACAGCGCGCCCGCCTCCGCGCTGAGCACCGATGCCGTCCGCGCCGCCGTGACCGCCGAGGCCGCCGCGGCCTGCGTCGTCGCGCTGATCGCGGACGCCCCGTCGGTCACCTCGCGGACCGCGTCGGCCTGCCGACGTCCGGCGCCCGCGATCTCGTCCACGAGGCCGCCCGCGTCGGCGATGCGCGTCGCCACCACCGCCATGTGCGCGTTCGCGGCGGCCGACAGCGTGGCGCCCTGTCGCGCCCGCTGCACCGACGTCTCCAGCAGCGTCGCGGTCTGGCGCGCCGCCTCCGCCGAGCGGCGGGCCAGCGCGCGGACCTCCTCGGCGACGACCGCGAAGCCGCGCCCGGCGTCGCCGGCGCGCGCCGCCTCGACGGCCGCGTTCAGCGCCAGCAGGTTCGTCTGGAACGCGATCTCGTCGACCGTGCGGACGATGCGGACGCTGTCCTCCGCGGCGTCGCGGACCTCGTCCACGGCGCGCTGCAGCGCGTGCAGCGTGCTCGTGCCCTCGGTCGCGGCCGCGCCCACGCTCGCCACGACGCCCTGCAGCGCGCCCGCGTGCCGCGCCGCCGCGGCGGCCTCGTCGGCGAGCGTGCCCAGCTCGCCGGCGACCGCCTCGAGCGCCGCGACCTGGCTGCGGGCGCCCTCGGCGATGCTGGCGCCCCCGGCGTCGATCTGTCCGGCGGCCTCGCTCACGCGCGCCGCGCCCTCGGTCACCTGCACGAGCGCGTCGGCCAGCCCCTCGGCGGCGGCGTTCACCGCCTGCGCGAGGGCGGCGTGGTCGCCCCGCCAGGCACCGGTCGCGCGCGCCGTGAGATCGCCACCGGCGATGCGCTCCAGCGCCGCCCGCGCGTCCCGCGTCGGGGCGAGCGTCGCGTCGAGCGTGGCGTTGATCCCCGCGACCAGCTCGCCGTAGGCGCCCGGGAAGCGGGTCGCGTCGCCGCGCACCGAGAGCGCGCCCGCGCGCGCCGCCGAGGTGAGGGCATCCACCTCGCGCACCAGCTCCGCGACCGTGTCGCGCACGCCGTGCATGGCCGCGCCCAGACGGTCGTCGGTGCCGCGCCGGCTCGCGTCGCGCGCGAGGTCCCCGGCCGCGACCGCCTCTGCGTCGTCGACCACCGCGCGCTGCGCGGCGAGCAGCCGACCGAACGCCGCCGCCAGCGCACCCAGCTCGTCGCGCGAGCGCGGCGCGACGAGCGCGTCCAGCTCGGGGGAGAGATCGCCGGCGGCGATGCGTTCCGCCGCCTCGGTGAGCGCCCGCAGCGGGCCGGTCAGGCGTCGCACCAGCACCGCGATGACGCCGCCGAGCAGGACGACGAGCAGCGCGCCCGCGCCGGCGGTCTGGATCCAGACGCCGCGCGCGCTCGCCAGGACCACGTCGCGCGGCACGTACAGCGCGAGCGCCCAGGGGGTGGCCGTGCTGCCCACGACGACGGGCGCCACGGCGCGCACCAGCGTGCGGCCGGCGGCGTCGACCACGGTGGCGATCTCGGGCTTCCCGGCCGCCGCGGCACGCGCCAGCGATCGCGCCTCCGCCTGCGTGCTGTCGAGCGGCTCGCCGAGTCGCTTGCCGTCGGCGTTGCCGACGATGCGTCCGCCGTTCGAGACGAGCATCGCGTAGCCGACGCCCTCGGGGCGGATGGCGGTGACGTCGCGCTGCAGGTCGGTGAGCGCGATGTCGGCGCCGGCCACGCCGAGGAACCGGTGGTCGGGCGCGCCGCCGAGCACCGGCGCGCTGACCGACGTCTCAAGGACCGGCGTCTCGCCCTCCGCGTACGCGTACCAGTACGGCTCCATGAGGAGCGTCCGGCGCGCGGCGCGCGGCAGCAGGTACCAGTCGCCCGCGCCCGGCTCGTCCCAGTCGTTGGTCTCGTCCTGTCGTCGGAGGCCGGTCGCGCCGCGTACCCAGGACGGCATGAAGCGCCCCGCCGGATTCCGCAGCGGGAGCGGGCCGGCGAACGCCGAATCCCTGCCGTCGAACGCGTTCGGCTCCCAGCCCATCCAGACGCTCAGCACCTTCTCGTCGGCGAGGAGCAGGCGCACGATCGCCGAGTCGACCGCCGCGCGATGCGGCCGCTCGCTGCGACGCATGCCGTCCGCGACGTCGGCGAGCGCCTGCACGGTGGCGAGGCGCCGGTCGAGCGTCGCGGCGACGGATGCCGCGTGTCGCGCCGCCTGGGCCGCGAGCTGCGCCACCGCGGCGCTCTCCGCGCCCCGCGCGGCCTGGCGGGCGACCAGCACCACCAGCCCGGCGACCGCCGCGGCGGACACCAGGCAGATCGGGAGCAGCAGGCGGAACGCGAGGCGACGTCGCAGCGGAAGCGCGCGCGCGGCGGAACGGGCGGGGGGCATGTCGGGGCAGGTGCAGGGGCGGGAACGGCGCGTGGCGCGTCGCGGAGCCAGTGTCGGCAACTCCGTGGTGCCGCTTCACAGAGGAGAGGGCCGCTCAACCCGGTGCGCGGTCCGACCGACACTCGCATCCGAGGTCGCCACGCCGCTCCCGAGGTGCGCCGGACGACTCCTGCCTCGGCGGTCCATCGGCCGCTCCTCCCATGCACCCTCGCGCATGCGCCTCCGCCCCTCGCTCACGCTGCTGGCGATCGGCCTCGCCCCGTCGCTCGCGTCCGCCCAGCCGTCGCTGTCCGTCGACCTCGCGGCCGCCAACGGCTACGTCTGGCGCGGCGTGACCAACGTCAACCAGCTCGTGCTGGATCCCGCGCTGGCGCTCGAGCTGCCGCTGCACCGCGGCACGCTGACGCTCGGCGCGTGGGGCAACTTCGAGCCGCGCCGCTCGGACGGCGCGCGCGACATCGGCACGCTCGGCGGCCAGCACGGGCCGCTCCTCACGCAGAGCCAGCTCTACGCGGAGTACGGCGGCGCGCGCGGCGCGCTCTCGATCACGGGCGGCGCGACGACGTACCTCTATCCGAACGTCGGCGAGCTGTCGTCGACCTATCAGACGGTGGAGCTCTACGCGTCGGTCTCGCGCGAGGGGCTCCTGACGCCCTCGCTCGCGGTCTGGCAGGACGTGTGGAAGGTGCGCGGCACGTACCTCGAGGCCGGGCTGGGGCAGGACGTCCCGGTGGGGCACGGGCACGCCGTGTCCCTCGCGGCCGCGATGGGTGTCAGTGCCGGCATGCGCGAGCGCGACGGACAGGCGGCGTACTTCGCGCACGACGGCGTGACGCACGCCGAGTTCTCCGCGACCACCGAGCTGGCGCGCGGCGCGGTCGCGTTCGAGCCGACCGTGCACCTGGTGCTGGCGCGCGATCCGTGGGCGCGCCTCGCGGCGCCGGACGTGCAGCGCACCGCGAAGGTGTGGGCGGGCGTGACGTTCAAGTGGCGCCGCCCGCTCTCGCGCGTGGCCGCCGCGATCGTGCCGGTCATCCGGCCGGTGCTGCTGCCGCCCGTCTACTCGGACGGCGCCGACGAGGTCGAGTCGGCCGACGCGGCGCGTGTGGACGCACCCGCGCGCACGAGCCTGCAGGCGCCCTGATCGCGCGATCGCCAGTGACGACCGATCCTCGCGGCGCCGAGCGCGCCACGCGCCCCTCCCCATTCCCGTGGGAGCTGGCGCTGCTGCGCACGATGGGCGTGGCGCTGTTCGTCGTGACCGCCGCCCTCGCGTGGCCCGCCACCGGGCTGGCGGGACGCCCCGGCGTGCGCGCGGCCTCGCTCGCCGTCGAGGCGGTGCTGGTCGCGTACGCGCTGGTCGCGTTCCGCACGCGCGTGCTCGACGCGGCGCTGCGCCGCGCCTGGCTGCGCGTGATCGCCGCGTTCGGCGTCTGGCTGCTCTCGGACCTCGTGTGGTTCGCGCTCGGCAGCCCGCCGCTGTCCGTGGCGGACGTCGGCTACACGGCCTTCTTCCCGCTCGTGCTGTGGGGCGTGCTCTCGTTCCCCACGCGCGAGGCGCGTGGCCGGACGCGCTTCTGGCTCGACAGCGGGATCGTGGTCACCGCCGGCGCGACGCTGGTCTGGTACTTCCTGCTCGCGCCGGTGGCGGAGAGCGGCTTCGAGGCGACGCTGTCGGGCATCGTGAACCTCGGCTATCCCGTGGGCGACGTGGTGCTGCTGTTCGGCGCCTGCGCGCTGCTGCTGCGCGAGCCGCTCGCCGGCGGCCGCGCCGCGCTCTGGTGGATCGCCATGGCGACGATCGCGCGCTTCGCCGGCGACCTGCTGTACGGCATCTCGTCGCTCGACGGCTCGTACGTCTCGGGCAGCGCGATCGACGAGCTGTGGGTGCTCGGCTACTGGAGCGTCGCGATGGCGATCGCGTCGCACCGGCGACAGGCCAAGCTCGCGGCCGGCAGCGCGGCGCCGGTGCAGGGTTCGCGTCGCGGCCCGTCGACGCTCGTGCCCGCGCTGCTCCCGTACATCGCGCTGGTGGCGGCCTTCGCGACGCTCGTGCACGCGACCATGCAGGCGGTGCCGGGCGGGAGCCTGCGGCTGTCGGGCGTGCTCGCGGGGACCGCGATCGTGCTCGCGCTCATCGCCGCGCGGCAGATGCAGGCGATGCGCGAGAACGCCATCCTCGAGCACGAGCGCGCGACGCGCGCGGGCGACGAGCGCCTGAGCGCGCTCGTGCGCCACAGCTCCGACGCGCTGCTCGTCGTGGCGAGCGACGGGGTGGTGCGCTTCGCCAGCCCCGCCACGCAGGCGGTGTTCGGTCTCTCGCCCGACCGGCTGGTCGGCCACGCGCTCACCGGCGTGGTGCGCACGGAGAACGAGACGGACGTCGAGGGGCTGCTGGCGTCGGCCCGCGAGGCGGGAAGCGCGCGCGCCGTCTGGCGGCTGCATTCCGCGACGCAGGGCGAGGCCGCGCAGCACCCGGCCGACACGCCGCCGCCGGAGCGCTTCGCCGAGGTGGTGGGCACCGACCTGCGACACGAGCCGAGCGTCGACGGGCTGGTGCTCAACATCCGCGACGTCACCGAGCGCACCGCGCTCGAGGCGCAGCTGACGTACCTCGCCTTCCACGATCCGCTCACGGGGCTCGTGAACCGCACGCGCCTGCGCGACCGGGCCGCGGCGGCGCTGGGCCGCGAGGTGGCGCCCGGTGGGCTCGCCGTGCTGTTCGTCGACCTGGACGACTTCAAGCTCGTGAACGACAGCCTGGGGCACGAGGCCGGCGACCGCCTGCTGTCCGAGATGGCCTCGCGGCTGCTGAGCGCGACCCGCGGCTGCGACGCGGTGGCGCGCCTCGGCGGCGACGAGTTCGCGGTGCTGCTCGAGGGCGTCAGCTCCGAGCGACACGCGCTCATCGTCGCCGATCGCATCGTGGAGGCGGCGAGCCGCCCCGTGCTGCTCGACGGCACCGAGGTCTACGTGCGCGCCAGCGTCGGCGTCGCGCTTTCCGAGCCGGACGTGGACGTGGACGCGCTGCTGCGTCGCGCCGACGTCGCGATGTACGAGGCGAAGCGCGCCGGCAAGGGACGCCACGCGCTCTACTCGCCGTCGATGGACGAGGGGCTCAGCGACCAGCTGGCGCTCGAGGCCGACCTGCACCGCGCGATCGAGCGCGGCGAGCTGCGGCTGGAGTACCAGCCGATCGTGCAGCTCGAGAGCGGGCGCGCGGTGGGCGCGGAGGCGCTCATGCGCTGGGAGCATCCGCAGCGCGGGCGCATCGCGCCCATGGACTTCATCCCGATGGCCGAGCAGTCGGGGCTCATCGTGACGATCGGGCGGTGGGCGCTGCGCGAGGCGTGCCACCAGGCGGCGATGTGGTCGCGCACGCTGGAGGAAGCGGGCGACGACGGCGCGGCGGCCGCGTTCTACATGAGCGTGAACGTCTCGACGCGGCAGCTCGACAGCCCCGACCTCGTTTCGCACGTCGCGGAGGCGCTCGCCGAGTCGGGGCTGGATCCCTCGCGCCTGCTGCTCGAGCTGACGGAGAGCGCGATCCTGCGCGACACCGACGACGTGCTGACGACGCTGCAGCGGCTCAAGGCGCTGGGCGTGCGGCTCGCGATCGACGACTTCGGCACGGGCTACTCGTCGCTGAGCTACCTGCACCGCTTCCCGTTCGACGTGCTCAAGATCGACCGCTCGTTCGTGACGCGCCTCGAGCGCGGCGGCAGCGATGCGGCCCTGTCGCGCGCGGTGATCGCGCTCGGCGAGGCGCTCTCGCTGCTCACGATCGCCGAGGGGGTCGAGTCGCCGGGACAGCAGGCGCAGCTCCAGATGCTCGGCTGCCGCCTCGCGCAGGGGTTCCTGTTCGCGCGGCCGCAGCCGGCGGACCGCCTGACGGCGACGCTGGCCGATCGTCCGGCCGAGGGCGCGTCGACCACCGCTGCCGCGAAGCCCCACGACGCGGCGGCGCAGCCGGCCCACGCGCTCGACGCGGCCGACGCGGCCGACGCGGCCGACGAGTCGGCGGAGGCGCTGCCCGCCGTCGCGGCCTGACGCGACGGCGGGGCGGGGGAGCTCAGCTCTCCTGCGCCTCGTACTGGTCCTTGAGCGACGCCACCACGCCAGGGTCGGCGAGCGTGGTGGTGTCGCCCAGCGCGCGCCCCTCCGCGATGTCGCGGAGCAGCCGGCGCATGATCTTGCCCGAGCGCGTCTTCGGGAGGTCGGCGCTGAACAGGATGTCGTCGGGCTTGGCGATCGGCCCGATCTTCTCGGCCACGTGGTCGCGCAGCTCGTCGCGCAGCGCGCCGCTCGGCGTGTGGCCGGCACGCAGCGTCACGAACGCCGCGATCGCCTGCCCCTTGAGGTCGTGCGCCTTGCCGACGACGGCCGCCTCGGCGACCGCCGGATGGTCGACGAGCGCGCTCTCGACCTCCATCGTGCCGATGCGGTGCCCGGCGACGTTGAGCACGTCGTCCACGCGCCCGAGGATCCAGTAGTAGCCGTCCTCGTCGCGCTTCGCGCCGTCGCCCGCGAAGTAGAGGTCGGGGCGCCCGGGCCACTTCGAGAAGTACGTGTCGACGAAGCGCTGATCGTCGCCCCAGATCGTGCGCAGCATCGACGGCCACGGGCGCGTGAGCGCGAGCAGCCCGCCGCCCACCTGGATCTCCTCGCCCGTCGAGTCGAGCAGCGCCGCCGAGACGCCGGGGAAGGGCACCGTGGCCGAGCCGGGCTTGGTCGCGGTGACGCCGGGGAGCGGCGAGATCATGATCGCGCCCGTCTCGGTCTGCCACCACGTGTCGACGATCGGACAGCGCCGCCCGCCGATGTGCTCGTGGTACCACATCCACGCCTCGGGGTTGATCGGCTCGCCCACGGAGCCGAGCAGGCGCAGACGCGACAGGTCGTACCGCGCCGGGTACTCGGGCCCCCACTTCATGAAGGCGCGGATCGCGGTCGGCGCCGTGTAGAAGATCGTGACGCCGTAGCGCTCGCAGATCGCCCAGAAGCGGTCCTTCTCCGGCCAGTCGGGCGCGCCTTCGTAGAGCACGCAGGTCGCGCCGTTGGCGAGCGGGCCGTAGACGATGTAGCTGTGCCCCGTGACCCACCCGATGTCGGCGGTGCACCAGTACACGTCGTCTTCCTTCAGGTCGAAGACGTACTTGGTCGTCGCGGCGGCGGCGGTGAGGTAGCCGCCGGTCGTGTGCACGATCCCCTTCGGCTTGCCGGTCGTGCCCGACGTGTAGAGGACGAACAGCCGGTCCTCGGCGTTCATCTCCTCCGGGGCGCGGTAGAACCCGCCGTCGGCGTTGCGCGCCTCGCGCATGAGGCGGTGCCACCAGTGGTCGCGCCCCTCCTTGATCTCGGTGAACGCGGCGTCGCCGGGCGCGCCCGCGCGCCGCTGCACGACGACGACGTGCTCGATCGACGGGCACTCGGCGAGCGCCTTGTCGGCGTTGCGCTTGAGCGGGATCACCTGGCCGCGGCGATACGAGCCGTCGGCCGTGATCAGCACCTTGCACTCCGAGTCGTTGATCCGGTCACGGAGCGACTCGGGGCTGAAGCCGCCGAAGACGACCGAGTGGATCGCACCGACGCGCGCGCACGCGAGCATCGCGATCACCGCCTCGGGGATCATCGGCAGGTAGATCGCGACGCGGTCGCCCTTCTTCACGCCCAGCCGGTCGAGCACGAGCGCGAACTGGTTGACCTTCCGGTACAGGTCCCAGTAGGTCAGCGTGCGCTGGTCGCCGGGCTCGCCCTCGAAGATGAGCGCCGCCTTGTTGCGCCGCGGGCCGTCGATGTGCCGGTCGAGGCAGTTCACGCTCGCGTTCAGCGTGCCGTCGGCGAACCACTCGGCGTGCGGCGGCGTCCAGTCGAGCGTGCGCGTGAACGGCCGCATCCACGCGAGCTCGCGCGCCATGCGCGCCCAGAACGCCTCGGGGTCGGCCGCGCCCTCGCGGTGCAGGGCGTCGTCGCCGACGAGCGATGCCTGCCGGAACGCGTCCGGGGGCGGGAAGCTGCGCTCTTCGCGGAGGAGGACGTCGATGTCGCTCATGGCACGGCGTGGGGCGGACGCGGGAGAGGGGTGCGCAACGGTGCGCACGCGCGGAAGATTACCCGGCGCGCGAAGCATGTCACGCCCGACTCGCCCTCATCCACCCCCGCCGTGGCCCTCCCCGCACCGCCCGTCGCTCCCTCGCCTGCCGTCCGCACGCTCGCGCCGGGCGAGGTGCGGGGCGTCATCTTCGCGTCGTCGCTCGGCACCGTGTTCGAGTGGTACGACTTCTACCTGTACGGATCGCTGGCGGCGATCATCTCGCGCCAGTTCTTCTCGGGCGTGAACCCGACGGCGGCGTTCATCTTCGCGTTGATGGCCTTCGCGGCCGGCTTCGCGGTGCGCCCGTTCGGCGCGCTCGTGTTCGGGCGGCTCGGCGACCTCGTGGGGCGGAAGTACACCTTCCTCGTCACGATCCTCATCATGGGGCTGTCGACGTTCGTGGTCGGCATCCTCCCGGGCTACGCGACGATCGGCATCGCGGCGCCGGTCATCCTGATCGCGCTGCGGCTGCTGCAGGGGCTCGCGCTCGGCGGCGAGTACGGCGGCGCGGCGACCTACGTGGCGGAGCACGCGCCGGCCGGGAAGCGCGGCCTGTACACGGCGTGGATCCAGACCACCGCCACGCTCGGCCTCTTCCTGTCGCTGCTCGTGATCCTGGCCTGCCGCGTGGCGCTCGGGACCGAGGCGTTCGAGGCCTGGGGGTGGCGCATCCCGTTCCTCGTCTCGCTCGCGTTGCTCGGGATCTCGGTCTGGATCCGCGTGCGGCTGAACGAGTCGCCGCTCTTCGTCGCCATGAAGGCGGAGGGGAAGACGTCGAAGGCGCCGATCACCGAGTCGTTCGGCAACTGGGCGAACCTGCGCATCGTGCTCGTCGCGCTCTTCGGCCTCGTGATCGGGCAGGCGGTCGTGTGGTACACGGGGCAGTTCTACGCCCTCTTCTTCCTCACGCAGCTGCTCAAGGTCGACGCGCAGACGGCGAACCTGATGGTCGCCGCCGCGCTGCTCCTGGGCACGCCCTTCTTCCTCGTGATGGGCGGGCTCTCCGACCGGGTGGGCCGCAAGCCCGTGATCCTCGCCGGCTGTGCGCTCGCCGCGCTGACCTATTTCCCGCTCTTCCGCGCGCTCACGCACTACGCCAACCCGGCGCTCGAGCAGGCGCAGACCGCCGCCCCGGTGACGGTCGTCGCCGACCCCGCCGAGTGCTCGTTCCAGTTCAACCCGGTCGGGACGAGCCGCTTCACGTCGTCGTGCGACGTGGCGAAGGCGGCGCTCGTGAAGGCGGGCGTTCCGTACGCGAACGTCGCCGCGCCCGCCGGGAGCGTGGCGCAGGTGCGCGTCGGCGGCACCGCCATCCCGGCCTACGACGCGACGAGGCCCGACGCGGCCACCGCGGGCCCGGCGTTCGACCGCGCCGTCACGGGCGCGCTGGCCACGGCCGGCTATCCCGCGCAGGCCGACCCCGCGCGCATCAACCACGCGATGGTCGTCGTCGTGCTGTTCGTGCTCGTGCTGTACGTGACGATGGTCTACGGGCCGATCGCCGCGATGCTGGTCGAGATGTTCCCCACGCGCATCCGCTACACGTCGATGTCGCTCCCCTACCACGTGGGCAACGGGTGGTTCGGCGGCTTCCTCCCGACGACGGCGTTCGCGATCGTCGCGGCGACCGGCGACATCTACGCGGGGCTCTGGTACCCCATCGTCATCGCGGCGGCGACCGTCGTCATCGGCGCGCTGCTGGTGCGCGAGACCAAGGACGACGCGATCTAGCGTTCGGCCCGCGCGTGCCGCGCGGGTTCCTCGGCCTCCGGGGGGCGGCTAGCATTCGAGCGTGACGCTCCCACCCGCCACCCGGGGCGCCCGCTGACCGCGGCCGCCCCCCTCGCGCCGCCCGCGGCCGCCGACGATCCGGGCTCCACTCCCGCCCTCGCGGCGGACGGGCTGCGCCGCGTCTTCGGGCCGCGCCGCGCGGTGGACGGCGTCAGCTTCGCGCTCGCGGCGGGCGACTGCCTGGCGCTGTTCGGGCCGAACGGGGCGGGGAAGACGACGCTCCTGCGCATGCTCGCCGGCCTCCTCTCGCCCACGGCGGGCGAGGCGCGCGTGGCCGGCCAGCCGATCGCGGGCGACCCCGCGGTCCGGGCGCGCGTGGGGCTCATCAGCCACCACGCGCTGCTGTACGCGGCGCTCACGGCGCAGGAGAACGTCGCCTTCGCAGCGCGGCTCTACGGTCTCTCCGATCCGGAGGGCGCGGCGCGCGCCGCGCTGGAGCGCATGCGGGTGGCCGACCGCGCCGACACCCCGGTGCGGCGCCTGAGCCGCGGGCTGCAGCAGCGCGTCTCGATCGCGCGCGCGATGGTGCACGACCCCCGCGTCGTCCTGCTCGACGAGCCGTTCACGGGGCTCGACGAGGCGGGCGCCCGCGCGCTGACCGACGCCCTGACCACGCTGAAGGCGCTCGGCGCGGCGCTCGTCCTCGTGACGCACAACCTGACCGAGGGGCTCGCGCTCGGCACCCACGTCGCCGTGATGCAGGCCGGCCGCCTGGTGCTGGAGCGCCCCCGCGCGGCGGTCGACGACGGCGCCTTCGCCGCCGAGTACCGCGCGCTGGTGACCGGGGGGTGAGCATGGTCGAGCAGTCGTCGAGCGTCGAGCGTCGGGCGTCGAGCGTCGAGGGAGTCCTCTCGACGCCCGACGCCCGGCGCTCGACGCCTCCCCGGCCCCCGGGCGTCCTGGCCACCGCCTGGCTCATCGCGCGGAAGGACCTCACGATCGAGTTCCGCACGCGCTCCGCGTTCCTCGCGGCGCTCGTGTTCGCGCTGCTGGCGATCGTGATCTTCCGCTTCTCGTGGGACCCGACCGCCGTCGCCGCGATCGACCTCGCGCCGGGCGTGCTCTGGGTGATCTTCGTCTTCAGCGGGCTGCTCGGGCTGCACCGCTCGTTCGGGGTGGAGCAGGCCGACCACGCGATGGACGGGCTGCTCGCCGCGCCGATCTCGCGCGAGGCCCTCTTCCTCGGCAAGGCGGGCGCGAACCTCCTGTTCGTCGGCGCGGTGCAGGGGGCGGCGATCCCGGCGATCGCGCTGTTCTACGACCTGCCGGTGGGCGGCGGGGTGCTGGTCGGCATCCTCCTGGTCGCGGCGCTGGCGGCGGTCGGCCTCGTCGCCGTGGGCACGCTGTTCAGCGCGATGACGGTCAACACGCGGCTCGCCGAGCTGCTGCTGCCGATGCTGGCGCTCCCGTTCTTCGTGCCGGTGGTGACGCCGGCGGCGCTGGCGACGGCGCGCCTCCTCGCCGGCCGGCCGATGGCGGAGCTGGCCGGGCTGTTGAAAATGCTCGGGGCGTTCGACATCATCTTTCTCGTGGCCTGCACGCTGGCCTTCCCGTTCACGCTCGAGGACTGAGCCGCGCGCGCCTCGAACGCGACCCCGCCGGTCCCCTGGCGCCGCGCGGACTTCTGAGATGACGAATCCTTCCCTCGCGGCGCCCCACGCCGCCCTCGGGTCCGACCGGTCGGCCGCGCCCGCGCAGCCGAGCGGCGGCATCGACCTCCTGCTGACGGCCGGCCTGCTGGCCGTGCTCGCGGTCCTCGTACGCGCGATCTGGTTCACGCCGGTCGAGGCGATGCAGGGGCCGGCGCAGAAGATCTTCTACCTGCACGTGCCGGCCGCCGTCGTCGGGCTCTACCTCGCCCTGCCGATCGTCGCGCTGTGCAGCGCGGTCTACCTGTGGCTGCGCGACGAGCGCGCCGATCGGGTGGCGGAGGCGGCGGCGGAGGTCAGCCTGCTCTTCCTGACCGTCGTGCTGATCACCGGGCCGCTGTGGGGCAAGCCGGTGTGGGGCACCTGGTGGACCTGGGACGCGCGCCTGACGCTGACGCTCTTCCTCTGGTTCGTCGTGCTCGGCTACCTCGTGATGCGCGGCGCGGTCGAGGACCGGCAGCAGCGCGCGCGCTTCTCCGCCGTGCTCGGCCTGCTGGCGATGCTGCTCGTGCCGTTCATCCACCTCAGCGTGGTGCTGTTCCGCACCATGCACCCGCAGGCGATCGTGCTGAAGCCGAGCGCGCCGTCGCTGCCGCCGGAGATGCTGACGACGCTCATGCTGGGGTTCGGCGCGACGGCGCTCCTGTTCGTCGGGCTGCTGCGCGCGCGCGTGCGTTACGGCGTGGAGCGCGAGCTGCTGGCGCTGCGCGGAGAGGAGGGCTGATGCCGCCGGACAACGCGGTCTACTACCACGTCGCCTACGGAGTGGTGGCGGTCCTCTACGCGGGCTACGCGCTGCTGCTGGCGCGGCGGCGGGCGCGCGTGCGGCGGGCGCTGGAGCGAAGCGGTCAGCGGTGAGCGATCGGCGACCAGCGAGCGACCGGGGCCGCGGTAGGCGCGCCGAGGACACGTTGAACGCTGATCGCTGATCGCTCACCGCTGGTCGTCGAGCGCCCGCCGGACCTCCGCCGCCGCCCGTACCCGCGCGGCGAACGCGCGCGCCGCCACCGGGTCGAAGCGGTCGTGGCGGCCGTGCATCCCCGTCACGTTGAGCCGCGCCCCGTCGTGGCCCGTGAGGACGACGTGCCCCTGCGCGTCGACCCGCACGTCGGCGACGCGGCGCAGGTCGCACCGCACCGCGCGGTCCGGGGCGGCGCGCGTGAGGCCGGCCAGGAATCCGGCGACCAGCCGCCCCACGCGCGACGGACGGGCGGAGCGCGTCGGCGCCGCCTGCGCCTGCGTCGCGCGCGCGACGCCGTCGTCGGTGAGCTGCACGACGACGGCGTCCTCGGTCAGCAGCATCGCCGCGCCGCCGTCCTGGCTCACGAGCGTCTCGGTGGCGCGGTACATCGGCACCCGCGGCACGAGCCAGGCCGCGGCCTCCTCGGCCTGCTCCAGCGGGAGCACGCTCGGCTGCGCCGCGGCGGCCGGCGCGGCGAGGACCAGCAGGGCGACCAGTGGGGAGCAGCGACGGACGAGGCGCATGCGGACGGCTCCGGGAAGGCGACGGACAACGCTGCATTCGGTGAGACACGCACACGCGGGCGAAGGTTGCGCGCACGCGGGGCGGCGAACTCTCGGTGTGGTCAGTCGGCGCCCAACCACCCCGCGGCCACCGCGTCGTCGATGGCCGCCTGCACGGCGGGCCAGATCGCCGCGAGCCCGGTGGCGATCGGCGCCATGCGACGCCGCACCGCGCTGCGCTGGACCCCGTGCTCGCGCCAGGTGCCCCCTTCAGTCGCGAGGTTGAGGAGAAGCGGCGCCAGCCGGTCGAGGGCGTTGGCGTAGCGCGCGTCAGGCGTCGCGTTCGCGTCGAACTCCTCCCACAGCGCGCGCAGCCGGTCGCCGCCGGGCACCAGCGCGAAGAGCCGGTCGGCCGCCGCCCGCTCGCGCGCGTCGCGGTCGGCCAGCCCCACGCCGTCGAAGGCGAAGGTGTCGCCGGCGTCGATCTCCACGAGATCGTGCACGAGCAGCATGCGCACGACGCGATCGACGTCGGTGCCGGCCGGCGCGAGGTCCGCCAGCACGAGCGCCAGCGTCGCGACGTGCCAGGAATGCTCGGCCGTGTTCTCGCGGCGCGAGCGGTCGGCGCGCCAGGTGCGCCGCTCGATCCCCTTGAGACGGTCGATCTCGAGCGCGAAGGCGAAGCGCGGGACGAGCGGGGCGAGCGCGGGGTCGGCGGCGAGGCGGGCGGCGAGCATGGAGATGGAGACGGGTGGACGGCGTCCAGGGGAGCGCGAGCGGGTGCTGCGGACGGCGGGCTGCGGATTCTACGACGGAGGCGTCGAGGGTCGGTGCCGAGGTCCGGATCCGCAGTCCGCAGCCCGCAGCCCGGTGTCCCATCCACGCGGCTTGGCGGCATCGCTACATTGCGCGGATGCTGAACCCATGGCACGACCTGCCGCCCGGCATCCATCCGCCCGACCAGGTCACGGCGATCATCGAGATCCCGGCGAAGAGCCGCAACAAGTACGAGCTGTGCAAGGACTCGGGGCTGCTCCGCCTCGACCGCGTGCTCTACTCGGCGGTGCACTATCCCGGCGACTACGGCTTCATCCCGCGCACGCTGCACGAGGATGGCGACCCGATGGACATCCTGGTGCGGATCCAGGAGCCCACCTTCCCGGGCTGCCACATCGACGCGCGCCCCATCGGCGTGCTGCGCATGCTCGACAAGGGCGAGCCGGACGACAAGATCCTGGCGGTGCCGATGCACGACCCGCATCACCAGGAGTACTTCGACATCGCCGACCTCCCGGGGCACTACCTGAAGGAGGTCGAGCACTTCTTCCACATCTACAAGGACCTCGAGGGCAAGCGCGTCGAGATCCTGGGCTGGGAGAAGAGCGACTCGGCCATGCGCCTGATCCAGGAGTCGATCGCGCGCTACGAGGCGAAGTACGGGATCCGCGGCGCGGCGCCGGAAGCCGCCGCGCCGGTGCTCGCGCGCTGACGCACGCGAGCGAGGCCTAGCGCGCCCGCCGCGCGGCGCGCTTGGCCTCCTTCCAGATCAGCTTGAACGGCACGTCCGGCGGCAGCTCCGCCGGCGCGCGCCGGATCGTCACCTCCGAGAAGGCCGCCGAGCCGCGTAGCCGCACGCGCGGGCCGAACCCGACCGGCGGCGTGGCGTCGTCGACCACGGTCCCCAGCACCGGGTCGACGCCGAGGTCGAGCACCGCATGCGGCGGCAGCAGCACCCGCACGCTGGAGAAGTAGGCGTCGAGCTCGATGTCGCAGCCGTCGCCCAGCACCGCGGCGCGCAGGTCGAACGTCACCTCGGAGAACGCGGCCAGCACGTACGCGCGATCGCCCGGCGACCAGCTGCCGCCGAAGGTGCGCTGCGCGAACATGCAGAGCAGCCGGTCGGGGCGCGCGATGGGCGCGTTCGGCGCCTGGCTCGCGAGCGCGGGCTCGGTATGGGTCGACGCGGCGTACGTCGGCACGTAGGCGGGCGCGGCGTACACGGGGTACACGGTCGCCGTGGACGCCGTCGCCGGCACGCGCGGCGCCGACAGATCGCCCACGAGCGTCTCGACCGCGGCCGCGGACTGGGTCTGGTAGAGGCGGTCCAGCCGCCGCTCGAACTCGGCCGTCGAGAGCGTGTCGTCCGCGTAGCGGTCGGTCAGCAGTCGGATCGCCCGCTCGCGGGCGTCGGCCAGCGGCAGGGGGGCGGCGGGAAGGAGGGCGTCGCTCATGGAGATCTCCTACGCGCGACGGGGCGCGGGAGTGTCGCCCCGCGCCCCGTTCCGTGCGTCCCGCCCGCGTCTCGGCCGGCCTCGCGCGCCGGCCCGGTTCAGACCGCGTGGTCGCGCCGCGCCCCGCGGCCGGGCTGGGGTTGGACCGCGCCGCTGCCCGGCGCCTCGGGCGCACGTGGCAGGAAGAGCTGGTCGTAGAGCACCGCGGCGATCACCGCCCCGACGATGGGGCCGGTCCAGTAGACGACCTGCCCCTCGTAGATCGCGCTCGCGACCGCCGGGCCGAACGAGCGCGCCGGGTTGAGCGAGGCGCCGGTCAGCGGCGCGAAGGCGAGCATGTCGGCGATGACGATCAGCCCGATCGCCATCCCGCCGAGCTTCGGGGCCTGCGGGTCGACCGCGGTGCCGAAGATCGCGAAGACGAGGAAGAAGGTCGCGAGCGCCTCGATGAGGAACGCCTGCCCGCCCTCGATCGCCAGCGCGATGGACTGCGTGGTGCCGCGCGCGGCGGCGAAGATCTCGTCGGGGAAGGTCGCCTTGAGCAGGTACGCCGCCGCCATCGCGCCCACGAGCTGCGCGACGATGTAGAGCGCCGCCATCATCGGCTGGATGCGCCGCGTGACGAGGAAGGCGATCGTGACCGCCGGGTTGAAGTGCCCCGAGATCCGCAGGGTCGCCGTGATCAGCGCGGCGTACACGATGCCGTGCGCGATCGCGACCGTGAGCAGGTTGCCGGCGCCCTGCTGGGCCATCATGATCGCGCCCCCGCCGATGAAGACGAGGGCGAAGATCCCGACGAACTCCGCGATGAAGTGCCGCAGCGCATCGCGCATCCGCAACGTCCTCCGATGGGGTGGCGTCAGGGCGGACGGACGCGCCGCCTATGCGTCCGCGCGCCGCATGACGAGGCTCGCGTTGATCCCGCCGAATCCGAAGCTGTTGGTGAGCGCGACGTCGACCTGCGCGTCGCGCCCCGTGCGCGGAACGTAATCGAGGTCGCAGCCGTCGTCCGGATCGGCGAGGTTGAGAGTCGGCGGCAGCCACTCGCGCGACAGCGCGAGCGCGGTGATCGCGGCCTCGAACGCCCCGGAGGCGCCGAGCGCGTGCCCGTAGTAGCCCTTGGTGCTGCTGACGGCCAGCCGCGGCGCGTGCTCCTGGAACACCTGCTTGAGGGCGACCGTCTCGGTGGGGTCGTTGAGCGGCGTCGAGCTGCCGTGCGCGTTCACGTACTGCACCTCGTGCGGCGCGAGGTGCGCGTCGGAGAGCGCGATGCGGATCGCGCGCGCGGCCTGCGTCCCGTCCGGGCGCGGGGCCGTCATGTGATGCGCGTCGTTCGTGACGCCGTAGCCGCCGACCTCGGCGTAGATGCGGGCGCCGCGGGAGATCGCGCGCTCGCGCTCCTCGAGGATCAGCACCGCGCCGCCCTCGCCCATGACGAAGCCGTCGCGATCGCGGTCGAACGGGCGCGAGGCGGTGCTCGGGTCGTCGTTGCGCGTGCTCATCGCGCGGATGACCGAGAACGCGCCGAAGCAGAGCGGGTGCAGCGGCGCCTCCGACCCGCCGGCGATCATCACGTCGGCGTAGCCGTCGCGGATCTGCCGGAACGCCTCGCCGATCGCGATAGTCCCCGACGCGCAGCTCATCGCGTTGGTCGCGTTGGGCCCCATCACGCCGAGCTCGATGGCGATGTTGCAGCTCGCCGCGCCGCCGAACACGGTCAGCGCGAGCAGCGGGTTGAGCCCCTTCGCGCCGTGCTGCAGGAAGTCCTGCACCTGCGTCTCCGCGTAGCCCACGCCGCCGAGCGCGGTGCCCATCATCGCGCCCACGCGCTCGCGGTCCTCGGTCGCGAGATCGATCTCCGCGTCGGCCAGCGCCTGCTGCGCGCTCACGACCGCGTACGCGCTGAAGAGGTCGAGCCGCTTGGCGCGCTTCGCTTCCACGTGGTCGGTGACGACGAAGTCGTCGACCTGCGCGGCGTTGTGGCTGCGCCAGATCGACGGGTCGAACCGCGTGAGGGTGGCCACGGCGCTGCGCTCCGCGCGGAGGCCGTTCCACAGCCCCTCGGCGCCCACTCCGATGGGTGTGATGGCACCGATGCCGGTGACGACGACGCGACGGGACATGGAATCGGGGGAAGCGGGGAGCGGTGCGGCCGGATGCAGCGACTACTGATACGGCGAGGTTCTGCCTGCGAGGTGCGGTACTACGCGGTGCGGTGGTGCGAGGGCGGCGGCCGCGCGGCCGTCAGCCGTGCGGGGTCGCCTCTGCCACCTTAGCGAGGCCGGCGAGCGTCCGCGAGGCGATGCCGTGCACGAAGACGGGGCCGATCACGGCCACGGCCGCCGCGGTGCCGATCAGCGGCCAGCGCGGGCCGTCCCAGACGTGCACGATCCGGACGCGGGTGCGGGCGTCGTCGCCGGGGGCGGCGCGCTCGAACGTCCATTCGACGTCCATGCCGGCCGTGATCCCGTCCACGTGGCGGTAGCGGACGTTCGGCACGCGCTCGTCGACGCTCATCTGCGACAGCCACCAGGTCGGCCAGTTGAGCGAGCCGAACGGACGGTTGGCCGACATCTCGACGAGCCCGCCGCGGTCCCGCGTGCGCACGCGGAAGCGCACGAAGCGATAGTGCGGGAGGTGCCGCGGCCAGTCCTCGACGTCGCGGGCGAGCGCGAAGATCCGCGACATCGGCGCGGCGACGATCGCCTCGTCGACGGTCACCATCGAGCGGCTCATCGGCATGCGCCCGAGCTCGTACGGGCGGCGCGCCTTGTCGAGCTTCGCGTCGGGGCGCGCTTCGGTCGACGCGCGGTCGGAGGGAGTCGTCATGCGGGCAAAGGTGCGCCGGCGCGCACGGCGTCGGCAGTGGGCGCCGCAGGCGCGGCGGTGGCGTGCGCCGGCGTCCAGCTCGCGACCAACCGCCAGCCGAGGCGGTGCCGCACCTCGGGCGCGGCCACTCCAGCGGCGCGGGCGAGCGCGTCCAGCTCGGTGGCGGTGAAGCCGCGCAGCACCGACACCACGCCGTCGTGGCGCGTCATGGGGTGGAAGGCGAGCGGCCACGACGCGAGCCAGAAGCCCGCCGCGGCCAGCCAGCTGCGCCGCAGGTCGCCGACGATCACGCGCACGCGCGCCACCCGCGACAGCTCGCGCAGCAGCCGCGTCGCGTCGGCCTCGGGAAAGTGGTGGAGCACCTGCGAGCAGGTCACGACGTCGATGCTCGCGTCGGCGAACGGCAGCGCGAACCCGTCGCCGAGCACCGCGTGGCCGACGCGCGCATGACTGGCGCGCGCCAGCGGCTCGCTCAGCTCGAGCCCGATCGTTGTCAGGCGCACGCCGCGCCGCTCGGCCACGCGCCGCGCGTGGAACGGGATGTCGCCGAGCCCCGTGCCGACGTCGAGCAGCGTGGCCGAGCCGCGCGCCCGGATCGCGGGCAGCGCCGCGTCGACGGCCGCGAGGACGGCGCGCCGTCCGCCGAAGAGCGTGTTGGAGCGCGCGACGTCGTGCAGCGAGCGCACGGCCGTCGCCGGATCGAGGGCGGGATCGTCGAGGAACTCGTGGCCGCGGCGGCGGGCGGGGGTGAACACGAGGCCGATCTCCTATGCGCTCGGCGCTCGACGCTCGACGCTGCGCCCGCCCCGGGCACACGTCGAGCGTCGAGCGTCGAGCGTCGAGCGTCGAGAAGGCGTGCGCTCGCTCATCGCTCCAGCGTCGCGTAGCCGCTGCGGTAGTACAGCAGCGGACGCTCCTGCCGCGTCCCCACCGCCTCGACGTGCCCGACGACGATCGTGTGGTCGCCGCCCGGGTGGCGCGCGACGACGCGGCACTCCAGCCACGCCAGCACGTCGTCGAGGATCGCGGGGCCGAGCGCGCCGCGTGCGTAGCCCACGCCGTCGAAGCGGTTGGGCGGGTCGCCGGCGGCGAAGCGGCGCGACAGCGCCTCCTGGCCGGCTGACAGGATGTTGATGGTCAGCGGTGCGCCGTCGACGAGGATGTCGTGCATGGTCGCCGTGTGGTCGATGCACGCGAGCACGAGAGGCGGTTCGAGCGAGAGCGAGCAGAACGCGCTCACCGTCATGCCGTGGTCGCGCCCGCCGCCGTCGACCGTGGTGATGACGGTGACGCCCGTCGCGAAGCGACCGAGCACGCTGCGGAACGCATCGGGGTCGACGGCGGGACGGGGCGTCGACGCGTCGGCGGCGAGGTCGGCGGGCAGGCGCCGCGAGCTGTCGGTGGGAGCGATCATCGTGAAGCGAGTGAGGCCCGGGAGAGCCGAGTGAGACGGGGAGAGCTCAGGAAGCCGAGGCGTCGGCCGACGGATCCGTCGCGCGCGCGACGTCGGCGATGCCGGCCACGTCGCGCACCCGCACGCCGAACAGCTGCCAGAGATAGCGGGCGTTCAGTACCGCGGACGGCGGCACGAAGTCGCCCGCGACGCCGACCAGCAGATCCGCGAGGTCGCGGCGCTGCGAGAGCGAGCGGGCCGCGCGGTCGATGAGCAGCGGATGCGCGACCGCCAGCCCGATCAGCCGCTCGACCGTCCACTTGCCGCGGAACGCGCGCCGCCGCTCCGCGTCGTAGCGCCGCAGCGCGCGCGCGGCCCGCGCCCCGTCGGCGCGCGCCGCCTCGGCCGCGTAGGGAGCCAGCAGCTCGCCGCCGCGCAGCGCGCTGTAGATCCCCTCGCCGGTGAACGGGTCGAAGAAGTCCGCCGCGTCGCCGACGAGCGCGACGCCCGGCGCGTGCGCGCGACGCGCATGCGAGGCGAACGGTCCGGTGGCGCGAACGGGTCCCACGCGCTCGGCGGCCGCGAATCGCGGGGCGAGCTGCGGCGCGCGCCGCAGCCAGGCGTCCATGAAAGCCGCCGGCGATCCGTGCTCTTCGAGCCCCCGCCGTGCCACGCGCGCCGGCGCCACCATCGCCACGTTCGCCACGCCGCCGCCCACGTCCGCGATCCCGACGAACCCGTCGCGCTCGACGTGCATCTCGCCGAGCGCGCCGACGCCGGTGATGCCGCGCACGTGCGCCTGGAAGGCGAGCCGACGCGGCCAGCGCAGGCGGCCGACGAGATCCATGCGCCGTGCGACGAGCGAGCGCAGGCCGTCGGCGCCGACCACCAGCGTGGCGTGCAGGTCGCGCGTGGCGCCGTCCGCGTCGAGCACGCGCACGCCGACCGCCGGGCCGCGCGTGCCCCCGGCGCGGAGCACGTCCACCACGCGCGCACCGTCCTGCACGCGGACGCCGCGGGCGCGGGCGCGGTCGAGCAGGAGCGCGTCGAGCACGCGACGCCGTATGCCGAAGCCCCGGTCGCGGTAGCCGCGGAAGCCGTGGGCGGCGACGTACTCGCCGTGGATCACGTCGCCCGACGGCGCGCGCACCAGCATCCCCGCGTGGCGGGCCGCGGCCGCCTCGACCTCCGGCAGCGCGCCCATCGCGTCGAGGATGCGCGCCGCCTCCGGGCTCACGCACTCGGCGCACGCCTTGTCGCGCGGGAAGCGCGCGCGGTCGAGCACGAGCACGTCGAGCCCGAGCGCGGCCAGATGCCACGCCGTGGACGCCCCCGCCGGCCCGCCGCCGATCACGATCACCTGCGCCGCTCGCGTCATCCGTCCCCCTCCTCCCCCATCGCCACCCGGTGAGCCCCCGTCAGCCGGTGCGCGCGGCGAGCGACGCCGCCGTCGCACCCACCGCCGCGCCCACGGCGCCGCAGAGCACGTTGATCGCGTCGTTGCCCAGCCCGGGCACGCCGCCGACGCGCACGGAGCGCGCGCCGCAATCGTGCTCTGCGCGCTCCGTGCCGACGTCGCAGCGCGGGCACCAGCGGCGCTCCTGGAGCGCGGCCCCGGCGACGGTGTCGGCGAGCGCGCCGGCGATCCCGCCGACCAGCGCGCCCACCGCCGCCGGCAGCCGGAGCCCGAGGGCGAGCGTCGCCAGCGCCATCGCGGCCGCGCCGGCGCCGAGGGCGAGCGTCCCAGGGATCGACACCGCGCCCGAGGTCCCCGCCGGGACGGGCCGCCACCCGCGCAGCGAGCGCGGCGCGCCGCGCGCGAGCGTGCCGATCTCGGTCGCCCAGGTATCGGCCGTCGCGGCGGCGACCGCGCCGGCCGCCGCGCCCGACCACGCCGCCAGCCACCCCGCCGACCAGCCGGCCGTCCACGGTCCCGCGCCGGCCAGCGCCGTGGCGGCGAACAGCCCGCCGTTGGCGAGGACCTGCGCCGCGTCGCGGGCTCCGCCCTTCGCGACGACCCCGCCCGTGCGGGCCGCACGCTCGTGCGCCCGCCAGCGCGACAGCGCGCTCCCCGTGCCGAAGAAGAGGAGGAGCAGCGCGCCCCACGCCCAGCCGGCCGCCATGCACGCCGTGCCCACGACGACGGCCGCCACCGCGCCGCTCCCGTCGAGCGCGCCGGCGCGCCGGGCCGTCCGTGCGATGACCAGGGCGAGCAGGAGCCCCGCGACCGCGCGCAGGATCACGCCGGCCAAGTCACGAGTCGCCGCCGCTCGCGCCGTCGTCGCCGTCGGCCTGGGCGATCTCGCGCAGCCGATGGCGCAGCGTGTCCGGCAGCTCCGAGGGACGCCGCCGCAGCCGCCGGAGCGCGGTCAGGAAGCGCTCCAGGCGCTCGACGCGCCCGCGGCAGGCGGGGCAGCGCAGGAGGTGCTCGCGCAGCGCCGCCGCCACCGCCGGGCTCAGCTCGCCGTCGAGCAGCGCGTGCATCTGCTCTTCCGGGACGGGGCAGGGGCCCGCGTCGGCACTCCGCAGCGGCCGCACGTCGGGGAGGAGGGTGTGGGACACGGCGAGGGGGCGGAGGACGCCGGCAATCTGACCGGCGCTCGGCGGCGGCGGCACCCCGCTGCACCACGCGGCCGCCACACCGGCCCAAGCGTGCGATGCGGGGGGAAGTTCCCCGCCGCGATCGACGGCGCTCGTGACGCGGGGCACGGCGAGGGCGCGGGCCCGGCCGCTTGAAGGGCACGGTGCAGGCTGGTTACCTTCGGGACCTGATCGCTCCTCGTCTCGCCAGGCCATGGCTGCACCGGTCGACGCCCTCCTCCCGCTCAGCCTCCTCGAGGGCGTTCGCGCCGTCGACCGGCCCATCGAAGATCCCGAGACCGAGTTCGTCGCCGAGCTGCGCAACAAGCGGCTCGGGCTGAGCGACACGGTGCTCGCGCAGATCCGCCGGTACGCCGAGGCGGTGCGCCGCGGCCAGCGCGCCGCGCCCGACGAGGTCACGGCGCTCGCGCGGCTCATCGACCGGCGGCCGGACGCCGAGACGGTCTACCAGGAGGCCGGACGCTTCCTGGCGACCTACGCCTACCAGGCGCTCGGCGCCGCGTCGCGACGGAGCGTGCGCTCGCTGCCGCGCTTCGTCGCCCGTCCGCTCGCCGCGCGGCAGGCGCGCCGCATCGCGCGACGCTATCTCGGCGGCCGCGTGGAGCGCGCCGGGACCTCGCTCGTGCTCGAGGTGCCGCGCCCGCTCACCGTCGGCGGCGGCTCGGACGCGCCGGGGTGCGCCTTCTACGCCGCGGGATTCGCCGAGCTGCTGCGGCTGCTCGTCGGACAGACCGAGGCGGTGGAGCACGAGCGGTGCAGCGTGCGCGGCGACGGCCGCTGCCGCTGGCGCGTGGAGTGGCCGCGCTGACGTAGCGACGCGGCACGGCGGGCGCACGCGCAGCGGCGCGTGCGCACCGGACGTATGATGGGGCGCCCGCCGCCGGACCGGCGGCGCCTCCGCTCACCGTCCCGCGCCATGACCCGACTGCCCGCTCGCTCGCCGCGCCGCGCGCTCGTCGCGGCACTCCTGCTCGGCGGCGCCCTCGCGCCCGCCGGCCGCCCCGACGCCCTCCACGCCCAGGGGCCCGCGGCCGCTCCCGCCGCCACGCCGGGCGCGCCCGCGCGCCTGCGCCTCCAGGACTACCTCGACTGGGAGGACGTGCAGGACCCGCAGCTCTCGCCCGACGGCCGCCAGATCGTCTACACGCGCCGCTGGATCGACAAGCTGAACGACCGCTGGGAGTCGTCGCTCTGGATCATGAACGCGGACGGCTCGCGCAACCGCTTCTTCGTCAACGGGAGCAACGCGCAGTGGTCGCCCGACGGGCTGCGCATCGCGTACGTCGCGCGCGGCGAGCCGGCGGGGACGCAGGTCTTCGTGAAGTACCTCGACGGCAGCGGCGAGACGCAGATCACGCGGCTGGACCAGACGCCGTCCGACCTCGCGTGGGCGCCGGACGGCAAGGCGATCGCCTTCCGCATGCTCGTGCTGCAGCGCGACGACTGGCGGCTCGAGATGCCGGCGGCCCCGAAGGGCGCCAAGTGGACCGAGGCGCCGCGCGTCGTCACGCGCCTGAGCTATCGGCGCGACCGGCAGGGCTTCGTCGACGACGGATTCCGCCAGCTCTTCCTCGTGCCCGCCGACGGCGGGACGCCGCGCCAGCTCACCGCCGGCGCCGCCGACGCGGGCGAGCCGCGCTGGACGCCCGACGGGCGCCGCATCGTGTTCAGCGGCAACCGGAATCCGGAGGCCGAGTACCAGTGGCGCGAGAGCGACGTCTACGCGGTGGACGTGGCGGGATGCGCGCCGGCCACCGGCGCGGCCGGCTGCCCGGTGACGCAGCTGACGACGCGCTCGGGGCCGGACAACAACCCGGTGGTCTCACCCGACGGACGCATGATCGCGTACACGGGCTACGATTCCACGAGCGACACGTGGGTCGACGCGAAGCTGTACGTGATGGGCATCGACGGGAAGAACTCGCGCGTGGTGAGCGGCACGCTCGATCGGACGCCGCAGACGATGTTCTGGGCGCCGGACAACTCGGGCGTGTACTTCAACGCGGAGAGCGAGGGCGCGCGGCACCTCTGGTTCGCGCCGGTGAGCGGCGCCGGGCCGCGCGCGGTGACGCGCGGCGTGCGCGTGCAGACGGTGACCGACCTCGCGCGCGGCATGGCGGTGGGCGTGGCGTCGACGCCGACGCGACCGAACGACGTGCTGCGCATCGACCTGCGCACGGGCGCCGAGACCTGGCTCACCGAGGTGAACGCCGACGTGCTGGCGGGGAAGGCGGTCGCGTCGACCGAGGAGCTGTGGGTGACGATGGGCGACGGCACGCGCGTGCAGGGCTGGCTCATGAAGCCGGCCGGCTTCGACCCGGCGCGCAAGTATCCGCTGATGCTCGACATCCACGGCGGGCCGCACGCGATGTACAACCCGGGCTTCAGCTTCGCGCGGCAGGACCACGCGGCGAACGGCTACGTCGTGCTGTGGACGAACCCGCGGGGCTCGACGGGCTACGGCAGCGCCTTCGGCAACGCGATCAAGAACGCGTATCCCGGCAAGGACTACGACGACCTGATGGCGTCCGTCGACTCGGCGATCGGCCGCGGCTACGTCGACGCGCAGAACCTGTTCGTGTACGGCTGCTCCGGCGGCGGCGTGCTGACGGCGTGGATCGTCGGCCACACCGACCGGTTCAACGCCGCGTCGTCGAACTGCCCGGTCATCAACTGGATGAGCTTCGTCGGCACGACGGACGGGCCGAGCTGGTACCGCAACTTCGCGAAGCTGCCGTGGGAGGACCCGAGCGAGCACCTGAAGCGCAGCCCGCTCATGTACGTCGGCAACGTGAAGACGCCGACGATGCTGATGACCGGCGTCAACGACCTGCGCACCCCGATCTCGCAGACGGAGGAGTTCTACCAGGCGCTCAAGATCCGGAAGGTGCCGACCGCGATGGTGCGCTTCAACGACGAGTGGCACGGCACGAGCTCGAAGCCGAGCAACTTCCTGCGCACGCAGCTCTACCTGCGGAGCTGGTTCGGGCGCTACGCGAAGAAGGGGAGCGTGGCGGCCACGGACTGACGCCCGCGATCGCATCCGGCGCTTAGCTTTCCGACCATGCTCACTCCCGAATCGCTCGATCGTTTCCAGTCGGCCATCCGCGACGCGGGGCTCGACGGCTGGCTGCTCTTCGACTTCCGCGGCACCAACCCGATCGCCGGCGGGCTGCTCGGCCTCGGGCCGGTGATGCTGACGCGCCGCATCTTCGTGTGGGTGCCGCGTGAGGGCACGCCGGTCGCGATCACGCACGCGATCGAGCAGGCGCCGTGGTCGCGCTGGCCGGCCGCGTGGCGCAAGGAGGTCTACAGCTCCTGGCGCACGCTCGAGGCGGCGGTCGGCGCCCTCGTCGCGGGCAAGCGCGTGGCGATGGAGTACTCGCCGGGCGACGCGGTGCCGTACGTCGACCGCGTGCCCGGCGGCGTGCTCGATCTCGTGCGCGCGCAGGGCGCGACGATCGCGACGAGCGGGGAGCTGGTGAGCCGCCTGTTCGCGGTGTGGACGCCCGAGCAGCTGGACGCGCACCGGCGGGCCGCGGAGATCATCGCCGACGTCGCGCGCACCGGGCTCGCGCTGGCCGGCGAGCGCGCGCGGAGCGCGACGCCGATCGCGGAGCACGAGCTGCAGCAGTGGATCCTCGACGCGTTCGCGCGCGCGGGGCTCGAGCGTCCGGATCACGGCCCGAACGTCTCGGTGGGTCCCAACGCCGCGAACCCGCACTACGAGCCGGCCGCCGCGCGTCCGCAGCCGATCCGCGAGGGCGACGTCGTGCTCGTGGACCTGTGGGCGGCCTTCGCCGGCACGCCGCACGCCGACCAGACGTGGATGGCGACGGTCGGCGCGCCGAGCGCGCGCGCCGTCGACGTGTGGACGGCGGTGCGCGACGGGCGCGACGCGGCGATCGCGCTGCTCCGCGAGCGCGTCGCCGCGGGCCTGCCCGTGCGCGGCGCGGAAGCCGACGACGCGGCGCGCGCGGTGATCGAGGCGCGCGGCTTCGGGCCGCACTTCGTGCACCGCACGGGGCACTCCATCGACGCGCGCGAGCTGCACGGCTCCGGCCCGCACCTCGACAACCTGGAGTCGCGCGACGAGCGCCTGCTGATCCCCGGCGTCGGCTTCTCGATCGAGCCGGGCGTCTACGTCGCCGGCGAGATCGGCATGCGCTCGGAGGTGAACGCCTACGTCGGCGAGGACGCGCTGATCGTCACCCCGGGGGAGTACCAGCGCGACCTGATGGTGATCTAGCGGACGCCCTTCCTCGCACCGTGCCCGCATCGCGCGAGCGCGGGGACGAGCGACTGCGTCGTCCGACTCGCGTCCCGCGACGTCGGGCGAGTGAAACGGCGAGGCTGCGCGTGGTGCGCGGGCCTCGCCGTTTCGTCGTTCCTCGGGCGCGGTGCGCTGCCAGGCGTCAGGTGCCGTAGTACGCCTTGATGCAGCGCGTCACGAGCCGCTCGCGGAAGCGCGCGCCCTCCATGCGCCGCTCCGGCGCCTCGAGCTCGGGCAGGTCGGCGAGCAGCCCCTTCACCTCGATCAGCACGTCCTCGGCGCGCAGCGCGCGCTCGCGCGCCTCGCGCACCAGCGCGTCCATCGCGGTGCCGAGCTGTCCGTCCGCGGCATCCGGCGCGGTCCACAGCAGCAGCACCGCCTGGCGAAGCTCGGCGACCGTCTGGGCGGAGAGGCGCGGCCGCTCGTTGGTCGAGCGCGAATCGAAGGCCATCATGGCAGATGAGACGGCGTGGCGCTCGGAGCGGGGCGAGGAGGGCGCCGCAGCCTCGACGGTGCAACGAGCATCGAGCGTGCGGCGGTCCCGGGTGCGGACAACATACGTTTGGGTCTGGGGGGCGTCAAACGCGTGCATGGGCCCGCGACGCTCCGCGACACGATCGTGATGCGACGGCGTGATTCGCGGCGGCGTGCGGCGCGCGGTGCATGCCTTGCAGCGCGCCACGCCGCTCGGCTCCGGCTGGCGGCACGAGCGGCCGCCGCGCGCGCACCGCGCTGTTCGCATCGCACCTCGTCCCGCGCTGCATCATCCGTGTCCTCCTCGCGCTCGCACGTCCGCGTCCTCGTCCTCGCTCGCGAAGCGGTCCTCGCGGCGCTCGTCGGCCTGCTGCTGGAGCTCGAGGACTACGAGCCGGTGTTCGCCGAACCCGACGAGCGGCCCGCCGAGGCGATCCGGCGCCTGCGGCCGCCGCTGATCGTCGTGCTCGACGGCCAGCTGCCCGAGGCGCAGTCGGACCTCTTCTTCGCCCGGTGCGCGCAGGACGGCGCGAGCGTCTGCCTGTTCAGCGAGCCCGTGGCCGCCGAGGACGTGCGGGCGGTCGCGCGCGCGCGCCGGCTGGCGTTCTTCGCGATGCCGGTCGACCGGCGCGACCTGGGCGCGGCGATGGCGATCGCCCGCGCGGCCTGCGGCTGACACGACCGTCATCCACGGCGCCGTGCGCGTCCAAACGCGGCGCGCGTGCGCGGACGCGCCGCCGCGGCTGAGCCGCGGCCCGCCTCCGGGCGCGCCGCTTGCGCCTCCCGACGCGCGGCGCCTGCCGCCCGTTTAGCTTCTCCAGCCCGTCCGGCGCGTCTCGCGCCGTCGCACCGCCGCATCCGCCGCACCGCTCTCGTGTCCGAGTCGCCGTTTCCGTCGCCGCGCGTCCTGTCCGTCCGCCTCGCACGCGCGCTTCCGATCGCCGGCCTCGCCACGAGCCTGACCTGGGCCGCGGCCTGCTCCGACGGCGAGTCGCATCCGGTGCGCACCGCGCGCGCGGCGCCGGCGGCGCCCCGCGCCACGGCGCCCACCGACGTAACGCTCCCGGGGGTCGCGCCGGTGCCCGGCGGCTACACGGCGCGCGAGGTCACCGACGGCGGCTCGATCACCGGCGTGGTCACGCTCGTCGGCGACGCCCCGCGCGACACCACGGTGCGTCCGGACCCGTCGCTCGCGCGCCCGTGCGGCGCGTCGCTCGTCGATCGGGCGGTCTCGCACCGCGGCGCGTTCGTCGAGGGCGCGATCGTCTGGCTGGCGGACGTGCGCAGCGGCAAGCCGTTCAGCGCGCCGCGCCGCCACGAGCTGACGCTCGAACGCTGCCAGCTCGAGCCGCGCGCGGCCGCGCTCCCCGCTGGTGCGACGCTCAACGTGAAGGGGCGCGATCCGCTGTCGATGCGCCTGCGCGCGACCGCGTGGCCGGCCGGCGAGACGCGCGCGACCTGGCGCATGACCGACGCCGGCCAGGTGGTCCCCGACGACCGCGTGCTCGCCACCGCCGGCACGCTCGAGGTGCGCGGCGAGTCGCTGCCCTGGGTGCGCGCCTGGCTGCTCGTCTTCGACCAGCCGTACTACGCGACGACGAACGCCACCGGCACCTTCACGCTCGACGCGGTGCCGGCCGGCCAGTACACGGTCGTCGCGTGGCATCCGCGGCTCGGCCGCGTCGAGCAGGCGGTGACGGTGGCCGCGGGGCAGGGGGCGACGGTGGCGATCGGGTTGGGGAGCGGGCAGCGCTGAGCGCTCAACGCTGAGCGATCAGCGATCAGCGATCAGCGAGGGTCCGGTCCCATCGTCGCGACTCGACCACGATCGGACACGATGAACGTGCGATGACGCGGGTCAGCCGAGTGGTCGGAGGCAGGAGGGCGCTCGGAGAACGCGGCAGATGGAGACGTGCGGATGCGACGAGGGCCCCATCCGAAGACGGAGCCCCTCTGATCGCTGAGCGCTCATCGCTGAGCGCTCACGCCATGACGCTGTCCTCCGCCCGGAACTGCCCGTTGTACAGCGCCGCGTACGTGCCGCCGTGCGCCAGCAGCTCGGCGTGCGTGCCCTCCTCCACCACGCGGCCGTGGTCGAGCACGACCACGCGGTCGGCGCGGCGCACGGTGCTCAGTCGGTGCGCGATGATCAGCGTCGTGCGTCCCTGCAGCAGCTCCTCCAGCGCCTCCTCGACCAGCCGCTCGCTCTCGGTGTCGAGCGACGACGTCGCCTCGTCGAGCACGACGACCGCCGGGTCCTTGAGGAAGACGCGCGCGATCGCGATGCGCTGGCGCTGCCCGCCCGAGAGCTTCACGCCGCGTTCGCCCACGGGCGTCGCGTAGCCCTGCGGCAGCCGCTCCACGAACTCGTGCGCGTGCGCGGCGCGCGACGCGGCCTCGACCTCGGCGTCCGTCGCGTCGGGGCGCGCGAGCGCGATGTTGTCGCGCACCGAGCCGCTGAACAGCGCCGGCTCCTGCGGCACCACGCCGATCGCGCCGCGCAGGTCGGCGAAGGCGAGGTCGCGCACGTCGTGGCCGTCGAGCGTCACGCGGCCGCCCGTCACGTCCCAGAAGCGTGGGAGCAGCGAGGCGATCGTGGTCTTGCCGGCGCCCGAGCGGCCGACGAGCGCCACGATCTCCCCCGGCGCGGCGCGCAGCGTGACGCCGTGCAGCACCTCCGGGAGGGCATCGTCGTAGCGGAAGTGCACGTCCTCCAGCGCCACCGCGCCCCGCACCGGGCGCGCGAGCCGCGCGGGGCGCGTCGGCTCCGCGACCGTCGGCTGCGTGTCGAGCAGCTCGAACACGCGCTGCGCGGCGCCGATCGCCTCCTGGAAGTTGCCGAACAGCGACGCCAGCGATCCAACCGCCGCGGCGATGAAGAAGGCGTAGAAGAGGAACGCCACCAGCGCGCCCGCCGTCAGCGTGCCGTCCAGCACGCGACGTCCGCCCATCCAGAGCACGGCCGCGACGCCGGTGAAGGCGACGAAGCCGACCACGCCGAAGAACAGCGCGCGCAGCCGCGCCCGCGCCACCGCCGCGTCGACGACGCCGCCGAGCTGCGCCTGGTAGCGCCGCGTCTCCTCGTGCTCGCGCACGAAGCTCTGCACCGTGCGGATCTGCCCGAACACCTCGTCGGCGAGGCCGTTCGCCTCGGCGACGCGATCCTGCACGCCCGTGCTCGCGCGCCGCAGCATGCGCGCGAAGACGATCGCCACGCCCACGATCACCGGCGCGACGGCGAGCGTCGTCAGCGTCAGCGTCGGGTCGGTGAGGGTCAGCAGCACGACGCCGCCGACGAGGAAGAGCACCTGCCGCGTGAACTCGGAGATCCACGTGTTCATCACGCTCTGCAGCAGCGTGAGGTCCGACGAGAGGCGGCTCGTCAGCTCGCCGGTGCGGCGCTCGGTGAAGAACCCCGGCGAGAGGCGCACGAGGTGCGCGAACAGCGCCTCGCGCAGACGGGCCAGCACGCGCTCCGCGGTGGAGCTGAGCAGCCGCACCTGCACGTAGTTCATCACGCCCTGCACGGCGAACACCACGACGAGGCCGAGCGCCATCCGATCGAGGCGCGTGCGGCTGCCGTCGCGGAAGGCCGCGTCGAGCAGCTCGCGCACGACGCTCGGAAACACGAGCCCCGCCGCCGCGGCGACGATCAGGCAGACGAGCGCGATCGCGAGCGGCCCGGCGTACGGGCGCAGGAAGGGCGCGAGGCGGGCGAGCGGGCGCGGCGAGACGGGGCGGCGCGAGCGGCGCGCGGCCGGCGGCGTGGCGGCCGTCGGCGACGCGGGCGTGGTGGGCGTCACGCGCGGCCGAGGAGCCAGTGGCGCAGCGCGTAGCCCTCGACGCTCACGCGGCGGCCGGCGCGGCGCGCGCCCTCGACGCGCTCCAGCAGCACGTCGCTCGAGGCCTCGAAGTCGTGCGGCGTGCCGGGCGCCGGCACCACGCGCACGGCGACGCGGCCGTCGCGCGGGCGGGCGATCTCGTACACGCAGTCGGGCTCTCCGTGGCCGCCGGCGACGTGCACCGCGAGGCGCTCGACGTCGGTGGACGCGGGGAGGGGAGTCGGGTCGTAGGACATCGTGGAGTGTGCTGCGGGACGGAAAAGGCCTGCGGGGCTGCGGGGCTGCGGAAACGGCTCGCCGGGAGGTCCCGAGCAGCCGTTCCGCAGCCCCGCAGCCCCGCAGCCCACCGTCCGTGTGCTTACAGGACGGCGCGGTCGACGACCATCGCCACGAACAGGAGCGCGAGATACAGGAGCGAGTACTTGTACGTCCACCACGCCGCCTTGGTCCAGATCTCCTGCTGGCGGTCGAGCGCGCGCACCTGCAGCACGCCGCGCAGCAGCAGCCCGCCGAGGACGACGGCGCTCGCGAGGTAGATCCAGCCGAACGCGCCGAACGCCACCGGGAGGATCGTCAGCGCGAGCAGGACGATCGTGTACCAGAGCATCTGGTTCATCGTCTCGCGCTCGCCCCACACCAGGGGCGCCATCGGGATGCCGGCGCGGCCGTAGTCCTTCTGCTTGAGCAGCGCGAGCGCCCAGAAGTGCGGCGGCGTCCAGTAGAAGACGATGAGGAAGAGGTAGAGCGCGGCGAGGTCCACGCGCCCGGTCACCGCCGCCCAGCCGACGAGCGGCGGGAACGCGCCCGCCGCACCGCCGATGACGATGTTCGACGGCGACGAGCGCTTGAGCCAGCGCGTGTAGATGAAGACGTAGAAGTAGAAGCCCGCGAGCGCGAGCAGCGCCGTCAGCACGTTGACGAACTGCGCCAGCATCCACGTCGCCGTGGTGGCGAGCAGCACGCCGAACGCGAGCACCGCCTGCGGCGCCATGCGGCCGCTGGGGATCGGGCGCAGGCGCGTGCGCGACATGACGTCGTCGATGTCGCGGTCGAGGTACATGTTGACCGCGTTCGCGCCGCCGGCCATCAGGTACCCGCCGAGCGTGACGATCAGCACCGTCCACCAGCTCGGCCGCCCGGCGACGAACATCGGCGCGACGGTCGTGACGAGCAGCAGCGAGATGATGCGCGGCTTGGTGAGGGCGACGAGGTCGCGCGTCAGCGACGCGGGCTGCGTCTCCTCGAGCACGGCGCCGGTCATCGCGTCCCCTCGGCGAAGCTCGGCGCGCCCATGGTCGCGGGGCTCGTCGCCGCGCGCGGGGCGCGGCGGTCTGCGGCGCGGCGCGCCACGTAGGCCATCGTGAAGGTCGCGAGCCAGATCGCGATGCCGGTCGCCTGGTGCATGGAGCGCACGTGCGCGGGGAAGCCGCCGGTCACCATCCACGCGGCCCAGACGATCTGCAGGGCGCCGAGCACCGCCGACACCAGGGCGAGGCGGCGCACGGGGAGCGCCTCGCCGCGCTTGCGGAAGGCGAACGGCAGGCCGATCAGGTGCAGCACCAGCAGGTAGGCGAGCACGCGGTGCGTCAGCTGCACGTGCTGCGCCCCGCCGCCCAGCGAACCCTCGCCGCACAGCGGGAAGCCGGCGCAGGCGACCGCCGCGTCGGGGATCTTGGCGGTGAAGGCGCCCATCGTGACGACCACGATCGCCAGCCCGGCGGCGACCATCGCGCCGCGCGCCGCCTTGGGCGTCCCGCTGCCCGGCGTCGCCGAGGTGCCGCCGAGGCCGCCCGCGCGCACCACCGTCGCGGCCAGCGCGGCGAGCAGCGCGGCGGCGATCAGCTTGTGCACCACCGTGGCCCAGGGCGGATTCACGGTGAACACCGTCACCGCGCCGAAGCCGGCCGCGAACAGCACGAGGCCGAGCGAGAGGAGCGCCGCGCGGAGCGGGCCGTTCGGGCCGCCGAGCGTCGCGCGCCGGCGCCACGCCAGCCCGACCACCACCGCGATGGCGACGATCAGGACCGAGGCGAGCAGACGGTGCGTCCACTCGATCACGAGCTGCGGCTGGTCCATCGGCGGGAACCAGTACTGCTGGCCGGTGCGCGGGTCGGCGCAGCGGGGCCACTTGTCGAGGCACCCCATCCCGGAGCCCGAGATGCGCACCACGGCCCCGAACACGACGTGCCCGAAGGCGACGCAGAGGGCGACGAGGGCGGCGCGGCGCACCGCGACGGCGTCCTTCACGCTGGCGAGCGTCACGCGCGCACCTCCGCGGCGACGATGCCCGGCGCGGCGACGGCGTCGGGGTGCAGCGTGCGCCAGGTCAGCACGAGCACCGCGGCCAGCGCGACGGCGGGGAGGAGGGCCCACACCAGCTCCGCGGAGCGGCGGGCGGGGGCCACGCGCGCGCCCGCGGGCAGCTCGGGCTGGCGGGCCACCAGGACCGATCGCGTGATCGCCACCTGGGCGACGACGCAGGCGACGACGGCGATCCAGAAGATCGCGTCGGCGACGTTCGGGCTCATAGGAAATGCCATCCACGCGGCCGGCGACGCCGGGACGGATGCCCGGGAGGCGACCGCGATCAGGGACAGGAGAACGCAGGGTGCAGCCCTGGTAAGCTCGCCCCGCGAGGCGGCGACTTCAAGCGGCCGCACCGGCCCCGCGGCCTCTCGGGCGCGTGCGGCAACTGCTTGGCCGGTCGCAGGATGCGCGGTGAGCCCGGAACCGGTGCGCGGACGGTTCGCGCCGCGTCGGCCCACTGACCGGCGCGAGGTCCGCGCGTTACCGTTGGCGCCATGTCAGCACTCGCCTCGCCCGACGGCGCCGCCGCGGGCCCCGCTGGGCGCTCGCCCGCCTCCCGCCTCCCGCGCCAGATCGGCCTGTGGAGCGCGGTCGCGGTCCTCATCGGCTCGACGATCGGCTCGGGGATTTTCCGCTCGCCCGCCGGCATCGCCGACCGCCTCCCCGGCCCGCTTCCGCTGGCCTCCGTCTGGATCGTCGGCGGGCTGTTCGCCCTCTGCGGCGCGCTGACGCTGGCCGAGATCGCCGGCGCCCGCCCCGAGACGGGCGGGCTCTACGTCTTCATCCGCGACGGCTGGGGGCGCCTGCCGGCCTTCCTCTTCGGATGGGCCGAGATGGCGGTCATCCGCGCCGCCTCCCTCGGGGCGATCTCGACCACCTTCGCCGAGTACGCGCTGCGCGTCCTCGGCTACGACCCGGCGCTGGCGCCGTACAGCGACTGGGTGCACTGGGTGGCGGCGGGGGCCATCCTCGTCACCGCGGTCTTCAACTACCGCGGGGCGAAGACCGGGTCGCTGGTGCAGAACCTCACCACGCTGGCCAAGTACGGCGGGCTGCTCTTCATCATCGTGCTCGCGCTGGCGATCGGGCTGCCGCGCACCGGGGGCGCCAACTTCACCCCCGCCGTGCCGCCGGGGAGCTTCGCCTTCGGCGCCTTCGGGCTGGCGCTCGTGAGCGCCCTCTGGGCCTTCGACGGCTGGGCGGACCTCAGCTTCGTCGCCGGCGAGGTGAAGGACCCGCGCCGCACGCTTCCGCGGGCGCTCATCATCGGGACGCTGCTGGTCATCGCCATCTACTTCCTGGCGAACGTGGCGTACCTCGCCGTCATGTCGGTCGAGGAGATCCGCAACTCCCGGCTCGTGGCGGCCGACGTCGCCCAGCGGCTGATCGGCGCGCCGGGGGTGATCTTCGTCGCCGTGACGGTCATGCTCTCGACCTTCGGGACGCTGAACGGGACGCTGCTCACCGGACCGCGGATCTTCTTCGCCATGGCCGACGACGGGCTCTTCTTCAAGCCGGTCGCGCGGGTCCACCCGACGCACCAGAGCCCCTACGTCGCGATCCTCATGACCGCCGGGCTCGGCGTCGTGTTCGTCATGCTCCGCACCTTCGAGCAGCTGGCCGACGCCTTCGTGACGGCGATCGTCCCGTTCTACGCGCTCGGGGTGGCGGCCATCTTCCGGCTGCGACGGCAGGCCGACTACCAGCCGCCGTTTAAGGTGCCGCTCTATCCGATCGTCCCGCTGCTCTTCGTGGGCGCGTCGCTCTACCTGCTGGTGAACGCGCTGATCGATCCGGCGAGCCGCTGGGCGACCGCGGGGACGCTCGGGATCGTCCTGCTCGGCATCCCGATCTACTACCTGACGGTCGGCCGCCGCTCGCGCTGAGCGGCCGCGCCCGGCCGGCGCGGGAGGCCGGGCGGTGGGGCAGGCGTTCCGCGCACACCCCCGGGATGGGGCGGCCCCGGGCCGTGACGAGACGACGCGAGGACGGGTCCACCTGCCGGGTGGCCCGTCCTCGGATGTTTTCCAGGCGCTCCGGCCCCGGGCGGCCGGCGTGCCCCGGGACCGTGACTGTCCGGTGACGCAAGGGCTCGTTGACCCTATCGCGCGGTCCCGGCTAGCTTTGGGTCGCGTTATTCCGGTGCCGGCGTCCTGCCGCAGTCCCCTCCTTACAGGGCGCCGCACCCGAAGTTCCTCGTCTCGCGGGCCCTCCCCGCGACTCGCGGAGCGTCCGCCGGGCTGGATGGCTGCACGCACCATCGCTCCGAACGCGTCGGCGGCATCACTCCTCACTTCGGACGCACATCATGGGCTTCAATCGTTGGATTCCTGCTTCGGCCGCGGCGGTTGCCGCGATCGCCGCGAGCGGGACCGTCGTGCAGGCGCAGCAGACCACCGGCAGCATCGGTGGTCGCGTGCTCGGCACGAACGGCGAGCCGCTCGAGGCGGCACAGGTCCAGATCGTGAATACGGCGACCGGCATCACGACGGGCACCCAGACCCGCGCGGACGGTCGCTTTCTCGCGCTCGGTCTCGAGCTCGGGAACAACTACCGCGTGACGGTCCGCCGCATCGGCTACGCGCCGCAGACGCTGCAGCCGGTGCGCGTCTCGCTCGGCCAGACGACGCCCGTCAACGTGAACCTGGCGACGCAGGCGACGCAGCTGAGCACCGTGACCGTCGAGGCGGACGCCGCCACGTCGGGCGCCCTGATCTCGCCGACGCGCCGCGGCACCGAGACGACGATCAGCGACACGCTGATCCGCAAGCTGCCGACGCTCAACCGCAGCTTCACGGACTTCGTCGCGATCACCCCGCAGGTGTCGACGAACGGCCCGGGCCTGTCGGCCGGCGGCGTCAGCAACCGCTACAACAACATCCAGATCGACGGCGCCACGGAGCGCGACCTGTTCGGCCTCGGCTCGACGGGCCAGCCGGGCGGTCAGGCCGGCGGCAAGTCGATCGGCATCGAGTCGGTGAAGGAGTACCAGGTGCTGCTCGCTGCCTACGACGTGCGCCTCGGCAACTTCGCCGGCGCGTCGATCAACGCGGTGACGAAGAGCGGCACGAACAGCTTCACCGGCTCGCTGTACGCGTTCGGCCGCAACGAGCAGCTCCAGCGCTCGCAGCCGTACCTGAACGACTACAAGCAGGCGCAGTACGGCTTCACGCTCGGCGGTCCGATCCTGAAGGACAAGGTGTTCTTCTTCATCAACCCCGAGTTCCAGTCGCGCTCGACGCCCGCCGCCGGCCCGGCGCTCGGCGACGCGGGGACGCGCGTCACGCAGGGGCTGCTCGACCAGTTCACCGGCGAGCTGACGGAGCGCGGCTTCTCGGACCTCGGCGGCGCCGGGCGGGTGAACCGCCAGAACCCGCTCAAGAACATCTTCGCCCGCCTCGACTTCGTGCTGCCGTGGAACAGCACGCTCGTCCTGCGCAACAACTACGCGTCGGCCGAGGATCAGGTCTTCTCGCGCGGCACCACGGGCGCGACGCCGACGTTCGGCCTGACGTCGAACCTGTACCAGTTCCAGTCGGAGAAGTGGGCGCCGGTGGCGCAGCTCCGCACGAACTTCGCGAACGGCGCGTACAACGAGGCGATCCTCGGCTACACGCGCATCCGCGACGCGCGCACGACGCCGGGCCGCCGGCAGCCGCAGGTGACGACCATCGTCACGAACGTGGCGAGCCTGATCGCCGGCACGGACGCGCCGTCGCAGGCGAACCAGCTCGATCAGGACATCTTCGAGTTCACGAACAACTTCACGCTGCCGCTCGGCACCTCGCACCGGCTGACGCTGGGCGGTCAGGCGCAGACGTACAAGGTCCGCAACCTGTTCGGCAACAACCTCGCGGGCTCGTGGACCTTCGGCTCGGTCGACTCGCTGGCCGCCGGCAATCCGCGGTCGTACGTCGTCGGCGTGCCGGTGGCGGGCGACGGCGCGGTGCGGTTCAGCGCCGGCCAGTTCGCCGCCTACGTGCAGGACGACTGGACGGTCAGCGACCGCCTGAACCTCTCGTTCGGCGTGCGCGCGGACGTCCCGGTGTTCTTCGACAAGCCGCCCGTCAACCCGGCGGTGTTCACGGAGTTCGGCCGCCGCACGGAGGAGGTCCCGACGGGCAACCTCCAGTTCTCGCCGCGCTTCGGCTTCAACTGGGACGTGACGGGTGACCAGCGCAACCAGGTGCGCGGTGGCGCCGGCATGTTCCAGGGCGCGCCGGCCTACGTGTGGCTCTCGAACTCGTTCCAGAACTCGGGCGGCGTGTCGGGCTTCGCCACGCTGACGTGCAACGGCACGGCGGCCCCGCGCTTCACGGCGGCGAACGTCGCGTCCGCCCCGCAGGCGTGCGCCAACGGCGTCACGGCGCGCGCGGGCTCCGAGGTCAACCTGCTCAGCAAGGACCTCAAGTTCCCGCAGACGTTCAAGGCGAACGTCGGCTTCGACCGCGACCTGGGCGCGGGCTTCATCGGCACGTTCGAGGCGCTCTACACGCGCTCGATCAACGGCCTGTTCTACACGAACCTCGCGCTCGCCGAGCCGGCCGCGAACAACGTCGGCCTCGACGGCCGCGTGCTCTACGGCCTGACGCCGCTCAACCCGATCCTGCGCACCGGCACGACGCGCAACGCGGTGTACGACGTCGTCAACCAGAGCAAGGACTACTCGTACAACCTGACGGGCAAGCTGGAGAAGCGCTTCACGACGAACTTCGGCGGAACGCTGGCCTACACGTTCACGCAGTCGTACGACGTGCAGAGCCTCACGTCCAGCACCGCCGGCTCGCAGATCCGCTTCGGCCGCATCTACTCGGGCAACCAGAACGAGATGACGCTGGAGCACTCCGCCTGGGAGGCGCCGCACCGCGTCGTCGCCAGCGGCAGCTACACGGTGCCGCGCCTCGGCACCTCGCTCTCGGCGATCTACACGGGCCAGAGCGGTCTGAACTTCGCCTACGTCTCGGGCACGGACCTGAACGGCGACAACCAGACGCAGAACGATCCGATCTACGTCCCGACGGACGCGAACGATCCGCGCGGCCCGGTCTTCCAGCAGTACACGCGCACGGTCGGCACCGCGACGGACACGGTCACGGTCGCCGAGCAGCAGTCGGCGTTCTTCGGCCTCGTCAACAGCGTCGAGTGCCTCAGCAACGCGCGTGGCCAGATCCTGCGCCGCAACGCCTGCTCGTCGCCCTGGACCAACCAGATCGACATCTCGATCGAGCAGCCGATCAAGACGTTCCGCGGGCAGAACCTGAGCATCCGCCTGGACGGGATCAACTTCACGAACTTCCTGAACGAGAACTGGGGCCGTCAGATCTCGACCAGCCAGTTCAACCCGCAGGTCATCTACTCGCCGAACGCCACGGTGAACCGCACGACCGGTGCGACCACGGGCGTGAACCTGACGAACGGCGTGCCGCGGGTGCAGTTCAACCCGGACTACCAGCAGTTCAACTACGACAACGTCTTCTCGAACTACACCTTCCAGCTGTCGGTCCGGTACTCGTTCTGAGCCCGGCCGCGCCGGACGGGTCGGGAACGACCGCCGCGTAGCGCCGCACGACGACACGCCCCCGGGAGCCTCGCTCCCGGGGGCGTGTCGCGTTCGGGCCGTGCGTGTTCACGTCGTGCGGCGTGGTCAGTCGACGTCGGCCGCCCAGGCGCGCTGGATGTAGGGAAACATCGCGGGCGTCGGCACGGGCTTCCCGTGCCGCTCGCGGATCGCCGCGCCCTCGCGCTCGTACAGCGTGCGCACGGCGGTCGCGATGGTCGGATCGCCGCCGGTGAACTCCTGCACGAGCGCCTTCCAGCGTCGGGCGAGCGCGATCACCTCGGGCGACGCGGGGTCGGCGTCGCGGTCCATCGCGGCCTGCACGGCGGGGATGATCTCGCCCCACTCCGCCTGCACGGCCTGGAGGCGGGCCTCGCCCACCTGCTCGCGCCGCTCGCGCAGCACCTGCTGCTGGTCGGGGGTGAAGTACTGGTCCATGCGCGTCATCTCCTTGATGAGGCGACACAGCTCGTCGGTCGAGACGACGCGTGCCGCGTCCATGTGAGCGCCGAGCGCCTCGAGGCGCTCGGCGAGTCGGGTCCGTCGCGCGATCTCCGCCTGCACCCGCTCCAGGTGCAACGCGATCACGCGGCGCGGAGAGAGCGCCGCCCCGTCGAGCAGGCGCCCCACCTCGTCCAGCGGGAGCCCCATGCCGCGCAGCGACTGGATCTGCTGCAGCCGCTCGACGTCCGCGCGCGCGTACAGGCGATGCCCGCTCGGCGTGCGGTGCGACGGGCGGAGCAGCCCGATCGCGTCGTAGTGGTGCAGCGCGCGCACCGAGAGGCCGGTGCGGCGGGCGAGCTCGCCCACCTTCCAGGGCGGCGCCGAGGCGCCGGCAGGCTGCGCGAGCATGGGACGTGTGGTGGCCACGGGACGAGCATACGACCTCACGCTGCGTGAGGTGCAAGCGGTGCGTTTGCGGACGCTGCGGACTGCGGACGGCGGATCTCCCGCGGCCGCGGGCCTGCGGGGCTGCGGATCGGCCGAGGCGAGAAACGTCGGAGGGCTCCGCGCGGGGCGACCTGCGTCGCCGCCATCCGGAGCCCTCCGATGGATCTGCTGGCCGCCGCCGACGTTCAGCTGCAGGCTGCCCGGCGGTGAGCGGGCTGCGGAGCGAGCGGTTCCGCAGCTCCGCAGCCCACAGCCCTCTAGAAGATCTCGAGGTTGATGAAGCGCCGCGGGTTGCGCTGGAAGTCGAGCGTCAGCGAGTCCAGGCGCGTGACGAGGCGGCGCACGTCGCTGTACAGGAGCGTGTCGGTGAGCAGCTTGCCCGCGGTGCCCTGGCCGGTGCGGAGCTGCGCGAGCGTGCCGTTCAGCTCCGACGCGGTGCGACGGAGGCTGTCCGTGAGCGCGGCCGCGTTGGCGGTCGTCGTGCGCACGTTCCGCAGCGTCGAGTCGACGGCCGCCGAGTCGATGGAGGAGAGCGTGCGGCGCACCGTGCCCTGCGTCGCCGAGAGCTGGCGGGACTGCTCGGCGGCGATGGCGGCCAGCTGCGCGACGAGCGCATTGGTGCGCGCGATCGTCTGCCGCACGTCGGCCAGCCCGCCGCTGTCGACCAGCTGCGCCTGCAGCTGCTTCGAGAGGTTCACGGCGATCGTGGCGACGCTGTCGCCCTTGGCGGTCAGCTCGGGGATGCCCGGCGCCGGCGTGCCGGCGGGGACGGTGTCGCCCGCGGTGTAGAAGCGCGTGTCCGGCGTGCCGAGCAGGGCCACCTCGGCGTCGCCGAAGATGCCGACCGCCTGCACGACCGTGCGCGCGTTGCGCGGGATGCGCCGGCCCTCCTCGATGGCCATGTTCAGCACGAGAGTGCCGTCGTCGCGCAGCTGCACGTCCTCGACGTAGCCGACCTGCACGCCGGCGAGGCGCACCGCCTGGCCGACCTTGAGGTTCGTGCCCCAGCGGAAGACGGAGTAGAGCGGATAGCCCGAGCGGAATCCGCCGCGCACGAGCCAGATCGTGCCGGCGATGCCGATGAACAGCGCGACGAGCAGCAGGCCGCCGACGAGGACTTCGTTGCGACGCTTCATGAACGCTTCGGTTGGGGGGCCGCGCGATGCATCAGGCGCTGACGTACTGCGCGAGCGCAGCGGCGATGAGCGCGTCCAGCACGAGGATCGACATGGACGCGACGACGACGGCGCGCGCCGTGGAGCGGCCGACGCCCTCGGCGCCGGCGCCGGTGACGTAGCCCTCGTACGAGCACACGAAGGCCACCGCGCCGCCGAAGAAGAAGGCCTTGATCAGGCCGTAGACCACCTGGAAGGGCACGAACGCGAGGCGCAGCCCGGCCACGTAGTCGGTGGTCGTCACCGGCGTGGCCGCGAGCAGCGTGAGCCAGGCGACGGTGATGGCGGTGAAGTTGGCGATCAGCACGAGCACCGGGAACATCACCAGCGCCGCGACCAGGCGCGGCGTCGCGAGGTAGCCGACCGGGTCGTAGGCGAGCGTCTCGAGCGCGTCGATCTGCTCGGTGACGCGCATCGTCCCGATCTCCGCGGTCATGCGCGCGCCGACGCGGCCGCACAGCACGATGGCCGTCATGAGCGGGCCCAGCTCCAGCACGATGCTGCCGCGGACCAGCAGCCCGAGCACCGAGAGCTGCACGCCGGCGAACAGCTGGTAGTACGACTGGAAGGCGGTGACGCCGCCGAGGAAGCCGGCGACGATCAGCACGAGGGGCAGCGAGTCGAAGCCGATGCCCTTCATCTGGCGCACGGCCTCCGTCCACCACGTGGACGGGTGCGCGAGCGCGCGGCCGACGTCGCGCCCGAAGTACGCGCGCTCGCCGAAGGCCCGCAGCAGTCCGCGCCCGGTGCGCGTGGTGCGGGTAAGGATCGCCCAGCGGGGGACGGGCTCTAGGGTCGTGGACACGGGGCAAAGATAAACGACCAGGTACGGCGGCGGCGCTCCGGGCGAGCCGGGACGGCCGGACAGCCGAAACGGCGGGCCGACGCCTGCGCGCCGATCCCGCCGTGCCGTGTCCTACGCAGAATCCGATCCGGTGCAGGGCGGTTCGCGCGAAGCGGACGCGCCCGCGCCGGCGCGGCCTAGGTCTTCACCCGCGCCAGCAGGATCCCGCCGACGATCCCGAAGAGCGCCGAGGGGATCCACGCGGCCAGCTCCGGCTGGATCAGCCCCTTGCCGCCGATCGCCCGGGTGAGCTGGATCAGCACGAGGAAGATGACCGTCGTCCCCAGGCTGAGGCCCACGCCGTAGGCGGTGCCGCCGCGCTGCGTACTGGTGGCGAGCGGGGCGCCGAAGAGCAGGATGATCACGCAGGTGACCGGGATCGCGATCTTCAGCATGCGCTCCACGCGCAGCTTGCCGACGTCGAGCCCCGAGCGCTCCATCGCCGCGATGAACGCGCCGAGCTCGCGGAAGTCCATGTCGGCCGGCGCCTTGGCCGAGGACAGCAGGTCGCGCGGGCGCTCCTGCATCCGGCGGTCGAGCACCGAGTCGAACGCGAAGGCGTGCACCACCGTGTCGCCGGGCATCAGGTGCAGCGCGCCGTTGCGGAACATCCAGCCGCGCCCCTCGCGGTAGCGGGCGTCCTGCGCCGCGGCGAGCAGCCCCGGGTAGTCGGCGCCATTTCCCTTCCGCTCCACCTGCGGCTTCACGAGCTGCCCCGAGTCGACGACGAGGAGCATCGCCTGGTAGACGCGGCCGCCCTCGGCGGCGTAGGCGAAGTTGGCGCGCGCGGTCCCAGTCGGGTCCTTCGACTCGCGCAGGAGGCGCATGCGCACCGCGTTCGCGTCGGGGAGCAGCTCGCCGAGCGCGAGCCCGAGGCCCGTGGCGAGCATGGCGCCCCAGACGATGGGGAGGATGAAGCGGTAGAAGCTGATGCCCGACGCCTTGGCGGCGGTGATCTCGGAGTGCCGCGTGACGGCGCCCACCGTGAACACCGTGGCGAAGAGCACCGCCGCCGGCAGCACCAAGAACATCTGCTCGGGCAGCCAGTAGAGGTAGCTGAGCAGCAGGTCGCCGCGCGGGATGTTGCGACCCAGGTACTTGTTCAGGTTGTCGACCAGGTCGATGACGAACAGCAGCACCGGGAAGCCGACCGCCGTGACCGCGAAGACCTTCAGGAACTCGATCAGCACGTAGCGATCGAGCGCGCTGCCGAGGCGCAGCCGACGCCGCGTCGTGTGCACGCCGCGAGCGGCGGCGCGGCCGACGGCGTGCGGCACCGGCCGGGCGGCGGCGCTCATGCCGTCCCCCGGGCGTCGGCGGCCGTCGCCGGGCGCACGCGCAGCTGCTTGAGCTGGCGCCGGTGACGCACCATGTACCACCACTCGCCCAGCCCACCCCCGCGGCCGGAGCCGCTCTCGCGCCCCATGCGCGCGGCGAGCACCAGCCCGGCGATCCCGAACAGCGCGTTGGCGGCCCACATGGAGACCCAGGTGGGGAGCATGCCGCGCGTGGCCAGCTCCTCGCCGGCGATCAGGAAGCAGTAGTAGAGGGCGAACACGAAGAGGCTCATGCCGATGACGAGGCCCACGCCGCCGCGCGGGAAGCGCAGCGCGACGGGCGCGCCGAGGAGGACGAAGACGATGCACGCCACGGCGAGCGCGAACTTCTTGTGGATCTCGATGTCGTAGCCGTTCATCTGCGTGCCCGTCTCGGCGAGCCGCAGGCGCGCGATGGCGAGCATCGACCCGGCGGTGATCGCCGGCGACGACGCCGAGTCGGCGGGCGTCGCGGCGGGCGTGCCGGCGGGCGGCGTCGGGACCGCAGCGGCTGCCGCGGCTGCGGCAGCCGCGCTGTCGACCGGCGCGCCGGGGACCGGCAGGGCGGCCGCGCCCGGGAGCGCCGCGGTGTCTCCACGCGAGGGCTGCATGCCCGCGGGGAGCGGCGGAGCCGGCGTGCCGACCTGCGTCGCCGGCGGGACGGGCGCCGGTGCCGGCGGTGGTGTGGGCGTCGGCGTGGGCGTGGGCGTCGGCGGCTGCACCGGGGCGGGCGCGGCGGGCGTCGGCGAGGCGGGCACCGGCGCGGCCGGGCGGCGCGTCGTGTCCTGCGCCGGCGATGCCGGCGGCTGCGCCGCGGCGAACGCGAGCGCGGCGTGGGGCTCCATGGCGCCGGCGGTGCGCACGGGCGCGACCTCGCGCACCACGCCCTTCACGCCCTTCACCGCCTCGCAGTACAGGCGCCCGATGCCGAGGAAGACCTTGCCCGGCGCGGGCGGGGCGGGGCGCTTCCGGCCCAGCGAGTCGGCCATCGCCTGGTCGAACTCGAGCTTGGCGATCAGATACTCCTTCCGCGACCGCAGGTAGGCCCCCTGCAGCTCGCAGATCGACATCTCGCGGTCGCTCTTGAAGGTCGTCCCGTTCTGGTCGGTCTGGGTGAACGATTTCGCGACGTCCTTCACGCGGACGAGGTTCGTCTGGTAGAACAGCCGCTGCAGCTCGTTCGGCTTGTTCTCGCCGAGGTTCTCGATCACGCCGTCGTACAGCGTCATCTCGAGGTCCTTCCGGTCCTTCGAGAGCGCGAGCTCGCCGCTGTCCGCGCGGATGGTGCGCATCTCGGGGCGCGACATGTCGTAGATCGTCACGTCGCGGAGCGTGCTGTTCTCCTGGTTCACGCGCGCCGCGCGCAGCACGAGCTGCGGGGTGACCTCGTTCAGCACCTGCTCGCGCAGCGCGAAGGTCGGGCGCGTGCGGGCGATGTCGCCGGTCAGCACGGTCAGGCGGTGGTTCGCGCGCGGCAGCACCTGGTCGTTGAAGTAGACCATGACGCCGGCGAGCACGGTCGCCGCGACGAGCACGGGGCCGAGCAGGCGGCCCATGCTGACGCCGCTCGCCTTGAAGGCGGTGACCTCGTTCTCGGACGCGAGCCGGCTGAAGGCGTAGAGCACCGACACCAGCACGGCCATCGGCAGCGTCATGGCCACCGTGAACGGGATGGACAGCAGGAAGAACTCCCCGATGACGCGCCAGGGAAGTCCCTTGCCGACCAGGTCGCCGAACTTGCGCGAGATGTAGTTCAGGAGCAGGAGCGACGTCAGCGCGGAGAGCGCGAACGTCAGCGGGCCCAGGTGCTCCCGGAGTACGTACTTGGTGGTGATCTTCACGACGGCGGACGAGCGGGCTCGACGCCGGCCCGAGTGGCGGCCGAGGCGTCGGAGAAGGCTGGAGCGAGCGATCGGGGAAGCCGCCGCGCGCGACCCGCGCGAGCGTGGCTACAGCGCAGCTAACCGCAAGAGACGCCGCAATTTCCGGCGCGGTTGTCGCGTTCGGGCATCCCGGTATATTCCACCCGGCGCGGGGGGCGACACAAGCCCGACCGCGTCCCCTCGTAGTACCCACGCCCTCGGGTTTGGTGCGTCTCCTCCGGATCCTGCTCGGCGGCGCCCTGCTGGGTGGTGCGCCCGCCGCCGCGCAGACCCGCCCGGCGACGCCACCCCCCGCGCCGTCCCCCTCCACGCCCGCCACTCCGTCGCCGAGTCCCGCGCCCGTTCCGGCGCCGCAGGACTCGGCGCGTCGCGCCGGCGCGCCTCCGGCCGGCGTCCCGATCCCCGTCGACACCGCCGGCCGCCGCCGCGCCCCGGTCGACTCGATCCGCGGCGCCCGCACCGACACCACGGCCGTGCCCGGCGCGCCGCGCTCCCCGGCCGACACGATCCGCCTGCCCGGCGACAGCGCCCGACGGGCCGCGGCGGCTGGCGGCGCCGCGGCCGACACGGCGGGGCGCGACCCGTTCTCCGACCTCGACCTGCAGGTGGTCGGGCGCATGGAGTCGAAGGCCGAGCGGACGAAGGACGCCCGCTGCGCGCAGGGGTTCGCCGTGGCGCTCGGCTGCCGCGCGACCTTCCAGCCGAACTTCGACTTCCAGTTCAACGTGCGCAGCGCCGGCCCGGTCGCCGAGCGGCTGCACCTGAACGTCGACTACGACTCGCAGCGCGAGTTCGACGCGTCGAACGTCATCTCGGCGTGGTACCAGGGGAAGCCGGGCGCGCGCATCGGGCGGGTGGAGGTCGGCAACGTCTCGTTCACGCCGCCCGCGTCGCGCTTCCTGACCGCCGGCATCCCGAGCAACAACTACGGCATGCAGGCCGTGGGGCAGCTCGGCAGCATGACGTGGCGCACGATCGCCGCGCAGCAGAAGGGGACCGTGCAGCGCGACCGCGTGTTCACGATCGGGGACCGCGCGGTGCAGACGACGGAGCGCACCCTCGACGACTACCAGATCGAGCCGCGGCGCTTCTTCTTCACGATCGACCCGCGGCGGCTCCCCGGCTTCCCGAACGTCGACGTGCTCAATCGCACCGGGATGGCGCGCCTCGCGGCGCAGCTGCCCGACACGCTGCGACCGACGCGCGTCTTCCTGTACCGGCAGCTGATCGGGGCGCAGAACCAGAACCCGCGCGGGCCGCGCCTGCAGGTGCGCGGCGCGAAGAACCCGCGCGCGCAGACCTACGAGCTGCTGCGCGAGAACGTCGACTACTACATCGACCCGTCGCAGCTCTGGATCGCGCTCCTGCGCCCGCTGCAGCTGAACGCCGAGCGGCTCGCGGTGGCGTACGAGGTGACGGTGAACGGCGTGCGCATGCGCTACGTCGCCACCGGCGGCACGCCCGACACCGAGGTCCGCGACGACACCGCGCAGGTCGCGAACCTCGTGTGGGAGCCCGAGCTCACGCCGCGCGACAGCGCCTTCTACCGCGAGCTGCGCAACGTCTACCGCGTGGGCGGCGAGGAGCTCCGGCGCGAGACGGTGGGGCTGCGCGTCGTCACCGGGCCCGGCGGCGACCAGGAGAAGCCGGTCGACGCGACGTTCGGCGCCACCTACCTGCAGCTGTTCGGGCTCGCGCAGGCCGCGAACCCGTCGACGTTCGACGTCGAGAACCGGCTCTGGCCGCGGCCGCAGGACCCGAACGTCAACGCGGCCGGCGCGGGCGGGTTGAGCGCGAAGCTGTTCCGCGACCACTTCGTCATCTTCCCGTCGCTGCAGCCGTTCGCGCGCGCGGGGCTCGCGCGCGGCGCCGCCAACCCGGCCAACGACACGCTCTACACCTTCCCCGCGGAGTTCCTGTACTCCGCGCAGCGCCCGCAGAGCCTCTACCGGCTGCGCATGCGCTACGAGGGCGAGGGGCTCGGCGATCCGGGGACGCTGGCGCTCGGATCCGTGCAGCTGCGCCCGGGCTCGGAGCGGCTCACCGCCTACGGCCGCCCTCTCGTGCGCGGCACCGACTACGAGATCGACTACGACCTCGGCGTCGTCACCTTCACCGACCCGGCGCGCCTCTTCCCGACGCCGACGCCGGTGACGGTGCGCTTCGAGGAGAACCCGCTGTTCGCCACGCAGCCGACGCGCATCCTCGGCGGCGCGGCGGAGTGGACCACGAACGCCGGCGTCCTGAGCCTCACCGCGATCACGCAGTCGCAGCGCTCGACGTTCAACCGGCCGCCCCTCGGCTTCGAGCCGGTCGGATCGCTGGTCGGCGGCGCGCGCGCGGACCTCGCGTGGAACGCGCCGCTGCTCGCCCGCGCGGTCAACCGGCTGACGCGCGCGCTCGGCACCGGGGACAGCACGATCGCGCCCGCGCGCATCGCCGTGCGCGCGGAGTTCGCGGCGAGCAAGCCGGTGCCCAACGCGGCGGGGCAGGCGTTCCTCGAGAGCTTCGAGGGCGACGGGGGGCTCGGGCTCGCGCTCTCCGAGACGCAGTGGTACCTGTCCAGCCGCCCGACCATGACGGCCGCGCTGCGCAGCGCGACGCGCGGCGTGCCGCTCACCGTCGACCGCGCCGCGACGCTGGCGTGGCAGAGCCTCGTGCGACCGCTCGGCGGGACGGGGCAGCAGACCTACGACATCACGCAGATCGACCCGTCGGTGCGCCTGAGCGCCGGCGGCATCCGCGCGCCCGAGTCGCTGCTCTGGCTCACGCTGTATCCGACGACGATCGGCGGGCTCCCCGCGCGCGACAACGCGGGGACGCCGATCGGCGGCGACGCGTCGTCGCCCGCGTCACGCTTCCGCTGGACGGTTGGCCCTGCGGACGCGACGTCGGGCCGGCGCTGGCGCTCGATGCGCACGGTGCTCAACGCGGGCGGCGCGGACCTGTCGCGCGTCGAGGCGCTCGAGTTCTACGCGCTGGTGCGGACGGGGGAGGGGATCGGCCGCAATCCGACGCTCGTCTTCGACTTCGGCGACGTGTCGGAGAACACCGTCGCGTTCGCGCCCGAGACGCTGACCGTGCGACCGCGCGCTGCCGCGCCGGGGGTGCCCGCGGGCGTCGACTCGCTCTTCCGCGGGCGTCGGCTGCAGCGCTTCGATCGGCTCGATACGGAGCGCGACTCGCTGACGCGCGTGTTCGACGCGTCGGTGAACGACCGCGGGCTGCCCGGCGACCGCGTCGACACGCTGCTGGTCGTCGACCAGACGGGCGCCGCGCCGGGGCGCACGCTCTCACGCGACGTGGAGCTGTGCCGCGCGCAGCCCGGGCGCATCGCGATCATCGGTGATCCGCTCACGACGTGCACGGTGCGCAACAACCGGCTGGACGAGGAGGACCTCGACCAGGACGGGCAGCTGAACCTCGACGACGCGCTCACCGACGGCGGCGAGCGGCTGCGCCGCTTCGTCGTGAACCTGGGCGAGCGCCGCACCTTCACGCGCGAGAACCCGGCCGCGTGCCAGGCGACGCCGACGCCGACGGTGGGCGAGGTCGCCGCGCTCGCCGAGCGGCGGTGCTGGGTGCTCGTGCGCGTGCCGTTCCGCACGCCGAGCGACTCGACGGACGGGTTCAACATTCGCCGCGTGCGCTCGCTGCGGCTGACCATGGTGAGCGGCGAGGACGAGCCGGACAGCGCGTTCACGACGACCGCGCTCGCGCGGCTGCGCCTCGTCGGCGCGCCGTGGCTGCGCCGCACGGACCGCGCGGCCGTCGGCATCGCGGGCGACTCGGTGGGGCAGCAGGCGAGCTGGGTGATCGCGGGCGTCGTCGGCACGCAGGACTCGACGCTGCGCGTGCCGTACCAGTCGCCACCGGGCGTCACCGACGAGACGGACGAGCGCCGCACGGGACTCGAGGCGACGGCGGTGCAGGTGAACGAGCGCGCGCTGCGGCTGCAGGCCGGCGCGGCGGGCGGCTCGCTCGGGCTGTACGAGCGCGCCGAGGCGTACTTCCGCTTCCCGGAGGGCGCCAAGAACCTGATGACGTACAAGACGCTGCGCCTCTGGATGCGCGGCAACGGCTCGGGCTGGGGCGTCAACGGGGAGCTGAACGCGTACGTGAAGCTCGGCCGGGACGAGCACAACTTCTACGTCTATCGCACGCCGGTGAACGCGGGGCCGTCGCGCGAGTCGTGGCTGCCCGAGGTGCGCGTCGACTTCGGGCGCTTCTACCGACTGCGCGCGGCGGTGCAGGAGGCCTACCTGCGTGGCGGCATCGCGCAGCAGTACCGCTGCACCGGCGTCGACGCCGCGCTCGTGGAGCGGTCGGGGCTCCCGCGCGGCTTCGCGGTGAACCGCTACGCGGCGTGCGAGGACGGCTATCTCGTCTACACGGTGGAGCCGAACGTCACGCCGCCGAACCTCGCCTCGGTGCAGGAGCTGGCGGTGGGCTTCGTGCGCGTGGACACGCTGGCGCGCGGCGGCTCGCCCATCGTGCCGGGCGACACGCTGGAGCTGTGGGTGAACGACCTGCGCCTCTCGGACGTCGAGGACACGCCCGGCATGGCGGGGGAGTTCGGGCTCGCGCTGCAGGCCGGCGACCTCGCGGACGTGCGGGTGAACGTCACGCGCCGCGATCCGCACTTCCGTCAGCTCGGCGAGACGCCGACCTTCGCCACCGCGAACGCGATCGACGTCGGGGCGTCGGTGCGGCTGGACAAGCTGGTGCCGGGCGCGCGCGGCTTCGCGATGCCGCTGACGGTGAGCTACCAGCAGTCCGACGCGGCGCCGCTCTTCCTGGCGAACTCCGACCTGCGCGGCGAGGACCTCGCGGGGCTGCGCACGCCGCGCGACGCGCAGACGAGCGTCGCGTTCACGATCCGTCGCGCGACGCCGCTCACCGGCACGGCGCTGGCGCCGCTGCTCAACAACCTCGCGCTGACGTCGACGTGGACGAGCGGCGGCGCGCGGAGCGCCTTCCAGCGCGCCACGCGCGACGGCTTCACGCTGCGCGCGGACTACGACCTCGTGCCGGCGGCGCGCTCGCTCGGGCTGATCGGCGGCGCGTTCCGCTGGACGCCGACGACGCTCAAGCTCACGAGCCACCTGGTGCGCACGGGGAACCGGCAGGAGGCGTTCCTCAAGCCGGTCGCGTCGTTCGACGACACGGCGCGCGTGGTGGACGGCCGCGACCGGGTGTGGCGCAACGGCTTCGTCGTCGAGTTCCAGCCGACGACGGCGCTCACCGCGCGGTGGGACGCGAGCACGCTGCGCGACCTGCGCGACTACGATCCGTCGCTGCGCGCCGGGCAGGGCGGGCTCGACTCGCTCTCCGACGCGCGCGCGCTGGCCACGCGCGCCGACCGCCAGCGGCTGGCGGGGCTCGACGTGGGCCTCGAGCGCGAGCGCGCGATGGCCGGCTCGCTGCGCTTCGCGCCGGCGCTGCGCGGGTGGGTGCAGCCGCGCGCCGAGGTCTCGACCTACCACACGACGACGCGCGACCCGAACGCGCGCGCGCTGCTCCCCGAGGACGAGGAAGACTCGACGGGCGCGCTGCGCCTGCCGCGCCGCATCGGCACGACGCAGGTGGCCAGCGCCGGCGCGACGGTCGACCTGGGGCGCGCCCTGTTCGGCGCCGCGCCCGCACCGGCGCCGGCGCCGCCGCCGCCGGTGCCCGGCGCGCCGGCCGCGGTGGGCGACAGCGCGGTGGCGCCCGAGCGCGACGCGCGGCGCGACACGCGCGGCGACACGCTGCGCCTCGCCCCGCCGACGCTGCGCACGCGGCTGCGCCGCGCGCTGCAGCCGGTCGACGTGCGCGTCGAGCGCACGCTCTCGTCCAACCTCGACGCGACGTCGCTCGACCCGAGCCTCGGGCTGCAGCTCGGCTTCGGCGGGATCGGCGCGTTCCGCACGCCGAGCGGGCGCAACGCGACGGCGGCCGGCGCGGTGACGCGCCTCGTGCTGACGAACACGATCGGCCTCCCGCTCGGCTTCGCGCTCACGAACCGGATGGAGGCGGGTGGGACGCGCAGCTGGTGGCGGCGCGCGGCGACCGACCGGCAGGCGGAGGCCAACGGGCGGCAGCGCACGATCCCCGACCTGTCGCTGCGCTGGAACTGGCGCCCGACGATCGGCGGCGACGTCATCGAGACGGTGGGCGCGAACGCGCGCATGCTCTGGCAGGAGACGCGCACCGCGGCCCCGGCCGACTCGGGGGCGCCGCTCGACGCGCGCGCGGTGACGTCGCGCAGCTACCCGATCACGGCGAACGTCGTGTGGAAGGCGCTCGGCGGCTTCACGACCGGCGGCGGCGTGTCGCTCACGCGGCGCTTCGACGACGTGCCGGGCAGCCGCACCGAGGTCGAGTCGCGCGAGACGAACCTGGAGCTGACGAAGACGTTCGTCGCGCCGGCGCGCTGGAACCTGCGCAGCCCGATCCGCGCGCGGCTCGGCTGGCAGGACGGCGGCACCGAGACGCTGCTCCGCCCGCGCGACGGCTTCGGCGCGGTGATCGGCGACGACGCGCTGCGCGTGGTGCAGGCGGACAACGGGCGGCGCGCGCTCTCGTTCAGCGCCAACTCGGACGTCGCGGAGTCGCTGACGCTGAGCCTCAACGGCACGCACGTGACGACGTTCAACAACAACCTGAACCAGCGGCTGTCGCAGACCGTGTTCAGCGCGGTGCTGCAGCTGTCGTTCGGGGCGGCGCAGCTGCGGAACTGAGGGCTGCGGGGCTGCGGGACTGCGGGGCTGCGGAACGACGACCCGCAGCCCCGCATCGCGCCGAGCGGGTCTCGTCGCCGCGCGACCCAAGAGCGAACCGCGTAGACAGGATTACGACGGATTGAAATGGGACCGATGGGGATAGGTGAGAGGTTCGAGCTTCCACCTCTCGGCCATCCCCACAGGTCCCTTCTCAATCCGTCGCAATCCTGTCCAATGCCGTTCGGATCCCGCGCGCCGGCGCATCCCGAGCGGCCCTTCCGCAGCCCCGCAGCCCCGCAGCTCTCAGTTCCGCAGCGCCGTCCAGAACACCAGCTGCTGGAACAGCACGCGCACGTCGTACGCGGCGGGCTGCGCGACGGGCTCCTGCGGGCCGAAGACGACGCCGTGCCCTTCCTGGAAGTCGAGCTGCACGCGCCACTGCCCGGCGGGCGTCGCGGGCGGGAGCAGGTCGCGCGGCACCACGAGCTCGGCGGGCGGGAGTCCCGAGCCGCGATAGATCAGCGTCTGCGTGCCGGACACGTTGAGGACCCAGTTGCGCATCGTCGCGGCGGCGTCGCCCGCGGCCACCGCGAGGGTGATGCGCAGCGCGCCGTCGGCGGCCGGTCGGATCGTGTCCGCGTCGAGCGCGCGCACCGTCGAGATGCGCAGCGCCGTGCGGTTCGGCGTCAGCTCCGCGATCGGCGGCGGGTCGAGCGACAGCGGCTGCCGGCCGAGGCCCGTCGTCAGGCGCACCGACGTCTGCTCGATGAAGCGCGAGCCGAAGCGGTCGAGCGGGCCGGCGAAGGTCAGCGCGCGGCCGCCGAGCTGCAGCGGCGCCGTCACCTCGCGCGGCGCGCCGCGCGCGTCGCGCCCCGCCATCAGGTTGGCCGAGACGTAGGCCATGATGTTCGTGTCGGCGCGGAAGGTGGCGGGCACCGTCACGTTGACGAACAGCGACGCGGCCGTCGGCCGGTCGTCGGGCTCCGTCGAGCCGAAGCGGCAGCCCGTCACGGCGCTCGCGAGCAGCGCCGTCGCGAGCAGGCGTCGGGGCGCGATCACGGCGCCACCGGCGCGAAGCGCAGCGACGTCTGCATCGAGACGTTGTACGCGTAGTCGGTGTCGCCGGCCGTCGGGCGGGCGATCGACGACGAGGCGCTCACCATGTGCGTGAGCGTCGCCGAGACCGCGCCGGTGCCCGGGAGCAGCGAGCCCACGGGGAGCACCAGCTCGCGCGGCAGCGGCGTCGTCCCCTCGACGCGGGTCGTCCGGTCGCCGCGCCTGAGCGCCACGTTCCACTGCATGCCGTAGAACGGCGGCTCGAGCGTGGACGGGGGCGGCACGACCCGCAGCCGCAGCTCGCCGCCGCTCAGCGCGGCCGTCGTTCCCTCCGCGCGGGCGACGCCCTGCATCCGGAGCATGATGGGCGCGAGGCCGTCGACCCGCGGCAGCGTGAACGTGACCACGCCGTCGGCGCGCGGCGTCCCCGCCTCGCCATTGAACGCGAGGACGTTCTGGCCGGACGGGATCGTTCCTCGGAGCTCGGTGCCGTTGACGACGACGCGGCCGTCCGTCACGCGCCGCATGCGTCCGTTCACCTCGCCGGGCCAGAGCTGGCCCGTCGCGACGATCAGCCCTCCGGCCGGCGCGAGGCGCACGGGGGCGTTCGGCGTGGGCGGCCCGAAGGAGAACACCGGCACCGTGTCGCCCGCGTCGAGCACGCGCACGTACAGGTCGAAGCGCGGCTGGCTCCCACCGCCGATCGGATCATTCGGACCGGAGCAGGCTGCGAGCGCGGTGGAGACGAGCAGGAACCCGAGGGCGGAGCGGGGGAGCGACGACGGCACTGCGATACCCGGTGCGACGGACGACGTGGGCGCGACGCGGGAGGCGCGGCGCGGGGGCGACCTTCCGAGTCTAACGCGGGCGGCGGGGGCGTGCAGGGCCGCGCGCCCGTCGACGCCGCGTACCCCCTTCGCGTCGTGCGGGCACGCATCGCGGCGCCACGGGACGGCGATCGCGACGCCGCCGCGTAGCGTCCTGGTCATCCCGACCGTCCACCCCGGGCGGCGGCCCTCGAGCCCACGCTGCGGCGCACCCATGATCCCCGCCGAACGGAAGGCCCTCCTCTTCCTCGCCACGCTCGGCCTCCTCGGCGTCGGCGCGCGCACGCTCGGCGGGCGGGCGGAGGAGGGAGGCGACCGTCCGACCGGCGAGCAGGCGAGCGCGCTCGACGCGCAGCTCGCGGCGGTCGACAGCGCGATGACGCGCACGCGGGTGACGCGGCCCACGCGTCGGCGCACCGGTGGCCGGCAGCGTGACGATCCAGGCCACCCAGGGCGCGACCTGCCGCGCGCTCGTGCGTCTGTTTCGGGAGGTCCGTCGGAGGGCCCGATCGACGTCGACGTCGCGGACGCGGCGTCGCTCGAGGCGCTCCCCGGCATCGGGCCGGCGCTCGCGCGCCGGATCGTCGACGATCGCGCGCAGCGGGGCGCCTTCGGCTCGCTCGAGGCACTCGGCCACGTGCGGGGCGTGGGGCCGCGACTGCTCGCGCGGCTGTCGGCGCACGTGACCTTCTCCGGCACACCACGTCCACCAGCACTCCATGGCCGCCGCTCCGCTCTCCCTCGTCGCTGACCACCAGCGCATCGGCGAGCTCCTCGTGAAGGAGGGGCTCGTCACGCGCGAGCAGATCGCGCGTGCGCTGCAGGAGCAGCAGCAGACGGGGATGCGACTCGGCTTCTGCCTGGTGAAGCAGGGGGCCATCGAGGAGACGACGCTCGTCAAGACGCTCGCGCGCCAGTACCGCATGCCCGCGGTCGACCTGGCGCGCTTCGAGGTCGACCCGCGCGTGCTCAAGCTCGTCCCCGGGGAGCTGGCGTCCAAGCACCTCGTCTTCCCGCTCAAGCGCGACGGGCGCACGCTGACGGTGGCGCTGGCCGACCCGTCGAACCCGGGCGTGCTGGACGACCTCAAGTTCATCACCCGATACGACATCTTCCCGGTCGTCGCGGGCGAGTTCACGCTGCGCGCGCTCGTCGACAAGCACTACGAGAGCGGCGACACGCAGATGCAGTCGCTGCTCGCCGAGATCGCCGCCGACGACGGCGACGTCGAGGTGATCGAGAGCCAGGAGGACGACGGCGGCAACGGGATGGCCGGCGTCGACGAGGCGCCGGTGGTGCGCCTGGTGAACGCGATCCTCACCGAGGCGGTGAAGCGCGGCGCCAGCGACATCCACGTCGAGTGCTTCGAGCACGAGCTACGGGTGCGCTTCCGCATCGACGGCGCGCTGCAGGAGGTCATGAAGCCGCCGATGAAGCTCAAGCCGGCGCTGATCTCCCGCCTCAAGATCATGTCGTCGCTCAACATCGCCGAGCGGCGCGTGCCGCAGGACGGGCGCCTCAAGATCAAGGTCGGCAAGCGCGTCATCGACTTCCGCGTGAGCACGCTGCCAACGCTGTTCGGCGAGAAGATCGTGCTCCGCATCCTCGACAAGGGGAACCTGACGCTCGACCTCGAGACGTTCGGCATCGAGCCGGCCGCCGAGGTGGCGCTCATGGAGGCGATCTCGAATCCGTACGGGATGGTGCTCGTCACCGGTCCCACGGGCTCGGGCAAGACGACGACGCTCTACAGCTGCCTGTCGAAGATCAACGTCGGCGACACGAACATCATGACCGCCGAGGATCCCGTCGAGTACAACCTCTTCGGGATCAACCAGGTGCAGGTGCGCCCCGAGGTCGGGCTGACGTTCGCCGCGGCGCTGAAGGCGTTCCTCCGCCAGGACCCGAACGTCATCATGGTCGGCGAGATCCGCGACCTGGAGACGGGCGGCATCGCCATCAAGGCCGCGCTCACGGGCCACCTCGTGCTCTCGACGCTGCACACGAACTCCGCGCCCGAGACGGTGACGCGTCTGCTGGACATGGGGCTGGAGGCGTTCAACGTCGCCAGCGCCGTGAACCTCGTGCTGGCGCAGCGCCTCGTGCGCCGCATCTGCTCCAAGTGCAAGGTGCGCCGCCCCATCGACCCGGTGGAGCTGGCCGCCGCGAAGGCCACGCCGAAGACCACGCTCCGCGAGCTGCGCTTCACGCAGGTCGCGCTCGACAACGCGAAGGCGCGCGCGACGCCCGAGGCGCAGCCGCTGATCGCGAACTTCACGCTCGACACGCCGCTCTCGGAGCTGCCCTGGTGGAAGGGCACCGGCTGCGACGCCTGCTCGGGCACGGGCCTCAAGGGCCGCCAGGGCCTCTACGAGGTGATGGCGATGACGGGCCCGCTCCGGAAGCAGGTGCTCCACTCGGCCGACGCCGGCGCGCTGCGCGACCTGGCGATCGCGGAGGGGATGCTGACGCTGCGGATGGACGGGTGGCTGAAGGTGCTCAAGGGCGTCACGACGCTCGAGCAGGTGGTGCGGGAGACGAGCGCATGACGCCCAGCGTCGAGCGTCGAGCGACGAGCGTCGAGGGGGCGTCCCCGAGACGCGACGCTCCGCCCCTGTACGGAACTGACTCGCCGCTCGCCGCTCGCCGCTCGACGCTCACCCTGGTGCTTCCCCGATGACTGCTCCGACCGCCCAGCCGCCCGCCGCCGCGCAGACGCTGCAGCTCAACCTGCGCGCCCTCCTCGAGGAGATGGTCGGCCGCGGCGCCAGCGACCTGCACATCACCGCCGGCGAGCGGCCCAAGCTGCGCATCGACGGCGAGATCGTGAACGCGACCTACGAGAGCTCGCTCTCGCCGCGCGACACGATGACGCTCGCCTATTCGGTGCTGACGGACAACCAGAAGAAGCGGTTCGAGATGGAGGACGAGCTGGACTTCTCGTTCGGCATCCAGAACCTCGCGCGCTTCCGCGGCAACGCGTTCAAGCAGCGCGGCTGCGTGTCGCTGGCCGTCCGTCAGATCCCGTTCACGATCAAGCCGCTGAACGATCTCGGGCTGCCGTGGCCGGTCGCGAACTTCGCCGACAAGCCGCGCGGGCTGGTGCTGGTCACCGGGCCGACCGGCTCGGGCAAGTCGACGACGCTCGCCGCGCTGCTCGACAAGATCAACAAGGAGCGGCGGGGCCACATCATCACGGTGGAGGACCCGATCGAGTTCGTCCACCGCCACCAGAACTGCATCGTCAACCAGCGCGAGGTCGGGACGGACACCAAGTCGTTCTCGTCGGCGCTCAAGTACGCGCTGCGCGAGGACCCGGACGTCATCCTCATCGGCGAGATGCGCGACCTGGAGACGATCCAGGCGGCGCTGACGATCGCCGAGACGGGCCACCTGGCGTTCGCGACGCTGCACACGAACAGCGCCGCCGAGGCGATCAACCGCATCATCGACGTCTTCCCGAGCCATCAGCAGTCGCAGGTGCGCGCGCAGCTGTCGTTCGTGCTGGAGGGGATCGTGACGCAGACGCTGATCCCGAAGGCGTCGGGGCGCGGGCGCGTGCTGGCGGCCGAGGTGCTGGTGGTGACGCCGGCGATCCGCGCGCTGATCCGCGACGACAAGGTGCACCAGATCTACAGCCTGATGCAGGGCGGCAAGAAGTTCGGGATGCAGACGCTGAACGACGCGCTGTACCAGCTCTACCTGAACAAGCAGGTGACGGTGGAGGAGGCGGTGCGCGTGACGAGCCACCCGAACGAGTTCCTGCAGATGATCGGGCGGGCGCCGCAGGACGACGCGCCGACGGGCCCGAAGCAGCAGTCGATGCCGCCGAGCATGCAGAAGCGATAGCGCGGGCTGCGGAGCTGCGGGGCTGCGGAACGGCCGCTCGGGACGTCCCGACGCGTAGTTCCGCAGCCCCGCAGCCCCGCAGACACCATGAGATCCGGACTACACGACCGACAGCCGCCCTCGCAGGAGTACTGCTTCGATGCCAACGTTCGCCTACACCGCCAGAACGCTCAACGGCGACCTGCGCTCCGCGACGCTCGACGCGCCGTCGCGCGACGACGCGGTCGTGATGCTGAAGCGCATGCGCCTGTCCGTCCTCAAGATGGACGAGGCGAACAAGAAGCCGAAGGGTGGCAGCAAGGTGCCGATGCGCGACATCGTCATCTTCACGCGCCAGTTCTCGACGATGATCAACGCCGGCCTCCCGCTCGTGCAGGCGCTGGACATCCTGTCCAAGCAGAGCGAGCACAAGGGGCTGCAGCAGATCACGAAGGCCGTGGTCTTCGAGGTCGAGAGCGGCGCGACGGTCGCGGACGCGATGCGCAACCACCCGAAGGGGTTCACGGACCTCTACGTGAACATGGTGGCCGCCGGCGAGGCCGGTGGTATCCTGGACACGATCCTGATGCGCCTGGCGACCTTCCTCGAGAAGAACGACCGCCTGGTGCGCAAGGTGAAGGGCGCGATGGTCTACCCGGCGGTGATCATGAGCGTCGCCGCGCTGGCGATCGTGATCCTGCTCTGGAAGGTCATCCCGGTGTTCAAGGACATGTTCGCCTCGGTGAACATGGAGCTGCCGCTGCCGACCAAGATCGTCATCGGCATGTCGGCCTTCCTGAACGACTACTGGTGGGCGCTCGGCCTCGGCGCGGTCGGCACGGGGCTCTTCCTGCAGCGCGTGTACGCGACGCCGGAAGGGAAGCTCGGGATCGACAAGCTGATGCTGAAGCTGCCCGTACTGGGCGACGTGCTGCGCAAGGCGTCGGTGTCGCGCTTCACGCGCACGCTGGGCACGCTGATCTCCTCGGGCGTGCCGATCCTCGACGGGTTGGAGATCACGGCGCGCACGGCGGGCAACCGCGTGGTGCAGGACGCGATCATGGCGTCGCGGGCGTCGATCGCGGGCGGCGACACGATCGCGGCGCCGCTCGCCAAGTCGAACGTCTTCCCGCCGATGGTGATCTCGATGATCGCGGTCGGCGAGCAGACGGGCGGGCTGGACGAGATGCTGACGAAGATCGCGGACTTCTACGACGACGAGGTGGACGCGGCGGTGAGCGCGCTGCTCTCGCTGCTGGAGCCGATCATGATCGTGGTGCTCGGCGTCGTGGTGGGCGGGATGATCGTCGCGATGTACCTGCCGATCTTCGACATGGTGAACGCGGTGCAGTGATCGGGGGAGCGCGCGTTGGTGATCCAGCGTGCACCGTGTGATGGCCCGATCGCCGCAGGGCAGCTCCCGACGGGAGCTGCCCTGCGGCGATCTCGGATCACGCACCCGCGCGACTTCTAAGCGACGCGACGAGCGCGATCATCGACCGCAACGCACGATGCTAGCCGCCGGGTGGTGCGTCGAGGCCGATCTTCTCGTGCAGCCATCGGTGTCCATCGAGCCTGGCCTGCTGGGGCAGGGTGTGTCCCGACTGGTACCAGCGGACCTCCTTCGGCTGCGGCGCCGCCGCGTGCAACTCCTCCGCCTCGTACACGGGTACGAACTCGTCGAACCGCCCGTTCTGCAGCAACAACGGCACGTTGGCCTCCCCCACGAATCGGATCGGCTCGATGGGTGCCATCGCCCGGATCCAGGCGACGCGCCTGGCGCACGGGAGATTGGCGACGAGCTTGGATCCGATCGGACCGGTGGCGTGCGAGACCTGGCCGCCGTGTCCGACGACGAGCACCGCCGCCCTGAGGCGCCGTTCGATGCCGACGAACAGCGCGCCCGTCGCGCCGCCCCAGCTGAAGCCCACGTAGGCGATCCGATCGTCGTCGACGTTGGGGCGTGAGCGCAGCACGTCCACGGCGCGCTGCAGATCCCTGACCACCTGGATCTGCTCGGTCCGATCCTGCTCGGTGAACGTCAGATACGGTGGTGTCGCGCGATGATTCCACGGCGCATCGATCGCGATCACGACCGCGCCGTGCTGCGCGTAGTACTGCGCGTTGACCGCCATGTTGGACGAGCTGCCGGGCAGGCCGTGCATGAGCACCATGCCGGGACGCAGCCCCGAACGCGTGATGGGGTCCCACATCCTTCCCGTCACCACGCCGCCGCCCGGACTGCCGAAGGAGATGGCGCTGACCTCCACGCCATTGCTCGTGGATTCGACCGTCTTCTGCAGGTTCAGCGGCGCACCGACGTCGTAGCCGAACAGGCTCCGGTCCGCCGCGGTGGCCGGCCCGCCGAAGTCGGGACGTGCACCCGAGCAGGAGTCGGCATGCACGCGAACCCTGACGGAGTCGCGCACGTCCGGGTGGTCGGGGAGCGTCGCGACGACATACGTCGAGCCTACTCCCACGGCGGTGATCGCGCCGCTGGCGCTCACGGTAACCACAGTTTGGTCACGCGAGGCGTACTGGAGCACGCCGTACTGTACCGCTCCGCCGCCGTCGCGCACGGTGGCGGTCAGCGGAGACGACTCGTACAGGCCCACGACGACGCTGTCCGGGGACAGGGTGAGCTGCGGGCCGCCGCTGCGCTCGACCGGATTCCCCTCGCACGCGAGGCACGCGAGACACGCGGCCGCTGCCACCGCCGGACCGACGATCGCCCGCGCCTTCATCGGAAGGCCGAGAACAGGTCGTGCGTCGGCAACGACGTGACGCCCGCGAACGCGGCGCCGAGCGCGGCGTCCAGCTCGGCTTCGAGGTTGGCGGTCAGGGAGCGAGTGTTGAACAGGCCGACCCACGCGAAGCCGTGATGCGTGCGCACGAGCATGCCGGTCGTGCCGGGGAGCGTTCCGCCGTGCCACCAGTTCGCGTCACCCTGCGTCGGACGGACGAACCAGCCGAATCCGTAGTAGCACGCCCCGCCGGTGCATACCGTCGGGCCGCTGCCGGTCATCTCCGCGACGAGTTCGGGGCCGAGGATGTCGGGACGGCTCGCGCCGCCGTCGACCCCGGCCACGAATCGCAGCAGATCGACGGTCGACGACACCCAGGCGCCGCTCGCATCGCTCGCTTCGAGGTGGAAGCCGCCGTAGTTGAACGGCACCGTGCCCTCCCCGGGGAACACGGATGGTGCCGGCGGCGCGTTCACGCCCGCCCCCGGCCAGTAGTACCTCACCTCGTCCGCGAGCGCGTCGCGCAGCCGCGACCTGCCCTGCTGCGTGCGGTTGGCGCCCACGGGCTGCAGCACGCGCGCGCGCACGTACTCCGCGTACGGCATGCCGCTCACGCGCTCGATCACGCGACCGAGGACGATGTAGCCGAAGTTCGAGTAGGCGAACCGCGCGCCCGGATCGAAGTCGAGCGGCATGCCCTTCATGTAGCGAACCAGCGTCTCGGGCGATGCCGGCGCAGGCGCGCCGACCGCCGCCGCCGCGATCGCGGGCCGGTCGATCGGGTCGAATCCGCCGTTCGGCCTTCCACGATCCCAGCCCGCGCTGTGGTTGAGCAGGTGCCGGATCGTGATCTGCTCCCAGCGCGGATCGACGGTCGCTCCCGGTGCAGGGGTGAGGTGCGCGAGGAGCGGCGCCACGCGATCGTCGAGCCCGAGCTTGCCCTCCTCGACGAGCTTCATGACGGCGGCGCTGGTGATCGGCTTGGACACGCTGGCGATCCGGAACAGCGCGTCGGGCTGCACCGGCGTCCCGCGCTCGGCGTCCGCATAGCCGAAGCCGCGCGCGTAGATCAGCTTCCCGTCGCGCATCACGGCGACCGCGCCGCCGGGAATGGCGTGCTTCCGCATGAAGTCGATGACGATCCGATCGTACGCCCCCATGCCCGGCACCGCGGCACCGCTGACCGGAATCTCCGGCTGCAGGGGAGACGTGATCGGCGGAGTGGCTGGACCAGGATCGGGCGGGGGGGTCGGCTCGCCGCCGCAGGACGGCAGGACCGCCAGACAGGCGACCGACGCCGCCGCGATCGCGATCGCCCTCGCGGAAAGCGGGCGCACGCGTCTCGCGGCAGCACGCGAGGCGAAGGAGACCCGTGCACGCATGGATGGTCCGTCTGGTTGGTGGGCGGAATGCGGTTCCCGACGATCGCGCCGCTCAGCGCAGCCGCGTCAGCCGGACGCTGCGCGCCGTCGGCGCCATCGACACGAGCTCCAGCGAGATCCCGCGCGGCCCGTCTCCCATCAGGTACAGTGCCGCGTGGCCACCGTCCGGGGCGGCGAGGGTGTGCTCGCCACCGAGGTGACGGCTGGCGCGGCCGGAGAAGCCACTGGCGAGCGGGCCCGACACCCGCGCGCGCTCGGAGTGGTCCCACGAGGTGTAGCGCGGCAGGTCGTGTGCGACGCCCGGGTCGATCAGCCCGGCGGTGACGCTCGCGAGCGTCTGCCGGTCGATCAGATCGGCGTAGTCGACGCCGAGCACCGACGTGACGTGGGCGATGACCGCGGGCCGGTTGAGCCAGTCGATCGGTGCGTGGATGAGGCGCTGGTACAGGGTCGGCCGGCGTCCGTGGTCGACCGACGCCTCGCCCGCCAGCTCGCGCAGGAAGAGGAGCATGCGCGCGTTCGCCCCGTAGCGGCCGTTGCTCTGCCACGGGCCGAGCGCCGCCTCGGTGCCCCACATGCCGAGCGCGCCCTCGAACGTCGAGGGTGCGTCGCTGCCCACGCCCGAGTGCCGCGCGCGGAGCGGCTGCCCCGAGCCGATGCGACTGGCCGTCTCCATCGCGAGGGTGGCCAGCCCCTCGTTCAGGATGCTGGCCGTGCGGTCGCGGCGGCTGGTCAGCAGGTCGGCGTTGTGCGCGTACTCGTGCAGGAAGACGCCGGCCGCGTAGCGCGCGTTCTGGTTCTGCGGCAGCGCGAGCCGATCGGCGCTGTGGAGGCTGACCACCATCTCCGACGCACGCGGGCAGTTCGCCTGACTCGCGACGTTCACGGTGGGCAGCGGCCCGTCGTACGCGAAGCCGGTGGCGTTCGGGAGGGAGCCGAGCAGCACGTAGAAGCGGCCGCCACCACCGGCGGGAGGCCGGAAGTCGGCGTCGAACAGCGAGCGCATGGTCGGCAGCAGCAGTCGGTCCGCCATCGCCGCCGCGTCGTGGAGCCAGCCGTTCCTCGCCGGGTCGAGGAACGCCCCGGCCGACGGGTGCCGCAGATCGACGACGACCGCGACCTGGCCCGAGACGGCGACGACCTTCGCGCGGAAGCTGGGCACCGTCTCCGCCGGCTGGTGGCAGAGCTGCGGCGTCCCGGAAAACCAGTCGACGAAGCGCAGCGTGTCCCCGACCACCGCCGTCGCGTAGCGCGGATCGAAGGGGATCGGCGCCTGCGAGCGGCTGCCGGTCAGCGCACTCACCGTGGACATCGCAGGCATCGCCGGCTCCAGCAACGTGTGGGCATCGCGTGCAGAGCGCGGCGCGAGCGACCCACGTGCGTCGGACGACGCGGCGAGCGTCGCCGCGGAGGCGCTGCCCGTGCCGAGGAGGCGGACGTGGACCAGCGTTCGCTGGGACTCCATCTCCGCCGTCGGGATGGCCAGGTTGGCGGCGCTCAGCACGTAGTCCTCGTCGGCCGCCGCGAGCCGCAGGCACTGCAGGTCGACCGGCGCGAGGACGCGCGACTCGGCCGGACGCAGCGAGACGCTCGGCGGGACGCGGACGACGGCGCCGATCGGCGCCGCTCCGTCCGCCGACACCTGCACCGCGCGCATGTCGGTCTCGCAACCCCGCATCGACGGCACGCGGAACTCGGCGACGCTGTCGGAGCGCACGACGAGCGCGGTCGCCGCGACGCCGTCGAGCAGGAGCGCGCGCAGCCCGGTGAGGCCGGAGCCGCGGACGACGGCGAGCTGCCCGGGACGGAGCGTGTCGACGGACGTGACGCGCACCGCCGATGGTGGCGGCGTGACCGGCCGCGTCGATTCCGCGGGTGCGCCGCCGTCGCAGGCGACGGTCAGCGCGACCGTCGGCGCGACGACGAGCGCGGAGAGGAGCGGGGCACGGCGCATGGCGAGCTCCGAGTCATGTCGCTGGTGATGGACGACGGCGTCCCGCCAGTCACCTTCCGCGGCCGTCGAGCTGGAACGCGGAGCGCGGCCCTCGCGGGTACGAGCGGCGAGTGGAGGATGGCCGCGGACGGCGCGATCCGTGGCGCTCGTGCGCCCTAACGCCCCGGCGCCGTGGGAAGTGCATCGACGAGCGCCGCCATGCGCGCGCGCGTCGCCTCGTCGGGCAGCCGGCCGATGCCGCCGCCCATGTTGTCGCGCATGTGCGCCGCCTTGGTCGTCCCCGCCCGGACCGCGGTGACGGCCGGGTGGCTCACGACGTACTTGAGGAAGAACTGCGCCCAGCTCCTCGCGTCGAATTCGGCGGCCCACTCCGGCAGGGGCGTGGCGCCCACGCGTCGGAAGATGCTGCTCGAGACGACGCCCCCGGGGCCAATGTTGCCGCCGAAGGGGAAGTACGCCAGCACGCCGATCTTCCGCTCCCGTGCGAGCGGCAGGAGCGTCTCCTCGACCTTGCGACTGTCGATGGCGTAGCGGACGCCGACGACGTCGATCGCCTCGTCGCGCATCATCGCCTCGAGCCGGGGGAGCTGGTGGTCGAACCCCGCCTGCACGCCGATGTAGCGGAGACGCCCCTCCTTCTTCAGCTCCTTCAGCAGGGCGAGGTGCGTCGGGTCGGCGCTGACGTGCACCTGGATCAGATCGATCCTGGGCACCTTCAGTCGCGCGAACGACGCCTCGATGCGCGCCTTCAAGGCCTCGGCGCCGCCGGGAACGGTGCCGCGCAACGACCAGAAGATCCTGTCCTGGATCCCGAGCGCGTTGGCGGTCGTGGCCGCGACCTGCTCCCCCACGCCGACGGTGTCGTGCACCGTGTCGAGGACCCGACCGCCGCCGTCGACGAAGGCCTCGAGCACCTCCTCGAACGCGGCGCGATCCACGGAGTCGTTCCCTCTCCCGAGGCCGATGACCGGCAGCATCTCACCGGACGACGGGATGGAGCGACGAATTAGCGTGCCGCCGGGCTGCGGCAGCGCGCGGAGCAGCTCCGGGCCGAGCGCCAGCGTGGCGCCGGCGCCGATGGTGACCCCGAGGAACTCGCGACGGTTGATCATCGTCCGTCCTTGCGTGCGTGGGTGGCGCCGGTCACGATCGTCGGCCTACTTGCGCTGCAGTGGGACGCGCTGGACCGGGTTGCCCTGCTCCAGGATCAGACCGGTCACCGTGCCGCCCGCGTCGACCTGGAACTCGAAGACCGGGCCCCGCGGATCCTGCAGGCGCGTCTCCGACCGCGCGTTGAGGGGCAGCTCCGGATTGTTGCCCGCCTTCACGAGCAGCCTCGCGCCGTCGCGGCGGAAGGTCACCACGGTACCGGACGCCAACGTCCACTCGCCCACGTACCGGTCCAGGACGGCCGCCGACAGCGCGATCCCGGGTGCCGCCGCCGGATTCTGCGGGAGCGGCGGGAGCGCGGGGAACGAGTCGACGAGCGCCGCCATGCGCTTGCGCGTCGCCTCGTCGGGCAGCCGACCGATGCCGCCGCCCATGTTGTCGAGCATGTGCGTCGCCTTGGTCGTTCCCACGCGCGCGACCGTGATGGCCGGATGGCTGACGACGTACTTCAGGAAGAACTGCGCCCAGGTCTTGGCGTCGAACTCCGCGGCCCACTCCGGAAGCGGGCGGTTGCCGGCGCGCACGAAGAGGTTGCGGGCCATCCCGCCGCAGCTCGATCCGCCGTTGTTGCTGAAGGGGAAGAACGCCATCACCCCGATCTTCCGCTCGAGCGCGAGCGGCAGGATCGTCTCCTCGACCTTGCGATTGCTCACGTCGTAGTCGACGCCGATGAAGTCGATCGGCTCGTTGCGCATGATCGCCTCGAGCTGAGCGGCCTGGAAGTTCACCGAGATCGTCTGCACGCCGATGTGCCGCACGCGCCCGGCCTGCTTCTCCGCCTTCAGCGCGGCCAGCCACGACGGGTCGCCCGCGACCGGCAGCATGACCAGGTCCATCTTGGGTCCCTTCGTCCGCGCCAGCCACGTGTCGACGTGCGTGTTCACGGCGGCGGCGCCGGGCTGCGGCGGGCCCCCGGGGCCGCCGGGCACGGTCCCCCGCGTCGACCAGAACACCTTGTTCTGCACTCCGAGCTCGCTCGCCACCGTGGCGTGGAACTGCTCCGCGGCCGCGTTGCCGTGCATCGCGTCGAAGACCCTGCCGCCGCTGTCGACGAACGCCTTGAAGACCGCTCGCAGCGCGGCGGGATCCGCGCACGACACGTGGTTCGAGAACGAGAGGCCGACGACGGGAAGCATGTCGCCGGACGACGGGATGGCGCGCTGGATCAGCTTCGCGCCCGGCTGCTGGAGCGCGCGGAGCAGCGCCGGCGTGAGCGTCAGCGTGGCGCCGGCGCCGAGGGTGAGTCCGAGGAATTCGCGACGGTTGACCATGCGGGGCTCAGGTGGGGGGTCCCGGAAACGGCGCCGTGGTGGCGAGCGGGTCCATAGTGAAGCGGCAGATGTGTGCGCGATAGCGCCGAACGGTCTGCGAATTGTTCAGCCACGCGCGCCCGCGGCACCAACGACGCGCCGCACGCGCGCGTACCTCGTGACGGCAACGGGTCCGGTGCGCCGTCCGCGCCCGTGTCGCGGGCCGAGTGCGGCGTCGGTAACGTTTCCGGTCGGGCTCCAACCCCCTCCCCGGGTCGCATGACGCTACGGCGCATCACCGCATCCCCGCCGGCTCCCGCCACCGCCTCGCTCGCGATCTACGACCGGGTCCGCGCCCTGATCGTGCGCGGTCGACTCCTGCCGGGCACGCGCGTCACGGAGGCGGACGTCGCGCAGGAGCTGCAGGTCAGTCGCACGCCCGCGCGCGAGGCGCTGCGGCGCCTCCAGCAGGAGCGGCTGCTCGTGCCGACGGGCGCGATCGACGGCGCGAAGATGCGCCTCGCGGTCGCACCGATGACGGCGGACGAGGCGCGCGAGCTGTACACCGCGGCGGGGGCGCTCGAGGGCGTCATCGTCCGGAACGTGACGGAGCACGACGCCGACGGGCGCGTCGCGCTGGCGGCGGAGCTGGCGAAGGCGCAGGCGGCCTTCCGCCGCGAGGCGACGAAGCGCACGCCCGACTGGGACCGGCTGTTCGAGCGGCACCACGCCTTCCACGACCTGCTGCGGACCCGGCTCGCCGGGCCGCGCCTCCGCCTGCTGCTCGACGGGCTGCGGCCGCACCTCGATCGCTACGAGTACTTCTACGGCCGGCTCCACGGCACCGGCTTCGAGGCGACCTTCGAGGAGCACGACGCGATCGTCGCGGCCGTCGAGTCCGGACGCGCCGACGTCGCGGAGCGCGCCGTGCGCGCGAACTGGTTCAACGGCGCCGACCGGCTCGCGAGGATCGTGCAGCAGGCCGGAGAGGCCGGGTTCCTGCGCGGAGTCGCATCGGCGCCGCTCTACACGGCCGCCACGGCGCGCGGCCCCGTTCCCGCCGACTGATCGGCGCGACTCCATGACGCGGACGCGGTCGGGTCCCGCCGCCGAGCGCACGCACGGGTCGCTCACCGAGCGCCGAGTAGTCGCCGTCCGCTGACGATCACGGGACGCCATCAGAAGATTCGCGCGGGACGCTCGGTCCGGCCCGACGCGTCGTCGCGCGGCGTTCCGCCCACCGCGTACGACGCGAACAGCGAGAGCAGCGGCCGCGCCGTGCGTCGGCGGCTCTCCTGCGTGAAGCTCGCGTCGGCGACGCGGAAGTCGAGGCGGTCGCTGCGCAGCGGATCGTTGAGGCGCAGCGTCACGCGCGCGCGGTCGCCGGCGAGCCGCTGCGTCAGCGCCAGCTCGGTGGTGAACGCCGGCAGGATCTCGCCCTGCTCGATCGCCTGCGCGCTCCGGCGGTACGCGTACAGCTGCGCCGAGGTGTGCTCGGCGACCCGCAGGTCGACGGTGAGGCGCGCCGTGGCGTACACGCCGCTGCTGCCGAACGCGTCGGCCGTCGTCTCCAGGTGCGCGACGCTGCCCGCCAGCGTCACGACGGCGGCGTCGGTCGGCCGCGCGCGCACGCTGCCGTCGGCGCCCACCGCTCGCGTGCGCGACAGGTTCGCGAGCGACGTGGTCGCGCCGCCGTTCGCCGTCGCCGTCTTGAGCTGGCGGATGGGGTCGCGCGTCCAGCGGAGGAAGGGCGTCAGCTGCACCGTCGCGCGCGCGCGGTGCCGCTCGACGCCGAACTCCACCTGGTCCGAGACCTCGGGCGACAGCGACGGGTTGCCGATGCTCTCGTTCATGTCGTCCCCGCCCATGAAGAACGGGTTCAGCATCTCCGGGCCCGGCCGGTTGATGCGGCGGCCGTACGCGAGTCGGTACACGTGCGCGCGACGGGTATCGGTCCACTCCCCGCCGACGCTCGGGAAGACGCGCACCGCGGTCCGCGCGCTGGCGGTCGCGAGCACCATGCGGGTCCGCTCCGCCTCCACGCGGAGCCCCGCGTCCGCGCGCACGCCGCCGACGGAGCGCCGCGCGGCCAGGTAGCCGGCATGCACGTCCTGCTCGTGGCGATAGGCGTTCGACACGGTCGCCTCGAAGTGGGTCGCGTCGTGCGCGGCCGTGATCGTGCGGAGCTGCGACTCGTGTCCGACGTCCAGCTCGACGCCCGCGACGCGCACGCCCACGTCGTTGCGCAGGACGCGCTCGCGCTGGCGCGCGCGCATGACGGTGGTCAGGTAGCGGTAGCCGCCTCCCTCGTCGGAGTAGGCGCCGCGGAAGTCCTCGTCGACGAAGCTCGCGCGCGCCTCGGACGTGAGACGCAGCGCGCCGCGATCGACGCGGGCGACGGCGCTCAGCTCACCCGACGGTATGACGTGCTCCAGCAGGCTGCCGGTCGCGCTCGCGGCCGTGTTGCCCGCGGCGTTCGTGAACGCGAAGGCGGAGCTGTTGCGATACGCCCCCTCCATCCACGAGTAGGCGCCGCGCAGCGCCACGGTCGTGCTCCGCGTCGGCGCGGCGGCGGTGCCCAGCCGAACGGCGTGCAGGCGGTGCTTCTCGCGTGCGCGGCTGTCCTGCTCCGTGCGCAACGGCAGGTCTCCGGGCACGATGCTGCGGCGCGCCGTCCTCGAGCTCGTGCGGGGGCGCATGCCGGAGAGCGAGTACATCGCATCCCAGTGCAGCGCGTCGCCGACGTCGCCGGCGGCGGCCGCGGAGCCCATGTAGTGATCGTCCGTCGCCATCGACCCGGCCAGCGATCGCATGCCGCTGCGGCGCCCCGCGTCGGTGCGGAGGACGAGGTTGACCACGCCGGCGGCGCCGTCGGCGCCCTGACGCGCGGACGCGGTGGTGCCCGCCTCGACGCGCTCCAGCGCCGCCGCCGGCATCTGGCGAAGGAACGCGAGGAGGGCATCCCCGGTGAGCGCGGTGCGACGCCCGTTCATCAACACGAGCACCCCGGTGCCGCCGCGCATGCCGATGCGCCCGTCCGCGTCGAGCTCGAGGCCGGGCACGGTGCGCAGGAGGTCCGCGATGCTGCCGCCCGCCGCCGTGGACGCGCGCACGTGCACGACCGTCGCGCCGCTGCGCAGCTCCACCGCGTCGCGCTCGGCGCGCGTCGTCACCGTGTCGAGCGCCGTCGGGCGGGCGACGAGGCGCACGTCGCCCACGTCGAGCGGCACTGTGGCCAGCGTCACCTGCCGGCGGTGCGGCTCGTGCCCCGGGTGGCTGATCTCGAGCGTGTACGTGCCGCCGCCGGTGCGGACGACGAATCGGCCGGTGGCATCGGTGACCGAGGTCGCCATCAGGTGTCGGTCGGGGCCCGCGCCGTGGAAGAGCTGCACGATGGCGCCGCCGAGCGGCGTGCCGTCCGCGCGGCGGGCCGCTCCCGTCATCACCACCGGCGCGCTGCCGGCCGGCGCGGCGTGATGCTCCTGCTGTGCGGCCGCCGGACCGCCGATCGCGCAGAGCGCCGTGCACACGGCGGCGATCGCCGCCGCGCGTGCGCGCCGTCGCGCCACCCGCCGGTCTCCCGCCGCGTGGCTCAACGCCGCCCGCCGCGGGCGCTGGCCGCCGCGGGGCGGGGCACGCGGCCGACGACGGCCGCCACCCGGCCCACGACGCGGCGCGTCATTCGCAGCTCACGGTCGGTCGGAAGGTCTGGTTGTGCAGGCTGCCGGAAGCCCCGCCGACCGCGGTACCGCCGCCGGTGACCCAGATCAGCCCATCGACGAACGCCGACCCCACGACGCCGTGGATCGGGATGGGCATGTTGCGCAGGCTCGCCCACTTGTCGGTGCGCGGATCGTAGTAGTCGTGGTCGGGCGTCATTCCCGTCGGCGCCTCGCCGCCCCACACGTGGAAGCACCCCCGCGCCACGACGCCGTTCATCCCGCTGCGCCCGCGCAGCATGGGGGCGGCGGTCGTCCAGGTGCGCGTCTGCGGGTTGAAGACCTCGTGCGCGTCCGACTTCACGGGCGACAGGCCGTTGCCGAGCCGCCCGCCGACGATGTGGATGCGGCCGTTGATCGCCGCGCCGGCGATGTGGTTGCGCTGGCTCGGGAGGTCCGGCAGCACCTCCCACTTGTCGGCCGCCGGATCGTAGGCGGCGAAGTCGTGGCCGCGCGGCACGCGTCCGCCGGCGACGTAGATCTTGCCGCCCAGCGCGACGGCCACGCCGCCGCTGCGCGCGGTGGGCATCGGCGCCTTCTCGACCCACGTGCCCCGCGCGGGATCCAGCTCGAAGACCGTGTTCGCGGCCGTGGCGCCGTTCTGGTCGTCCGTGACCTGGCCGCCGAGCAGGTAGATCTTCCCGCCGACGCTGGCCGCCATCCCGTGGTTGTTGGGCTCCGGGAGCTGCGGGCCGAGCTCCCAGCGGTCGGTCGCGATGTCGTAGACCTGCACCGTGCGCGACGTCCGGTTGGGACCCATCTGGGGAGGATACCCGCCGAGGACGTAGAGCTTCCCGTTCGCCTCGGCGAGGGCGTACTCGGAGTTGTTCGCGAGCAGGTTCGCGCGCGTTCCCCACTCGCCGCCGGTGACCGGCGGCGGGGGCGGCGGCGGTGGGGGCACGACGACGGGATCCGGGTCGGTCGTGGAGCCTCCGCACCCGGTAGCGAGCAGCGCGGCGAGGGCGATCGTGGGTGTCAGCTTCATCGGCACTCTCCAGGGGGGACGTCGATTCGCGCGTCGGTTCAGCAGGCGCCCACGACGACGGTGCCTCCCGCCATGCGCTGCCAGCCGAGCGCCGCCTCGCGAGAGGGCAGCCAGCTGGCGCTCGAACGGGGGGAGCCGTAGCACGCGTACGGCGAGACCGCGCCGCTCGATCGGTCGCCGAGCCAGCCGGCGGTCTCCGTCATCGGGCGGAGCGGCTCGCCCACGGTCGCCGGAAGGCGCGCCGCGAGGACCGCGTCGATCCAGGCGAACATGAGATCGAGGTCGACGATCGGTCCGTGGCCGAACGCGTCGGTCGAGAGCGACCAGGGCGCCCCGGCGAGCCGGCCGGCCTCGAAGACGGGCGTGATGTTCGCGGTCCGGTGCGGCTCGTCCAGGCGCCCGATCAGGAAGAATCCTGGCACGGCGGCCGCCGCGCCGGCCGGGGCGGCGGTGTGGCAGCCGCCCTTCATGGTGATGAACCCGGCCACGCGCGCCGCGTGCGCGCGCGTGAACCCGTACGCCGTGCATCCGCCCTGCGAGTGCCCGACGAACAGGATCGGGATGCTCGCGAGCTCCGGATGCGCGCTCTGCGCGCCGACCTGCGACAGCGCCTGCAGCAGCTTGTCGTAGTCCGCGGGCTGGTCGAGCAGCGTCGTCGTGCCGACGAGCGCGACGTTCCCGCCCGCGAGCTCCAGCGCGCGCCGCTTCACCGCGTCGAGCTCGGACTGCGAGCACCAGATGGGGCACGGCGCCGTGCCCGGGGCGCCACTCACGATGCGGCGCGAGTCGAGGGAGTTGCCGGTGGCGGGGTCCCGCAGCCCCGGCAGGAAGACGATCGCCGCTCGGTACTGCGCCTTCCCGGGCGGCAGATACGCGAGGACGCTCTGGTGCGTGAACATCGTCTGCGGCGTCAGCACGACGTCGTGGGCGTTGGTCCCCGCGTTCAGGCTCACGCTCTCCGACCGCTTATCGAAGCGCGGTGCGCTCGTGACGATCGTCGCGCCGCCGACCGGGAGGTTCTGGAGCTCGAATCGTCCGTCGGCCCCGGTCGTGGCGGTCGCGCTGCCGATCGTCACCGACGCGCCGGCGACGGCGGCGCCGGTGGCGGCCTTCACGGCACCGGCGAGGGTCGCGGTCGCGGCCGGGGCGCCGGGACCGTTCTGCTCGCACGCGGCGACGAGGAGCGATGCCGCCAGCGTCGTCGCGAACGTTCGGATCGAGGTCGAGATCTGCATGAGGCTCTCGGGCGGGGAGGTCGGAGGCCGATCGTCGTTCCGGGCGCGTTCACGGACGGCGCGACGTGCGCGGGGGGCGGGCTGCACGCCTCAGGGCGCGTCGCCGGCGGCGGGCGTCGAGGGCGGCAGGCGGCTCAAGATGAAGCTCGCCACCTGACCCGCGGCCGGCGGGTCGAGGTTCGACAGCACGACGACCACGTACCCGCCGTTCGGCTCGAACGCGAGCTCCCCGTTCATCCCCGGCGCGCCGCCGCCGTGCCCGACGAACCGCCGGCCGGCGACGACGCGGTCCATGAACCCGTAGGCGTACTGGAGCCCCGGGCCGACGGCGACCTTGCCGGAGAGCAGCAGCGCCGTGTGCGTCGAGTCCAGGAGTCGACGCTCCCGGAGCGCGGTGGCGAAGCGCGCGAAGTCGCCCACCGTGGAGTAGCCGCCGCCCGCGGGCGTGCCGCGATAGGGGAGCGTCGGCGCGTTCGACACGAGCGTGCCCGACGCCTGCCGCATGTAGCCGCCCGACCGGCCGGGGACGAGCGAGTCCTCGGGCGCCGTGCCGGTCGCCGTCATCCCCGCCGGCGCGAGCACGCGCGCCGCGACGTGCGCGTCGTAGCTCGTGCCGCTCACCCGCTCGACGAGGGCGCCGAGGAGCATGAAGCCGTAGTTGCTGTACACGTGCTGCGCTCCCGGCGTGAACTGCAGCGGGCGCGTGCCGTAGAGGCGGAGGTAATCCCCCGTCGTCCGGAGCTGCGTGCGGTTCGCCGTGAACTGCGGCCCGAAGATGTCGCCCGTGCCGCCGGTGTGCGTGAGCAGGTGGTGCGGCGTCACCTTCGACGCGACGTCCGCGTTCGGGTAGTCCTGGAGGTACGTGCCGAGCGGCGCGTCGAGGCGCAGCGTGCCGGCCTGCACGAGCTGCAGCGTCGCGACGGCGGTCAGCATCTTGTACATCGACCCGACGCGGAACTGCGTGCGCGGCGTGTTCGCGACGCCCCGCTCGCGATCGGCGAGCCCGTAGGCGCCCTCGAACAGCGTGCGCCCGTCGCGGGCGACGAGCACGGCGCCGGAGAACTCGCCCGCCTCGGTGGCGGCCGCGAGCCGCGCGCGGAGCGCGGTCACGAAGGTCGAGTCGCTCGCCGCGGTGCCGGCGGCGCTCTCGGGTGCGATCGGCTCGCGCGGCGTGGTGTCGCACGCGGCGGAGACCAGCAGGCTCAGGGCAGCGATGATCCGCATCGGGGCGCCGGGTTCGGCAGGTGGGACTCAGGGAGCAGCGTTCGTGCGTCCGACGATCGGCACGGGAGCGATCGGCGCGGCGGTGGTGGCGGCCGCGCGCGGCACGCGTCGGCGCGGCGCACGCCTCCGCCGGCCTCGTCGCGCGATCGTCAGGGATCCGTGCCGATCTGCTTGCTCAGCCAATCGTACCGGTCGACGGTGGCCTGCGCATTGAGGCCGTGGCCCGTGTTGTAGTAGAGCACATCCTTGGGGCTCGACGCGGCGGAGTAGGCGGCCTGCGCATCCTCCAGCAGCACGGCCGTGTCGAACCGCGCGATCTGGAAGAGCAGCGCGGTGGGTGCGGCGCCCGAGATGAAGCGGATCGGCTCGACGACCGCGTTGGACCGGAGCCATGCGTTGCGCGATGCGCAGGACATGCCGGCCAGCGTCGGCAGGAGGTTCCTGTTCGTGGCCGCCGTCACCGAGCCCCCGTACCCCGCGGTGATCACCGCGGCCCTGAGCCGCCGCTCGATGCCGGCGAAGTGCACGCCGACCATGCCGCCGTAGCTGTAGCCGGTGAAGCCGATCCGCGCCGGGTCGACGTTGCCGTGCGCGAGGAGCACGTCGACCGCACGCTGCAGATCCTTCATGAGCTGGATCTGCTCGGGCCGATCCTGCGCGCCGTACGTGGGCGGGACCGATCCGCCGCGGCGGGCGTACGGGGCGTCGATCGCGATCACGACGGCGCCGCGCTGCGCGAGCGCCAGCACCTCGAACATCGCGATCCTCGCCCCCTGGATCGCACCCGTCGGACTCCCCGAGGCGTGCATGACCACGACGCCGGGGCGCAGCCCCGAGCGGCCGATCGGCTGGAACAGGATGCCGGGCACCGATCCGCCGTCCGGACTGTCGTACGAGACGGTGCTGAACTCCACGCCGTTCTTCGTGGAGTCGACCGTCCGCTTCAGGTTCAGCGGCGCGCCGGCGTCGTACGCGAACAGGGCGCGATCCGCGGCGGTCGCGATCCCGCCGAAATCGGGGCGCGCGAGCGCGCAGGAGTCGGCGACGATGGGAGGCGTGTCGATCGGCTCGGTGAGCTCCGGCGTCGTGGCGCCCGCGCATGCGGCGGCGACGAGCACGGCGGCCAGCGCGACGGTCGACCTCATCAACACGCTCCCGGGAAGATCATCCGTTCGATGCGCGGGCCACGGAGCGTGCCACGGCGCGGGCACGCTCCTCGTCGTGCAGCTGCCGAGTCGACGCGAGCGCGCGATGCCGGCCGAGTTCCGCCGGCGCGTGAGCACCGGGTCGGCGTCGACGTGATCGGTGCGCTCGGCCGGCCCGTTCGCGCCTCCGCGTGGCGGTGGACGCGAGCGCGAGGCGAGCATGACGCGAGGATGACGCGAGCGTGACGCGGACGGTCCCGGGACGCGCCGAGTCCTGCGCTCGAGTCGGTCGTATGCGTCGAATGTATACGTTGGCAATCCGCGCACAAGATTGGGCGCATCGTGCACGCGGCCCTGCGGTCGCGCCGTGGACGCGACGGTCGGCGCACGCGCCCAGGCGGCACGATGGGTGCCGCGTGGGCGCGACATGCTGCTTCGATCGCTCATCGGCCCCGCGGCGCTCCTCCTCGCGTTCACCGCCCACGCGGACCGCGCTGGCGACGCGCCCACGCGCGCCGTCGCGCCGCCCGCCCCGTGCACCCGGCCAGGCGCCGTCCTGCCGGGCCTCGAGGTGCTCCTCGCCGACTCCCTGCACCTGCTCCGAGGGCGGCGCGTGGCGCTCGTCACGAACCACACCGGCGTGGACCGCTGCGGACGTCGCACGGTCGACCTGCTCGTCGCGACGCCGGGCGTGGAGGTCGTGGCGCTGTTCGCGCCCGAGCACGGACTGGCCGGCACCGCGCGCGGCGGCGCCGTCATCCGCTCCGGCCGCGACAGCGCGAGCGGCGTCCGGGTGATCTCGCTGTACGGCGAGCGGCAGGCGCCCAGCGCGGCGATGCTGCGCGGCGTGGACGTGCTGCTCTACGACGTGCAGGACGTGGGCGCCCGCGCCTACACCTTCGTCTGGACGATGGCGCTCGCGATGCGCGCGGCCGGCGAGGCCGGAACGCCGGTCCTCGTGCTCGACCGGCCGAACCCGATCCGCGCCGATCGCGTGGGCGGTGGCCTGATCGCGCGGCGCTATCGCACCATCACGGGCCTGTACCCGGTCCCCATCCGCTACGGCCTCACGCCCGGCGAGCTGGCGCGCTGGCTCGTGGGCGCCGGCCACGTGCGCGCCACGGTGGGCGTGGTGCCCATGCGCGGCTACCGACGCAGCCACTGGTACGACGAGACGGGCATCCCGTGGATCGCGCCGTCGCCGAACATCCGCGATCCGAAGACGGCCCTGCTGTATCCGGGGCTCGTGTTCTTCGAGGCGACCAGCGTGAGCGAGGGGCGCGGCACGGCGCGACCGCTCCGCACCGTGGGCGCGAGCTGGCTGACCGACGTGGCCGACGTCGCGCGCGAGCTCGACGCGCTCGGCATGCCCGGCGTGCGCTTCGCCGTCACGCAGCGCGCGGTGCGCGCGGGGGAGAAGTTCGGCGGGCGCACGATCCCGATGCTCGACGTCGTCGTGACCGACCGCGATCGGGTGGAGCCGGTCGCCGTGGGCGCGCACCTGCTGCGCGTCGTGCAGCGCCGGCACCCGGCACGCGTGCGCTACGAGGCGCGCGGGCTGGAGGAGCTGGCGGGGAGCCCCGCCTTCCGCGCCGCGCTCACCGCGCCGGGCACCGCAGCGGTCACGCGCGGACGCATGGACGCGCTGTTGCGCGCCTGGGACGACGAGGCCGCGGCGTTCCAGCAGGCGTCGCGCCCGTACTGGCTGTATCCGCCCTGACGCTGGCGACCGCTCGGCGGCGACTGGCGCTCGGCGCGAGCGAGGGCCGCGTCTTCGCCGTCTGCCCCTGGCGCACGCCCGCCGAGGCGGCACCTTCTGGAGCGCGGCGTCCACGCCCGTACGCACGGATGGCGGATCAGGCGAGGTGCCTCGACGCCGTGCGGACCACGCGGTGCACGACGCGACGTCCTCTCCACCATTCGGACACGTCCGCCTGCGGCATCGACGCGGTGCTCGTGTCGAACCCACACTGCGACGTCGGGGGCTCCCGCGACGTCAGGAGCCCGTGACATGCGCCTACGCTCGTGGACGACGCTGGCGGTCGTGTCGGTGCTTTCGGTCGGTGCCGACGCGCAGCAGACGCCCGCGCAGGATCGGAGCGCGAGCCAGGCGCTTCCGACGGTCGCCGTCATCGGCACGGGCAACGTCGGGAGCGCGCTCGGCCCGCAGCTCGCCAAGCGCGGTCACACCGTGATCTACGGAACGCGCGATCCGGCGCGCGAATCCGTGCGGGCGCTCGTCGCGCGGACCGGGCCGAAGGGATCGGCCGAGGCGCAGCGGGACGCTGCGGCACGCGCCGACGTGGTCGTATTGGCGGTGCCAGCCGACGCGTTGGAGGAGGTGACGAAAGGCCTCGGGCCGCTCACCGGGAAGATCCTCGTCGACGTGAGCACGGGGGCGATGCGGAAGGGAGCCGATGGATACATGGAACTCGTGCCGGGGCCGTCGAACAGCGAGCGCGTCCAGTCCTGGGCACCGCAGGCGCGCGTGGTCAAGGTCGCGATCCCCGGCGCGTACGTGATCGCTCAGCCGCTGGTGCACGGGGTCCCCCCGACTGTCCCCATCGCCGCGAACGACCGGGCGGCGAAGGAGAGCGTGGCGCGCATGATCGCGGGGATCGGCCTGGATCCGTTCGACGCGGGGCCGCTGCGCTTCTCGCGTTCCATCGACGAGTTCGCGCTCCTGTTCATGGTCCCGCTGCAGCAGGGCCGCGCCGAAGGCATCGAGATCAAGTTCCTCCGCAGCAGCTACTTCCCGTGCTTCTGGCCCGTCCGGCGGCAGTTCGGCGCCCCGTCCGATTCCGCCGACCACGCGGTGTTCCCGCCGACCGGCACCACGCCGCGTCCGTGTCAGGCGTGGGGGCGATGACGCCGCGCTCTTGGATCACGACCGATGGCCGCATCGCGACGGCGAGGTCACCTGACCTGCTGTCGCGAACGACCGGCACGCGACGCTAGCGGGGTGCTCGGCGCGCCTCCGACGCCGGGCTCTCCACCCCCGTGCGGTCGACGGCCGTGACGAGCACGCGCGCCGGCGCGGCGGCACCCGGTGCGGCGACCACCAGCCGACGCTGCGCGCCCCGGATGACCCAGCTGCGCCAGGTGCCGCCGTCGAGCGCGCGCACCGTCCACCACGCCGCCGGCCGGGCGCCGCGCGGGGCGATGCGCACCGCCCACTCGCCGGTGCTCGCATCGGCGGTCAGCGTGGCACCCGGGGCCGCCGGGCGCCCGGCGGGCGCGAGCCACGGCGATGGAGGAACGAGCGCGGGCGCCGTGTACGCGCGCTCGCGCAGCCGCTCCGTGAGCGCGGCCGCGCGCGCCGGCGGCGGCGGCGGCGTCGCCACCCCGACGAGCACCGAGTCGCGTCGCAGCGCCGCGCCGTCGAGCGGCATGAGCGCCCGCATGCTGAAGTGCACGCCGCCCGTGGCGCCCTCGGCGCGCGTGACGCGGATCTGCTCGAGCAGCTCGTCGTCCGCCCAGGTCCCACCGGCCGCGCGGTTGGTGTTGTAGCCCGGCCAGACGTGCCGGCCCCGCACGTTCTCGCCCAGCCACCAGCGCAGCAGCACGGGGAAGCTCTGCGCCGTCTGCGCCACGGGCCAGTACAGCTGCGGCGTGAAGTAGTCCACCCACCCCTCGCGCAGCCAGCGGCGCGCGTCGGCGTAGAGCTTCGCGTGCGCGTCGAAGCCGGCGATCTGCGCCGGATGGCCCGGACGCCAGATGCCGAACGGGCTGATCCCCACCTTCACCCACGGCTTGAGCGCCTTCGTGCGACGGTAGATCTCCTCCACCAGTCGATCGACGTTCTGCCGCCGCCAGTCGTCGCGCGCGAGCGTGCCGCCGCCGCGCACGTAGCGCGCGTAGCTCGCCGAGTCGGGGAAGGGGACGGTCGTGCTGTCCGGGGCGGTCTCCGGGTACGGGTAGAAGTAGTCGTCGATGTGGATGCCGTCGACGTCGTAGCGCCGCACGACGTCGAGCATCACGCGCAGCGTGCGCTCGACGACGGCGGGCTCCCCCGGGTCCATCCACTCGTTGCGGCCGTACGTGCGCACGAGCGCGGGGTGCGTGACGCTCACGTGGGTGCGCGCCGCGGTCGAGCGCCCGCTCGGGTGGCGCGCGCGGTACGGGTTGAACCACGCGTGCAGCTCCAGCCCGCGCGCGTGCGCCGCGTCCACCGCGAAGCGCAGCGGGTCGTAGTACGGCTCCGGCGCCTTTCCCTGCACGCCGGTGAGGTACTCCGACCACGGCTCGTGCGGCGAGTCGTAGAGCGCGTCGGCCGCCGGCCGCACCTGCAGGATCACCGCGTTCAGCCGCAGCGCCACCGCGCGGTCGAGGATCGCGACGAGCTCCGCCTGCTGCTCCCACGTCGAGAGGCCCGGCCGCGACGGCCAGTCGATGTTCGCGACGCTGGCCACCCACGCGCCGCGGAACTCGCGCGCGATGGCGGGCGCGTCGACGGCCGCGGGAGCGGCGAGCGCCGGCTGCGCATCCGTCGGGCGCGGGAGCAGGGAGGCGGTGCAGGCGACGATCGCCGCGACGCCGAGTCGGCGCAGGGCGGAACGCGCGCGGGAGCGCGGTGCGGGCATGGATGCGAGCATGGGTGCGACGTGAAGGGCGCGTAAGGGCGCGTCCGGAGCGGTGGCAGCGTGGGAGACGTTGGACGACGGGCTGCCGCGCCACGGTCTCGCGCCGACCGAGTGGGAGCGCTGCGGTTCCGTTCGGAGCGGTCGTCCGGGTTGGCTCAGGCCAGCGCCTTCCTCGGCGCGCTGCGCGGCCGCTGCCTGCCGACCGCGAACAGCGCCTGCTGCCGCGCGAGCTCCTCGGCGAACGGGGCGATCACGCCGCGGCGCCCCTCGGCGTCGCGCGGGAAGTCGAGCAGCCCGTTCTGGCAGTGGCGGTCGTCGTCCCAGCCGAGATGGTTGAGCACCGGGTAGAGGCAGATCCCCTCGACCGGCACGCCCGCCGCACGCGCCGCGCGCACCTCGGCGCCGATGTAGCGCAGCCACTCGGGACGCGCGTCCTCGTGCGGCGGCACCGGCATCTCGTAGCGCGGGATGCCGGTGACGTGCGCCTCGCCCTCGATCCCCGTCTCGGCGACGAACAGGGGACGGCCGTAGCGCGCGTGCACCTCCTCCAGCATCGCCCGGAACGGGCGGTAGCGCGGATCGCCGCGGTCGGTGAGCAGCCCGCCGCCGTGCACGCGCTGGTTGTTGTAGTAGAAGTTGACGCCGAGCAGGTCGAGGTACTTCGGGTCGCCCCCGATCTGCGGCCAGAGTCGCCCGGCGAGCATGTCCCACGCCTGGAACTGCGCCTGCCGGTGCCCCTCGGCCTCGGCGCACTGGGCCGGATCGTCCGTGTCGAGCGGCACCACGTTGATCACCGGCTCCGCCGTCGCGATGCGCGCGTGCGGCTGCACGTCGCGGATCGCCTCGATCGCCTCGATCGCCGCTCGGCACAGCTGCACCTTGAACTCGAAGCCGCGATGCGTGGCGTACGGATTGATCCAACCCGCGTCGCCGCCGCCCCAGGCGAGGAAGGAGATCTCGTTCACCGGCACGTACCACGGCACCTGGTCGCTCTCCTCGGCGAGCATGGTGGCGCAGGCGCGCGCGTAGCGCGCGAAGCGGCGCACGAACGCGGGGCCGAACGGGTCGAGGTCGTCGGGCCACCCGAAGTGCAGCAGGTCCCAGAGCACCTGCGTCCCCGTCTCCGCCGCCGCGCGCACGAGCGGGCGCACGCTGGAGAAGTCGTACGTGCCCGCGCGCCGCTCCACGAGGTGCCAGCGGAATCCCTCGCGCACGGTGCGGATCCCGTGTCCCGCGAGCTGCGCGTAGTCGCTCGCGGCGTGCACGTCGTGCGCGGTCGACGCGAGGATGTCGAGGCGCGTGCCGTCGCGGCGCTGGTGCGTGGAGCACTCGAAGCCGCCGAGGAAGAAGCTGCGGAAGATCGGATCGGGGGAGCTGGTCACTGGGCGGCGGTGTGGCGGCATGCGGGCGACGGCAGCGCGTCGATTCGACCGATGAAGCTGCGCACGGTGCCGCGCGTTGGCGAGTGACGCGGCGCATCCCGACCGATCGCGCCGCCCGCGGGCGCCGCACTCCGGTGTCGCAGCCGCGTGCGCGCGAGGAGGACGGCCCGAGCGCGCTAGCGCCCCGACTCCTCGGTGGCCGCGGCGCGCTGCAGGATGATCGTGAAGGTCGATCCCTCGCCCTCGGTGCTGTGGACGCAGAGGTCCCCGCCCATGCCGCGCGCGAGGTCGCGGCTGATCGCGAGGCCCAGCCCCGTGCCTTCCGTGACGCGCGTGTAGTCGGCGTGCACCTGCACGAACGGCTCGAAGATCGAGTCGAGCTTCTCGCGCGGGATGCCCTCGCCGGTGTCCGAGACGCTCAGGTGCAGGATCGGCCTACGCGGCTGGCCGTCCGCCGCGGGCACGGCGTCGACCTCGATCGTGATCCGTCCGGGCTCGCGCGTGACCGGGTTGCGCGCGGAGGTGAACTTGGTCGCGTTGGACAGCAGGTTGAGGAGCACCTGGCCGAGCTTCGCGCGGTCCGCGAGGACGAGGCACGGCGCATCGGGAAGCCGTACCTCCAGCGCGATCCCCTTGGTGTGGATCTGCGGCTCGACCAGCGGCACCACGTCGGCGATCACGGCGCGCGCGTCGAGCGGCGCGAGGTCGTACTCGACGCGGCCGCCCTCGAGCTTCGCGTAGTTCAGCACGTCGTTGATGAGCGCGAGGAGCCGCCGCTGCGCCGACTGGATGCGCGACAGCGCCTGGCGCTGGTCGGCCGAGACGGGGCCGTGCAGGCCGAGCGTCAGCAGCTCGGTGTAGCCGCCGATGGCGTTGAGCGGCGTGCGCAGCTCGTGGCTCATGTTCGCGAGGAACTGGCTCTTGGCGCGGTTGGCGGTCTCCGCCTCCGCGCGCGCCTCGCGCTCCGCGACCAGCAGACGCTCGCGCTCCGCCGCCGCCGCCAGCTCCGCGGCGATGCCGCGCACCTCGATGATCGTCCCCACCGGCGCCCCGGTGACCTCGTCGCGCAGCGGGCTCGCCGTGAACGCGACGGGATAGAACGAGCCGTCCCGGTGCACGAACGTCTCGGTGCCCTGCTCGCGCTCGTTCTGCGGCAGCGCGCGGTCGATGGGGCACTCCGCGAGCGGGTACGGCCGCCCGTCCGGGTGGGTGTGGTGCACGAAGTCGTGCAGCGGCCCGCCCTGGAGCTCCGCGAGCGTGAAGCCGGTCAGGCGCTCGGCGGCCGGATTGAGATAGACGCAGTGCTGGCGCGCGTCCATCACGAAGAGCGCGAGCGTCGCGTTCTCGGCGATCGTGCGCACCTGCCGCTCGCTCGCGGCCAGCGCGGCCACGAGCGCCTCGCGATCGGTGACGTCGATCGAGGTGGCGACCCCGCCCAGCACCCCGCCCGCGGAATCGTGCACGGGGGACGCGCTCACGCTCACGACGCGGCGCGAGCCGTCGGGCCGCTCGACCTCGATGATCTCGTCGCTGACGATCTCCCCGTGCTGGAGCGCGCGCGCGAGCGGCCACTCGTGGTTCCCGTAGCGGCGTCGCGTGCCCCGATGGTAGCCGACGTAGTCGACGCTGTACCGGTCGACGCTGTCCGAGGCGTTCGCCGTTCCCCAGATGGCGCCGACGGCCGCGTTGCCCATCACCAGGCGACCGCTCGGCGCCTCGGCGACGTGGACGCCGAGCGGGAGCTGATCGAGCACCGCCGCGAGGCGCCGGTGCTCCAGGTCGGCGCTCGCCCGCAGCTGCTCCGCGCGGTCGAACTCGCGCTCGAGGTGCGCCGCCGTGACGTGCAGCTCCTCGGCCTGCATCTCCAGCTCCGCCGCCTGCTCCTGGAGCTGCTGGTTCGTCATCTCCAGCTCGACGGCCTGCTCCTCGAGGCGGTGGTTGGCCGACGCGAGCTCCTCGGCCTGCTCGCGGAAGCGCTCGGCCGACTGCTGCGCCGTCCGCAGCATCACGCGGAGCTCGATCTCGCGCTGCGCGGAGGCGGCCAGCTCGGTGAGCACCTCGAGGTCCTCGGCAGACCACGCGCGCGGGCGCGCGTCGATCGCGCAGAAGCTGCCGATCGTCTCGCCCTGCACCACGAGCGGCACGCCGACGTACGCGGCGACGCCCAGCGAGCGCACCGTCGGGATCTCGCGATAGACGGGATGGGCCGCCGTGTCGGGGATGACCAGCGGCTCGCGCGACTGGACCGCGTAGTGACAGAACGTCGGGCCGCCGAGCTCGCGCGCCGAGGCGAGCGGCTCGCCGAAGCCGCAGGCGGACTTGTAGAAGTCGCGGTGCTCGTCGACGAGCGAGATGAACGCCGCCGGGATGCGCACGAGCCGGACGGCCAGCCGCGTCAGCCGATCGAAGACCTCCTCGACCTCGCTGTCGAGGAGCCCGGTGGCGTGCAGGGCCCCCAGGCGCGAGGGCGACTCGACCGCCCGTCGGGCCGCGGCGTACGCGGCGTCGGCCGACGGCGTGTCGAGCGCCGGGGCCTCGGCCGCGGGCGTGTCGGGCAGGGGCGGAGTGCGACGAGCAGCCGTCATGAATGCAGCGCGGAAGGGCGGGCGGGATATCGCGGGCGACGGCAGGAGCACGGACACCGGCGGCCGGCTCGTGCCGGGCGCGCCGGTCCCCGGAGAGGAGGCAGCCCCGGTGCCACGCCGGCGCCTGACCGGCGGCCCGGGTGCCGCGAGCCGCGAGATCGGGGAGCGGGAGTCCCGTCAGTCGCGCGGGGCGAGCAGCGCGTTCGCCTCGGGCGAGGGCACCTGCTCGCGCAGCGCCTCGTAGGTGCCGGCGCCGAGCACCTCGACCGCCACGCGGCGGACGTGCGCCATGACCGAGCGCACGAGCCCGGGGCCGAGGCTCACGCGCGCGACGCCGAGCGCGCGCAGCTCGGCGATGCTCGGCGAGCCGGGGCCGGCGATCACGTTCAGCGGCGCGTCGATCGCCTGCGCGAGGCGTCCGATCACGTCGGTCGGCGCCAGGGGGACGAAGATGCCGTCGGCGCCCGCGGCGACGTAGAGGCGCGCGCGGCGCACGGTCTCGTCGAAGCGCGCGGCGTCGTCGGCGCCGATCTTCCGCACGTAGGTGTCGGTGCGCGCGTTGATGAACAGCTCCACGCCCGCGCTGCGGGCGGCCGCGCGCGCGGCGGCGATGCGCTCCGCGTGGTACTCGGCGTCGACGACCGGCGCGCCGTCGCGCCCGGGTGCGTCCTCGAGGTTGAGTCCCACCGCGCCGGCGGCGATCACCCCGGCCGCCGTCTCGGCGGCGTCCTGCGGGGTGCCGCCGCCGTAGCCGCTCTCGACGTCCGCCGTGACGGGGACGCGCACCGCGCGCGCGATGAGCGCCACCTGCGCCAGCATCGCCTCGCGCGGGATCCGCTGCCCGTCGGGGTAGCCGAGGGCCCACGCGACGCCGGCGCTCGTCGTGGCGATGGCCGACGCGCCCGCCTCCTCGACGAGGCGCGCGCTCATGGCGTCCCACGCGTTCGGCAGGACGAGGAGGCGCTCGGCGTCGCGATGGTGGAGCGCGCGGAAGGTGGCGGCGAGCTGCGGGAGGGCCGTGCTGGACATGGGCGGTCGGGCGGGTGTGGTGGCGTCGGGGCACGCCGGTCGTGGGCGAGCGGGATGCCGCGCCGGCGGGCGGCGGCCGGCTCCCGGTCGTGGAAGGCACGACCGTGCCGCGCACGTTCCCACGCGCGGTGGGAAGGGGCACGCGGGGTCAGCACCGGGCCGTGGCTCTGCGTACTCCCCTCGTCAGGAGTGGCGGGACGGCGTCGTGCCCGACGACGCCTCGTGCCGCCCGCCCCGCCACCGTTCCACAGGAGACCGCTTGCCTCCTCGCCCCGCACTCGCCCGGCGCCTCGCCGCCGCGGTCCTGCCCGCTCTCGCGCTGGCCGCGGCGTCGCTGGCCCCCGGCGCCGCCCTCGCGCAGCGCGACACGACGCGGGCCACCGCCGCGGACTCCCTGAAGTACCGCTACCCGACCGACGCCCGACTCGCGGCGCTCAAGGCGGAGGCGGCGAAGAAGATCGACGAGCGCGCCAAGCTGATCCAGGAGATGGTCGACCAGGTCTTCTCCTACGGCGAGCTCGGGTTCCAGGAGGTCGAGACGTCGAAGTACCTCACCGGCCTGCTGGAGCAGCACGGCTTCAAGGTGGAGCGCGGCGTCGCCGGGATCCCGACGGCGTTCGTCGCCCGCTGGGGCTCGGGCAAGCCGGTGATCTCGCTCGGCTCCGACATCGACGGCATCCCGCAGGCGACGAGCAAGCCGGGCGTCGCCTACCGCGATCCGATCACGGTGCAGAGCGCGCCCGGGCACGGCGAGGGGCACAACTCGGGCATGCCGCTCAACGTCGCCGCGGCGATCGTGGTGAAGGAGATCATGCAGCGCGAGAAGCTCCCGGGCACGCTCGTGCTGTGGCCGGGCGTCGCCGAGGAGCAGATGGCCGGCAAGGCGTTCCTCGTGCGCGCGGGCGTGTTCAAGGACGTCGACGTCACGCTCTTCACGCACGTGAGCAACGACCTCGGCGTGTCGTGGGGCCAGTCGTCGCAGAACGCGCTCGTCTCCGCGCTCTTCAAGTTCAAGGGCTCGAGCGCGCACTCGGCGGGCGCGCCGTGGCGCGGCAAGAGCGCGCTCGACGCCGTGATCGCGATGGCGATGGGCTGGGACATGAAGCGCGAGCACCTCGAGCTGCCGCAGCGCTCGCACTACGTGATCCCGGACGGCGGCGACCAGCCGAACGTCGTCCCGAGCACGGCGAGCATCTGGTTCTACTTCCGCGAGCGCGACTATCCGCGCACGCTCGCGATGTTCGAGACCGCGAAGACGATGGCGCAGGGCGCGGCGATGCTCACCGGCACGCAGGTCGACACGGTCCAGATCATCGGCTCCGGCTGGAGCGGGCACTTCAACCGCCCGGTCGCCGAGGCGATGTACCAGAACATCCAGACGGTCGGGATGCCGACGTGGGACGAGAAGGACCAGCGGCTCGCCAAGGCGCTGCAGCGCGAGCTCGGCTCGCCGGACAGTGGGCTGAGCAGCCGCCCCGGCCGGCTCGGCGGCCCGGTGAACGAGGCGACGCGCATGGGCGGCGGCTCGGACGACATCGGCGACGTGAGCTGGAACGTCCCGACCATCACGCTGCGCTACCCGTCGAACATCCCGGGGACGCCGGGGCACAACTGGGCGAACTCGATCGCGATGGCGACGCCGATCGCGCACAAGGGCGTGGTGGCCGGCGCGAAGGTGCAGGCGATGACGATGCTCGATCTGCTCATGACGCCGCAGATCGTGACGGACGCCTGGTCGTACTTCAACGACGTGCAGACGAAGACGATCAAGTACAAGCCGTTCATCTCGGCGACCGACCAGCCGCCCATCTGGCTGAATGCCGACATCATGGCGCAGTACCGCCCCGAGATGCGGAAATACTACTACGACGCCAAGAAGTACCGCACGTACCTCGAGCAGCTCGGCATCACGTATCCGACGGTGAAGTCGCCGACGGTGCCCTGACGCGGCGCTCGCGTCGACGCCACGCCGCGGGCCAGCGCGGCCCCGCCCCCGTCAGACGGGGCGGGGCCGCGCGGCCGTTCGGGCAGTCGCGCGGCGACCTTGGACGGCGTCGGGGCGGGCGCGCGGCGGCGGCGCGGCGCGGCGCGACCCACGGTTGCCCAGGCCGGCAACCCGCTTTACAATGCAAAGTCACTGGGACAGCAAAGCCGATCGGCCCGTACCTCGAACCCGTACCCTCGCGCCGCCATGCGACCGACCATCGCCGCACGCGCCGTCCATGCCACGCGGCGGGACCGACGCCGCCGGGGCCCGTGGCGAGCCGCGAGCACGGGAGGACGCGCGCTGGCGCTCGGCGCCTGCCTCGCGAACGCCGCGGACGCGCAGGGGCGGATCCTCGGCGGGCCGGGCGCCGAGTACGTCGCGGCCGGCGTCTCGCGACTGTCGACGGGGGCGCTGGACGACCGGCTGGCGGCGCGCGGCTACCCGACCTTCGGCCGCGGCGCGTTCGCGCTCAGCCTGGGCGGCTACCGCATCCTCCCGCGCGGCGTCACGCTGGGCGCCGAGTGGCACGGCGTCATCCAGGGCGACGAGGCGCACGCCGGGCGGACCGTGGGGCTCGGCGGCGGCTACGCGACCGTCGGCGTGGGCTACGCCGCGCAGCTCTCGCCGCGCGTGCGGCTCCACCCGCGGCTCGGCGTCGGGGTCGGGGGGCTGGGGCTGTGGACGGAGCCCGAGGAGGGCGCCGCCGTCGGCTTCGACGAGGTGCTGGCAGATCCCGATCGCTACGCCGGCGCACCGGGCGAGCGCGATCGCGAGACGGTGCTCAGCCACGCCGGCCTGGCCGTGGACCTCGGCGCGGGCGCGGAGCTCCTGGCGCGCCGTCGCGGGCGCGGCCCGCTCGTCGGCGTGCGCCTCGGCTACCTCGCAATGCCCTTCGCGCCCGAGTGGCGGCTCGGCGACCGTCGCGTGAGCGGCGGCCCGAGCGCGACGCTCGCCGGCCCCTACGTCCGCGTGATGGTCGGCACCGGCCGCCGCCCGTAGACCGACCCGCGCGACGTCCGCCTCCACGACGCGCGCATCCCTCCACGTCCGACCGCACTCACCGCGACACGCATGGACCTCTTCGTCCGATCCGACTCGATCGTGCGGCGCATCTGGGGCGACGCCGACCTCGTGCTGCTCGTCTTCGCCGGGGCGGCCGCCGAGTTCGCCCTGAGTCGCGCGGCGGGATGGCTCTTCGTGACCGGCAAGCTGCCGGCCGATCCGCTCGGCCGCCTCTTCTCCACGGCGGCCGTCTCGCAGGAGATCGCGCTCGGCACGCGCGACCGCGCCGAGCGCGCGTTCGCCGGCATCCGCGCCGCGCACGCGGCGGTCGAGCGGCGTCACGGCGGGCGCATCCCCGACTGGGCGCACCGCGGCGTGCTGTACCTGCTCGTCGACTACTCGGAGCGCGCGTTCGCGGCGCTGCACCGCGCGCTCACGCCGGACGAGCGCGAGGAGCTCTACGACGTGTTCCGACGCGTGGGCGACGGACTCGCGATCCCCGACCTGCCGGACGGCTACGCGGCGTGGCGCGAGGACCGCGAGCGGCAGCTGGCGCGCGACCTCGCCGCGACCGAGCACACGCACGCGCTCTGCGCCGCGTACACGCGCGCGCTCGGGGCATGGCGCTACGGCCTGCTGCGGCAGGTGCAGGGCACGCTGGCGCCCGAGCGCGTGCGCGACCTCCTGGAGCTGCCGGAGCGCCCGTGGGCCGCCGGGCTCCTGCCGATGTATCCGGCGCTCACGCGCCAGGGGCTGCGCCCGCTCGTGCGTCGGCTGCTCGTGCCCCCGGTGCATCTCGCGGCGGTCGAGCGGCTCGATCGGTCGATCGTGGCCGCACGGGCCTGCGCGTGACGACGCACCCGCACGTGCACACGGTACCGGAGGCGGCGCGGTCGGCCGTGGAGCTGACGATCGACGGCGTCTCGAAGACGTACGCCAACGGCGTGCGCGCGCTGCACGACGTCTCGCTCACGATCCCGGCGGGCATGTACGGGCTGCTCGGCCCCAACGGCGCCGGCAAGTCGACGCTGATGCGCATCCTCGCCACGCTGCAGGAGCCGGACGCGGGGCGCATCCGGCTCGGCGCGATCGACGTCGTGCGGCAGAAGGACGACGTGCGCCGCACGCTCGGCTACCTGCCGCAGGAGTTCGGCGTCTATCCGAAGGCGAGCGCGGAGGAGCTGCTCGACCACTTCGCGCTGCTCAAGGGGATCGGCTCGCGTCGCGCGCGCGGCGCCGTCGTCGAGGCGCTCCTGCGCCAGGTCAACCTGTGGGACGTCCGACGCCAGAAGCTCGGCGGCTACTCGGGCGGGATGCGCCAGCGCTTCGGCGTCGCGGTCGCGCTGCTCGGCGATCCGACCCTGATGATCGTCGACGAGCCGACGGCGGGGCTCGACCCGGCGGAGCGCGTGCGCTTCCTCAACCTGCTCGCCGAGCTGGGGGAGCACAGCGTCGTGATCCTCTCGACGCACATCGTCGAGGACGTGAGCGAGCTGTGCACGCGCATGGCGATCATCGACCGCGGCGAGATCCTGCTCGAAGCCGAGCCGCTGCGCGCGGTCGACGAGCTCCGGGGGCGCGTCTGGCGCCGCGTGGTGTCGAAGGGGGAGCTCCCCGCGCTCGCCCGCGAGCACGCGGTGATCTCGACCAAGCTGCTCGCCGGCCGCACGCTCGTGCGCGTCTACGCCGACGAGATGCCCGGCGCGGGATTCGAGCCCGCGGAGGCGGACCTGGAGGACGTCTACTTCACCGCGATGGCCGGCCACGTCGGGCGCGGCGGCGCCCGGCGCGAGGCGGTGTCCGCGCGATGAGGCTCTGGGGGATCTTCCGCTTCGAGCTCGCCTACCAGGCGCGGCGCGGGTGGCCGTGGCTCTTCCTCGCCGTGCTGCTGGTGCTGTCGTTCCTGATGGCGCGCGACGCCGCGCTGGCCGACGCGCTCTACGAGGACTTCCACGCCAACTCGCCGTTCGCGATCGCGAGCACCACGGTGTTCGGCACGCTGATCTGGCTGCTCGTGGCGCCCGCCGTCGCGGGCGAGGCGGCCGCGCGCGACGTGGCCACGCGCATGTACCCGCTCGCCTACACCGCGGGCGTGCGCGAGGTCGACTACCTGGGCGGACGCTTCCTCGCCGCGCTCGCGCTGAACGCGCTGCTGCTGCTCGGCGTGCAGCTCGGGATGATGCTGGCCTTCTACTCGCCCGGCATCGACCCCGCGGTGATCGGGCCGTTCCGCCCGGCCGCGTATCTGACGGCGTACGCGATCGTCGCGCTGCCGAACGCCGTCGTCGCCACCGCGCTCCAGTTCGCGGTGGCGGTGCGCACCGGGCGCGCGATGACCAGCTACGCGGGAAGCCTGCTGCTCGTCTTCATGGGCTTCTTCGTCGCCTCGCTGCTCCTGTACGGGCGCGGGCTCGGAACGCTGCTGGATCCAATCGGGATCCGCTTCCTCGTGGAGGACCTGGCGCACTCGTGGACGACGGTCGAGCGCGACACGCGTCTGCTCGGCCTCGAGGGCGCGGTGCTCGCCAACCGGCTGCTCTGGCTCGGTGTCGCGCTGGCGACGATCGCGGCCACGCATCTGCGCTTCCGCTTCGCGCATCGCGTCGTGCGTGATCGGCCGTGGCGGCGCACACGGCGCACTGACGCGCACTCGCCAACGCCCGCGGGCCTCTGCGTCGCGGCGAGCGCGCCGGTCGTCGTCCCCGACGTGCCGCGCCGCTTCGGCGTCGGCATCGCGGCGCGGAAGACGCTCGCCATCGCGTGGACGTCGTTCCGCACGATCGCCACGAGCTGGGCCGGGCTGTCCACGTTCGTGGCGATTCCGCTGCTCACCGTGCCGGTGGTCGTCGACCAGATGGTCTCCGGCGGCGTCTCCGTGGTCCCGACCACCGCGCACGTCCTGCGCGAGCTGACGTCGCCGATCTCCGCGGAGCTGAGTCGCTGGGTGATCGTCCCGCTGCTCATCGTGTTCTTCGCGGGAGAGCTGGTGTGGCGCGAGCGCGAGGCGCGCATGGGCGAGATCACCGACGCGACCCCCGGCTCCGAGTGGGTGCCGCTGCTCGGGAAGCTGCTCGGGCTCGCCCTCGTGCTCGTCGTGTTCCTCCTGCTGCTCGGCGCGGCGGGGATCCTCGCGCAGACCATCCGCGGACACCGGGACCACGAGGTCGGGCTGTACCTCACGGTACTGCTGGGGCTCCAGCTCCCCGAGTACCTCCTGTTCGCCGTGCTCGCCGTGGCGGTGCACGTGCTGGCCGACCAGAAGTACGTCGGGCATCTCGTCTCCGTCATGGCGTACGTGTTCGTGGCCGTCCTCGCGGGCATGCTCGGGATCGAGCACAACCTGCTCGTCTACGGCGCCGCGCCGCGATGGGCGTACACCGAGATGCGCGGCTTCGGCGCGACGCTCGGGCCGTGGCGCTGGTTCACGCTCTACTGGGGCGCGTGGGCGCTGCTGCTCGCCACCGCGGCGCGGCTGCTCTGGACGCGCGGCCGGGCCGGCGGTTTCCGCGCGCGGCTCGCGCTCGCGCGCCGGCGACTCACGGGCCCCACCGCGTGGGTCGCGGGCGCCGCGGCGGCGCTCGTCCTCGCGCTCGGCGGCTTCGTCTTCTACAACACGAACGTCCTGAACCGCTACGTCGACGCGTCCGACGTCGCCGAGCGGCGCGCGGAGTACGAGCGGCGCTACGGGCGGTACGCGAGCATCGCGCAGCCGCAGCTGACGGCCGCCAGGCTGCGCGTCGACATCCATCCGGCGCGACGGGCGGTCGACGTCCGCGGCACGTACCGCCTGGTGAACGGCACGGCGCAGCCGATCGACTCGATCCACGTGGCTACGGCGGTCGGCAGCGTCGAGACGCGCGCGGTGACCTTCGACCGCGCGGCGACGCTCGCGACCGACGACGCGCGCCACGGCTACCGGATCTACGCCCTCGCGCGCCCGCTGGCGCCGGGCGACACGCTGCGGCTCGACTTCGCGGTGCACGTCGCGCCGCGCGGCTTCGGCAACCACGGCGTCGATCCGTCGCTCGCCGCCGCCGGAGGCGCCTTCACCAACGCGTCATGGTTTCCCTTCGTCGGCTATCAGCGCCACCGCGAGCTCGTGACCGCGCGCGAGCGGCGCGAGCACGGACTTCCCGCGCGACCCGTGATCGCGTCGCTGTACGACGCGGAGGCGCGCGAGCCGGCCGCGCGCGGTGGCGGGATCGCGTTCGAGGCGGTCGTGGGCACCGACGTCGGACAGGTCGCGGTCGCCCCGGGCGCGCTGCGCCGCACGTGGACCGAGGGCGGGCGTCGCTACTTCGAGTACGCCACCGACGCTCCGATAGGGCGCGAGTGGTCCTTCTTCTCGGCGCCGTACGCGGTGCGCGAGGCGCGCTGGCGGGACGTCGTCGTCCGCATCCTCCACCACCCGGCGCACACCGCGCACCTCGATCGCACGATGCAGGGCGTGCAGGCGTCGCTCGACTACTACGGCGCGCAGTTCGGCGCGTATCCGTACCGCCACCTCACCGTCGTCGAGCACCCGGGCGCGCCGGGCACCGGGCTGCACGCGGACGCGAGCATGATCTCGCACGGCGAGGGCTTCCCGCGCTGGCTCCCGCGCGCGGACGAGGGGGGCGTCGACTTCCCGTACGCGGTGATGGCGCACGAGATGGCGCACCAGTGGACGCTCCCCTACGCGATGGTGGAGGGCGCGCCCTTCCTGAGCGAGGGGCTCGCGTGGTACGCGGCGATGCAGGCGGTGCGGGCGTCGCGCGGAGAGGCGGAGCTGCGGCGGCTCCTCGCCACCATGCGCGAGCCCCATCCGTACCGCCCGATCCGGCGCGGCGAGCCGCTGCTCCGCGCGCTCGATCCGTATCTCTCGTACCGGCGCGGGCCGTTCGCGATGTACGCGCTGAGCGAGTACCTGGGGGCCGATCGGGTGAACGGCGCGATCCGCCGCCTGATCGCGACGCACGACGCGCCCGGCGCTCCGCGCGCGACCACGCTCGACCTGTATCGCGAGCTGCAGGCGGTCACGCCGGACTCGCTGCGCTACCTGCTGCGCGACCTGTTCGAGGTGAACACCTACTGGGAGCTCGCCACCGAGCGCGCGACGACGCGGCGGACGCCCAATGGCGCCTGGGAGGTCACGCTCGCCGTGCGCGCGCGCAAGGTGGTGTACGACAGCGCGGGCGTGGAGCGCGACGTGCCGATGGACGACCTCGTCGACGTCGGCGTCTTCGCGGTGCCGGAGGCGGGAAGGGAGATCGCCGCGCCGCTGTACCTGCGGAAGCACCGCGTGCGGGCCGGCGCGCAGACGATCACCGTGACGGTGCCGCGTCGGCCCGCGCGTGCCGGCATCGATCCGTCGCACCTGCTGATCGACCCGGAGGCGGGGGACAACACGCGGGAGATCACCGTCCCGCGCTGAGCGGAGACGCGCGCTCCCGATGCACGCGCGGCCCGGTCAGAGCCGGCACTGGGCCGCGCGGCGTCGTGCGTGGAGTCGGCGGCGCGTTCAGCCGCGCGCCGCGGCGTCGCTGCCGGCGGGGACGAGGGGCCCGAGGCGCTGGCCGACGCGCACCGACTGGTCCACCGCCAGCGGCTCGATGGCGCCGCTGTCGGGCGAGCACACGACGATCACCGTCGAGCCGAACTCGAAGTGGCCGAGCGGGTCGCCGGGGCGCATGGCGATCGGCGGGTCGTACGTGCGGCGCTGGATCTCGCGCCGGCGGGCGTTGGTGTGCAGGTCGTCGAAGACGAGGCGCGTCATCCCGACCATCGTCGCGCCGACGAGCGCCATGGCGACCACGCCGGCGCCCGGACGGTCGATGCGCACGACGATGCGCTCGTTGACGGCGAACAGGTCGGCGACGTGCGTCACCGCGTGGGTGTTCACCGGCCAGAGCTCGCCCGGGATGTAGGTCGCGGCGGTGATCAGCCCGTCCACCGGCACGTGCAGGCGGTGATAGTCCTTCGGGGCGAGGTAGAAGGTCGCGTACGTGCCGCCGTCCATGCGGTGCGCGAGCGCCTCGTCGCCGAGCAGCGCCCGGAGCGAGTAGTCCTTTCCCTTGGCCTGGATCAGCGTGTCGTTCGCGACCGGCCCCCACGCGCCGACCGCGGCGTCCGCGGGCGACACTATGGCCTGCGCGGCCACCGGGCGCAGCCCCGGCTTCAGCGCGCGCGTGAAGAACGCGTTAAGCGTCGGGTACTCGTCGAGCGGGCGCTCCGCCTCCTCGGGCCTGGCGCCGAACACGCGGCTGTAGCCGCGGTACACGCGCTCGCGGAGCGGGCGGGGAACCGGACGGTTGGCGAGCGCGCCCGCCGCGCGGCTCATGAGGTGCTTGGGCAGCACCGACAGGAGCGCGATCAGGGCGCGTCCGAAGGTCGGGTCGAACGTCACGCCCGCGGCCTCCGCGGCGCGGTGGGCTGCGGCGTCGCCGCCGGGCGCGCCTGCTCCTCGCGCGCGCGCTCCCCACGCGCGCGCTCCTGCCGCGCACGGATCGCCGCGCGCTGCTGTGCCGCCTTGTCGACGAGCCGCCGCAGCTCGGCGATCGGCTCGGGCGCATCGTCCACCTGCAGGCGGAGCACGACGTCGTTGTTGAGCCAGACGCCGCCCCCCTTCTTCACGATCACCAGCGCGGCCGACTGCATGCCGCGCGTGTCGCCGCCGGCGCGCTGCCCCGCCTCGAGCGCGGCGACGAGGCGCAGCGACAGGTGCTGCCCCCGCGTGCGCTCGAACGCGGCGACCATCGAGTCGACCACCTGCGGGCCGGCGAGGATGTTCCCCTGCGCGCTGCAGAAGGCGCCCTGCCGGTCGCCCGCCCACGTCGACGCCTTCGGGCCCGTGAACGCCGCCACGCGTCCCTGCGCGTCCATCACGGCGAACTGGCGTCCCTGCTTGGTCCAGTCGCCGGGGCGCGGGTCCGGGTCGCGGCGCCACACCGAGTCGACGACCGCGCGCGGCGCGAGCCCGGCGCGGAGCAGCGCCAGCGCCTGCGGCCCGTAGCTGACGTCGACGACGGCCTGCGTGGCCACCACGCCGACGTCCGCCTCGGCCCACAGCACCCCGTTGCCGACGGAGAAGACGCGCGACTGCACCGCGCCTCCGACCTCGCCGGTCTCGGGATCGTAGCCGAGGATCGAGAAGGTCCCGACCGGCTGCCACGGCAGCCCCGCGTCGAGGGCTCGGCCGAGCGCGTCGGGGCCCGCCTCGGGGCGCGTGTCGGGTCGGGCGGGCGCCTGCGCGCGCGCCGCGGTGGCGGCGAGGAGCGCGGAGGTCGTGAGGGAGGCCGCGAGGACGGCGAGTGCGCGGACGCGGGTCATGTCGTGGAGCACGGGGGAGAGTCTGCGAGCGCCGGCTCGGGGCGTTGCATGCTTCACACCGAAAGCTAGCCACGCGCCGCCGCCCGCATGCCCCGACGGGAGCGCCGCCCCCTCAGCGCGGCGACGGGCGGTCGGGCCGCACCAGCTCCCAGAACTCCGCCGACCACCGCTCGTACAGGCGCGAGGTGGTGAACGTCGCCGGCAGCATCGCCGCGTACTTCCCCGTCGTGTAGTCGAGCCCCGCCTTCTTCCCCGTGTAGAAGACCTCGTGGCAGGTGTGCATGCCCCCGCCCACGAGATAGGCGACGCACCCCATGAGGTACTGCTTCACGGCCTCGGGTCCGCTCGGCAGCCCGAACGTCATCGCGCTGGCGAGCAGCGTGGCCGTGGTGCCGGACGCCGACGCGGCGAACACGAGGTTGTGATCGGCGAGCGACTGGCGAAACGCGGGGAGCATCTCGCGCGCGGCGATCATGAACATGTCCGTGCCGCGGTTGCGCGTCTCGACGCGCATGCTCTCGAAGCGCACCCCGGCGCGCTCGAGCGGCTGGGTCCACGAGGGGAGCGTGAAGTCGCTCGAGATGAGCCCCGGCAGGTCGGATCCCGACACCGGGCCGCGGCTGGCGCGGCCGCGCTCCGTCTGCTCGTACCACTCCTCTCGGAGGCCGTACTTGGTCGCCACCTCCTTCGGCAGGCCGGCGTCCTTCTCGTTGCTGCAGTACACCTTCAGGAAGGTGTCGTGGACGTTCATGATCCGCGGCAGGTCGGCCTGCCCGAGCGTGCCGAGCCAGATCTCGACGGTCGCGCGGTGCGGATCGGGCGCGGAGGCCGGCGGCTTCGCGGCGGGCAGGCGCCCGAAGCTGGTCTGTCCCGACACGTACTTGCCGTCCCCGTCGACGATCCGCTTGAACGGCGTCGGCCCCGATCCCGCCAGTCGGCCGCTGAGGCCACGCCAGTACGACTGGACCCCCTGGCTCACGGTGTTCACCGCCGGCTGCGCGAACCGCGGGTTGTCGAGCATCAGCTGTCCGAGCGCCGTGTCGCACACGAGGCGCCGCTGCCGCTCGACCTCGTCGTCGTAGTACATCAGCGCGGAGCCCGCGCGGGCGTACGTCGCGCGCGCCGACCGCGGGTCGCCGAACACGCAGCGGCCGTCGGCCGTGAGCGCGACGGCCGCCTCGGTGGCCTTCGGTGGGGTCGAGCGGACGACGAAGCCGCGTGCGTTCATCAGGTCCTGGAACAGATACTCGGGCATCCCTCTCCTCGCGCGGTCCGGGCACGCCGGTGCGGGGTGCGCCGGAGCGGGGGCACGGTACCCCCGGACGCACGCGCGCGCCAGCGAGGCGTGTCATGCCCCGCTGGCGCGCGCGCGTCGGATGCGTCGGACTACTTGGGCTCGAGCGTCGTGTCGATCCGCACGATCGCATCCTCCAGATGGATGCGCGTGTTCCGGTCCGGTACCCCGCGCGCGAGCGCCGCGCGCAGCTCGCCGCGCAGGAGCTTGAGCTGGTCGCGCACCATCGGCCGGATGTCGGACTGCGCGATCTTGAGCGGCCCGTTGAGCACCGGGTCGTTGTCGCTGCCCACGCGCAGGTCGCCCGAGCGCGGCGGGCTCCACCCCGGATTGTCCGCGACGTTGAGCAGCTGGTGCGCCTGCGCGAGGTAGGCGCGCTGCAGGTTGCGGCGGTACGTGTCGACGGCGCGGCCGGCGCGCGCGTCGCGCCAGACCGCGGCCCGCGTGTCGTCGAGCATCTGCGTCGGGGTGTAGGTGCGCGCGCCGTGGAAGGCCTCGTGCTCGATCATGCGCCCGAGCCGCGCGGGGTTCAGCAGGCGCTGCACCGCGAGCTCCTGGTACGCGCGGATCCGCTCCACCGCGCCGGCGTGCTCGATGCGGCGCAGCACGTCGGCGTCGAGCGCCCACGCCGGCGTGGCGAGCACCTGCTCGTCGATGAAGCGCATCGCCTTGCGCTGGTACGCCGGCTCCACGGGCGTGTAGACGACGCCCGGCTCGCCGTAGCGCTTGTGGTGCGTCCACGAGCCGCCGATCGCCGCCGCCGCGTGCTCCGCGTAGCGGTTCCACTGCGTCAGCGACTGCAGGTAGTGCGTCTCGACCTCGTAGTAGTCGTCGCCGCGGCGCAGCAGCCAGGGCAGCAGGCTGTCGACCATCACGCGCAGGTTCTTCATGCCGAGCGACGCCGCCTCGACGGGATCGGCGCTGATCCCCTCGGTCATGCGGTACGGGTCCCACTCCTCGTCCATCCCGAACTGCGCGTCGGCGAAGCGGAACCACGGCTTGTCGGCGCGCGCGGTGATCCAGGCGTGCAGCGTGTCCGTCTCGGCCTCGGGCGTCCGCGCGCCGATGATCGGCCGGTAGCCCCAGTAGACCGCCCAGCGGTCCCAGATGCCCATGCGGCGCTCGGGCGGGACGCTGTCGCCCGGCTGCGCGGCGTAGTTGAAGCGCGTCCGGCCCACCGACGAACCCGAGTGCCCCATGCGGCGCACGAAGTCCGGGTTGCGGATCGAGTCGATCGGGAAGACGAAGTTCGCGCGCTGGTTGTGCGGCAGCCCGACCGAGTGCGCGGTCTCGTGCGAGGTGACGTAGCGGATCGCCTCGCCCATCAGGTCGTCGGGCAGGCGCGACGTGCGGTACCGCTTGTCGACGGCGGCCGTCGCCACCTGCGAGAGCAGCTGCCACCGCATCCGCTCGGCGACTGCCTCGTACATGTTCGTGTGCGCGCGCAGGACCTCGCCGCTGCGCGGGTCGATCACGTCGCCGCTGGAGTTCGCCGAGCGCGTGGTGGTCGGCACGTAGCGCACGACCGAGTGGCGCGCGTCGAGCAGCGAGAACGTCGGGTCCTGCTGCGGCGTGGGCGCGCGGCGCACCTGGATCGCGTTCTTGAAGCCCGCGTCCTCGAAGGCGCCGTTCCACTCCAGGATGCCGGCCTCGATGTACGGCACCCACTTCTCGGGCGTCGCCGGGTCGATGTACCAGATCCACGGCTTCACCGGCTCCACCTTCTCGCCGCGCAGGAACGCCGCGGTGTCCTTCGGCTCCAGGCGGTAGCGGCGCACGTAGCGCTCCGCGCGCACGCCCTGGAACTCGCGGGAGTAGTCGGTGCGCTCGATGTCGAGGAAGCCGACGCGCTCGTCCCAGATGCGCGGCATCATGGGCACGGCGGGCAGCAGGATCATCGAGTGGTTCACCTCGTACGACACCGCGCCGCCGCGCGCGTTGCTCGGCGGCTGGTCGGCCGAGTAGCTCTGGACGACGCGCACCTCGACGTTGGTCGGGAAGCTGCGCGCGAACTCCAGCCAGCTGCGATCGCGCTCGTAGCGGCGCACGGCGAACTGCGTGCGCTGCTGCCGCGGCAGCGTGAAGGCGGGGTGCTCGCCGAGATAGAGCTCGGTGACGTCGATGACGCTCGTGTTCGTGCCGCGCGCGGCGACCGGGAAGGCCTGGAGCACCGGCGCGAAGTTCTGGTGCCGCACGGCGATCGAGCGCGAGCTCCCGGAGTCCGCGGTCGTCTGGTGCGACACGGCCCGCAGGTGGACCTGGTCGCCGCGGCGCTCCCAGCGCACGGTGAGGTTCGGCGCCATGTTCGCGCCGACCTGCGAGTGCCCCTCCTGCACCTGCGCGTAGCGCGACATGACGATCATGTCGCGGCCGAGAAGGGAGTCGGCAAGCTCGAAGTAGAGCTTCGCGCCGACGCGGTGCGCGTCGAAGAGCCCGCGCTGCGAGGTCGCGGTGGCCGGGATGACCTCCGCGTACGGTTTGGACTGCGCGCCGGCGGTCGTCGCGCCGGCGAGCGTCACGGCGGCGGCGAGGAGGAGCGCGGGGGATGACAGGCTGCGGTGCATCGGGCGGGATCGGCGCTGGCGGGAGGAACCGCGCGGGGCGCGGTCGTGGGCGTCCGGGTCGAATGTACGGCCGGGGCGGGGGAGCGGTACCGTGCGCGGCGCGGGCGCCCGCTCGCCGCGGCGTGGCGTCGCCGGCGATCGCCGCGCTATCGTGTCGCGCACGACGTCCCGCCGCGCACGTGCGGCGCCCGCGCCGATGTCGTCGTCCCGAGCGAAGCCTCCGTGATCGACTCCGTGCCCCGCCACGTCCCGTGCCTCGACGCGTGGATGCCCACGTGCGATGCGCGCGAGACGCATCGCATCCGCATCGACGCGCCGCCCGCGATCGTGTTCGCCGCGCTCGAGACGGCGGACCTGGGCGGCCCGCTCGCGAAGGCGGTGCTCGGGCTGCGGCGCCTGCCCGAGGTGCTCGCGCGCGGCGCGCCCGGGCTGCGCGCGCTCCGCCACGACGCCCGGCGGCCGCTCACGCTGGACGCGCTCACGCGCGCGGGCTTCGGCCGGGTCGCGCGCACCCCGCCCGCGTCGCTGGTGCTGGGCATCGAGGGACGGTTCTGGCGGCTCGTGCCGCCGGTGCGTCCGGTGAGCGCCGCCGGCGCGGGGCAGCCCATCGCCGCCGGATGGGCGCGCGGGCTCTGGAGCTTCGAGCTGCGCGAGGTCGCGCCCGGACGCACCGAGCTGACGACCGAGACGCGCGTGCGCTGCGGCGACGACGCGAGCCGTCGCCGCTTCCGCCGCTACTGGTGGGTGGTGCGCCCGGGGAGCGGGCTGCTGCGCCGACTCCTGCTGCGCGCGGTGCGCCGCGCGGCCGAGCGTGGTGCCGCGACGCCCGCGAGGAGCGCGCGTGCCTCGTGACGCGGCGTCCACGTCCGCGCCGCTGCCGCCGCGCATCGGGTGGGCCGTCGCGCAGCTGCCGCGCGCCGTCGACGGCCCGGTGCTGGAGATCGGCTGCGGCGGCGGCCACGCGCTCCCCGCGCTGCTCGCCCGCTTCCCCGGTGCGCCGGTGACGGCCATCGACCGCTCGGCGGTGCAGATCGCGCGCGCCCGGGCGCGCCTGCGCGCGCAGGCGGACGCCGGGCGGCTGCGCCTCGAGGCGCTCGACCTCGACGGGGCCGCCGACGTGCTCGGACGCGGCGCGTTCGCGCTGGCGCTGGCGGTGAACGTCAACGCGTACTGGACCTCGCCGCGCGAGGCGCTGCGCGCGACCGCCGAGCTGCTGCGGGCGGACGGGCGGCTGTACCTCGTCTGCGAGCCGCCGGGCGCGCGGCAGCTGCAGGCGCTGCGGAAGACGCTGCCCGACGTCGTCGCGGCGCACGGCTTCCGCGTCGCCGACGTGCGGTCCGCGGCGCTCGACGCGTCGAAGGTCCTCCTGCTGGCGGCCGAGCGGTCGTCGCGCTGACGGGGCGACGCGCATGCCGCGGCGCCTCCGCTACCGCCGCGTAGTGTCGGCGGCGGCGGCGGGGCGCACGTCGAGCCCGTTCAGCGCGCGCGCCGCGCGCAGCACCGCGCCCGTCCGGTAGAAGTCCACGGCGAGGATGTTGGGGCGGCGTCCGCGCGCGCGCTCGCAGCGGCGCGCCCGCTCGGTGAGCACGTCGAACGCGTTCACGAGCGCCGCGTTCGACGGACGCGGCGCGGGCGTCGTCTCGATCCAGTGGTTCAGCTGGAACAGCGTGCCGTTCGGCGTGCCGCGGTTCGGCGCGCAGGAGAGCGTGTCGCCCGCGGTCGGGAAGGCGTACGGGGTCTCCTGCAGCACCGCGAACGCCGGCAGCAGCCACGGCACGCCCGTGCGCCCCGACTCGACGAGCGCCACGACGCGCTCGTCGCGCGCGATCAGCTCGCGCAGCGTCGGCCATTCGGCGCCGGGGCGGCCGCGGTACGCGAGATCCGCCAGCCCGCTCGCCTCCAGCGCGCGTCCGAGGTCCCGCGGCACGACGTGGTCCTCGATCACGAGCACCACCACCTCGTTCGGGTGCTGCAGCAGGAAGCCGCGGATCGCGCGGAAGACGCTGTCGGCGGGGAGCGCGCCGAGCTCGCAGAACGCGTGGCAGAGATAGAGCCCGCGCGTGCCCTCCGCTCCGCCGACGAGCCGGTCCCGGATCCGCATCGCCGCCGCGATCCCCTCGGGGCCCAGCAGGCGCTCGGCCTCCGCGCGCTGCGCGCCGCCGGAGAGGTCCGTGCGCACGCGCGCGCCCACCGGCGTGCCGTAGTGGACGTCGATCAGCAGCGCGCGGATGCCGTCCTGCAGCTGCGCGACGATGCCGCGCTCCTGCTGCGGGAACATCCAGTCCGGCACGTCGGCCGACGCCATCGCGTTGTGCGTCCCCGCGAGCACCACCTCGTCGAGGCGCCGGTCGCAGAGCGCCGCCGCGCCGTTGCACGCGTCGATGCTCGTCGGTTCGCGCGCGTTCGCGCCCGGGCGGTTCACGACCGCGACGGCGCCGGCGAAGAGCGCCGCGAGCAGCGCGACCAGCACGCCGCCGACCGCCCACCCCTCGCCGCTGGCGGCGAGCGCGCGCCCGAGCCGCGCGTGCGCCGGCGCGGCGTGCAGCACGACGGCGAACACCTCGCGCAGCCCGACGAACGCGACGAGCAGCCCGGCCACCACGACGAGCACCGACAGCACGGCCTGCGGCGCGACCACCGCCAGCATCCCGACCGTGCCGATCGCGAGCCCGCGCGCGAGCCGCACCGCCGGCCGTCGGGGCGGCGCGACGAACAGGCGCGCCAGCCGCTGCCCCAGCTCCGGGACGTCCAGCCGCTCCAGCAGCGAGCCGCCCGCGGCGGCGAGCACGACGCCGATCCCGCCGTACGTCAGCCCCCAGCGCGGGACGCCGGCGAGGGCGACGGACCAGAGCCCGGCGAGCGCGCCGCTGGTGCGCGGTGCGTCGACGACGCGGGCGATGATCGCCTCGCCGACGGGGAGGATCGCCCAGAGGCCGACGCCGACCGCGATGAGCGCCGCGCCGGCGCCGACGAGCGCGTCGCGGCGATCTCGCATCAGCAGCACGCCGCCCGCGAGCAGCAGCGCGCCCGCGCCGAGCGCGGGGAGGGCGTAGCGGGCGAGCGCGAGCCCCCACCGCATCGCGGTGAGCGCGGCGCGTGCGCCCGGGTGCGTGGTCACGTCGGCGACGCCGACCACCACGGCGTTCGGGAACGACTCGCCCATCGCGGGCGCGCCCGCGAGCGCGGCGCGCAGCACGACCTCGAGGTCGGGGATCGACAGCACCACCGACTGCCCGACCTGCGAGAAGAGCGCGCTGTGCGCGCGACGCGCGGCGGTGCGGGCGACCCCGCGGAAGACGCTCGACCCGACGACGTCGCGCGACGCGGCGAGGATCAGCGGGCGCACCGCCGTCAGGTCGCGCCGTTGGGCGATCACCGCGTCGGTGAGCTGCTCCGCCGCGACGGCCGCCACGCGCTCGTCGACGAGGCTGGCCGCGACCCGGTCCGCGAACGCGTCCGGCTGCAGCAGGCGCGCGGCATCGCGCAGCAGCGCGCCCAGGAGCAGCCCGAGCGCGCCGAGCACGATGCACGCGACGCCGAGCGGGGTGCGGTGGAGTGCCATGGCAGCTCCGCGCGTGATCAAGAGCTGCGCCGCGCGGCTCACGGGATCCGCCGGCGTGCGCGCGCCGGCGGACGATCACGGGACGGTCAGCGCCCCGTCAGCGCGCGTAGAACTCGACGATCGCCGAGTCGACGACGACGAAGGGCACGTCGGCGCGCGCGGGCGAGGCGATCACGCGGCCCACGAACCGGTCGGTCGGGTCGAGCGCGAGGTAGCTCGGCAGCCGCACCTCGGGCCCGCGCTCCACCGCCTCGACGATCGACGGCCGCTCGCGCACGCGCCCCGGGGGCAGCGCGATCGTCTCGCCCGGCGACACCTGGTACGACGCGCGGTCGACGCGCGCCCCGTTCACCCGCACGTGCCCGTGCGCGACGAGCTGCCGCGCCGCCGGGATGGTCGGCGCGAAGCCGAGGCGGAAGACCACGTTGTCGAGCCGCCGCTCGAGGAGCGCGAGCAGGTTCTCGCCGGTGCGCCCCGGCAGGCGCTGCGCGCGCGCGAAGTAGCGGCGGAGCTGCGTCTCGGTGATGCCGTAGTTGAAGCGGACCTTCTGCTTCTCCTCCAGCAGCCGCCGGAACTCGCTGACCTTGCGGCGGCGCGACGTCGACTGGCCGTGCTGGCCGGGGGGGTAGGGGCGACGCTCGTGGTCCTTGCGGGTGAGCCCGGGGAGGGCGACGCCGAAGCGGCGCAGCGTCTTGAGGCGGGGCGTGCGGACGGGCATGAGGCGGCGGAACGGGTGGTGTCGTGGGAGCGCGCGGCGTCAGGCCGCGAGATCGAGCAGGAGCTGCGCGCCCGCGACCAGCCGATGGAGCTCGGCGGCCTCGGTGCGGCTGAAGACCCACCCGCTGCCGGTGTCGCCGAGCAGGAGGGTGACCTCGTCGGCGGGCGCCGCCGTCGTGGGGACGCCGGCGCGCTCCCCGGCCTGCGCCTCCGCGACCCCGAGCTGGTCGAGGACCGCGGGCAGGTCGTCGGCGTCGAGGGCGAGCAGCGCGTTGCCGAAGCGCACCTCCAGCCAGCTGCAGCAGGGGCAGCGGCGGACGTGGCCGTGGGCGGTCTCGAAGACGGAGGCGCGGCGGTGCAGGGACATGAGCACGCACGGAGCGGGGTCGCGCACGCCGCGCGCAGGGAGCGGCGTGCCGGGGGCGTCCGGTCGCGGAGCCGCGGCCGGTCGGAAGGAGCGGTTCTGAATCCCGATTGACTTGCTCGGGATTGCTCGGTACAATCGCCACCGCTCGCCCGGCTGTCAATCGCGGCGCCCCTCGCCCCCCGCGTCGGCGCCCCGTCCACCCGTCCCCGCCCGTCATGTCCTGCCCCCGTCCGCGGCGCGCTCGCGCCGCGCGCCCCGCCCGCCGCGCGGTCCGGGCGACCGCGCTCGCCGCCGCCGCCAGCCTCGCCGCCTCGGCCTGCGCCACGAACGACGTCACCGCGCCGCCGCCGGTCGCCGCGGGCGCGTTCACCGTCGACGCGACGACGCGCTGGGTCTACGTGAGCCTGCGCGACAGCGCGATCGTGACGCCCACGCCGTCCGCGAACGAGTCGGGCGCGTGGGACATCGCGTTCAACGCCACCAACGTCACGCTCAACGGCGGCCAGGCCGGCCCGGGCGGCGTCACCGGCCACTGTATCTGCCAGAACTCGGCGACCAACCCGAGCAACGCGCAGTGGCTCGCGATGACGCCCGAGAGCGAGCGCGCCGACTTCGAGGCCGTCACCGCCGTTCCCGCGGGGGCCGCCTTCACCGCCGACGCGCTCACGCCGGCGATCACCGGCTGGTACACGGGCAGCGGCGCGGCCGCGGTCGCGAGCCCCGACTCGGTGTACCTCGTCCGCCTCTCCGACAGCAGCGGCGTCGCCAAGGTGCGCGTCACGCAGCTGCAGGGCGCGAGCGCGACCTCAGCGGGGCGCGTCACCGTCGAGTACGCGCTCGCCGCCAACGGCGCGACCACGTTCGGCGCCGCGCGCACGGCGACGCTCGACCTCACCGGCGGCGCGCGGAGCCTCGACCTGAACACGGGCCAGGCGACCACCGCGGCCGACTGGGAGCTGCGCTTCGACGGCTTCGCCGTCCGTGTGAACGGGGGCGTGAGCGGACCCGGGAAGGGAGCCGCCGCGAAGCTCGCCGGCGCCACCTTCGCCACCGCGACGCCCAACGGCACGCCGGCCAACGCGTACCGCACCGACGTCTACGCCGGCGTGTTCAACACGTCGCGCTTCTACCGCTACAACCTCGGCGGCGACAACCGCATCACGCCGAGCTTCGACGTCTATCTCGTCCGTCGCGGGAGCGCCGTCTACAAGCTCCAGATCGTGAACTACTACAGCGCGACGGGGCAGGCGCGGTTCGTCGCGTTCCGCTACCAGCAGATCGCCGGGTGAGCGCGGTGTCGACGCCGCTCGCGCCCCACGCCCGGCTGCTGGTCGCGCTGTGCGCCCTCGCGGTCGCCGCGCCGGCCGCGACGCTCGCCGCGCAGGCGCCCGTCGCGAGCGGCCGCGTGCTCGACGCGGCGACCGGGCGCGGGCTCCCCGACGTCGAGGTGCGGCTGGCCGGTCCCGACACCGTCGCGGTGCGGACCGACGCGCGCGGCGAGTGGCGCGTGCTCCGCCTGCGGGCGGGGCGCTACCGGCTACGCGCGCAGCACATCGGGCACGCGCCCGCCGAGACGCGCGTCGACCTCGCGGACGGCGCGCCGGTCGACCGTACGCTGCGCCTCGATCCCGCGCCGCTCGCGCTCGACCAGGTCGTCGTCACCGCGGCGCGCCGCGCGCAGCGGCTCGCCGACGCGGTGACGACCACCGAGCTGGTGACCCGCGCCGACATCGAGCGCACGGGGGCGTCGGACCTCGCCGCCGTGCTCACCGAGCAGACGGGGATCGTGCTGCAGGGCGGCCATCCCGCGGGGGCCGGCGTGATGCTGCAGGGCATCGGCTCCGAGCGCGTGCTCGTGCTGCTCGACGGGCAGCCGGTGGCGGGGCGCATCTCCGGGCTGTTCGACCTGTCGCGCCTCCCCGCCGCGATGGTCGAGCGCGTGGAGGTCGTGAAGGGCCCGCAGTCGACGCTCTACGGCACCGACGCCATGGGCGGCGTCGTCAACGTCATCACGCGCACGCCGGCGCGCGGCACGATCGGCGCCGCGCTGCAGGCGACCGCGGGCACGCAGGCGCGGCGCGACGGCACCGCGCGCCTGACCGCCGGCCGCGGCGCGCTCGCCACGTCGGTCGACGTGAGCCGCCGACACGTGGAGTCCACCCCCGGGCGCGAGGAGGCCGCGGGCGCGCTCGCCGTGCGCGCCGACGCCGCGGCCAAGGTGCGCTGGGCGCCCGACGCCGCGCGCTCGGCCGAGGCGAGCGTCCTCGCGCTGGACGAGCGGCAGCGGTGGCGCGACGGGGCGCTCTACGGCTTCGGCGACAACCGCCAGTGGAGCGGGCGGCTATCGGGCGCGTGGCAGCGCGGGCGCCATCGCCTCGCGCCCACGGTGTCGGCGTCGGTGTTCGACCACCGCTCGCGCAGCAGCGTGCAGCCGCGCCCGATCGCGGGCGACACGGGACAGCGGCAGCTGCAGCGCGTCTATCAGGCGGAGCTGCTCTACAACGGGCGGCTCGGGCGCGTGGGCGCGCTGGACGTCGGCACGCAGCTGCGCCGCGACGAGACCGAGACGGAGCGCGTGCCCGGCGGGCTGCGCGCGATCACCGCGATCGAGCCGTTCGCGCAGCTCGAGGTCGCGCCGACGGCGTCGCTCGCCGTCGTCCCGGGCGTGCGCGTCACGCGCAGCTCGCAGTGGGGGACGCACGTCACGCCGCGCGTCGCGCTGCGCCAGCGCGTGGGATCGCATCTGACGCTGCGCGCCTCCGCCGGCGAGGGATTCCGCGCCCCCGACTTCAAGGAGCTCTACATGCGCTTCGTGAACCAGGGCGCGGGCTACGCCGTCAACGGCAACGCCGCGCTGCGCCCGGAGACGTCGCGCAACGTCACCGCCGGCGCCGAGTGGGCGGGCGCGCGCGCCTTCGTGCGCACGCAGCTCTACTGGAACGGCTTCCGCGACTTCATCGAGACGCGGCCGGTGAGCGGACCCGGCGAGCCGCCCGTGTACGAGTACGGCAACGTCGACGACGGCTCGACGCGCGGCGTGGATCTCGAGACGGGTGTGACGATCGCCGGCGTGCGCGCGGAGGCGGCGTACGCCGCGCTCTCCACCCGCGACGACGCGACCGGCCGCCCGCTCCTGGGCCGCCCCGCGTACTCGGCGCGCGCGACGCTGGCCGGGACGCTGCCGCTGGCCGTGCGCGCGAGCGTCACGGGGCTGTTCACCGGCCGCACGCCGATGGAGCGTGACGCCGCGAGCGGCGCCGTGACGAGCTGGCGCGACGGCTTCCTGCGCACCGACGTCCGCCTCGCGCGTCGGCTGCCCGGTGGCCCCGACGGCGTGGAACTGGTGATCGGCGCCGACAACCTCCTCGACCGGCGGCCCGCGGAGTGGGCCGGCTACACCGGTCGCCACGTGTACACGGCCCTCTCGTGGGCCATCACCCGGACGCACCCCTGATGCCCCCGATCCAGCTCCGCCTCGCGCTCGCCGGCTTCCTCCTCACCGCGATCGCCGCCACCCCCGCCCGCGTCGACGCGCAGCGCGATCCGCGGCGCGAGGCCCGCGTCGGCGTCGTCGTCGTGGCGCACGGCGGCGACTCGGTGTGGAACGCGCAGGTGCGCGAGACGGCGGCCGCGGCGCGCGTCGGCGGTCCGCTCGAGGTGAGCTTCCTGATGGGCGCCGGCGCGCGCACGGCGCGCTTCCAGGACGCCGTGGCGCGGCTGCAGGCGCAGGGCGCCTCCGAGATCGTCGTCGTGCCGATGCTCGTCTCCAGCCACAGCGGGCACTACGACCAGATCCGCTGGCTCGCCGGCGACTCGGTGACGCTCGACGCGCAGATGCACCACCATCTGCACATGGCGGGCATCGAGCGGCCGGCCGCGCGCGTGCCGATGCGCGTCACGGCGGCGATGGACGCCTCGCCGCAGGTGGCGCGCGCGCTCGCCGACCGCGCGACGGCGCTCGCGCGCCAGCAGCAGGCGGCGCCGCGCGACCGCGCCCTGCTCATCGTCGGGCACGGCCCCAACTCCGCCGAGGACTACGCGGCGTGGATGGAGAACCTGCGCCCCGTCGCCGACTCGGTGAAGGCGCTCACCGGCTTCCGCGACGTGCGCGTGGAGCTGGTGCGCGACGACGCGCCGGCGCCGGTGCGCGCGGAGGCGGTGCGGCGCGTGCGCGAGCTGATCGAGCTGCAGCACCTCGCGACCGGGCAGGAGGTCGTCGTCGTGCCGGTGCTCGTGTCGAAGGGGAGCGTGAGCCGCGACAAGGTGCCGAACGACATCCGCGGCACGCGCTCGGTGTACGCGGGCGAGCCGCTGGCGCCGCACCCCGCGATGGCGCGCTGGATCGAGGCGCGCGTGCAGGAGGCCACGGGGGCCTCGACGGCGCGGGCGTCGCGCTGACGCGCGCGAAGCCCGCGCGGTCGCGTCAGGGGGTGACGGTGACGAACGGCGCCAGCTGCGGCTCGACGGTCTTCTTGTCGCCGACCACCGTGATCGTCATCCTGCCCGGCACGAGGTAGTCCTTCGCGATGCGCTGCACGTCGGTGGGCGTGACGCCGAGCACGCGCTTCACGTAGCCGGTGAGGTAGTCCTCGCCGAGGCCGTGCAGGTTGACGAACTGGAGCTGCGACGTGATGCCGCCGCGCGAGCCGTTCTGCAGCACGAACACGCCCGCGAGGTTCTGCTTGATCCCGTCGAGCTCCTGCGGCGGCGGCGCCTCCCCGCGCAGGCGGTCGATCTCCTTGAAGATCTCGGTGAGCGAGGCGCCCGTGACGTTGGTCGTCACGTCGGCCTGCTGCATCCACACCGCGTCCGCGACGTGCGTGCTGAGCGTGCTGAAGGGGGAGTAGGTGTAGCCCTTCTGCTCGCGGATGTTGCTCGTGATGCGCGACCCGAAGGCGCCGCCGAGCAGCGCGTCGGTCACCTGGAGCGCGGTCCAGTCGGCGCTCGTCGGGTTCGGAACCGGCAGCCCGAGGACGACGGTCGACTGCACTGCGTTGGGCCGGTCGACGAGCGCGAGGCTGCGCGTCGCCTTGGGCTGCGGCGGGTTCTTCGTCGCGGGCGCGCCGGCCGCCCAGTCGCCGAACGCCTCGCGCGCGGCGCGCTCCACGGCCGCCTGGTCGAACACGCCGACCACGTACAGCTGCGCGCGCGCAGCGCCGAAGTTCGCGGCGTGGAAGGCGCGCGCCTGCTCGATCGTGTAGCCCTGCAGCTGCTCCTGCGTCGGGAAGTAGCGCCCGTACGGATGGTCGCCGTACATCGTCTGCGCGAACTTCTCGGCGGCCTGCGCCTGCGCCGAGGCGCGCTGCACCGCGAGCGTGCGCACGCGGTTCGCCTTAAGCCGGGGCAGCTCGGAGGCGGGGAGGGCGGGGCGTCGCACGACGTCGGAGACGAGGCGGATCATCTCGGGCGCGCGCTCGCCGAGCACGTCGCCGCCGACGCTCGTCTGGTCCATGCCGACCGAGACGCCGAGCGCGCCGCCCATGCCGGCGGCCGTCTCGGCGACCTGCTGCGCGGAGCGCGTCGTGGTCCCCTCGGCCATCAGGTCGCCCGTGAGGTCGGCGAGCCAGGTCTCGCCCGGCTTCTCGTCGATGTTGCCGGTGCGGACAAAGAGGCGGACCGTCGCCTTGGGCACGGTGCCGAAGGGCACGAGCGTGACGCGCATGCCGTTGGCGAGCGTGAGCGTGCGCCCGGCCGGCAGCGTGAAGCCGCGCGGCGTGCCGATCGCCGGCGGCTGCTCGCGGCGCGGCGTGGCGGCGGCGGTGGCCGGGCCGTCCTTCGTGACGACCTGCGCGGCCGCGCGCGGGGCGGCGGCGTGCGCCGCGAGGGCGAGCGCCGCGACGGCGGCGGTGCGGGTGATGTGCGTGTGCATGCGTGGCGTCTCCCCGCTCACTGGCGCGACGTGGTGCCCGCCGCGGCCGGCGTCGCCGGCCCGGGCACGATGGTCAGGATCGTCCGGTTCGTCGGGCGCAGGTACTCCTGCGCCGTGCGCTGCAGCAGCTCCGGCGTGACGGCCGCGAAGCCGGCCTCCAGCCGGTTGATGCGCGCCGGGTCGTCGTCGAACAGCGCGAACGACGCCAGCAGGTCCGCCTTCCCGAAGCCGACGAGCGACTCGGTGGTTGCGTAGAGCGCGGAGCGCATCTTCACGAGCGCGCGGTCGAGCGTCGCCTGGTCGACGGGGCGCGTGCGCAGCGAGTCGATCGTCGCGTCCATCGCCGCGAGCAGCGAGTCGGCCGGCTTGTCGGCGTCGTGGATCGCGCTGACGATGTAGAGCATCGGCCCCTTGTAGTTGAACATGTTGCCGAGGCCGACGTTGATTCCCGCGCTGACGCCGCCGGTGAGCGCGCGCTTCCGCACGAGCGCGTCGTAGAGCCGCGAGTCGCGCCCCTGCGCGAGCACCTGGTCGAGCACGCCGAAGGCGAACCACTCGGGCGTCCAGCGCTCGGGCACGTGGTACGCGACGCCGAGGGCGGGGCGCTTGGCCAGCGCGTCCGTCTTGGTCGCGCGCTTCTCCGCCGTCTGGCGCGGCTCGGTGAGGTCGGGCGTCGGGGGCTGCGGCTGCGCGGGGATCGAGGCGAAGTACTTGGTCACCCACGTCATCGCCTGCGCGGGATCGAAGTCGCCGGTGACGACGAGGACGGCGTTGTTCGGCGCGTAGTACGTCTTGAAGAAGCTCTGCGCGTCGGCGAGCGTCGCCGCGTCCAGGTCGGTGAGGTCGCCGTAGAAGTTGTGCGCGTTCTGCCAGTTCACGTTCGCGTGCTGCGGCATGTCGAGCCACGGGAACCCGCCGTACGGCTGGTTCAGCACGTTCACGCGCACCTCGTTCTTCACCACGCCCTGCTGGTTGACGAGGTTCTCCTGCGTGATCGCCAGCCCGCGCATGCGGTCGGCCTCCGCCCACAGCATGCGCTCCAGCGTGTGCGACGGCACGACCTCGAAGTAGTTCGTGTAGTCGAAGCGCGTGGACCCGTTGAGGATCCCCCCGTTCGACTCGACGAGCTTGATGAACTCCATCTTCCCCAGGTTCGCCGACCCCTGGAACATCAGGTGCTCGAACAGGTGGGCGAAGCCGGTGCGCGAGCGCGGCTCGTTGCGGAAGCCGACGCCGTAGTAGACCGCGATGACGGTCGTCGGCGTCGTGCGGTCCGGCGAGAAGACGACGCGCAGCCCGTTGGGGAGCTTGTGGTACTCCACGGGGACGTTCAGTCCGCCGACCGCGCGCGAGGCGGCCGGCGCTGCGGGCGCGGTCTGCGCGCCGAGCGGCGCGGCGGCGAGGAGGGCGAGCAGGCCGGCGATCGCACGCCGGCGGGGCGGGTGACGCATCGGATCGATCCTCCGTGAGTGGGCGGGAAATCCGCCCAAACATGGGAAGGGCCGGCGCGTTCGGCCAGCGCCGGCGCTCCCGTGGCCGCCGCGTGAACGCGCGTCGAACGTCGGCCGACGCGCGGTGCCCGCCGACGCGCGAAGCCCCCCGCCGGCAGCTGCCGGCGGGGGGCTTCGCGCGCTCGGGTGAGTGGGAGCTTACCGCGAGGCGTTCGCGAGGTCGCGGATGGCCGTCGCCATCAGGCGCACCTTGGCCGCGTCCTTCGCGCCGCTCGCGTCGCGCGTGACCTGCGAGGCGAGCGTCGTGAGCGCGGAGCGGCGCGCGGCGCCGCTCTGCTTCTCGGCCGCGTCGAGCGCGCTGGCGATCGCCGTGCGGCGCGCCGCCGGCAGGCCGTCGTTGCGCCCGAGCTGGTCGAGGTACGCGCGCACGACCGGGAAGGCCGCCGGCCAGACGATCTTCGGCTGGCTCTGCGGGTTGAACTCGGCCATCATCACCAGCTTGGCCGCGTCGATCTCGTTCTGCGACAGGTTCTCGCTCGGCGTCAGCTCGAGGATGTCGAGGCCGCGCGCCATCTCCGACGAGTAGATGCGGCCGTTGTACCAGTACGCGCCCCACGAGCCGGCGATCGTGCTGCGCGGCGGCTGGGCGGCGCCGCCCGGCGGGCCCTGGTCGATCGGGGGCGGCAGGTCCACCGGGCCGCGGTCGAAGAACGCGATCTCGACCGGCTTGTCCGGATCCGTGAAGTCGATGACGTCGACGCCGCCCTGGTACCAGCCCTGCACCATGACGTCGCGGCCGGGGATCGGGATGAGCGAGCCGTTGTGCGAGACGCAGTTCTCCTGCGCGCTCTGCGACGACGGGATCTTGAAGTAGGCGCGCTGCTTGAGCTGCTTGTCCGGCCCGATCGTCAGCGTCGTGTTGCCGCCCATCTCCAGCGGATGCTGCTTCTGGCAGTTGGGCGAGGTGCCGCCGCCCCACTCGTCGGTGAAGACGATCTTCTTGCCGTCGTTGCTGAAGACGGCGGTGTGCCAGAGCGAGAAGTTCGTGTCGGCCGCGGCGGCCAGACGCTTCGGCTTCTCGGGGTTCGAGATGTCGACGAGCAGGCCGTGGCTCGCGCACGCGCCGGCGAGCAGCCCCATCTCGGGGTACGCCGTGACGTCGTGGCAGTTGCGCGGGCCGGCGGCGGCCATCTGCGCCATCATCGCGCTGTCGGCGCCCGAGACGGCGCGCGCGCGGCGCGTCTGGCCGCCGCGCGCGGGCGCCGGCCCGAGGCCCGTGAAGATGCGCGCGCCCGTCACCACCGCCGCGTCCTCCGGCTTGGACAGCGAGACCTTGATGACGTCCAGGCGGTAGAGCGAGTTCGTCGTGTCGGCCGGGTCGCCGCCGTTCTTGCAGCCGGCGAGCTCCGACTCCGGGCGCGCGCCCTGGCTGCCCGACACGTAGAGGTAGACGACGTCCTTGTTCTTCGGGTGCGGGACGACGGTGTGCGTGTGCGAGCCCTTGCACGTCTCGACGTTCTTGACGAGCCGCGGCGCGCGCGGGTTCGAGACGTCGTAGATGCGCACGCCGGCGTGGTGGTCGGCCGGGTTGGTGACGCCGCCCTTCGCGCAGTCCTTCCGGTTGCCGCCGCCCTCGGCGGAGACGAACAGCAGGTTGCCGACGATCGACGGGTCGCCCTGCGAGGTGATGCACTCGACCGCCGAGAGCATGACCGGGCTCGCCGGGTTGCTGACGTCCCAGATCGAGAAGCCGGCGAAGTTCCCCTGGTAGACCAGGTTGCCCTTGAAGGCCAGGTCGGAGTTCACGAAGGTCAGGCCGCGCGCCGAGTCGAACGGGGCGGGCTTGCCGGTGTGGCCGACGAGCTTCATCCCCTTCGCCGCCTCGCCGGCGTCGTGCAGGCCGGCCTTCAGGCCGTCGCGCGGATCGTTGCCGGGCGGGTAGGTCTGCGCGCCGACGGCGGGCGCGAGGGCCAGGGTGGCGGCGAGCGTCGGGGCGACGACGCGCGTCCAGCGGGCGAGTTCCATCAGGCGCGACTCCAGGTGGGGGTTCACGGCGAGCCTACAGCTCGGTCAGCATCTGCCGCATCAGGCCGATCTCGGCCGTCTGCGTGCTCTCGACGTCGTTGGCCAGGACGGAGACGTCCACGTCCTGCCCGGCGCGCGGGGTGGCGAAGAGGTCGGCCACCATCTTCAGCGCCCCTTCGTGGTGGCGGATCATGTACTCGAGGAAGAGCCGGTCGAACGCCGGGCCGCGCGCGGCCTCGAGCTTCGCCAGCTCCTCGGTGGTGAGCATGCCGTGCATCGTCATCCCGCGCCACGACGAGGTGTCGGGCGCGAACTGGCCGTTCGCGCGCAGCCATTCCTGCATCTGCGTGATCTCGCCGGCCTGCGACAGGTCGATCTTCTGCGCGAAGCGCGTGAGCCGCGGGCTGGCGCCGCGCGACGCGGCCATGCGCGACATGTGGATGGCCTGGGCGTGGTGCGCGATCATTCCCTGCATGAAGCGCACGTCGGCCTCGGTGAAGAGGGCGCCGGCGGGGATCGTGATCTTGCCCGTGCCCGCCATCTCGTGATGATGGTGGGCCGACGCCTCGGAGGCCTGCGCCGCGGGCGCGGCGGCGGGCGCCGGCGCCTGGGTCGGGGCCGTCGCCGGCGACTGGGCCGGCGCGGCGACGGGAGCGGGCGACGCCGGCGGGGTCGTCGCCGCCGAGGCGCAGCCGGAGAGGACGGCGAGCACCGAGGTGGTCGCCAGGCCGAATCGACGGATCGTGTTCACGAGGGCGTGCGGTGGTGGGAAGGGCACGACCTAGAGCCTATCGGTCGGCGCGCGTGCACGCCAGCAGGGCGCCCGGGGGCACGCTGCCGGACCGCGTGCGGCGCGCGCCGACGCAACCTTCGGCGCTCGGACGGCGTCTCAACGCACCGGAAGGTACGGCCGACGGGGGCGCAACGCTGACGGCGCGCCGCGGTCGCGCATCGCCGTCGCGCATCCCCGCGCGTATGTGACCGATCGGCGCGTCGCGGGGTTGTGGCGGGGCGTGGACCGTCGCCGGTCGAGCCTGCACCTTTCCGGGACCCGCGGCGCCGATGCCGGCGCGCCGGGCGCATGGAGGTGAACGAACCCGAGTTCCGGAGCGAGCGTGCGCGTCAGCTGGTGCTGGTGGAGGGAGATCGCGTCGGCCGCGGCGGCCACCGTGACGGCGGCCGTGCTGGCGATGCTCGCGGCGCTGCTGCTCGGCGCCGCGCCGCTGCACGCGCAGACCGACGTCATCCGCGGACGCGTCACCAACCCCGAGGGGCTCCCGCTCCCCGGCGTGCGCGTCACCGCGACGTCGATCCCCGGCAACGTCACGCGCGAGGCGCGCACCAACAACCAGGGCAGCTTCCAGCTCGCGTTCCCCGGCGGCACCGGCGACTACATGATGGGCTACGCGCTCGTCGGCTACGTGTACCGCCAGTTCCAGGTGAAGCGGCTCGCCGACGAGGCGGTGCTCGTCGCCGACGCGCGCCTCTCGATCGTGCAGCTCGACACGATCGCCGTCGTCGAGGCGGTCCAGCAGCGCGTGAGCCGCAACGCCGCGCAGGCGCCCGACGTCGGCGGGACCGAGCAGCGCGTCGCGCCCGACATCCTGCCGCCCGACCAGCAGGGCGACGTCGCGGCGATGGCCGCGTCGCTCCCGGGCGTGCTGCTCGTCCCCGGCCTCGACGGACAGCCGGACGGCTTCTCGGTGCTCGGCCTCGGCGCCGACCAGAACAGCGTGACGCTCAACGGGCTGCCCGTCGGCGCGAACGGCCTGCCGCGCGACGCGAACGTGTCGAGCACCCTCACGACCTCGCCGTACGACGTGTCGCGGGGCGGCTTCAGCGGCGCGAACTTCAACATCCGCACGGGCGGCACCTCGAACCTGCGCAATCGCGGCATGAGCGTCGTGCTCAACGCGCCGCAGCTGCAGTGGACCGACCGCGCCGCGCGCGCCCTCGGCACCGAGTACACGAACGTGTCGCTCGGCGGCGTGCTCTCCGGCCCCATCCGCCCGAGCCGGTCGTTCTACAACCTGTCGTACCAGCTCGGCCGCAACGCGCGCGACAACCAGACGCTGCTCGGCACCGGCGCGCTCGGGCTGCGCACGGCCGGCGTGGCGCTCGACTCGGTGGCGCGGCTGCTCGACATCCTCGGCCGGCGCGGCGTGCCCGTCGTGGGCGGCCCGGTGCACGCGCAGCGCGTGAGCGACAACGGCTCCTTCCTCGGCAGCGTCGACGTCTCGCCGCCCGGCTCGTCCAGCGGCCAGTCGTTCGGCGTGACGGTGAACGGGCGCTGGGGGCGGCAGAGTCCCGTCGGCGGCGGCGCGACGCAGCTCGCCTCGTCGAGCGGCGACCGCTTCAACTGGGGCGGCGGCATCCAGGGCCGGCACAGCGGCTACTTCGGCCTGATCCTCAGCGAGACGGCGGTCGGCGTGAACGTCTCGCGCGACCACGGCGTCCCGTACGTCGACCTGCCGGCCGGCCGCGTGCGCGTCAGCTCGGTCTTCGCCGACGGCGGCAGCGGCGTGCAGAGCCTGACGTTCGGCGGCAACCAGGGGCTCAGCGCCCGCGGGCGCTCGTTCGGGAGCTCGTTCAAGAACGAGCTCTCGTGGTTCGACGACGCCAACCGGCACCGCGTCCAGCTCACGACCGAGCTGCAGTACGACGCGAGCACGCAGGATCCGTCGTCCAACCTGCTCGGCACCTTCGTCTTCAACTCGCTGGCGGAGCTCGAGGCGGGGCAGCCCGCGTCGTTCAGCCGCACGCTGTCGGTCCGCCGGCGCTCGAACGGGCAGGTCGGCGGCGCGATCGCGATCGGCGACTCGTACCGCCGCACGCCCGACCTGCAGCTCCAGTACGGCGTGCGCGTGGACGCGAGCCGCTTCACGTCGGCGCCGCGCTTCAACCCCGCCGTTGAGCGCGCGTTCGGGCGCCGCAACGACCGCGTGCCCATCCCGATCGGCGTGAGCCCGCGCGTCGGCTTCTCGTGGACGCTGGGGCGCTCGCAGGAGGTCGACGCCTTCTTCGGCGCGGCCCGCACGCCGCGCGCGGTCGTGCGCGGTGGGCTCGGCGTGTTCACCAACGCGGCGAGCGCCGGCGCGATCGGCGGGGCGCTCGACAACACGGGGCTGCCGAGCGGGACGCAGCAGATCCTGTGCGTCGGGCCGGCGGTGCCGCTGCCCGACTGGGCCGACTACGCGACCGATCCCTCGTCGGTGCCCGACCGGTGCGCCGACGGCTCGGGGGGCTCGCTCTTCTCGAACGCGCTGCCGAACGTCACGCTCGTCTCGCCCGACTTCCGGCCGCCGCGCTCGGTGCGCTCCAACCTCTCCTGGAACGGGAGCCTGCTCGACGGGCGCTTCAACGCCAACGTCGACGCGACCTACGCGCTCAACCTGCGGCAGCAGCGCGCGCTCGACCTCAACTTCGCGCCGACGACGCGCTTCACGCTCGACGGCGAGGGGCGCCCGGTGTTCGTCGCGCCGACGAGCATCGTCCCCGCGACCGGCAGCATCGCCTCGCGCGACGCGCGGGTGTCGTCGGAGTTCGCGCGCGTCACCGAGCTGCGCTCCGACCTGCAATCGCGCACCGCGCAGCTCGGCGTGCGCCTGTCGCCGATCACGCGCGGCCCGAGCCGCTTCGGCTGGAGCGCGGCGTACACCTACTCCCACGTGCGCGAGCAGGTCGCCGGCTTCACCAGCACCGCCGGCGATCCGCTGGAGGTCGCGTGGTCGCGCGCGGCGCAGGGGCCGCACCAGCTCAACTACACGCTGCGCTACAACTTCCTCGACGCCGTCCAGATCACGTGGAACGGCTTCTTCCGCTCGGGGAGCGCCTACACGCCGACGATCGCTGGCGACGTGAACGGCGACGGCTACTCGAACGACCGCGCCTTCGTGTACGCGCCCGCGACGACCGCGGACCCCGAGCTCGCGGCGGGGATGCGCGACCTGCTGGCGCGCACCTCGGGCGCGGCGCGCGCCTGCCTGGAGCGGCAGATGGGACGCATCGCGGAGCGCAACAGCTGCCGGGGCCCGTGGAGCTCCAGCGCGTCGCTCAACGTCACGCTCGACCGCGCGCGCTTCCGCATGCCGCACCGCACCTCGGCGTCCTTCGCGCTCTCCAACCCGCTCGGCGCGGCCGACCTGCTGCTCAACGGATCGGGGCAGCTGCGCGGCTGGGGGCAGACCACGACGCCCGAGCAGGCGCTGCTCTACGTGCGCGGCTTCGATCCGCTCACGCAGCGCTATCGCTACGAGGTGAACCCGCGCTTCGGCGCGACGCGGCCGCAGCTGCTCACGCTGCGCGCTCCGGTCGCGCTCACCGCGTCGGTGCGCATCGACCTCGGCCCGCTGCGCGAGCGGCAGACGCTCCGGCAGCAGCTCGGCTCCGGCCGCACGCTGCCGGGGTCGCGCCTGCCGGAGCCGTTCTTCCGCTCGATCGGCAGCAGCGGCGTGCCGAACCCGATGGCGACGATCCTCCGCCAGCAGGACTCGCTGCGCCTCACGACGCTGCAGGCCGACAGCCTGGCCGCGATGAACCGCCGCTACACGTATCGCGCCGACTCGCTCTGGGCGCCGGTGGCGCGCTACTTCGCGGCGCTCCCGGCGCGGTACGACGACGACGAGGCGTACCACCGCTACACGCGCGCGCGCCGCGCGCAGATCGACATGCTCGCGAGCGTCGGCCCCGCGATCCGCGCCCTGCTCACCGCCGAGCAGCGCCGCAAGCTGCCGGCGTCCGTACTCAACGTGCTCGATCCGCGCTATCTCGACTCGATCCGCCGCGGCACGGGGACGTACGTCGGGGCGTCGCGCTTCGGCAGCGGGGGCTTCTAGCCGTGTCGATCCTCGTCTCCGGCCGCCGCGCCGTGGTGGCGGCCACCGCGCTCGCGCTGCTCGTCGCGCCGCGCGCCGCCGTCGCGCAGGGCGATTCGCTGTCGCGCGGCGCCACGCCGGCGGCGGCGTCCGCGCCTCCCGTCGCCGGTCCGCCGGTGCGCCGCATCGCCACCGCGTCCGCGCTCTCGATCGAGCCGCTCGGCGCCATCACGGGCGTCCGCGAGCTGCCCGACGGGCGCCTGCTGCTGAACGACGGCGCCCGACGCCGGCTGCTGCTGATGGACAGCACGCTGCGCACCGTGCGTGTGGTGCTCGACTCGCTCGCCGAGGTCGAGAACACGTACGGGACGCGCCCCGGCGCGCTGATCCCGTATCGCGGCGACTCGACGCTGTTCGTCGATCCCGCGTCGTACGTGATGCTCGTCCTCGATCCGCAGGGGCGGATCGCGCGCGTGCGCTCGGTGCCGAGCGTGCAGGAGGTGCACTGGCTGACGGGGCAGGGCGGGTCGTCCGGCGTTCCGGGCACGGACGCGCGCGGTCGGCTCGTCTACCGGATCTCCGCCCGCGCGGCGCGGCCGACCGGGCGCGGGCGCCGCGGCGTGCCCTGGATCCCCTCGGAGCCCGACTCGGCGTTCATCGTCGCCATGGACGTCGAGTCGCGCACGCAGGACACGCTCGGCACGATCCGCATCCCGAAGACCGCGTACGTCACGCGGCAGACGAGCGACGGCGGCGTGAGCGTGTTCAACGTCATCAATCCGCTGCCGTCGACCGACGAGTGGGCCGTGCTCCCCGACGGCGCGGTCGCCTTCGTCCGCGCGCTCGACTACCGCGTCGACTACCTCGAGCCGGACGGCCGCTGGACGTCGTCGCCCAAGCTGCCGTTCGAGTGGCGCCGCATGTCGGACGCGGACCGCGAGCGGCTCGTCGACTCGGTGCGCACGGTGCAGCGGCGGTCCGCGGTGACGACGTACGTGACGTCGATGATCCGCTGGGTGAACACGTACGGGAAGTCGTATCCGGCCGGGTTCACGATCCCGGAGGGCTACTCGCTGCCGCTCGGCTTCGGGCGCGACTGGAAGCTCCCGCCGGGCGCGTCGTTCCCCGCGCGCTACGTGTTCGCCTGCGCCCCGGGCGAGGAGGCGACGATGCTCGGCGCCTCGCCAGCGGAATCACCCGACGCGCCCGCGGGGGCTCCCCCGCCCGCGCCTGCGGCGGGTGCGCCCGCCGGTGCGAGCCCCGGCGCACCGCCGCGCGGCGCCGCGCCGCCGTCCGCGGGGCGCCCGTCGTGCATCCCGTCGCCGGTCGCCGGGAACGGCGGGAACCCGCCGCCCGCGCCCACGCTGCGCGAGCCGGCGGTCATGGACCCGGCGCAGCTGCCGAGCTTCCGGCCACCGTTCGGCGTGGGGGCAGTTCGCGCCGACGCCGACGGCTACCTCTGGATCCGTCCCACGCCCGCGCGGCCGCAGCCGGGCGGCGCCGTCTACGACGTCGTCGACCGCCGGGGCGAGCTCACCGACCGCCTGCAGCTGCCTCCCGGCTACGCGCTCGCGGGCTTCGGGCGCGGCCGCGTCGTCTATCTCTCCACCCGCGACGCGAGCGGCGTCCGGCTCGCACGCGTGCGGCTGCGCTGACCGCGCGGCGCCGAGGGCCTCCGTGGTGGAGTGCTTCGTGCGGACGTGCGGCCGCGCCGCGGTCGCCGCGCGATCGGCGCGACCGACCCGGGCGGCCCCACCGAGCGACCACACCGAGCCACGCGCGTGAACGGAGGACGGGCCTTGTCCGACGGAGCCCCGGAGCAGATCGAGAAGGCGTTCGCGCGGCTGCGGCAGGCGCTCGAGATCCGCGCCGGCTTTCCCGACGAGGTGCTGGCGGAGGCCGCGCACGCCGCGGGGTCGCGCGACCCGACGACGTCGAGCCGGCACGTGGATCGCACCGACGTCCCGTTCGTCACGATCGATCCGCCGGGCAGCCGCGACCTCGATCAGGCGGTGCACGTCGAGCGGCTCGGGGACGGCTACCGCCTGCGCTACGCGATCGCGGACGTCGGCTTTTTCGTCGACCGGGGCGGCGCGGTGGAGCGCGAGGCGTGGCGGCGCGGCGTGACGTTCTACGCGCCCGACCATCGCGAGCCGCTCTATCCGCCGGCGCTGTCGCAGGGCGCCGCGAGCCTGCTCGCGGCGCAGACGCGCCCGGCGATCCTCTTCGACTTCGCGCTCGACGCGAGCGCCGCGCTCGGCCCGTGGACGGTGCAGCGCGCGCTCGTGCGCAGCCGCGCGCAGCTCACCTACGCCGAGCTGCAGCAGCACGCGCTCGCGCCCGACGCGTCGCCCTTCGCGCGCGAGCCGTTCGCGGAGACGCTCGCGCTCCTCGCGGAGTTCGGGCCGCGGCGGCTCGCGCGCGAGACCGAGCGTGGGGGCGTGTCGCTGCCCGTGCGCGACCAGCAGGTGCAGCGGAGCGCCGCCGCCACGCTCGGCTACGCGCTCGTGTTCGAGGGCTCGATCGACGCCGAGCGGTGGAACGAGCAGGTGTCGCTGCTCACCGGGCACGCGGCCGCGACGCGCATGCTCGACGCCGGCGTCGGCCTGCTGCGCACGATGCCGCCGTTCGCCGAGGCCGACGTCGCCAAGTTCCGGCGCATCGCGCGCACGCTGGGCGTCGCGTGGCCCGACGACGTCTCGTACGCGACGTTCATGCACGCGCTGCGGCCCGACCATCCGCAGGCGGAGGCGCTGGTGCGGCAGGCGCGGCGCGTCATGCGCGGCGCCGACTACGTCGCCTTCGACGGAACGCCGCCGGAGCAGCCGCTGCACGGCGCGCTCGCGACCGTGTACGCGCACGTAACCGCGCCGCTGCGCCGCCTCGCCGACCGCTACGTGCTCGACCTGCTGGTCACGCTCGCGGGCGGAGCGCGTCCCGGCGCGGACGAGGTGGAGACGCTGCGCGCGCTCGTCCCCGTGATGGACGCGGCCGGCCGTCGCGAGAGCCTGCTGGAGCGGCGCGTCGTCGACATGGCGGAGGCGTGGGCGCTGCGCGATCGATGCGGCGAGGTGCTGCAGGCCGTCGCCGTCGACGTCCGCCGCGGCCAGGTCGAGGTGCAGGTGGAGGACCCGCCGATCCGCGCCGCCGTGCTGGTGCCGGGCGACGCGCTCCCCGCGCTCGGCGCGCCGGTGGCGGTGCGACTCGCGGCGGTGGACGTCGAGCTGGGCGAGATCCGCCTCGAGCTCGTCGGCTGAGCCGCGGCGCTCTGGCGGGAGCTCGCCGCGCGCGACATATGTTCGGCGCGCCCGGCACGGTGCGGCCGGGTGGTCGGTGGCGCGAGGTGACGATGTCCAGACGCATGTGGGCGCCCACGCGCTCCCAGCCGGTGCCGACCGCGGGCACCTTCCTCAGCCTGACGGCGCACGCCGCCGTCCTCGCGGTCCTCACCGGCGACGGTGCGGCGGGTGCGCGCGCGGCGCACGGTCCGCCCGACCTCGCCGTGCGCGCGGCGCCGCGCGCGGGCGGGGGCGAGCGGCTGTACTGGGTGGGCGTCGCCAGCGACGCGGCGCCCGAGGTGGCTGCGCCCCGCGCCGGCGGACGCCCGCCGGTCGCCTACGTCGTCCCCGGGCGCGGCGGGCTCCGCATCGTGCGCTCGCGCCCACGCCCGCCCGAGGAGCGCGGCGTGGGCGCCGACGGCGGCCGCCCGGCGTCCACGCCCGAGCCGCGCCCCGAGGCGGTGAACGGCCGGCTGGAGACCGCGCCGCGGCGGGCGGACGTCCGCGCTCGGCGTCTGGCGCTGCCGGACTTCGTGCCGCCCGACGCCGACGCGACGCTCCTCGTCGCGGGCGTGCTCTCGGCCGCACCGGACCTCGCGCCGCGCGTGACGTCGCCCGAGGACTTCGCGCGCGCGTCGGACGACGATCCGATCGGGGAGCTCGGCGCGCGCGCGATCATCCGCTCGATGGAGGTGCTGTCGCCGCCGGCGCCGATCCACGTGCTGCCGGTCGCGCTGGTGAGCAACCCGACGCCCGCCTATCCGGCGTCGCTCGTGCGGACGCGCATCGGCGGCCAGGTCGTCGTCGAGTTCACGATCGACAGCACGGGGACGGTGGACGTGGGGACCCTGCGCGTGGTGCGGAGCACGAACGCGCTCTTCACGGAGGCGGTGCGCAGCGTGCTCCCGCGGCTGCGCTTCGCGCCCGCGCATCGCGGCGCGCGCGCGGTCGGGGTGACCGTGCGGCAGCCCTTCCTCTTCCGGGTCGGCGCCGGCGGCTGAGCGCGCGACGCGCGAGGCGGCACCGGGCGATGCGGAGCCGCGCGGCGCATGACGGCGCGGTCACGATCCGGGGCGTGGCGCGGCCTCGGACTCGGTCGTCCTAGGAGCGATCCGTTCCGTCTCCCCCGCGCGCTCGACCGCGACGGGGGCGCCGTCACGCGTGGCCCCGCCGCGCGCTCGGCCGCCGCGCTCCCTCGTCCGCGTCATGCACAGCAGTCACGACGGCCCGCTCGTCGCTCTCTCGATCCTGATCTCGGTCCTCGCCTCCTACACGGCCCTCGCGCTCGCGGGGCGCGTGACGGCGGCGCACGGCGGCGCACGGCGCGCCTGGCTGCTCGGCGGCAGCGTCGCGATGGGGATCGGCATCTGGAGCATGCACTTCGTGGCGATGCTCGCCTTCCGCCTACCGGTGGGCGTCGCGTACGACGTGCCGCTCGTCGTGCTGTCGCTGCTGGCGGCGGTGGGCGCGTCCGCGCTGGCGCTCGTCGTCGCGAGCCGGCCGGTCGTGGGCGCGTCGCAGCTGCTCGGCGCGGCCACGCTCATGGGCGGCGGCGTCGCCGCGATGCACTACATCGGCATGGCGGCCATGCGGCTGCCGGCGCGGCTCGAGTACCGCGTGGCGCTCGTCGCGCTCTCGCTCGCGATCGCGATCGGGGCGTCGCTGGTCGCGCTCTGGATCACGCGCCGGCTGCGGGTCGACGTCGCGGGCGGGCGCTTCCAGGTGCTGCGCGCGGGCGCGGCCGTGATCCTCGGCCTCGCGATCGCGGGGCTGCACTACACCGGCATGGCCGCCGCGCGCTTCGTGCCCGACGCGTCCCGCGCGCGGCCGACCGGCGGATTCGTGCTCGTCTCCGACGGGCTTGCGGCGGCCGTCGTCATCGGCACGCTGCTCATCCTGCTCTTCACGCTGCTCGGATCGCTCGTCGACCACTGGGTGCGCGTGAAGCTGGCCGGCGCCGAGGCGCTCCGCGACAGCGAGGCGCGCTACCGCTCGGTCGTCGGGCAGGTGCGCGAGGTGATCTTCCACACCGACGCGGACGGCCGCTGGCGCTTCCTCAACCCGGCGTGGACGGAGATCACGGGCTACACCGAGGAGCAGAGCCTCGGCACCACGCTCTTCGACTACGTGCACCCCGAGGACCGCGACCGCGAGCGCGCGGCCTTCCTGGCCATCGCGCGGGGGAGCGAGAGCTCCGCGCACCGCGAGGTGCGCTATCTCACCCGCGACGGCGGCGTCCGCTGGATCGAGGTCCACGCGCGCGTCAACCGTGACGCGGCCGGCGCGCTCGTCGGGACGGCGGGCACGCTGCGCGACATCACCGATCGCCGGCTGGCGGAGGAGGCGGCGCGCGCCGCGCGCGAGGCGGCGGAGGCCGCGAACCGCGCGAAGAGCGAGTTCCTCTCGCGCATGTCGCACGAGCTGCGCACGCCGCTCAACGCGATCCTCGGCTTCGGGCAGCTGATGGAGATGGAGGACGACCTCTCGCCGGACAACCGCGAGAGCGTCGCGCACATCCTCAAGGGCGGTCGGCACCTGCTCGACCTGATCAACGAGGTGCTCGACATGACGGGCATCGAGGCGGGCCACATGCGGCTCTCCCCCGAGCCGGTGGCGGTCGCGGAGGTCGTGGGCGAGGTGGTGGACCTGCTGCGCCCCCTCGCGGCGCGGCGCGCGATCACGCTGCGCGCCGACGACGCCCAGGGCTGCACGCACCACGTGCTCGCCGACCGCCAGCGCCTCAAGCAGGTGCTGCTCAACCTGCTCTCGAACGCGATCAAGTACAATCGCGAGGCGGGCAGCATCGTCGTCGCGTGCGACACGCGCCCGGACGCCCGCCTGCGCATCTCGGTGCGCGACACGGGCCCGGGCCTGCCCGCCGAGAGCATGGACCGCCTCTTCACGCCCTTCGAGCGGCTGGGCGCGGAGCGGACGCTCACCGAGGGCACCGGGCTCGGACTCGCGCTCTCGAAGCGCATCGTCGAGGCGATGGACGGCACCATCGGCGCGGAGAGCCACGCGCCCGACGGCAGCACCTTCTGGCTCGAGCTGAGCGTCGCCGCGGCGCCGGTCGGGGAGTGGGGCGCGGACGCCGGCGCCGATCTCCAGGCGGCGCGCGCGCACCCCGGCGTGTCGCGCCGGATCCTGTACGTCGAGGACAACGTCGCGAACCTCACGCTCGTGCGGCGCATCCTCACGCGCTGGCCCGAGATCGAGCTGATCACGTCGATGCAGGGCGAGCTCGCGCTCGACCTCGCGCGGCGACATCGCCCGGATCTCGTCCTGCTCGACCTCCACCTGCCGGGCATCCCGGGCGAGGAGGTGCTGCGCGCGCTGCGCGGATCGCCCGAGACGCGCGCCATCCCCGTCGTCGTGGTGAGCGCCGACGTCACGAGCGGCCGCGAGGACCGCCTGCTCGCCCAGGGGGCGCACGCCTTCCTGGCCAAGCCGCTCGACGTGCTGCGCTTCACGCGCCTGGTCGACGAGCTGCTCGCGACGCCGGCGGTGGCCGCATGATCGAGATCGGCGACCCGCTGAGCGCGCGCATCCTCGTCGTCGACGACGAGCCGACGAACGTGCGGCTGCTCGAGCGCATCCTGCTCTCGGCCGGCTTCACCTCGGTGCGCGGCACCACCGACTCGCGCGAGGTGTCGATGCTGGCGCGCGAGTACGGCCCCGACGTGGTCCTGCTGGACCTGCACATGCCCGACCCGGACGGCTTCGCGGTGCTCGCGGAGCTCGAGGCCACCACGCCGCCGGGCGAGTACCTGCCGGTCCTCGTGCTCACGGCCGACGGCACGCCCGCGGCGCGGCACCGCGCGCTCTCCGGCGGCGCGAAGGACTTCGTGACGAAGCCCTTCGACCGCGCCGAGGTGCTCGCGCGCACGCGCAACCTGATCGGGACGCGGCTGCTGCACTCCGCGCTGCGCCGCGCGAACGAGGCCCTGGAGGAGCGGCTGGTGCACCAGGCGCACCACGATCCGCTCACCGGCCTCGCGAACCGCACGCTCTTCCGCGACCGCGTGGGGCAGGCGCTGGCGCGCGCCGCGCGCGGCGGCCACGTCGCGGTGCTCTTCCTCGACCTCGACAACTTCAAGGCGGTCAACGACACGTACGGGCACGCCGAGGGCGACCGGCTGCTCGAGGTCGTGGCGGCGCGACTGCTGCAGGCGACGCGCGGCTGCGACTCGGTCGCGCGCCTCGGCGGCGACGAGTTCGGCGTGGTGCTCGAGGGGCTCGCCCACGAGTCGGACGCGCTCACCGTCGTGTCGCGCATCGGCGAGATGCTGCAGCGTCCCGTGCGCCTCCCCGGGCGCGAGGTGCTGGTCGGCGCGAGCATCGGCGTCGCGCACGTGGTCGTCGGCCAGGACGTCGACGAGGTGCTGCGCAACGCGGACCTCGCGATGTACCGCGCGAAGGCGGCCGGCCGCGGCGGGCACGAGGTGTTCGAGCCCGAGATGTACAACGCGGTCCGCGAGCGGCTGGAGCTGGAGGCCGACCTGCGGCGCGCGCTGGACTGCGGCGAGCTGCGGCTGCTCTACCAGCCGATCGTGGAGCTGGACGGCGGGCGCACGATCGGCGTCGAGGCCCTGCTGCGCTGGCAGCATCCGCGGCGCGGACTCGTCGCGCCCCTCAACTTCATCCCGCTCGCCGAGGAGACGGGGCTCATCGTCCCGATCGGCCGCTGGGTGCTCGGCGAGGCGTGCCGGCAGGGGCGCCGCTGGCAGCTCGCCGCGCCGGCGGGGCGCGCGCCGACCATGAGCGTCAACATCTCCGGCCGCCAGCTGCTGGAGCCGACGCTGGTCGCCGAGGTGGCCGAGGCGCTCGCGGAGTCGGGGCTGGAGCCGGCGCTGCTCACGCTCGAGATCACCGAGAGCATCCTGATGCAGAACACCGAGGCGACGGTCGCCACGCTGCGCGAGCTGAAGGCGCTCGGCGTGCGGCTGGCGATCGACGACTTCGGGACGGGCTACTCGAGCCTCGCCTACCTGCAGCGCTTCCCGATCGACGTGCTGAAGATCGACAAGTCGTTCATCGACGGCGTCGCGCGCGGCGGGAGCGACGCGGTGCTCGCGCGCACGATCGTCACGCTCGCCGGGATGCTCGACCTCAGCACGGTGGCCGAGGGCGTCGAGCGGGCCGACCAGCACGCGCACCTCGTCGCGCTGGGGTGCGCGCGCGGGCAGGGCTACCTGTTCGGGCGCCCGCTCGGCGTCGCCGAGATCGACGGGCTGCTGGCGCACGCCGACCAACCGGCGGGGCCGCGTCCGCCCGCGGGGCTCGGCGCGTAGCGCCGGGGCGCCGGACGGGGCGGTGGAACGGCACATGCCACCATCGCCCGCCGTCCGGTGCGAGGCGCGGCCGCCGCGCGCGATCGTCGCCCGTCGTCCCGCCGGCCCCGACCGGCCGAGTCCACGACCCCGATGCACTTCGATCTCTCCGCCGCCTGGCAGACGGTGCAGCGGATGCTCAACGGCTTCGTCGCCGCGGTGCCGCGCATCCTCCTGGCGATCGTCGTCGTCGCCGTCTTCTGGCTGGTCGCGCGGGTCGTGCGCTCCGCCATCCGCCGCAACGCGCAGCGCCGCGGCGAGCACCAGGCGCTGGAGCTCGCGATCGGCCGCCTCGCGCAGGCGGGCATCCTGCTGGTCGGGGTGCTGATCGCCACCACCATGGCCTTCCCGAGCTTCACGCCGGCGAACCTCGTCAGCACGCTCGGCATCGGCGGCGTGGCGATCGGCTTCGCCTTCAAGGACATCTTCCAGAACTTCCTGGCCGGCATCCTGATCCTGGTCACGCGCCCCTTCCGCGTGGGCGACCAGATCCGCTTCAAGGACTACGAGGGCACGGTCGAGGACATCCAGACGCGCGCCACCGCGGTCAAGACGTACGACGGCCGGCGCGTCATCATCCCGAACGGGGAGCTGTTCACCAACTCCGTCACGGTGAACACCGCCTTCCCGCAGCGGCGCTGGCAGTACGACATCGGCATCGGCTACGGCGACGACATCGAGAAGGCGCGCGCGATCATCCTGCACGCGCTGCAGGAGTCGCAGGACGTCGAGCCGGATCCCAAGGCGGACGTGATCGTCGTCGATCTCGCCGAGTCGAGCGTGAACCTGCGGGCGCGGTGGTGGACGAAGTCGCGGATGGCCGACGGGCTCCGCGCGCAGGACCGCGTGCTCACGCGGGTGAAGCAGGACCTCGTGGCCGCGGGGATCGACCTGCCGTACCCCACGCGCCAGATCCTCTTCCACGACCAGACCGAGTCCACCGACGGCGACCGCCGCGCGCAGCGCGAGGGGTGGCCGTCCGGCGACGGCGAGGTGCCCGAGGCGCGCGGGATCGCGGCCGCGCTGCGCGGCATTCACGCGGCGCGCGACGGCGCGACCGACGGGGCGGTGGACGACGGCGCGCGCGACGACCGGACGACGCCGCGGCCGCCCGCCCCGCAGCGCGACGGGCCGCGCGCTCCCTAGCGCGACGCACGGAGCGCCAGCGGGCGCCACGGCGGCGGCACGCCCCGAAACCCGGGTCGCGCCGCCGCCGTCGTGCATCGGGTCCGCTGCCCGCCCTGTCGCCTCCCCACGCTCCCCCCGCCGCGCCCCATGGACCTGTCCATCCGCAGCGTCTCCAAGCGGTATCCGAACGGCGTCCAGGCCCTCGACGACGTCACGCTCACCATCCCGGTCGGGATGTACGGCCTGCTCGGCCCCAACGGCGCCGGCAAGTCGACGCTGATGCGGACGCTCGCCACCCTGCAGGAGCCCGACTCGGGCACGATCACCCTCGGCCCCATCGATGTCGTCCGGCAGAAGGACGAGGTGCGCCGCACGCTCGGCTACCTGCCGCAGGAGTTCGGCGTGTACCCGAAGGTCAGCGCGGAGGACCTGCTCGACCACTTCGCGGTGCTCAAGGGGATCACCGCGCGCGGCGACCGGAAGGCGACCGTCGAGGCCCTGCTGCGGCAGGTGAACCTCTGGGACGTGCGGAAGAAGCGGCTCGGCGGCTTCTCGGGCGGGATGCGCCAGCGCTTCGGCGTCGCGGTCGCGCTGCTCGGCGACCCGCGGCTCCTCATCGTCGACGAGCCGACGGCGGGGCTCGACCCCGCCGAGCGCGTGCGCTTCCTCAACCTGCTCTCGGAGCTGGGCGAGAACAGCGTCGTCATCCTGTCGACGCACATCGTCGAGGACGTGAGCGAGCTGTGCACGCGCATGGCGATCATCGACCGTGGGCGCATCCTGCTCGAGGCCGAGCCGCTGCGCGCGGTCGAGGACCTGCGCGGGCTCGTCTGGCGGCGCGTGGTGCCGCGCGACGAGCTCGCGGCGCTCGAGCGCGACCACCGTGTGATCTCGACCAAGCTGCTCGGCGGGCGCACCGTGGCGCACGTGTACGCCGAGGACGCGCCCGGCGCGGACTTCGAGCCCGTGGACGCGGACCTCAAGGACGTCTACTTCGCGACGATGGCGGGCCACGTCCTCGGCGCGGAGGCGTACGAGCGCGTCGCCGTGGCGCGATGAGCCGCTTCCTCGGGGTGCTCCGCTTCGAGGTGGCGCTGCACCTCGGCCGCCCGGCGACGTGGGGCGCCTTCCTGCTGATGCTGGTGCTCGGCGCGACCTTCGTGGTGGGGCTGGGCGGCGACATCGGCCGGCACCTCAACGCGCCCGCCTCGATCGTCCTCTATTCGTTCGTGCTCGGGCTGGTGGGCGTGCTGGTGAGCGCCGCCCTCTTCGCCGACGCGGGCGCGCGCGACGCGCTCTCGCGCATGCAGCCGCTGTTCTACACGACGCCGATGCGCAAGCGCGAGTACCTCGCGGGGCGCTACCTCGGCGCGTTCGCGCTCAACGCGGTCGTCCTGCTCGGCGCGCCGATCGGGATGGCGCTGGCGATGCTCTGGCCCGGCCTCGACCCGACGACGGTGGGACCGTTCCAGGCGTCGTCGTACGTGCGCGCGTACCTGCTGTTCCTGCTCCCCGGGCTGCTGATCAACTCCGCGATCCTGTACGGCATCGCGGCGCTCACGCGGCGCGCGCTGACGACGTATCTCGGCGTGATCCTGCTCTACGCGGGCTATGCCGGCGCGGTCGCGCTGACCTCCGAGGTGCTCGACCGCCGGATCGGCGCGCTGGTGGATCCCACGGGCGTGGTGGCGGTGCTGGAGCTGATGCGCGACTGGAGCCCCGCCGAGCAGAACACGCGGGCGGTCACGCTGAGCGGTCAGCTGCTCCTGAACCGCGCGATCTGGGTGACGGTCGGCCTCGCGGTGCTCGCGTTCACGTACCTGCGCTTCCGCTTCGCGCACGTGGCGACGCAGGAGCGTCGTCCCGCCGGCGGGCCGGACGTGCCGCGCGTGGCGGACGTGGCGCAGGTCGCGCCCGCGCGCCCGCCCCGCGTCGCGCGCGCCTTCGACCCCGGCGCGCGGCTGCGGCAGGTCGCGGTGGTAGCCCGCCGCTCGTTCTCCGAGATCGTCACGGGGCGCGAGTTCCAGCTGCTCGTCGCCGGGTTCGTGCTGTTCGCGATCGGGTTCGGCTGGGAGCTGGCCAGCGACCGCTTCGGAACGCCGGTCTGGCCCGTCACGGGGCTCGTCGCGGCCTTCCTCACGAGCGGGCTGATCGGCATCCCGCTGGCGCTCGTCACCGCCTTCTACGCCGGGGAGCTCGTCTGGCGCGAGCGCGACACGGGCATCGGCGACATCGTCGACGCGACGCCGATCGCCGACTGGGTGCCGCTCGCGGGCAAGACGCTCGCGCTCTGCGCGATGCTCGTCGTGCTGCAGGGCGCGCTCCTGCTGAGCGGCGTCGTGCTGCAGGCGCTGCAGGGCTACTTCCGCTTCGAGCTCGGGCTGTACGTGCAGTTCCTGTTCGGGATCAAGCTGGTCGACTACGTGCTGTTCGCCGCCGTCGCGATGCTCGTGCACGCGCTGGTGAACCAGAAGTACGTCGGCCACCTGCTCGCGGTGCTCTTCCACGCGGCGACGCTGTTCGCAAGCCGCTTCGGCGTGCGGCACACGCTCCTCGTCTACGGCGCCGACCCGGGCATGCAGCACTCGGACCTGAACGGCTTCGGCCCGTTCGTCGGCCCGTACGTGCTGCTGAAGGCGTACTGGGCGGGGTGGGCGCTGCTTCTCGCGCTGCTCGCGAGCCTCCTCTGGGTGCGCGGCCGCGACCTGGGACTCGCACGGCGGCTGCAGCTCGCCCGCGCGCGCGCCACGCCGCGCCTGCTGGCGGTCGCGGTGCCGGCGCTGCTGCTCGTCGGTGGCGCGGGTGGCGCCGCCTTCTACAACACGAACGTCCTCCACGCCTACCAGACGCCGGAGCAGGCGCGGACCGCGCCCGCCGAGTACGAGCGCCGCTACAAGCGCTTCGAGGGGATGCCGCAGCCGAAGATCACGCACGTGCAGCTGCGCGCCGAGCTCCATCCCGGGGCGCGGCGGCTGGACGTGCGGGGCAGCTACGTGCTCGTGAACCGCAGCGACCGCGCGATCGACACGGTGCTGGTGTACCTGCGCCCGCAGCTCGCGCCGCGCGCGATGGAGCTCGATCGCCCGGTCCGCGCCGTCACCGCCGACTCGGCGCACCAGACCTGGGTGTTCGCGCTGGCGCGGGCGCTCGCCCCCGGCGACTCGGTGCGCCTGCGCTTCGATCTCGGCTTCCAGGCGCGCGGCTTCCGCAACCGCGGCGCCGAGACGGACGTGGTGGAGAACGGCACCTTCGTGGAGCGCGAGTGGTTCCCGAACATCGGCTATCAGCGCGCCGCGGAGATCGACGACGCGACGGCGCGGCACGAGCAGGGGCTGCCCCCGCGCGCGCCGCGCCCGCCGGCCACCGATGCGCGGGCGCGCATGACCGCTGGCAGCTCGGCTGACGCCGACCTGATCACGCTCGACGTCGTCGTGGGCACCGCGGCCGACCAGATCGCGTCGTCGGCCGGCTCGCTGCGGCGCACGTGGACGGAGAACGGGCGGCGCTACTTCCACTTCCGGTCCGACGTCCCGACGGCCAACACGTGGTCCGTGATGTCGGGCCGCTACGCGGTGCGCGAGTCGACGCGCGACGGGGTGCGCATCCAGGTGCTGCACCACCCGGGGCACGCCTTCAACGCCGATCGGCTGCTCGGCGCCGCGGAGCGGTCGCTCGCGTACTACGCGCGGAGCTTCGGGCCGGCGCCGGTGCGCGAGCTGCGCATCGTCGAGTTCCCGCGCTACTCCACGCGCGCGAGCGCCTTCCCGAACCAGGTGGCGCACTCCGAGTCGTTCGGCTTCCTCTCGCGCGTCGAGGACGGGACGGGCGACCTCGACACGCCGCTGCTCGTGACGGCGCACGAGGTGGCGCACCAATGGTGGGGCGGGCTGGTCATGCCGGCCAACGTGCTCGGACGGCAGGTGCTCAGCGAGACGCTCGCCAACTACGGCGCGATGCTCGTGCTCGACGCGGCGCACGGGCGCGACGCGGTGCGCCGCTTCCGCCAGCTCATGCTCATCGAGTACCTCAATCGCCGCGGCCGCGGCGACGAGCCGCTGCTGACGACGGTCGACAACGACAACGTCCACTATCGCAAGGGTGCGGTCGTGATGTGGACGCTGCGCGAGTACCTCGGCGAGGAGCGGGTGAACGCCGCGCTCCGCGCGCTGGTCGCGAAGCACGGGAACGCCGGGCCGCCGCATCCGACGACGCTCGACCTGCAGCGCGAGCTGCGCGCGGTGACGCCCGACTCGCTGGGCTGGCTCCTGACCGATCTCGTCGAGACGATCACGATCTGGGACCTGCACGCGGGCGCGGCGCGCGCGACGCCGCTCGGCGGCGGCCGTCACCGCGTGACGCTCGAGGTCGAGGCGGGCAAGGCGCGCGTCGACAGCGCGGGGCGCGACGTCGCGGTGCCGATGGACGAGCCGGTCGACATCGTCGTGTACGGCGCCGACGGCGACGCGAAGCCGCTCTATCGCGCGCGGCATCGCGTGCGCACGGGGCGCCAGACCATCGTCGTCGAGGTGGCGGGCGAGCCGCGCCGTGCGGGCGTCGATCCGGACCACCTGCTCATCGCGCGGCGGGGCGACGACCTGACGGACAACGTGCGCGACGTGGTCCTGGCGCCGCGTTAGGGCGAGCCCGTCGGCGTGGGGAGCGACGGGGCTGCATGGGCCAGTCCGCTGTCCCCAGCCGGCAGGGAACGGGTCGGGTGTGTCGACGCGTGCGCGGAGATCGTCTCTCCCGCATGTCGACACCACCGCTCCGTCGTTTCCGGCGCCGTCGCGCCCTCGTGTCCGCGTTCGCGGTGCTCTCCGCGGGCTTCGCTTGCGGAAGATCGGGCGACGCGCGCGTGCTCGCCCGCGACGCACGCTCGGCGACTCGGCCGACCGCGAAGCCGAGCACCGCGCCGGCCCCGTTCGACGAACTCGCATTCGCGCTCCTGCGCCAGCTCACGCTGGCGGCTCCGGAACGCGGCGCGGTGGTGTCTCCCCTGAGCGCCGGCCTCGCACTCTCCGTCGCCCTCGAAGGAGCTGCCGGATCCACGCGCGACTCGCTGGCGGCGGTGCTGGCTGCCGCCGACGACGCGCCAGGCGATGGCGCCCGACGCAACGCTGCGTTGATCGCGAGCATGAAGCGCACGCAGGACGTCACCCTGACGTTCGCCAGCGCGCTCTGGACCCGCGAGGGCGTGTCGTTCTCCCCGGATTTCCTGCGCAGCGTGCGTGAGGGGTACGGCGTCGAGGTGGCGGCCCTCGATCTCGCCGCTCCCGCGGCCGTCGACCGCATCAACGCCTGGGCGCACGCCGCGACCGCCGGGCGCGTTCCCACCATCCTCTCGGCTACGCCGCCGTCCGATGAGGTTGCCCTGATCACGAGTGCCGTCTACTTCAAGGGGCGATGGGCCAGCGCCTTCGACGCGACGGTCACGGCGTCGCGTCCGTTCCACCTGCCCGGCGGATCGGTCGTGCCGCGCCCACTCATGGAGAAGCGGGGCGACATCGGCCACGCGCGAGGCGAGAGCTTCGGCGTCGTCCGTCTGCCGTACCGCGGTGGCCGGTTCGCGATGTACGTGGTCGTTCCCGACTCCGGCCGCTCGCCGGCCGAGGTGCTCGCCCGACTCACGGCCGAGCACTTTCGGCGGGTCGTCGCCTCGCTCGAGCTCCGACCGGTCGCGCTCGCGCTTCCGCGCTTCACGCTCGCGTGCGCGGCGGATCTCGCACCAGCCGTCGCGTCGCTGGGGGCCGCAAACGCGTTCGACCGCGCGCGTGCCGACTTCGGGCGCATGCTCGCGCCCGGGGGCGCTGCTCGACGGGTGTGGATCGGGCGGGCGGTGCAGCGCAGCTTCGTCGAGGTCACCGAGGAGGGCACCGAGGCCGCCGCGGTGACTGCCGTCGAGGCCTGGTCGGACTCCGCGGGTACACCGTCGCCGCCGCTGCCGTTCGTGGTCGATCGCCCGTTCCTGTTCGCGCTTCGCGACGATCGCACGGGCACGCTCCTCTTCGTCGGTCAGGTCAGCGACCCTGCCGGGCAGTGCGGCGGTAACGCGTGAGCCGGCGAGAGCCGGCGAGAGCCGGCGAGACTCGCAGCCAGTGCCCCGGGGTCGTGGCAGGCTCATTGCGGGCGCCTGCGCGCCGTGTCCGCCCTCCGCGCCGCCGCTCGCTGCGACGGCGCCGTCCCGTACCACGTGAGGCTCGATCCATGATCACGCTCGCAGACGCCCGCCGCATCATCGCCGCCGCCGAGAAGGAGGCCGACAGCCAGGGGCAGCCCATGAACATCGCGGTCGTCGACGCCGGCGGGAATCTCGTCGCCCACGTGCGCATGGACGGCGCGTGGATGGGGAGCGTCGACATCTCGATCAAGAAGGCGTGGACGTCGCGCGCGTTCGACATCGACACGAAGTCGCTCTCGAAGCTCACGCAGCCGGGCGAGGACTTCTACGGGCTCCACGTCTCGAACGACGGCCGCGTGATGATCTTCGCCGGCGGGATCCCGCTGAAGCGCGACGGCAAGGTCGTGGGCGCCGTCGGCGTCAGCGGCGGCTCGGGGAAGCAGGACCACGCGGTCGCCGAGGCCGGCGCCGGCGCGTTCTGACCGGCAGGCCGGTTCGGCGAGGCGGGTGCGCGGCGCGGCGGCTACCAGCGCGCCGCGCACCCGCGCAGCTTGCACGGGTCCCGCGCGCCCGCCCCACCGCGCCCCGTCCGTCGACTCTCGCGCCGTCCGCATGTCCGTCCTCCGCCTGCCGTCCGCCGGCGCCGTCGCCCTCTCGCTCGCGTGCGCGCTCGCCGCGTGCCGTCCCGCGCCCTCGCCGACGCCCACGCCGCGGCCCGCGCCCGGCGCCGCGCCGCAGCCCGCTCCCGGTGCGACGCCCGGCGCGGCGGCGCCCGCCCCGGCCGGACCGCGGCAGATCGAGCCGCCGCCCGGCACCAGCACGCTCGCGGCGCATCGCATCGTGCCCACGCCGGCGTCGGTGGTCCCGGCCGAGGGAGCGCCGTTCGCGCTGACGGCGACGACGACGATCGTCGTCCCGGCCACGGGCGACGCCGCGCGCGTCGGCGAGCAGCTGGCCGTGCTGCTGCGCCCCGCGACCAACTTCCCGTTCGCCGTCACCCGCGCCGACGGACCCGTGCCCGCCGGCGCCATCGCGCTGCGCCTGGGCGGCGCGGCCGCCCTCGGCGACGAGGGCTACGAGCTGACGGTCACGCGCGACTCGGTCGTGCTGCGCGCCGCGGCGCCGGCGGGGCTCTTCCGCGGCGTGCAGACGCTGCGTCAGCTGCTGCCGGCGGGCATCGAGGCGGAGCAGGGCGAGATGCGCATGGCGCGCGCGTGGACGGTGCCCACCGGGCGCATCGTCGACCGCCCGCGCTTCGCGTGGCGCGGCGGCATGCTCGACGTCGCGCGCCACTTCTTCACCGTGAAGGAGGTCAAGCAGTACGTCGACCTGCTCGCGCTCTACAAGCTCAACACGCTGCACCTGCACCTCACGGACGATCAGGGCTGGCGCGTGCAGATCGACTCCTGGCCGAAGCTCGCGACGGTCGGCGGCAGCACGCAGGTCGGCGGCGGGGAGGGCGGCCACTACACGAAGGCGGAGTACGCCGAGATCGTGCGGTACGCGCAGGAGCGCTTCATCACCGTCGTGCCCGAGATCGACATGCCCGGGCACACGAACGCCGCCATCGCGGCCTATCCGGAGCTCGGCTGCAGCCGGCCGACGCCGGGGCTCAACGGCGGCACGCAGCCGCCGGGCGTGTACACCGGCATTCGCGTCGGGTGGAGCGCGCTCTGCCACGACAAGGAGGTCACGTACCGCTTCGTCGAGGACGTCGTGCGCGAGCTGTCCGCGATGACGCCCGGCCCGTACCTCCACCTCGGCGGCGACGAGGTCGAGGTGCTCTCGCGTCCCCAGTACGCCGCGTTCATCGAGCGCGTGCAGGAGATCGTCGCCCGCCACGGCAAGACGATGATCGGCTGGGAGGAGATCGGGAAGGCGCGCCTCCGCCAGGGGACCATCGCGCAGCAGTGGCGCAGCGACAGCGTGCTGCTCGCGACGCGGCAGGGCGCGAAGGTCATCTTCTCGCCGGGCCCGAAGACGTACCTCGACATGAAGTACACGCCGTCGACCGAGCTGGGGCTGCGGTGGGCCGGGTTCATCGAGCTGCGCACCGCGTACGACTGGGATCCGGCGAGCTACGTCCGCGGCGTCGCCGAGTCGAGCGTGCTCGGCGTCGAGGCGCCGCTGTGGACGGAGACGGTGCCGAACATCTCCGCCGCGCAGTTCCTGCTCGTGCCGCGTCTGCCGGCGCTCGCGGAGGTGGGCTGGAGCGAGCCCGCGCAGCGCAGCTGGGAGGGCTTCCGCACGCGCATCGCCGCGCACGCGCCGCGCTGGCGACTCCTCGGCATCAACTACTACCCGTCGCCGCAGGTGGACTGGCCGCGCGACGCCACGGGCGCGATCCAGTGACCTCGAGCGCGCGCCCCGACGCGCCGCGCATCGACGGCGCGATCGGGCGCACGCCCGTCGTGCGCCTCTGCCGGGTCGTGGAGCCCGGCATGGCCGAGGTGTGGGTGAAGGTCGAGGGGATGAACCCCGGGGGCTCGATCAAGGACCGCACCGCGCTCGGCATGATCCTCGACGCGGAGGCGTCGGGCGCGCTGCGCCCCGGGCAGACGATCGTCGAGCCGACGAGCGGGAACACCGGCATCGGGCTCGCGCAGGTCGCGGCCGCGCGCGGCTATCCGCTGACGCTCTGCCTCCCCGCGCAGATGAGCGAGGAGCGCAAGCGCACGCTGCTCGCGTACGGCGCGCGCCTCGTGCTCACCGATCCGGAGCGCCGCATGCTCGCCGCGATCGAGGAGGCCGAGCGCATCCGCGACGCGACGGGCGCGTGGATGCCGAACCAGTTCGCGAACCCCGCGAACCCGCGCACGCACTACGAGACGACGGCGCCCGAGCTGTGGGAGCAGATGGACGGGCGCCTCGACGCCTTCGTCTACGGCTCGGGCACCGGCGGCACGATCAGCGGCGTCGGCCGCTTCCTCAAGGAGCGCCGCCCCGAGGTGCAGGTCGTCGCCGTCGAGCCGGCGCGCTCGCCCGTGCTCTCGGGCGGGGAGCGCGGGCAGCACCAGTTCCAGGGCATGGGCCCGGGCTTCGTGCCGCCCAACTTCGACCGGGCGGTGGTCGACCGCGTGATCACGGCGCTGGAGGAGGACGCGTTCCCGGTGGCGCGCCGGCTCGCGCGCGAGGAGGGGCTCTTCGTCGGGATGTCGAGCGGCGCGATCGTCTGGGCGGCGATGCAGGCGGCGCGGGAGCTCGGCCCCGGACGTCGCGTCGCCACCATCGCTCCCGACTCGGGCGCGCGCTATCTCTCGACCGCGCTCTTCACCGCGCCCGAGGTCAACGAGCTGCCGTAGCGCGACGGCGCCGCGAAGGCAGCGTCAAAGCGGCGCTACGCCCCGAGCTCGCGCAGCGCGATGACCCGCACGCCGGCGCGCTCGAGGTCCGCGCGCACCGCGTCGTCGGAGGACGGCACGACGGGACGCGCGAGGTCCCAGAGCACCGTCGTGCGGAAGCCCGCCGCGGCCGCGTCCTCCGCCGTCCACTTCACGCAGTAGTCGCGCGCCAGCCCGCACACGAACACCTCCCGCACGCCGCGCTCGCGCAGGTAGCCGGCGAGCCCGGTTGGCGGACGGCGCCCCGCCGCATCCCAGTTGTTGCGGAACGCTGTACGAGTCGACGTCCTGCTGCGCGCCCTTCCGGATGACCGCCGAGACGCGCTCCCACGGCAGGTCGCCGCCCAGCTCCGCGCCCGGCGTGCCCTGCACGCAGTGGTCCGGCCAGAGCACCTGCGGATGGCCGTGCACCGTGGTCTGCTCGAAGGGCTGGCGCCCCGCGTGCGCGCTCGCGAACGAGACGTGGCCGCGCGGATGCCAGTCCTGCGTCGCCACCGCGAGGCCGAAGGGGAGGCGCGCCAGCAGGTCGCGCAGCGGCGCGAGGATGGCGTCGCCCTCGGGCACCGCGAGCGCGCCGCCGGGCAGGAAGTCGGGCTGCACGTCGACGACGACGAGCGCGGTGCCGTCGAGCGACTCGGCGGGCGAGGCGGAAGTGGTGGCGGAAGTGGACATGGAGCGTCGAGGGGGAGAACGGACGAGCGGGGCCGCCGATCTTCGGCGGCCCCGCTCGTGCTCACGCACCGCGCGTGCTCGGACGGATCCGCGAGGGATCCGCGCACGTGCGGCGGGGGATCAGCGCGTGCCCGACGCCAGCTCGCGCACCGCGTCGGCGAGCATGCGCACCTTGGCCGCGTCCGACGAGCCGGCGACGTCGCCGTCGATCTGCGTCGCGAGCGTGGTCAGCGCCTGGCCGCGCGCCGCGCCCGAGGCGCCCTCGGCGCCGCTGAGCGCCGTGCGCACCGCGGTCAGCCGCGCGCCCGAGAGCCCGCGCGAGCGCTCCAGCTGGTCCACGAAGGCGCGCGCCTTCGCGAAGCTCGCCGGCCAGGTGATCTTCGGCTGCCCCTGCGGGTTCAGGTAGTCGAAGCGCACCGTGTTCGCCGCGTCGATCTCGTTCTGCGTCACGTACTGGCTCGGCGTCAGCTGGAACACGTCCAGGCCGCGCGCGATCTCGGAGCTCACGATCGCGCCGTTGTACCAGTAGACCGACCACGACCCGCCGTTGCCCACGCGCGTCGCGTCGACCGGGCCGCGGTCGTGGAACGCGATCTCGACGACGTTCTTCGGATCGGTCCAGTCGAACACGGAGATGCCGCCCTGGTACCACGACTGCACCATGATGTCGCGGCCCGGGATCGGGATCAGCGAGCCGTTGTGCGCGACGCAGTTCTCCTGCGCCGTCTGCGCGGCCGGCAGCTTCCAGTAGCTCTGGAACTGCATCTTGCGGTCGGCCGTCAGCGTGAAGTACGAGTTGGCGCCCCACGCCTTCGGGTCGCTGGCGCGGCACTTCGGCTGGCTGCCGCCGCCCCACTCGTCGGTGAACAGGACCTTGCTGCCGTCGTTGTTGAACGTCGCCGAGTGCCAGTACGAGAAGTTCGAGTCGGCGACGGCGTCGATGCGCACCGGGTTCGCCGGGTCGCGGATGTCGAGCAGCAGGCCGTAGCCCTCGCACGCGCCGCCCGCGAGGCCGATGGCCGGGTAGACGGTGATGTCGTGGCACTGCGTCGGGCCGCCCTCGCGCTGCGTGCCGAACGCGCGCGCGATCATCGTCGGCAGGGCGGCGCGCAGCGCCGCGCTGTCGGCCGCCGTGGCCGCGCCGGAGCCGCCGCGCGCGCGCACGATGCTGTCGAGCATCGGGCGCGTGACGTTGCCGCGGAGCACCATCTCCTGGCCGTTCACGGTGGCGATGAAGTCGCCGCGCGCGCGCGCGGCCGCGATCTGCTGCTGCGCGAGGCGCGCGTCCTCGGGCGCGGCGCCGTGGCGCGGGGGCGCGGCGAGGTCGTTGAAGATGCGGGGCGAGCTGACGATCGCCGCCGCCGCCGGGTTGGCGACGGGGACCTTGATCACCTCGATCCGGAACAGCGCCGAGTTCGGATCCTGCTCCGGCCGGGCGTTCGAGCACCCGGGCAGCTCCTCCGCCGAGCGCACGCCCGCGGAGCCCGAGATGTAGACGTAGACGTTCGCCGAGTCCTTGGGATCGACGAGCACCGTGTGCGTGTGCGACCCGCGGCACGTCTGCACGTTGCCGACGTTCTTCGGGTTGCGGATGTCGCTGATGTCGAAGATGCGCAGGCCGCGCAGGCGGTCGCGGCTCACCGCCTGCTGCACGCCCTGGCCGCCGCAGTCGATGCGGCCGGTCAGCCCCTCGCCCGAGATGAAGAGCAGGTTCTTGTAGACGGAGACGTCGCTCTGCGACGCCGGGCAGAAGTACGCCGTCGTCAGCGTCGGATTGCTGGGCGTCGAGATGTCCCAGATCTGCCAGCCGTTGTAGTTGCCCTGGATCGCGTAGTTGCCGGTGAACGCGAGGTCCGAGTTCGTGACGCCGGCGAAGCGCTCGGGCGGGCGGGCGGTGGCGATCCGGCGCAGGTTCCAGGCGGCTTCCTGCGCGTCGTGCAGGCCGGCGCGCAGCCCGACGCGGGGATCGGCGCCCGACGACGGCGCGGCGGAGGACGCGGACGCGGTGCCGGCGCCCGTCGACACGCCGCCGCCGGCGGTCGTCGCGCGCGCGCACGCCGACAGCGTGAGCGCGCCGAGGGCCAGCGAGAACGACGCTAGGAGTCGGCCGGAGGAGCGGCCGGGGGCAAGCGCAGAGACCATGAGGGAACCGGGAGGTGGAGGGGAGAACGACTGCCGTGCGGGGGCGCGCCGCCGGTCAGGGGGCGGGGCGCTCGAACATGCGCGCGAGGAGCATCTGCTCCATGCGCGCGATCTCGGTGATCTGGTCGACGTTCACGTCGGAGGCGAGGCGGAAGACGCCCTCGTTCTGCGCCGCGCCGTCGGTCGCGAAGAGCTCCTGCACCATCGTGACCGCGCCGCGGTGGTGCTGGATCATCAGCGTCAGGAAGAGCCGGTCGAACTCCTCGCCGCGCGCCGCGTCGAGCTGCTGCAGCTGCGCGGGTGTCAGCATGCCCGGCATGCTCGCGTGGTCGCCCCCGGGCGCGGCGGACGAACCGGCAGCCGACCCGGCGGCAACGCGAGCGCCGTGAGCGCCGTGACCGGAGTGCGCGCCCGGAGCGCTCGGCGCGCCGTGGCCCGCGTGCGCGGCGGCGCTGGCGGCGATCGTCGTGTCGAGCGCCGGGACCGGCTTCTCGCGATCGCGCAGCCATTCCGCCATGGTCGCGATCTCGTCGCGCTGCGCGTTCGCGATGCGCGCCGCCAGCGTGCGCACCTCGGCGCTCGCGCCGTGCGTCGGCGCCAGGCGCGCCATGGCGATCGCCTGCGAGTGGTGGCCGATCATCGCGGTCATGAAGCGCACGTCGGCCGCCGTGTACGGCAGGCGCGCGCTGTCGGCGCGGGCGGCGGCGATCGCCGAGGCGCTGGCGCGCGCCGCGGCCGGGGCGGTCTGCGCGGCGGCGCGCTCGGCGCCTGCCGTCAGGACCACCGACGCGAGCAGGGCGGCGGTGCGGCCGATGGGGACTCCTGGCATTCGGGTGGAGCGATTCGGGAGGCTGCGACGCGAGGGACGACGTTCCCTCTACGAATGATGGCACCTGGGCGCTGCGCGCCGATAGCGGCCCGGAGCGTCGCGGCGGAGCCGTGCCGCGAGCGGGGCGGGCTCACCGCCACGCGGGCGACGTGACGTCGGAAGCGCTCGCGAGGGCCGCGCGCCGCTCGCAGGCGAGCCGGCGCTGACAGGCGAGCCCCTCGTACGCGGCGGCCGACCCACCGCCGATGGCGAGCGCGCGCGCGCGGCACTCCTCGTCGCGGAAGCGCCGCCACGTCGCCGCCGCGCGGTCGAACGCGGCCACGGTCGCGGCCGGCCGCGTGCGGGCCAGCGGCTCGCGCGCCTCCCGCTCGGCTTCCGCGAGGCGCGCGTCCTCCGCGCGCACCGCCGCGCCCAGGCACCCGACCATCGCCCGCGCGTCGGTCGCGCCTCGACAGGTCGTGTCGGCCGGCGCGGCGACCTCGACGACCTTCGTGCGCGGCACGTGCGCCGGTGCCGGCGCGGCCGCGCTGTGCGCGCTCGATGCGGGGACGCACGACGCCGCATCGCCCGTCGCGTACGGCGCGCCGACGATCGGGCCGACGCTCCCGCACGTGGTGATGGCGCCGAGCGGGCCGACGACCAGCAGCACCGGCCGCACCCGACGTGGACCGACGCCGGGCGGGCGGCGCGCCGGCGGGCGGCGTCCCGCGCCGCGCGTGGGATCCGCGGCACGCAGCCGCACGTCGCGCAGGTCGGCCGGGAGGGACGCCGGGCGCCGCTCGGTCGGCCGCGCGCCCGCGTGCTCGAGGCGCGGCAGCCGCGCCTGCGCGCCCGCGGCGCCGGGCGCGGCGAGCGACAGCGCCGCGAGCGACAGCGCGGCCAGCGGCGGCGCGGCCAGCGGCGGCGCGACGAGCAGGATGGCGGAAGAACGCAGGCGGAGCCTCCAGGGAGCGCGGACCTCACTGATACCCGTGAGCCGCGCCGGGGTGCGGGAGCGCGGGCCGCCGGTCAGCCGCGCCCCTGCGTCCGCTCCTCGTAGTGCCGCATCAGCGGCGTGACCGAGATGCCGTGCAGCAGCACCGACGCGGTCACCGCCGTCAGGACGATCCCGGCCATCCGCTCGGCGAGCGGTTCGGGCAGGCCGTGCTCCGTCGCGTAGGCGAGGTAGTACAGCGAGCCGATGCCGCGGATGCCGAACCACATCGTGAGCCGGCGCTGCAGCCGTGGCGCACGACGCATGGGAGCGCCGACGAGCACGGCGAGCGGTCGGATCACCAGGATGAGCAGGAGCGCGAATCCCCATGCCTCGGGCACGAGCGCGCGTCCCGACAGGAGCGCGCCCACGGCGAGCACGACGACCACCTCCGCCAGCCGCTCCAGCTGCTCCGTGAAGCCGAGCGCCGCCTCCGCCATGTAGGCGGTCGCCGTGTCCGGGGAGGTGGCGACGGTCGTCTCGTCGGCGCGCGCGGCGGCGGCCTGCACGTCGACGGGCGCATCGCCGCCGGTGAGCTCCTGCGAGACGCGGCGCTCCTCGCGTCGCAGGGCGAAGCCGGCCGCGAACACCGCCAGGAAGCCGTAGCTCTTGCACAGCAGCGCCACGCCGTACGCCAGCGCGATGAGGCCCAGCGCGAGCAGGTCGTCGAGTCCCACCGCCTCCTTCTTCTCGCGCCGCAGCCAGAGGACGAGACGGCTCACCGCCCACCCGAGCCCCCAGCCGATCGCGAGCCCCGCCGCGCCCGCCCACAGCACGTCGACGGCGAGCCAGCGCCAGCCGTACGCGCCGAGCTCGTGCGCGCCGAGCAGGCCGAGCCCGAGCATCACGAACGGGAAGGCGGTGCCGTCGTTGAGCGCCGCCTCGCCGGTGAGCGCGAAGCGCAGGCGGTCGCCGTCGGTCGGGTGCCCCACCTGCACGTCGCTCGCGAGCACCGGGTCGGTGGGGGCGAGGATGGCGCCGAGCAGCACCGCCGCGCCCAGCGGCAGGGCGAGCAGGTAGAAGCCGGCGAGCGTCGCCAGGCCGATCGTCAGCACCATCACGATCGTCGCCAGCCGGACCGGGGCGCGCCATCGCGAGTCGCTGAGCGCCTGCCGGAGCTTGAGCCCCGCCGCGAAGAGCGACACGAGCACCGCGATCTCGGTCAGCGTCTCCAGGATCGCGGCGTCGCGCACGACGTCGAGCGACACGAGCCCCGCGCCCGCGGGGCCGAGCGCGACGCCGGCCGCGAGGTAGAGCAGGGTGGTGGTGAGCGGCAGCCGGCGCACGACCGAGCCGACCATGGCCGTGACGACCAGCAGGAGGCCGATGGACGTGAAGACGATCGCGGTCTTCACGGCCGGCCTCGGGAGGTGCGCGGCGCAGCGTGGGGCATGCGGGCGTGCGGTGCGGGGAGGGGACCGCGAGTCGGCGCGGTGCGGACACGGTCCAAGGCGTACATTCGGGCCGGTCGTTCCCTGAACCCCGAGAGAATCCGCCATGCCGCCCACTCCGTCCCGTTCCGTCGTCCCGCGTGGCGCGCGCCGGATCGTCGCCGTCGCCGCGGGCGCCGCGCTGCTGGGGACCGCCGCCCTCGTCTACGGGCGCACGCCGCCCGCCGTCCAGGTGCTCGAGACGGAGGAGCACCGCGTGCGCGTGGTCACCGTCGCGAGCGGGCTGCGCAATCCGTGGGGGATGGCCTTCCTGCCCGGCGGCGACGTGCTCGTCACCGAGAAGGGCGGGCGCGTGCGCCTCGTGCGCGGCGGCGTGCTGCAGCCGCAGCCGGTCGCCGAGCTGGAGGTCGCGTCCTCGGGGCAGGGGGGGCTCCTCGACGTGGCGCTGCACCCCGCGTTCGCGCAGAACCGGCTCGTGTATCTCACGTACTCCAAGCCCGGCGCGCGCGGCAGCACGACCGCGCTCGCGCGCGGGCGCTGGGACGGCAGCCGCATCGCCGACGTGCGCGACGTGTTTGTCGCCGAGTCGTGGAGCGGACGCGGCCAGCACTTCGGGTCGCGCATCGTCTTCGACCGCGCCGGGATGGTCTACTTCGGCGTCGGGGAGCGGAACGAGAAATCGCCGGCCCAGGACCTGGCGAGCGACAAGGGGAAGATCCTGCGGCTGCACGACGACGGGCGCATCCCGCGCGACAACCCGTTCGTCGGCCGCGACGGCGCGCGCCCCGAGATCTTCAGCTACGGCCATCGCAATCCGCAGGGGATGACGCTGCATCCGACGACGGGCGAGCTGTGGGAGACCGAGCACGGCGCGCGCGGCGGCGACGAGATCAACCGCGTGCGCGCGGGGCGCAACTACGGCTGGCCGCGCATCACGCACGGCGTCGACTACTCGGGCGCGCGCATCAGCCCCGACACCGCCCTGCCCGGGATGGAGCAGCCGGTGCTCCACTGGACGCCCTCGATCGCGCCGTCGGGGCTCGCGTTCTACACGGGCACGCGCTTCCCGCGCTGGCGCGGGCAGCTCTTCGCGGGCGCGCTCGCCGGGGAGCAGCTGCGCCGCGTCGTGCTGCAGGGCGACCGCGCCGTGCACCAGGAGACGCTGCTGCGCGGGCGCTCGCGCATCCGCGCCGTGGCCGACGGCCCCGACGGCTATCTCTATCTCCTGACGGACGCGTCCGAAGGTTCGCTGTTGCGGCTCGAGCCCCTGCCGTAGCATCGTGGGCGCTGCCCGAGGTGTTCCGCCGTCCCACCCGCACCCGGCTCTTCCATGCGGTCCGTAGATCTGCATCTGGTGTCCGGCGGTGCCGCCGCCGACACCGCGCCGGACGGTGGCGACGCGGGCGCGCATGCGCCCGCTGGTCCGGGCCACTCGGTCCAGTTCTACGAGAACGACGCGTTCCTGGCCGCGGCGGTCGCCGACTTCCTCGCCGACGGCATCCGGGCGGGCGACCCGGCCATCGTGCTGGCCACCGCCCCCCATCGTCGCGGGTTCGACCGTCGGCTCCGCGCGAAGGGGATCGACGTCGAGACGGCGCGGCGCGACGGGCTGCTGACCTGGTACGACGCCGACGACATGCTCGCCCGCATCATGGACGGCGGGCGGCCTGACGCGCAGCGCTTCCGGGGCGAGCTGATCCCGCTCATCGAGCGCGCGGAGCTGCGCCGGCAGGGGAGCGTGGTGCGCGCGTACGGCGAGCTGGTGGACGTGCTCTGGCAGCGCGGCGACACGATGGCCGCGCTGCGCCTGGAGGAGCTCTGGAACGAGCTCGCGGCCACGCACCGCTTCGCGCTGCTCTGCGGCTACGCCATGGGGCCGTTCTACGGCAGCACCGGCAGCGCGCAGCGGGAGGCGGTCTGCGCATGCCACACGCACGTCCTCGCGACGCCGCCGGCGGCGCCCGCCGCGCTCTCCGCGCCGCCCACCGCGCCCGACCTCGCTGCGCCGGACCCCGCCCGGGCGGACCTGGCGGACGAGCCGCTCGAGCGCGACATGCTGCGGCGCCATGCCCGCGCCCTCGCCGCCGAGGTGGCGCAGCGCCGGCAGCTGGAGCAGCAGCTGCGCGTCGCGCTCGCCGAGCGCCGGGCGACGGAGCGGGAGCTGCGCCGCAGCCGCGCCGCCCTGGAGCGCGCGCAGCGCGTCGCGGGCCTCGGCTCGTGGACGGCCGTGCTCGACACCGGCGAGGCGGAGTGGTCGGACGGGCTCTGGCTCCTGCTCGGGCAGTCGCCGCGCGCCGGCGCGCCGTCGATCGAGCGCCTGCTGGCCGCGATGCACGAGGAGGACGTGCCGACCGTCCGCGCCATGCTCCGCCGCGCGTCGGCGGCGATCGACGGCGCCACGCCGCCGGTCGCCACAGAGGTCCGCATCCGCCTGCCGGACGGCACGACGCGGCTCTGCGAGCTGCGCATGGCGGGCACGCCCGGCACCGCCGACGAGCCCCCGGCGGTCCACGGCACCCTGGTCGAGGTGACGGAGCGGCGGGCGCGCGACTCGGAGCGTCGCGCGCTCGACGCCCGCCTGCTCGAGACGCAGCGCCTCGAGACGCTCGGCGTGCTCGCCGGCGGGATCGCGCACGACTTCAACAACCTGCTCACGAGCATCCTCGGCAACGCCGACCTGCTGCGCTCCGCCCTGCCCGACGGCGCCGAGCGGTCGATGGTGAGCGAGATCCTGCTGGCCGGACGCCGATCGGCCGACCTGACGCGCCAGCTGCTCGCGTACGCGGGGCACGCCGCGTACGTGGTGCGCGCGCTCGACCTGTCGGCGCTGGTGCTCGAGGTGGGGGCGCTGCTACGGACCGCCATGCCGGCCGGCGGCACGCTGCAGCTGGACGTCCCGCCGGGCGCCCTCGTGACCGGGGACCGCGCGCAGCTCACGCAGGTGATCCTCAACCTCGTCACCAACGCGGCCGAGGCGCTGCCCGCCGAGGGGGGCACCGTGACCGTGCGCGTGCGGGAGCTGACGCTCGACGAGCCGGCGTCGGCGCGACTCTCCGAGGCCTGCGCGAGCGGCGAGCCGCCGGTGGGGCGCTGCGTGCGCCTGGAGGTCAGCGACACCGGCCACGGCATGACGCGCGAGGTGCGCGGGCGCATGTTCGAGCCGTTCTTCACGACCAAGCACACCGGCCGCGGGCTCGGGCTGGCGGCGACGATGGGGATCGTGCGCGCGCACGGCGGCGCGCTGGCGGTCGTGAGCGCGCGGCATCAGGGCACGACCGTGCGCGTCTGGCTCCCGGCGGCCCCGGTCGACGCCGAGGCGGAGCGCGCGCCGGCGGACGGGCAGGCCGCCGAGCCGCAGGCGGCGCGGCCGCCGCGCATCCTCGTGGTCGACGACGAGCCGGCGGTGCGCGCGACGCTCGCGCGCATGCTCGGGCGGCTGCGCTACGACGTCGTGCAGGCCGGCGGCGCGCGCGAGGCGCTCGCCGCGCTCGACGCGGGCGAGGCGCCGGTGCTCGCGATCGTCGACTACTCGATGCCCGAGTCGAGCGGGCAGGAGACCGCGGTGCGGCTGCAGGCGCGCTGCCCGGGGCTCCGCGTGCTGTTCACGAGCGGCTACGCCGACGCCGAGGCGCCGGACGGCACCGGGCTGCCGGAGCTCGGCGACGGGCCGCTGCTGCCCAAGCCGTACGACATCCGCACGCTGGAGCGGCTGGTGGGCGGCGCCCTGCGCGCCGTCGACGGCCCCGCGCCGATCGGCTGACCGCGGCGCGGCAGCAGGGAGGGACCCGGGGCGCGGCATCCAGCGTTCCGGGGGGGAGGCGCGTCAATCATGCACGGGCCGCTCGCGGCCCGGGGCGCCCCGCGCCCGTGATCTCCCCCTGTCCCTCGATCCAGCATATGAACCGAGCAGCACCCGTCCTGGCGGCGCTCGTGGTCGGCGCGTGCGCGCGCCCGGCGACGACGCCCGCCACGAACGCGCCGACTCCGGCGCGCGGTCCGGCCACCGCAGCCGCCCAAGGTGGGGCCGGCGGCGCCGGCGGCGCCGGAGCCGCTGGCGATTCGGCCGCGCGTGGCGGCGGCACCGGCGCGGCGAGCCCGCGTCCCTACGCCCGCGTCGTCACGCCCGGCACGCAGTCGCGCCGGGGCCTGTTCGTCACGCACCGCGTCAACGAGCGCCTGCTCTTCGAGATCCCGCGCCGCGAGCTCGGGAAGGACATGTACATCATCGGCCGCTACGCGGCCGCGGCGGCCGCCAATCCGCTCCTGCCGGGCGGCGGCTTCGGCGCCTACGGCGGCGACCAGTTCGGCGAGCGCGCGCTGCGCTTCGACCGGCAGGGCAACCGCGTCATCCTGCGCTCGCCCCAGTACGACATCTCGGCCGACACCACGCTGTCGGTGTACGCGGCCGTGCGCACGTCGAACTACGCGCCGATCATCGCCGTGTTCAACGTCGAGGCGTTCGGGCCGGACAGCGCGCCCGTCATCGACGTGACGCGCCTCTTCACGACCGCGGTGCCGGAGCTCGCGGCGATCCGCGGCACGATCGACCCGCAGCGCTCCTACATCGAGCGCGCGGTCGCCTTCCCCGAGAACGTCGAGATCGAGGCCACGCAGACCGGCGTGCCGACGGCCGCGCCCGGGCAGGGCGGCGGGGGCGGTGGTGGCGGCGCGGCCGGCGCGCCGCGTCCCGCGCAGTCGGTGCTCGCGCACTGGTCGCTGGTGAAGCTTCCCGAGAACCCGATGGTCCCGCGCCGCTTCGACGAGCGCGTCGGCTACTTCTCGGATCAGACGGTGGACTTCGGCTCGAACGAGCCGCGCTCGGTGGTGCGCCGCTTCATCACGCGCTACCGCCTGGAGTGCAGCGACCGCCGCGAGGGCGATCTCTGCTACCCGAAGAAGCCGATCACGTACTACGTCGATCCCGCGACGCCCGAGTGGCTCAAGCGCTGGGTGAAGGCCGGCATCGAGGAGTGGCAGCCGGCGTTCGAGGCGGCGGGCTTCAAGAACGGCATCGTCGCCGGCGAGGTCCCCGCGAACGATCCGGACTGGAGCCCCGAGGACGTCCGCCACACGATGATCCGCTGGCTCCCGTCGACGACGGAGAACGCCGTCGGCCCGAACGTGCACGACCCGCGCACCGGCGAGATCCTGAACGGCTCGGTGCGGATGTTCCACAACGTGATGAACCTCAACCGCTCCTGGTACTTCACCCAGGCGGCGGCGATCGACCCGCGCGCGCGCAAGCTGCCGATGCCCGACACGCTCTCCGGGCGCCTGCTGCAGTTCGTCGTCGCGCACGAGATCGGGCACACGCTCGGCCTGCAGCACGACCAGATCGGCAGCTCGACGTACCACCCGGACAGCGTGCGCAGCAAGACGTGGGTCGCGAAGATGGGCCACAGCCCGTCGATCATGGACTACTCGCGCTACAACTACGTCGCGCAGCCCGAGGACAGCATCCCGCTGCAGTACATCATCCCGCGCGTGGGCCCGTATGACCGCTACGCGATCATGTGGGGCTACAAGCCGATCCCCGGCGCGACGACGACCGAGGCGGAGCGCGCGACGCTGAACCAGTGGGCGCGCATGCAGGACACGGTGCCCTGGTTCCGCTTCTCGGCGAACAACGAGTTCGGTGGCTTCGGCACGCTGAGCGAGGCGGTCGGCGATGCGGACCCGGTGAAGTCCACGACGCTCGGCTTCAAGAACATCCGCCGCGTGGTGGGCTACATCGCCGACGCGACGACGGCGCCGATGGAGGACAACGCCGACATGCGGGAGCTGTACAACCGCACGGTGAACCAGTGGGCCACGGAGGCCAACCACGTCGCGACGATGATCAGCGGCGGCGCGGTGCAGTACAAGACCGGCGACCAGCCCGGCGCGGTCTACACGCCGCTTCCGCGCGCGCGTCAGGCCGAGGCGATGCGCTTCCTGAACGAGAACGTCTTCCGCACGCCGACGTACCTCATCCGCCCCGAGATCGCGGCACGCATCGAGGCGGGCGGGATGATCACGCGCATCAACGGTGCGCAGTCGCGCGTCCTGAACAGCGTGCTCGACGACCAGCGCATGAACCGCCTGCTCGAGCAGGAGGCGCTCAACGGCGACCGCGCGTACGCGCTGGCGACGATGCTCGACGACCTGCGCCGCGGCGTGTGGGCCGAGGCGTACGCCGGCAGCCCGAACGCCGACGCGTATCGCCGCGAGCTGCAGAGCGACATGCTCGCGACGATCGACCGCAAGCTCAACCCGCCGGCCGCGACGCCGGGGCAGGGCGGCGGCGGTGGTGGCGGCGGCTTCGGGCAGACGCCTCCCGCGCCGCTGTCGGACGACGCGAAGTCGCACCTGCGCGGCACGCTGACGGCGCTGCGCGCGGACCTCGTGCGCGCCATCGCCCGCACGTCGGACCGCCCGACCAAGCTGCACTTCCAGGGCGCGGTCCAGCGCATCGACAACATCCTCGACCCGCAGGGCTGAGTCGCGGGATCGCACGACGCGAGAACGCCCCCGCTGCCATCGGCAGCGGGGGCGTTCTCACATCCATCGGAGCCGGCGCGGACTCAGCGTCCCGTGCCGGTCGTGTGCTTCGTCAGGTACAGGTTGAGCGATCCGAAGGGCAGCTTCGACTTGAGCTGCAGGATCATCCGGCGGTCGTCGTCCGAGATCCACACCTCGGCCTTCCCGCCCTCGGAGAAGATGCCGTTCGTCTTGATCGTCGGCTGCACCACGACGGCGTCGAACGTCCCCGCGGGCACCGTCACGCGCTCGCGCCGCAGCACGCGGATCGTCACCGGGTTGCGATCGGGCTTGAAGTACTGCTCGAAGCGGTACGTCTGCCCGACGGTGAGCGGGACGGTGCGGATGTAGTAGAGGAACGACCCGTCGTCGAGCGGGTGCGCGGCCGACGGGAGCTCGCCCTTGTCGTCGCGCAGGTCGTCGTAGGTGCGGCGCTCGGGGAAGATCTCGAAGCGCGACGTGCGCTCCTTCGGCCCCTCGTCCTGCTCCTTGTGAAAGCGGAGCGAGGCCAGGTCGTCGCGCGCGAACCAGCTCTCGAAGACGTCGTGCACGCGGAAGCCGGGGATGCCGCCCTTCACCTCGAAGACGGTGTGGTACGCCGGACGGCCGCGCACGGTCTCAACGCCGCGCACCTCCATGAAGCCGGTGCCGGCCTTGATGGGCCCGAACCGGACGTCGTACTGGAGCTTCTCGCCGGGCGCGAAGGGGCGCGCCGCCACGTCGGCCACCGGGGCGACCGCGGTCAGCGGCTGCGCGGCGAGCGACTGCGCCGCGACCGGATGCGTGGCGAGCGCGCCGACGAGGCCGACGAGGCCCAGGCGGAGCGCCCGGCGTCGGCCGGTCGAGCGGTAGCGGGGAGAGCGGGGCATGCGGATCACCGGCGGCGTGGGCACCGCGCACCGCGGGGCGGTGCGGCACGTGCGCGTTGTTCAGTGTGTTCAGTCTTGACTGAATATAGCGAACGCTCTAGCTTCCCGCCATGGCTTCACGTGATCCGCTCTGCCTCTCCAGCTTCGTCGAGCGCGCCGGCTGCGTCTGCGAGCGCGACGGCCTGCCGCGCATCGCCGGCCGCATCCTCGGACTGCTGCTCGTCTCCGCCGAGCCGCTCGCGCTCGACGCGATCGCGGAGCGGCTGGGCGTCAGCCGGGCGAGCGTCAGCACGGACGCGCGCCGGCTCGTGGAGCAGGGCGTCCTCGAGCGGGTGGGGCGGCCGGGCGATCGCAAGGACTACTACCGCATGGCGGCCGACTCGCCGCAGCGCTCGCTCGAGCAGCGGCTCGGGGCGGTGCGGCAGTTCCTGGCGCTGCTCGACGACGCGCAACGGCTGCCCGAGCAGGATCCGGAGGTGCGGGAGCGGCTGCAGGAGACGGCGGCGCTCTACCGCGAGGTCATGCTCGCGACCACCGCGGTGCTGGACCGCTGGCGCACGCGCGCCCCGGCTGAGACGGTCGGCGCGTAGACGGCGGCCGCGACCGAGCGAGATCGCGCGAGATGGAACGACCGAGCGCGGCGCCCTGATCGGGCGCCGCGCTCAGTCCGCGTAGGGGTAGTCCGGGTCGGCCAGGCGCTCGGCCTTGGCCGAGAGCTCGGGGCCGGCGATCTCGCGGGCGAGGTCGACCAGCATCGGGCTGAGGTGCATCCCGTAGCGGAGCAGCGTGTACGCACGCTCGCGTCGCGCGAGCAGGAAGGCGAGGATCGGCTGATCCGCCTTCTTGCCGTTGCAGGGGCTGCAGGCGAGGACCAGGTTGTCGCGCCGGTCGTACGCGGTGAGCCCGCGACGCGGCGTCACGTGGTCGAGGGTGATGTCGTCCGCCGGGACGCGCCCGCCGCAGTAGGCGCAGACCGGGCCGTAGCGGTCGAGCAGCCACTCGCGCGTGTCGACGTAGGCGCGGCGCCCGGTGGGCAGGGAGGTGAGCCGGACGCTCTCGGCGGCCGGTGCGTTGCCGCCGCGCTTGCGGCCGCGGCGCGAGCGGGCGCGTGGCGCCGCTGCGGGTGCCGCCGGGGCGGCGGGAGCTGGGGTGGCACGCGGGGTACGCGTGCGGGTCGGTGCTGAAGCCTTCACAAACGGTTCTTCGGGTGAGCCGGCCCTGCGATGGGCCGGGCGTACGCCGGAAGGACGGCGGGACCGGCCTTCCCGTTTCGGGCGGCCTGATCCGCGGACCCGTGCACTCTACATGCGCGGAGGGGCGGCCCACCAGCGGGCCGCCCCTCGCGGACGCTCTCGGCGATCGGGATGGTACCCCGGAGCGGGAGCGCGGATCGCGCCGTACCGCTCCGGGACGCCGCTGGGCCGGATCAGCTGGCGCGGGCGGGACGCTGGCCGGGATCGGCCAGGAGCTCGTTGCAGCGCTCGGTGAGGCCGCTGACGTCGTAGGTCCGGCCGTCCACCGACTTCCAGACCCAGCTGTCGCCGCCGTTGTCGATCGGGACGAGCACCTCGTGGCAGACCGCCTCGGCGCTGCCGGGCGCCTGGCGGCCATGGCCAGGGCGAGAGACGATCCCGCGCCACCCGATGACCTGCAGCTCGCCGAGGGCGGCGTCGCTGGGCAGCGGCGGGAACCAGGAGACGCTGACCGCGGTGCTGGCGCCCTGGAGCACGCACCCGCGCGGGGAGCGGACGCGCATCACCTGCGAGGCCGGCTCGTCGCGGCGCGCGGGCGGCCGCTCGGGAGCGAGTGCGTCGAGCAGACGGCTGGCCGCCTGCTGGGCGCCCATGCGCTGTCGGCTCGTGGGCCAGTCCTGCCGGTCGGGCCAGCGGGCGCCTGTCGTCTCGTCGTCCATGTCCATGTCCTGTTCTCCTGCGGAGCGGTCGGTCGCGCCGCCGCGCGATGCGGGACTGCTCGTGACGCCGGATGGCGGAGCAGCCCCGTCACGCGAGAGCGCGTGCAGCGGTACCAACGGAAACGAGCGAGGCCGGCCGGACGATCGTCAGGCCGGCCTCGCGAAATGGCTGCGCGTGCACGCGTGGCGCACGCGCGCCAAGATTAGTGGCCGAGCTTGACGACGTTCTCCGCCGCGGGGCCCTTCTGGCCCTGCACGATGTCGAACTCGACGCGCTCGCCCTCGGCGAGCGACTTGAAGCCCTGGGCCTGGATGGCAGAGTGGTGCACGAAGCAGTCCTTCTGGCCATTCTCGGGCGTGATGAAACCGAAGCCCTTGGCGTCGTTGAACCACTTCACGGTGCCGGTCGTACGCATGCGATGACTCTTTGGTATCTGGTATAAAGAGAAGGGCCCTCACGAGAGCGAGGGCCCTTCCCCTTTGCGGTGTATGCGCGGCGCGCATGTGTCGCTCTTGCAACATAATAGGTGATCGGCGCCGCCGCAACGCCGCGGCCAGAAACATGCGGTGCGCCCGCGCCCGCCACCCGATCGGGCGCGGTCAGCGCGCCGGCGCCGTCGCCGTGCGGGCGCCGTCGACCGAGGCGAGCAGGCGCTGGAGAAAGCCGTCCACGGCGCCGTTCTCGATCCACCGCACCACGGCGACGATGTCGTGCTCCGGATCGACGTACACGAGGTTCGTGCCGTTGCCGAGGTGCGCGAACGCGCTCGCAGGCGCGCTCGGCCAGAGCTTGCGGTCGGTGTTGAGGAACCAGTTCATGAAGCCGTAGGTCGGCTGCGCCGGCGTCGGCGTGAGCGCCCGCGTCACCCACGCGTCCGAGAGGATCTGCCGGTCCTTCCAGCGACCGCGTCGCTGCGTGAGGAGGCCGAACCGCGCGAGGTCGCGCGCGCTGATGAACATGCCGCCGCCCCAGTGCCCGCCGCCCGACACCGACTGCATCGCCACGCCGTCGATCAGCACCCAGGAGTTGTCGTAGCCGTACCAGCGCCACGTCGGCGACGCGCCGATCGGATCCATGACCTGCTCGCGCAGCACCTCGGGCAGCGGCCGGCGCCACACCGAGGTCGCGGCGAGCGCCAGCGCGTTCACGCGCACGTCGTTGTACTCGTACGTGCTCCCGGGCGCCTTGCGCGCGCGCGTCGTCCACTCCGCGGGCGTGCCGGTCGGGCGGTCGGCCCACTCCGGCTTGCCCCAGAGCGTGCCCTCCCAGTCGCTGGTCTGCCGCAGCAGGTGGTCCCACGTGATCGTGCGGTTGTGCGGCGAGTCGAACGGGCGCAGCAGCTCCGAGGCGCCGAGGCGCTCCGCCGTGCGGTCGGCGGCGCCGCCGCTCATGGAGACGGTGGCGACCGGCCCGACGTACTCGCGCACGCGGTCGTCGAGGTCGCGGATCAGCCCGCGGTCGAGCGCGAGGCCGACGGTGGTCGACACGAAGCTCTTGGTGACGCTGAACGTCATGTCGACGCGCTCCGGGTCGCCCCACTCGGCGACGACGTAGCCGCCCCGCAGCACGACGCCCGTCGGATCGCCGCGCTCGGCGAACGGGCCCACCGCCTGGCCGAACGGCTCGCGCCCGAAGGTCTGGTAGTGCGCCGTCTCGAGGTTGCGCGGGGCCTTGGCCTCGCTCGCCACGGCGAACGCGATCGCCGCGGCGAGGCGCGCGGAGTCCATGCCCGCCTGCGCCGGGGAGCGACGCGTCCAGCGCGGGCCGGCGTCGGGCCAGTAGGCGTCGCGCGCGACGGCGCGCGCCGACGTGGCGCGCTGCGCCGGCGCGACGGCCGGCAGCAGCACGAGGGCGGTCGCCGCGACGGCGACGAGGCGGCGCCCCACGACCGGGGCGTGGCGCGCGAGAGAACTAAGGCGGGGCATGCGGCGCGGAGCGAAGGGCAGGGATGCGGCCGCGCGGCGCGCGACCCGACCCTACGCTACGCACGAGCGCCCGTCGCCGCTCGCACCGCCGCGACTCAGCCCGGCGGCGCGGTCGCGTCGGCCGGCGTCGGCTCGCCGCTGCGGAAGCGGTCGCGGCCGGGGCCGGCGAACGACCACCACCAGGCGACCAGGAGCACGAGCAGCGCGACGACGACGGCGAGCACCACGCCGCGTCGAATGCGCGCGTCGCCGACGGGTCCGGAGCCGGGAGAGGTGGGGGAGGTCACGGTGAGCGAAGGGGAGGGACGCGTCGAACGGTTCCCAGCGACCGCATCACGATGTGGACCAGCGCCGCCGTGCGCGTGCCGGCACCCGCGGACGAGTCGTGCCGCTCGGAACGGCGGGGCCGCGCACGCCGCGCCGGCCTCGCCGTTCCATCGTCTCATCCTGGAGGGCGCTCGGCCCGCGACGGCCGCCGCGTCAGCGCCTCACCACTCCGCGCGGAAGTCGTAGTAGCCGAAGCCGCCCTGCGAGTCCTGCACGCGGATGATCGCGGTGTAGCCGTTGCGGATGCTCGGCTGCTGCGCGACCCAAACGTTGCCGCGTCCCTGGCTGTTGCGGATCTGGACGGTCACGTCGCGCTGGGGGAGCCCGCTCCCGCTGACGCGCGACTGCACGTCGCGCGCGGTCGCGCCGCTGCGCGTCACGTAGTCCACGCGCTGGCCCTGCACGCGGATCTCGACGACGTCGTCGACCGCGCCGCGCCACTGCAGCGTGCCGGCGCCGTACCCGCCGTTGTTGCCCCAGCCGCCGCGGTCGTCGCGATCGTTGCGGCCGTTCCGGCCATCGCGGTCGTCCCAGCGATCGTCGTCGCGGCCGCGGCCCACGTTGCCGCGCCCGCGCCCACGGTCGTCGCGGTCGTCCCAGCGCCCGTCGCCGTAGCTCGTCGGGCTCCAGAACGCCGCCACGCGATAGCGGTCGTCGCCGCCCTGCGCGTCGCGGATGCGCACGATCGTCGTGTAGTCGTTGCGCGCCGACGGCTGCTGCACCACGTCGACGTCCCCGCGGCCGTTGTTCATGCGCACCGTCACCACGCCGTCGGCGCGCGGCAGCACGCCCTCGGCGCGCGCGCGGTCGCGTCCGCGCTCGTCGTTGGTGAAGCGCGTGGAGACGTCCCGGCCGCGCATCACGATCAGGACCTCGCGGTCGACGCGACCGCTCCACGTGAAGAGGGAACGCTGCGGCTGCGCGTCGGCGGGCGACGCGCCGGCCATCAGGGTCACCGTGAGCGCGGCGGCCGCGCTACCGAACGAACGAATCTTGGTCATGGGATGCCTCTCGGGCACGACGCGGACGGACGCGTCCCACCGCTCGGCGCGTCGCACGATGCGGGAGGACGGCGCGCGACCCTCGCGAGGTGCACCACGGCGGTGCAGCGAGGCCGCGCGTCCAGCCTCCACGAGGGCATCGCCGGTGCCGACCTCGGCGCACGCGCGGCGCGCGCTCGCCCACGCCTCGTAAGCGCCGCGTCGACAACGCATTCCGCGCGCATCGCCGGCGCCGCGGCGGCGCGCGCTCACGCCGCAGGTGTCCGCGCCCGAGGACGAGCGCGCGTCCCGCGCGGAGTACGCGCGGGAACCGCGCGCGGGCGGCGCGTCAGTCGGCGCGGTGTGCGCCCGCAGCCGACGCGAGCGTCACGTCGCGCGACGCCGCGAGCTCGCGGAACGCCGTCTCGAACGCCCCCGCGTCGCCGCGCGCGGGCGATACGCGACCGGTCGGCACGCCGACCGCGAGGCCGGCGGCCAGCTCGAGGAAGGCGCGCTGCGGCTCGACGGCGGGTGAGGCGATGAGCAGCAGGCGCGCGCTCGCGAAGCCGGGGTTGGAGAAGCCGTGCACGGTGCCGCGCGGCGCGAACGCGCAGCCGCCGGCGCCCAGCGCGAGGTGCTCGTCGCCCACGCGCACGTCCAGCGAGCCCTCGAGCACGTACACCGTCTCGTCGTCGCGCGCGTGCACGTGATCGGGCACGCCGCCGCCCGGCGAGAGCCGCACCTCCACCATCGAGAGCGTGCCGGCGGAGTCCTCGACGCCGACCTTCGTCGTGGCCGAGTCGACGAGGACGTGCACGGTCTCGCCGGCGCCGGCGGGAACGAGGCGGGAGCGACCGGAAGCGGGCGCCGCCGGGGCGTCGGCGGAGTCGAGGGTGCGCATGCGGATAGCCTTCACGACGGGGTGGGCGCGCAGCGCGAAGGTCCGGCGCGCGGCCGGCCCGTGGCGTCGATCCACGGGCGACACGTCCAGGCTACGACCCGCCGACGGGGAAGGCGTGGGTAACATTCCCCATCTCCGGCGGGCGATCCGCGAGCGCCCCGGGCCCTAGTGCATGGGGTCCGGCGGAGGCGGCTCGTCGCCGTGGTGCTGCCGCAGCGGGAGCTGAGGGATCCGCAGCGTGAGCGCGGTCGCGACCGCGACGAAGATCAGCCCCACGAGGTACAGGCGCTCGATGGCCGTGGTGAAGGCGCGCTGGAAGGCGAGCGCCAGCCGATCGACCGCTCCCAGCGCCGCGGCCCGCTCCGCGGGAGCGACCGACCGCTCGACGGCGGCGCGGGCGCCGGCGCGATCGAAGCTGACGCTGGCGTGCTCGCCGCCGCCCTCGCTGGCGACCGCGCTCGACGCGAGCACCGCGCGCGTGGCGGGGGAGACGTCGGCGAGGGCGGTCCGCGACTCGCGCGCGAGCGACGTTGCCAGCGTCGTCGCGAACACGGTGCCGACCAGCGCCACCCCGATCACCTGGCCGAGCGAGCGCGCGAACGTCGTCGCGGCGGTGACGACGCCGACGTCGCGCGCCGACGCCGCGTTCTGCACCGCGAGGGTGAAGAGCGGCAGCGTCGGCCCGATGCCGAGACCGACGACCAGCATCTTGAGCGTCAGTTCGGTCGTGGTGGAGTCGGGCGAGAGCGTGAACGCCATGATGGCGAAGCCGGTGGCGAGGACCGCCAGCCCGACGAGCATGAGCGGCTTGTAGCGCCCGGTGCGCGCGACCAGGCGCCCCGACGAGATGCTGCCCGCGACCATGCCGAGCGTGAGCGGCGTCATCGTGAGGCCCGCGCGCGTGGCGGAGACGCCGACGACGTTCACCATGAACAGCGGCAGGAAGACCACCGCGCTCAGGAAGCCGGCCCCCAGCACGAAGGTCGCCGCGATGCCGTACGCCACCGTCCGGTTGCGGAAGAGGCGCGGGTCGATGATCGGGTCCTCGGCGCGCCGCTCGGCGCGCAGGAAGAGCACCGCGCCGACGAGCGAGACCGCGATGAGCCCGAGGATCAGCGGCGAGGTCCACGACAGCGCCGAGTCGCCCGCGGAGCCTTCCGGGCGTCCGAGGCTGAGCGCGACGAGCAGCGGCACGACGCCGAGCACGAGCCAGGCGATGCCGGCGACGTCGAGCGCCTTGCGGGCGTGGCGCGCGGTGCCGCCGAGCTTCGGCATGCGCGTGGCGATGAACCAGAGCGCCACCGCGCCCACCGGGGCGTTGATGAGGAAGACCCAGTGCCAGCCGAAGCGGTCGGTGATCAGCCCCCCGACCAGCGGGCCGACGACGCTCGACAGCCCCATGACGGCGCCGATGAGCCCGGTGTACCGCCCGCGCTCGCGCGGCGGGTAGAGGTCGGCGATCACGGCGAACGCGGTGGTGAACAGTCCCGCCGCGCCGAGCCCCTGGACCGCGCGGGCGGCGATCAGGGCGCCGGTGGTCGGGCTCAGCCCGCACAGCACCGAGCCGAGGAGGAAGATGCCGATCGCGGTCAGCAGCACCGGCTTGCGCCCGCGGCGGTCCGAGACCTTGCCGTAGATCGGCACCATCACCGTCGAGGAGACGAGATAGGCCGTCGTCACCCACGGGTACAGGGAGGCCGGGATGCGCAGGTCGCGCTGGATGGCCGGGCCGGCGGTGGCGACGATCGTCTGGTCGAGGCCGGCGAGCAGGAGGCCGAGCAGGACCCCGACCATCGTCGAGACGCGCTCGGCGCGCGTGAGCGGCGGACGCGCGCCCGCGGTGGCCGCGTCGTCGACCAGAGCGCGGTCGGCGGCGGGGTCGGGAATCGGGACGTTGCGGATGGGTGCAGCGGACATGAGCGGCCGCACTGGCAAGAGGCGCGCGCGGCTCCCCACGCGTCGCGAAGGCCTCGCACGCCGACGTCCGGGACACGCGACCGGGCGAGGGGATTACAATTGCGGCGTGCCCGCCCTCCGTCGCTTCGTCCCGAACCAGGCCGTTCCGCGCCTCGCCCGCGCGGACGTCCCGACCGTGGCGCTCATGGCGGGGCTGCGCGCCGCGACGGCCACGGTCGGGCCGATCGTGCTCGCCGCGGCGCTCGAGCAGCCGCAGCTCGTGTGGGCGGCGCTCGGCGGGTGGCTGACGTCGCTCGCCGACGCGGGCGGCGCGTACCGGACGCGCGCGCGCAGCATGGCCGGGTTCGTGGTGGGCGGGGCGATCACGTGCGCGGTCGCGTCGCTGGCGAGCGAGCACCGGATCGCGGCGCTGCTGCTGGCCGCCCTCTGGGCCGGGCTGGGTGGGCTGCTGCGCGTGGGCGGCGACGCCGGCGCGGCGCTCGGGACGATGTTCGCCGCGACCTTCGTGGCGGCGCTCGCGCTCCCGACGGGCGACGCGCGGGAGGCGCTGCAGCGCGGCGCGCTGCTCGGCGCCGGCGGGATCTCGGCGATGGCGCTCGCGCTGCTGGTGTGGCCGGTGCGGCCGTACGCGCCGGTGCGCGAGTCGGCCGCGGACGCCGTGCACGCGCTGTCGGCGCTCGCGCGCGGGCTGCGCGACGCCTTCCACGCCGCGCTGCGCTCGCCGCCGGAGGCCGATCTCCTCGCGGACCCGCGCACGCCGTTCGCGACGCTCGCGCGCACGCGCCACGCGCCGGTGCGCGCCGCGCTCGAGAGCGCCCGGGTGGCGCTCGCCCAGACGCGGCGGACGCGGCTGGCGACGAGCCGCGGTGCCGAGGACCTCGCGATCCTGCTGGAGCAGATCGACGAGCTGTTCGCCGCAGTCGTGGCGACCGAGGGGGCGCTCGAGGCGGCGAGCCTGTCGCCGCACACCGACCAGCGCGCGCGCGACGCGATCGCCGCGGTGCTGCGCCGGCTGCCCGAGGCGCTCGACGGGCTGGCCGCGTCGGTGGCGGTCGGACGGCGGGCGGGGCAGCGGCCGGCCGCGCTGCCGGCGCTCGATGCCGCGGTGGTCGCGCTGTGGGACGCGATCGAGCCGCTGCCCGACGGCGAGGCGCCGGCGCGCCCGATCGGGGAGCGGGTGGGACACGCGGCCGCGCTGCTCGAGCAGGTCACGACGCTCGTGGACGCCACCGCCGACACGACGGCGGCGATGGTCGCCGGCCGCGACGAGGTCGTGCCGCCGCGACCGCCGCGCGCGTGGTCCGCGCTGGAGGTGCCCCGCCGCGCGACGGCCGCGGTCACGACGGCGCTGCACGCGCTCGCGCATCCCGACCAGGTCACGCGGCGCCACGCGCTGCGCATGGCGTTCGTCGTCACGCTGGCGCAGGTGCTCGGCGGCGCCTTCCACGTGAACCGCGCGCAGTGGATGACGATCACGGCGCTGCTCGTGCTGCAGCCGTATGCGGGCGCGACCTGGCAGCGGAGCGCGGCGCGGCTCGGCGGGACGGTGTTCGGCGGCGTCGTGGCGGCCGTGCTGGCGGCGGTGGTGCACGACCGGCTCGGGCTGGCGGCGACGATGTTCGTCCTCGCGGTCGCGGCCGTCGCGGTGCGCCGCATCGACTACGCGCTGTTCACCTTCTTCCTCACCCCGCTCTTCGTGCTGCTCGCCGAGCCCGCGATCGGCGACTGGCGGCTCGCGGGCGTGCGCATCGTCGACACGCTGGCGGGCGGCGCGCTCGCGGTGCTGACCAGCCGGCTGCTCTGGCCGACGTACGAGTCGCAGGGCATCCCGGCGACGCTGGGCACGCTGCTCGACCGCGTGCGCGAGAGCCTGGACGCGGCGGCGCGCGCGGCGGGGCTGCGGCCGGACGACGCCACCGGCGGGATCACGCCGGCGCGCGCGCGTCGGCGGATGGGGCTCGCCGCCAACATGGCCGACGCCGCCCTGGAGCGCTGGCTCGCCGAGCCGCGGGTGCGACGCCACGACGCGGAGGCGCTGCTGACCGTCCTGGCCGAGGTGCGCCGGGTCAGCGTCGCGTGCACCGGGCTGGCGTCGCTCCCTCCGCATCCGCCGCCGCCGCCCGCGCCGCTGGTCGAGCGCGTGGCGGCGCTCGACGCGATGCTGGCGGACATGGCGGACGCGGCACGCAGCGGCCGCCCGCCCGCGCCGGCGGACCAGGGCGTGCTCGCGAGCGCGGCGGGCGCGACGCGGCGCACGGCGGAGCACCTCGCCGTCTCCGCGGCCGCCGGCCCGCTCTCGCGGGTCGCGCGGCACGTGCTCGGGCTGCACGGCGCGGTGACGCGGCTCGTCGGCATGGCGCCGGGCGAGCGCGACGCCGCCTGAGCGCGGGAGACGCTGCGGTCAGCGCGGCGTGCCGCGCGCCGCCATCACGAGCGCCTGCCGCCGGTCGTGCAGGCCGAGCTCCAGCCCGACCGGGAAGCGGTGCGGGTTCACGAGGCGCTTGATGCCGTCGTGGAACTCGGCGAGCTGCCGGCGCGCGCGGTCGCGCGAGTCGTCGAGCGGCTCGGACGGGGCGACGCGCCGCCCATCGCGCAGCGCGGGCACGAGCAGCGGCTCCCACGCCGCGTCGGCCGGGAAGCGCCGGCGGCGCGTGGGATCGAACGGATCGACGAGGGTGGCGCCGTCCGCGGGCGCGTCGACGGACTCGTCGACGAGCATGTCGGCCGCCCACGCCCCCTCGTCGTGCGCGGCGGCGCGGTAGCGGCGGACCTGCAGCAGCCCCGGCACCGTCGTCTTGGCGGCCTGCTCGGAGAGCTTCACGCGCGGGCTCCACGCGCCGCCCGCCTCGCGGACCGCGGTGAGCTTGTACACGGCGCCGAGCGCCGGCTGGTCGTAGGCGGTGACGAGGCGGGTGCCGACGCCCCAGATCGTGATCGGCGCGCCCTGCTGCCTGAGCGAGGTGATGACCGTCTCGTCCAGCTCGTTGGTCGCCATGATGCCGACGTCGTGCAGCCCCGCGTCGTCGAGCAGTCGCCGCGCGGCGCGGCTGAGGTACGCGAGGTCGCCGGAGTCGAGGCGGATCGCGCTCAGGCGATGCCCCTCGGCGCGGAGACGCAGCCCGGTCTCGATCGCGTGCCGGACGCCGTCGAGCGTGTCGTACGTGTCGACGAGCAGCACGACGTTGTTCGGGAGCGCGCGCGCGTACGCGTCGAAGGCGGCGCGCTCGTCGTCGAACGCCATGACCCAGCTGTGGGCGTGCGTGCCGCGGACCGGGATGCCGTAGCGCTCCCCGGCCAGCACGTGCGACGTGGCCGCGCAGCCGCCGACGTACGCCGCGCGCGACGCCGAGAGCCCGCCGTCGGGCCCCTGCGCGCGGCGCAGGCCGAACTCCACAACGGGGTCGTCGCCGGCCGCGAGGCAGACGCGCGCCGCCTTGGTCGCCACGAGGGTGGAGAAGCCGACGTGGGCGAGCAGCGCCGTCTCGACGAGCTGCGCCTGGAGCAGCGGCCCGCGCACGCGCATGAGCGGCTCGGTGGGGAAGACGACCGTCCCCTCGGGCACCGCCTCGACGTCGAGGGCGATCCGCAGGTCGCCGAGCATGGCGAGGAAGTCGGCGGGGAAGAGCGGCGTGCCGTCGTCGCCGCGCAGCGTGGCGAGATACGCCAGCTCCTCGGGCTCGAAGCGCAGCCCCGCGAGGTAGTCGAGCGCCGGCTCGATGCCGCTGGCGATCGCGTAGCCTCCGCCGAACGGCGCGCTGCGGAAGTAGAGGTGGAAGGCGACCTCCTGCTCGGCCCGGCCGCTGCGCCAGTAGCCGAGCGCCATCGTGAGCTGGTAGAGGTCGGTGAGCAGCGCCGAGCGGGCGGGATCGGGACGTGGCATGCGGAGGGCGCGGGCAGGGCGCGTGCCGGGGTTCGCGAACGCCGGTCGCCGCCGGTACGACCGTTGCGCTCCCGGCGCCGCCCGGACGATCGACGCGCGTGCGTCGGGGCGAGGGAACCCAGAGCGCGAGGACGAGGGACGCCGTGCGGCTGAAGCCACTGCAGGAGCAGGTCATCGTGATCACCGGCGCGTCGAGCGGGATCGGGCTCGTGACCGCCAAGGAGGCGGCGCGTCGCGGCGCGCGCGTCGTGCTCGTCTCGCGCGACGCGGCCGACCTGGACGACGCGGCGGGCGCGATCCGCGCCGAGGGTGGCGAGGCCGAGGTGGTGGTCGCCGACGTGGGCGACTTCGACGCGCTGCACGCGGCCGCGACGAAGGCGGTGGCGCGTTTCGGCGGCATCGACACCTGGGTGAACAACGCCGGCGTGACGATCTACGGCACGATCGCCGACGTGCCGCTGGCCGACGCGCGGCGCCTGTTCGAGACGAACTACTGGGGCGTCGTGCACGGCTCGCTCGTCGCGGTGCCGCATCTGCGGGCGCGCGGCGGCGGGGCGCTGATCAACATCGGCAGCGTGCTCTCCGACACGACGCTCCCGCTGCAGGGGCACTACTCGGCGAGCAAGCACGCGGTGAAGGGCTTCACCGACGCGCTGCGCATCGAGCTGGCGAAGGAGGGCACACCGATCTCGGTGACGCTCGTGAAGCCGTCGACGATCGACACGCCGTACACCGCGCACGCGCAGAACCACATGGGCGTGGAGCCGAAGCACCAGCCGCCCGTGTACGCGCCCGACCTGGTGGCGCACGCGATCCTGGAGAGCGCGACGACACCGCACCGGGACGTGAAGGTGGGCGGCGCGGCGAAGATGCTGACGACGCTCGAGACGTTCGCGCCGCGCGTGGCCGACCGGTTCAAGCAGGCGGCCGCGTTCAGCGGCCAGCGCCGCGACGAGCCGGCGCGCGACGAGAGCACGCTGTACGCGCCGCGCACCGGCGACGGCCGCGAGCGCGGCGACTACCCGGGGCTCGTGCGCGAGCGCAGCGCCTACACGACCGCCACGCTGCACCCCGTCGCGACCGTGCTCGGCGCGGCGGCCCTGGGACTAGGCGTGGCGCTCGCCGCGCGCTCCCGGCACGACTGACCCCACCCACCCGAGGACTTCATGCCGCGCATCCTGCGTCTCGCGCTCGCCGCCGCCCTGCTCACCGCCTGCTCCAGCAACAACAGCGGCGCGGCGGCCGACAGCGCCGCCATCCCGAACACGGCCACCGACTCGATGGGCAAGACGGGACCCATCGGCGACTCGCTCAGCTCCGCGGCACCGCCGCCGACAGTGCCGCCGGCCAGCGACACCGCGCGCGCGCCGGGCGACACGACCACGCGTCCGCCGCGCTGACGGATCCGGCGGGCGCGGCGCCGTCGGGGGGCTCGCGGCCTTCCGGCGGCGCCGCGTCGGCCGTCACGCGCTCAGGTCGCGACGTCGCCGAGGCGCACGGCGTCGCCCACGCGCACGGTGCCCGTCGCGCGGACGAGCGCGTTCTGCGCGAACATCACCTTGCTGCCGACCTTCCGGTACTCGCTCAGCGTGCGCAGCGGCTCCGCGCCGCCGCGTGCGGTCTCGGGGTCGATCGTCGTCATGACGCAGCGCGCGCACGGCTTCACGAGGTCGAGCGCGAGCTCGCCGACCCGCACGCGCCCCCACGCGTCCTCGGCGTACGGCTCCGCGTCGCCGGCAACGACGACGTTCGGGCGGAAGCGCTCCATCGTGACCGCGCCCTGACCGCGCGCGACGAGCCGCGCATTGAGGTCGTCGAGCGAGGCCTGCAGCGCGACGAGCACCGGGAACGCGTCGGAGAAGGGCGCGCGGTCGTCCGCCGTCGCCGCGTCGTGGTCGATGGGGCGGCGCGAGTCGTCGGGCATCCACATGAGGTGACACGGACGGCCGAGCGCCTCCGTGAACCACGCATCGAGCTCGGCGCCGCCGTCGCAGGCCTCGACCTCGTGCGACCAGATGCGCACGCGCCGGCGGCGCGCATCGGCGGACGGGGGCGCGAGATCGACCGTCGCGCCCGAGGGCGCGTGCACGCGGACCGTGTGCGCCAGCGTCACCGGCGCGTCGGCGTCGCTGCCCGGCGGCGCGACGAGCGACGTGTGCAGCAGCGCCATGCTCGCGTCCTCGCGCTGCGTGAGGAAGACGCCCGCGTCGTCGACGAGCATCCAGCGCCGGTCGAGCGCGAGCCCCAGCTCGCCGACGTCGGCCGCACGCACGGCGACGCCGCGCAGCGACTTGACCGGATGGACGTGCAGCGACGCGACGTGCAGCGGAGCGTGGGCGGACATGGATCGCGGGGCAGGGAGACGGGACGCGACGGACGTCGCGATCCAAGACCATAGCCGGCGCGGCGGAGGAACCCAAGCCGGGAGCGATCCCCGGGCACCGGCTCCTCCGCTCGTCGCTCGGCGCCGTTCACGCGCGGGGGATCATGCCGGGCGGATGGCCAGCACGAGATCCGCCACGAGCGGGACGTCGCCGACGCGGAGCGCGCCGCCTGCGTGCTCGAGGCTCCGAGCGTCGAGCGCCGCGCCCGCGACCGGATCCCACAGCGTCACGGCGTACGTGCCCGACGCGAGGCCCGGCACCTCGACGTCGACCAGCCGCGCGGGCACGTCGCGCCGCAGGCGGCCGTCGCTCGTGCGCTGATCGACCCGCAGCACATGCACGACCGCCTGCGAGGCGTCGCCGCACGCGAACGCGGCGCACTCGCCGCCCTGGAGCCGAACGACCGGCGCGCCGCCCGGGTGCGGCGGCGCGCCCGCGGTCACGCGGCGCAGCGGCTCGCCCGTCCGCGCGTCGCGCACGAGCAGGGCGTCGCCGAGCGACCGCCGGCGGAAGCGCGTCCAGTCGAGCAGCGGGAGGAAGCGCGACAGCGCGTGCTGCGCCTCGCGCATCCCCGCGGTGAGCGTGTGCGGATGGCGGTTGGGCCACCGCATGCCGCCGCCCGCGCCGCCCGCGGCGAGGTGCGCCCACTGGATGTTGCGGAAGTACTCGTCGTCGAACTCCTCGGACAGCGTGCGGTGCCGGTCCTTGAAGCGGTGGATGGGACCGTGCTCGCTGTCGAAGAAGGGGCGATCGTCCGGGATGGCGGCGAGCGCCTGCTCCACGAGCGCGCCCGTCACCACGGCCGGCGCGATCGTGTCGCGCGGGTCGTCGATCGTCCCCTCGGCGTAGAAGTGGACGCTCGCGACGTCGAGCGACGGATGCGCGTAGATCAGCTCCCGCAGCGCGGGGCGCTGGCGCAGCTCCGGGCCGAACACCGAGACGGTCTGCAGGTGCGCGCGGCCGTGCACGCGCAGCTCGAGCTCGCGCAGCGCCTCGCTCACCTCGGTCACGAAGGCGTGCATCGCCGGCTCGTCGCCGCCGGCCTGCGCGGGATGCAGCTCGTTCCACACGTCCCACGCGAACAGGACGCCGCTGCCGCCCCAGCGCTCGCTGGCGAACGCCAGCCGCCGCTTGACGTGCTCGCGCGTCGCGCGGCAGGTGAGGAACTGCGTGCGATCCCCGCACGGCCCGCCGTGCACGCGGTTGTACGGATGATGATGCCAGCGCTGCCAGTGGAAGAACGTGTCGAACGGCGTGAGCAAGATGCGCATCCCGACGCGGGCGCACATCGCGAAGAGGTCGTCCCACAGCCGCACCATCGCGGGGACGAAGTGACCCGCCGGCCGCTCGAAGTAGCGATGCTCGCCCTGGCAGTACTCCAGCATCAGCCGGAGGACGGTGACGCCGCGCGCCCGCAGGCGGGCGAGGTGCGCCTCGACCCCCGGGAGGTCGCGGCGACGGAAGAGCCCCGCCAGCTCGGGCCAGGTGATGGCCTCGTTCGCACCGACCGGGTGCCACGGCTCGCCCGTCTCGAGCACGAAGTACGGCGCGCCGCGCGCACGCTCCACCCAGGGCAGGGCGGGCCCGAGGTCCGGGGATACGGGAACGGAGCGCCGGGCCCGGGGGACCGGTGGAGAGGCGACGAGGGACATGACGGGTGACGAGCGAAGTGGGTCGACGCGCGGGGCGGCAGCGCGGGGAGCCGCCCATTTCGCGAGTGGAGTGCCACCGCGCGGGCGCCGACGCGAGCGCTCGCGAAGGTGGAGGGCGGCCGCTCAGCCTGCGGAGCCGCCGGTCACCACGGAGACGGGCGCGGTCGGGATCCCCGCGCCGCCGAGCAGCGCGCGGTACCACTCGTCGGCCGCGCGCAGCCGGTCCTCGAACCCCGCGCACCCCCACAGCACGCTCAGCGTGCGCGTCGACTCGGCGCGCGTCTTCGTACGCTGCGCGTCGCGCACCGCGTTGGCGCACGGCCCCTCCGCATCGAACAGGCAGACGAGCCCCGACAGGTCGATCTCCTGCCCGGAGGCGTTGAACACGTACGACGCACCGGCCGGCGCGAGCGCGATGCGGAGCGGCTGGGTCGCGCGGTCGAGGTCCACGACGCTGATCGGGAAGCCGGAGTGGAGCGAGACGGCGTTGCACGCGTCGACCGCGAGGTTGATGGCGCCGAGCGCGCCCTCGGCCGCCGCGCGCACGAGGTACTCGGACGCCGGCTTGCCGCGGCCGGTCGGCTTGTAGCCGCCGTGGCGCAGCATGTCGCGCACAGCGGCGCGCACCGCCTCGTCGCGCCGCACCGGCGCCGGCGCCGCGTCGCGCAGCGCGTCGCGCACAGCGTCGGGGGTGGCGAGCGCGCCGAGCGGCGCGGGGTAGTCGGACGTGAAGGCGGCGACCCGCAGCAGCGGGTGCGGCTCGACGTGGAGGATGGGCGTGGTCACGCGGCGCGTGGGAGCGCGGTGGGGCGGGAGCGAGGTGGCATCGTCGGTCGCGCGTCGCACGCGCGCCGTGCATGCGCGCCGACCACGCGGCGCACGTGCCGGCGGACGCGCTGGCGAACCCTCGACGTGCGCGTAGAATGCACCGTCGCGCGCCGCGGTGCCGGGTGCGTCACCCCCGATCCCAGCGAGGCCCCATGTGGAATGAGTTCAAGGCGTTCGTGCTGCGTGGCAACGTGATGGACCTGGCGGTCGGCGTCATCATCGGCGCGGCCTTCGGCGCCGTCGTGAAGTCGCTCGTCGACGACGTGATCATGCCGCCAATCGGGCTCGCGACGGGCGGCGTGGACTTCAGCGACAAGTACGTGCTGCTGAAGGCGGGCACCGCGCCCGCGCCGTACGCGTCGCTCGCGGCGGCGAAGGAGGCGGGCGCGGTGACGCTGAACTACGGGGCGTTCCTCAACAACGTGCTGACGTTCCTCATCGTCGCCGCGGCGGTGTTCGTGCTGGTCAAGGCGGTCAACCGCCTGTACCGCAAGCCGGCAGAGAAGACGCCGGACACGAAGGCCTGCCCGTTCTGCACGATGACCATCCCGCTGGCCGCCTCGCGCTGCCCCAACTGCACGTCGGAGATCGCGGCGCTGCGCGCCTGACGTCGGCGAAGCACGAGGGGCGGCGCTCGATGCGAGCGCCGCCCGTTTCCACGCGGCGCGTCGGCGCTCGCGTCGGCACTCAGCTCTCGGTGCGCCGCGTGCCGAACAGCTGGACGCTGCGGCGCGTCTCGCGCAGCTCGTCGACGCGCAGGCGGGCGACGGCGAGCGCACCCAGGGCACGCATCATCACCGCGGTCGCGTCGCGGGACGCGGCGCTCGCCGCGGCGAAGGGGCTGGCCGGCACGAGGGCGCGCGCGGCCGGGTCGGCGGTGCCGGAGGGGAGAGGCGGGAGTGTCACGGCCCTGGTGATACGTCCGCGCGGCGCGCGGCGGAAGGGGGCGGGCGACACCCGCGCAGCTGATCCGGCCCGTGGGAGCGCCGGACCCGCCGTGCGACTGGGGGTGGATCGGCGCGCGAGCGAAGTCTCGGACGGCGACCCAGCGCCGAGTGTCGGCGCGCGCGCGGAGAAGTTGAGCGCCTGCGAACGCCGCGTGCGACGGCGGCTCGCCCCGGCCGCGGCGTCAGCCTCCCGTCGCCTCCAGATGCTCGGCGAGCCAGAGGCACAGGTCGGCCGCCGCGGTCGCCTCGGCTTCGGCGGCGGCGCGGGCGGTCAGCCAGCGCTCCAGCCGCGCGAGCCGCAGCCGGAGGGGCCAGGGCAGCTCGGGACGCGCGGCCCGATGCCAGTGCTCCGCCCGCGGATCCGCGATCGCCGCGTGCAGCACCTCGGCGGTCTCCGCGAGCAGGGTGGCCGCGCGTCGGGCGTCCGGCACCTCGGTCGTGGACTCGAGCCGCCGCGCCGTGCCCGCGACGTTCGCCAGGTGCGAGGCGAGCTCGCGCAGCACCGCGTCGAGCGGCATGGCGTGCAGCACGGTCACCTGCGGAGCCGACTGGAAGAGCGCGGCGACGATGGCCGCCGCGCTCGTCGCGGCCTCGGGAGGCGTGCGTGCATCGGCGTCCGCCGGCATCGCCGGCCGCTCGGCGGGCCGTGGCGCGGGCTCGGCGCGCGGACGGCCGGTGGAGACGCGCGTGTCGCGAGCGGGCGCGGGCCGCTCCGGCTCAGGCATGGCGATGCCCACGATGTGCGCGCGTGGATGCGCGCGCGGTGCGGACGTGCCGGTGCGGTGATCCGCCCGTGATGGTCGGCAGCGAGCTTCTCGTCACGTCGGCGCGAGTGCAGGAGGTCCGACGGGGGGTGATGTCGCCCGACGGCGTACGCCGCCGCCGGCAGCGGGAGCGCCTGCTCGGCGTTCCACCGGCCGAACGCGGTGACGATCGTCGACGAGTTGAGCGAGCCCTCGGGGTTCACGGCGTGGATCTGCGACTCGCGGTCGGTCTCGTCGGCCGTGAAGGACAGCGGCCCGAATCCGTGGACGGCCGGCGCCGCGAGCGTCGCCGAGCAGAGGCGCCAGCGGCCGCCGTCGGAGTTCATGAGGTAGTCGCCGCGCACCGGCTTGAAGGTGCTGTCCAGGCGCACGCGCGAGACGGAATAGTTGTCCTCGTTGTTGACGAGAAGCGTGTACGAGCCGTCCGCGTTCCTCATCAGCCCCGAGCCGTCCGCCGAGCCGCCGAACACCCAGTTCGGCGACGCCGCGAGCACGTCCTCGCTGCTCAGCAGCGAGTACACGTCGACGCCGGCGAGCACGTTCTTCACGAGGGCCGGGGTGGCCGAGTGGCTCGCGAGCGCGACCGGGGCCGGCGCCGGTGCGACCAGCGCATCGTCATCGCCGCACGCGGTGGCCGCAACGGCCGACAACACGCCTCACAGGAGCGCCGCACGCTTCGCGTGCGCCGCCAGGGAGCCCTGCTGCATCCTGCCTCCAGGAGAGAATACCGTTCGCGGCGGCGCGCGCGCACGAGGTTCGCGCCGCCCGCCGTGGGAGCGTGCGAAGTTCGTCGCGCAGCGTCACGATCCGGAGGTCGGATTGCCGCGGCGGCGTAACGGGCCCGCCACGTCTGGCGCGCGGCGTCCCGCGCACCGGTCGCAGCACGCCGGTCATGGCTCCGCTCCGCCTCGCGGCCGCCGTCGTCCGTGCCCTCGCGAGGCTCGCCCGGCTCCGCCCGCGGCTCCGTGCAGCTTGACAGCGCTCCCGCGATGCCGGACCATGGCGCCGGAGCAGGTCGCGCGCACCCGGGCTGGGAGGGAGGTCTCGCATGCTGGCCGACACCGTGTTCACCCGCTGGCGCGAGGCCGTGGCCGTGCACGCCGCAGCGCTGCCGCGGCACGACGCGGCACGGTTGCAGGACGCCGCCGATGCCTTTCGCGGACTCCAGGCGCTCCGAGAGGACGCGCTGCGCGCCGCGCTCGCCGCTGCGCCTCCGGATCGCAACCGGCTGATCGCCAGGCTGCTGTTCGAGCAGTCGCTCCCGGTCGCGCCGGCCGCGGAGGCGCGCGCGTACGTCGAGTGGGCCGCGCTCGTCGCGGAGTACGGCGACGCGCTGCACGCGCGCCCGATCGACGCGCTTGAGGGGCACTGCGAGTTCCTCTTCGGCGCGATCGCGCACCGGCACGCGGACTTCGCGGCGGCGCAGCGGGCGTACGCGCGCGCCGAGGCGACGTATGCGACGGCCGCGGGCGCGACGCGCCTGCACGCGCTCGCGGTGCTCGCCCAGGGCCTCGCGGCGCTCGACGGCGGCAACGTGCACGAGCAGCGCGCCGGTTACATGCACCTGGTCGGCGAGCGGTTCGCCCGCGCGTCGGAGCTGGCCGGACGCGCGGACGAGGACTGCGCCGCCGTGGTGGGCGCGATCGTCGAGCGCGCCGCGCACTACGCGGAGCTCGTCGATCGGGTCACCGGTCCGATGGCGTCGCGCGCGCTCGTCGAGGAGCTCGTCGCCCGGCCGGACGCGCAGGTCACCCGGCTGGTGCGGTCGCGCCTCATGGACGCGATGGCCGCAGGCGACGCGGCCACGATCGTGCGCCTGGCGCTCCTGCTCGAGCGACTCGGTGCGCCGTCCGACGCGCCGGCCGGGGTGCTCGAGGAGGTCGCGCGGGATCTGCTCGCGCGCAGGCAGGGCACGGCCGCTGCCCGGGTGCTCGGCACCGTGCTCGCGCGCGACCCCCAGCGCCGCGACGTCCGGCGGCTGCTGGCGCACGCGCATCTCGTCGACGGATCACGGGAGGAGTGCTGCGCGCTGCTCGAGACGCTGCTGCAGGAGGACGAGAGCGATCGGGAAGCGCTGGAGCTGCTCCTCGCCGCTCAGGTCGACCTCGCGGCGCCGCGCGTGCGCGAGCTGTGCGAGCGCCTGCTCGCGCTCGACCCGCAGCATCCGATGGCGGTCCAGGTGGCTCGCATGATGTCGGCTCCGTCCCCCCCCACGGTGAGCGGGGGCGACGAGGGTGCCGTGGTGACGATCGACGCGGACGCGCTCTCGGCGGACCCGCAGGAGCTCGCCGTCGCGCTCACCGCCGCGCACGTGATGCGCGATCCCGCACGCGCGCCGCAGCTGCTGCGCGAGCTGGCGCAGCGCGATCCGGCGCTGGCGCAGCGGGTGATCGCGCGACTCGTGGCGCAGGGCGTGATCGAGACGATGCCGCGCGAGCGGATCGCCGCGCAGCGCCATTTCGACGAGGCCGAGGAGCTCTTCCGCGCGCGACGGATGGAGGAGGCCGCGCGCGCCTACCGCGCCGCGATCGCGGCCGACCACGACCACGCGCCCGCCTACATGGGGCTGGGCGACGTGCACTATCGTCGCGGCGAGTACCATCTCGCGGCCGCCCACTTCGAGGAGTCGATCGCCATCCAGCCCGAGCCCGCGACGTACCGCTTCCTCGGGGACGCGCTCGTGCGCGTCGGTCGGACGGACGGGGCACGCGCCGCGTACGAGCGGGCACTGACGCTCGATCCCGGCTACGGCGGCGCCAGGCAGGCGCTCGCGCGCCTGGACGCGCCGGACGGCGCGCCATGAGCATGCGGCCCGAGGAGATCGAACCCGTCGCGGGATCGGGGCGTGACCCCGGCCTCGCGTCCCCGCCCGAGCGGCGCGCGCGGCCGCTCTACGAGGAGGAGGGGCGGCCGCGAGGCGACTTCGCCCAGCTCGTCGCGCGGATGGCGGAGCGCGCGCCGTGGCTTCCGGAGCTGCTCGACGCCCACGACCGCATCGCCCGCGAGCAGGTCCTCGCGCGCATTCCGGGCGAGCAGCGCGAGGGCGCGATCCTCATGCTCGTCGTGGTCTGCTACAACCTGCAGGAGAAGGAGCGCCGTCCGCGGCACGCACTCGCGGTCGCGGATGCGGTGCTGTGGCTCGCGCGCCACCTGCCCGCCGACCTGACGCCCGGCGACGGCTCGAAGCTGGGGCGCACGCGCCACGTCGCGGACGCGCTGGTCTCGCTCGGCGGCGTGTACGCCGATCTCGGCGAGCCGCAGCGCGCGCTCGACCACTATCTCGACGCCGAGGCGGAGTACGCGCGCGACGCCGAGGAGCGGCGTGCGCTGCACGTTCCCGAGGAGAGCGAGTTCGACCGCCAGTTCCACCCCGTGGACGTGCGGGCGTCGCTGTTCCAGCGCATGTCGCGCCTCTACCAGGCGCTCGGCGACGTGGAGCGCGCCGGCGCGTACGCACGGCGCGCGGAGGAGCGGCTGCGACAGAATCCCAGCCGGGCCGCGGAGTTCGAGGCGGCGCTGCACAACGGGCTCGCCGCCGAGCACGCGGGCGAGTACGAGCCCGCGCTGCACTGGTACTGGGAGGCGCTGCGCGTGGCGACCGCCGATCCGGCGAGCCTCGTCACGCCGATGCGCGTGGTGACCGCACACCACCACCTCGGAAGCGCCCTCGCGGCGCTCGGACTGCACCGCGGCGCGCTGCGACACCACCGGCGCGCTCTGGAGCTGAACGAGCGCACCGGGGTGCTGGAGCGCATCGGTCGCGATCACCGGGCGATCGGCGAGGTGCTGGAGCGGCGGCCGGATCTCGGCGACGCGCTGGAGCACTACCTCCTTTCACTCGACGCCGCGTCGGCGGACGCCGTGGACACGGCCGAGCTGACGTGGACGCGACCCGACGGCGCGCGGCGAGCGGTGATCGCCGCGGACGTCGCGCAGCCGGCGGCGCTCGCATGCGGGCGCGTGCTCGCGGCGCGCGGCGACGACGAGCGCGCCGGGCGGTTCCTGGCGCTCGCCGTGGAGGTCGGCGAGGTGCAGCGCGCGCGGCTCGTCGACGACGCGTATCGCATCGGATTCCAGGAATCACACATCGACGCCTACCGTGAGATGGTGGCGCTGCAGGCGCGCCGCTACGCCGCCGCCATCGACGAGGCGAGTCGTCGTGCGCTCGCGACGAGCGCCTGGCGCTATGCGGAGCGCGCGCGCGGACGCGCGTTCCTCGACGCGCTCGGCGCGACCCGGCTCGCGCCACCGGCGAGCGTTGCACCGGAGCTGGTCGCGCGCGAGTCGGCGTTGCTGGACGCGCGCGACCGCACGATGCAGGGAAGCGCGGCGCGCGATGCCGGCGCCCGGCGCGCCGGCTGGGCGGAGTATCACGAGGCGCAGCGGGCGCTCGTCGCGCTCTGGCAGGAGATGCGCGCGCACCACCCGGAGGCCGAAGCGTACGTCGGCGTGCGGCTCGGCGCGCCCACCGAGGCCGCCGAGCTGCCGGCGATCCTGCGCGGCGGAGCGGGGCGCGCGGGAGTGCTGGTGTCGTACTTCCTGCTCGACGACCGGGTGGTGGTCTTCGGGATGCGCGACGGGATGAGCGCGCCCGAGCTCGTGGTCGTGCCGGTCGCCGTGGCGGAGCTCGCGCGCTTCGTCGCGGCGAACTTCGGGCGGCGCGACGGCGTGCGGGCGCTGGCGGGGCAGGGGAAGGCGGAGGGCTGGCACGAGCTGCTCGATCCGCTCGCGGCGCCGATCGCGCGCTGGGCGGAGCGCGACGAGCCGGTGTGCCTGGTGCCGCACGGCGTGTTGCACTACGTGCCGATGCACGCCCTGCACGTCGACGGGGAGCCGCTCGTCGCGCGCAACCCGGTGTCCGTCGCGCCCAGCGCGTCGGTGCTCGAGTACTGCCGCCTCGCGCTCGCCGGCCGACGCGCCCTCCCGGCGGAGCGTTCCGCGCCCGTGCTCGTCGTCGGCGATCCGCGCGGCGACCTGCCGAACGCGCGCGTCGAGGCCGCGGCGCTCGCGCGCCTGCTCGGCGTGGCGCCGCTGCTCGACGGCGCGGCCACGCTCGGCGCGGTGCGTGCGCGGCTCGCCGACGCCGCGCTCGTCCACTTCGCCGGGCACGCCTACTTCGCGAGCGATCGCCCGATGGACTCGGGCCTCTGGCTGGCGGACGGCGAGGTGCTGACGGCGGAGACGCTGCTCGGAGAGCGACTGCGCGCGTCGCTGGTGACGCTCAGCGCGTGCGAGACCGGCGTGAGCGAGCAGCGGCCGGGTGACGAGCTGCTCGGCCTCACGCGCGCGCTGCTCCACGCCGGGGTGCCGCGCGTGGTCGTGAGCCTGTGGCAGGTCGCCGACGAGTCGACGGCGTTCCTGATGGAGCGGTTCTACGGCGCGCTGCGCGACGACCCCGACGCCGGCGCCGCCGAGGCGCTGCGGCGCGCGATGCTGGCCACACGCGCGGAGCCTCGCTGGGGCTCGATGTTCCACTGGGCGCCGTTCACGCTCGTGGGCGACTGGAGCTGAGACGCGTGCGGACGTCGCGCGCCGCGCCGCGCGCGAAGCTCTCCCGGCGCGCGCACGGTGGCGCGGACGTCGAGGCTCCGATCCGCCGCGGCGGTGCTTGCGCAGGTCAGCGCGGAGGTGCCTCGTCGGTCGCCGGTCCGGCCTGCCCCTTCGTGCTCGGGGCGACGGACACGGCCTCGATGCGCCGCCCGGTCATGCGGACGACTTGCACGCGCCGCCCGTCCCAGTCGAAGTGATCGCCCTCGCGCGGGAGGCGGCCGAGTCGCACCATCACGAAGCCGCCGAGCGTCAGCACGTCGGCGCGCTCCCTCGGCGACGCCTCGAGGTCGAGCCGGTTCTCGACGTCCGCCAGCGGCGTGGCGCCGTCGATCACCCAGCTGCCGTCCGGCAGCCGGCGGAAGTCGACCTGGTCGGCCGGACCCGCGCCCGGCACGTCGCCCAGCAGTGCCTCGAGCACGTCGTCGAGCGTGACGAGGCCCGTGACGGCGCCGTACTCGTCGAGCACGACGGCGGCGTGCTGCCGCGAGCGACGGAAGGTCTCCAGCAGCCGGAACGCCGGCATGGTGGCGGGCACGAACAGCGGCTCGCGCGCGATCGTCCGTAGCACGGCGGCGTCGGCGACCGGATGCCCGGCCATGCAGCGGACGAGCAGGTCCTCCGCGTGCACGAGCCCCACGACGTGATCGAGGTCGCCGGCGCAGACGAGGAAGCGGTCGCGGGCAGCCTCCGCGAGCTGCGCGCGCACCGCCGCGGGATCGTCGGCGAGGTCGACCCACTGCACGTCCGGCCGCGGCGTCATGAGCGCGTCGACCGATCGGTCGCCGAGCCGGAACGTGTTCTCGACGATCTCGCGCTCGGCCTCCTGCACGACGCCCGACTCCGCGCCCTGCTCGACCATCGCGCGGATGTCCTGCTCGGTCACGCCGGGCTCCGTCACGGTGCCGAGGCCGAGCAGGCGCAGCACGAAGTTCGTCGAGCCGGTGAGCATGCGGACGACCGGGCCGCCGACCCGCGAGACGACGCGCATCGGCCGCGCGATGAGCGACGCCACCCGCTCCGGGTTGCCGAGCGCGATCCGCTTCGGCACCAGCTCGCCGACGATGAGCGAGAGATACGTGATGACCGCCACGACGAGCGCGAACGCGACCGACTGCGCGTAGGGCGCGAGCCAACGCACCGAGCGGAACTGCTCGGCGAGCACCTCGCTGATGCCCGCGCCGCCGAAGGCGCCGGCCAGCACGCCGACGAGCGTGATCCCGACCTGCACGGTCGAGAGGAACGCCGTCGGGTGCGCGGCCAGGTCGAGCGCGGCTCGCGCACCGGCGTCACCCTCCTCGGTGGCCCGATGCTCCAGGCGCGAGCGCTTCGCGGTCATCAGCGCGAGCTCCGACATGGAGAACACGCCGTTGACGACGAGCAGCAGCAGGATGACGACGACTTCGGTGAGGATGGACCCCATGTGGCGCAGCGGGTGTGAGGGAGGGAACGATCGGCGTCACGATCGTCGCGGGTCCCGACCGTGCGGTCCGCACGCGGGTGCCGGCGCCGCGTGCCCGGTTTGCAAGAGTCGTGGTCTCCACCCATCACGGGAGCGCCCCGCGTGAGCACGTCCATCCTCTTCTGGCGCCGCACCGACGTCGCGGGACTCGAGCGCCTGGAGCTGACCGTCGGGCCGGACGGCGTCACGGCGTCGGGCACCGTGCTGTGCGTCGAGGACGGCGGCTTCCGCCTGGAGCACCGCTGGACGCTCGATCCGGACTGGCGCGCCCGGTCCGTGACGGTCGAGCGCTGGAGCGCCCGCGGCCATGGCGTGCTGCGGCTGGAGCGTGCGGGCGCGGGGTGGCGGGTGAACGGCGCGGCGCGCCCCGATCTCGACGGCGCCGAGGAGCCGGACCTGTCGGTCACGCCCTTCTGCAACACGTTCCCCATCCGCCGCACGCCGGCGACCCCGGGCGCGAGTCTCACGCTCGACACCGCGTTCATCGACGGACCCGCGCTGACGGTGGCTCGCTCGCGCCAGCGCTACGACCGGCAGGCGCCCGGGCGCGTGCGCTTCGTGGACCTCGGCCTGTCGCGCGGGTTCGAGGCCGACCTGCTGGTGGACGACGCGGGGCTCGTCCTGCGCTACGAGCACCTGTTCGAGCGCGTGACGCCGCCCGGCTGAGCACCGCTGCCAGATGCGAAGGGCGCGCTCCGCGGAGCGCGCCCCTTCCTACTGGTACTGGATGTAGACCGGCTTCGGATTCAGCGCGAGCACGTCGGACGGCTTCATCAGCGGATGACCCGCCTTCGTGTCGTTGTGATAGAACAGCTTGAAGCCCGTGTACTGCACCGGGTACGGATAGATGAAGCGCGACCACGTCGCGCGCTTGCCGTACGGCGGGCCCCACCCGTCCATGTGCATCACGACCTGCACCCGCGGATCGAGCTTGATGTTCTGGTAGTTGGTGACCATCGGCCCCGTGAAGCGATGGATCACCAGCACCTTGGGCGGCAGCTTGTGCTTCGTCACGAGGTCCGCCAGGACGTCGATCGCGTGGTTGATGTGCTTCGCGTCGTAGGTCCCGACGCGCCGCCCCGGATCGCCGCCCTTCGTCATCGCGAACTCGGGGTCGAGCCCGAGGTGCACGTCGGGGCGCTGCAGGTAGGGCAGCAGCGCGGCGATCTCCTCCTCGAGCGTGCTCTTCCCGATCTGGATGTCGAGGAACATCAGGGCGTTCTTCTGCTTCGCCCAGCCGTAGACCTTCTCGATCATCGCGGGGCTCTCGCGGCGGCGCCACTTGCCGTCCTTGCCGGCGTCGCCCTGCGCGATCGTCGCCACGAGGTGAAACGCGGGCTGCACCGGCTTCGACGGGTCGGCCTTGTTCCACGCCGCGACCTCCCGATCGAGCTTGGCGAACATCGCCGGCTGTGCGTACTCGCCGAGCACGCCCATCCGCTTCGAGTGCGGATTGCCGTAGTAGGCGACGATGCGCCGGTTCGGCAGGATGCTCCCCGGCAGCGGCGCCGGGCCCTTCACGGGCCACAGCTTCGCCAGCTCCGCGTTCCGGGCGCTGTCCGCGCGGGCCTTGCGCGCCGCGGGCGTCTCGGCGGCGGGGCGGGCCGCCTTCGCGGTCCCGTTCGGCGTGCCGTTGCCGGCGCGGGGCGTCTGCGGTGCGGCCTGCTGCGCTCCCGCGCCGAGCGCGGTGATGGCGGAGAGGAGGACGGCGGCTCCCGAGCGACGGAGGAGCGCGCGCGCGGCGTGCGGCGTGGAGCGGTGCGACGACATCGAGGGCGGGCAGGGGACGACGGGCCGGCCGCGGGCCCGGAGCGGGCGCCGCGCGGCGCGGCTCGGATGCTAATCCGGGCCGTCGTACCCCGGCCAGCCCCGAGGGTGCGGCCGGGGGGCGCCGGCCGTCCGGTCCGGCCGATCGCGAGATCGCCTCTTTCGCGGCGGGCGGGCTGACACGATTGTCATCGGGCTCCGTAGGAACACGGATCCGGTGCGCACCTGCGCCGCTCCCCCGATCATCCTCCCGCCTCTCCCCTCCGTATGCCGCGCATCCTCAAGTGGGGGCTCGCCACCGTGGGCGCCCTCGTCGTCCTGCTCGTCGTCGCCGCCGGCGGCGCCTACGCGCTGTCGGAGCGCCGCTTCGCGCAGCGCTTCACCGTCGCCGACGAGACGGTGCCCGTCTCCACGGACAGCGCGACGATCGCGCGCGGCCGCCACATCGCCGTCACGCGCGGCTGCACGGACTGCCACGGCGCCGACTTCGGCGGCACGACGTTCATCGACGCCATGCCGATGGCGCGGCTCACCGCGAGCAACCTGACCGCGGGGCGCGGCGGCGTCGCGGCCGAGATGTCGGTGGCCGACTGGGTGCGCGCGGTGCGCCACGGGGTGGGACGCGAGGGCCGCGCGCTCCTCTTCATGCCCTCGCAGGAGTACAACGCGCTCGGCGACGAGGACCTCGGCGCGCTCGTGTCCTACCTGCGCTCCGTGAAGCCGGTCGACCGGGTCCCGCCGGCGAACGCGGTCGGTCCGGTGGGGCGTCTCCTCTTCCTCACCGGCAAGATCCCGATGGTGCCCGCCGAGGTGATCGACCACGAGGCGCCGCGGAAGCCGGTGCCGCCCGCCGGGCGCACCGTCGAGTACGGCGGCTACCTCGCGTCCGGCTGCACCGGGTGCCACGGCGCGACCTACGCCGGCGGCCCGGTTCCCGGCACGCCGCCCGAGTGGCCCGCCGCCGCCAACCTGACGCCGCACCCGTCGGCCCTCGGCTCCTGGACGGAGGCCGACTTCGTGCGCGCGCTGCGGACCGGCCGCCGCCCCGATGGGCGCGAGCTGCAGCCGCAGTACATGCCGTGGAAGAACTTCGCGCACTTCACGGACGACGAGCTCGCGGCCATCTACATGTACCTGCGGACCGTGCCCGCGCAGCCGACGCCGAAGGGCTGACCGTCCGGGCGCGCCCGGCACATGCGTTGCCCCTCCCGCACGCGCCCGGACGTTCCGGGCGCGACCCTTCCGAGAGGTAGACGCATGACCGACCACAGCAAGCGCGACGACGCCCGCGAGATCGACCGCATGGCGCTCGAGGGCGGGAAGTCGGAGTGGCAGGAGCGCTCCGCCCCCGCCGCCGGCGATCCCGTGACCGACGCCGAGAAGAAGGGGTTGAACATCCTCGCCCAGGCCGACCCGCGGGGCGACGGCTCGATCGAGGGCGTCAGCGCTCCGAAGGCCGGCGACATCGGCGACAACTCCCCCATCACCGGCTCGCCCGACAACGTCCGCCGCAATCCGCCGCTGGTCGAGGACGCGGGCACCGGCGACGGCGGGATCTCGATCTCGGGTGGCGCGGCCGGCGGTGCCTGATCGCGGGCGTCGGGCCGCGCCCGCTCCATCCCGAACCGGCCCGACGCACGACGTGCCCGTCCCCACCATCGATCCCACCGACGCACGCTGGCGCGCGCGGCGCATCGCCGCGCGGACCGCCTACGTGGTCGTGATCCTCGTCGCGACCTGGTCGGGGCTGCGCTTCGAGTACGATCCGTTCCTCGCCGGGCTGCGGCTCCAGCGCGGGCTGTCGCCGGGTTTTCGCCCGATGGACGTGCTCGACGGCGTCCGCAACGTCGCGCTCTTCGCGGGGCTCGGCGGGGTCTGGCTGGTGACCGGCGATCCGACGCGGCTGCTGCGCGGCGTCGCCGTCGCGACGATCGTCGGCACGCTGCTCAGCGTCGTCGCGGAGACGGCGCAGCTGTTCTCGCCGACGCGCATGGCGAGCGTGCTCGATCTCGCCACGAATGGGGGAGGCGCCCTCCTCGGCGCCACGATGGTCGCGTTCGCGATCGCCGTCGTGGCCGCGCGTCGCGCGCGCACGGACGCCGCGGTGGTGCCGCACCTGCTCGTCGCCGGTCCGTATCTGGGCGCGTGCCTGCTGGAGGCGTTCTCCGCCTGGGGACGACCCGACCGCGTGCCCGGCGCGGACGGCGGCCCCTGGACGCGCTGGCGCGCCGCGATGGCCGACCTCGCGACGCATCCGCACGCGCTGCCGATGTGGAGCGACCTGCTGCTCTTCGCGCCCGCCGGCTTCCTCGCCACGCGCGTGCTGATCGAGCGCGGGACTGCACGCGCGACCGCGGCGCTCGGCGCCACGGTGGCGGGCGCGCTGACCTGGGGGGCGGCGGAGCTGATGCGCGGCTTCAGCGGCGCCGAGGTGCGCCCGTGGGCCGTCGTCCTGCACGCGCTCGCGACGGCGCTCGGCGCCGCGCTGGCGGCGACGCTCGCCGGACGCGCGCGGGTCGACGCGCGCGGGGGCGCGGGCACGCGCTCGCTCTCGGAGCGCTTCGCCCGGCTGCACCGCAGCGCGCGCGCCTACGTCGTGCTCCTCTTCGCCTGGACCCTGCGCCCGTTCCAGCCGGTGGCGAGCCTCGGCGAGCTGGCCGAGAAGTTCACCGTCGACGCGCTCGTCCCGCTGCGCGCGCTGGCGCAGAGCTGGTCGCTGCACTCGGTGGCCGACGTCGCGATCGGGTTCTGCCTCTACCTGCCGGTCGGCGCGTGGTTCGCGGTGCGCCGCGGCGCCGACGGCCGGGTGCGTGGTCCCTGGCCGGGGCTCGGCCTCGCGCTCGCGACCGAGGTCGCGCAGCTCCTCGTGCGCGGCCGCTTCTTCGACGTCACCGACGTGCTCGTGCAGGCGGCGGGCGTGCTGGTCGGCTGGGCGATCGTGCGCCGCGCCGACGCCCGCCGCGATCGGCTGCTGCTCCCGGCGGCCGCACGCGCGACGGAGCTCCCGTCGCACGCGCGGTCGCGGGTCGCTCAGAGCGCGCTCGGGTAGGTCTCGGGCGGCTCGTCGGTCGTCCAGGCGCCGGTGCGCTCCAGCGGGTCGACGGCGCGCGACTCGTCGAAGTGGTAGAGCAGGTCGAACTGCCGCCCCACGCGCGCGTGGAAGTAGTGGCTCTGCCGCTCGGTGCGCGGCCGGTAGATGACGCCGATCGCGCGCTCGAGCAGCGCCCTGTCCTCCAGCGCGGCTCGCGCCGCGTCGGCGGCGGGGCTGCCGCGCAGCGGGAGCGCCGCGCGCGCGGGCGCCGCGTCGTGCATCGCGCGCTCGATGCTGCCCGGCAGCGACGGGTTGACGCGCATGCGCTGCGCGGAGTCGCCCCAGTCGTGCGCCGCCGTGACGGTGCCGGTGTGCGTCGTGAACCCGACCAGCACGACGTCGTCGCCGTGCCGCTCGCGCGTGAGCTGGCCGAGGTTGACCTCGCCGCCCGCGCCCATCTCGGTGGCGCGCGCGTCGCCCAGGTGGGAGTTGTGCGCCCACACGACGATCTTGCCGGCGCGGCCGCGACCCTGCAGGTGCTTCTGCAGCGCGTCGAGCGTGTCGGCCATGTGCGTGTCGCGCAGGTTCCAGCTCGACACGCGCCCGCGGAACATGCTGCGGTAGTAGCGCTCCGCGTCGAGCACGATGCGCGCGTTCTGCTCGGCGGAGAAGAAGTCGTGCGCGGCGTCGTCCTCGTCGCGTGCGTCGCCGGCCTCCTCCTCGCGCAGCTCGGGCGCGCGGCGGCGCAGCTCGACGAGCTGCTGCACGACCTCCTCCTCGCACGACTGCGTGAGGTCGAAGCTCGCGGCGTAGCCGTACTCCTGCGGGTCCTCACCGAAGTTCTCGAAGCAGCCGTAGCGGTAGCGCGCGCGCCGCGCCGCCTCGGGGTCGACGCGGTCGAGGTAGCGCAGCACCTCGTCGATCGACGCGTGCAGGCTGTACAGATCGAGCCCGTAGAAGCCCGCCGCGCGCTCGCGTCCGACGTCGGCGTTGTGTGCGCGCAGCGCCTCGACCAGCGCGACGACGTCGGTGTTGCGCCACATCCACTGCGGGAAGCGCTGGAAGCCGCCCAGCGCGGCCTCGGCGGAGCGGTCGCCGCCCCGGCCGCGCACCCAGCGGTTCACGCGGTCGGAGTCGGGCCAGTCGCCCTCGACCGCGACGGCGTCGAACCCCCGCTCGGCGATCAGCCGCCGCGTGATCGCCGCGCGCGCGGCGTAGAACTCGTGCGTGCCATGCGACCCCTCGCCGAGCAGGACGAGGCGGCGGTCGCCGACGAGGTCGAGGAGCGCGTCGTGGTCGGCGTCGTCGCCGGCGAGCGGGCGGGCGGCGTCGCGGATCGCGGTCGCCAGGTGCGTGTCGGTCATGCCGCCTCGCGGTGCAAGTCGCGCGCTGCGGCGCTCCCTGGACCGTGGCGCGTCCGTGTCCTCCGCTCAGCCCTCCGCCAGCCGCCGCACCTCGCCGGCCAGCCGGTGGCGCACGCGCAGCCCCAGCACCAGGCCGACCGCGACGAGCCCGACGACCAGCCCCAGCCAGAGACCGGCGGGCCCCATCCCGCGCGAGAGGCCGAGCCACGCGCCGACCGGCAGGCCGACGAGCCAGAAGCCGACGACGTTGACGATCATCGGGACGCGCGTGTCGCCGACGCCGCGCAGCACGCCGAGCGAGACGACCTGCAGCCCGTCGAACACCTGGAAGATCCCCGCGAGCGGGATGAGCGTCGCCGCGATCGCGATGACGGCCGGGTCGGGCGAGTAGAGCGCGGCGAGCGCCCGCGGCGCGAGGAGCAGCACGGCCGCGCTCACGAGCATGAACCCGACGCCCCACACCATCGAGGCCCGCGCGGCGCGGCGCGCGCCCTCGGCGTCCCCGGCGCCCACCGCGTGCCCGACGCGCACCGCGGCCGCCGCACCCACGCCCAGCGGCACCATGAAGGTCAGCGAGGCGAGGTTGATGGTCGCCTGATGTCCGGCCATCGCGACCGTGCCGAGGCGTCCCATCAGCAGCCCGATCGTCCCGAACGCGCTGAACTCGAGGAGCTGCTGCAGCCCGATCGGCACGCCGATGCGAGCCAGGCGCCAGAGCGCCCCCGGGCGCGCCGAGTCGCGGTGCCACGGCCGGAACGCCGGGCGGAGCCGCGGCCACGCGCTGCCGAGAAGCAGCAGCGCCATCGCCCAGCGTGCCAGCGTGGTCGCGATCGCGCTGCCGTCCGTCCCGAGGGGAGGGAGCCCGAGCCGGCCGAAGATCATCGCCCAGTCGAGGACGACGTTCAGCAGGTTGGCGACGACGATCGTCAGCACGATGGCGCGGGTCTGCCCGAGCGCCTGCAGCGTCTGGCGCAGCACCACGAACCCGAGGAACGCCGGGATCGCCGGGATCGAGAGGAGCACGTAGCGCGACGCCGGGCCGATGACCTCGGGCGGCTGGCCGAGCGCGCGCAGCACGGCCGCCGCGGGGAGCATCGCGAGCGCCGTCGGCACGCTCAGGAGCAGGGCGAGCAGGACGCCGCGCTGCACACCGTGCCCGATCGCGTCCTGGTCGCGCGCGCCGACCGCCTGCGCGACGATCGGATCGAGCGCCAGCAGCATCCCGGTCGCGAGCGCCGTGACGTTGAAGACGTACAGGTTGCCCAGCGCGACCGCGGCCAGCGCGGCCGCCGAGATGCGCCCGACCATCATCGTGTCGACGACGCCCATGAGCATGAGCCCGACCTGCACGGTCGCCACCGGGACCGCGAGCCGACGCGTGGCCGCGAGCTCCGCGCGCCACGCCTCGCGCGGCGAGCGCGCGGGGATCGCCTCGGGGAGGTCCGAGCGGACGGGGGATGGGAGCGCCATGCGCGAACCGTAGCCGGCGCGCGAATCCCGGCGCAACGCGCGGGCGTAGGTTGCAGCACATGCCTCCCGCCTCGACCGGCTCCTCGTACTGGGCGCTCAGCCGCGCGCCGCGCTACAGCCTGACCTTCGCCCTGCCGCTGCTGCTGGCGTACGAGGCGCTCGCCGCGCTCCTCGGCGGCGCCGGCGGCGGCGGGCTGCGCAACGGCGCCGACGTCTGGCTCAAGACGCCGTTCGTCGCGCTGCTCGGCCCGCACGGCCCGCTCGCCTTCGGGCTGCTCGTCGTCGGCATCGCGGTCGGCCTCGTCGTGCGCGACATGCGCCGCACGCGCCAGCCGCTGCGCGGCGAGATCTTCGCCGGGATGCTCGCCGAGTCGGCGGTGATGGCCGTCGTGTGCGGGCTGCTCGTCGGCATGGCGACCGCGCGCCTCGTGCAGGCGCTCCCCACGATGCTGCTCCAGGCGCAGCCGATCGAGAGCCTCGGCGTCGCCTCGAAGCTGATGATCGCGCTCGGAGCGGGGCTGTACGAGGAGCTGCTCTTCCGCGTGGTGCTCGTCTCCGGGCTCGTGCTCCTCGCGCGCCGCGTGATCGGGCTCGGCCCCGCCGCCTCGGCGGTCGCGGCGACGGTCGGCGGCGCGGTCCTGTTCGCGCTCGCGCACCACGTGGGCGCCTACGGCGAGGCGCTGACGCTCTCGGCGTTCACCTTCCGCCTGCTCGCGGGGCTGTTCTTCAGCGGGCTGTACGTGCTGCGCGGCTTCGGGATCACGGCGTGGACGCACGCGCTGTACGACGTCATGGTGCTGATCCTCCGCTAGCGCGACCGTCGGCGGTCGGCGTCGCGCGGCTCGCGGGACCCGCGCGAGCTACCTTTGGGAGTTCGCGCTCGCGCCCTCCTCCCGCTCCCACCCCTCGCGCATGTCCTCCTTCGTCTCTCGCTCGCTCGTCCGCCGTCGTGCCCTGCTGCCGCTCGCCGTGCTGCTCGCGGCCGGGTGCGCGAGCGCCGCATCCGGCGGGGCCGCCGGGTCCTCGTCGACGGTCGCGGGCGCCCCGAGCGCCGCGGGAGATCGCGTCAGCGCCGAGGACGTGCGCGAGCTGGTCTCGGTGCTCGCCGCCGACTCGATGGAGGGGCGCGCGACCGGGCGGCGCGGGTCGCTGAAGGCGGCGCGCTTCATCGCCGAGCGGTTCGCGCGCTACGGCGTGCGGGCGGCGGGCGACAGCGGCTACGTGCAGCGCGTGCCCATGATGGCGACCGTGGGGCGCAACGGACGGCAGGGCGCGGCGCTCGCGCCGAGCTTCGCGGCGCTCGACACCGTGCCCGCCGAGCGGCGCCTCGCCGGCGGCAACGTGCTCGCGATCCTCGAGGGGAGCGACCCGGTGCTCCGCGACTCGGCGATCCTCGTCGGCGCGCACTACGACCACCTCGGCATCGGCGCGGCGGTCGACGGCGACTCGATCTTCAACGGCGCCGACGACGACGCGTCGGGCACGGCCGCGGTGATGCTCGTGGCGCGCGCGCTCGCCTCGGGGCCGCGTCCCAAGCGCACCGTGATCTTCGGCGCGTTCACGGGCGAGGAGACGGGGCTCGTCGGCACGCGCTGGTACATCCGCAACCCGGTCGTCCCGCTCGCGCGCACGGTGGCCGACTTCGAGATCGAGATGATCGGCCGCCCCGACTCGCTGGCCGGCGGGGCAGGGCGGGCGTGGCTCACGGGGTACGAGCGCTCCACGATGGGCGAGCGGCTCGCCGCCGCGGGGATCCCGCTCGTCGCCGATCCGCGGCCGGCCCAGAACTTCTTCCAGCGCAGCGACAACATCGCGTTCGCCTACCTGGGCATTCCGGCGCACACGATCTCGACGTTCAACCTGCACCGCGACTACCACACGGTGAACGACGAGGCCGACCGCCTGGACTACGTGCACATGGCGCGCGTGGTGGAGTCGACCATCCGCGCCGTGCGCCTGCTCGCCGACGGCGCCGCGCCGGAGTGGAAGCCGGGGCAGAAGCCGGTCGCGCCGGCCGGGATGCGCGAGCGGCTGGGGCTTCCGGCCGCGCCCTGACCGGGCGGGCGCCCACCGGAACGGCGGAGGGGCTCCGCGTCGCGCGAGGATGATCGCGTGACGCGGAGCCCCTCCGCCGTTCCGGCGCGACGCGGCGCGTCGCGCTCGCTCAGTGCCCGCCCGACGGAGCCGGGGTCGCCGGAGCCGCGCCGCCCGCCGCCGGGGCGGTGGCGCCCGGGGCAGTCGTGCCGGCCGCGCCGTGGTCGCCGCCCGCCGCGCCGTGCTGGCCGCTCTGCGTCGCCTCCGCCGAGGGCGCGCCGTGCGCCGCGTCGTTGTGCGGGTAGGTCCGCATCATCAGGTCCGTCGGGTGACGGTAGGTCTGCTTGTGGATCCAGAACGCCGTCAGGAAGGTCGCGACGGCGGCAGCGGTCGTCAGAAGGGCCGCGCCCCAGCCGCCCTTCTTGTACGCGACGTGGCGATTGGGGGGGAGCACGGGCGAGGACGCCATGGGAGCGCGCGGGTTCGGGTCTGAAGTGGGAGTGGAACGGCGAGAATCTACTCGCTCCCGTCCGGCAGTGGCACTCGTCGGGCCGCGGGAGTGGCGGCGCGCCGGGCGTCCGGGGCCCGCGGCGTCGGTTCGCGCGCCGGCGCGTCGCGCAGCGCGGCCGGGCCGATGACCTCGCGTCCGAAGCGGCCGCGGATCGCGTCGAGGGTGTGCGCCAGCCGCCGATCGCGCTCCGTCTCGACGGGCGGAGCGCCGGCGCCCGCGGCCGACGCGTCGCCCTCCGCGCCGTCGAAGAGCGCGAGCTGCGACGGCGCGGCGGCCTCCCCGAACCCGGAGAGCGCCACGCCGAGCAGTCGCACGCCCACGCGGCGGGTCTTGCGGAGCCGGCGGAACAGCTCGCGCGCGACGGCGGCGACCGCGCGGTCGCTCTCGATCGCGGTGTCGAGCGTGCGCGCCGCCTGCCGCGTCACGAAGTCCGCGTCGCGCACCTTCACGGTGACGGTGCGCGCCCGCAGACCGTCGCCGCGCAGGTCCGCCGCGACCCTCTCGCTCAGGCGCAGCAGCTCGCGCTCGAGGTCCGCGTCCTCGTGCAGGTCGCGCGCGAAGGTGTCCTCGCGGCTCACCGACTTCTGCTCGGCGCGCTCGGCGACCGGCCGGTCGTCGATCCCGCGCACCCAGGCGTGGAGCCACTCGCCGGTGCGCGCGCCCAGCAGGCCGACCAGCGCCTCCTCGCTCCACGCCACGGCGTCGCGGACGGTGCGCAGCCCGTTGCGCGCGAGCTTCTCGGCCAGCTTCGGCCCGACGAACGGCAGGTCGGAGAGCGCGAAGCGCGTCATGAACTCCGCTTCCGTCCCGGGCGGCACCGCGTGCACGCCGTCCCCGCCGGCGCCCGGCTTCGCGATCTCCACCGCCACCTTCGCGACGAGCTTCGACGTCCCGGCCCCGATCGAGACCGAGAGCCCGGTCGCGTCGTGCACGGCGGCGCGGATGCGGTGCGCGGTCGCGGCGAGCGGCTCGTCGTAGAGCGCCTCCGTGCCGCCGAGGTCCAAATACCACTCGTCGATGCTCGACGCCTGCACCACGGGCGTCCAGCGCGCGAGCACGGCGGCGATGGCGCGGCTCTGCGTCGAGCAGGCGTGGCGCGGCACGGGGACGCACAGCGCGGCGGGGCAGAGCCGCACCGCCCGCGAGATGGGCATCCCGCTGCGCACGCCGTACTTCCGCACCTCGTACGACGCCGAGCAGACGACGCCGCGGCTCTCCGCCGACCCGCCGACGATGAGCAGCCGCGCGCGCCCGGCCCCCTCGGGGTCGACCTGACGCGCCACCGCCACGAAGAAGGCGTCGGCGTCGACGAGGAGGATGCGGCGGGGGAGGGACACGGCGGGCTGCGGGGCTGCGGGGCTGCGGAACGACGACACCGCGTGCGTCGGCGTGCGGCGACCGGCTCACGTCGCCGTGCTACCGTCGGCGCATGAGCCACCAGACGCCGACCTTCGAAAGCTGGGTCGCCGATCCCCGGAACGCCACGCTGGAGCGCATGGTCTGGCGCCTGCCGGCGTACCGACTCGCCGCGTACGCCCTCGATGTCGGCTGGGGGGACGCGACCCAGCGCTCGCGCTCTGCCATCATGGCGCCGATCGCATTACAGCTGTACCGCGCGCTCGGCTCGATCGGAGCGAATATCGCTGAAGGCTACAGCCGCAGCTCCGGTCGCGATCGCGTACGCCTCTACAAATATGCGCTGGGCTCCGCGCGAGAGTGCGTCGTCTGGTACCGGGCGGCGGCTCCTGTCCTCGGCCTGCCGGCGGTAGCAGATCGTCAGGCCGTGCTGCACCGCCTAGTGTGCATGCTGCTCATCGTGATCCCTCGCGAGCGAGGCCGCTGCGTGGTGCGCGCAGGGTAGGGTCACGAGCAGTTCCGCAGTTCCGCAGTTCCGCAGCCCGCCTACCACGCCGGCACGGCTTCCGGCGCTTCGCGCCCGCGTGCGGCGACGGGCCACTTCGTCTCCACCACGTCCTGCCCCCGCACCCCGTAGATCACGTCGTTCAGGTGCACGACGATGCACACGTGGTTCGGCACCACGCGCACCTGGTCGCCCACCTTCGGCCGCCACTCCGTGCGCGACAGGTCGAGGATCCCGTGCTCCTCGCTCATGCGCATCACCGTCACCTCGGGGCGGTCGAACAGCGCGCCGTAGCCGGCGGTCATCAACTCGTCGGCGCCCGCGGCGCGCGCGGCGTCGATCGGCTCGCGGCCGAGCGCCTTCGTGCCGGCGTCGATCACCGCCTGGCCGGGAACGCTCGTGCTGACCACCGTCGCCAGCACCGTCAGCGCGCACTCGTCCCAGTCGCACGCGCCCACCGCCGCCGTCGCGCGGTCGTTGTACACGTAGGTGCCCGGCCGCACCTCGGTGATCCCCGCCACCTCGTGCATGCGCCACGCGGCCGGCGTCGAGCCACCGCTCACCACGCGCGGCGCGAGGCCCGCCTTCTCGAGCCCCTCCAGCGACGCGCCGAGCGTGCGTGCGAGCTCGGCGAGCTGCGGCTGCTGCGCGCCGATTGCCGCGCGGATGTGCCCCGGGTAGAATCCCAGCCCGTCGTAGACCAGCGGCGCGCGATCGGCGACGAACTCCGCCAGCTGCACCACCGCCGCCGCGTCCTGCACCCCCGTGCGCTGCATGCCGACGTCCTGCTCAACGAGCACGTGCACCGCGCGCCCCACCTCGTCCGCCGCGGCCGCGAGCTGCACCGCGGTGCGCTGCGAGTCGAGCATCACCGTCAGGCGCACGCGCGGCGGGATGTTCATCAGTCGGCGCAGCCGCGTCGTGCCCGTGATCGGGAACGCGAGCAGCAGGTCGTCCGTCAGCTCGCTCATGACCTCGGCTTCACGCACCGTGGCGCACGTGAGCCCCACCGCCCCGAGGCGCAGCTGCTCGGCGGCGATGCGCGGCGCCTTGTGCGTCTTGACGTGCGGTCGCAGCCGGAGCCCGTGCACCGCGGCGTACGCCGCCATGCGGTCCAGGTTCATGGCCAGACGGTCGAGGTCGACCACCGGCGCCGGCGTCTCGAGCTGCTCCAGGTACAGGGGCATCGCGTACGGTCTCTCGCGGGGGGCGGGTGGCGCGCGCCGGATCCGGCGCGCGGCGGCGTGCACCGCGCGGTGCACGTGAAGTGCACCGTGTCGTGCACCGCGCCCGCTTCCGACAAATGACACCATCGCACACCGTCCAGCAACCCATGACGACGCCCGCCTCCGCTCCCGACTCCGCCGGCTCCTCCCGCGCCTGGCAGCCCGTCACGCTCGGCGCCGACGTGCCCGCGCCGAAGGGCGCCTACTCGCCCGGCGTGCGCGCCGGCGACTTCCTCTTCGTCTCGGGGCAGGTGCCGCGCGACCCGCGCACCGGGGAGCTCGTCGGCGAGGACGTGACGGCGCAGTCACGACAGACGCTCGCCAACCTGCGCGGCGTGCTCGAGGCGGCCGGCGCGTCGCTGCAGGACGTGGTGTCGGTGGCGGTGCATCTCGCCCACACCGACGACTGGGGCGCGTTCGACGCCGTCTACCGCGAGACGTTCACGGCGCCGTTCCCCACGCGCACGGTCGTCGGCGCGGCGCTGCGCGGCATCCTCGTCGAGGTGACGGCGGTCGCGTACCTCGGCGACCGGGCATGACGGAGGCGCGCGCCGCCCGGAGCGCACACGTCGAGACGCCGCGCACCGCGCGCTACTGGCACGCGGGTGCGCCCGACGCGCGCGACGTGTGGGTCGCGCTGCACGGCTACGGGCAGCTCGCCGAGTACTTCGTGCGCCACTTCGTGCCGTTCGCGGGGGACGCGCGCCTGATCGTGGCGCCGGAGGCGCTGTCGCGCTTCTACGTCGGCGCGGGAGAGGGGGGCGGCCACGCGGCGATGCGCGTCGGCGCGACGTGGATGACGCGCGAGGACCGCGACGCCGAGATCCACGACTACGTGCGCTGGCTCGACGTCGCGCTCGACGCGGCGACCGGCGGGTTCGACGCGACGTGCGCGCGGCTGCACGTGCTCGCGTTCTCGCAGGGCACGGCGACCGCGTGCCGGTGGCTGCAGCACCGCGCGCGCGCGGGGCGGGCGCCGGCCGCGCGCCTCGTCCTCTGGGGCGGCGAGCTCCCGCACGACCTCGATCTCGCCGCCGACGGCGAGCTGCTGCGCCGCACGCCGCTCACGCTCGTCGTCGGCGACGACGACGAGTTCGCGACGCCGGCGAACGTCGCGCGTCAGCGTGCGCGGCTCGACGCGGCGGCGGTGCCGCACGCGTTCGTGCGCTACGCCGGCGGCCACCGTCTCGATCGCGACACGCTCGCTCTGGTGCTCGCCGGCGAGTCGTGAGGCCCGCCGGCGGCGAGCCTCAGCGCTCGCGGAATCGGTTCAGGTCCCGGCGGTCCTTCTTGCTCGGGCGCCCCGCGTCGAACTCGAAGCTCATGGCCGACAGGCGGTGCTGCTCCGCGAGCTTCGCGCGCTCGGCCTGGCTCTCGGGCGTCTCCTCGTAGAGCGTGCGCGCGACCTCCGCCGAGCCGCGCCGCTCGCCCGTGCCCGTCACCTTCAGCACGTAGCGCTGCGGACCGACGGTGACGCGCAGCTCGTCGCCGGGCCCGACCAGCTTCGCCGGCTTCGCGCGCGCGCCGTTGATCTCGACCTTGCCGCCCTCGACGGCCTCGGTCGCGAGCGAGCGCGTCTTGAAGAAGCGCGCCGCCCACAGCCACTTGTCGACGCGGACCTTCTCGGTCGACGGCTCGCGGTCCTGGCTCACGCGTCCTCCTCCTCGTCGCCCTCGTCGTCGTCGTGCGCGTCGCCGTCGAGCGCCTGCGTCGTGCGCGCCACCGCGCCGGCGTACACGTGACGCTCCTCCTCGCTGCGGGCGCCGGCCACGAGGCCGCCGAGCATCGGCAGCAGCGCGCGCACCGCCTCGTCGCTCTCCGCGTCGGTGAAGAGCTGGCGGACGCGGTCGCACGCGTCGGCCATGGTCGCGCAGGCCTGCGCGGACGGGCCGGGCCCGCGCGTCGGGGAGGCGCGCAGCGCGCTGGCGCGGGCGCGCAGGGCGGCCGCGTCGGCGGCGAAGCGGTCGGCGAGATGAGCGGCGATCGGACTGGCCATCTCGCAAGATCGCCGGACGGCGCGCGCCGTGTCCAGCGCGTGCGGCGTCACCGCGCGCCGTCGCCCGACGCCGACGTCCCCGTCGCGCTGCCCGACGCGACCTCTCCCGCCGTCGGCTGGGGCGGCTCGCCGTCCGCGGGCGCGCCGTCGCGCGCCGCGCCGTCCGCGCTCGCGCCTTCGGGGCCGGGCGCGCGCTCGGCGATCCGTGGCCGCTCCTGCAGCAGCGTGCGCACCTGCGCGGGGCGCAGCCGCTGCGCCGCCTCCGCGGCCGGCGCGGGCTCCTCGACCTCCGGCTGCGCGAGGTTCGCGTTCACGTACGCGGAATCGTCGGTGACCTCGCGGATGACGTACGGCGCGAGCCAGTGCGGCAGCACCACCTCGGTGTCGACCGTGGGCAGCTCGATCTCGGCGAGCACGAGGTCGCGCCCCGCGAACTGGTCGATCTCCCACGTCAGCCCACCCTCGGCGACCTTGTAGCGGCGCTTGCGGATGCGCCGCTCCCGCGTCGTGGGCCAGAGCACCGCGAAGAGCTCGGGCGTCGTCTCCTCCTCCAGCTCGACGCGCGCGACGCCGCTCCCGAGCTTCACCGTGCGGAAGTACTGCACCTGCGAGCCGCGCCGCACTTCGCGCACGCGCTCCAGCAGCCGCGTCCCGGGGAGCCACCCCTGCGCGATCTCGACGCTCGGCATGCCGCGCATCGTGTGCGGGAGGCTGCGCAGCAGGTACTTCCGCTCGATCTCCATCGGCACCGGCGCGGAGCGCGCCGCGGTCTCCGCCTCCAGCGCCGCGGCCACGCCGTCGAGCGACGCCACCAGCCCGGCGGCCTCGCGCCCGAGCCAGTCGCGCGCGATGGCGTCGAACACCGCCGTGCGGCGCGTCCGTGCGCGGCGCGCGATCGCCAGCAGGCCCGGACGCGGGTCGCGCACCACCCGCGGCGCGGCACGACGCTCCGCGCTCCGACGCTCCTCGGCGCGCCGCTCCTCGGCGCCGGCCGCGGGCGCCGTCGCGGAGGCGTCGGTCGACGCGGGCGCGTCCTCCGCCGCCGGGGCAGCTACCGCCGACGCCGCCGATGACGCTCCCGCGGTCGCGGTGGGCGTCGCGATCGGCAGCGACGCGGCGACCTGCGCCTGCACCTCGCGCTCCGCATCCGCGAGCGCGTCGGTGAGCTCCAGGTCCAGCACGTCGAGGTCGTGCAGCTCGCCGAGCAGCTCCTGCAGCTTCTTGAGCCGCTTCACGGCCGGCGTCGCGATCTCGGTGAGGCCGAGCACCGGCTCGAGCAGGTAGCGCACGCGTTTCCCGGCGATGCGTGCCTCGTGCGCCTCCTCGACGGACTCGGGGCCCTGGATCTCCGCCAGCCGCTCGCCCAGCTCCGCGGCCGCGGCGCGCAGCCGGGCGGCGAGCAGCGCCGCGAACCGGCGCTCGGCGAGCGGGGCGTCGATCCGGACCTTCTGCCAGTAGACGGGCAGCCGCTTCTCCAGCGCGGCGCGCAGCCGGTCGAAGTCGGCGCCGACCTCCTGCCCGAGCTTCGCGTCGGCGTCGCGGCGCCGGCGCTGCCACCGCTCGCGCAGCCAGCTCGCCCCCGGCCGGTGGCGCGAGGTGAGGGAGCCGCGCTGCGCCTCCAGCCAGGCCAGCTGCACCTCGAGGTCGCGGCTCGCGCCCGTGGCCTGCGCGATCTTCCGGATGCGCCGGCGCGCCTTGTCCCCGAACGACCCCTCGAGCACCGCACGGTACGCCCGCTCCGTGCTGCGCAGTCGGCGGATGGCGACCCGGAAGTCGTGCAGCGCCTCGGTGTCCTGCGGGTCGGCGAGGCGGTCGCGCGCGGCGGCCGCCTGCGCGAGCAGCTCGTGGGCGATGCGGCGTACCGCCTCCTCGGGTGATCGAGCGAGGAGGTCGGCGGGGAGGGCGGGAAGGACGGCGCGTGGCGGCATGGCTCGATCGATCGGGGAGCGACTCGGTCAGCTGCCGTCCGCAGGCTCCAGGCCCACCGACGCGCTGCCGTCTTCCTGATAGCTCACGAAGACCCGCCAGGGCTGGCAGCACACCCCGCAGTCCTCGACGTATTCCTGCGCAGGGCCGCCGCCCGGATCGAGCGCGATCTCGTTCGGCTCCCCGCAGTACGGGCACCACACCTCGGCCTGCGTGTCGGCGACGCCGTCGCCGAGCGGGAAGTCGGCGTCGAGCGCCTCGACGTCGTCCGGGTCCTCGTCGCGGTCGTCGGGCGCGTCGTCGCCCTCCTCCTCGTCGAGCTCCTCGTGCTCGTCGTCGTTGTCGTCGCGAGCGAGCGCGTCGGGATCGTCGAACAGATCGCGGGCGTCGTCGCTCGCGTCGAAGCTGTGGCGTGGCACGTGGCTCGGTCCAGGGGTGGCGGCGATCCCGCGCGCGGCGCACGCGGTGACGCGTCTCACGTCAGGGACGCGGGAGCGTCCACGCGTGGGGACACGGGCGGTCGGTAAACATACGGAGCGGCTTGCGCCTCAACGAGTTGCGTGAGACGGGGCAGGAGGTGTGCCCCCTGCGCTGGCGTCCGGCGTCCCGATCGTCCGTTCACCGCGGAGCACCCCATGCTCGCCGATCCCGTCCTCCCGTACCCGCCCGCCCGCCCGCGCGGTCCCCGCGTCGCGCGTCGACGTGCCCTGTCCGTCGCGGCGCTGCTCGCGTCGCTCGCGTCGCTCTCCACCGCTGCCTGCAACAACACGCGCGTCGCGCGCATCGATCCCGCCTCCGTCACCGACCTCTCGGGGCGGTGGAACGACGCCGACTCGCGGCTCGTGGCGCAGGCGCTCGTGGGGCAGGCGCTCGACGCGCCGTGGCTCACGCGCGCGGCCGACCAGCGCGGCGGCCAGGCCCCGAGCGTGATCGTCGGCCGCTTCGGCAATCGCACGCTCGAGCACATCCCCGTCGGCACGTTCGTGAAGGACGTCGAGCGCGCGCTGGTGGGCACCGGCGCCGTGACGCTGGTCGCGAGCGCCGACGAGCGGGGCGAGCTGCGCGCCGAGCGGGCCGACCAGCAGCAGTACGCGGCGGCCGGGACGCGGGCGCGCCTCGCGAGCGAGACCGGCGCGCGCTACGTGCTGCAGGGCGAGGTGCAGGCGATCGAGGACGCCGAGGGACGCGAGCGCGTCGTGTACTACCAGGTGGACGCGGCGCTCGTCGACCTCGAGTCGAACGCGAAGGTCTGGGTCGGTCAGCACAAGATCAAGAAGTACGTCGACCGCCGCCGCTTCGGCTGGTGAGGAGCCCACGATGATCGCCCACTCCGAGAAGCTCGCGTCGGCCGTCGTGCCGACCTGCGACGTCGCGCCGCCGGCCGCAGACGTTCCGCTCCGCATTCCCGCGCTCGCGCCGACCGTGCTGCTGTCGCGCGCCACGCCCGCCCAGGTGCAGTCCGCCCGCGACGTCGCGCGCGCGCCGCTCGTCGCCACCGCCGTCGGCGGCTGGGCGACGGTGATCGCCATCGTCGGCGCGGCGCTGCTCTCCGCGTGCAACGGCCCGCGCGTGGTGCACGAGTCGCCCGTGCTCGTCACCGGCGACCGCGTGGCGCTCACCGACAGCGTCGCGCAGGCGGCGGGCGCGCGCCTCGCGGCGGCGCAGCTCGCGGCCGCCGGGACGCGCGACTCGATCACGGCCGTCGCGACGGCCGGCTGCGCGCCCGAGATCTGCGCCGCGCTCGCGCGCGGCGAGGTCTCCCTCGGCATGACGGAGGCGCAGGTGCTCGCGGCGACGCGCACCACGCCCGCCGCCTGGCGCGTGCGGCGCAGCGGCCCGGTGACGACGCTCGCCGCGCCCTCGCTGCTGGCCGCGCCGTCCGACGCCGCCGGCGAGATCGCGATGGTGCAGCTGGCCGACGGGCGCGTGGGCGCGATCGGCTACCGCGATCCGCAGGGCGTGCGGCTCGTGCAGCGCGCCGAGGACGCGACGCCCGCCGGGCGCGCGCGCGCGACCGCCGAGGCGCTGGTCCGCGAGGGCGACGCGCTGGTCGCCGCCGGCGACCGGGTGGGCGCGCTGGACCGCTACGACCGCGCGCTCGTGCTGCGCGCCGACGATCCGATGCTCCAGTACCGCGTGGCGACGCTGCTCGACCAGCAGCTGCGCCCGGTCGAGGCGCTGATGCGCTACCAGCGCTTCCTGCAGCAGCTGGAGCTGCAGCGCATCGACGCCGTCGGCAGCGCGAACGCGAAGCTCGCCGACGCGATCGCGCGCGCGCAGCAGCGCATCGTCGTGCTCGAGCGCCAGGCGCGCTGAGGCCATGCGCGCGCGGTCACTCGTCGTCGCCGCCAGCGTGGCGCTGCTCTCCGCGTGCGGCCTGCACGCGGGGCGCGCCGCGCGCGTGGCGCCCACGACACCGGCCGGGCTGCCGCTCGCCGAGCAGGCGCTGCGCACGGCGCTGGTCGCGGGGAGCTGGGACGACGCGGTGACGCGCGCGACCGATCCGCGGCGCGGCGCGCCGAGCGACGATCTGCTGCGCGCGCTGTACACGGGCACCACCGCGTACTACGCCGGGCGCTGGCGGGAGAGCGCGGCCGCGTTCGAGCGCGCGGCGACGCTCGCCGACGAGCGCGTGACCTGGCGCGTGTCGCGCGGCGCGCTCGCGCTGGCGTCGAACGACCGCGTGCTCCCGTACGTGCCGGGGGAGAACGAGCGGCTGCTCGCGCACCAGTACGCGATGCTCGCCTACGTGCAGGCGGGCGACCCGACCGGTGCCGCCGTCGAGGCGCGTCGCATCGGCGCGCTGCTGGAGCGCGCGGCCCAGACGACCGATCCCGGCGAGCGCGCGACGCACGCCGTGCTCCGCTACCTCTCCGGCGTCGCGTTCGAGGCGGCGGGCGAGCGCGAGGACGCCGAGGTGGCCTACCGCAATGCGCGGGCGCTCGGCGCGCCGCTCGGCGCGCCCGACACGACGGCGCCCGCGAGCGCGCTCTCGGGGCGACCGCGTGGCGGACGACGCGCGGCGCCCACGGGCGAGGTGGTCGTGCTCGTCGAGCGCGGCTTCGTCGCCCACCGGGTCGCGACGCGGCTGCAGGTGCGCGTGCCGCGCGCGGACGACGAGGGCGACGCCGGCGCGGACGTCGACCGGCTGGTGGCGCGCGTGAGCGACGCGCTGCAGGGCGACGCCGCGCTCTGGGCCGACGCTCCGTCGCCGATCGACGTCGCCCGCACGACGGACGCTGCCGTCCGCACCGGCCGCGCGCGAGGTCGCGCACGCCGCGCCGACCTGCTCGCGCTCGCGTGGCCCGCCTTCCGGCGCGGCGGGCGGCTCGACGCGGCGTCGGGCGTCGTCACGCCGGCAGACGCCGTGGTGCGCACCGTCGCGTCGTGGCGCGGCATGGACGGGGCGCTCGCGGGCGCCTCGGCGACGCCGGTGCTGCTGCGCGCCGACCTGTCGGAGGCGATGGTCGCGGACTTCCGGCGCGACCGCACCTGGCTCGTGACGCGCCTCGTCGCGCGCGCGGCGCTGCGGCAGGCGCTCGTCGGTGCCGCGCGTCGGCGCTCGGGCGCGCTCGGCGACCTGGTCGCCGCGGCGGGCACGTTCGCGGAGCAGGCCGACACGCGATCGTGGCACCTGCTCCCGGCACGCCTCGAGCTCGTCCGGCTCCGACTCCCGGCGGGATCGCAGCCGCTCGCGCTGGACGTGGGCGGCCGCTCGGTGCCGCTCGGCGTCGTCGACGTGCGCGCCGACGGCGTCACCCTCTTCCCGGTCCGGCTCTGGGGCGACGCTCCCGCCGCACCGCCTGCCCGCCTCGCCGACGCGGGCATCTAGCGCGCGAAACCACGCGCGCCGACGCTCCGTCGTGAGAGCGTCGTCCATCTCCCGCACCACTCTCCCCATGCGCTCATATCGCTCCGCCGCGCTCCTCGGCGGCCTGCTGCTGCCCGCGCTCGCCAACGCGCAGGGCGTGTCGATGTCCGACTCCCTCGGCCCCGCCACCCGGCTCGGCGAGCCGCGCTTCCAGGGCGGCGTCGCGCTGTCCGTGGGGCAGCCGGTGCACGAGTTCCGCCAGTACGTCGCCAACGGGATCGGCGGCTCCGGACACGTCCTCTATCGCATCGGCGGAAGCGGCGCCTTCGCGCTGCGCGCCGACGGCGGTTTCGTGCAGTACGGGAGCGAGACGAAGCGCATCCCGTGGAACGACAACGTCGGCCGCATCACCGTCGACCTCACGACGCGCAACAACATCTTCTGGGCGGGGGTCGGGCCGCACCTGATGGTGCCGAGCGGTCCGGTGCGTCCGTACGCGACCGGGTCGGTGGGCTTCGCCGTCTTCTCGACCTCGTCGTCGATCCGCGATCGACAGACGGACGAGGAGATCGTGAGCGACAACAACCAGACCGACGGCACCTGGGCGATGAGCGGCGGCGGCGGCCTCCTGATCCCGGTCGCGCGCAACGCCCGCTCGCTCTTCTTCATCGACGTCGGCGCGCGCTACCACCGCAACGGCCGCGTCACCTACCTGCGCGAGGGCGGGGTGCGCGACCTGCCTGGCGGCGGCGTCGAGTACGACCGCATCCGCAGCGCGGGCGACCTGTGGACGTATCAGATCGGGATCTCGGTGGGCGGACGCTGAGGGAAGACTTTCCCCAGGGCAACGGGAGGAGGAGTCCCACCGCGAACTGCTCGCTGGGGCTCCTCCGGCACACCAACTGGCACACCGGCATGGGCACGCTGCGCCCCGAAACCCAGGTGCCATGTCGCTCGACCCGACCCCTCGCACATCCTCGTCCACTCGATCGCGCGGACAGGTCATCCCCAAGGGAGACCGCAAGTGGCTCGTGCGGTTCTACTCCGGCCGCGATCCGCGGACCGGCAAGCGTCGCTATAGCGCGGTCACGGTTCTCGGCACGCGCGCCCAGGCGCAGCGGGAGCTGACCCGCCGGCTCGCCGACGTCGACAGCGGAAGGTTTCGGGAGCCGCCCAAGCAGACGCTCGGTGAATACCTGACGGAGACTTGGCTCGCCGAGAAGGCAGCCGACTACCGGGCTGGCTCGCTCGCTGGCCGGACGCTCGTTGACTACCGGGCGGGCGTGAAGAAGATCGTCGGCCTGTTCGGGGCCGTCCCGCTCGCATCGTTCGGCAAGCCTCAGGTTTCGGAACTTCGGCTTCTGCTCCTGGAGCGGTACACGCCGTCCGCCGCGCAGCGGGCACTGGACATCTTGTGCACTGCGATGGGGCGAGCCTACGCGCTGGATCTGCTCGCGGCTAATCCTGCCCTGGGCGTGAAGCGAGTCTACACGACGCGACCGAACACGGGCGTGCTCGACGTCGGGCAGGTCCGCCAGTTCCTGGCCGAGGCAGAGCGATATCGGGATGGACGTTACAGCGCGCTACTTCACGTTCTGCTGCTGGGCGGACTGCGGCCGGGCGAGGCTGTCGCGCTGCGCTGGGATGACCTTCAGGAGAACACGCTGCGGGTCGCGCGCGCGCTCACCAAGGACGATCGCGGGACCTGGGTCATCGGTCCGACCAAGACGAAGGAGACCCGCTTCGTCCTCTTGCCCGCGAGCGCCGTGGGGGCGCTGGAGATTCACAGGCGGCGGCAAAACGAAACCGCTGAGGAGGGAACGGTCGCCACCCGCGATCGGCTGATCTTTCCCAACATCTACGGCGGCCAGATGATGCTCGACCGGGCGCGGGACGCCTGGAAGGCGATCCTTAAGCGGGCCGGTCTACCTCCCCTGCGCCTGTACGACGCACGGCACACCTACGTGACGGCGCTCCTCCACCATGGCGTGGACGCGCGCACGGTGGCCGACCTTGCTGGACATCGCGATCCTGCGATGACGCTCCGACGGTACGCGCACGCGTTGCCCTCGTCGAAGCAGGGGGCCGCAGAGCGGCTGCAAGCGGCCCTCGGCACGGCTGTCCCGCAGCTCCGCTTGGCGTAATCCCGTCTCGGGGCAGGGTAGGGAAGCGGCACGGTGGGGTAGGCGCACGGGCACCAGCGCGTGCCTCTGCCCGACGGGCCGCCGATTGTTCGAGCGGTTCGGCAATCGAGTCGCGCGGCCTTGCCGCCCGTGAGTCGCCCCCCTCCCCCCCGGCCCCGCCCCGCCCGATGGCCCCTCCTCTTCCCGCTGAAGGGGGCCCCACACGGCACATGGCCAATATGCCAAACCTTGTTCCTCGTCGTCGCAGCACGATCCACAGGCGCAAGCTTCACGCGCAGCAGCAAGAGGTCGCGGACTTGCGCGGCTCAGCGGCCGCATGAGTAGCAACACGCGGGAACGGTGTTGACGTCCGGGACCGCGGGCGGCTCCTCAGGGCGTAGGTCCATGCTTGGCGGGAAGGGCGACAGTCTCCGCAGCGCGCGCGACGCTGCGCAGGTGTTCACGGATGGCGTCCCGACGCCTGCCGAAGTGCGCTTCTCGATGATGCGTCGGACAGAGCGCGGCGACGTTCTCTGGCGTGTCCGGGCCGTGCTCACTAAGTGGTACTATGTGATGCGTCTCCAAGAACGTCTCGCCCGACGCGGTCTCAAATCCGCGCTCCCCGCAGTACTCGCAGAACCCATCTGCGCGGCGAAGCGCCGCCCGGCGCACCTCAGCGCTTCGAACGTAAGCGGTGCCGGTGACGCTCCGTGTCTCGTTCGGATGCTCCTGCGTAGTCTCAACGTCGAACTGGTCGACCGTCGGCACTGCAGGGACGCCGCGCTTGAGAGTGAAGTCGCCCGACGTAGCGTTGTAGGATGCGACGCGCCACGCTACGGGATCGAGCATGCGCTTGCTCACCTTCGACGCCTGGGCTTCGCCAAGCTGACGTCGGCGGCCGTCACAAATGATGAGACGCACCGGCAATCTGTCCCTTGCCGCCAGCTGAACCGCGCGGTCGAACCGCTCTGCGCGCCTACGCCACACGGCGTCTGCGTCTCGCGCACCCTCGGAGTGATGCTCCGCCGCAGCGCGCATGTTGGCACTCAGCACGAGGACGCCTTCAACGTCTTCGATCTGATTGAGCCAGACGTTGAGCACGACCACTCGCCCCGTCTCGACGAACGCCCACTCGTAGCAGTACCGGGGGTTCGCGGCTGACGCTTTGCCTGCGTAGTTGCTCCAGTCTGACACGTCGACCCCCGCGCGCTGCACAAGGTCCATCACACGGAAGCGCTGAGACGGTCGCAGGGAAAGGAGCTCGGACATTAGACGAATCATGTGAAGGCTAAACCGCGATGCAACTCTCCAGGACGGGCCGCTCGGTGCCAGCCTTGGTGCGCGTGCATCGAGCCCAGTACATGCGGCCGGCAGACGCACCTTCCGTCGCCGCTATGCCTCATCCACGATCCCCTCCTCGCGCATTCTCGCCATGAAGCCCGGGCCTCGCTCCGTGAGGTGAGACCCGTCGTCCATGCGGAGTCCTTCCACGCCAGCCTCAATTCGGCAGCCGAACAACTCCTTGTGAAACTGCAGGCACCGACGACCAACACCCGTACCGCTTGGCGTTTCTAACTCCAAGTGCGTAACGCGGAAGAAGTCGAATGATGCGTTGTCGTCGACCTCGTAGCGATGGAGGCTAATGCTTCCCAGTTTCTCTGTTCCACAGGCGACCGTTATTAGCTCGCCATCATCGTCGATCGCGATCGTGTACGTCTTCCCGTCCTTTCCCTCGAACTCGGTGACGTTCATTGAATGGGGCCCTTTGATGAGATATGCCTGCGGAACCGGTGAGGCCCGCCTCGCTTGAATGTATTGTCGCTCGAAGTTGCGGAGACGGCTCCAGCGCCTCTTGGCCGTAGGGCACCCGTTCTAGCGCCGAGTCCAGTTGCACAGCATTTCAATCGGAGCGGCGCGGCCGTAGAGAGCGCCCCCACTCGGCCTTACCAAGTGGCAGTGCCAAGTCATACTCCCAGTTTGCGCCGAGCCATCCTCACCAGAGAGTCGTACGCATCGAGTACAGCATTCTCGTCCGCCGTCATGGCGTGTACAATCTTGTAGTACTGGCCGGGATCTCTTTCCTTCATCTCCGGCTGAAGGAACATGCGCTCCGCATCGTCAACCATATGCGTGTATCTCGCTACGCGCTCGATGTACTGCTCGACTGACGCTGATAGTTCAGCGCGAACACCTTCCAGATCGATGTCCAGAAACTCAAACGATGGATCGCGACACTCCTCCAGATAGACATGCAGTGGCTCAAGCTGGCTCCTGTGGAATACGTTGCCGGCTCGCGCACGGAGGTAGCTGATCACACCCTTGAACTGCAGAATTGCAGTAAGACGGGCGTACACCGCCCTGTCCTGATCCCGGTGCTCGGGGGCCGCAATAGGTCCGCCACTGACCTGCAGTCGCTCGTACCAGCGGTCACGATGGGCGATGAGCTCCGCCTCTGAGAACTTGCGCCCCTTGGGATGCTTGTGATCGTAGCTGCGCATATCAGCATGGCAGTCGAAACAGAGCGGGATGCAGTTCTCGAACGTATCCGGCCCGTCAGCTGAGCTCTGCCTGATATGATGAAGTTCGATCTTAATGCCGCAGTACTTGTGGCAGAGGGCACAGTGACGTCCGCACGCAACCAGCACACGGTCCGCGACATCTTTGGGGAATGACATCCGTCGATATTGTATCGTGGGTACGCCCGCCTCTCGGGTTGGGGCTCCGCGCCCACTAAGCGGTCGCGTAAGCACGCCGCCGGCCTGGAATGCCAGCTGCTGCTCCGCGTGGCACGGCGCAGCCGATGCGGCGTGAGCGCGAAGCTTTGCAGCCCTTCTTTGAGAACGGAAGTGGGCTGTCGCGCCTGCGCGGGCTTGCCACCTGCCCCACCATTCCGCGCTGCCGCTCGCCCCCTTCGACCCAGACGTGGACACGTTCGCTGACGGCGGCGGAGAGCAGGCTCGCTCCCGGTCGCTCCTTCTAGTCCTGTAGGCCGTAGAACTTCGTGATCCACAACGGGTTGTGCGTCGGCGGGAAGAACACCTGCTCCGCCTGCCCGACGAGCATCCGGTTCCCCGCGGCGGTCAGCGGCTGGTTGCCGAACAGCTGCTGTGGAGCACCCCGGCCCACGTAGCCGACGAGTCGCTCCCCCGGCGGTAGATCGAGTGCCCAGACCTCGGTCATGGCGTTCCACTCGGATGTGATCGCGAGAAGCTCACGCAGCATGTCGCGGATCGCGGCCTTCTTCTCCTTGGACTTGAAGAAGATGCGCGAGTAGGCGGTGTCGAGCCGATGCAGAAGGTCGGCGTCGAACCACCATTGGCCGCTGTACGCCGCGTTGGACGGCCCGACCACGCGGAGGAAGCGCCGCGGTCCGACGAACTCGGTGCGCTCGGCGGAGCCGCCCAAACCGGACTGCACCTGCCCTGCAATCTCTCGCGCGGCCTCGGCCGGCGTGCGATGCTGGTCGCGCAGCGCGAGCAGGTTGTGCGGCATGCTGTAGACCTTGAGGCACTCGGCCTCGATCTCGTCCCATACGGTCGACATCGTCCCCCGCGCGTCTGCGTGATGGGGTCACGGTTCGCGGGCCACATCGCCGCGCGGGAACCGGCATCGCACGTTATGCGCGATCGGCCGCTGCGCAAGCACACCTCATTGAAGCGCCGCCATCCGGGTTTGCGGACTGTTCCGACCCTCTTGGCCAACAGACCATCGCCGTCCGCATGCATTCAGCCGACGGCCGGCGTCACACGCGACGACCGGATCGGCCGCTAAAACAGGGCGTGACGCCCTGCCGACGCATGTGAGATTCATCGATCAGGGCGTGACGCCCTGCGTCCGCACGCGAGTTTCGAATCGTGGCCTTGCGTTCGGTGCGCCCGATCTTGGTGACCTCTATGCTGCATCATGTCACCCGCGCGCTCCTCCGCCATCACTCCGATTGGCGGCGGCGGGTGGGAGCAACAAGGGAATCACCTGTGTCGTACATCTCAACGAAGGAAGCGGCCGAGTTCCTCGGCCTCGCGCCTGGCACCTTGCGCAACTGGATCGCCGCGCGACGTGCCGATGCGCCGCCGCACCACAAGTTCGGGGCGCGTGTGCTGTACAGTATCGGCGAACTGCAGGCGTGGGCCGACGCTCAACGCGCTGGAAGCATCCTGCTCGATTCCACCCGCCGAACTACTCGGGCCGCATGATGCAGCAGCAGATGCCCAACCGAGGCGTGGACACGCTCCTCGATGGCGTCGCGTCGCGCTTCCGCCGGCACATGGTGCTGGCGGAGGCGCAGGCGGACGTGCTCGCGCTGTTCGTCGCCTCGACCTACCTCTACGAGGTGTTCGCCTTCACGCCGTACCTGCACGTGTTCTCGCCGGAGCGCGAGTGCGGCAAGTCGACGCTTCTCGACGTGCTGGAGGCGGTCGTCTGCAATCCGACGAAGGTTGACGGCATCTCGCCCGCTGCGCTCTTCCGCCTCATTGAGGCTCGCCGCCCGACGTTGCTCCTCGACGAGATGGACACGGTCTTCGGCAAGCGGGGCGGGCAGCGTGACTCGTCCGAGATGATCCGGCAAGTCCTCAACTCGGGATTCCAGCGCGGACGCACGATCTCGCGATGCCATGGCGACCAGCACGAGGTGAAGGAGTTCGCGACGTATTGCCCTAAGGTCATCGCCAGCATCGGGGAACTGCCCGAAACTGTCGCGTCGCGTTCCCTGCCGATCCGCCTGGAGCGCGCGGCAGCGGCCGAGCGGGCGGGTCTCCTGCGCGTGCGGGGCGACAGGATCATGGGTGAGTGCGCGCCGCTTCGGGACGGCCTTGCAGCATGGGCGGGGGCGAACCGTGAGACGCTCGCTGATGCCGACCCCGACGTACCCAGCGCGCTGGGTGCTCGACAAGCCGACATTTGCCGACCGCTGTTTGCGATTGCCGATGCGGCCGGCGGCAACTGGCTCACGCGAGCGCGCGCAGGGGTGCTCGCTTGCTTTGCCATCGCAGAGGCAGAGCGGCCAATGAGTGAAGGCGCGCAGCTGCTCGCCGACGTGGGCGACGCGTTCGTGTACTTCGGCGTTGAAGGCCGTCCCGCAACCGATCTCCCGTCGGAGCAGCTGCTTGCTCATCTGCGCGGGTTGGACGACCGTCCGTGGGGCGAGCACTCCTTCGGCCGCCCGATGTCCCTAAATCAGCTCGCGTCGATGCTCAGGCCATTTAGGGTGGCCCCCAAGCAGATACGAATCCCGGGGCTGGGGAAGACGCGCGGGTATCCTTTCGCGGCAGTCCTCGCGGCGCTACGCAAGTACGTCCCGGACTCCGCTGCCGTGCGAGCCGCGGTAGAAGCGCACGCTGATCAGCCACGGGCGGACGAGCGTAGCACGATTGAGGATGCGAGCGTCCGACTGCACCGCGACGCGGCCCGCGAGTCGACGCGGACGTCTCCAAGTGTCTCGACCGTCTCGCCTGTACCGGCTGTACCGTCCGTAGAGCAACTGGCGACGCCTCGGCGGTTCGAGGACGTCGATCCAGCGCGGATGATCGGCGAGGATGTGGTGTGGGGGGACGACGCACCGGACAAGGCCGCGTGAGCGCTGAACTCACCGAGCGGCTTGCCGTCGCGGTACTTCGGTGGGCCGTTGAGACAGGACTGACCCTCGTGCCGCATGGCGCGGGGGCGGTCCGGGTCCGCCCTCCACAGCTCGATGGGCACAGCGTTCCGTACTTCGTTCCCCCAGCGATCGCGAGCGCGTTCCGCGCGCCCGGCGTTCGCGCTACCGTCCGTCTCGCCCTCGACACCGCCCACAAGACACTCGCGGCCATCGCGCCGGACACGCGCCCGGTAGACGCGCCGCGGCTCCCCACCCGCATGGCGGCGGCGGCGCTAGGACTGCGACTGCTAGATGCCGACGGCTTGGAGTGGTTTGAAGAGCGGGCCGCCGTCTTGGAGTACGACGCAAAGCGCCCGCGCTGGCTTGCCGAGCTGGTGGCGGCGCAGGAGGTCGTGCGTCTCACCCTCGCTCGCGAAGCAGAGGCGGCGACGGGTTGCTCTCAGGAGTCAGACGCGTTCCCGAGCGCCGGCCGCGCCGCCGCGTAGCCGGAGGCTGGGTGACCGGGCCGCCGACTGTGGCTCCCATGGCTCCGGTCCTAGTACAGGTCAAGAGCCGCGCGCTCCTCCGCCGCGAGGACGCGGCTACGGAGCGCGCGCCGGGGGGCAGTCGCTGCCGCTCGCGCCTCCGGCGCTCGCTTCGCGACTACCCCCCGGACCGGGAGTGGAGTTCGGACTGGTGATCTGGTCGCGAGATCTCGCCGCGTTACTCCGTCAACTGTCTAAGAGCTGGCGGACTCCCGAGCTCCTAGCCAACGCGACACCGTTACACGGTGCCCTTGAGATTGCCCGCGCCTCGGCTCGCGGCATAGACGCGCATCAAGACGCGTCGGCGCAGATCGCGTAAATCGTCCCCGTACGGGCCACAATGCGTTGATTGTGGAAGGAAACCGTCCAACTCGCGGAACCCGAAGGAAACGAGGCATACGCCCAGCCGGGCGAGCTTCCATCGGGATCGTAGGCGTAGCCGCCCGACAGCACCCGCTTGCCCGCAGGACAGTCGATGCGCTGCGTCGATTGATCCGAAGGGATCGTGATCGCGCGGCTGACCACCATCCAGCCGGACAGGCCCCCGTTACCAGCGGGACCGGCCGGGCCCATCAGCCCCTGCGGACCCATTAGGCCTTGCGGCCCCTGAGGACCAGCTGGGCCACGGTCGCCCACCGGCCCCTGTGGCCCAGCGGGGCCGGCTGGACCCTGCTGGCCTTGTGCACCGGCAGCACCCTGCGGACCGACCGCGCCCACGGCTCCATCTGACCCGGGCGATCCGGGCGCGCCTACCGCCCCGGGCTGCCCCGGCTCACCGTCCTCACCTGCCGGACCGAGGGGACCCGCGGGTCCTTTGCATGACCCGACAACGGAGCTGGCGAGAACAAGGACACAAAGACTTGCGATACGACTGAGTGCGCTTCTTGAGACGGACATCGACTGAAGTAGATGCGAGACGACGTGCCGGGCGTAAACAGATGCCCAGCTCACACCCTCTGCTGTCGATTGAGCGCACAAAGAGGTAACGACGACTCCTCGGACGCGGTGGTGCGGTCTGCCGCAGCGTGCACGCTGCGGCGTGCGTTGCTGAAGCGGTACAGCTGGTACACCCGCTACCCGAGGCGTCGTCGCAATCAAGTGCGTAGCGGGACGCAGGACGGGCCCCAGCGCGACACGAGCACCGGTCGCCCGACGTGGCCACGCTTGGATCACGCCCTGCGGACGTCAGCGCACCTCCGAGTCGTGCACCCAACCCACGATGGTCTTGCCCCGGTGCTTAAGGCGGACGCGGTATCGAGTCACGTAGGGCCCTGAGGTACGCGTCTCAAGGATCGTGACCGTCGTGCCGACAGGCACCTCGGCGACGACATCCTCAGGCCGCCAGCTCTCGAAGCGGCGTGAGATGTCCACTCGCTGGGTCGCGCCCTCGGTTACGAGCCGCTTCGCGGTGCCGTTCGCCCGAGCCGGACTACCGGCGAAGTACGAGGGCTCAATCTCAACGACCACGCGCACCGGGCCTCGTTCGGCGGCCTTTCCCCACTCCCCAAAGGGGGCGATCACGGCACGACCCACCGACGGCTGTCCGTCCGTGCCCTCGTCCTGCCGATACGCGTACACCATGAGCGCGTCCGACCGCAGCTTCTTGTGCTGCTCACGAGCGACCCGCTCCAGCAAGGCATGCAGCTCCGGCCGAGCCTTCCCATACGGCACGCGTATGGCCACCACATGCCGGCGCATAGCGCCTGCAATCGGGTAGCTCTCGGGCTTCCCAACGAGGGTGTAGGCGTTCGCGGCCACCTGTGCGGGCGCGCCGCCCGCGCTGAGCATGAGACCCGCGACGAGTGCCCCAAACAGCGCGGAGCGGCAGGGCAGTCTGCGGCGTGCAGGTGCACTGGTGGTAGCCCTGCGCGATTGATCGTGCTGAGGGAGCCGGCAGTACTCGTTGGCAAGCAGCGGTCGAGGCATGCGGGCGGGCGACCTTGGGTTGGAGGCTAGCGAGCTCTTGCTTAAGAGTTGCAGTATACTCTTCGGCGCTCTAGCTGGTCCAGTCGAGTGACGTCGCCCCGCGGTATCGATGGAGAGAGGCCGCGCACGTGTCCCTACCGTCCGTTAAGCGCCTCGCATGGAGCTTCATCGCTGGTGGCAGGCCGCGCCGAACGAGCGCTATTGGTTGGAGATCACCCGCCGGCCCGACATTGGTCAGGGGCTCCGCGCGCCGCAGACCCGCGAGAACGGCACCGAGTTTTGGGGCTACTCGCTGTTGCGCGAGGTGCGGGACAGCGACGTCGTCTTTCACTACGACCAGAGCCAGGACGCGATCGTCGCGGTTTCCCGGGCGACGGGCGAGCCTTGGTCGGACGACATCATCTGGGCGGCGCGCGGCACCTCGGCGCGCCGGGCCGGCACCGCCCCACACACCCGCCCGGGCTGGCATCTCGGGCTGACGGACACCGTGGCGGTCAGTCCCTTAGTCTCGCGTGACGACCTCGCGGCACACGCGGGGCACCTAGCGGCGATTTACGCGGCCATCGTCACCGAACACGGCTCCCCCAGCTACGAGCCGTTCACCGTCTATGCGAGCGGCCGCAAGCTGACGCCAGCGCAGGCGTATCTGGCGAAGCTGCCGGCATCCGTAGTCGAGCTCTTCCCCCAGCTCGCACGCGCCGCTCGCACCTTTCCGACGCTCACGGAGCCCGCTCCTCGGACCGCGGTTCCGCACGCCAACCAGGTCGCTACGCTTGATACTCCCTACCGCGAGGCGGATGAGGAGGCGGCGGTTGCCGCACGAGACCCCTTCGCGGTCGACCCGGCGATAGTTGAGCGCGGGCTTCTTGGGCACGCACGCACTCAAAACGCTCTCGCTCGGTACGTAGCGGAACACGGAGGCACGCCGCGATCGCCGGGCCCAGGGGAGCCCCCGTTTGACGTGGCGTGGCAATGGGACGGCGTCGACTACGTCGCGGAGGTGAAGAGCTTGACCGCCAGCAATGAGGAGCGACAGCTGCGCCTCGGGCTCGGACAGGTACTTCGATATCGCCATCTGCTGTCCACCCGCGGCAAGCAGGTGGTCGCGGTGCTCGCTGTCGAGAAGAAGCCGTGTGATGACAGCTGGGCAGCCTTATGCCGCGACCTGGATGTCGTACTCTGCTGGCCAGAATCGTTTTCCTCTTCGTGGCACCGCGTGAGGGCAGAACAGCTAGTACCCGCGGTGCGACGGGCGAAAGCGCGTCCGTGAGGTGCAGGTCAGCACCAGTGAAATGCGCGGTGCCTTCGCCTTGGATGCGAAGCGCCGACGCCGCCCTTGACGACTGCCGGGGCGACGATGCGGCGTGGGCCCCGAGTGCCGACTGCGCCGGACGAACATGCCGTGCTTCGCCCCTCCGTGGATGCTACCGCTTGAGCTCGTGGTGACGGAATCGGCGGGCACCCGTCAGCTCAACGGGATGGCGGGACGCCATAGAGGAAGCGCAACTGATCCTCGCCAGCGGATCTCATTCGCTCCGCGATGTCGTGCATCGGATAGCCGACTTGATACGCATCGTTGGTAACCTCAGCGTAGTAGCTCGGCTTGCGCGAGTCTCGCAACGCTTGCGCAATCGACGGGTCTTCATCGCGACTAAACACCCATCGCTGGGCAGCGGCGATAGTACGGCGGCGAACGCTGCGGGCGAAACGTTCGGTGAGTAGCTGATCTTCGTCCGCCACGTACCGTGCGACGAGTACCACATGCGCGGGCGACAGCGGCAGGGTCGCCTCGAACGTGGGATCCGACCAGCCGCCGCCGAGCTCGTACTCACCTATGTGCTTCCCGCGTCGAGCGCAGACGACGGGCATATCGCTTGTGACGAGGTGGACGTCGGCAGGTACGGTGATGACTCGCCACTCGAACTGTCTCATGTAGACGGTCAGTCTTTCGGCGGCCCGCATGCTCCTCGGCAACCAGTCGTTAGTGATGTTCTTGATGACAGACAGACCGAGGAGCAGGCGCTCCGTCTCGGGAAGATCAGCTTGAGACAGAGGCCGGCCTCTTGCCTCCTCAAGCAACTTCCGAAACTGCGCGCCGGGCGCGAGAGCCTCGCGCACCGTGGTGAGTGCGCCAAGTTGTCCGAGCCAACGCATAGCATCACGCTCTGCAGGGGTTCGGAGGAGCTGATGCGCCACGAACCGGAAGAGAATTAGGCGGTCCTCCTCGGAGAACGCATTCAGTGACGGGGTAAGCCCCACTGACGCGCCGTAGACCAGGCGGTTCCGAACCGCTGCAAACGGACCTTCAATTTGGTCAGCGAAAAATCGCTCGGCCGCATCGCTCCGTTGACCGTCTTTATCCCTTCGGATGTATAGGTCTTTCTCCCGTGCGGCGTCCACCGGACGCTGCTGCAACGGGCTCGCCGGGTCGTCTCGGCGATAGGCCCACAGCGTTCCCTCCTTTGCGCCTCGTGCAGCGAAGGCGGCCAAGTAGCTCGCCGGCACGTAGTGGTTTTTGCGCCGTAGCGGATCACGCGGGTTGCCCATTAGCTCGATCCGATTTGTTGTGCGCACCGGCGCAGGTACCTGGCGTCCGGTCTTCTATGCCACCCCTCTCCAGCCTGCGACTCGGCCTCCTGCGCCGCGTTGCCAGCGCGCGTAACCGAGCCACTAGCCCCGCTCCGGCACGCTCGCGCCTCTTCCACCTCAATCACGTACGCACGCAACGTCGAGAGAGGACGTGGTGGCGCATTCGCTCACCGTATTCAATACGGGCCAGCGCGAGAGATCATAGCGGACGTGGAAAACGCGCGATCGCATGTCTTGGCTTGGACCAGGCAACGGCGAATCGCCTTGCTGCATTGGTCACGAAGGCGTTCTGGTTAGCACTCGCCCGCTCTTGCGGCGCGAGCTCCAGCGCGCGACGATCATCACGAATCGTCTCTCGCAGTTGGTGTCGATGCTGACAGACTCAAGGTTTCCCCGAGTTCAGGATCCACCGAAGTCGCCCAGGTGAATTCGCGGATCCTTAGCTCGGCGTATGGAGTCCTCGACCTGATCCAGCAACACCTCGTCCGCGAGTTCGTCGGTCGAGAGAGCGCGCCCGCCGTTATCTGGCTCCCATCGCAGGACGCGGTCGCGTTCATAGACGGGGCGGTAGGACACCCGTGACAATGGCTGCCGATTGTCCACATACCCCTGCATACCGGGTAGCAGTTGACGATAGGGCCACGTGGATACCAGCAAGCAGCTTCCTTCGGTCGAATTGGCGAATGGACGCTCGAAGAACCCGACCGTTGACCGACGGGGCCCACTTAGCACTACGCGCCTCTCGTCCGAGCCAGCCCCTAGACCTAGTTCCGGATGCAGACTGGCGATCCGCTTGGCATCGTGAGTCAGCTTTGCGAACAACCGCTCAACCTCCGTGCGCAGGAGCTGGAGTCCTGCGCCGTAGCGCATGAACTCTTCGCGGTCGCGATCATCCTGCTCCGCGCGCGCTAGCCGCAAACTCTTCTCTACAGCAGTCTCGGGGCGCCTGTCCGCTCCTAGACGCTCCGCGTGCGCGCGAATCGCGCCTACGACCTCATCGAACGGGTACCTCGGATACTCCAAGTACCCATAATGATCGTGGTACCACGTTGGGAGCTCCGCCTCGTCAAGCTTGACAAGGAGGACACCGCGCCAGCGGGTCTTGAGGCCGCGATTCTGAATCGCTTGCTCTTCCAGGTGCGTGTAATCGGATTCTCCCCACCCCTCTCGGTGCAGGATTACCGCTAGTCGCGCATCTCGCGCAAAGGTGTCGGTGAAGGTCTCGACTAGGTTCGTGCCAGCGAGTTCCTGTTGGCGACGCGTGAAGACGAATACCCTCAGCGGGGCAAGGGCGTCCGCCAGCTGCTGCGCGAGCGGCGCATCAATGGCGCGCAGCGATATGGCGACGTCGTACCTGTACTCTCCGGGATCGCGCTCAGTCATTGGGCCGATGGGAAAGGGTTCCCTGTGCGCCATACATGTTGGCAGTCGGGCAGGCAGTCGGCCTGGCGCTCATCGGCGCTAGAACGCCGCCACCGGCAGCCATGCGCTCACGGCCCGTCGTCGGGCTCGTCTGAGCGGGGATAAGCTTACGCGCCGGGAACTGGCGATGCACCTTCGATCGCTGTGCCCGCACTTGGCTCACTCTAGCTTGGGCAGCCCGTCGCCATCACAGGCGTTGCCGTCGCGATCGAGCGCCAACGACCGTCCTAGCAGATCGGTAGGGGCAGAACCCGCGGGACAGACGCGAAGGTGCTGCCATTCGTCTGGCTAGCGGGCGTGCGCGAGCCTCCGCGCCGCGGCGGGCGATCGGCCAGCGACTGTGCCGAGCGGCCGGACAGGGATGTACGACGTGATCCAAGTGAAGACCACGTACGTGCGGCCGGGGCGTGCCGACCGGGTGGAAGGTGGCATTCGACAATGCTGCGAGCTGCGCGGCAGTAAGGGTGTGCCGCATGGGGGAACAGCCAGACGCTGCAAGCGCGCTCTCCGCGGACCCGCCCGATCGCTTGGCGAGCCGGGAGCGGGGAGTGCGGTTGATCATATCGCGCGTGCGCGCGGGCGGACGCCGCTGCGCACGGACGTGGCGGCTACATCGATCCACGAGGGGGCTGTTGGCACATCAAGCGGCACACCAAGGCGCGATGGTGCGAGCTTGCGTGGCAATGTTGAGGCTCTTAGAGTGCCCCGCTCACCGCTCATGCTGCGGTGTCAGTTGGCTTGCTAAAGTCCTGCCGCTCACTGATCTACGCGTCACCTACCTGCGCGAGGGCGGGGTGCGCGACCTGCCCGGCGGCGGCGTCGAGTACGACCGCATCCGCAGCGCGGGCGACCTGTGGACGTACCAGATCGGGATCTCGGTGGGCGGGCGCTGACGCCGCGGCGGACCTGAGACGGCGGCGGGGCTGCGGGGCTGCGGACGGCGGACTGCGGATCTCGATCCCGCGTGCCCGCAGGTTCGCGGCGGGCCCGAACTGCCAAGAGCAGCAGGGATGAACGTCCGAGAAGTGCTGATGAACGTCCGATGGCTCCATGTGGTGCGACGATCGTCGCCGCCGCACGGAGCCATCCGATTTTCATCCGACGCTATCAGATTCTCATCCCTGCTGCCGTTCGAGTCCGGCGCGCGGACGCAGGACTGAGAAGGCAGAACCCGCAGCCCGCAGTCCGCAGCGTCCGACGTCTCAGTCGTCGGCCCCGCGCCGGCGCTCCCGCTTCTTGTCCGACTGCTTCCGCTTCTCGTCTAGCCGCTTCGCCTTGGCGGCCCGCGACGGCTTCGTGGCGCGGCGCACCTTCGGCACCACCAGCGCGGCGCGCACCATGTTGGCGAGGCGCGCCTCGGCGGCGTCGCGGTTCTGGCGCTGGCTGCGGTGCTCGCTCGCGACGACGCGGATCGTTCCCTCGGCGTCCAGCCGCGGCGCGAGGCGCTCCAGCAGCCGCTCGCGCTGCGCGTCGCTCGGCGCGCGCGAGGTGCGCACGTTCCACCGCAGCTCGATGCGCGTGCTCGACGTGTTGACGTGCTGCCCGCCCGGTCCGCCCGCGCGCGTCGCCTTCACGTCCAGCTCCGCGCGCGGGATGACGAAGTTCGGGCCGACCACCAGCGCGTCGTCGCCCTCGTCGGGCGTCGGGAGCACCGGCGCGCTCACGCGCCCCCCTCCGCGGTCTGGCGGGCGATGCGGTCGCAGCCGAGCGTCGCGAGGCGACCGGCGACGCGATCGGGCGCGGTGAGCGCCGCCTCGTTCTCGGGCGCCGCGAACACGGCCAGGTACTCGTTGGCGGCAGTGCTGTGGAAGCTGATCTGCCGATAGCCCATCGCCTCCAGCTCGCAGCGCAGCAGCGCCGGGGGCGTCCCGTGCTGGTTCGTCGGGCGCGTCGTGTCGAGGATGCCGATGCGCGCGCCCGGCCGCAGCGACGGCCAGAGGTTGTACAACAGGCCGAACGGCTGCTCGATCTCGTGGTACATGTGGATGAGCAGCGCCACGTCGACCGCGTCGCGCGGCAGCCGCGGATCGTGCGGCTCGCCGAGGGTGAGCACGACGTTCGGCTGCGGCGTGGCGCGCAGGCGGCGCTGCAGCAGCCGCAGGTAGTCGGCCTCGATGTCCTCCGCCCACACGCTGCCGCCCGGCGCCACGCGCTCGGCGACGCGCACGGAGTAGTAGCCGTCGCCGGCGCCGACGTCGGCGACGTTGGTCCCGGGGCCGACCTTCAGCAGGTCGAGCACCTGCCGCGCCTCGCCCGCGTCGTCGCGCGACTCCTCGCTCGACCAGCGCGGCGCGACGATGTCGGAGACGGGGCGGCTCGGGGTGGGGAAGCGGTCGGCCGCGGCGCCGCGCGGGCCGCGCGGGGTGATGCTGTCGGCGGCCGCGGTCGTGTCGCCGTCGATGCGCGCGGCGGGCGCGGAGTCCGACTTCCCGGCGGGCGCAGCGCCGCCGCCGCGGCAGCCCGCGGCCGCGAGCAGGAGGGCCGCCGCGATCGCGAGCGGGCGGGGGAGGCGTGCGGTCGTCGCGGTCGTCATGCGCCGGGTGCGCGGTGCGGGCCGAAGGCGTGCGCGTGCGCCGCGCCCGCGCGGTGGACGCGCACGGCGGCGACGCGGCGGCCGTCCATCGCCACGACTTCGAGCTCGCCGCCCGGGAAGGTCGCCCGGTCGCCGACGCGGGGCAGCCGGCCGATCGCGCTGAAGGTGTAGCCGCCGAGCGTCGTCCAGTCGCCGTCGGGGATCGGGACGCTGTAGTCGGAGCGCACGTCGACGAGCGACATCGAGCCCGCGAGCTCCAGCACGCCGTCGAACTCGAACGCCTGGCGCTCGCGCAGGTCGTACTCGTCGTTGATGTCGCCGATGACCTCCTCGACGAGGTCCTCCATCGTGACGATGCCGGCGGTGCCGCCGTACTCGTCGAGCACCACGGCGAGGTGCGCGCGCGTGCGGCGCAGGTCGTCCAGCACGCGCTCGGCGGCGCGCGTCGACGGGACGTAGGCGGGCTCGCGCAGGTAGTCCTCCAGGCGGAACGGGGGCGCGTCGTCGTCGCGCAGCCAGAGATCCTTGGCGAGGAAGACGCCGACGACGTCGTCGAGCGTCTCGCGATAGACCGGGTAGCGCGAGTACCGCTCGCTGCGCAGCACCGCCCAGACCTCCTCCTCCGTGGCGTCGATGTCGAGCGCGACGACCTCGGTGCGCGGGCGCATGACGTCGTACGCGCGCTTCTCGTGGAAGTCGAACACGCCGGCGAGCATCGCGGAGTCGCTCTCGTCGAGCGTGCCGTGCGCGCGCGCCTGCATCACGAGGAGGCGCAGCTCCTCGGGCGAGTGCACGTGCTCGCCCTCGCCGACGGGGCGGATGCCGAACGGCCGCAGCACGGCGTTGCCGGCGGCGTTCAGCACCGAGATGAACGGCTTCATGAGCCGCGAGAACAGGATGAGCGGCCGCGCGATGTGGCGGCTCACCGCCTCGGGGGTGGCGAGGGCCAGCGACTTGGGCGCGAGCTCGCCGAGCACGATGTGGAGGAAGGTGATGATCGCGAAGGCGACCGCGATGGCCGCGCCGCTGTGCGCGGCCGCGCTCGCGCCGGGGCCGTGGTCGCCGATGCCGACGATCGCCAGCCCGCGGTCGATGAGCGACGCGAGCGCCGGCTCGCCGATCCAGCCGAGGGCGAGCGAGGCGAGCGTGATGCCGAGCTGGGTCCCCGAGATGTACCGGTCGAGGTGCTCCTGCGCGCCCTGGACGACCCGCGCCTTGGCGTCACCCTCGGCGGCCATCTGGTCGATCTTCGAGCGCCGCGCCGCCACGAGGGCGAACTCGGCGGCGACGAAGAAGCCGTTGAGCATCACGAGGACGAGCACCGCCCCGAGGCGCAGCCCGATCCCGCCCAACGACAACGCGTCATCCGACGCCACCGCGTAACCCTCCCGTGCCTGGTTCGTCCTGCCGCTGAGCGCTCTCGCAAAATGCGAGACCCCCGCGCTTGCATGCCGCCCGCCGCGGGCGCCCGAACGGGCCCCGGCGGCCCTCCCGGCAATCTGCACCACGGCGCGGCGGCCTGCCGGCGGATGCGCCGCCCGCCGCCCCCGCCGTGCGCCAGACGCCGAAATCTACCGACCTCACGCGACAGGTCACGCTCGAGCCGCGTACCGTGCTGCGCTGGGCGCACGCCGGCCGCCTCGTGGTCGTGACCGCGCTCTTCCTGGCGGCGGTGTTCGCCTGGGAGCGCGCCGGCCGCGAGGACACGCGCGTCGTCGCCGTCGCGTTCGCCCTCGGCGCCGCCTGGACGGCCGGCGCCTGGTGGCGCGTGGAGGTGCTGCGCCGCCCGGCTGGACGGCTCCTGCTCGCCGCCCAGACGGCGGTCGACCTGCTGCTCGCCACGGCCGCGGTGCACGTGACCGGCGGGGCGAGCTCGCAGTTCACCCCCGTCTACATCCTCGTCGTCGCCGTCGCCGCGCTGCTGCTGCCGGCCGGCGGCGGGCTCGCGGCCGCGCTCGCGGCGGCGGCGCTCTATGGCGCGGACGTCCGCTGGCTGCGCCCGGGCGGCACCACGCTCGGCCTCGTGCTCCAGGCGAGCGTGTTCGGGATCGTGGCGCTGGGCGCGGGCTACGTCGGCGCGCGCCTGCGGCAGGCGGGCGCCGGCGGCGAGCGGCTGGCCGCGGCGCTGGCCCGCGCCCGCGTCGAGGCGACGGACATCCTGCGCAACATCCGCAGCGGGATCGTCACGGTGGACGCGCAGGGGCGGCTGCTCTTCGCCAATCCCGCGGCCTCCACGCTCCTTCAGATCGACCTCGCGTCGCGCCTCGGCCGACCGGTGCTCGACGAGATCGGGCAGGTCGCGCCGGTGCTGGCCGACGTGCTGTTCCGCGCCGCCGCGCGCGGCGAGCGGACGACGCGCGCCGAGGGGAGCGTCCGCACGGGCGACCTGACGGCGCTCATCGGCGTGACGACCACCGTCTCGGACGGCGCGGCGGCGGAGGGCGCGCCCGCGCCGGGCACCGGCACCGCCATCTTCTCCGACATCACGAGCAGCAAGCGGCTCGAGGCGCTGCACCTCCGCGCGCAGCGGCTGGAGGCGGTGGCGGAGCTGAGCGCGTCGCTCGCCCACGAGATCAAGAACCCGCTGGCGTCCATCCGCAGCGCGGTCGAGCAGCTCGCGCGCCTCTCTACGCGCGGCATCGCGGGCGCGCTCGACGACGAGGACGCCGACGACGTGCGCACGCTCTCGGGGCTGACGGTGCGCGAGAGCGACCGCCTGAGCCGCCTCCTCTCCGAGTTCCTCGACTTCGCGCGCGCGCGCGTGACGCGCGTCGAGCGCGTGGACGCCGGCGCGGTGACGCGCGAGGCCGGACGGCTCGCGGCCGCGCACCCGGCCGCCGAGCAGGTGCGCGTCCACGTCTCGGTGCCCGACGACGCGCCGGGAGTCGACGGCGATCCGGAGTTGCTGCATCGCGCCCTGTTCAACCTCGCGCTCAACGCCGTGCAGGCGACGGCCGCCGCGCATCCGCAGGGCGGGGGGCGCGTGCGGCTGGAGGTCCAGGCGCCCGACCCCGAGGAGCTGCCGGGCGGCCTCTCGTTCCCCGAGGGCGCGGTGGCGATCCACGTCTCGGACGACGGCGCGGGCATCGATCCCGAGCTGCTCGACCGCCTCTTCGACCCGTTCTTCACGACGCGGCGCGATGGGAGCGGGCTGGGGCTCGCCGTCGTACAGCGCGCCGTCGAGGCGCACCGCGGCGTCGTGCTCGTGGAGGGAGGCGGGAAGGGGGCCGGTGCGCGCTTCACCGTGCTGCTGCCGCGCGCCGCCACCCACACGGATGCGTCCGCGCCGTCGCTCACGCCGGCGGGCGCGCTGCGCGCGGTCGCGTGACGAAGGTGGCGCGCGGCTGCGGCGCCGGGGAACGGCCGCTCGGCACGTGCCTGGGAGCGGTTCGGCAGGCCCGCGGCGCGCTCGTGGTCCCGACTCGCCGATCGACGAGCCACGCCCTCGCCCCGCAGCCGGCGGCCGAGCCGCCCCACCCACGCCCGTTCCTCCGGAACGCCATGACCACCGCATGACCACCGCACTCAAGCCGAACGTCCTCGTCGTCGACGACGAGACGTCGATCCTCGACTCGGTCCGCATCCTCCTCAAGGGCGAGGGCTTCACGCCGCACGTCGCGCACGGCGGCCGCGCGGGGCTGGAGGCGCTGGCCACGATGCGTCCGGACATCGTCATCAGCGACGTGCGCATGCCCGGGGTGGACGGGCTGCAGCTGCTCGCGGCCGCGCGCGCGCAGGACCCGACGCTCCCGGTGGTGCTCATGACCGCGCAGGCGACGCTGCAGAGCGCCATCCAGGCGGTCAACGACGGCGCGTTCTACTACCTCCAGAAGCCGTTCCGCAACGACGAGCTGGTGGCGATCGTGCGGCGCGCCGCCGAGACGCGGTCGCTGCGCGTCGAGAACCAGCGGCTGACGCAGGAGATCAGGCGGCGCGACCGGGGCGGCGTGGTCGCACCCGCGGGCGCGGCCCGCGCGTGGCGCGAGGCGCTGCGCATGGCCGAGACGGTCGCGCCCACCGACAGCACGGTGCTCGTCACCGGCGAGAGCGGCACCGGCAAGGAGGTCGTCGCGCGCTGGATCCACGAGCGCTCGGCGCGCGCCGAGGCGACGTTCGCGTCCATCAACTGCGGCGCGCTCCCCGAGTCGCTGCTCGAGTCGGAGCTCTTCGGGCACACGAAGGGCTCGTTCACCGGCGCGGTGAAGGACAAGCAGGGGCTCTTCGCGGCGGCCGGCGGCGGCACCTTCTTCCTCGACGAGATCGGCGAGACCACGCCCGCCACGCAGGTGAAGCTCCTGCGCGTGCTGCAGCAGCGCGAGGTGATCCCCGTCGGCGCGACGGAGCCGGTGTCGATCGACGTGCGGCTCGTCGCGGCGACGAACCGCGACCTGGAGGAGGAGGTGCGGCGCGGCACCTTCCGCGGGGACCTGTACTACCGGCTGAACGTCATCGCCATCCACCTGCCGCCGCTGCGCGAGCGCCGCGACGACGTCCCGCTGCTCGCCGACTCCTTCCTGCGACGCTCGGCGCGGCTGCGCGGCGAGGAGCCGAAGACGCTCGCCCCGGCCGCGCTCGACGCGCTGGTGGCGTACCAGTGGCCCGGCAACGTGCGCGAGCTGGAGAACGCGATGGAGCGCGCCGTCATCCTGACGCCCGGCGACGTCATCGCGCCGACCGCGCTGCCGGAGAAGATCACCGCGCGTCGCGTCGAGCCGCTCGTCACCGAGCGCACGCCGGTCTCGCCGACGCTCGAGGCCATCGAGCGCGCCTACGTCTGCTGGGTCCTGCAGAACGAGGGCGGCAACAAGTCGCGCGCCGCCGAGGTGCTCGGCATCGACCCGTCGACGCTGTATCGGAAGCTGGCGCGGTACGGCGTGGAAGCCTGAGCCCAGTCGGCGAACGGTAGATCTCCGCGCAGCGGCGGGGCTGCGGGGCTGCGGGGCTGCGGAACGAGCGCGCGGGATATCCCGAGGCGCAGTTCCGCAGCCCCGCAGCCCCGCCGTGTTTCTGTCTCCGCGTGCGAGGCGCCGCGACGTCGTCACACCGCGGGCCGTGTTCGTTTCGCGTGCGGGCGAGGCTCCGGCGCGCACGTGCCACGAGGCAAGGCACGATGCGTCGCGCACGCTCTCGCACAGTGCATGGCGTCGTGCAAAACGCGAGGTGCGGAACGCCGAGCGGCGGTGCGGCGGAATGATGCAAGTGGTTGTGGTGGTGGCGCTTATGGTGTCGTGCCGAACGCGGCACGGCCGCTGCCAAATGCGACGGCGTGAATCGGTCGCGGGATGCGGCACGGCTCGCGGCACGATGCGAGACACGGCGCACGAACGACGAGAACGGGCACTCAAGTCCACCACGGGCGCCGCCGATATCACCACTCGATCCGTCACGCTCGAACGTCCCCCGCACTACCTGCTCGTCCCCCCCTCAACACCGGAGTAGCGCGTCATGCGTACGAACAACCGCAAGGGTTTCTCGCTCATCGAGCTCCTGATCGTCGTCGTGATCATCGGCATCCTGGCCGCGATCGCGATCCCGAAGTTCGCGAACACGAAGGAGAAGGCGTACATCGCGCAGATGAAGTCCGATCTGAAGAACCTCGCCTCGGCGCAGGAGTCGTACTTCGCGGACAAGAACACGTACGCCGCCACCGGCGACATCCAGAACGCGCCTTACGGCTGGACGGTGTCGGGTGGCGCGCAGGTCGCGCCGACCGTCACGGGTGGCGCGGCTGGCTGGAGCGGCCTCCTGGTCGACGCCCGCGTCACGAGCGGCACGAAGAACTGCGCCATCTACGGCGGCTCGGGCCCGAAGCCGGCCGGCATGAGCGCCAACGCGCCCGAGGGCGTGGTCGAGTGCTGGTAAGCCGCGGCTGACGCTGCACGTTGGACGCGCATGGGGCGGTCTCCTCCGGGAGGCCGCCCCATCGCGCATCGTGGCCGAGCGGTTTCCGATCGCCGCGCTGGGTCGTCCATGGTTCGGCGCCATGACATCCGCCCCGCTCCCTCCGCGACCCGCCGACCCCGGCACCGACGCCCCAGCGCGCGCGCTGCCGCGCGCGCGTCTGGCCGCGCGCGCCGCCGCGATGGCCGGAACGGTCGGCGCCGCGACCGCGCTCGCCGGCGTCGCAGCGGCGCAGGGCGGACTGTCGCCGCTCCTCGTCGCGGCCGCGAGCGCCGCCATCGGCGGGGGCGTGGCGTGGGCGTGGGTGCGGCAGCGCGTGGAACGGCCGCTCGCGCGCGTGGCCGCCGCCGTGGGCGACGACGCGCCGCATGCCGACGTCGAGGCGCTCGCCACCCGGGCCGGCGAACTCGCCGAGCGGCTGCAGGCGGGTGAGGCGCGCCGCGCGCGCGTCGAGAAGCTGGCGACCGTCGGCCGCATGGCCGCCGGCATCGCGCACGAGGTGGGGAACCCGCTGGCCGCGATCAACGGCTACGCCCACCTGCTGCGGCTGCGCACGGCCAGTCAGCCGGACGCCGCGCCGGTGCTCGACGCGCTCGAGCGCGAGAGCGCGCGCATAGATCGCATCGTGCGCGGGCTGCTCGACTTCGCGCGTCCGCGCCGCATCACGCCGGCGAGCGTCAGCGTCAACGCGGTGATCCAGGGGGCGGTCGCCCTGCTCGCCGATCAGGGCGTCCTCCGTCGGCTCTCCGTGCAGTCGACCCTCGCCGATCCGACGCCCGCGGTGTTCGCCGAGCGGCACGAGCTGGAGCAGGTGATCGTCAACCTGCTGCTGAACGCCGCCGATGCGATGGAGGGCGGGCCCGGCACGATCGCGCTCATCACGCGTGAGGTCGCGGTCGAGGAGCTGGGGCAGGGCGCCCGCCGCCGCGCGGGCGACGCGCCCGAGCGCTTCGCGCCGCCGCGACGCAACCGCCGCGTCACCGAGTGGCTCTCGGGCACGGTGCAGGCGCCACGCGCGGTCGCGCAGATCGTCGTCGCCGACTCGGGGCCGGGCATCCCGGCCGAGGACTGGGAGCGCGTCTTCGACCCGTTCTACACGACGAAGGACGCGGGGCGCGGCACGGGACTGGGCCTCGCGATCGTCGCGCGCACCGTCGACCAGCTGGGCGGCGCGGTGTGGGTGCAGCGCGCGCGCGAGGGCGGCGCAGCGTTCGTGATCCTGCTGCCCACGGCCGACGCGTACGAGTCGCGGACGATGCCGGCCATCGACGCCGCGCCAGCCGAGGAGCAGCTCGACCTCCTGCTGCGCCGCTGACGCGGCGGCGCGTCTGCGGCGCCATGCGCCGCAACGCGCTCGCGTGATCGCCGTCCGCACCACGGGCCGCCGTACCGTGCGGCCATGGCACCGACGGTCCGCAGACTCCGAACGCCCACGCGACGCTCACCGCGCGTGCGCCGCGGCGACACGATCGTCGAGGCGCTGGTCGCCCTCCTCCTGCTGAGCGTCGGCGCGCTCGCGCTGGTCGGCCTCACCGTGACGATCTCGCGCGACGAGCGGCGCGCGGCGCTGCGCCGCCATGCCTCCGAGCGGCTCGAAGCGCGGATGGTGGAGTGGAGCTCGGCGCCGTGCGTCGACGATGCGGGCGGCACGACGGCCGGCGGTCTCGCGGAGGGCTGGTCCTTCCGCGTCGGCGCGGACTCGGTGCTCGTGCTGCGCGACACCGTGCGCGCGGAGCACGAGCCGGCCGCGGTGGAGGCGTCGCTGGTGGCCGCGCGCGGGTGCGAGCCGTGATCGCGCGCCCCACACGCCACCTCCGCGCGGGCTTCACGCTCCCCGGGCTCCTCGTCGGCCTCGGGCTGTCGGTGCTCGTGGTCGGGCTGCTGGGAAGCCAGATGGTCGCGCTCATCCGGCACGCGCACCGACTGCACGCGCGCGAGCAGGCGCGGGCCCAGCTCACGCAGGCCGCGGCCGTGCTCTCCGCCGAGCTGCGCGACGCGGTCGCGTCGCCCTCGACGACCGACCCCGGCGACCTGCTGCTGGTCGTCGACAGCGCGGTGGAGGTGCGTGCGCCGATCGGCGGCGGAGTCGCCTGCGCGGTGGGCGCCGATGCCGTGGAGATGCTCGACGCGGTCGCCTCGGGCGCGCCACCGGTGTCGTGGTGGAACGACGCGCCCGACGTCGGCGACGTGGTGCACCTGCACGACGACGGGCCGCAGCCCACGTGGCGCGACGATGCCTGGCATGCACGCGTCGTCACCGCGATCGAGCACGGGCTCGGCGTCTGCGCCGCCGGGCCGTTCGCCGTGTGGCGCGGCGCGGGCGCACACCTGCGGCTCCGCCTCGCGGGCGCACCGCTTCCTCCCACGATGGTCGCGGGCGCCCCGGTCCGCGTGACCCGTCGCCGCCGGTACGTGCACTACCGCGCGGGCGACGGCGCGTGGCAGCTCGGACAGCGCGAGTGGACGGGCGCCGCGGGGACGCTGCAGCCGGTCGCCGGGCCGCTGGGCACGCGCGCGGCAGCGGGACTGGTGGTGCGCGCGCTCGACGTGTCGGGTGGCCCGGTCGGCCCGCTCTCCGCCGTGACCGCGGCGCGCCTTGAGATCGGCCTCGCGGTCGAGCACGCGTTTCCCGAACGGCGGTGGCGCGACTCGGCGACCGTGCGCGTTCCGCTCGACACCGGTGGTGCGCCATGAGCCGCGCGGCACGATCCGTTGGCCTCACGACGCACTCCCGGACACGGCGCTCCCGTGCGCGACGCGGCGCGGCGCTCCCGGTCGCCCTCGTGTTGCTGGTCGTGGGCAGCGCGCTCGCACTCGGCAGCGCGACGGCGATGCGCGGCAGCGTCCGTGCGAGTCGCGCCCCCGCGGCGATGCTGCAGGCCCGCGCGACGGCGGACGCGGCGATCGCGTCCACGCTCGCGCGCTGGCGGAGCGAGTGGAGCATGGCGCTCCCGCGTGGCAGCGCATGGCGCGGCGACGTCGCGACTCCGGCCGGTCCCGCTGCGGTCACGGTGCTGCGCCTCGACGTGCACCGCTACCTCGTCAGCGCGGAGTCGCACGCGCGGACCGGCGCGCCCGGCGCGGATTCGGCGGCGGTGCGCCGCGTGGGGCAGTTCGTGCGGCTCCATCGCGTCCTCATCGAGCCGCCGGCCGCGCTGACGTCCGGCGGCCCCGTCGTCGCGCCCTCCGGTGCGCTCGTGCGCGGCGCCGACGTCGCACCGACGGGGTGGGACTGTCCCCTCGCGGACGCGTCGGCCGCCGACCTCGCCGTCGCCCACCCGATCGACTCCGCCGACGTCGCGTCGGGCGTGCTCGCCACGCCGACGGTGCTGGAGACCGCGGCCGCGCGCGACGATGCCACGTACGAGCAGTTCGGCGACGAGACGTGGGACGCGCTCACCGCGCGCGCGCACGTCGTGGTGCCGACGGGTGGTGCGTACTCGCCGACGCCGCGCGAGCAGGGTGGCGCGTGCGTCGTCGACGCGGGCAGCTGGGGCGAGCCACGCCGCGGCGTCGGCGCGACCTCCTGCGCGAACTCCGCGCCCGTCGTGCACGTGCGCGGGGCCGGTGTCACGCGACTCGTCGGTCCGGCGCGCATGCAGGGCATGCTGCTCGTCGACGGCGATCTCGAGGTCGAGGGCGACGTGGAGATCGCGGGCGTCGTGCTCGTGCGCGGTGCGCTGCGCGCGCCGAGTGCCGCGATGCGCGTGACCGGTGCGCTGCTCGTGCGTCAGCGCGCGTCCGCGACGGGGGCTCCGCATGCGATCGTGCTGGGGCCCGCGAGCGTTGTGCAGCGCTCGTCGTGCGTCGTCGCGGCCGTCACGCTGGCGGCCTCTCGTGTCATGCGCCTAGGCAGACGGGGAGGGTTCACCGTCACGCGGTAGGCCACGACGTGACGGATCGCACGCCGCTGCCGTTACCCCCGATGCGCTCCGCTCGTGTTGAGCGCGTGAAGCGGCCGACGCGGGTTCCACGGCGCGCGATCACCTCGATTCTCTCATCGGTCACTCAGTCATGCGCATCTTCGGTCGGAGCAGACAGACCGTCGGTCTCGACATCGGATCCGGCCTCGTGAAGGCCGCCGTCGTCGACCACTCGGGGCCCGTGCCCGAGCTGACGCGCGTCGTCGTCACGCCGCTCGCGGACGACGCCATCGTCGAGGGCGAGGTGATGGACCCGGCGCTCGTCGCCGACGCGGTGCGCGAGACGCTCGCTGCGGCCGCCGAGCACGCGAAGCACGTCGTCGTCGCCATCGGCGGGCGCGACGTGATCGTGAAGCGCATCCGCATGGAGCGCGTGAAGGAGTCGGCCGCGCGCGAGTTGATCCGCTGGGAGGCGGAGCAGCACGTGCCGTTCGACATGGACTCGGTGCAGCTCGACTTCCAGATCCTGGATCCCGCCGGCGAGGCGCCCGAGATGAGCGTGCTGCTCGTCGCCGCCAAGCGCGAGCTGGTCGAGGCGAAGATGCGCCTCCTCGAGGACGCCGGCGCGAAGGCGCGCGTCGTCGACGTCGACGCCTTCGCGCTGCACAACGCCTTCGAGACGAGCTATCCCGACGCGCTCACCGGCGTCGTCGCGCTGGCGAACGTCGGTCACGAGGTCACGAACGTCAACATCCTCGAGGAGGGCGTGCCGGTGCTGACGCGCGACCTCGCCGCCGGCACGCGCCGCGTGCGCGAGGACCTGCAGCGCGACCTGCAGCTCTCCGCGCGCGACGCCGAGCGGGTGCTGCAGGGCATCGGCGACGCGGGCGGCGCGACGACGGCCGCGCTGGGCGCCATCGTCGCCCGGCACGCGCAGGACGTCGCCGTCGGCGTCGAGCGCGCGGCCGCGTTCCTCGAGAGCGCCTCGCGCACCGCGGGCCCGCTGCGCGCCCTCTACCTGTGCGGCGGCGGCGCGCGCATCCCCGGGCTCGCGCAGGCGGTCGCCACGCAGCTCCGCGTGACGGTCGAGGTCGCGCAGCCGCTCGGCGGCATCATGGTGCGCGACGGCGCCTTCGACGGCTTGGACGCCGACGCGGTCGCGCCGCTGCTCATGCTCCCCCTCGGCCTCGCCCTGCGGAAGGTCGCGTGACCGCGCCGCGCCCCGCCCACTCCGGAGCCGCCCGATGATCATCGAGGTCAACCTCCTCCCCGGCCGCCAGGCCTCGCAGCGCGGCAGCGCGCCGAGCCTCGGCGCGCTCGCCGATCGCCTGCGCGGCGCCGTCGCGGACCGCTACCTCGCCGCCGCGGTCGTCATGCTGATCGGCACCGCGGGCGCCGTCGGCGCGATGCACGTCTTGCAGACCAAGGACGCCGAGCAGCTCGCCGAGCGCGAGACGGTCGCCGTGAGCGACTCGACGCGGCTCTCGAGCGTCATCAGGGATCGCAAGCAGGCGCTCGCCGAGCGCGACTCGGTGGAGCGGCAGCTCGCGATCATCGCCGCGATCGACAGCAATCGCTACGTCTGGGCGCACGTCCTGGACGAGGTCAGCCAGAGCCTGCCCGCGTACACCTGGCTCACGAAGGTGAACCAGGTCAGCGCGCCGCCGGTGCCCGCCGCCGCACGCCAGGCGGCGAGCGACAGCGCCAAGAAGGGCGTCACGCCCGCGGACAGCGCGGCCGCCGCGGCGCCGCAGGGCGGGGTGAAGTTCCGCGTCGTCGGCCAGACGGTCGACATCCAGGCGCTCACGACCTTCATGCGCGACCTCGAGTCGTCGCCGTTCGTGCAGCGCGTGCAGCTCGCGAAGTCCGAGGCGGTCATCGTCGACGGCCGCGACGTCACCGAGTTCACGCTCGACGGCGAGTTCGAGTCGCCGGCGCGCGGGCTCGTGCGGACGCGTACGACCACCGTTCCGCTGCGCTGAGGAGAGAGCCGTGCCGCTGCTCCCGACCGATCGGAAGGACCAGACGAAGCTCGCCGTGGCGGTGCTCGCGGGCGTCGTCGGTGTCTACTACTACCTGTATCCGTACAGCACGCGCGAGATCGAGCTCGCCGACACGCGGGCGCGCGTCGAGCGGCTGGAGTCGACCAACGAGCGCGCGATGCGCGAGCTGAAGCGCGGCACCGCGAAGACGCTCCGCGCGCAGGCCGCGCAGTCGCGCGCCACGCTCGGCGTGCTGCGGCAGCTGGTGCCGGCCGCGCACGAGGTGCCCGCGGTGCTCGAGGAGGTCTCGACGGCCGCGCGCCGCGCGGGGCTCGAGCTCGGGGGCGTGCAGCCCGAGCCGGTCATCGGCGGCGACCAGTTCGACACGCACCGCTACAAGGTGACCGTCGTCGGCAGCTACCACGCGCTGACCGAGTTCCTCGCCAACGTCGGCTCGCTCCCGCGCATCGTGGCGCCGGTGACGTTCACCCTCGTGACCGCGCAGCCGACCGGCGGCCCGACCACGCGGGCGGGCTCCGCCGCCTCGCCGACCGTGCAGCCGCTCATGGCGACGGTGACGCTCCAGACCTACGTGGCGCACGCGGCGCCGAGCGGCGCCTCGCGCGCCGGAGAGGTGCTTCCGTGACCCTGTCTCCCCACGCGCGACGCCTGGCCCTGCTGGGCACCGCGCTCGCGCTCACCCTCACCTCCGCGGGCTGGCTGTTCTTCGGCACGCACGTGGAAGAGGAGCCGGTGGTCGCCGCCGCGCCCCGCGCCGCTGCGGCCGCGCCGAGCGCCGCGCGGAAGGTCGCTCCGTCCGCCGCCCCGGTGACCGCACCGGCGACGACGAAGCGGGTCGGCGCCGAGCGCGCGGACAGCGCCGACTCCGCCGCCGCGGCCGACGAGGCGCCCGCGCCCGTGCGCGCCGTCGCTCGCCGCGACACCACGCCGACGACGGCCACGATCGAGCGCGAGGTGTTCGCCTACGCGTCGAGCGGCCGCCGCGACCCGTTCCGCGCGCTCATCGCGACGTCGGTCATCCGCCCGATGCCGTCCGAGCTGCGCCTCGTCGCCGTCGTCTACGATCCGCGCGGCGCCGGCTCGGTGGCGATCCTGCGCGACTCGACGACCCGCAAGCAGCATCGCGTCCGCCCCGGCCAGCTGCTCGGCCGCATGCGCGTGGCGCAGATCCGACCCAAGCACGTCGTGTTCACGATCGAGGAGCTCGGCTTCAGCCGCCAGGAGATCCTGGGGCTCAAGGATTCTACTGCCACGAGGCTGCCATGAGGGGCGTCGGCTCCCTGCTCACCGCCGCGGTCACCGCCGCGTCGCCCGCGTTCGCGTCCGCTCCGGCGACGACCGAGCGCGCCCCCGTCACGCCGCTCGCCGCCGTGCGCGCGATGGCGCTCCCGCGCCTCGTGACCAACCCGATCGCGCGCCCCACCGATGATGCCCGCGCCGCCGTCACCGGCGTCAGCGTGGTCGCCGAGGAGTCGGCGGCGGCGGCCGTCCTGATCCGCGTCGACCGCGGCGTCGAGGTGCAGGACTTCGTCCTCGACGGCCCGCGGCGCGTGGTGCTCGACATCAGCGGCGCGACGCTCGCCGTCGCCGGCGGATCGCGCTACGACGGCACCTCGCGCGGCGGCGTGCGCAACGTCCGTCTGGCGCAGTTCCGCGCCGGCGTCGTGCGCGTCGTCGTGGAGCTCGACGGTCCGCGCACCTACCGCGTGGAGCGCACCGACGGCGCGGTCCGGCTGGTCGTGCAGGGCGCGAGCGGCGCCGCCTTCGCTCCCTGGCAGGCCGGGCGCGCCGCCGACGTGGCGCGCCAGGCGGTCGAGCCGGCCGAGTCGACGGAGGTCGTCGAGCAGCCGCCGCGTGGTGCCGCCCGCCGCGAGGCCGCGCGCCCGGTCGCGACGCCGTCCGCCGTGCGCGCGGAGTCGCGCGAGACCGCCCGCGAGACCAGCAGCGCGGCCCGCGAGACGCCAGCCGCCGAATCGCCCGCGCCGCGACAGCTCGCGGCGCGCGAGTCCGGTGCGCGCGAGACGGCGGCCCGCGACGCGGCGCGCCTGACGGTGACGTATCAGGACGCCGACATCCGCGACGTCGTCGCCGCGTTCGCCGCCTTCTCCGGCCGCACGATCATCGTCGGCAAGGAAGTCACCGGCAACATCACCGCGGAGATCAAGGACCAGCCGTGGGACGTCGCGCTGCGCGCGCTCCTGCGCTCGCAGGGCCTCGCGCTGAGCGAGGACGCCGCGAACGGCATCATCACGGTCGACAGCTACAAGAACCTCGCGAACAACCGCGCCACCGAGCCGATCGCGACACGGATCGTCGACATCAACTACGCCAAGGCCGACTCGCTCGTCCCGCTGATCCAGACGCTGCTCTCGCGCGAGTGCGCGCCCGGCGACGTGACGGCGGCCGCCGCGGCGGCGGCGGCGCAGAACCCGGGGCAGGGAGGCAGCACCTCGCAGCAGAGCGGGCCGCAGGGCGTGCCGCGCGGCTGCGTCGTCCGCGGCGCGGTGACGGCGGATCACTCGACGAACAAGCTGCTCATCAGCGACGTCCCGACGAACCTTCCCGAGATCATCGCCCGCGTGCGCGAGCTCGACGTGCGCACGCCGCAGGTCGCGATCAAGGCGAAGATCCTGTTCGTCAACCGCACGGGCCTCGAGGACATCGGCGTCTCGTACGACCTCGGCACCGGCACGCAGCAGTTCTTCCAGCAGCTCGTGCAGCGCATCGATCCGTCGACGCGCAAGCCGATCGACACGAACGGCGACGGCGTGCCGGACGGCCTCGGCGGCGGCACGCCCTTCCCCGGCGACCGCATCGCGCTCGGTGGCAACGCGCTCTCCGCGCTCGCCAACGCGAACACGGCGCTGCAGCCGTCCGCGCTCAACCTCATCTACTCGGCGACCATCGGCCGCTTCCAGCTCACGTCGTTCGTCAACGCGCTGCAGCAGAGCGAGCTGGCCGACGTGCAGTCGGAGCCGAGCATCGTCACGCTGAACAACCGGCCGGCCGAGATCTTCGTCGGTCAGCAGGTGCCGATCCGCGTCATCGACGCCAGCTCGGGCAGCGGATTCGGGAACAACGCGCCGCGCGCCACCGTGCGGCTGGAGGAGGCGGGCATCCGGCTCAACGTCATCCCGCAGGTGACGAACAACCGCCGCATCGTCCTCGACGTGAGCGCCGAGAACTCCGACGCGCAGCTGTCGTCGACCGACGTCGGCGTCGTGTTCAACCGCCAGCGCGCGCAGAACCGCGTCCTCGTCGGCGACGGCGAGACGGCGGCGATCGGCGGCCTGACGGTGACCAAGAGCTTCACCGTGAAGACGGGCATCCCGTTCCTCGTCGACCTCCCGCTCGTCGGCCGCCTGTTCGGCCAGACGCGCACGGAGGAGCGCAAGCAGGACCTGCTGATCCTCGTGACGCCGCACATCCTGGACGAGGGCGAGCCCGCCCCGATCCCGGCGCCGCGTCGCTGACCGGAGAGATCACGTCATGGCGACGACCCACATCCTGACGCGCGCGGCCCGCATGGCCGGCGCGCTCGCCCTCGGCGGCACGCTGGCGGCCTGCGGCGACGCGGGCTCCGCGGTCCTGACCGGCGGCACCGAAGCCGACCGCACGCCGCCCGCCCTCGCGGTCGCGCCGGCGGCCATCGGGACCGGCAACGACTCGACGGTCGCGGTGCAGGTGACCGCGCGCGACAACCTCGGCCTGCGGCGCATCCGCGTCGTCGCGACCCAGCGCCTCCCCGCCGGTCGCGACACGACCTTCGTCGGGCTCGACACCTCCTTCAGCAGCGCCGTTACCGACTTCGTGCAGACGGTGCAGTTCCGCGTGCCGCTCGGCACCCCGGCGGGCACGCAGGTCACCGTCACCGGCGGCGCCTCGGACGGCGCAGGCAACGCGTCGCCCGACGTCTCGGTGCGCGTCGCCACCGGCAACCTCGAGCCGCCGCGCGCGCGCCTCACCGCGCCGCAGCCCGGCTCGCTCTTCGTCATCGGCAAGTCGGGCGTCATCTCGCTCAGCGCCGCCGCGCGTCTCAAGGTCCGCCGCGTCGGCTTCACGGCGACCGGCCCGGGCTTCTCGTTCGCCGACTCGACGAGCTTCGCCGAGCCGCTGCGCGACTCGGTCGCCGTGCTCGACACCGTCACGGTCCCGGCGACCGCGCAGACCGGCGTCCTCACGGTCACCCCGTTCGTCGTCGATTCGCTCGGCCAGCGCGCCACCGGCGTCCCGGTGTCGTTCGCCGTGCAGCCGATCACCGCCGTCAACAGCACGCCGGTGGTGCGCTCGGGCGTCACCCGTCGCGTCGAGGTCCAGGACACGGTGCGCGTCTCCGCGACCGACCCGACCGGCATTCGCGTGCTCGGCTACGAGGTGGTCGACACGGTCTCGCGCCGCGTCATCGTCGCCGACTCGACGCTCCTCTCCGGCCAGCTGACGGTCGCCGAGACGACCTTCACCTTCCGGATCCCGGTCGCGTCGCTGCCGACGCCCGTCTACGTCCGCGCGTTCGCCACCAACATGGCGCAGCGCCGCGCGTACACGAAGCTCGGCTCGGGCGCCGACCGCGTCGACTCGGTGCTCGTCGTCTCCGGCTCCACGCGGCCGCTGCGCAACGGCGGCCTGATCGCCGACGGCGTGTACGCGCCGCGCTACGACCGGCTCTATCTCACGAACATCGATCGCAACCAGGTCGAGGTGTTCAGCCTCGCCAGCCAGCGCTTCGAGGACGCGATCGTCGTCGGCTCGCGCCCCTGGGGCATCGTCGGCTGGCCGCGCAACCGCCGCGGCGTCATGGGCGACACGCTCCTCGTCGCCAACTCCGGCGGCACGAACGTCAGCTACGTGCAGATCGGCGGGCAGGGCAGCGGCACCGAGGTCTATCGCTATCCGCTGCCGAACATCATCGCCTACTCGGTGACCAGCGAGCTGTCGGCCACCACGGGCGAGATCATCCGCACGCGCACGGTCTACGACTTCAGCGACCGCCCGCAGTTCCTCGCGGCGACCTGCGAGACGAGCAGCACCGCGAGCGACGCGTGCGGCGACGTGATCCTCACCTACTCGACGACGCCGACGCCCGGGCAGACGATCCCCTTCCAGAAGAAGGGCACGGTTCGGTGGGAGAACCTGACCCGCTGCACCTCGCATCTCTTCTACGAGCACGCGATCGGCACCGATTCGCGGCGCGCCGACACCCTCGAGGTCGAGCGCTACGCCGCGCACCCCTCGTACCGACTGCCCAGCACCTGCATGCAGCCGGAGGAGATGACGACGCTCGTGCCCTTCCTGCAGTGGGCGCGCTCCTTCTCGGGCGACTCGATGCTCTACAGCGTCCAGTTCCGCGTGGACCAGCTGGGCTTCCGCGACACCACCTTCGTCCGCAACTCGGGCAGCTTCGCCCGCGCCATCATCGGCGAGGGTGGGTCGGTGCTCGGCAGCCGAGCGGTCGGCTACGACGCGAATCCCGGGCTGGCGCCGGGCATCATGTTCCGCGGGCAGCCGTGGTACCTCGACACCCCGGTGCAGGACCTGGGCATCTCGAGACCGCGCGACGTCTCGGACTTCATCGCCAACACCTTCTCGACGGTGAAGGGGGTGGCCATCAACTTCGACGGCGCGCTCTCGGCCATCCGCGGCGACTCGACCTACCTGATCGACCAGCAGCTGCGCCTGCAGGGCCTGCTGCAGACGTCGAGCGGCCCGAACGCCGGCTTCGACTTCCATCCGCTCAACGAGGGGTCCGGCAGCACGACCACCGACATCCGGCGCCGGCTGGCCTTCTCGGCCTCGATGACGCCGCAGATCGAGGTGTACGACAGCTACTGCTACCAGAAGCTGGGCACGATCGAGGTGCGCGACCCCATCGTCGGGCCGATCAAGGCCTCGCTCCGCCCGAACGGCCAGATCGTCCTCGTCGGCGCCTCCGCGCGCGGCGTGGTGGTGATCCCGCTCGAGCGCGACTTCACCTCGGGCTGCACGCCCCAGTCGTTCCAGCGCCGCTAGCGCGGCGGTCCGGCCGCACCCGGCTGGCGACACCCGACGGCGTCGGTCCCCTCCCGGACCGGCGCCGTCGCCGTTGAGGCTGCTTGGCGGCGATCGGGGGTGGCGCCCGGCGCGCCCTCGTTACTTTGCTTCCCTCGCCCCACCCGCCGGACCCCTCCCACCCGCCGCATGTCCGCCCTCCGCTTCACCACCGCCGGCGAATCGCACGGCCCCGCCCTCGTCGCCGTCCTGGAGGGCGTGCCCGCCGGGCTCCCCCTGCTCGCCGAGCACGTGGACGCGGACCTGGCGCGCCGGCAGCAGGGGTACGGGCGCGGACGGCGGATGCAGATCGAGACCGACCGGGTGGAGTTCCTGAGCGGCGTCCGCGCCGGCGAGACGCTCGGCGGCCCGATCGCGATGCTCGTCCGCAACGCCGACTGGAAGAACTGGGTCGACGTCATGGACCCGGCGCCGCGCGAGACCGATCCCGACCCGCGGCGCCGCGCGCTCACCCGCGTCCGCCCCGGCCACGCCGACCTCACCGGCGTGCTCAAGTACGAGCGCGCCGACGCCCGGGACATCCTGGAGCGTGCCTCCGCCCGCGAGACGACGATGCGCGTCGCGGTCGGCGCCGTCTGCCGGCGCCTGCTCGCCGAGCTGGGCGTCCGGATCGGGAGCCACGTCGTGCATCTGGGTGGGATCGACTGCGAGCCCGCCGAGCTCCCGGAGGAGCTGAACGCCGCCTCCGACGCATCCCCGGTCCGCGTCCTCGATCCGTCCGCCGAGCAGGCCATGATCGCCCGGATCGACGAGGCCAAGCGGGCGGGGAACACGCTCGGCGGCATCGTCGAGGTCGTCGCGACGGGGCTCCCGGTCGGTCTGGGCTCGCACGTCGCCTGGGACCGCAAGCTCGACGGACGGCTCGGCCAGGCCATGCTCTCGATCCCCGCCGTGAAGGGCGTCGAGGTCGGGCTCGGCTTCGAGGCGGCGCGGCGGAGCGGCGCCGAGGTGCACGACGAGATCACGCTCGCGCCGGGGCGGACCCGCGCCGGGAACGTGCGCCGGCTGACCAACCGGGCCGGTGGGCTCGAGGGCGGCATGACGAACGGCGAGCCGCTGCTCGTCCGCGTCGCCATGAAGCCGATCAGCACCCTGATGCGCCCGCTCCAGACGATCGACGTCCGTTCCGCCGAGCCGGCCGCCGCGGCCGCGGAACGGAGCGACGTCACGGCCGTGCCCGCCATGGGCGTGATCGCCGAGGCCATGGCCGCCTTCGTCCTCGCGCAGGCGGTGCTGGAGAAGTTCGGCAGCGATTCGCTCGTCGAGCTCCGCCGCAACGTCGAAGGCTATCTGGCCCAGGTGCGGGCGCGGCTTCCCGAGTCCGCCCTTCCGGGCGAGGCGGCCGGCGGCGTGCCGGACGCGTGAGCCGGCGCCACGTGATCCTCGTCGGGCTCCCGGGCGCGGGGAAGAGCACGGTCGGCCCGCTCGTGGGCGCCGCCCTGGCGCGCCCGTTCCTCGACTTCGACGTCGAGCTCGCCCGGCGCGTGGGCGCCTCCGTTCCCGAGCAGTTCGCCCGCGACGGCGAGGCGGCCTTCCGCGCGCGCGAGGCCGAGCTCTCCCGCGAGCTGGCGGGCGCGCCCGGGATGGTGCTCGCGCCCGGCGGCGGCTGGATGACGAATGTGGAGGCGGCGGCACCTTTGCGGCCGGCGGGGCGTATCATCTACCTGCGGACGACGCCGGCGGCCGCGCTCGCCCGGTTGGGAGCGGGGGTCGCCGACCGCCCGCTGCTCGCCGTGGCGGACGATCCGCTCGCGGCGCTCTCGGCCCTCCTCGCCCGCCGGTCGGCGGGCTACGAGTCGGCCGATCTCATGGTGGACACGGACGGGCTCGCCCCGTCCGACGTCGCCGCCCGGGTGGTGACGCTCGTGCGGGCGGCCGAGGGGGAGGGATGACGGACCGCGACGACCCGGCGCCCGAGGCGCTGGGAGCGGTGCTCGAGGAGCTGCGGCAGCGCTTCGGCGACGCCGCGGACCTCCGTGCCGATCTGCGGGCGGTCCGCGTCTATCTGGCGGCGCGCGGGTACGACGCGCGTCGGATCGAGGCCGTGGTGGCCGCGTTCGTGGGCGATCGTGAGGTCGGGGGGGGCGAGTCGCCCGCCGGCGCCGCCGCTCCCGACCCGGAGCTCGCCCCGGCCGAGGCGGCGCCGGCGCCCCCGCGCCCCGCGCCGGTGCGCATGCCCGCCGCCCACGAGCGGGCGCGCTTCTCCAGCGAGGCGTGGGGGTACCTGATCCAACGCAGGGCGGCGGCCGGCTGGTCGGTCGCCGAGCTCGAACACGTGATCGAGCGAGCGCTCGTTCAAATAGATGGACGCATCGCGGCCGACGACCTCCGCGCGCTGATCGACGGCGTGTTCGGGGGGCCGGCCGAGTCCACGACGGTACACTAGGGCCATGGCGACCAAGAAGGCAGCGACGAAGAAGACGACGGCCAAGCGGGCGACCGCCGCCGCAGGCGCGCGCCCGACGCGCGCCCGGGCGGCCGACCCGGCCGAGCACGAGGAGCCGACCCCGCCGGGGACGACCTCGCTCGTCATCGTCGAGTCTCCGGCGAAGGCGAAGACGATCGGCAAGTACCTCGGCCGCGGCTACAAGGTGCGCGCGACCGTGGGCCACATCATGGACCTGCCCGAGAAGAAGCTGGGCGTCGATGTGGACCACGGCTTCGACGTGCAGCTCGAGCCGATCGCCGGAAAGGAGAAGACGATCGCGGAGCTGAAGAGCGCGGCCAAGGACGCGAAGGAGATTTTCGTCGCGACCGACCCGGACCGCGAGGGCGAGGCGATCGCCGCGCACGTCGCGGACCTCATCACGCCCAAGCGCGGGCCCAAGCCCATCATCCGCCGCGTCCTCTTCCACGAGATCACGAAGGAGGGGATCGCGCGGGCCATGGAGCACCCGGGCGACATCGACACCGGCAAGGTGGACGCGCAGCAGGCGCGCCGCGTGCTCGATCGCCTCGTGGGCTACAAGGCCAGCCCGGTGCTCTGGAAGACGGTGAAGAAGGGGCTCTCCGCCGGCCGCGTGCAGACGGTGGCGCTCCGCCTCATCGTCGAGCGCGAGCGCGAGATCCGCGCGTTCGTGCCGGTCGAGTACTGGTCGATCACGGCGCAGCTCGAGAAGGGGGGGCAGCAGTTCCAGGCCAAGCTGCACCACGTCGACGGCAAGAAGCCGGAGATCGGCGACCAGGCGCAGGCCGAGGCGATCCTCGCCGACGTGCAGGGCCGCGAGATCTTCCCGGTGACCGACGTCAAGCGCCGCGAGCGCCGCAAGAACCCGCAGGCGCCGTTCACGACCTCCACGCTGCAGCAGGAGGGCGCGAAGAAGCTCGGCTTCGGCTCCAAGCGCACCATGCGCCTCGCGCAGGACCTGTACGAGGGCATCGACCTCGGCCCCGAGGGCGCGGTCGGCCTCATCACGTACATGCGTACCGACTCGACGCGCGTGGCGGAGAGCGCGGCGACGGCGGCGCAGGACCACCTGCGCACGCTGTTCGGCGCGGACTACCTCGCGCCGGGGCTGCAGCTCTACGGCAGCACGAAGCAGACGAACGCGCAGGACGCGCACGAGGGCATCCGGCCGACGGATCCCACGCGCCGCCCGGAGCTCGTGCGCAAGTACCTCTCGGCCGACCAGCTGAAGCTGTACGAGCTGGTGTGGAAGCGCTTCATGGCGTCGCAGATGGCGCCCGCGGTGTTCGACACGACCACCGTCGACTTCGAGCTGCGCCCCGAGAGCGGCGCGGCGTACAAGTCGGGCGTCGCCTCGTACGCGTTCCGCGCCACCGGCAGCGTCGTGAAGTTCCAGGGCTTCCTCGCGCTCTATCGCGAGGCGCGCGAGGAGGGCGATTCGGTCGGGCTCGAGGACGAGCAGGCGCTGCCCGCGATGGAGCAGGGCGAGCAGGTGCCCGTGCGCGAGATCGTCCCGCAGCAGCACTTCACGCAGCCGCCGCCGCGCTTCTCCGAGGCGTCGCTCGTCAAGGAGCTGGAGCGGCTCGGCATCGGCCGCCCGTCGACGTACGCGTCGATCATCAGCGTGCTCGCCGATCGCCGCTACGTCCTGCTCGAGCAGCGCCGCTTCTTCCCGACCGCGCTCGGCGAGACGGTCGAGAAGGTGATGGTCAAGAAGTTCCCGGCCATCTTCGACGTGCAGTTCACCTCCACCATGGAGGGCGAGCTGGATCGCGTCGAGGGCGGGAGCGTGAACTGGCGCACCGCGCTGCAGGACTTCTGGGGGCCGTTCTCCGAGGAGCTGCACGACCGCGACCTCGACACGCTCATCGCCGAGGCGCACGACCTCTCCGCGCTCGAGACGGAGCGGTGCAAGGACTGCGGCGGCAAGCTGGTGCCGAAGGCGGGCTTCTTCGGCCCGTTCGTCGCCTGCGAGCACCACCCGAAGAACTGCAAGTACACGCGGCCGATCGCGGGCGAGCGCAAGCCGCCCGTCGTCACCGAGTACGCCTGCCCCGAGTGCGGGGAGCCGATGTACCTGCGCCAGGGCAAGAGCGGCGACTTCCTCGGCTGCAGCAAGTTCCCGAAGTGCCGCGGCACGCGCGCCATGCCGACGGGCGTGAAGTGCCCGAAGGACGGCGGCGACATCTCGCAGCGCAAGTCGAAGGCGCGCGGCAAGATCTTCTACGGGTGCGAGAACTACCCGACGTGCGACTTCGTCGTGTGGGACAAGCCGGTGAAGGACGTCTGCCCCGAGTGCGGCTACGAGGGCGCGGAGGCGAAGCAGAACAAGACGCGCGGCGCCTACCGGAAGTGCCTCAAGTGCCAGAACGAGTGGGACGTCGCGGAGCCGGTGGAGCAGGGCGCCGAGGAGCCGGTGGCGGTCTGACCGCTGCGGGTCGCCGGTGACGAGCGAGGGGGCGCCGACCGGTTTGGTCGGCGCCCCCTCGCTCGTCACGCGGGCCGGCCCCCGATCAGGGCAGCTGCAGCTCCTGCCCCGGGTGGATCATGTCGGGGTTCGGGATCGCGGCGCGGTTCGCCTCGTGGATCTTCTTCCACTGCGCCGCGTCGCCGTAGACCTCCTTCGCGATCTTCGACAGCGAGTCGCCGGCCTTCACGGTGTAGGTGCGGCCGCCCGACGCGTCGCCGGCGCGCGTCGCCTGGTCGGCGAAGCCGCTGTTCACCTGCAGGCTCACCTGCGCGTCGGCGGCGACCCCGCGGATCGCCTGCTGCGCGCGGTCGCGGTCGGCCTCGGTTCCCACGGTGCCGCGGACCTGGGAGCCGCTGACCTGCAGGCCGAAGACGTTGATGCCCTGGCGCTGCAGCGCCGCGGCGATGTCGGATTGGGTGGTCATGCTGCCCTCCGGAGGTGTGGCGTGGCGGGTGTCCTGTCGCCCGGCGCGGGTGTGGCGCGCCCGGGAGCGTCGCGCGCGGCCAGGCCGCGCGTGGGACCGCCCGCCGTTGCAAAGGTCGGTCCGGTCCGCCGGGCGCCGAGGTCGCCGCGGAAGCCAACGATCGCCGCCTCTCGCGTGTCGAAACCCCGCGTCGCGGGACGATTCGATCTTTCGCCGGGGCGCGCCGAGTTGCATCGTAGCGCCCGCAGCACGCCGCGCCGTCGCGGCTCCCGTCCGCCGCGCCCACTCCCGCCATGCGCATCCCCCGCTCCCGCCCCCTCCTCGCGACGCTGGGCGTCGCCATCGTGGCCGCCATCGGACTCGTCGCCTGGCGCTCGGTCGGCGCGGCGAAGCCCGAGACCGATCCCCTCGTCGTCGCCGTCAAGGAGGGCGACTTCAAGGTCACCGTGACCACCACCGGCGAGCTGCGCGCCGTGAAGTCGGTGCAGATCCAGGGGCCGGCCGGGCTGCAGCAGGCGCAGATCTACCAGCTGAAGATCGCGTCGCTCGTGCCCGAGGGCACGGTCGTGAAGGCGGGCGACATGGTCGCGGAGCTCGATCGGGGGGCCGCCGCGACGAAGCTCAACGAGGTCTCGCTGAACGTCCAGAAGGCCGAGGCGCAGTACACGCAGGCGCAGCTCGACTCGACGCTCAACCTCTCCAAGGCGCGCGAGGATCTCCGCACGATGGAGTTCGCGCTCGAGGAGAAGCGCATCGCCAAGGAGCAGGCGCAGTACGAGGCGCCGAGCGTGCGCCGCCAGGCCGAGATCGACCTGCAGAAGGCGGAGCGCGCCCTCGCGCAGGCGAAGCGCGACTACGCGACCAAGACGCAGCAGGCGATCGCCAAGATGCGCGAGGTGGGCGCGGAGCTGGAGCGCCACAAGAACTCGCTCAAGACCATCCAGGACGTCGTCGGCGGCTTCACGATCAAGGCGCCGGCGCCTGGCATGGTGATCTACGCCAAGGAGTGGAACGGGCGGAAGAAGGTCGTGGGCTCGCAGATCAACGCGTGGGAGCCGACGGTCGCCACGCTGCCCGACCTCTCGCAGATGGAGTCGATCACCTACGTCAACGAGATCGACGTCCGGAAGCTCGCGGTCGGGCAGGAGGTCAAGCTCTCGCTCGATTCCGATCCGTCCAAGGTGCTCACCGGCAAGGTGACCGCGGTGGCCAACGTCGGCGAGCAGCGCCCGAACACCGACGCCAAGGTCTTCGAGGTGAAGGTGCAGGTGACGCAGTCCGACACGACGCTGCGGCCGGGCATGACGACCTCGAACGCGGTGCAGACCGCCGTCGTGAAGAAGGCGCGCTTCATCCCGCTCGAGGCGGTGCAGGCGGACAGCGGCCGCACCTTCGTCTTCCGGCGGCGTGGCGGCAGCGTCGTGCGCCAGGAGATCGAGACGGGGCTGATGAACGACAACGAGGTGATCGTCGCGCGCGGCCTCGAGCCTGGTGACGAGGTGCTGCTCGCGGCGCCGGCGGAGGTGGCCTCGATCGCCACGGTCGGGCTGCCCGGCCGTCCGAAGTCGACGGCGCCCGCCAAGCCGTCGGACAGCGCGCAGCGCTCGACCCCCGTACCGGTCGTGCCGGCCGCGCCGGCGGCACCGACGGCGCCGGCCGCCGCGCCCGCCGCCAAGGCGACCGCCGCCACGAGCCGCTGAGCGGCGACGTGGGAGTCGTCACCTCACCCCGCGGGGCGGCGTACGCGCCGCCCCCGTCCGGCGCAGCCGCATCCGACGGCGGCGACGGACCCGCGCCGCACGGCGCCGATCGCGCGGCCACGCTGCGCCTCATCGCGTTCGGCCTGCGCGCCGCCGTCGAGGCGGTCGGGCACAACACGCTGCGGGCCGCGCTCACCTCGCTCGGCATCCTCTTCGGCGTCGCCTCGGTCATCGCGATGCTGGCGATCGGCAAGGGGGCCGAGCAGGAGATCCTCGCGCAGATGAAGCTCCTCGGCTCGAACAACGTCATCGTCACGCCGCTGGTCGAGCAGAAGCAGGAGAAGGCCGAGGAGAAGAGCGAGAAGGAGTCGAAGCGCTACACGCCCGGTCTCACCGCGCTCGACGCGCAGAGCATCCGCGACATCGTCCCGCACGTGCGGTCGGTGAGCACGGAGCTGTCGCTGCAGACGACCGCCACGCGCGAGGGGCAGCGCCGCTCGGTGAAGCTGGTCGGCGTCGACAGCGCCTACTTCTCCGCCTTCAACCTCGAGCTGGCCGAGGGCGGCCGCTTCGCGACGGCGCACCTCGAGCGGGGGATGCCGGTCGCGGTGATCGGCAGCGGGCTGCGCGCGCGCTTCTTCACGAAGGAGCCGCCCGTCGGCCGCCGCATCAAGGTCGGCGAGACCTGGCTCACGGTCGTCGGCGTGCTCGCGCCGCGCCCCGTCTCCGAGCAGACGGCGCAGCGCCTCGGCATCCGCGACGCGAACATGGACGTCTACGTCCCGCTGTCGACCGCGCTGCTGCGCTACCGCAACCGCGCGCAGGTCACCAACCGCGACGTCGAGCAGGCCTCGCAGGAGTTCAGCGACGACGAGACCGCGAAGAACGAGGACGCCACGCAGCGCGCCGAGCGGCTGAACCCGAACCAGCTCGACCGGCTCGTCGTGCAGGTGGCCGACGCGCGCTACGTCTCGCAGGTCGCCGACGTCGTGCAGCGGCTCATGCAGCGCCGGCACAACCAGGTCGTCGACTTCGAGATCGCGGTGCCCGAGATGCTCCTGAAGCAGGAGCAGCGCACGAAGACGATCTTCAACGTCGTCCTCGGCTGCATCGCGTCGATCTCGCTCATCGTCGGCGGCATCGGCATCATGAACATCATGCTCGCCTCGGTGCTCGAGCGCATCCGCGAGATCGGCGTCCGCCGCGCGCTCGGCGCCAGCCAGCGCGACGTCCTCGCGCAGTTCCTCTCCGAGGCGGTGCTGATCAGCCTCGCCGGCGGCGTCGCGGGCATCCTGCTCGGCGTGGCCCTGAGCTTCGGCATCGAGCGCTTCGCCGGGATCGCCACCATCGTCTCCATCCCCTCCGTGATCGTCGCCTTCGGCGTCTCGCTCACGGTGGGTCTCGTGTTCGGCATCGTCCCGGCGTGGCGCGCCGCGCGCCAGGATCCCGTCGTCTGCCTGCGCTACGAATGACCGCCCGCCACCTCTCCTCCCGGGGGGGCGTGCGCGCCCTCCTCGCCCTCGCCCTCCTCGGCGCGCCGGCGCTGCCGCCGCTCCGCGCCCAGGCGCCGACGGCGCGAGACTCCGCCGGCCCGGCGCTGACGCTCGACGACGTCGTCGGACGCGCCCTGACGAACGGTCCCACCGCGCGGGCGGCGCTCAGCTCGCGCGAGGCCGCGCGGTGGCGCGAGCGGGCGTACTTCGCGCGGCTGATGCCCCGGCTGTCGTTCACGGGCACGCTCCCCAACTACCGCCGCGCGATCACCCCGGTGCCGCTCGCGGACGGCACGATCCGCTACGTCGGCCAGCGGATCACGACCAGCAACGCGGCGCTCACGCTGGAGCAGCCGATCCCGATGACCGGCGGCACGTTCTTCGTGTCGTCGGCGCTCGAGCGCGCGGACATCAACAACGCGGCCGGCGGGTCGCGCCTCTGGAACTCGACGCCGTTCACCGTCGGCATCGAGCAGAGCCTCTTCCGTCCGAACTCGATCGCGTGGGACTCGCGCGAGCAGGACCTGCAGCTCTCCGTCGCTGAGCGCGCGTACGTGGAGTCGCGCGAGGACGCGTCGGCCGCCGCCGTCGCCGCGTTCTTCGACCTGTACGCGGCGCAGATGAACCTCGCGAACGCCGAGACGAACGCCGCCGTCAACGACTCGCTCTTTCTGCTGTCCAAGGGGCGCTTCGAGGTCGGCCGCATCGGCGAGAACGACCTGCTCCAGAGCGAGCTCGCCCTGCTGCGCGCGCGCGCGTCCGCCGACGAGGCGCGGCTGCAGCGCGACCGGGCGCGGTCGGCGCTGAACCTGATCATCGGCGTCGCGATGGAGACGCCCGTGGCGGTGGCGCCGCCCGCCGGTGCGCCGGCGCTCGTGGCGCCCGACCCGGAGCGCGCGGTCGCCGAGGCCAAGCGCAATGCCGCGCGCCCCATCGAGCTGGAGCTGCAGGAGGTCCGCGCGCAGCGCGGGGTCCGCGAGGCGCGCCTCAACAACGGCTTCGGCATGACGGTCCGCGCGAGCTACGGCTACAACCAGACCGCGCCGATCTTCAACAGCGCGTACGAGTCGCTGCTCAACCAGCAGACGGCGAACGTCGGCGTCGAGGTGCCGCTCGTGCAGTGGCGCGCCGGCAAGGCGGCCGTCGAGGCGGCGCGCGCCGATCGCGAGCGCGTCGAGACGCAGTCGCGGCTCGCCCGCGCGACGCAGGAGCAGGAGGCCCGCTTCGCCGCCCTGCAGGTCGCACAGGCGTCGCGCCAGCTCGCCCTCGCCGCCAAGGCAGACACGGTCGGCGAGAAGCGCTTCGAGATCGCCAAGAACCGCTACATCATCGGCCGCATCGGGATCACCGACCTGTTCATCGCCCAGAGCGAGAAGGACGCCGCCCGCACGGCCTCGATCCAGGCGCTGCGCGGCTACTGGCTGGCCTACTACCGGCTGCGGCGGCTGACGCTCTACGACTTCGCCACGAACGCGCGGCTCACCCCCGAGGGCTGAGCGGCCCCGGCGCGCGACACGCGGCGCGATCCCCCGGCCGGCCGCGACCCCCGCGGCCGGCCGGTGTATCTTCCGGGATGTCCTTCCGTTCCGAGCATCCCGAATCCCACGAGCTGCACGTCGTGGGCGGCGGCCTCGCCGGCTCCGAGGCCGCCTGGCAGCTGGCGCAGCGCGGCCACCGCGTCGTCCTCCACGAGATGCGCCCGGCGCGTCCGACGCCCGCCCACAAGACCGACCGCCTGGGCGAGCTGGTCTGCTCGAACACCTTCAAGAGCACCGAGCCGACGAACGCGCACGGGCTGCTGAAGGCCGAGATGCGGCTCATGGGCTCGCTGATCCTGTGGGCCGCCGACCAGGCGCGCGTTCCCGGCGGCAGCGCGCTCACCGTCGACCGCGACGTCTTCTCGGCCGCGATCCACGAGGCGCTCCACGCGCACCCGAACGTGCGCGTCTCGCGCGACGAGGTGTCCGAGCTGCCGTCGCCGGGCATCGTCGCCACGGGCCCGCTGACCTCCGACGCGCTCGCCGAGTCGATCCGCGCACGACTCGGCGTCGAGTCGCTCGCGTTCTACGACGCGATCGCGCCCGTGCTCGCGATCGAGTCGATCGATCCGGAGATCGCGTTCCGCGCCTCGCGCTGGGGCAAGGAGACCATGGAGGGCGCCGGCGAGGAGGGGGCGTACCTCAACCTCCCGATGTCGCGCGAGGAGTACGAGGGATTCCTCGACGCGCTGACGAGGGCCGACCAGGCGAGCGCGCACGGCTTCGACCAGGTGCCGTACTTCGAGGGGTGCATGCCCGTCGAGGAGATGGCGCGCCGCGGGCGCGAGTCGCTGCGCTTCGGGCCGATGAAGCCGATCGGCCTGCGCGACCCGCGCACCGGGAAGCGTCCGTGGGCCGTCGTGCAGCTGCGCATGGAGGACCGCGCGGGCCGCATGTGGAACATGGTGGGCTTCCAGACGCGGCTCCGCTATCCCGAGCAGCAGCGCGTCTTCCGCATGATCCCCGGGCTCGCGAACGCGGAGTTCCTGCGCTTCGGCTCGATCCACCGCAACTCGTACGTGAACTCGCCGAGCGCGCTGCTCCCGCATCTCGCGCTCAGGGACGCGCCGACGACGCTCTTCGCGGGGCAGCTCACCGGCGTCGAGGGCTACACCGAGAGCACGGCGACGGGCATCCTCGCGGCGCACAACCTGATGCGCCTCCTGCGCGGTGACGAGCCGGTGCTTCCGCCCACGACGACGATGCTCGGCGCGCTCTATCGCTATCTGCGCGAGGCGGACCCGCGGCACTTCCAGCCGATGAACGCCAATTTCGGCCTCATCGACGACCTGCCGGTGCCGGTGAAGGACAAGGTCGTGAAGCGCGAGCAGTTCGCGCAGCGCGCCCTCGCCGACTTCGTGCAGTGGCGCGACGCGCACCTGGGCGCGGCGGTCGCGCTGCCCGACGGCGTGCCCGCCGCGGCGGATGCCGTCGCGTGAGCGGGGACGCGTGAGCGAGCCGCAGGAGCCGAACGAGCGTCCGGCACCGGCGCCGCTGCCGCCGGAGGTCGCGGACTTCCTGCGGCACCTGGAGAAGGAGCGCGACGTCTCGGCGAACACGCTGAAGGCGTACGAGCGCGACCTCCGGGAGCTCACGCGCTACCTCCAGCGGCAGCTCGGCGAGCGCTTCGCGTGGGACGCCGTCGACCGCCTGCTCATGCGCGGCTACCTCGGGCACCTCACGCGGCGTGGGCTCGCGAAGCGCTCGGTCGCGCGCGCTCTCTCGTCGGCGCGCAGCTTCTTCCGCTTCATGCACCGCGAGGAGATCGTCGACACGAACCCCGCGCGCGCGGTCGGCAGTCCGAAGCTCGACCGCCGGCTCCCCGGCTACCTCGATCGCGCGCAGGCCGAGCGGCTGTTCGAGCTGGCGGAGACGCGCGCGCAGTCGCTGCGCTTCACCGACGTGCGCAACCTCGCGATGATCGAGCTGCTCTACACGGCGGGGCTGCGCGTGAGCGAGCTGCAGGGGATCAACGCGTCCGACCTCGACCTGCTCTCGCAGCAGGTGAAGGTGCGGGGCAAGGGGCGCAAGGAGCGCATCGTGCCGATTGGTGACCACGCGCTGCGCGCGCTGCGGAACTACGAGGCCAGGCGCGACGAGCTGCAGCGCCGGCTCGGTGGGAAGGTCGAGCGCGGCGCCTTCTTCCTCGGCGAGCGTGGGAAGCGGCTGGGCGTGCGCGGCGTGCAGGACGCCGTGGTCGGCCTGCTCCGGGCGGTGGACGAGGAGCGCGGGCTGTCGACCCACTCGCTCCGCCACACCTTCGCGACCCACATGGTCGACGGCGGCGCGGACCTCCGCGCGGTCCAGGAGCTGCTCGGCCACGCCTCGATCTCGACGACGCAGATCTACACCCACACCAGCGTCGAGCGGCTGCGGCAGGTCTACCGGAAGGCGCACCCGCGCGCCTGAGCGGGCTCGGCGTTATCCTCTGGCGGCCGCATCCGCGCGCGCCTGGATCTTGCACCGGGGACCCGCATGTCGATCGAACTCGTTCCTCTCGTGCTCGGCGCCCTGGTGGCCCTGGTCGGGCTCGGTCTGGTCGCCGATGGCTGGCTCCCCGACTCGGCGCCCCGCATGGCGGAGCGCCGCCGCCGTGCCCGCGCCGAACGGAATCGTGGAGGCGAGGTGCTGATCGGCCTCGGGCTCCTCGCGCTGGCCGCCGCCCTGGCGGGGCGCGACGTCTGGCGGTTCAGCACGGTCGCCGTGCTGGTGGGGGTGGCGCTGCTCGTCGTCGGGGCGCTCCGCAACCGCCACTACCTGATCGAGCGGCTGCTGCACCGCGGCAAGGCGCGTCGGGGGCGCCGCCGCGAGCGTCGCTCCGATCTGGCCGCCGATCGGCCGGTGCCGCTCGTCGTCGCCTCCGACGCCGACCGTCGCTGCGGCGACCGTCGCGATCTGCCGGAGCCCGGGGACCACGGGCGTCGCACGCCCCCGCCGTCGGCCGCCGCCCCGTCGATGCGCGCGGCGGGCTTCGCCGACCGGCCGGTCGCGCGCCGCGCGCACAGCGACTGAACGGCGGCGCACGCATGAAGCACGAGGGCCGGACGACGATCGTCGTCCGGCCCTCGTGCCGTTTCGTCGCGAAGCCGTCTAGAGCCGCAACCCGACGGTCAGCGGCATCATCCCGCCGAAGCCGCGCGGGCGGGGCTGGTCGGTCAGCAGGTAGCGGAACTCGGTGAACAGGCGCGCCGGGCCTATGTCGAACTCGAGCCCCGCGCCGGCCGTGAGCCCGACGTCGATGTCGTTGCGCCACTGCACCTGCTGCTGGAAGGTCGCCGGGGGGAGCCCCGGCTGGATCAGCATCGGGTCGGTCGTCACGATCAGCGAGGGCGTCCGCGTGCTGAAGACTCCGAGGCCGCTGAGCAGGTAGGGCCGCACGGGCGACGAGCGGGCCAGCGTGTACGTGCCGCTCACCGCGACGCCGAGCATGCGCGTGCGGCCCGTGGTGGTGAGCTGGGCCACCGAGGTGCACTGCGGGCAGGCGAAGGTCGGCAGGGCGGCGCCGCGCTCGCCCCACGCGAACAGCACCTCCGGCCGGACGCCCAGCCCGGTGCGGGAGCGGAAGTCGACGCCCCCCTGCACGAGGTAGCGGTTGTCGTCGCCGCCGAAGCTGCGCACGTCGAACCCGCCGCCGACGGTCACGCGCGGGCGGTCGGAGTCGCGCCAGTCGCTGCGGCGTCGGGCGGCGAGCGCCTCGCGCGCGCGCCGCTCCCGGTCCGCGCGCTCGCGGGCGACCCGTGCGCGCTGCTCCGCCACCCGCCGCGCCTGCTCGCGCGCCTGCTCGCGCGCGTGCTCACGCTGGCGGAGCCGCGCCTCGTGCTCGCGCTCCTCCCGCTCGCGGATGAGCCGCTCGCGCCGGGCGCGGGCCTCGTCGTCGCGCCGGCGGTCCTGGGCGCCGCCCGTGGCCGGGGTCGCGGCAATGGCCGTGGCGGCGAGCGTGCACGCCACGAGGAGGGAGTTGCGCAGTGAGGGGACGGACATGACACGCTCCGGGTCGGGGCGAGAATGGACCGCGAGCGGCACCCCGCCGCGCGCACGGCTCTCGGTCGTGAGACAGCGCGAATGCGTCGCTTGGTTTGCCCGCCGGGCGCCGCGATCGGGTTGCTGGCCGCTTTCCGCCGCCGTTACACTTCCCGCGCGCCGGCGGGTCCCTCCGTCAGGTCGCCGCGTGGGCCGACGCTCGCGCCGCATCCGCCCGCCTCCAGCGCCTCGTTCCGTGGCCCAGCCCCAGCACCGCGACTTCCTGGCGATCCCCGACTTCTCCCGCGCGGAGCTCGACGGGATCCTCGACCTCGCGCTCCGGATGAAGCGCGGCGACTACGTCGCCAAGCCGCTCAAGGGCAAGTCGGTCGCGATGATCTTCATGAAGTCGTCGACCCGCACGCGCGTCTCGTTCGAGGTCGGGACGTACCACCTGGGCGGGCACGCGCTCTTCCTCTCGCCGCGCGACGTGCAGCTCGGTCGCGGCGAGCCGATCGCCGACACGGCGCGCGTGCTCTCGCGCTACGTCGACGGGATCATGATCCGCACGTACGGCCATCCCGAGGTCGAGGAGCTCGCGCGTCACGCGACGGTGCCGGTCATCAACGGGCTCACCGACCTGCTGCACCCCTGCCAGGTCATGGCCGACGTCATGACCATGCAGCAGCACCTCGGCGGCTACGCGGGGAAGAAGGTCGCGTGGATCGGCGACGGCAACAACATGGCCAACTCCTGGATGAACGCGGCGGCGGCGTTCGGCTTCACGCTCGCGCTGGCGTGCCCGGAGGGATACGACCCCGACGCGACGATCCTCGCGCGCGCCCGCGAGCGCACCGAGGTGGCGCTGGTGCGCGATCCGCGCGAGGCGGTCGAGGGCGCGCACGTCGTGAACACGGACGTGTGGGCGTCGATGGGGCAGGAGGAGGAACAGGCCGCGCGCATGCGTGCGTTCTCCGGATACGAGGTGAGTGAGGATCTCATGGCGCGCGCGGCGCGCGACGCGATCTTCCTGCACTGCCTGCCCGCGCACCGCGGCGAGGAGGTGTCCGCCGAGGTGCTCGAAGGGCCGCAGAGCCGCGTCTGGGACGAGGCCGAGAATCGCCTGCACGTGCAGAAGGCGATCATGGCCGCGCTCATCGGCGGCGAGCGCCTGGTCTGACCGCATGGGCGGGAGGCGGGCGCGCCCTCGCGTCCCGAACTCCGCTCCGCTCATGTCGACGACGACCGCCGTTCCCGCCGTGGGCGCATCCGCGCCCGACTTCACGCTGCCGACCGACGCCGGCACGCCGCTCACGCTCAGCGCGCTGCGCGGCCGCACCGTCGTGCTGTTCTTCTATCCGAAGGACGACACGACGAGCTGCACGCGGGAGGCGTGCGAGTTCCGCGACCTCCTGCCGCGCTTCGATGCGCTGGACGCCGTCGTGCTGGGCGTCAGCCCCGACCCCGTGAGGTCGCACGCGAAGTTCCGCGCGAAGTACGCGCTCCCCTATCCGCTCCTCGCCGACACGGAGCACGCGGTCGCGGAGGCGTACGGCATATGGCGCGAGAAGTCGATGTATGGACGCCGGTACATGGGCGTCGTGCGCTCGACCTTCGTGATCGCGCCGGACGGTCGCATCGCGCACGTCTTCGAGAACGTCAAGGCGGCGGGGCACGCCGATGCGGTCGCTGCGGCGGTCGCTGCGGCGGTCGCTGCGCCAGTCGCCCCGTCGGTCGCTGGGCTCGGCTGACGCTGCTCTCGGCACATTCCCTGCTCGGGTCGCGGGCAGCCGCGCCGGCTACCGGGTAGCCGGAGGGCGGCGCACAGCACGCATCCACGCGCCAGTCGCGGGCCCGACGGCGGCCCTGCCGACCGGCGCCCGCAGCCGCGAGTGACGGGAGGGGTGGCCGATGGCCGACGAGGCGAAGCACGACCGCACGCAGGACAAGAACTGGGACAACGAGGTCCCGCTCGAGAAGAAGCTCGACGACCTCTACACGCTCGTCGACGGCATCGAGGTCGCGATGTTCACGACGCGCCGCGCGGACGGGCACCTCGTGTCGCGTCCGATGCAGGTGCAGCGTCGCACCGCCGGAACCGACCTGTGGTTCATGACGAACATCGAGTCGCACAAGCTCGAGGAGCTCGCGACCGATCCGCACGTGAACTGCGGCTTCTACAAGGACCGCACGCGCGAGTGGGTGTCGGTGAGCGGCACGGCGCGCATCACGCAGGACAAGCGCATCGTCCACGAGCTCTACCAGCCCGACTGGCGGGCCTGGCTCGGCGACGAGGGCGGCGCGCGCGACGGCGGGCCGGACGACCCGCGCATCGCGCTGGTGCTCATCGAGGCGCACTCGGTGATCTACTCGAAGCAGGACCGGCCGATGCCGATGGTCCTCTTCGAGGTGGCGAAGGGGATGGTCACCGGCAGCCAGCCGAACGTGTCCGACATGCGCTCGCTCGACGAGTCGGAGCTGCGCCAGGCCGCGAAGCTCGACGATCCGCGGCCGTCGAGCGCCTGACGGCCGTCAGGCGACTAGGGCCGGGCAGGGACGCGGGCGGGCGCCGAGGGTGGCGCCCGCCCGCGTCGCGTCCGTGCGCGTCGAGCGCGCGACAACCGCATCCGCGGGATCGGACGCTGTCAAGCGGCTTCCACGGCTCCTGCCAGACCGGCATATTCCCGCTCCCGTCCACCCTCGCAGGAGCAGGAGCCCATGGCCGACGCCGTCGCCGAGCAGGCGCTGAAGCGCACCCCGTTGCACGAGCAGCACCGCGCGCTCGGGGCGAAGATCGTCCCGTTCGCCGGGTACGAGATGCCCGTGCAGTATCCGGGCGGGATCACCGCCGAGCACCGCGCGGTGCGCGAGGCGTGCGGCGTGTTCGACGTCAGCCACATGGGCGAGTTCATCGTCACCGGGCCCGACGCGGTCGCGTTCGTGAACCACGTGACGACGAACGACGTCGCGAAGCTCGCCGTCGGGCAGGTGCACTACTCGACGATCCTGAACGAGCGCGGCACCATCGAGGACGACTGCCTCGTCTATCGGCTCGCCGACCGGATCATGGTCGTCGTGAACGCGTCGAACCGCGAGAAGGACCTCGCGCACATGCTCGCGCACCGTGGGGACTTCGACGCGACCGTCGAGGACCGCTCCGACGACTATGCGCTGCTGGCGGTGCAGGGCCCGAAGACCGAGGCCATCCTGCAGTCGCTCACCGAGACCGACCTCGCGACGATCGGCTACTACTGGTTCGCCGAGGGGGCCGTCGCCGGCGTGTCGGGGATCATCTCGCGCACCGGGTACACCGGCGAGGACGGCTTCGAGCTGTACGTGCCGGCCGGCGACGCGCCGCGGCTCTGGGAGGCGCTGCTCGCGACGGGGCAGGTGACGCCGGCCGGCCTGGGCGCGCGCGACACGCTGCGGCTGGAGATGGGCATGGCGCTCTACGGCAACGACATCGACGACACCGTCACCCCGTACGAGGCGAACCTCGCCTGGCTGGTGAAGCTCGCGAAGGGCGAGTTCGTCGGGAAGGCGGCGCTCGAGGCGCAGAAGGCGGCCGGCATCCCCCGCCGCCTGGTCGGGTTCACGGTCGCCGAGCGGGCGATCCCGCGTCACGGCTATCCGGTCCTGCACGACGGCCAGGAGAGCGGCATGGTGCGCTCCGGCACGATGAGCCCCACCCTCGGGATCGCGATCGGCACGGCGTACCTGCCGGCGGCCGCCGCTGCGCCGGGGACCGCCTTCGAGATCGACGTGCGTGGCAAGCGCGTGCCGGCGACCGTTGTCAAGCCGCCGTTCTACAAGGACGCCTCTCACAAGTGAGCCCACGTGAGCGGCGCGGTCCGGCCTGCATGATCTCCGCATGACGCTCCGACTGGCGATCCTGACCGTGTCCGACTCGCGCGCGCGCGGCGAACTGCAGGACGACGCCTCGGGCGACGCGATCGCCGCGTGGGCCGGCGCGCGCGGCGATGCGGTGGCGGCGCGCGCGCTCGTCGCCGACGACCCGGTCGCGATCGCGGCGCGGCTCGCCGCCTGGTGCGACGACGATGCGGCGGACGTCGTGCTGACCACCGGCGGGACCGGGCTCGCGCCTCGCGACCTGACGCCCGAGGCGACGCGTGCCGTGCTCGCGCGCGAGGCGCCCGGGATCGCGGAGCGCATCCGAGCGGACGCCATGTCGCGCGTTCCGCGGGCCGCGCTGTCGCGGGGGATCGCCGGGACGCGTGCGCGCACGCTGATCGTGAACCTGCCCGGCTCCCCCGGTGGGGTGCGCGACGCGCTCGACGCGCTCGCGCCGATCCTCGGCCACGCGGTCGACGTGCTGCGCGACCGGCCGCTCGACCATGCGGCCGCCGACGCGAACGCGGCCGGGAGCGCATGACCGAGCCGCGCGTGGGGCGGGTGGGCCGCGACGGGGTGCGCGAACGCGCCGACGGCGAGCCGCGGCAGCGCGTGCTGCTGACGCTCAGCGATCTGGAGCCCGCCGTGCGGCTCAACGGCCAGCTCGAGGCGCAGGGGCTGGAGACGACGCTGGTCTCGCCGGTGGACGACGTGCGCACGGCGCTGCGCCGCGCGGCGCCCGACGTGGTCGTGCTCACCGGCGCGCTGCTCGATCCGCAGCAGCTCGCGCTCGTGCGCCTGCTGCGCTGGGATGGCGTGCCGACGGTCGGGCTCACCGACGTGTCCGATCCGGGCACGACGGCGCGGCTGCGCGAGGCTGGCTATGCCGCGCTGTATCCGAAGCCGATCGTGCCGGAGGAAGTGGCGGCCGGGATCCGACGGATCCTCGACCGGCAGCGGCTGTCGCAGGTGACGGGGCTGATCGGCGAGAGCGAGGCCATCCGCGAGGTGCTCGTCCAGATCGAGCAGATCGCGCCGGTGACCAGCACGGTGCTGATCGAGGGCGAGAGCGGGACGGGCAAGGAGCTCGTCGCGCGCGCGATCCATCGTCTGGGCTCGCGCCGCGGCAAGCCGTTCATCGCGGTGAACGTGGGCGCGCTGCCCGAGACCCTGCTGGAGAGCGAGCTGTTCGGGCACGAGAAGGGCGCCTTCACCGGCGCCGCGGAGCGTCGGCTGGGGCGCTTCGAGCTCGCCGACACGGGGACCATCTTCCTCGACGAGATCGGCGAGATCCCGCCGCACACGCAGGTCAAGCTGCTGCGCGTGCTGGAGGAGCGCGAAGTCACGCGGCTGGGCGGCACCGCGCCGATCGCGGTGGACGTGCGCGTCGTGGCGGCCACCAACCGTCCGCTTCGCGAGCACGTGGTGGAGGGCTCGTTCCGCTCGGACCTGTACTACCGGCTGAACGTCCTGCGCATCTACCTCCCGCCGCTGCGCGAGCGCCCGGACGACATCCCGCTACTCGTGCGGCGATTCGTCGCGGAGTTCGCGGCCCGCCACGATCGGCCGTTCCACGGGCTGTCGGCGGAGGCGATGCAGCTGCTCGTGAGCTATCCGTGGCCCGGCAACGTCCGCGAGCTGCGGAACCTGATCGAGAGCATGGTCGTGCTCGCGCCCGGGCGCGAGATCCGTCCCGAGGATCTCCCGGCGCACCTCCGCGACGCGGGATCGGGGCGCCTGCTCCCCGTGCCCGTCGGACCGGTGCTGCGCGAGGGGCAGCGCGCCGAGGGGCGCGAGCTCGAGTTCATCGTGCGCAGCCTGGTCGAGCTCAAGCTTCAGGTGGAGGAGCTGCGCCGCCGGATGGACGACGAGCGCGCGGCGCGCGTGACGGCGGCGGAGCAGGGGGTCGTCGGCGGTGCGGCGGGGGCACCGCTGCTCGCGCCGGCGATCGAGGCGAGGGAGGAGGCGCCACCGCCGAACGTGGTGACGGTGCGGCCCGGGATGACGATGGCGGAGATCGAGCGGGCGGCGATCGAGGCCGCGCTGCGGGAGACCGGCGGGAACCGGCGGCGCGCGGCGGAGCTGCTGGGTATCGGGGAGCGGACGCTCTATCGGAAGCTCCACGAGTACGAAGGTGGCGCGCCCGCGGCCGGGTCCGACACGGACTGAGCGTCCGAGCTCGAACGCCCCAGCGAGTCCGCTACGCGCGTGACGCCAGCGGTCAGGTTTGTGACGTCCGGCAGGGGGTGGGTGTCTGCAGCGCGTGTGGCCGCGAGATCGCGCGCGGTCGGGTCGACGCGGCCGGTTACCGTCACTCGATCGTCACGCTTGCGGTGGCGGCCCTTGCGTGGCCTGGTGACCCCGCTCACACTTCAGGTTGCTTCGCCACGGCGGGGCGCCTTGCAGTTCTCCTCGTTCGACCGCCCGCCGCACGACGGCTCCCGCCGTCCTTCGTCGCCCCCGCTGATCCGGCCGGACGCCCTGCGCCCGCTGGTGAGCATCCCCGCGCGCCGCCGTCCCCGTGACGCAGCCCTCCTCCGTGTTCGCCCCCCGCGGTGATGCCGCGGCGCTCTCGCCCACGGCGCACTTCCCGCTCGCCGAGGCCGAGGAGCTCCTGTCGAGCCTTCCAGGCGTGATCTCGGTCCGGATCCTCGCCGCCGACGGCGGTGGGGTCGGCGACGTGCACGTGCTGACGGCGTCGGACGTGCCGGCGAAGCAGACCGTGCGGAACGTCGAGAGCGCGTTGCTCGCGCAGTTCGGGCTCCGCGTCGACCATCGCAAGATCTCGGTCGCGACGACGAGCGACGCGAACCGCGCGCGGTCGTCGCGTCCCGCCGGTGGGCCGACGCTCGTCGCGCCGCCGGTGCGGGCGCTCGAGTCGGTGCGACGCGTCTACTTCGAGGACGTCGAGGTTCGTCGCTCGTCGCGTGCGCTCTGGTGCCGCGTGATGTTGCGCAAGGGCACGGAGATCGTCACAGCCGAGGCGGAAGCGCCGCCGGTCGAGCGCGCGCGCGTCGAGGAGCTGGCGGCTCGCGCTGCGGTGTCGGCGCTGGTCCGCGCGGAAGGTGAGACGCTGGACCTGGCGCTGGAAGGCGCCGAGGTGGTGACGGCGTTCGGGCGCGAGTTCGTGTTCGTCGGCGTGGCGGCGCGTCAGGGACGCGGTGCCACGCTGCTGACCGGGAGCTGCGAGGTCCGCGATGGTGTGGAGGCCGCTGCGGTGCTCGCGGTGCTGGATGCGACGAATCGATGGATCGCGCGAGGGCGGTAGCCTGGATCGCTGGTGGGTGTGCCCGCGCGCTTCTTCAATTTTCTGATCACGATCACCCGAACTATTCCCCGTCCCCGGTAGAGCGAAGCTGAGCGGGTGAGGCAGACGGCCTCTCGAGCGGAGCCAACCTAGTACGCGCGTGTCGCCGGCAGCAGGATCGCCGGTGGGCATAGCAACTCAGGGAGGTGAACTCGGATGACGATCATTGCTGATCTCGTCGCCGCGATTTTTTCGTTTGGCGGCACTCAGATCTGGTGGTAAGTCGTACCAGTCCGGGGCGGGGGGCTCTACTTTTCCTATGAACCGCAAGCTGACCGCCTACATTGGGGCAATCGTCGCCCTGGCTGCGCTGAGCGCGGCGGCAGTTGCGAGTTTGGGAGGGGCATTCGAAAGCGGGGCACTGCGCGCAGTACTGTGTTTCGCCGCGTTTGCCTTCGTCGCGCAGGTCCAAGCGTTCCGACTTCCGCATAGTGCCGCGGGGTCGATGTCGTTCCTGCCGTTTCTGTCTGCCGCGCTGATCGCACCCAATTGGGTTACAGTCGGCGCGGCGTTCGTCTCGATGATGCTTTCAGAGGCGATCCGCAGGGCCCCGCTGCCGAAAGCGCTGTTCAATATTGCGCAGTTGGTTCTCTCGGTCGCGTGTGGGATCCTGGTGTTTCGCTGGCTCGGTGGAGCGGGGCTGACTTCCGCCGCGGTGCTGCCGATCTGGGCGTACGTCATGCTGGTCACGGTGTTCTTCGCGGTCAACACGACTGCTGTGAGCGCTGTGGTCGCCCTGAGCTCCGGGCAGCGGTTCGTCGGTGTCTGGCGAGACAACACCCTGCGGACAGGGCTCTACGACGCAGTAGCCCTGCCCGTTGTCTACTGCTTCGTCCAGGTCTACCTGCGCATCGACGTTCCAGGCCTAGTTCTGCTGGCCGTCTTCATTCTGGGTGCGCGACAGCTGTACAGCGCGAATCTCGAGCTTGAGCAGGCCAATCAGGACCTGCTTCAGGTCATGGTCGCCGCCATCGAGATGCGCGATCCGTACACCTCGGGACACTCTCAGCGCGTCGCGCAGTACTCGAAGGTCATCGCCCGCGCGATCGGCATGACCCCGAAGGAGGTCGAGCGCGTGGGCGTCGCCGCGCTGCTGCACGACGTGGGCAAGATCGACCAGCGATTCGCCGACATCCTCCAGAAGCCGGGGCGTCTGACGGAGGAGGAGCGCCTGATCATCGAAGAGCATCCGGTGCGCAGCGCGGAACTCGTGGCCATGGTCAACGGCCTGCAGGATCTCGTGAAGCCCGTTCGGCACCACCACGAGCGCTGGGACGGCGGCGGATACCCGGATGGACTCGCCGGCGAGGACATCCCGCTCACCGCGCGCATCATCGTCTTCGCCGACACGATCGACGCCATGACGTCGGACCGCCCCTACCGCCCCGCACTCGGCCCCGCGGACGTGCGCCGCGAACTGGTGAAGCACCGCGGCAAGCAGTTCGATCCGTTCATCTGCGACCGGCTGCTGGCGAGCGACCTGTACGAGTCGCTCTTCCGGCTCGCCGGCGGACGGATCGACGCGCCGATCGTCCCGCCGCGTGAAGAGCGGGCACCGGGGCCGGTGATCGCTGCCTGACGAAGTGATGCGCGCCGAGCGGCGACGAGCCACTCGGCGCGTGCTGCGCGCTGACCGGTCGGGCGCTCTGCGTGGAGCAGGGGCTCGTACCACGAACCGACAGGGGGACAGCTCTCGCGAGCTGTCCCCCTGTCGATCTGCGGCTAGCGCTCGCGGAGGTCGAGCAGCTTCTCGACCGTCACGCCGTCGGCCTCCGCCTGGAAGTTCAGCACGATGCGGTGCCGCAGCACCGGCAGCGCGACCGCACGCACGTCGTCGAGGTCCGGCATCGGTCGACCGTCCATGGCCGCGCGCGCCTTCGCCGCCAGCACGAGCGCCTGCGACGCGCGCGGGCCCGCGCCCCAGCCCACGTACTTCTTCATCGCCGGCGACGCCTCGCCCTCGTCTGGCCGCGTGCCGCGCACGAGCTGCACCGCGAACTGCACGACCGTGGGCGGCGCCGGCAGACGCCGCACCAGCCGCTGCATCGCACCCAGCCGCTCGGCCGTCAGCACCGGCTCCACGCGCGCGGTATCCGCCCCGGTCGTCGCCGCGACGATGCGCTCCTCCTCGTCGCGGGTCGGATAGCCGACCTTGAGCTCGAGCATGAATCGGTCGAGCTGCGCCTCGGGGAGGGGATAGGTGCCCTCCTGCTCGATCGGGTTCTGCGTGGCGAGCACGAAGAACGGCTCCGGCAGGCGGTGCGTCGTCCCCGCCGCCGTCACGGCGTGCTCCTGCATCGCCTGCAGCAGTGCCGCCTGCGTCTTCGGCGGGGCGCGGTTGATCTCGTCCGCCAGCACCATGTTGCCGAAGATCGGCCCGTTCACGAAGCGGAAGACGCGACGCCCGGTCGCGTGGTCCTCCTCGAGGATCTCCGTACCGGTGATGTCGCTCGGCATCAGGTCCGGCGTGAACTGCACGCGCGAGAACTGGAGGTCGAGCGCCTGCGCCACCGTCTGCACCAGCAGCGTCTTCGCGAGCCCGGGTACGCCGACCAGCAGCGCGTGGCCGCCGGCGAGCAGCGCCGTCAGGAGGTGGTCCACGACCTCGTGCTGGCCGACGACGCGGCGGGCGATCTGGTCCGCCAGGGCGCGCCGCGCACCGGCCAGCTCGCGCAGCAGCGCGACGTCGTCGCCGGTGGCCGACGCGGGCGTCGCGAGGAAGGGTGGAGCAGAGGACATCGGCGTCGTGGTGGAGGTGGCGCCGAAGTAAAATCGCGGGACCGCTCGGACGACAGGGCGGCCCCGCGGTGCGGCGTTCACGCCGCGCAAAATGGACGCGCCGGGCGCGCCCGGCGACTCAGTGCGACGCGACCTGCGCGTGCGCCGGCGGCACCACGAACGCCGCCCGCTTCACGATCGGAAAGTTCGCGCTGCGCAGCTCCGCCACCACCGTGTAGCGCCCCGGTGCGGCCGCTTCCCACCGCTCGGCGTACACCACGCTGTCCTGGGCGGCGATCAGCTTGTTCTGCATCGTCTGCGTGAACATGCGTCCGCGGCTCCAGCGCCAGACCTCGTGCCCCGCGGCGTCGTAGACGGCGAAGTCGCGCGTCCGCCCGTCGGGAAAGGAGAGCTCGACGCGGTGCTTGCTCGGGTTCGCGACCGAGAGCGCGAACTCGACGCCCGCTGTCGTCCGCACCGTCAGCTCGGCGCCGACCGCCGTGTCGCCCCGCGCGTGCGGCTTGGGGCTCACCCGCACGCGAGAGGCAGGCTCCGCTGACGCCGCGTGGCCGCGCTGAAGCAGGGCGAGCGGCTGCCCATCCAGATGGGGCAGCGGGGCGCCGCAGGCGTACACGACCGCGGCGGCGGCGAGGAGCGGGGGGACGGCGAGTCGACGATCCATGACGGGACGGCGCGGCGGGGGAGGGGCGCCGGGAAGCGGGCCGAACGGGATGTCGACCCAGGGGGAGCTGCCGGGCGGCAACCTACCGTTGTATGGACGAGGCGTCAACCGATCGGTAACACCGTAAGTGCGGACCGCGACGCGACTTGCGCCTGTGGTTTTCGTTCGGGCTCCGTTCGGGAAGTCGGGGGAATCTCGCTTGCGAAAAATTTCACAAGCACTAGATTCCCGCCCCGATGAACCCGGAGGCGGAGGGCCCGAACGACGCCGAACGGGCAGGTCGGACGCCCGTGACACCCGACGAGCGACGCCGGCGGGCGGCGCAGGCCGATGGAGCCGGCGGCCTCGCGCTCGCCGGGCTCGGCTTCCAGTTCGCGGTCTCGCTCGTGGTGTTCTACTACCTCGGGCAGTGGCTCGACCGACGCTTGGGGACGGCGCCGGTCTTTTTGTTGGTCAGCATGCTCCTCGGGGCGGGCGCCTCCTTCTACGTCATGTACACGCAGCTGATGCGCGCGCAGCGACGCGCGGACGAGGCACGGCGCGAGGATCGGGCGCCATGACGACGGGGCGCGCACTCTCCGTCTTCGCGCTCGTCACGATCGCGGTGGTGGTCGTCGGAGGGTGGGTCCTCACGCTGGTCTACCCGGGTGAGCCGGCCCGGCGTGCGATCGTCGCCAGCGCGCTGGTGGCGGTCGGGGTGCAGCTGGTCGCGTTCGCGATCGCGCGGCGCGCGGCCGGGAAGTCGAACGCCATCGCAGGATGGGGGCTGGGCGCGCTGCTGCGCATGGCGGTGTTCGCGATCTACGCGCTGGTGCTGGTCAAGGCGCTCGGCCTCGTGTCGACGCCCGCGTTGATCAGCCTCGCAGTCTTCTTGTTCGTCTCCACGCTCGTCGAACCTCTGCTGCTGCACGTATGAGACTGTTCGGCTCTCTCGCGCTCGCGCTGGCCCTGTCGGTGGGGAGCGCGGCGCAGGCGCAGGACCACGGGACGCCGGCCGCGCCGGCGGCGACTCAGTCGCCCTCCGCGACGGCCGCCGAGATCGGCAGCGCCGAGGTGCGCGGCGAGGCGCCGACGACCGTCGCCGACGTCGCGGCCCAGGGACACGCGGCGACGCCGACGCAGGCCGTCGACATCATCACGCCGCACATCACCGACTCGCACGGCTTCGAGTACCCGTGCCTCAGCGGCACGTACGCGATCCTGACGTGCGAGGCGCACCTGCCGCAGTGGGCGCCGATCCACGTCGCCGGGCTGACCATCGACATGTCGCCGACGAAGCACGTGGTGATGATGCTCATCGCCTCGGCGCTCGCCTGCCTGGTGCTGATCGGCGCTGCCCGCGCGCACAAGCGGCACTCGCACGCCGCCGGCCACCCGAAGGGCTTCGCCGCCGGCATCGAGGCGATGGTGCTCTACATCCGCGACGAGGTGGCGCTGAAGAACCTCGGGCACCACGGGGAGAAGTACGTCCCGTTCATCCTGACGCTCTTCTTCTTCATCCTCTTCGCGAACCTGCTCGGCCTGATCCCGTACGGCTCGACGGCGACCGGCAACATCTCGGTCACCGCGGCGCTCGCGGTCCTCACCTTCCTGGTGGTGGAGTTCGCCGGCATCCGCGCGCAGGGGATCGGCTACCTGAACACGATCTTCTACTGGAACAAGGATCTGCCGATCTACATGCGGATCCCGATGTTCCTGATCATGAGCCCGATCGAGGTCGTCGGAAAGATCGCGAAGCCGTTCGCGCTCGCGATCCGTCTGTTCGCCAACATGACGGCCGGCCACATCGTCGTGCTCGCGCTGATCGGTCTCATCTTCCTGTTCCGCAGCGCGGCGTCGGGCGCGCCCTTCATCGCCGCCTCGGCGATCATGGTGCTCGAGCTCTTCGTCGCCTTCCTGCAGGCGTTCATCTTCGCGCTGCTCTCGTCGGTGTTCATCGGCCAGATCCGCGAGGCGCATCATTGAGCGGAGCGCGTACGCGCTCGGCTCGATGATCCTCATTGCCAGTCGCGACGGCTGATCGCCGCCGCTCTCCGCGCCGGGCAGCACTCGACGCGGCAGACGACCGAAGACCTGTAGTCTCAGCGGCGGCGGAACTGCTCCACCCGCTGCTGCACGTACCCGGCCGAGTGGCCGGGAAGGCCCGCTGGATCTCGCGATCCGACGGCGGGCGGCGCCGGCGCAGCACGACGCGCGGTGCGGAGCCACGGCACTTCCCGATTCCTTCATCTGACAATGTCGATCCTTCCCCTGCTCCAGGCGGCCGCCGAGACGGCCAGCGACAGCCGCGGTCTCATCTCGATCGGCGCCGGCCTCGGCGGCGGCCTCGCCGTGCTCGGCGCCGGCCTCGGCATCGGTAACATCGGTGGTCGCGCGGTCGAGGGCATGGCCCGCCAGCCCGAGGCGGCCGGCCGCATCCAGACCGCCGCGCTGATCCTCGCCGCCCTCATCGAGGGCGTGGCGCTCTTCGGCGCCGTGATCGCGTTCCAGCTCCAGGGCAAGGTCTGAGTTCAGCCGCGCGGCGGGGTGCCTCTCCGGTGCCCCGTCGCGTGTCCCCGGCGCGGGCCGATCCGGTCGCCGTCGCGCCTCTTCCCGAGTGACCCCACGATGCGCACGCTCCTCCGCTCGCTCTCGCGTCCGCTTTCCGTCGCCGTCCTGAGCGCCGCCGCCGTCCGCCCCGCGTTCGCGCAGGAGGCGGAGCATGGTGCCGCCGCCGGTGGTGGTGGCGGGCTGCTCGACCCGCACGCGGGTCTGATGGTCTGGACGCTGCTGATCTTCCTCGTCCTGATGGCGATCCTCAGCAAGTTCGCCTTCAAGCCGCTGACCGCCGCCGTCGAGGCGCGCGAGCGCTCCCTCGAAGAGGCGATTGCCGGCGCGAAGCGCGACCGCGAGGAGGCCGCCCGTCTGCTCGCCGAGCAGCGCGCGCAGCTCGAGGGCTCGCGTGGCGAGGCGCAGAAGCTGATCGCCGACGCGCGCGCCGCGGGCGAGAAGATGCGCGCCGACCTGCTCGAGCAGACGCGCCAGCAGCAGGCCGAGCTCCTCGACCGCGCGCGCCGCGACATCGACGCCGAGCGTGACCGCGCGATCGCCGACCTGCGTCGCGAGGCGGTGGACCTCGCCCTCGCCGGAGCCTCCAAGGTCATCGAGCGCAACCTCGACGACGCGAGCAACCGCCAGCTCGTCGAGCAGTTCCTGTCGACCATCCCGACCAACGGGGCGCGCCGCTGATGCGCGACGCGACGATCGCCCGCAACTACGCGGACGTGCTGCTGTCCCTCGCCCGCAAGGGCGAGGACCCGCACGGCTGGGGGCGCATGGCGCGCGAGCTCGCCGACTCGATCGAGAACGACCCGAAGCTGCGCGGCTTCCTGCAGTCGCCCCGCGCGTCGGCGGAGCAGAAGAACGAGGTGCTCGGCAAGGCGTTCCAGGATCGCTTCCCGCGCATGCTCGTCCGCTACCTGCAGATGCTCGTGACGAAGGGGCGGCAGATGCTGCTGCCCCAGATCGTGGCCGAGTACCAGGACCTGCTCGACGAGGCCGAGGGGCGGGTGCATGCGCGCGTGACCGTCGCCCGCCAGCCGACCGCCGCCGACGAGACCGCGATCGCGGCGCAGCTCACGCGCGCGCTCGGCAAGCAGGTGGTGCCGCACATGGTCGTGAATCCGGCGATCCTCGGCGGCGTCGTGGTGAAGGTCGGCGACACGGTGATGGACGGCTCGGTGCGCCGGCGCCTGTCGCTGCTGCGCACCCGCATGGCGGGGCGCTGAGCGACCGCGACTCGCCCGCACGATCAGCACGACCCGCGCGCCGGCTGCCTCTGAAGGCAGCCGGCGCGCGACGGTTTACGGTCCCGGGAGATCCGACGATCATCACGAGAGACGATCGTCACGAGGCGGGATGCGGCTGCGTCGAGCTGCTGACGCGCCGTGCGCGGCGTTCTGGGTCCGCGCCGACGGCTGCAGTCGGCGCGAGGCGGACGCCGCGCGAGGGAGGGTTGCCCCTCGCCATGCGTGCGACGGGTAGATTGCGGCGCCTTCTCACCCGGATCCCATGCTCGCCGTCCTCCCGCTCCTCCTCGCGCTCCAGCAGCCGCCGGCCGCGACGCCGGACCTGTCGCAGACGTTCGCCGGCGCGCCGCGCGCGCCGTCGCGCACCTCGCCGGCCAGCGGCGACACGGTCGGGTACTGGCAGCAGCGCGCCGACTACCGCATCGTCGCCCGGCTCGACGAGACGCGCGACGTGCTCGTCGCGAGCGCGCGGCTGACGTACGTGAACGCGTCGCCCGACACTCTCCGCGAGCTGTTCGTGCACCAGCACCTGAACGCGTTCCGCCCGGGCTCCAAATGGAGCGCGACGGACGCGAAGGAAGGGCGCGTCCGCTTCCAGCGCCTGCCGGACCCGCACTACGCCTACGAGCGCTTCACGGCCGCGCCCACGATCGACGGAACCGCGGTGCGCGCCGAGTACCCCGGGGCGCCCGACAGCACCGTCGTGCGTCTGGCGCTCCCGCGTCCGCTCGCGCCGCGGGACTCGCTCGTGGCCACGTTCACGTGGGAGGCGCGCCTGTCGACCGTCGCGCGGCGGCAGGGGCGGCGTGGGCGCCACCACGACTTCGCGCAGTGGTATCCGCGCGTCGCCGTCTACGACCGGAGCGGGTGGCAGCCGCACGCGCTCGTGCCGGCCGGCGAGTTCTACGGCGAGTACGGCGACTTCGACGTGACGCTGGTGCTGCGCGACGATCAGGTCGTGGGCGCGACGGGCGTGCCGGTCGCGGGCGATCCGGGATGGGCGCGCGTGTCGCGCGGCGGCGCGGCGCCCGTGCTCGCGCGCACCGCGTACGGTGCGTCGTCGGCGTCGCTGCCGGATACGATCCCGCCGGGACATCGCGCGGTGCGCTTCGTCGCCCGCGACGTCCACCACTTCGCGTGGTCCACGTCGCCCGAGTACCGCTACGAGGGCGGCGTCTACGTGCGTCCCTCGCCAGCGGGCCGGCCGCGCGGATGGGACACGGTCGCGGTGCACGCGCTCTTCCAGCCGGCGGACGACAGCACGTGGGGTGGCGGCCGAGTGGTGCAGCGGACGGTCGCGGCGCTCGGCTGGCTCGAGCGGGTGTTCGGCACGTACGCGTATCCGCAGATGACGGTGCTGCACCGCGTCGATCCGGGCGGCACCGAGTTCCCGATGATGCAGATGAACGGCAGCCCGTCGCAGGGGCTCATCCTGCACGAAGGGGGACACAACTTCGTGCACGGGATCCTCGGCAACAACGAGTGGCAGAGCGGCTGGCTGGACGAGGGGCTGACCTCCTACCAGACGTCGTGGGCGCTCGGCACGACCGCGCAGGAGCTCGCCGAGCGCGACGCGCCGGCGGTGGGACCGGCGACGACCGCCGCGGAGCGCGCAGCGGCACGCCGACAGCTCGACACGACCGTCGTGCGGCAGGCGCGCCTCGTCACGCGCGGCGCGGCGCAGCCGATCGGCATGCGCGGCGATCTGTTCGTCGACTTCGGCACCTACAACAACGCCGTCTACACGCGCGCGGAGCTGATGTACGCCACGTTGCGCGACGCGATCGGCGACGAGGCGTTCGCGCGCTTCCTCCGCGACTACTACGCGCGCTGGGCGAACCGCCACGTGGACGAGGCGGCGATGCGGGCGAGCGCCGAGCGCGCGGCGGGGCGCGACCTGGGCTGGTTCTTCGAACAGTGGGTCCACCGTGTGGGCGTCGTCGACTATGCGCTCCGCGACGTCTCCGTGCGGCCGGCCGGCGGCGGGTGGCAGGTGACGGGCGCGATCGCGCGCGTGGGGGCATACCGGCACCCGATCGCCGTCGGCGTGCGCACGGCGAGCGGCTGGACGCTGGTGCGTGGCGATGCCGCGCGCGATCGGCAGCAGGTCGCGCTTCGCGTGAGCGAGCGGCCGCTGGAGGTGCGGCTGGACCCGCACGGCGCGTCCGGTGCGCCCGCCGCGCGCTTCTACACGTTCACGGTGGCGCCCGAGGGTGCGGCGCCGACCGTCACGCGGACCCCGGCACCCGCGCTCTCCGCGCCCTGATCCGACCCTGGGGCGCGTTGCCTCGGGCCGCCCGACGCGTCGATATTGCGCTGCGTAGTCCTCGCCCCGCGGGCGCCGCTCTCCGGCGTTCGCGGGGCTCCGCGTCGCCGGCCTCCGGGTCGGCGCCCTTCCGATAGCACATGAGCGGCCGTATCGACGTCAAGCGCGTCTCCAAGCCCTGGGGACACGAGATCATCTGGGCGCACACCGACCGGTACTGCGGGAAGATCCTGCACATCAAGGCCGGCGAGCAGCTCTCGGTGCAGTACCACGAGCGCAAGGACGAGACGGTGTATCTCCTCTCGGGTGAGCTGCGATACTGGGTGAAGCTCGGCGAGGAGCCAATCCAGGACGTGCGCCTGCAGGTCGGCGACGCGTTCCGCATCACGCCCGGCACCGTTCACTACATGGAGGCCGTGACCGACTGCGACGTGCTCGAGGCGAGCACGCCGGAGCTGGACGACGTCGTCCGCCTGCAGGACCGCTACGGTCGCGAGGGCACGAGCGCGCCCTGAGCGCCCTGCGCGCGCGGTCCGCGCTGCGCGCGTGCCATGACGCACGCGTCGGTGCTCCGCGCACGGAGGAGAGCCCGGCCGTGACACGGAACTTGCACCCGCGGGAGCCGGCCGCGACCTTTGCGGCGCCCCGTTCCGATCTTCCACCGTCCCCGCCATGAAAGTCATCATCCCGCTCGCCGGCAAAGGCACGCGCCTGCGCCCGCACACGCACGTCACGCCCAAGCCGATGCTGCGCATCGCCGGGAAGCCGGTGATGGACTACGTCATGGACGACGTCAAGCGGCTGGGCGACGTGGAGCAGGTGATCTACGTGACCGGGCACCTCAAGGAGAAGGTGGAGGAGCACGCACGGCGCGACATCGGCCTGCCGGCGGTGTTCGTCGAGCAGCAGGTGCAGGACGGCACGGCGGGCGCCGTGAACCTCGCGCGCCCGTACGTCGATCAGCCCGTGCTGATCATCTTCGTCGACACGATCTTCGACGCGGACCTGTCGGTCGTGAAGGACACCGACGCCGACGGGATCATCTGGGTGAAGGAGGTCGAGGACTACCAGCGCTTCGGCGTGGTCGTCACCGACGCGGACGGCAACATGACGCGCATCGTCGAGAAGCCGACCGAGCCGATCTCCAAGCGCGCCAACATCGGGCTGTACTACATCCGCAACTGGCAGCTACTGTACGAGGCGATCGACCACGTCCTCACGCAGCCCAAGAACAAGGGCGAGTACTACCTCACCGACGCGTTCCAGTACATGATCGACAAGGGCGCGAAGATCCGCGTCGTCGACGTCGAGGGCTGGTACGACGCCGGGCAGGTGGAGACGCTGCTCGACACGAACCGCGCGATGCTCGAGCGCGGACGCGCGCGTCGCCCGGCTTCGCTCGATCCGAGCGTCACGATCGTGGAGCCCGTCTACATCGAGGACGGCGCCGTCCTCCGCGACTCGACGATCGGCCCGAACGTCTCGATCGGCGCCGGCACGACGATCGACGGCTCGACGCTGCGCGACACGATCATCGGCACGCAGTCGCGGGTCACCGGTGCGCGCCTCACGAGCTCGATCATCGGCGACGCCGTCAAGCTCGAGGGGCTGAGCGGCAGCGTCACCGTCGGTGACCACTCCGAGGTGCGCGCGGGCAGCTGACGGACGCCTCGTCCGAACGACCACAGGGGGGCCGCGCTGCATGCAGCGCGGCCCCTCGTCGTCTCGCGCACCACGATCCGAACGCATGCGCGCACCGCCGAGCTCGTGTCGGGCGACTTCCGACGTGGCGTGGACGCCACGTTGCGTGACCACCTGTTTGCCATAAGGTGGCTCCCGCGCCGTGCCGCCGACCGGCCGCACGATCGCGCCGGAACCACCACCAGGAGGTCGTGATGCGTCGTGTGCTCCTGCAGGCCGCAACGTCCGTCGTCGCGCTGTCGCTGCTCGCCGTGCCGCAGGAGGTGCGTGCACAATGCCCGGCGGGATCGGTGTGCTACTTCGGGACCGACGTCGGCGGCTCGGACGTGACCCGCGCGCCCAACGTGCAGTCGGCCGCTGCACGCGCCAGCTTCCTCGGCTCGCTGATCGGCGTCGGGACCGAGAGCTTCGAGGGGATCAGCGTCGGCACGACCAACCCGGTGCTGAACTTCGCCGGCGCAGGCACCGCCACCCTGGGCGGCAGCGGCGCCGTGGACAACTTCACCGGCGCCGGCGCGAACGGCGGCGGGCGCTACGCCACGAGCGGCACGCGCTACTATGAGGCGACGAGCAGCGCGGGCGGGACGACCTTCACGATCAACTTCTCCAGCGCGGTCGCGGCGTTCGGGTTCTACGGCATCGACGTCGGCGACCAGAACTCGCAGCTCGCGCTGCGCTTCACGCTGGTGGGCGGCACGACCCTCGACTGGACGCTGCCCTACACGCCGTCGGACGGCCGCAACTCGGCGCGCGACGGCAGTCTGCTGTTCGCCGGCTTCATCAACACCACGGGCTTCACGAGCGTGCAGTTCCGCGGCACCGACACGGCTGACGTCTTCGCGTTCGACGACATGACGATCGGCTCGCAGGAGCAGGTCGTCCCGCCGACCACCGTGCCCGAGCCGTCGACGTACCTGCTGCTCGCCAGCGGTCTGGGCGTGCTCGGCGTCATGACGCGTCGGCGACGCGGCTGACCTCGCACGTCGGCGAACGGCGACGAGCCCGCGCTCCACTCGGAGCGCGGGCCCGTCGCCGTTCGAGCTCCGTTCTCAGGCCGCGCTCGTGAGCTCGGCGGCCAGCGCGACGATGCCGAGCGCGCGCGCGAGCCCGACGGCGCCGCTCGCGTTCTCGAACCACTCGCCGGGCGTGTGCGCGTCGCCGCCGCGGCCGCCCGCGCCGATCGCGATCGCCGGCACGCCGCGCCCGAGCGGGACGTTCGCATCGGTCGACGCGGCGCCCAGCTCGGGCGCGCGGCCGACGAGCCGCGTCATGGCGACGGCCCCGGCGACCAGGGGATGATCGGCACCGATCTCGCCGCCCGGGCGATCGCCGATGACGTGCACGTGCAGCGCGAGCGGCGACGTGCCCGGCGCGCGGATCGCGTTCTCCTCCAGCGCGGACGCATGGGCGGCACGTCGGATGGCCTGCTCGTAGCGGTCGAGCATCGCGCCGGACGTCGAGCGCAGGTCGACCTCGAGCCAGCCGTCGGCCGGGATCGCGTTGACGCAGATGCCGCCGCCGATGCGCCCCACGGACACCGTGACGCGCGGCTCGTCGTCGAGCGGCATGCTGGCGATCGCGGTCGCGGCGCGGGCAGCGGCGTGCACGGCGTTCGGGGCGCCGAACGCGGCCCAGCTGTGCCCACCCGGCCCCGTGTACACGATGCGGAAGCGCCGTGAGCCGACCGCGCGGTGCACGATGCGCTCGTCTCCCGCGCCGTCGAGCGCGACGGCGGCGCGCACCTCGGGTGCGTCGGCGAAGTAGCGCTTCGCGCCGCGGAGATCGCCAAGCCCCTCCTCACCCGTCGTCGCGACGAACTCGATCGCGTGGCGCGTGCGCAGCTGCACGCCGTCGAACGCCTCCGCCAGCGCGAGCATCGCCGCGAGCCCGCGCCCGTTGTCGCCGATGCCGGGACCCACGAGCCGCCGCCCCTCCTGCCGCACCTGCAGCGGCGTCTCGCGGGGGAACACGGTGTCCAGGTGCGCGCACACCGCGACGCGTGGCGCGCCGTCCGACGCGTCGGCGCCCGGACGCTTGCCGATGACGTTGCCCGTCGGGTCGACGCGCACGTGGTGCAGACCGAGCGCGTGGAAGCGGCGCGCGATCCACGCGCCGCGCTCCTCCTCCTCGCCGGTGGGCGCGGGAATCTCGGCGAGCGTCACTTGCTCGCGGACCGTGACGGCATCGCGGGCCGCGAGTCGGGCGCGTGCGCGGCCGAGCGCCTCGTGCACGCGGGTGGCCGGCAGTGCCTGGCCCGGAGTGGGGCGGGAGGACATGGCTGGGAGTTGGCGGGATCGCGTCGCCACCGCAAGGGCGTCGGGACGGCGGCTACATTCCCACGCGCTCTCCATGCCACCCGACGACGCCCCCGCTCCCGATCCGCTCGATCCGCCGGCGCCGACCCCAGCGCCGAGCGTGTCGCCCGCCGGGGTGCCGTGGCTGGGACGCACCGTGGTCTCGCTGGCCGCGGTCAGCCTGCTGACCGACGCGTCGAGCGAGATGATCGCGCCGCTGCTCCCGATCTTCCTCACCGGCACGCTCGGCGCGTCGGCGAGCACCGTCGGGGCGATCGAGGGCGCGGCGGAATCGACGGCGTCGCTGCTCAAGCTGGCGAGCGGCTGGTGGTCGGACCGGCTCCCACGGCGCAAGCCGCTCGTGGTCGCCGGGTACCTGCTCGCGTCCGTCGCGCGTCCGCTGGTGGCCGTCGCGGGCACCGCGGGGCAGGTGCTCGCCGTGCGGCTGACGGACCGGGTCGGGAAGGGGATCCGCGGCGCGCCGCGCGACGCGCTGCTGGCCGCGGCGGTCCCCGCGGCGGCGCGCGGCCGCGCCTTCGGCTTCCATCGGGCGGCCGACCATCTGGGGGCGGTGATCGGACCGCTGGTGGCGTTCGCGCTCATGCGCGGACTCGAGCTGCCGCTGCGCACGATCTTCTGGCTCGCCGCGGTGCCCGCGGCGCTCGCGGTGCTCGTGCTGGTGGTCTGCGTCCGCGAGGAGCGCGCGCCCGTACGCGTGCCGATCGCCGACGCGTCGTCGCGCGCGGCGCCGGCGGTCGGAGCGCTTGGCGCGGGCCGCTCGTTCGCGGCGCTGCTCGGCGCGCTGCTCGTGTTCACGCTCGGCAACTCGACCGACGCGTTCCTCGTGCTCCGCGCGACGCAGCTCGGCGTGCCCGTCGCGCTGATCCCGATCCTCTGGGCCGTCCTGCACGTCGTGAAATCGGCGTCGAGCACGCCGGGCGGTGCGCTCTCCGACCGGCTCGGGCGCAAGCCGACCATCGTCGCCGGCTGGCTGCTGTACGCGGCCGTCTACGCCGGCTTCGCGATCGCCGACGCCGCGTGGCACGCGTGGGCGCTGATGTCCGTGTACGGCATCTTCTTCGGGCTCACCGAGGGAGCGCAGAAGGCGCTCGTCGCGGATCTCGTGACGCCGGACGGGCGCGGCACCGCGTTCGGCTGGTACCACCTCACGATCGGAGTGGCCGCGCTGCCCGCCTCACTGCTCTTCGGCGCGGTGTGGGACCGACGCGGTGCGCCCACTGCGTTCCTGATGGGGGCGGGGCTGGCCCTCGCCGCGTCCCTCCTGCTCGCGCTGGCGGTGCCCGACGCGCGGAGTCAGCAGCAGCGCGAGCCGGGGCGCTCGTAGCGCGCGGCGAGCCGCTCGCGCTCGAACTCGCGGCGCGTCGGGACCGGACACCCGGGATCGCGCGACCGCAGGTGGTGCACGTAGCGGTCGTAGTCGGGCACGCCGAGCAGCGCGTGCAGCACCGCCCGCACGCGCGCGATCGCGTGCATCCAGCGCGGGGTGGGCCGGGTGAGGCGGGCGGTGGACATGCCCAACGATCCGCTGCCGACGGGCGCGCGCGCAAGGCTCGGCCTCCCGGCCGGCCGGTTTCGTCGGGCGACGCTCCGTCGTCGTTAGACGGGCGGCGGGTGACCGGATCGTCGCGGCCGCCCCGCAGCGCAGCATCCCGCATCCCTCGCCCACTCCGCGTCGTGTCCGTGCAACGGTGGTTCGCCCGCAGCGCTCGTCCTGCGCCCTCCTCCGCTACCACCGGCGCGAGTCCGGCGCACGCGCCGGCGCCGACGGCCACCGCGGACATCGGCGGCGACGCCGTGGGGCGGATGCTCGACGCGATCGGCGCGCTGACGCACCTCGTGGGCGCGTACGCGCACGACACCGACTCGCGCACCGCCGCCGACGCGCGCCGTCAGGCCGACCGGTGGCGCCGCCATCTCACGACGGGACTCGGCCACCCGACGCGCGACGCGGACGTCGACGGTGTCGAGGACGGCGGCGGAGCGCCGCACGGCGGCGGGCTCGCCGCGCGCGACTGGGAGGGCGCGGTTCGGTTCGCGACCGCGGAGCGGCAGACCGAGCACGCGTACGTCGCTCGGACGCTCGAGGCGCTGCGCGGCACCGTGTGGACGCTCGTGCAGGGGCTGCACGCGGCCGTCGGCGCGGAGGCGGCGGCCGGGCGCGCGTCGGCGGGCGTCGTGCGGCGGCTGCAGCACGTCGTCACCGACGCGAAGCCCGAGGTGCTGCGCGACGCGGCGCTGGCCGCGGTCGGGGAGCTGGGGACGCTGCTCGCGCGGCGCGAGCGCGAGCGCGAGCAGCAGATCGCGGAGCTCGGCCGCGAGGTCGCGACGCTCGGCGCCGCGCTGGAGGAGGCGCGGCGCGAGAGCGCGACCGATCCGCTGACGGGGCTCGGCAACCGGCGCGCGTTCGACGCGGCGCTCGCGCACGCGGCGGCGCTGCATGGGCTCTGGGGGCAGCGCGTCTGCCTGCTGCAGGTGGACGTCGACCTGCTGAAGCACCTGAACGACCGCGACGGGCACGCGGCGGGCGACGCGGCGCTGCAGCGCGTGGCGGCGCAACTCTCGCGCATCTTCCTGCGGCGCACCGACGTCGTCGCGCGCATCGGCGGCGACGAGTTCGCCGTGCTCCTGCGCGACACCACGCTCGACGAGGCGGCGCGGCTGGCCGAGCGCCTCGTCGTGGCGGTGACCGGCGCCTTCGCGGACGAGACGACGCCGATCAGCGTCTCGGTGGGCGTGGCCGCGCTGCGCACCGACGAGACGGCCGCCGAGTGGTACGCGCGCGCCGACGCCGCGCTGTACGCGGCGAAGGCGGGCGGACGCGGGCGCGTGGAGCGGAGCGGCTGAGCGATCAGTCGCCCGCCAGCGCGGGCGACGGGGTGTACGGCACCTCGGTGCTGCGCGCCGGCTTGCGGCCCGCGAGCACGGCGATCCACTCGCGCGCGGAGTCGGCGAGGATCACGAGCACGGCGACGAGGAAGAAGCCCGCGACCGCCGCGTCCAGCCGGTCGTTGAACATCATCGCGCGCGCCGCCTCGACGCTCCGGGCGCCAGCGGGGAGCGTTCCGGCCGCGAGCGCCGCGTCAAACGCGCGCGCGTGGGCGAGGAAGCCCAGGCGCGGGTCGCTCGAGAAGATCTTCGTCAGCCCGGTCGTGAAGGTGACGACCACGAGCCAGGCGAGCGGGAGGAGCGTGACGAACGCCCAGCGCCCCTTGCCCATCTTCACGATGACCGTCGTGCCGACGCAGAGCGCGACCGCCGCGAGCAGCTGGTTGGCGATGCCGAACAGCGGCCAGAGCGAGTTGATGCCGCCCAGCGGATCGGTGACGCCCTGGTAGAGGAAGTAGCCCCACATCGCGACGAACACGGCGCTCGTGACCACCACGGCCGGCATCCACGCCACGCGTCCGATCGGCGCCCAGACGTGCTTCAGCAGGTCCTGCAGCATGAAGCGGCCGACGCGGGTGCCCGCGTCGAGCGTCGTCAGGATGAAGAGCGCCTCGAACATGATGGCGAAGTGGTACCAGAGCGCCATCGCCCCCGTGCCGCCGATCGCCTGGCTGAAGAGGTGCGCCATGCCGACGGCGAGCGACGGCGCGCCGCCGGTGCGCGAGAGGAGCGAGCCCTCGCCCACCTGGCGCGCGAGCGTCTCCAGCTCCTGCGGCGTGACGACGAAGCCCCAGGTCGCGATCTTGGCCGCCGCCTCGACCGCGGTCGTGCCGATCACGCCGGCGGGCGCGTTGATCGCGAAGTAGACGCCGGGCGTCAGCACGCACGCGCCGACGAGCGCCATCACCGCGACGAGCGACTCGGTGAGCATGGCGCCGTAGCCGACGAGCCGCGCGTCGTCCTCGCGCTCCAGCAGCTTGGGCGTCGTGCCCGACGCGATGAGGGCGTGGAAGCCCGAGATCGCGCCGCAGGCGATGGTGATGAACACGAAGGGGAAGACCGGGCCCGCGAACACGGGCCCCGTCCCGTCGACGAAGCGGGTGACGGCCGGCATCGCGAGCGGCGGCAGCACGACGAGGATGCCGAGCGCCAACGCGACGACGACGCCGATCTTCACGAACGCGGAGAGGTAGTCGCGCGGCGCGAGCAGCAGCCACACCGGGAGCACCGACGCCGCGAAGCCGTAGCCCATCACCAGCCAGGCGAGCGTCGTGCGCCGCAGCGTGAACGCCTCGGCGAGCGTGGGGTGCGCGGCGACCCACTGGCCGGCGTAGAGCGCGCCGACGAGCAGCACGAGGCCGATGGCGGTCGCCTCGAGCACGCGGCCGGGGCGCAGCCAGCGCAGGTACGCGCCCATGAGCAGCGCGATCGGGATCGTGAGGCCGACGGTCACGGTGCCCCACGGGCTCTCGCCGAGCGCGTTGACGACGACGAGCGCGATGACGGAGATCAGCACCACCATGATGCCGAGCACCGCGACGAGCGAGGTGAAGCCGGCGACGGGCCCGATCTCCTCGCGCGCCATCTGGCCGAGCGACTTGCCGTCGCGACGGATGCTGGCGGCGAGGATGACGAAGTCCTGCACCGCGCCGCCGATCGCGACGCCCACGATGAGCCAGAGCGCGCCGGGGAGGTAGCCGAACTGCGCGGCGAGCGTCGGGCCGACGAGCGGGCCGGGACCCGCGATGGCGGCGAAGTGGTGGCCGAAGACGACCCAGCGGCTGGTCGGCACGTAGTCGCGGCCATCGCTCAGGCGCACCGCGGGCGTGGGGCGTGCGCGATCCAGCGCGAAGACGCGGGTCGCGATCAGGCGACCGTAGAAGCGGTACGCGACGAGGTACGTGCACACCGCGGCGACCACGAGCCACGCGGCGTTGACGGTCTCGCCGCGGCGCAGCGCGACGACGCCGAAGGCGAACGCCCCGAGCGCGGCGACGGCGATCCAGACGAGGGCGCGGAGCAGCGTCGGCATGGAGGGGAGGAGGGTGGCGGGAGCGTGGCGCCGTGTGCCGGCCGCACACGCGTGCGCGCGCGCTGGGGCGCTTTATGGATGCGGGGACGGCCACCGTCAACCCCGGCCGCGGCATCGACGGCGACGTCGGCGCACGGTCGCGGCGCACGACGGGCACGACGTTCGCGCTCTGGAACGCGTCGCCCGCCCCCGATTAGCTTGCGGCGCGCGGGGCGCTCGGCGACGTCGGGACGGCGTCGCGCGGAGCAGCCCCGGCCTCGCCGGAACGCCGACCATTCAGCGCCGCAGCACCGGGCGCCTCACCGACCGCTCGTCATGCCCACGCCAGTCACCCTGATTCCCGGCGACGGGATCGGCCCCAGCATCGCCGACGCCACCGTTCGCGTCCTCGAGGCCGCGGGTGCGGACATCGAGTGGGACGTTCAGACGGCCGGGCAGGCCGGCGTCGCGCAGCACGGGGATCCGATGCCCGAGCCGACGCTGGCGTCGATCCGCCGCACGAAGCTCGCCCTCAAGGGGCCGCTCGAGACGCCGGTGGGGAAGGGCTTCCGGTCGGTGAACGTCGCGCTGCGCAAGGAGTTCGACCTGTACGCGAACGTGCGCCCCGCGCTCTCGCTGGTCCACTCCAAGCGGCACTACGACGACATCGACCTCGTCCTGGTGCGCGAGAACACCGAGGGGCTCTACATCGGGATCGAGCACTACGTGCCGAGCGGCGGCGACCCGCAGGCGGCGGCCGAGAGCGTGGCGCTGATCACGCGCAGCGGCTCCGAGCGGATCGTGCGCTACGCCTTCGAGTACGCGGTGCGCCACAACCGCAAGAAGGTCACGCTCGTGCACAAGGCGAACATCCTCAAGTTCTCGCAGGGGCTGTTCGTCGAGGTGGGGCGCGCGATCGCGAAGGAGTACGAGGGGCGGATCGCGTACGACGAGCGCATCATCGACGCGATGGCGATGAACCTGGTGATGGACCCGAACCGCTTCGACGTCATCGTGACGACGAACATGTTCGGCGACATCCTCTCCGACCTGATCTCCGGGCTGGTCGGCGGGCTCGGGCTCGCGCCGGGCGCGAACATCGGCAAGCACGCCGCGATCTTCGAGGCGGTGCACGGCACCGCGCCCGACATCGCCGGCAAGGACATCGCGAACCCGGGCGCGCTCATCCTCGCCGCGTGCATGATGCTCGACCACCTGCATCAGGACGAGATCGCGCGCCGCGTGCGCACCGCGTTCGTGGCGCAGATCCAGGACGGCGAGGTGCGCACGCGCGATCTCGGCGGCACGGCGGGCACGACCGAGTTCACCGACGCGCTCGTGGCTCGGATCCGGGGATGACCTGCAGTCGCCCTCGTCGCCCGGCGCTCGTCGCTCGGCGCTCGGGCCGTGCGCGGCACGACGCGAGCGTCGAGCGCGGAGCGCCGAACGTGCGTCGGAGCGCCGATCGATGCTGACCGTCCTGCACGTCTCCGACCTGCACTTCGGGCGACCGATGGTGCCGGCGCACATCGCGGCGCTCGAGTCGCTCGTCACCGAGCGGCCCTTCGACGTCGTCGCGGTGTCCGGGGACCTGTCGCAGCGCGCGCGCGCCGGCGAGTTCCAGCGCGCGGCCGTCTTCCTGCGCGACGCCGCGCGCGTCAGCCGCACGATCGTCGTGCCCGGCAACCACGACGTCATGTGGTGGCGCGCGCCGCTCGGGATCGGCAGCGACGAGGCGATCTACGAGAACTGGCGCGCGCACGTGCAGCCCGAGATCGAGCCCGTGCTGCGCGTCCCCGGCGCGACCTTCGTCGGTCTCAACACGTCGCAGGGCGTGCTGCCGCAGACGCTGACGTGGAACGTGCGCGACATCTCGATCATCGGGCACATCCGCAAGGCGCAGATCGAGCACGCGGCCGCGGAGTTCGCGCGCTCGCCGTCGACGGACGCGCGCGTGATCGTGATGCACCACAACCCGGTGAAGGGCGAGCTCTCGCAGCGCCACGGCCTCAAGGACACGCGCAAGGTGCTCGGCGCGTTCGCGGAGATCGGCGTGGACCTGGTGCTGTGCGGGCACGACCATCAGGAGGCGATCCACTTCGTGGAGCACACGAAGAAGGGCACGGTCATCTCCACCGCGGGCACGGTCTCCAGCCGCTCGCGCGGGGGCCGGCCGTCGTCGGCGAACGCGATCACGCTGACCCCCGAGGCGATCGAGATCACGACGCTGGTGTGGTCGGCGGAGGGCCAGCGGTTCCTGTCGGGGCCCCGCCACTGCTTCGATCGCTGACGGCCTGGGTGGAGCGGATGACGCAGCCCCACCGCCGGCGCCGGGAAGCGGGCGAGGGGGCGGGCCAGCTCGCCCTCCCGCTGGAGCTTCCGGCCGCCCCCGCCGAGGCGCCGCCGGCCGTGCCGCGCCACACGTCGGGGCCGCTGGTCGTCACCGACGTCACGCCGGCCGAGCGCGGGCGGCGCGCGAGCGCCGAGGCCGCGACGCGGCTGCAGGTCGCGCTCGTGCGGCTCGGGCTCCGCGGGATCGACCGGGTGCGGCTGACGCGCAACCGCACGGTGATGGTCAGCTTCAGCCAGGGCGAGCTGCGCGTGCACGAGGGCTACCTCGACGCGCCGCCCGAGGTGCTCAAGGCGATCGTCGGCTTCGTCTGCGGCCGCACGCGCACCGAGCGGCGCCGCGCGCGGGAGGCGATCCTCGCGCACCAGATCGCCCGTCCGGCCGCGGTGCGCCGCCCCGAGCGCACGCGACCCGAGGACGAGCCCGTGGTGGCGCAGCTGCAGCGCTTCCACGCCCACTACAACCGCCTCTACTTCGGCAAGCGGCTGCGCGCCGTGCCGATCCGCCTCTCCAGCCGGATGCGCACGCGGCTCGGGCACTACACGGCCGCGACGCCGACGGGAGAGCCGGCGGAGATCGTCATCGGGCGCGAGCACATCCGCCGCCACGGCTGGGAGGAGGCGCTGCACACGCTGCTGCACGAGATGGTGCACCAGTGGCAGGACGAGTGCGGCCACGCGATCGACCACGGCGCCACCTTCCGGAAGAAGGCGCGCGAGGTGGGGATCACGCCGAGCGCGCGGCGGCACGTTCTGCCGCGCCGGCAGCGGGCGGCGGCCCCGCCGGCGGCGGCCGCGATCGGCCTGCGGGCGGCCCGCGAGGAGTAGCCTCCGGTTCCCGGAGGCCCGGACCGGGGCGGCCGGCCGGACGCGCACGAGGGCGTTAGATTCGGGAGTCTCCGAACCCAACTCCCATGGCTACCGAGCTCGCTCCCACCGAGTCCTTCCTCCCGTCGCCGCAGCTCACGCCGCGCGAGGGCGACCTGTTCAACATCGACGCCGGGCTGACCGAGGAGGAGCGCGCCGTCCGCGACTCGGTGCGCCGCTTCGTCGACGAGAAGGTCCTGCCGATCATCGGCAAGCACTACGTCGACGGCACCTTCCCGAAGCACCTCATCCCCGAGATGGGCGAGCTCGGCGTGTTCGGCGCCAACCTGCCGGAGGAGTACGGCTGCGCGGGGCTGAACAACGTGCAGTACGGGCTCATCATGCAGGAGCTCGAGCGCGGCGACTCCGGCATCCGGTCCTTCGCGTCCGTCCAGGGCGCGCTGGTGATGTACCCGATCTACGCGTTCGGCAGCGAGGAGCAGAAGCGCCACTGGCTGCCGAAGATGGCCACCGGCGAGGTGATCGGCTGCTTCGGCCTCACGGAGCCCGACTACGGCTCCAACCCGGCGGGCATGATCACCGTCGCGCGCGAGCAGGCCGACGGGTCGTGGGTGCTCAACGGCGCCAAGATGTGGATCACGAACGGCTCGCAGGCGCACGTCTCGGTCGTGTGGGCCAAGACGGTCCGCCACGGCGAGACGGCCGTCGGCGACGACAAGACGATCCGCGGCTTCGTCGTCCCGACCGACACGCCGGGCTTCCGCGCGCGCGACCAGAAGGGGAAGCTGTCGCTCCGCGCCTCGGACACGTCCGAGCTGATCCTCGAGGACGTGCGGCTGCCGGCCGACGCGATCCTGCCGAAGTCGGGCGGGCTCAAGTCGCCGCTGATGTGCCTGACGCAGGCGCGCTACGGCATCTCGTGGGGCGCGCTCGGCGCGGCGATCGCCTGCTTCGAGGAGGCGACCAGCTACGCGAAGAACCGCATCATGTTCGACAAGCCGATCGGCGCCTTCCAGATCCAGCAGGTGCGCCTGGCCGACATGCTGACGGAGATCACCAAGGGGCAGCTGCTCTCGCTGCACCTCGGCCGCTGCAAGGACCTCGGGACGTTCACGCCGCAGATGGTGTCGCTCGCGAAGCGCAACAACGTGAACATCGCGACCGACATCGCCCGCGAGGCGCGGCGCCTGCTCGGCGGCAACGGCATCCTCGCCGAGTACGCGTCGATGCGCCACATGGCGAACCTGGAGAGCGTCTACACCTACGAGGGCACGCACGACGTGCACTCGCTGATCCTCGGCCAGGCGATCACCGGGCTCAGCGCGTTCAAGTGAGTCCATCGCGCTGACGCAGACGCGTCGCGCGACCGATCGACGGGGCGCGCCCGCCACCATCCGGTGGCGGGCGCGCCCCGTCGGCGTAGCAGCCGAGTGCGCCGCGGGAGCGCGGGCGGGCGTGTTGCCGCGCCGTTCGGGCACGGTGCCGGCTTCGTTGCCGCGGTGACGCGGGGCAGGGCTGTGTGGGTCGGTCAGGGGTGCAGGCGATCGCCACGTGGTCCGCGCGTCGCCGGCGCCCTCCGGGTGCTGGCGGCCGCCGGCATGTCCACCCGGAATCGCAGGAGGCGCGCGATGCACCGCTCGTTCGCGTCCACCGCCGAGGCCCCCCTCGGCCACCACCTCACCGCCGCCGCGGCGCTGCTCGCCGTCGCGACCGCCGCTGCGCCCGCGCTGCTCGCGGCCGTAGCGCTGCCGTCCCCGGCGGCGGCGCAGGCGACGCAGGGCGTCGTCGCCGGCGTCGTCGTCGCGGAGGGATCGCAACGCCCGCTCGCCGACGCGCAGGTCGCGATCGAGGGCACCACCCTCGGTGCGGCGACCGACGCGACGGGGCGCTTCCGCGTCGCGAACGTCGCCGGCCCGACGGTGCGGCTGACCGTGCGGCGCATCGGCTACCAGCCGGCGACCGTGACCGCGCGCGTCGGCGCCACCGACGTGCGCGTGACGATGCGCGAGCGCGCGCTCGAGCTGAGCCAGGTCGTCGTGACCGGCACGGCGGGCGTCGCCGAGCGGCGCGCGGTCGGCAACGCCGTGACGACCGTGCGCGCCGCCGACGTGACGGCGACGCAGCCGGTGCGCTCGGTGCAGGACCTGCTCACCGGGCGCGCGGCCGGCGTGAGCGTGGTCGGCAGCTCGGGGCAGGTGGGGACCGGGTCGCGCATCCGCGTGCGCGGCGCGTCGAGCCTCTCGCTGCCGAACGATCCGCTCATCTACGTCGACGGCATTCGCGTCGACAACCAGCAGGCCTCGGGCCCCACCAGCCAGGGCTTCGGCTCGCGGCCCATCTCGCGCTGGAACGACTTCGATCCGGACGACATCGAGAGCATCGAGATCATCAAGGGGCCGGCGGCGGCGACGCTGTACGGCACCGAGGCCTCCAACGGCGTCGTGCAGATCATCACGAAGAAGGGCGCGGCCGGGCGGCCCTCGTGGAACCTGCTCGGCCGCTACGGCGCGAACTGGATCCCCGACTGGCGGGATCGGCTCTACACGAACTACGGCACCGTGCCGCGCGCGGGCGGCGGCGTCGACACCGTGGCGCTGACCACGCGGCAGCTCAACGACGCCCTGAACGCGCGCTTCGGCCACGACATCTTCCGGACCGGCCAGCTGCGCGACCTGCAGGGAAGCGTGAGCGGCGGCAGCGACGTGCTGCGCTACTTCGTCTCGCTGAACCGCGAGGAGAACGAGGGCGCCGAGCGCGTGAACCGGCTGAACCGCACGAACTACCGCGTGAACGTGGCGGCGACGCCCACGCGCACGATCGACGTGCAGGCGTCGACCGCGTACACGACCGGGCGCACCTACCTGCCGTACGAGTCGGGCAACGGCGGCGCGACGTGGGCGACGTACTTCTCGTCGCCGACCTTCCGCTACGCGGGCGCCGCGGACACGAATCCGCAGCTCGGCTTCCGCAGCGGACCGCCGGACATCTACTACCAGGCGTACAACGTCTTCCAGGACGTCGACCGCTTCACCGGCGGCATCACCGTGACGCACCGGCCGACGACCTGGCTCGACCACCGGCTCATCACCGGCGTCGACCGCCTGTTCGAGGAGAACCAGTCGCAGGGGCCACGCAACGATCCGCTCGCGTCGCGCTACACGGCCTTCGCCGACGTGGGCGGCACCGTCGCCGGCTTCCTGCGCGTGGGCACGCGCAACGTCAGCTACATCACCGCCGACTATGCAGCGAACGCGCGCTACCCGCTGCTCTCCACGCTGCAGGGCGTGACCTCGGTGGGCGGGCAGTTCTACGGGCGCCGCACGCGCGGGCGCGAGTCGTACGCGGAGACGTTCCCCGCGTCCGGGCTGCTGTCGCTCAGCGCGGCCGCGGTGCAGCGGCTGGAGCAGGACTCGCTCGTCGACAACAACACGGTCGGCGGCTTCGTGCAGCAGCAGCTCATCTGGCGCGACCGCCTCTTCCTCACGGGCGCGCTGCGCTACGACGACAACTCGGCGTTCGGCACGGACTACGAGGCGGTCGTGTACCCGAAGATCAGCGCGTCGTACGTGCTGAGCGAGGAGCCGGCGCTCCGCATCCCCTCGGTGTTCAACACGATGCGCCTGCGCGCGGCGTACGGCGGGAGCGGGCTGCAGCCCGGCGCGTTCGACGCCATCCGCACCTACAACGCGCAGGGCGGCTTCCTGACGCCGAGCAACGCCGGCAACCCCGACCTGGGCCCGGAGCGCAGCTACGAGCTGGAGGCAGGGCTGGACGCCGGCGTTCTCGACGACCGGCTGGCGCTGGAGCTCACCTACTTCGACGGCACGACGCGCGATGCCATCCTCTCGCGCCAGGCGCCGCCGTCGGCCGGCTTCCCGGGGCTGCAGCTGTTCAACGCCGGACGCGTGGACCGCTCGGGCCTCGAGTGGGTGGTGCGCGCCACGCCGCTGCGGCGGCCGAACTTCGGCCTCGACTTCACGGTCAGCGGCAGCGTCGTCGACTACACGATCAAGTCGCTGGGCCCGAACACGAACCTCGTGTCGGTGAGCGGACAGGTGCAGCACGTGGTCGACCACGCGCCGGGCGCGTGGTGGGACCGGCGCATCGTCTCGGCCACCTTCAACCCGACCACGCGCCGCGCGGAGAACCTGCTGTGCGACGACGGCCGCGGCGGGACGACCGCGTGCGCCAGCGCGCCGCGCGTCTTCCTCGGCAACTCGATCCCGTCGCGCGAGGGCTCGATCGGCGCCGGGCTGACGCTGTTCCGCAACGCGCGGATCAACGCGTTCGTCGACTACCGGGGCGGCTACAAGAAGCTGGACGGCAACGCGCGCGCGCGCTGCAGCGCGGTCGCGCAGGCGGGGTGCGAGGAGATCTGGTTCCCGGAGCGCTTCGATCCGGTGCTCGTCGCCGGCTACCAGGGCGGCACCGCGTACACGTACCACCTGATCCGCGACGCCAGCTTCACGCGCTTCCGCGAGCTGTCGCTGACCTACACGCTGCCGACCGGCCTCGCACGCGCGGCGCGCGCGACCGGCGCGTCGTTCACGATCGCCGGCCGCAATCTCGGGCTCTGGACCGACTACACGGGGCTCGAGCCGGAGGCGTCGTTCAACGGCGGCACCCGCGGCGGACAGTACGGCCAGTGGGAGCAGAACGTCCTGCCGCAGCTGCGGCAGTTCGTCACGACCGTCAACCTGACCTTCTGACCATGACGCCCACGACGCACACCGCCCACCGGCGCGCGCTCCGGCGTCGCGCCACGCTCGTCCTCGCGCTGCAGCTGCTGGCGACCGTCGGCTGCGAGCGCACCATCGACCGGCTGCTGGACGTCACCACGCCGAGCCGGCTGGGCGAGAGCCAGTTCCTCGTGCCCGAGAACGCGTCGCTCGTCGTGGCGAGCGCCGTCGCCGACTTCGAGTGCGCCTACGGGTCGTACGTCGTCGCCAGCGGGCTCGCCGCGAACGAGCTGGTCGACGCCTCGCAGACGGCGTCGCGCTTCTCGTACGACCGGCGCGACGTGCTCCCCGGCGACGCGCACTACTCGACCTTCAACTGCGAGAACATCGGCGTCTACACGCCGCTCAGCACCGCGCGGCACACCACCGACCAGGCGCTGCGCGCGCTCGAGGGGTGGACCGACGTCCAGGTGCCGAACCGGCAGCGGCTGATCGCCACGGCCGCGGCCTACGCCGGCTACAGCCTGCTGCTCCTCGGCGAGGGCTTCTGCTCGGCGGCGATCGACCTCGGGCCCGAGCTGCAGTCCGCGCAGCTCATCGACTCGGCGGAGGCGCGCTTCTCGCGCGCGATCACGGCGGCGCAGGCGGCGAACGACCAGAACATGCTGAACCTGGCGCTGGTCGGACGGGCGCGGGCGCGGCTCGATCGCGGCAACCGCGCCGGCGCCGCCGAGGACGCGGCGCGGGTGCCGGTGGCGTTCGTGCTCAACGCGTCCGCCGACAACAACGCGGCGCGGCGGCAGAACCGCGTCTTCGCGCAGAACAACGCGAGCACGGGCGGCGTGAGCGTGGCGCCGGCCTACCGCGCGCTGACGGTCGCCGGGCGCCCCGATCCGCGCGTGCGCGCGACCGACGTCGGTCGGCTCGCGGCCGACCAGGTGACGCAGCTCTGGAACCAGGGGAAGTACGCGGCGCTCACCACGCCCATCCCGATCGCCACCGGCGTCGAGGCGCAGCTCATCCTCGCCGAGGCGCGCGGCGGGCAGGAGGCGGTGGCGATCGTGAACCAGCTGCGCGCGCGCACGGGCGTGGCGCTGCCGGCGCTGACGGCCGCCGAGGCCTCCGCGATCGCGACGACGATCTTCGAGGAGCGCGCGCGCGAGCTCTGGCTGCAGGGGACGCGGTGGTACGACCTGCGCCGCGGCCAGCTCTCGCTGCAGCCGGCCGCGGGCGCCGCCTATCCGAAGGCGGGCTCGTACGGCGCGCAGCGCTGCTGGCCGCTCCCCGACGTCGAGCGGGCGGCGAACCCGAACATCGGCGCGGCGTAGCGTCGAGGGCGCGACGGGCGGCGGCCCCTCCGTCCGGCACGGCACGCGACGAGGGACCTGCGCTCCACCCCGGAGCGCAGGTCCCTCGTCGCGTGCCGTGCCGGCGGTGGCGCCGCTCAGCGCGGTCCGCCGAAGCTCAGGCCGAGCGAGAGCGTGAAGCCCGTGTCGGAGCCGTCGAAGCCGAGCGGGATGTCGATCGACGGGCGGATCGTGAACCGGTCGTTGAAGATCAGGCCCGCGCCGATGTTCAGCAGGCCACCCGACTCCGAGTCGTCGAACTCGTTGTCGTCCTCGTCGGAGATCGACAGGCGCTGGTGCACCAGGGAGAGCGCGCCGAAGGGGGAGAGGCGCACCGCCGGGGTCAGCGTCACGGGCGCGCCGATCGCGAAGCCGCCCTGCAGCGTCAGGACCCGCGTGTCGATGTTGCCGACGTCCGGGCCGATCGTGTAGCCGACCACGCCGATCGGGCACACCTGCGGGCCGCCGCGCCGCGGCGTGGTGCCGAGCGGCACCTGGTAGCCCAGCGAGCCGGTGATCGTGGTCGCGTCCTCGCTGGAGACGTCGTCGTCGAACTGCGAGAGGCCGACGCCGACGCCGCCGAAGGCGCCCTGCCGCTGGCCGAAGTTCACGTTCAGCCCGAGATCGGTGACGTCGTTCCCCGAGCTGACCGAGCCGCCGATCCGCACCGGGTGGACGTCGAAGGTGGCGTTGCCGAGGCAGGTCTGGGCGAACGCGCTCGAGGCGGGCAGCAGGGTCGCGGCCGAGAGCAGGCACGCGGCCAGCCGCACCCGGGGCGGGAGACGGAACTCGATCATGGTGTGCTCCGATCAGTGGTGTTGGGGCGACCGGTCACCGGAGCGGTCGCGCGACGGATCGCGGGAACGGGCCGGCCGGTCTCAGCGCTCGCCTCGGCATACCGCGCGCCGCGGAGGCCCGCGAGCGTGGCGCGTGTCACGATCGCGGGCGCCCGCCCGGCGCCCCCGGGGGCGGCGACGGCGCGCGGAAACCCGCGCCCCTGCGCCTTGAACACTGTTCGGCAGCGGGCGATCTTACCGCGGCAGGCATGTGAATTCCTTCACAAGACCGAATGAGGAGGCGTCGCGGTGAAGATCGCCGTGTGCATCAAGCGGGTGCCGGTCATGGAGGTCAAGTTCGCGATCGGCAAGGACGGCGCGAGCGTCGACGAGACCGGGTTGAAGTACGACGTGAACGACTTCGACCTTTGGGCGGTCGAGGCGGCGCTGCAGCTGAACGAGAAGAACGCCCCCGGTGAGGTCACGGTGATCTCCCTCGGCCCCGACGCGGCGCAGGAGCAGATCCGCAAGGCGCTGTCGATGGGCGCCGACAGGGGCGTGCTGCTCAAGGCCGACAAGCTCCCCGGCGACGCGTTCGCCGTCGCGGAAGCGCTGGCCGCGGAGCTGAAGGACGGCGCGTACGACGTGATCTTCCTCGGCAAGAAGTCGATCGACGCCGACAACTCCGCCACCGGCGCGATGCTCGGCGAGCTGCTCGGCCTCCCGGTCGTCACCGGCGTGTCGAAGCTCGACATCGCGGGCGGGAAGGGCACGGCGCAGCGCGCGGTCGAGGGCGGCGTCGAGGTGCTCGAGTTCCCGCTGCCGGCCATCGTGACGATCGACGAGGGGCTCAACAAGGAGCGCCTGCCGTCGCTGAAGGGCATCATGGCGGCCAAGAAGAAGCCGCTCGAGACGAAGCCGGCGCAGCTCGGGAGCGCGGGCGTGACGGTCACGAAGATGGAGCTGCCGCCCGAGCGCGCCGCGGGCCGCATCGTCGGCGAGGGCGCCGGCGCGGTCGCGGAGCTGGTGCGCCTGCTCCAGTCGGAAGCCAAGGTCCTCTGAGCCACGCGAGGGAATAGCACAATGGCGAACGTGTTCGCATTCGCGGAGTCGCGGGGCGGCGAGGTCCGCAAGGCGGGGCTCGAGGCGGTGACCGCGGCCCGGCAGATCGCCGACCAGTCGGGCGGCGGCGAGGTGCACGCGCTGCTCGCCGGCGCGCCCGGCGTCGCGGCGCAGGCGCAGCGGCTGGCCGAGGTGGGCGCCGACGTGGTGTACGTCGTCGAGCACGCGGGGCTGGCGCAGTACGACGCCGAGTCGCTCGCGGCGACGGCGGCGGAGCGCATCCGGGCGGGCGGCTACCGCGCGGCGGTGTTCTCCGCGACCACGCAGGGCAAGGACCTGAGCCCGCGCGTCGCGGCCAAGCTGCGCGCGCCGCTGGCGCCCGACGCGACGTCGATCGCCGTGGAGGGCGACGCGGTCGTGATCCGGCACCCGATGTACACGGGCAAGGTGGTCGGCACGCTCGCGATCACCGCGTCGCCCGCGCTGCTCTCGGTGCGCCTGGGCGCGGTGCCGCCGGCGCCGAACGCGAAGGCCGGCCGCGTGGAGACGATCCAGCCGGCCGCCGATCCGTCGGCGTCGAAGGTGCGCGTGACCGAGCTGCGCGCGGGCAGCAGCGGGAAGATCGACCTCGGCGAGGCGCCGGTGATCGTCGCCGGCGGCCGCGGGCTCAAGGCCGCGGAGAACTTCAAGCTCGTCGAGGAGCTGGCCGACTCGTTCGGCAACGCCGCGGTCGGCGCGACGCGTGCGGTGACCGACGAGGGGTGGCGCCCGCACTCGGACCAGATTGGGCAGACCGGGCGCGTGGTCAGCCCCGAGCTGTACGTCGCGGTCGGCATCTCGGGCGCGATCCAGCACCTCGCCGGCATGCGCACGTCCAAGACGATCGTCGCGATCAACAAGGACAAGGAGGCGCCGATCTTCAAGGTCGCCGACTACGGCATCGTCGGCGACGTCTTCGAGGTGGTGCCGGCGCTCTCACAGGCCGTACGCGCCGCGAAGGCCGCGCACTAACTTGGAGCGGGCGGCGCGCTGGATGCGCCGCCCGCTCGTCTTTGCTCCCCGCCAGGCTCCCCCACCGCTCGGAGTGCGCCCGTGACGACCGGGAACGTCGTGTTTCTCGTCATCCTGCTGCTGGCCGCGGCCTTCCTCGCGTACAACGCGCAGCGGCTCTTCCGCTACATGACGGAGGTCGGGAAGCCGGAGGACCGGCTCGACGACCCGGCGAAGCGGCTGTGGAACCTGCTGACCATCGGCTTCGCGCAGACCAAGATCCTGCGCGATCCGACGGCCGGCCTGTCGCACGCCGCCGTGTTCTGGGGCTTCCTCGTCGTCACGCTCGGGACGATCGAGATCTTCATCCAGGGCGTGGTGGAGGGCTTCAGCTACGCGAACTTCCTCCCCGCGCCGATCTACGGGCTGTACGCGCTGTCGCAGGAGGCGTTCGCGCTGCTGATCCTCGCGGCGGTGAGCTTCCTGATCTACCGCCGCGTCGTGCTCAAGCCGAAGCGGCTGCAGGGCGACGGCGTCGAGACGGTGGAGGCGGTCGTGATCCTCTCCGTCATCGCCGTGCTGATGGCGACGCTCATCCTCACGGGCACGATGGAGGCGATCGCCGATCCCGACGCGCCGGCCGGCTACGGCCGCCTCGCGTCGATCGGCCTGGCGGCGCTGCTCGGCGACGTGGTCTCGCCCGAGACGGCGCACACGGTGCGAGACGTCAGCTGGTGGACGCACGCGGTCCTCGTGCTCGGCTTCATCAACTTCCTGCCGTACTCGAAGCACCTGCACGTGCTCGTGTCGCTGCCGAACGTCTACCTGTCCAACACGAGCGGGCCCGGACAGGTGGGCGTGATGCGGTACATGAACCTCGAGGACGAGAACGCGGAGCAGTTCGGGGCGAGCGACGTCGAGCACCTCACCTGGAAGAACCTGCTCGACGGCTACGCCTGCACGCAGTGCGGGCGCTGCACCGCGGCCTGCCCGGCGAACATCACCGGCAAGGTGCTCTCGCCGCGCAAGATCGTCGTCAACACGCGCCAGCGCCTGATGGAGAAGGCGCCGATCGTGGTCGGCGAGCTGGGCGAGTTCCGCAACCCGACGCTCGTGAGCGGCGAGGGCGGCGACGCCGCGTCGCCGACGGTCGTCGCGGCGCTCGAGAACCGGCTCCTCGACAACTACATCACCGAGGAGGAGCTCTGGGCCTGCACGAGCTGCCGCGCGTGCGTGGTGGAGTGCCCGGTCTCGATCGACCAGCTCGACATCATCAACGAGCTGCGGCGCAACCTCGTGCTGATGGAGTCGCGCTTCCCCGAGGAGCTGCAGCCGGCGTTCACGTCGATGGAGCGCAACGGCTCGCCGTGGGCGTTCTCCCCCGCGGCGCGCGAGGAGTGGGCGGAGGGGATGGACATCCCGACGATGGCCGAGGTGTTCGAGCGCGGCGAGCGCCCGGACATCCTGTTCTGGGTCGGGTGCATGGGCTCCTTCGACGACCGCGCGAAGAAGATCACCGTCGCCTTCGCGCGCGTGCTGAAGGCCGCCGGCGTCAACTTCGCGATTCTCGGGCAGGAGGAGACGTGCAACGGCGACCCGGCGCGCCGCATGGGCAACGAGTACCTCTATCAGATGCTCGCGAAGGGCACCATCGAGACGCTCGACCGCTACGAGGTGAAGACCGTCGTCACCTTCTGCCCGCACTGCTTCCACCAGATCGGCAACGAGTTCCCGCAGCTCGGCGGCGACTACGAGGTGATCCACCACACCACGTACATCGAGCGCCTGCTGCAGGAGGGGCGCGTCCCGCTCGACACCGACGAGGGGAAGCGCCTGACGATGGTCTACCACGACTCGTGCTACCTCGGCCGCTACAACGACGTGTACGACGCGCCGCGAGCGACGCTCAAGCGCGCGCTGCCGGTCGTCAACCTCGTGGAGCCGAAGCGCACGAAGAGCCGCGGCCTGTGCTGCGGCGCGGGCGGCGGTCGCATGTGGATGGAGGAGACGGCCGGCAAGCGCATCAACGTCGAGCGCACCGAGGAACTGCTGGCGACGGGCGCCGACGCGATCGCGGTCGCCTGCCCGTTCTGCATGACGATGATGACCGACGGCGTCACCGCGCAGGGGAGCGAGGTTCCCGTGCTCGACATCTCCGAGGTCGTCGCCTCGCGCCTGGCGAGCGCCCAGCCCGCCGCGCTGGCCGGCGACTGAGTCCATCCCGCCGCGCCCGATCGGCCCGAGCGCCGCATGCTCTCCGGCATGCGGCGCTCGTCGCATCGCAGAAGGTCGCGACACGTATCGCCTCGTTCACGGGCGCGCGTGGTCGGGTCGATCGACCCACGACGCGCCGGACGGGCGGCCTAGCTTCGGGCGTGCGACGCGACTGCCTCGCGGGGTGCCGCCCCGCGTGCTCCCGCCGGACGATGCGTCGCCGTCCCCGGGAGCGCCTCCACGCCCGAGACCTCTCATGCCGCGGATCGCACGCCTCTCCCGCCGCCTGCTCCTCGCACTCGGCACGTCGCTCCTCGCGCTCGCGCCCGCCCGCGCCGACGCGCAGCTCTCGCTGCTCCACCTGAACGGCGGTTTCCCGAACGGCACCTACGGCACGCTCGACGCGCAGGCGTGGACGGCGCGGCTGCGCGCCGACTTCGGCGTCGCGAACGTCACGAACGCCAGCCTCGCCGGCAACTCGCTCGCGAACCTCGGCAGCTACGACCGCCTGATCATCTCGCTCGCGCCGACGGCGACGACGCTCACCGCGCAGCAGGCCGCGGCGCTCCAGGCGTTCGCGGCGGCCGGGAAGCGCGCGGTGCTCGTCGGCGACGGGATCTTCTGGGGCGACTGGACCGCGAGCCTGCTCGCGCCGTTCGGCGGGTCGATCCCCGACCAGGGCAGCACGACGTGCGGCTTCAACCCCGCGCCGTTCACGCAGACGACGGCGCCGCTCGTCGGCGGCACCCTCACGGCCGGCGTGACCGCCGTCAGCCCGCCGTGCGCGGGCGCGATCGTCGGCGGCACGGCGGTGTTCGACTTCGCCTTCGCGTCGCTGTTCGGGCCGCAGCAGAACGTGCTCGTGATCCGCGACTCGGACATCTTCCGCGACGCGCGCGCGGGGCTCGCCGACAACGGCCGCTTCGTGCAGAACACGGCCGACTGGCTCGCCGAGTCGCAGTCGACGGTGCCCGAGCCGGCGACGGTCGTGCTGCTCGGCGCGGGGCTGCTGGGCGTGGGCGTGGTGGCGCGCCGTCGCCGCGCGTGGCATCGCGCCCGCGGCCGCGGAACGGCGCGCCCGGGCCGCTGCACCGGGTCCGGCACGCGATCTGACCCACGTCGCTCCCGGGGCGCCGTCGCACGGGGCGACGGCGCCCCGATCCACCTCAGGCAGGAGCGCACGATGGCCGACGAGCGGAACAGGGAGCGGGGCGCACGCGACGAGCGGGAGCAGGACGGGCTGGGGCGCGACGCGGCGCACGGCGGCGGACCCGACGCGACGACGGGCGGCTCGTACGGACGCTCGACGGGGCGCGCCGGCGAGGGCGACCTGCTGGCGACCGGCGAGGGGAGCGGCGGCGGAGGAGGTGGCGGCGGTGGCGGCGGTGGCGGCGGTGGCGGGATGGACGAGGCCACCGATCGGCAGCGCGAGGCGGGCGCGCGGCGCCAGGGGCTCGAGGGGAAGGGCTTCGACGCGGGCACCGGCTACGGCGGCGGCGGGAACGACAGCGCCTACTCGGGCGAGAGCAGCTACGGCGGCCAGAGTGGACTCGGGGGCGACCGCATGCGCGGCGCGTACGCCGGCGAGGGATACGGCCGGCAGGGCGAGGATGCGCGCGACGCGGGCGGCGGCCAGGGCGGATCGGGCGGCCAGCAGATCCCGCGCGGCACCGACGAGCAGGCACCCGACTCCGCGAGCGGGCGCGGCGGCCGTGGCGGCGGCGGCGGGAGCGGCGGCGACGCGGTCGATCTGGACGTGACCCCGGACGTCACGCGGCGCGATCCGACGCGCTGAGCCCCGTCGCGGGCACGATGGGCGGAACCGCCCATTTCGGGAGACGGGACGCCGGCAGAGATTGCTTGGCGTCCCGTCGCGCGTCCCGCCGCAGGGCGCACGCGCCGCGCGGGGCCGCCTCCCCGCCCACCGTCGTCCCGGCGTCGCCATGTCCGCTCCCCGCCTCCTCGTCGTCGAGGACAATCCCGACATCGCCGAGGGGCTCGAGGCCAACCTCGAGTCCGAGGGCTTCGCGGTCGAGATCGCGCGCGACGGCCGGCTGGCGCTCGCCGCGGTGCAGCAGGCGCGCCCGGACCTGATCGTCCTCGACCTGGGGCTGCCGCGCATGGACGGGCGCGAGGTGCTGGAGCGCCTGCGCGCCGACGGCGTCTGGTGCCCCGTCCTCATCCTCTCGGCGCGCGGCAGCGAGATGGACAAGCTCGAGGGATTCCGGCTGGGCGCCGACGACTACGTCACCAAGCCGTTCGGCATGCGCGAGCTGGTCGCGCGCATCAGCGCGCTCCTGCGGCGCGCGACGCCGGTCGGGGCCGCGGGGAGCGCCGCCGACGCCGCGTCGGCCGCCGACGCCGCGGCGCCGAGCGAGGGCGAGCTGCTCGTGCGCTTCGGGCTCACCGACCGGCAGTGGGAGGTCGCGCTGCTCCTCGGCAACGGCTTGAGCAACGACGAGATCGCGCAGCACCTGGGCATCAGCCCGCACACCGCGCGCAACCACACCGAGCACGTGATGCGGAAGCTCGGCGCGAGCTCGCGCGCACGCGTCGGGGCCGTGCTGCGTGCCGCCACTCGCTGAGCCGACGCCCTCGCCGGGCGAGTCGGCGATCGGGACGACGGCCGAGCTGCGTGCCCAGCACGCGCCGCCGGCGGACGTCGCGCCGGCGCCCCGGAGCCTCGCGCGTCGCGCGCGCAGCTGGTGGGCCGGGCGGTGGCGCCTGTGGGTGGCGACGCTCGGCGTCGTCGCGACCCTCACCGCGGTCGGGATCGCGGGGCTGCAGCAGTGGATCGCGTGGCGCACCGAGGATGCGCTCATGGAGCGCGCGCTGCAGCGCTACGCGAGCTACTCGGCGCGCATCTTCGGCGACGGGGTCCGCCGCTACCTCGTGGATCTGCCGAGCCATGCGCTCGCCCCGGTGCTCGGGGCCAGCGCGTGGAGCGCGGACGGCGCCGCGCCGATCCCGCTCCAGCGCTTCGAGCGCTACGTGCGCACGACCCCGATGTGGCGCTCGCTGCAGCACGACTCGCTGCTCGCCCTCGCCGTCGTCGACCATCGAGACGGGATGCAGCGGCGCATCACGGTCCGGACGATCGGCGCCGCCGCGGACTCCGCCGCGATCGCCTCGGTGCTGCCCCATGTGAGCAGCGGCGCCGAGGAGTGGCTGCAGTTCAACTCCCCGGGGTCCGCCTTCCGCGGCGACGAGGCCGGGCGGCTCTACCACGTCGTGTGGAGCTGGCAGAAGGACGGCGCGAATCGGCCGGTCGCGCTGGTGCTCGTCGTCACCGACTCGCGGGCGCGGCTCGCGCTGTCGGGAACGACGCTGTTCTCGTTCGTCCCGCTCCTCCCGCCGCCGATCGTCGAGGACGTGGACACGAAGGCGGTCGCGGACGGTCACGCGGCCGATCCGACCGTGAGCCGGGACAGCGTGCTCGCGTTCAACCAGCGCCGGATCGCCGTCCGTATGCGCGACGTCGAGAGGCCGGACCGCGTCTACTACACTTCGCCCAACTGGACGCAGCCGTGGGTGGCGCGTTCGTCGCACCGGGGCATCGCCTGGACCGGCCTCGCCAACCTCGAGGTCGAGGCCGTGCTCAATCCCGACGTGCGCGCGGAGTTTCCGGAAGCGCGCGCGTCGCGGCCCGCACAGCTGATGCTGGGCGGCGTGCTCGGGCTCGCGGGCGTGCTCGCGCTGGCCGCGATCGGCGGGCTGCGGCGGCGGCAGGAGCTGGCGCAGACGCGCGAACTGTTCGTGTCGTCGATCTCGCACGAGCTGCGCACGCCGCTGACGCAGATCCGGCTGTTCAGCGAGTCGCTGCTCAACGAGCGCGCGCGCTCGCCGGAGCAGGGGCGGCGCTGGATGCGCGTGATCGATCGCGAGGCGCGCCGCATGGGCGATCTCGTGGACAACGCGCTGCTCTACGCCCGCGCGCAGCGGCACGAGGTGCAGCTCGCCGCCGTGCCGATCGACCTGCACGAGCTGTCGGCCGCGGTGGTCGACGCGACGCGCCCCTTCGCGGCCGCGCACGACGCCCAGGTCGAGGTCTCGCTGCCGCGCGACGCGCGCGTGCGCGGCGACGAGCGCGCGCTGCGCCACGTGCTCCACAATCTCGTCGACAACGCGCTGAAGTACGGCCCGACGGGGCAGACGGTGCGCGTCACGGCGTCGCACGTCGCCGCGGGCATGCTGGACCTCGCCGTGTCCGACGAGGGGCCGGGCGTTCCGGCGACCCATCGCGAGCGCATCTGGCTGCCGTTCGTGCGGCTGGAGACCGACGACGGCATCGGCGGCACGGGCCTCGGCCTCAACGTCGTGCACACGCTCGTGCGGGCGCTCGGCGGCCGCGTGTGGGTCGAGGACGCGCCGGGCGGCGGCGCGCGGTTCGTCGTGCGACTCCCGCTCGCCTGAGCGCGGCGACTCAGCGCTTGCGGAGCCGGTAGAGGCGGATCGTCTGCCGCGTGCCGTAGCCCTCGACGTCGTGCACGGTCGGCTCGCCGACGTCGAGCCCCAGGGAACGCGCCTGCTCCACGAACTCCGGCGCGGCCAGCCGCCCCGGGTCGGTCACGTACGCGATGCCGCCGCGCGCGAGCGTGTGCATCAGCGCCCGCGCGACGAGCGCCGCGTACGGGCGCTCGTACAGCACGTCGGACGCGACGACGCGGTCGAAGTAGCCGAGGTCCGTGGGCATCGCCCGCCAGTCGACGAGGCGCGTCTCGCAGTCCACGCCGGCCGCGCGCCGCACGTTCGCGCGCGTGAAGTCGAGCGCCTCGGCGTAGTAGTCGCTCGCCGTGACCTCGAAGCCGGCGCGCGCGGCCGCCGCGGCCACCAGCCCGCTCCCACACCCGAGCTCCAGCAGGCGCCGCCCGTCGCCGCCCTCCTGCAGGAGGTGCGCGGCGAGCACGCGCGCGGACGGCCACACGTCGGCCCAGTAGGGCAGCCGCTCGTCGTGCGCGAACGCGTCCTCGTCGATGAGCGCCTCGGCGCTGCTCGGCCGCACGATGTCGAACGCGGTGGGGACGCCCTCGTCGTGCAGGCGGATCGTCTCGACCACGACGTCGAATCGCGCCGCGAGCGCGTCGTCGAGCGCGGCCAGCGTGCGGTCGGTCATGCGCGCTCCGGCGTGGGGGTGAGCGCCGCGTCGAGCGTCGCGGCATCGAGCGCGCCCTCGCCGAGCAGCAGCGCGCGCGCGGTCTCGCCCGCGCCGAGCGCGGCGACGTGCTCGGGCACCACGAGCAACGCGTCGGCGCGCGCGGCGGACGTCAGCAGCCCCGAGCCCTGTGGCCCGGTGAGTCGCGCGCCGAGCGATCCGTCGGCGGCGGCGTCGATCGTCACGCGTAGGAAGTGGGTGAGCGGTGCAGGGGTCGAGACGGGGTCGTGCAGCGTGACCGGCACGGTGCGGCGGAACGGCCGCGCGTCGCCGGCGAGGCGGCGCAGCAGCGGGCGCGCGAACAGCTCGAACGTCACGACGGTGGAGACCGGGTTGCCCGGGAGTCCGATCCACGGGACCGATCGTCCGCCGGCGGGGAGCGTCCCGGACGCGACCGGACCGCCGGGGCGCATGCGCACGCGCCAGAAGGCGAGCCGCCCGCCGAGCGCCGCGACCGCGTCGCGCACGTGATCCCGCTCGCCGACGCTCACGCCGCCGGTCGTCAGCACCACGTCGCATCCGGTGTCGAGCGCGGCGCGCAGTCGCTCGCGGAGCGCCTCGGGACGGTCGGCCGCCACGCCCACGTCGAGCGGCTCGCCGCCCGCCTCGCGCACGAGGGCCGCGAGCGCGATCGCGTTGGAGGCGATAACGCCGCGCCCCGCCTGCACCGCGTCGACGCTGCCCGGCGGCAGCAGCTCGTCGCCCGACGACACGATCGCCACGCGCGGCCGGCGCACTGCGGGGACCTCGACGCAGCCGATCGAGGCGAGCAGCGCGAGCGCCGAGGCGCCCAGTCGCGTGCCCGCCGCCACGGCCACGCTGCCGTCGACGACGTCCTCGCCGCGCGGGCGGACGTTGCGGCGCGCGCGCGAGTCGCCGCGCGCGTCGCGGTCGTCGCGCACGCGCACGACGTCGCCGTCGAACGTCACGTCCTCGACGCGGACGACCGCGTCGGCGCCCGAGGGCACCGGCGCGCCCGTGGCGATGCGCACCGCCTCGCCCCGGGCCAGCGTGCCCTCCCACGCGCCGCCCGCCGGCACCGCCCCGACGACGCGCAGCGCCACCGGCAGCGCCATCGGCGCGGTGCCCGCCGCACCGACGACGTCGGCCGCGCGCACCGCCACGCCGTCCATCGCCGCGTTGTCCCAGGGCGGCAGCGCGACGGGCGACGTCGCGTCCGCGGCGAGCACGCGGCCGTACGCGCCATCGACGGCGATCGGCTCCGCGTCGAGCGGCGCGACGCCGTCGAGCACCGCCGCGACGGCCTCCGCGACGGACAGCCGCATGCGCGGCGCTGGCCCGCTCACCGTGTGGTCAACGCGCGCTCACCGCGCGCCGGTGACCGGCGCGCCGCCACCGAGACGCAGCGACGCGAGGCGCGCGACCAGCGCGTCGGCGACGCGGTCGACCTGTCGCGTGGGCACCGTGTAGTTGTTGCACAGGATGCTGAACAGCAGCAGCTCGCCGTCGGCCGTGGTCACGTAGCCCGAGAGCGCGCGCGCCTTGTCGAGCGTGCCGGTCTTGGCGTGCACGTTCCCCTGCGCGGGCGTGCCCCGCATGCGCGAGGCGATCGTGCCGTCCACGCCGCCGATCGGCAGCGCGTCGTAGAACAGTCGGAAGTTCGCGTCGCGGCGCATCGCGTCGAGCACGCGGATCACGGCGCGCGGCGTGAGGTAGTCGTGGCGCGACAGCCCGCTGCCGTCGCGCACCACGACGTCGCGCTCGGGCGCGATGCCCCACGTCTGCAGCTGGCGCTCCATGGCGCGGCGGCCGCTGTCCGCGGTGCCCACACCCGTGCGCTCGAGGCCCATGGTCTTCAGCAGCAGCTCGCCGATCTGGTTCTGCGACGGCTTCTCGAACGCGGGCAGCACGTCGCGCAGGGGGAGCGAGCGCGTGGTGAACAGCGTGTCGCCGGTCGGCGCGACCTCCTTGCGCGTGACCGCGCCGCCGCCGACCGCGATGCCGCGCGTGCGCAGCGCGGCCGTCAGCGCGCCGAGGTACGCCGCGTTCGGATCGCGGTGCGCGAGCGTCAGCACGGCGCTGTCGTTCACCGAGACGACGCCCTCGAGCACGTGGCGCGCCTCGCGCGGATCCCAGCTCGCCCGGACGCGAGTCGCCGTCGTGCCGCTCACGACGCCCGGCGTCACCGTCTGCACCCGCACGCGCAGCGGGAGCGCGTCGGTCGACGGCGTGACGTGCACGCTCACCGAATCGCCCGGGCGCGCGCCGCCGCGCACCACGATGCGCCCGAAGCCCTCGTTGAAGAACAGCTCGTCCACGCCCGCGGAGTACGGCGAGTCGAGGTCGTCCCACGCCCACCCGTAGCCGTGCACCGCGTCGGGGAAGGCGTCGCCGTCGGCGACCACGCGACCGGCGATGCGGCGGATGCCGCGTGCGGCGAGCGAGTCCGCGACCGCCAGCAGCGGCTGCATCGCGTCCGTGCGCAGCCGGTCGCTCACGGTCGGATCGCCGCGGCCCACCACCGCGAGATCGCCCTCCAGCACGCCCGCACGCACCGGACCGTGCGCCACGAACGAGGTCCGCCACTGATAGTCCGGCCCGAGCGTGGCCAGCGCCGTCGAGCCGGTGAGCAGCTTCTGGTTGCTCGCCGGCATGAACAGCTTGTCCGCGTCGCGCGCGTAGAGCGTGTCGCCGGTGCCGGGGCGCACGATCAGGACGCCCCAGCGCGCGTTCGCGAACGTCGAGTCGCCGAGCATCGAGTCGGCGGCCTGCCGGAGCGCGACGAGCGGCGACGCGGGCGTGGACGCACCCGGCGCGGTCGCGACGGGCGCCGCGGCGCTGCGGGCGGCGCACCCCGCGAGCACGGGTGCGAGGGCGAGCGACGCGAGCAGCGCGCTCGCGGAGAGGTGCGGAGGCATCGAAGGGCGGGGAGCGGGTTGGAGCGGATGGCGCGGGGAAGCTGCGCCGCCGCACCGCGCTCGCGCAATCACGTCGCCCGGTTCGCGGAGCGCGCGCGTCGCGCGCTCAGGCATCCCGCGCCGGCTCGAACGTCGCGCTCAGCGTCTCGTCCTCCGCGACGGTCACGCGCTCGACGCTCGGCGCGCCGGCTCCCAGGGCGTCGGACAGGCGAGCCTGCACCCGCGTCGCGATGAGTCGCGCGAGGTTCTCGCCGGTGGGGATCTGCCGGCCGTCGGCGAACTCGGGGACGTCGAGGTTCAGGTTCCGGTGATCGAACCGCTGCCGCACCTCCTCGAGCAGGATGCTGTCGAGCAGGCCGAGGTCCACGCAGAAGCCCGTCTCCTCGTCGATCGGACCGCGGACGGTCACGTGGCAGTCGTACGAGTGCCCGTGGAAGTGCGGGTGCGCGCAGGCGCCGAAGGTCGCGGCGTTGCGCGCGTCGTCCCAGTCGGGGCGGCGGTAGCGGTGGGCCGCGGCGAAGGAGACCCGGCGGGTGAGGGCGGCGAAGGGCATGGCCGAAAACAAACCGGGTGGGTCCGTCCCAGCCATCGGACGGACCCACCCGGTACGCTCCCGCGCCGGTCAGGCGCGCCGACGCCGGCGCGCGACGCCGCCCACGGCGACGAGGCCGGTCGCGAGCAGCGCCCAGGTCCCCGGCTCGGGGACCGCGGAGATCGGCGCGGCGGTCGTCTCGAACAGGTTCACCGTCGCCGTGACCGAGCCGAGGTTGTCGGCGTAGGCGCCGGCTTCGTGGCGGAACGCCACCGCGCCGTTCCAGGAGTCCGCGAAGCCCAGGAACAGGCGCGTCGCACCGATGGGCACGAAGAACTGCTGCACCATCGATCCCGCGCCGAGACCGTTCCCGACGAAGAAGACTTGGTCGAGCATCGGCGTGAAGCTGGCCGCTTCGGGATCGAGGCCCGACGCGCCGTAGGTCAGCGCCGAGGGGGCAGCCCCGCTCGGAGTGCCGGCGCCGAGGAAGACGCCGGCGAGGAACATCTGGCTCTCGACGTTGATGCCCGAGATCGAGCCGGCGGCCGGCATGTACGTGCCGGAGCTCGAGGTGCAGTAGCCGCCGTCGGGCCCACTCGCGGGCGACGAACCGTGGCAGCGCGTCTCGCCCGACACGTTCGTGAAGGTGACCCATCGGCCGTTGCCGGCCGCGAGATCGATCGCCGTCGGCGTGTCCCCATCCCAGTTGTCCGGACCGGTGGTGCGGGTGTTCCCGCCCGCCCGCCACAGGTTGGTCGCGCCGGTGGTGCTGATCGTGACGGGCGCCTGCAGGCTCGTCTGCGCTTCGACCGGGGGCGCGGCGAGGAGCAGTGCGGCGATGGGAAGAACGGCGGAGCGAACCGAGAACGGCGGCAGCATGGCGAGGGGGGCGAGGCGTGGCGACGGCGACGAGCCCTCGGGGAGAGGGCTCGAATCGTGTGATGTCCGTTACGCCGGATCCGTCGCCGTTTCGGCTCATCGTGCCCGCGTCGCGAGCCGTACCCGCTCCGTCACACCGATCGACGGCGGGCGAAGACCTCCACCGCAGCGCGGCAGGCCATGCACGCGCCGCGGGGCTGCCGGGCTCCGGAACGACCGCTCGGGAGATCCCGACGTCGTGCCCGCAGCCCCGCAACCCCGCAGCCGCCCGGTTGGCGTGCCCCGCGAGAGCCCCTGCTAATGGTCCTCGCCGTACTCCGCCGGCCCCGCGTCCGTGCCGCGCATTCCCTCGGGCGTGGGCGACTCGGGCGGGATGTACGCCGTCCCGTGCGCGACCGCGTCCTGGTAGTTCGTCGTGCCGAACATGCGCTCGTCGAGGTTCTCGTCGCCGCGCGCCTGCACCACCTCGTCCGTCTCCTGCGGCGGCATCTCGCCGATCAGCGTGCCGGCCGTGTCGCGTTCGGCCTGCAGGTGATCCTCGATGTCCATCGGCGTCTCGTCGCGCGCGTTCGCGTCGACGAGCAGCTGGTTGTCGAACGACGCGACCCCCACCATGTCGGTGAGCACGTGGTCCGCGAGCCGCAGCTCCGCCTCCGTGCCCACGCGGCCCTCGAGGCGGATCGTGCCGCTCTCGACGAAGACGCTGATCTCGTCGATCTCGATCGTCGGATGCTCCGCGAGGCGGTCGCGCACCAGGTCGCGCAACTCGTCGTCGCTCAGGTCGTCGATGCTGCTGAAGTCTTCGTAGTCCCGCGCCATGACCGCTCCTCGGCTCCAGTTCGCGGGGCAGGGGTGCACCGCGCGTGCCGCCGCGTCGGAAACGTCGGCCGAAGACACGAGGCCGGCGTCGGAGGAGATCCCGACGCCGGCCTCGCGCTCCGCGACCGCGTGCGGCTCAGCGGGAGAACTGGTACGACAGCCCGAGCGTCAGCCCGAGGTTGCTCGTCCACTTGCTCTTCGACGCGTCGGACGGGAGCACGGACGTGCTGTCGAGTCCCACGGCGAAGTAGCGGTCCGGATAGCGGATCTGGTACAGGTAGGTGCCCGCGTCGGCGCGCACCGACCACGCGCTCCCCTGCGGCACCCAGCGGACGCCGACGCCGAGCGGGATCGCGAAGCGGGTGCCGAACTTGTAGCCGCCCGGATCGCTGCCGGTGAGGTTGGACACGACGCCGAGGCCGCCGTGCACCGTCGGCACGAGGTTGTGCCAGCTCTTCTGCCCGGTGAGGCCGAGCGTGATGCCGACGTCGGCGATCGTGAGCGGGCGCCGCTCGACGCCGAGGAGCCGCTGGTTCGCGGGGCGCGCCGGGTCGAGCACGTTGCGCTCGGAGATCGCGGTCGCGACGCGCGCCGTGAACGACGCTGGACCGCCGATCCCGATGTCGTAGCGGATGCCGCTGAGCGGGCCGCTCTGCGGCGCGATCCCCGCTGGGTCGGTGCCGGCGAGGAACCAGCCGCCGAACACGGAGAGCGACTGCCGGTACTCGAGGTCGACGAACGGGCTGCGGTCGACGGGATAGCCGACCTGCGCCTGCGCCGCTCCGCCGACGAGCAGCGTCGCGGCGCCGAGCGCGCGGAGGGAGCGCGCCGTCATGCGCCGGCCCCGGCGAACTGCGCGCGCAGGTCGCGGCCGGTCATCTCGTCCGGCTGGTCGACGCCCAGCAGGCGCAGCACGGTCGGACCCACGTCGCACAGCGCGCCGCCCTCGCGGAGCGGCACGTCGCCGTCCGGATCGACGACGACGAAGGGCACGGGGTTGGTGGTGTGCGCGGTGTGGGGGCCGCCCGTCTCGGGATCGATCATCATCTCGCAGTTGCCGTGGTCCGCCGTGACGAGCAGGCGGGTGCCGCTCCGCTCCGCCGCCGCGACGATGCGCGCCAGGCACTCGTCCACCACCTGGACGGCCTCGATGGTGGCCGGGAGGGAGCCGGAGTGCCCGACCATGTCGCCGTTGGCGAGGTTGCAGAGCATGAAGTGGTGCGAGCGCGTCGCGATCGCGTTCACCAGCACGTCGGTGACGCCGCGGGCGCTCATCTCGGGGGCGAGGTCGTACGTCGCGACCTTCTGGCTCGGCACCAGGATCCGCTCCTCGCCCGCGTACGGCGTCTCGTGCCCGCCGTTGAAGAAGTAGGTCACGTGCGGGTACTTCTCGGTTTCCGCCGTCTTCAGCAGCGTCATGTTCCGGTCGGTCAGCACTTCGGACACGATGCGCGCCATCGACTGCGGCGGGAACGCCGCCCGCACGCCCACCGACTCCAGCGTCGGGTCGTACACCGTCATCGTCACGACGTGCAGCGAGGGGCGGTCGCGGACGTCGAAGCCGTCGAACGCCGGGTCGACGAGCGCGCGCACGATCTGCCGCATGCGGTCCGACCGGTAGTTCCAGCAGATCACGGCGTCGCCGTCGCGCATGGCCGCGAGCGGGAGGTCGCCCTCGCCGGTCACGACGGCCGGGAGCATGAACTCGTCGGTGGTGCCGCTGTCGTACGTCTGCCGGATCGCGTCGACCGGGTCGGTGACGCGCGGACCGACGCCCTGCACGGCGGCGCGGTACGCCAGCTCGGTGCGCGACCAGCGCTTGTCGCGGTCCATACCGTAGTAGCGCCCGCCGAGCGACGCGACCACCGCGCGCCCCTGCGCGACCGCGAGCGTCTCGCGCATGTACTCGAGCGCGCTCTTGGGGAGCGTGTCGCGCCCGTCGAGCATCGCGTGGATCGCCACGCGGGGCACGCCGCGTCGCGCCGCCAGGTCGATGAGCGCGTAGAGGTGGCGATCGAGGCCGTGCACGCCGCCCTTGCCGATCAGGCCGAGCAGGTGGAGCGTCCCGCCGTTCGCCTTCACGCGGTCGCAGGCGTCGACGAACGCGGGGTTGACGTAGAACGCGCCGTCGACGATCGCCTGCGAGATGCGGACGAGGTCCTGCATGACCACGCGTCCGGCGCCGAGGTTCAGGTGCCCGACCTCGCTGTTCCCCATCTGCCCTTCGGGGAGGCCGACCGCGAGCCCGGACGCCTGCAGCAGCGTGCGCGAGCGGCGGCGCCAGAGCGCGTCCCACGCGGGCGTGTCGGCGAGCGCGATGGCGTTCCCCTCGCGTTCGGCGCGGAATCCCCAGCCGTCGAGGACGAGGAGGGCGACCGGTCGGGTGTCGGTGGTGGGCATCGAGGCGCGAGCGGGAACGCGGGCGGAGTGCGGAAGCTGCGGCGGCGGAGTGCGACGCGCGCGCCGGGATGCGCGCCGTCGAGGCCGCGCGAAATGTACCCGGGCGGGTGCCCCGGTGGGCACCGGCGTGGGCACCGGTGCGCGCACCGGTGCGCGCACCGGCGCGGGCACCCGGACGCGCCGCTCCGCGGCCCGAAACCCACGCCGATGCGCGCGCGGCCGCGGAACGCCCGCGCCGGGTCGCGGTACGAGCACGTCCGCGTGGGACCGGTCCGCGCCGTGCGCCCGCGTGCCGGCGCGGGGCGCGGCCGATGACCGGCGCGGCCCAACACGTTAGCATTGCAGCTGTTCGGTCGTCTGAACGGAGAGCCTCGGCTCACGTCCGGCTCCTCAGCCCGTCCGTCCGGTTGCCAGGGAGGCAGTTGGTGAAGCAGCACGACACGACCCGGGCGCGCGCCGCCCGACGGATGACCCGCGGCCGGGCGCTGGCCGCACTCGCGCTGGCCGGCGCCGGGGGCGCGGCCCTCGCCGCGACCATGGCCGAGCGGGCGGAGGCGCGTCCGATCCCGGTCGCGTCCACCGCCGCGGCGGCGAGCGTCGATGCCGCCGTGGTCCCTGCCGTCGTGCAGGACACGCTCGGCGGCCGCAGCGGCAAGCTGCGCGCGCGCTTCGTGAGCCTCGAGCGCACGGTGACCTTCCCGTTCCTGCGCCGCCTGCTCGGCGACTCCTCCGCGCGCCCCGGCGTCTACACGGTTCAGCCCGCCGAGGGGGCGCGTCCCTTCTCGTTCATCTCGCTCGTGCCGTTCGGCGAGAAGCGCGACGGGAGGATCGGTCGCTATCGGATCGGCTTCTGGCCGGCGGAGCTGGGGAAGTCGCTCCGTGGGAAGTACGGCAACCCGCAGGGCTTCATCGAGGTGACGCCGGACAACAAGGACACGCGCGTCTCCGAGCACTTCAAGCTCGCCGACTTCCTGACGCACGATCAGGTGCGCGTCTGGCCCAAGTACCTCGTGCTCGACGAGGCGCTGGTCGACAAGCTGGAGCTGGTGCTGCAGGACCTGCGGGCCCGCGGCTACGACGCGAAGCGGCTGCACGTCATGAGCGGCTTCCGGACGCCGCAGTACAACGCCAACGGCGGCGAGACCGCCGGCCGGGCCGACCTCAGCCGACACCAGTACGGCGACGCCGCCGACGTCTGGGTGGAGAACGGTGCGGGGCGCATGGCCGACCTCAACCGCGACGGGCGCGTCGACACGCGCGACGCCGCGATCCTCGCCGAGGCGGCCGATCGCGTCGAGCGCGCCCACCCGGAGCTCGCCGGCGGGGTGGGGATCTACCGCGCGAACCGCGCGCACGGGCCGTTCGTGCACATCGACGTGCGGGGCTCGCGGGCGCGCTGGGGCCACGCGTGACCCCTGGCGTGTCGATCGACGACGAGGCGGAGCCGACCGCCGCCGGGAGCACCGGCGCCGGTGGGCCGTCCGGCGCGCGTGAGGCGACCGCGGGGCTCACGATGTTCGAGCTCGCGCGCCTCGAGGAGGCGCGCCGCCGGGCCGCCGAGGTCGAGGCGCAGGTGCGTGCGAGCGCGTCGGTGACGGCGCACGCGCGGCGCCCGCGCAACTGGCTGTCGGCGGTCGCGTTCATGAGCGCCCTGGGCGTCGTGCTCGCGATCTTCCGCTCGTCGGGCCCCGACGTCGCGACCCTGGACGAGATCGCCGCCGTGCGCGTGGCGGGCGCGGGCGCCGAGGTGGCGCGCGACGCCGCGACGGAAGCCGCGGTGGCGGCGGCGCGCCCGGGCTACGGGCGGAGCGGGGACGTGCTCGTGCGCGTCGCGATGCCGAACCAGATGATCGAGTCGCCCGTCGCGCTGCCGGCCGGGAGCAGCGCGGTGCGCTATCAGTGGGTGCGCGCCGCCGACTCCAGCGAGGCCGACGCGCCGCGCCTGCTCGCGCCGGGGACCGCGATGCTGGCGCCGCCGCGCCCGGGGCTCTACCACCTCGCGGTCGGCGAGGGGGCGTCGCGCCGCGTGCTCGACGACCTGTCGCTCGCCGTGCTCGTGCCGTTCGCGCAGAAGTTCGGCGGCACGGTGAACGGCTACCGCCTGGGCAGCTGGCCGTTCGAGCGCCTCGGCGGCGAGCGCCCGCTCGGCTTCGTCGAGGTCACCGCGCGCACGGCGCGGGTGCCGGTCTCGCGCCACCTCCGGCTCGGCGACTTCGTCTCGCACGACCGCCAGTCGCAGTGGCCGCGCTACGTGGTCGTCAGCCCCCGCCTCCTAGACAAGGTGGAGCTGGTGGTCGACGAGATCGCGAAGCTGCGCGGCGTCCCCGACCCGTCGCGCATCCGCGTGCGCGTGAACTCGGGCTTCCGCACGCCGCTGCACAACTCTGGCGTCGAGGGCTCCGCGCTCAACAGCCGGCACCAGTACGGCGACGCGGCCGACGTGGCGATCGACGCCGACGGCGACGGCCGCTTCACCTCGTTCGACAGCCGCATCGTCGGCCTGGCGGTCGAGATGATCGAGAAGCGGCACCCGGAGCTGGTCGGTGGGCTGGGCGTGTACGTCAACGCGCGCTCGTCGTACGTGCACATCGACGCGCGCGGGCGGCGGGCGCGGTGGTGGGGCTGACGTCGTAGTGGCGGGCGCTGCGGACTGCGGCCTGCGGAGCTGGACTGCGCCGTCCGCGTCTGGCACTGCGACGTGCCTGCCGCGTAGTATCCCGCAGCGCAGGTAATCCGCAGCCCGCAGTCCGCAGCCTCTTTCATGACCCAGCACATCCGCGACCGCATCAACCGCCAGCTCGATGCCCTGGGCGAGGACCGGCTGTACCAGGTCCTCGACTACATCGAGTTCCTCGAGTCCCGGTACGGCCAGCGCGCGGCGACGCCGCCCAACACGTTCCAGCGGCTGGCCGACACGATCGAGGACCGGCTGCGCGCGGGCGGGCTCGCGGCGTCGACGGTGAGCGAGGCGATGGGCTTCCTGAACAAGGCGGTCGGCGCGCTGAACGGCGCCGTCGCCGCCGGCCGCTCGGTCGCCACCGACCTCGCCTCGACCGCGCAGCGCGTCGGGACGGTGGTCGTCGACGCGGTGAACACGCCGCCCGCCGGCGCCCCGGGCGCGCCGCCGCCGGCGACGAACGCGCCCACGCCGACCGCGCCGCAGCCCGGGGCGGCCGCCTGGCCGCCGCCGCCTCCCGCCTCGCCGATCGCACCGCCCGGTACGGGCCCTGCTACCGAGCCCCGGCGTGACGACGCCGCACCGGGCACCGCCGGTCCGGCCACCTGACCGCATTCCGAGGCCGACCCGCCGTGTCTCCGTCCCGTTCGTCCCGTCCCCGCCAGCTGGCCGAGCGCGCCGTCGAGCGCGTGAGCGACCGCTTCCGCGAGGCGCGCTTCCCGAAGAGCTCGCGGCGCCCGCGCACCGGCGCCAAGCGCACCGTGATGGACACCATCCGCCAGCTGCCGCACTACCTGCGCCTGCTCGGCGGGCTGCTGCTGGACCGGCGCGTCTCGGCGCTCGACAAGGCGCTGGTCGCCGGCGCCATCGCCTACATCCTGCTGCCGCTCGACCTCATCCCCGACGTCATCCCGTTCATGGGGGAGGTCGACGACGTCTTCCTGCTCATGACGGCGATGCAGCGGCTGGTCGAGAACGCGGGGCGTCGCGTGCTGCTCGACCACTGGCACGGCGACCCGCACGAGCTGGCCGATCTGAACCTCAAGCGGGTCGTCTCGGCGGCCGCCTTCTTCCTGCCGCTCGGGATGCGTCGACGCCTGCGCGGCATGACGCGCGACTGAGCCGCGGACGGAGCGGCGATCCGTCGGGCGGTGGAGCGGGGTGGGGCACGGGGGTTGAGACGCTCCCCGGCTCCACCTACCTTTCGCCATGGCGACCAGAACTCCCACAGCTCCCAGCCCCGCGCGTCCGGCTCCGTCGGACGGCGGGGTTTCGCGTTCAGGGCCTGACGCCCCGACGACCGACGCTCCGACGGCCGGCGCCCCGGCGACGCCGTCGGCCCGTCCGCACGGCCTGACGCGCGTGCGCGAGGCGATCGCGCTCACCTTCGACGACGTCCTCCTCGCGCCGCGGCACGCGCAGGTGCACCCGAAGGACGTCGACACCGCGTCGCGCTTCACGCGCGGCATCGCGCTCAACGTGCCCCTCGTGTCGGCCGCGATGGACACGGTGACCGAGAGCGAGATGGCGATCGCGATGGCGCGCGCCGGCGGCATCGGGGTGCTGCACAAGAACATGTCGATCGACCGGCAGGCCGCGGAGGTCGACCGGGTGAAGCGCTCGGAGAGCGGGATGATCCTCAACCCGATCACGCTCTCGCCCGAGGCGACGCTGCGCGAGGCCGTGCAGCTGATGCAGCGCTTCAAGATCTCGGGCGTGCCCGTGGTCGACGGCGAGGGGCGGCTGGTCGGCATCATCACCAACCGCGACCTGCAGTTCGAGCGCGCGCTCGACCGGCCGCTGCGCGACGCGATGACGAGCGAGGGGCTGGTGACCGCGCCCGCCGGCACGACGCTCGACGAGGCGGAGGCCATCATGGGCCGCCACCGCATCGAGAAGCTGCCGGTGGTCGACGGGGCGGGGCTGCTGCGCGGCCTCATCACGGTCAAGGACATCCACAAGCGCCGGCAGTACCCGACGGCCAACAAGGACCATCACGGCCGTCTGCGCGTCGCGGCGGCCGTCGGCGCCGGGGGCGATTTCCTCGCCCGCGCGCGCGCGCTCGTCGACGCGGGCGTGGACGTGCTGGTGATCGACACCGCGCACGGCCACAGCCAGGGCGTGCTCGACGCGACCGCGCAGGTGCGCGAGACGTTCCCCGACGTGCAGCTCGTGGCCGGCAACGTCGCCACGCGCGCCGGCGCCGCGGCGCTGGTCGCGCGCGGCGTCGACGCCGTGAAGGTCGGCGTCGGCCCCGGCTCGATCTGCACCACGCGCGTCGTCACCGGCGTCGGCGTGCCGCAGCTCACCGCGGTGATGGACGCCGTCGAGGGCGCGGGCGACGTGCCGGTGATCGCCGACGGCGGCATCAAGTACTCGGGCGACATCGTGAAGGCGCTCGCCGCCGGCGCGTCGTGCGTGATGATGGGCTCCATGCTCGCCGGCACCGAGGAGAGCCCGGGCGAGTCGATCCTCGCCGAGGGGCGCCGCTTCAAGATGATCCGCGGCATGGGCTCGCTGGCGGCGATGCAGGACGGCAGCGCCGATCGCTACTTCCAGGACGGCGAGATGAGCCCGAAGAAGCTCGTCCCCGAAGGGATCGAGGGGCGCGTGCCCTACAAGGGCCCCGTCGGCGACGTGCTGTTCCAGATGGTAGGCGGGCTGCGCAGCGGCATGGGCTACGTCGGCTGCGGCACGATCGAGCTGCTGCGCACCGAGGCCGAGTTCGTGCGCATCACCGCGGCCGGGCTGCGCGAGAGCCATCCGCACGACGTGACGATCACGCGCGAGGCGCCCAACTACTCCGCCTGACGCACCGCCGGCCGGCGAGCGGGGCGCCCCGTTGACCGGTCTCTGACGGAGCGGCCGGTGCGCGCGCACCGATCGCGATCCAACGTAAGACGGCACCCGCTCGTACCACCCGCGAGCGTGTGCCGTCTTTCGCTGTCGCACTGGCTCGACATTGACAGAGCCCCGACGCACGGGGCAGCTTACCGCGCCTGTTCCGGCGCAGGCCGGTCGCCCTCCCTCCCGCGACCGCCGAGCATCGACCGTACCTCTACAGGATCCCGCGAGAGGACCCGTATGGCGTTGTCGTCCACGAAGAGCATCGCGCACATTCAGGCCGAAGCGAGCGAGGAGGGAGCACACACGCTCAAGCGCTCGCTGACGGCGCTCAATCTCGTGATGCTCGGGATCGGCGCCATCATCGGCGCCGGCATCTTCGTGCTCACCGGCACCGCGGCCGCGAACAACGCGGGCCCCGCGGTCGTGCTGTCGTTCGTGCTGGCGGGGCTGGGCTGCCTGTTCGCGGGCCTCTGCTACGCGGAGTTCGCGTCCATGATCCCCGTCGCCGGCTCCGCGTACACCTACGCGTACGCGACGCTGGGCGAGTTCATCGCCTGGATCATCGGCTGGGACCTGATCCTCGAGTACCTGTTCGGCGCCGCCACGGTGGCCGTCGGCTGGTCGGGCTACTTCGTCGCCTTCCTCGAGAAGCTGGGCGTGCATCTGCCCACGGCGTTCACGCAGGCGCCGCTCTCGGTGCAGGGAACGCACACGTTGCTGCGCAACCCCGGCGGCGTACTCAACGTGCCGGCGGTGGTCCTCGTGCTCCTCATGACCGGGCTGCTGGTGCTCGGCATCAAGGAGTCGGCGCGCTTCAACAACATCATCGTGGTCGTGAAGGTCGCGATCGTGTTCCTGGTGATCGGGTTCGGCTTCATGTTCGTCGACTCGGCGAACTGGCAGCCGTTCATCCCGCCCGCCGAGGGCCCGGGCCGCTTCGGCTGGAACGGCATCGTCCGCGCGGCCGGCGTCGTGTTCTTCGCCTACATCGGCTTCGACGCCGTCTCGACGGCGGCGCAGGAGGCCAAGAACCCGCAGCGCGACATGCCGATCGGCATGCTCGGATCGCTGGCGTTCTGCACGGTGCTCTACATCCTGATGTCGCTCGTGATGACGGGCCTCGTCCCGTACACGCAGCTGAACGTCCCGCATCCGGTCGACGTCGCCCTCGCCGCCGTGCCGTCGCTCGGCTGGCTGAACTACCTGGTCGACATCGCCGCCATCGCCGGTCTCGCGTCGGTCGTGCTGGTGATGCTCATGGGCCAGCCGCGCATCTTCTACGCGATGTCGCGCGACGGGCTGCTCCCGCCGGTGTTCGGCAAGATCCACCCGAAGTACCAGACGCCGTACGTCACGACGATCATCACCGGCGTCGTCGCCGCCGCGGTCGCGGGCTTCTTCCCGATCGCGCTCCTCGGCGAGCTGGTGTCGATCGGGACGCTCTTCGCCTTCGTCGTCGTGAGCGCGGGCGTGCTGATGCTCCGCTACAAGCGCCCCGAGCTGCACCGCCCGTTCAAGACGCCGCTCGTGCCGCTCGTGCCGATCCTCGGCATCCTGGTCTGCAGCTACCTGATGTACGGTCTGCCGCCCGACACGTGGATCCGACTGCTGGTGTGGCTGGTCCTCGGCCTCGTGATCTACTTCGCGTACGGCAAGTCGCACTCGCGCGTGGGCCAGATGGACGCCGCCCGCCGCTGACCCGGACGACGACGGCGCCGCTCCTCCACGGAGCCGGCGCCGTCGCACGTCGAGGACCGCCTGCCGCTCCCCGCGAGCGACCTGGCGGTCCTCGTGCGTTGTGCCACCCGTTGGCGCGCCCCGTGCCGAGCTTCGGCCGCGCGGCTTCGCGCGCAGCTCCGCCTCCCCCCGCATGGCTACGACGATCTCCCCGCTTCCCGACCTGCTCGCGCTCCCGCCCGCCCGCGCCGAGGCGATCCGCGCCCTCGCGCCGCACCTCAAGCCCGGGCTGCGGGTGGCGCTGTCCACGCACATCAACGCCGACGGCGACGGCTGCGGCTCCGAGATCGCGATGGCGGGTCTGCTGACGCAGCTCGGGATGCGTCCGGTGATCGTGAACCCGACGCCGTGGCCGGACATGTTCCGGTTCCTGCTCCCCGACGAGTCGCTCGACCAGAGCCCCCGCGGCGCGGCCGCGCTGCGCGACGTCGATCTGCTCATCGTCCTCGACATCTCGGACGTGAAGCGGCTGGGCGTGCTGGGCGACGTCGTGCGCGGGCTGAAGGTGCCGAAGCTCGTCATCGACCACCACATCGCGACCGAGGATCCGGCGGGCGACGTCGTCGTGAGCGACACCACGGCGTGCGCCACGGGGGAGCTGGTGTTCGACTTCGCGCGCGTGCTGGGACTGGAGCTGACGACCCCCGTCGCGACGGGGCTCTACGTCGCGATGCTGACCGACACGGGCGGCTTCCGCTTCAGCAACACCTCGCCGCGCTGCCACGCGATCGCCGGCCAGCTGCTGGCCGCGGGCATCGAGCCGGAGGAGATGTACCGGCGCGTCTACGCCTCGGTCCCGGTCGGGAAGCTCGAGCTGCTGCGCGAGGCGCTGGCGACGCTCGAGGTCGACCCCGCCTATGGGCTGGCGTGGATCTCGGTGCCGGCCGGCGCGATGGAGCGCTTCGGCGTGCGCTCCGAGGACCTCGAGGGGATCGTCGAGCACCCGCGCTCCATCGCGGGGACGCGGCTGGCGCTCTTCTTCCGCGACCTGGGGCACGGGAAGGTGAAGGTCTCCTTCCGGAGCACGGGCGACGTCGACGTGAACGCGCTCGCGCGCGACTTCGGCGGCGGCGGGCACGCCAAGGCGGCCGGAGCGTTGGTCACCGGCGGGCTGGAGCCGGTGCGCGACCGGGTGGTCGACGCCGCGCGCGCCTTCCTCAAGGCGATCGGCGACTGAGCCGCCCGCCCGCGGGCGGCGTGCGAAGCTGGCCGGCCGGGAGTGCACGCGCGCTCCCGGCCGGTCTAGCTTTAGGCATCGCCGTTAAGGCGAACGATCGACTCCCGATTCTTCCGCGAGCCCGCTCGCGCGGCCTTCCGCGCCGCCGTCGGGCGGCCCTCCGCGTTCGCGCCCTCCCCTCGTATGAGCCAGCCTCTCCAGCAGCGCATCGCGGCCGTCCTGGCCCGCGTGCACAACCACCGCCTCGGCGCCGACCTCGTGGCCGCCGAGCAGGTCCAGGACGTCGCCGTCACGACCGACGGGAAGGTCCGGTTCACGCTCCTCCTCGATCCGGCCGACGAGGCGACGCTCGTGCGCGAGGCGCGCCTCGCCGTCGAGGGCGTGGAGGGCGTCACCGACGTGCGCATCGACGTCACCGACGGCTCGCAGTTCGCGGCCAAGCGCGACGCGCGCCGCGACGCCCAGCGCGCCGCGCACGCCCATCAGCACCAGCATCAGCACGCCGCGCCGGCACCGTCCCGCGGCCCGTCGCGCGCGCTCCCCGTGATGGACGCCGCACCGGCCAAGCCCGCGACGCCCGCCGCGCCGACCCCGGTCTCGTACCCGCACCTCGGGAAGATCATCGCCGTCTCGAGCGGCAAGGGCGGCGTCGGCAAGTCGACGGTGGCGGTGAACCTCGCGGTGGCGCTCGCGGCCCAGGGCGCGCGCGTCGGCATCATGGACGCCGACATCTACGGCCCCAACCTCCCCCTGATGTTCGGGGTGAACGAGGCGCCGCCGGTGCGCGACAACATGATCCAGCCGCTCCTCGCCTTCGGCGTGAAGGTCATGAGCATCGGCTTCCTGATCGAGCGCGACCAGCCGGCGATCTGGCGCGGCCCGATCGTGATGAAGGTGATCAACCAGTTCCTGAAGGACGTCGCCTGGGGTGAGCTCGACTACCTGCTCGTCGACATGCCGCCGGGCACCGGCGACGCACAGCTCTCGCTCGTGCAGGCGACGCACGTGCACGGCGCGATCGTCGTCACGACGCCGCAGGCCGTGTCCGTGGGCGACGCGCTGCGCGGCGTGCGGATGTTCGAGCGCACCGGCGTGCCGGTGCTCGGCATCGTCGAGAACATGAGCTACCTCGAGAACCCGGAAACGGGGAAGCCGATCGCGGTGTTCGGCTCGGGCGGTGGCCAGCAGCTCGCCGACGAGGTCCAGGTGCCGCTGCTCGGCCAGGTGCCGCTGGATCCGCGCGTCACCGAGGGCGGCGACACCGGCCGCCCGATCGTCGTCGCCGGCCCGCAGACGGGCGCCGCGCGCGCGCTCACCGCGCTCGCGTCGCGCGTCGTGGAGCGGGTGGGCGAGCGGTACGGCGTGGCGGCGGGACGCTGACCATCCCCGGGACCCCGCTGACGGCTCGGCGCTCCGCGCCCGGCGCTCGCCTCGTCCCGGCGACGAGGTGAGCGCCGGGCGCGGAGCGCCGGATCGCATGGGGGGCGGCGTGTGAGCAGCCTCCCCTTCGAGGAGCGCGACGGCGGCGTCGCGGTCGCCACCGGCGAGCACCCCGCGCTCGTGCGCGATCCGCTCCGACGGGTGATGTGGCGCGTCGCCGCGCCGGCGGTCGCGTCGAACCTGCTCATGACGGTCTTCCTGGCGGCCGACGCCTACTGGGTCGGCCGGCGGCTCGGCCCCGCCTCGCTCGCCGCCGTCACGGCGTCCGTGTTCTGGGTGTGGATGGGGATTGCGGTGGCGGAGATGGTGAGCATCGGGCTCACCGCCGTCGCCGCGCGCCGACATGGCGAGCGCCGCCCCGCCGACGCCGCGCGCGCCGCGGGCGATGCGCTGCTGCTGACCGTCGCGCTGGGGGTCGTCGCCGCGATCGCGGGACGCCTCGGGCTCGACTGGATGTTCCGCGCGATGAACACGCCGCCGGAGGTGGCCGCGATCGGGCGGCAGTACCTCGGGCTGTACGTGCTCGCCGCGCCCGTGCTGTACGGCTACTTCGTCGTCGACGCGACCTTCCGCGCGTCCGGCGACACGCGCACCCCGTTCGTCATCCTCGCGGCGTCGGTGCTGCTCGCGCTGGCGCTCGACCCGCTGCTGATCCTGGGGCTCGGCGGGATGCCGCGCCTGGGGATCGCCGGCGCCGCGCTGGCGACGGTCACGACGCGCAGCCTCGCCTTCGCGGTGGGGCTCACGCTGCTCGTGCGGCGCGGCATGCTGCGCTTCGCCGTGCCGCGCCCGCGCGTCATGGCCACCATCGCGCGCGTGGGACTGCCGACGGCGGCGACGGGCGTGCTGTTCAGCGTCGTCTACGTGGTCGTCGGACGCACGGCGTCCACGTTCGGGATGCCGGCGCTCGCGGCGCTGGGACTCGGCTTCCGCGTCGAGAGCTGGCTGTACATGATCGGCGTCGGCTTCGGCGCGGCCGCAGCGGCCGTCGTCGGGCAGAACCTCGGCGCGGGGCTCGTCGACCGCGCGGAGCGCGCCGGCTGGACGATGCTGGGCGCGGCGAGCGTGCCCGCGCTGGTCGCGTCGATGGCGGGGCTGCTGGTGCCCGAGGCGCTGGCCGGCTTCTTCACCGACGATGCCGCGGTCATCGCGACGACGGCGAGCTACCTGCGGATCGCCGCGCTCTCGCAGCTCGTCGTGTGCGCGGAGGTCGTGCTCGAGGGCGCGCTCGGCGGCGCCGGCGCGACGGTCGCGCCCATGCTCGCGTCGACCACCCTGACCGTGGCGCGCATCCCGCTCGCGACGTGGGCCGGCGCGCGCTACGGCATCGAGGGGCTCTGGTGGGTCATCGCCGCCACGGCGACGGCGCGCGGCCTCGCGATGATGGCGCTCTGGCGCCTGGGCCGGTGGAAGCGCAACGTCCTCTGACCGCGAACGACTCCCCCGCACGCGAGCGATGCGCCCGATCGTCACTCTGCTGACCGACTTCGGCACGGCCGACGGCTACGTGGCCGAGATGAAGGGCGTGCTGCTGACGCACGCGCCCGAGACGACGCTCGTCGACGTCTCGCACGAGATTCCGCCGCACGACGTCGAGAGCGCGCGGCTGGCGCTCGCGCGCTACTGGCGCCGGTTCCCGCGCGGCGCCGTGCACGCCGTGGTCGTGGACCCCGGCGTCGGCGGCGCCCGCGCGGCGCTGGCGGTCGAGAGCGACGGCCGCTTCCTGGTCGGTCCCGACAACGGCGTGCTGTCGCCGGCGCTGCTCGCCGCCGGGGCGCGCATCGTGGCGCTGCCGATTCCACCGCGTGCGGCCAGCACCTTCCACGGCCGCGACGTGTTCGCGCCCGCGGCCGCGCGCCTCGCGACGGGCGCGTCGCTCTACGATCTCGGCGAGCCGATCGAGGATCCGGTGGTGCGTCGCACGCCCGAGGCGCGGCGGCTGCCCGACGGCGGCATCGAGGGGCGCGTGATCGCGATCGACCGCTTCGGCAACGCGATCACCAACCTGCTCACGCTCGGCGGCGGGGCGATCGAGGTGGACGGCCGGGCGCTGCCACTGCGCCGCGTGTACGAGGACGTCGCCTCCGGTGCGCCGCTCGCGCTCGTCGGATCGAACGGGCTGGTCGAGATCGCGGTGCGCGACGGCAGCGCCGCCGCGCACCTGGGGCTCGCGCGGGGCGCGCGCGTGGTGCTGCGCCCGGCGCCGCGCGCCTGAGGGGGCGACCCGGGCCCGGTCAGTCCGCGCGCGGCGGGCGGGCGGCGTACGCGGGACTCGGCGCGCGGCCGCTGCCCGGTGAGGCGCGCTCGGTGTGGCCGCGTCCCGGCGTCGACGGCGTGCGGTGCACGCTCTCGACGGAGGGGCGATCGGTCGGGCCGCCGGTGGAGATGCGGCCGTCGTAGAGGTGACCCGCGCGCGACTTCACCGCGCCGGTGCCGATGCGCAGCTCCGACGCCAGCTCGCCCCCGATCAGCAGCACGACCATCGAGAGGTACATCCACGTCAGCAGGACGATGACGCCGCCGATCGTGCCGTACGTCTTGTTGTAGCTGCCGAAGTTCTGGACGTAGAAGCGGAAGCCGAGCGTCACGATCAGCCACAGCGCGGTGGCGACGATCGAGCCGACCAGCGCGTGGCCCTTGTGCTGCGGGATCGCGGGGAGGAAGTAGTAGACGATCCACCCCGTGCCGATCAGCAGGCCGAGCGCGAAGACGTATTGCAGCACCGTCCAGAGGACGCGCCCGGCGGGGCCGATGTGGAGCCATCCGGCGACCGTGTCGACGATGTCGCCGCCCGCCAGCATGATGACCGTGGCGATGACGAACAGCGCGCCCACGCCGATCAGGCACGCGACGGCGATCAGCTTCTTCTTCCACCACGGCCGCGGGTCGTTGTCCAGATCGTACGCGTTGTTGAGCGCGTCCATGAGCGCGCTGAACACGTTCGATCCCGACCAGAGCGCGAGCAGCGCGCCGATGGACGCGAGGCCCGGGGCGTTCTCCGCGAAGACGACCGACTGCACCACGTTCACCACGAGCGCGTATGCCTCCGCCGGCACCGCGTTCTGCACCTTCTCGAGCAGGAAGGTGAACGTCTCGCGCTTGTCGCCGACGAGGCTCAGGAGCGGCGCGAGGAAGAGGAAGATCGGGAAGAGCGAGAAGAAGAAGTAGTACGCCGTCTGCGCGCCGAGGCCGAGGACGTTGTCGTCCATCACCTCGCGTGCGGTCTTCTTCAGGAGGGGGCCGAGGCGGTAGCCCTTGATCATCATGTGGGATCCTTCCGGCAGCGAGGTATGCCGTCGGAGGGGGCAATCCGCAGGCCAACTCGGCCTCTGGGAACGGAGCACGGGCCGGTGCGCAGGGCTCGCGCACCGGCCCGTGGATCGGACCCGTTCTCGATGGCGGCGCTACGCGACCGGACGCAGCAGGTCGAGGCGGCCGCCCGCTCCCGCCGCGGCCTACTCGCGCGCCGGAGGCACCGCGGTCGGGCGCCGCGCCGCGACGATCCCGCCGATCGGGGTCGGCGTCTGCCAGACCGGAACGCCCTCGCGCTCGACGGGGACCGTGCCCACGGCGCCGCGCCCCCCGGCGCGAGCCGGTGCCGGGCGTCCCGCCGTACGCGTGCCGGCGCGCGACAGCAGCGCCGCGCCGAAGCCGGCCGTCGCCGCGACCCAGGTGAGGCCGAGCGCCGCCATGCGCACCACGAGCGCGACCACGGGCAGCCCCTGGAGCGCGGCCGCCGCGAGCCACAGCGCGAAGTAGACCCCGAGGCCGACCGTGAGCGCCCGGAGCGCGTCGCCGCGGGCGGCCGTCGCGCGCCAGCCGCCGGGTGCGCCGGCGATCGCCCGGCCGGTCACGAACGCCACGGCCAGGAAGCCGAGGGTCAGCAGGCCGGCCGTCGCGAGCACGAAGGCGACGACCGCGAGCGGGATCGCCAGGATGCCCAGGATCGTCACCGCGAGCAGGACGACGATCGTGACGAGGGCGGGGAGCAGGAGCAGCTGCCCCACGAGCCCCGCCGCCATCGCCTTTCCGACGCCCTGCTGCAGCGACTCCGCGACGCCGTCGAGGTAGGTGCTCCCCGAGACGAGGACGCCGATCCCGATCAGGAGCAGGATCGCGAGCCAGCCGAGCGTCAGGGTGAGCCCCTGCCAGGGTGAGACGGACCGCGGCCCGTCGCCCGGCGACAGGCCGAGCCAGCCCGGCGGGTCCTGCGCGAACGATTCGGCCGTGCCGCTCACCCGCGCGCCCGGCGCGACGCGCACGGAGCCGAGCACCGAGACGGCGTCGCCCGAGATGCGGGCGTTCGGGTGGACGACGATGTCGCCGCGCACGGCGAGGACGTCGCCCTCCACGGTCCCGTAGACGTCGACGTTGCCCTTGAGCACGACCAGCCCCTCGGTCGAGGTGCCCGCCGGCACTGCCAGCCCGCCAACGCGCACGCCGCCCTCGGAGGCCGTGGCCGGCGCGGGTACGGGCGCCGGTTGGGCCGCGAGGGCGGCGGGGGCTGCGGATCCGAGCAGGAGGGCGGCGCCGAGGGCGAGCCAGGTGCGGAGTCGGCGCACCGCCCTCACCCCTGCCGCCGCCGACCCGAGGCGGTCACCGCACGCAGCCCGGCCGTGGCGCCGAGTGCGGTGAGCACGAAGACGGCGATCGCCATGGCCACGACGCCGGCGCCGACTGCCGGCGCACCCTCACCCATGAGGGTGCGGGCGAACGAGCCCAGCGCGCCCTGCGCCGTCTGCTGGCTGCGCTCGAGCGCGAGCCCGCTGACGAGAGCCAGCAGGTCGACCCGGGCGAGCACCCAGACCGCCATGAGCGAGAAGACGGTGGCGAAGGTGAGACCACCGGCCGCCGCGAGCACGCGGGCGGGGGTGGACTGCGGGACGAGACGCCGGACGGCGTCGCCGACGGCGACGTGCCAGGGCTCGAATACCTGCACCTGCTGCATCACCCGGTCGGCGAAGAGCGGGGCGGGCGAGAAGTGGGGCAGGAGATCGAGCTCTCCCGCGACCAGCCGCGCCGTCTCCAACTCCGCCTGGCACTCGGCGCATTGCCGCGCGTGCGCCTTGAGCGGCGCGACGCCGAAGCCGGCCTCGCCGTCGATGAGCAGGTCGATCTCTTCCGGTAGTAGATGACGGTCCACGTTGGCTCCTCCTGCCGGGCGTACGGCCGGGGCGTCGCGGGAGTTTCAGGTCGAACGGGCGGCACGGAGCGGCTGTCGGGGCGGGCCCCGGCGCTCGGTGTCGCGCGTCACTGGCGCAGGTTCTCGAGGGTCCGCCGCAGCTCGTGTCGGGCGCGGTGGATGTAGGTCTTCACGGTGCCGAGCGGCAGGTCGAGCGTGGTCGCGATCTCCTCGTACGACCGCCCCTCGACGTGCCGAAGCATGATGCAGGCCCGGTACTCGGGGCGGAGCTTCGCGATGGCGCGCTCGATCGCGGTGCCCAGCTCGCGCGCCTCCAGCTCGTCCAGCGCCGACTCCTGCTGCGCCGCGAGATCGAAGGTCGTCGCCTCGATCTCGGCCGCGCTGGTCGCGTGCGGCGAGCCGTCCATGCTCACCGTGTCCAGCCGCTTCCGCCGCATCCAGTCGATCGCGACGTTGTTCGCGATCTTGAACAGCCAGCTCGAGAACTTGAATTCGGGGCTGTACTTGTCGATGTGGTTCAGGACCTTGATGAAGGCGTCCTGCGCCAGGTCCTCGGCGGTCTCGCGGTCGCGCACCATGCGGAACACGAGCGAGAAGACCGGCCGCTCGTAGCGCCGCACCAGCTCCCGGAACGCGGTCTCGCGACCCTCCTGCGCCAGCCGCACGACGTCGGCATCGGGCAGGTTCGCGAGATCGAGCTGGGAGGGCGGCGGGGGCATGCGGGGGCGCGCGGGAAAACGGTCGACGGGCGGGTGCAAGGTAGTCGCGGAGCCCGCCAGCCGGCCAGCGTGAGGCGCGCGTCATCGGCGGCGGAGCGGCGCCTCGCGCGTCGCTTGAAGCGGAGGGCCCGTGCGGCGACCTTTCGCGCGATGGCCCTTCTCCCTCCCGACGCGCTCGCGGCACCAGACGCTCCACCGACCGCCGTCGCCGACGCGGCCGCGGCGGGCGGGCGCGAGAAGCGCGCGTACGTGCGCCGCATCTTCTCGGAGATCGCGCCGCGCTACGACCTGCTGAACCACGTCCTGAGCCTGAACATCGACCGGGCGTGGCGGCGGCGTGCCCTCGCCGCGCTCGGCTGGACGGCGCGGCCCGACGGCGTCTACCTCGACGTCTGCGCGGGGACGCTCGACGTGGGCGCGCAGCTCGTGCGCGACGCCGCCTTTCGCGGCCTCGTCGTCGGTGCCGACTTCGCCGAGCCGATGCTGCGGGCGGGGGCGGGGAAGGCGCCGCGCCGCCTGCTCGTCCCCCTCGCCGCGGACGCGCTCGAGCTGCCGCTGGCGCCGGGCGTCGCCGCGGGGGCGATCGTCGCGTTCGGGATCCGCAACGTCGCGGACCTCGACGGCGCGCTCGCCGAGGTGCACCGCGTGCTCGCGCCGGGCGCGCGCTTCGTGATCCTCGAGTTCACGACGCCGCCGAACGCCCTCGTGCGCGCCGGCTACCACGCATACTTCCATCACGTGCTGCCGTTGATCGGGCGCGTCGTCAGCGGCCACCGCACGGCGTACGCGTACCTCCCCAAGTCGGTCGCACACTTTCCCGCGCCGGACGCTCTCGCCGCGCGCATGCGCGCCGCCGGGTTCGCGGCGGTGTCGTGGACGCCGCTCACGCTCGGCATCGCGGCGATCCACGTGGGAACGAAAGCCTGAACGTCCTGCGGAGCCGCGGGGCTGCGGAGCGACGCGTCCCGGCCGGCCGATCCGCAGCTCCGCAGACCCGCAGCCCCGACACCCGTTGACCCTCGACACGCTCTCCGACTTCATCGCCGCCATCGACCGCGCGGGCGAGCTGCATCGCATCACGCATCCCGTGCGCGCGAAGCTCGAGCTGTGCGAGATCGCCGATCGCGTCTCGAAGCGGCCGGGCGGGGGCAAGGCGCTGCTGTTCGAGCACGTGCTGCTCGCCGACGGCTCCCGCTCGCCGTATCCGGTCGCGATCAACCTGTTCGGGTCGATGCGACGCATGGCGCTCGCGCTCGGGGTGCAGGAGCTCGACGAGCACGGGCGGCGGATCACCGAGCTGCTCGACCTCAAGGTGCCCGAGGGGCTGCTCGGCAAGCTGTCGATGCTGCCGCGGCTGATGGAGGTCGCGAAGTTCCCGCCGCGCGTGAAGGGCGGCACGCCCCCGTGCCAGGAGATCGTCTGGCGCGGCGACGAGATCGACCTCGACAAGCTGCCGATCATCACGTGCTGGCCCGAGGACGGTGGCCCGTACGTGACGCTCACGATGTGCATCTCGAAGGACCCGGCGCGCGGCATCCGGAACGTCGGCATGTACCGCGTGCAGCAGCTCGGGAAGCGCGAGGTCGCGATGCACTGGCAGCGGCACAAGACGGGCGCGGAGCACTTCCGGCAGATGGCCGAGCGGGGCGAGACGATGCCCGTGTGCATCGTCGTCGGCGCGGACCCGGCGTCGATCTACTCGGCGTCGGCGCCGCTGCCGCCGGGGATCGACGAGTTCATCTTCGCCGGCTTCCTGCGCCGCGACCCGGTGAAGCTCGTGAAGGCGGCGACCTGCGACCTCGAGGTGCCCTGGGACGCGGAGCTGGTGCTGGAAGGCTACATCGACCCGCGCGAGGCGCTGGTGGTCGAGGGACCTTTCGGCGACCACACCGGCTTCTACTCCGAGGCGGACCTGTACCCGAAGGTCCACCTGACGGCGGTGACGATGCGGCGCAGCATGACCTACGCGACGACGATCGTCGGGCGCCCGCCGATGGAGGACTACTATCTCGGGCACGCGACCGAGCGGATCTTCCTGCCGCTGCTCAAGCTCACCGTGCCCGAGATCGTCGACTACCACATGCCGGCCGAGGGCGGGTTCCACAACCTCGTCTTCGTCTCGATCGACAAGAGGTATCCCGGGCAGGCGTACAAGGTCATGAACGCGCTGTGGGGCGCGGGGCTGATGTCGCTGGCGAAGGTGCTCGTCGTCCTCGACAAGGAGGTCGACGTGCGCAACGTGCAGGAGGCGTGGTGGGCGGCGCTGAACAACATCGACCCCGAGCGCGACACGCGCTTCACGATGGGCCCCGTGGACGTGCTGGACCACGCGAGCCGCGCCTTCACCTACGGGAGCAAGATGGGCATCGACGCGACGCGGAAGCTGCCGGAGGAGGGCTTCACGCGCTCCTGGCCCAAAGTCATCGAGATGGACGACGCGACGAAGTCGGCGGTCGACGCCATGTGGCCGCGGCTCGGGCTCTGATGTCGAGCCAGTCGCTGCAGCCGCCGCTCCGCGCGCCGGAGCCGCAGACGTTCGCCGGCCCGTCGCGGCTCGCCCGCTGGGCCAGCTTCGTCAAGCTTCCGCACACCGTCTTCGCGCTGCCGTTCGCCCTCGTCGGCGTGCTGCTGGCGAGCTTCACGCACGCGGTGGACGCGCGGACCGTCGGCTGGGTGGTGGTCGCGTTCACCGCGGCGCGCTTCGCGGCGATGGCGTTCAACCGGATCGTGGACCGCGACGTCGACGCGGCGAACCCGCGCACCGCGATGCGCGAGCTGCCGAGCGGGGCGCTCGGGCTGGTCGAGGCGCGCTGGTCGGTCGCCATCGCGTCGGCGCTGTTCGTCGTCGCGGCGGCGTTCCTCAACCCGCTGTGCTTCGCGCTGTCGCCGGTCGCGCTGGCGTGGGTGTTCTCGTACAGCTACACCAAGCGCTTCACCCGCTGGTCGCACCTCGTGCTCGGCCTCGGGCTGGGCATCGCGCCGGTCGGCGGCTACCTCGCGGTCACCGGGGCGTGGAGCGAGCCGTGGTGGCTGATCGCCGCGCTGTCGCTCGCGGTGACGACGTGGGTCGGGGGCTTCGACGTGTTCTACGCGCTGCAGGACGAGCGCTTCGATCGCGCGCACGGGCTCCACTCGCTCCCGGTCGCCCTCGGTGAGGCCGGCGCGATCCGCACCGCGCGCGTGCTGCACGTGGTGGCCGTGGCGATGCTGGCCGCCGTCGCGTACGGCGCGCCCGCCGGGCGGGGGTGGATCGCCGGCGGCGTCGTCATCGTCGCCGCGCTGCTGCTGTGGGAGCACCGCCTCGTGCGCCCCGGCGACCTGTCGAAGCTCGACGCCGCGTTCTTCACGATGAACGGCGTCATCAGCCTCGTCTTCCTCGGCTGCGTGCTGCTGGCGCGGCTGCTCGCCTGATCGTGATGGCCGCCGGCGCGCCGCTGCCCCTGGTCGTCGCCGTCACGGGCGCGTCGGGCGCTCCGTACGCGGTGCGGCTGCTGCGCGCGCTCGTCGTCGCCGAGCGACCCGTGTGGCTCGTCGTGTCGGCGCACGGCTTCCGGCTGCTGGAGACCGAGTCGGGGATCGCCTCGCTCGAGCAGCTGCGCGCGGCCGTGGGACACGAGGCATGGGACCGGCTCGTCACCGTGTACGACGACCGCGATCGCGGCGCGCGCCCTGCATCGGGGTCCGCGCGCACCGCCGGGATGGTGATCTGCCCGTGCTCGATGGGCACGCTCGCGGCGGTCAGCCAGGGCACGTCGCGCTCGCTCGTGGAGCGCGCGGCCGACGTGGCGCTCAAGGAGCGGCGCCCGCTCGTGCTCGTGACGCGCGAGACGCCGCTGTCGATGGTGCACCTGGAGAACATGCTGCGCGTCACGCGGGCCGGCGGGATCGTGCTGCCGGCGTCGCCCGGCTTCTATCACCGGCCGGCGCGCATCGAGGAGCTCGTGGACTTCGTGGTCGCGCGCGTGCTCGACCTGCTGGACGTGTCTCACGACGTGGGCCGGCGTTGGGGCGACGCGCCGGCGGAGGAGTGAACGTGGACGAGCGGACGCACGTCATCGGGCTGATCTCGGACACGCACGGGCTGGTGCGCGCGTCGGTGTTCGACGCGCTGGCCGGGGTCGAGCTGATCCTGCACGCGGGCGACGTCGGCGGGCGCGACGTGCTCGTGGAGCTGGAGACGATCGCCCCGGTGCTCGGGGTCTTCGGCAACACGGACGCGCCGGACCATCCGTCGCTCGAGGACGAACGCGTGCACGAGGCGGGCGGCGTCACGATCCACGTGAGCCACGGGCACGAGCTCGGACGGCCCACGCCGGCCGCGCTGCTCGCGGCGTATCCGCAGGACGTGCTGGTCTACGGGCACACGCACCGCCAGCTCATCATGCGCGCCGACGGACGGCTGGTCGTGAACCCGGGCGCGGCCGGACCGCGCCGCTTCGATCTGGTGCCGAGCGTCGCCCGGCTCACGATCCGCGCCGGCATCGCGGACGTCGAGCTGATCCCGCTCGCGTGAGCCCGCGCGCCGCGAAGGTCGCGCCGCAGGCGGCCACGAAGCGCACGCCCGGATCGCGCACGAAGACGTCGGCCGCCGCGCCGCGGTCGGCGGGCCGGGCGAAGGGCGCTGCCGACGCGAGCGAGGCGCGCTTCACGCCCGCGGCGCTGACGTACCTCCGGCAGCTCGCGCGCAACAACGAGAAGACGTGGTTCGAGGAGCACCGCGAGCGCTACGAGACGGCGGTGCGCCTGCCCATGCTCGCGCTCATCGAGGAGGTCGACGCGCTGCTCGGCGACGTCGCGCCGGAGATCGTCGGCGAGCGGCGGCGGTCGATGTTCCGGATCCATCGCGACGTGCGCTTCTCGAAGGACAAGTCGCCGTACAAGACCAACGCGGCCGTCTGGTTCTTCCATCGCGACGTGCAGCGCGCGCGTGGCGGCGACACGGCGGGCGGGAACGTGCACGGCGGCGCCGGCTTCTACTTCCAGATCGCGCCCGACGAGTGCTTCTGCGGCGGAGGCCTGTGGATGCCGCCCCGCCCGGCGCTCGCGCAGGTGCGCGACCGGCTCGCGGCGCGGCCGCTGGAGTGGGAGGCGATCGTCGGCGCGCCGGCGTTCCGTCGGCGGTTCGGCGCGCTGGACCGGGAGGCGATGCTGACCCGGGTGCCGCGCGGCTTCGCACCGGACCATCCGGCCGCCGAGTGGCTGCGCTACCAGTCGTTCACGGCGGGGCGCGCGATGACCGCGGCCGAGGTCACGGCGCCGCAGCTCGCGGAGCGGCTGGTGAAGGACTTCGCCGCGCTGCTGCCGATGGTGCGCTGGCTGAACCTCGCGCTCGGCCTCGCGCCGGCGGAGCGTCGCTGATCGGAGCGGAGCGCGAGGGCGGGCGAGTGCGAGGCGGTGCGCGAGACCCGATCGCTCGTCGCACACCGCTCGCCGCTGCTCGCTGCGCTCGTCAGATCACCTTGAAGTGCGACGCCGGGTAGAGGAAGTCGTCGTCCGAATCGTCGATGATGCGATAGAGCGCCCCGTTCGCTTCGGCGCCCAGCATCTCGTAGATGCGGCCGAGCGTCAGATCGTGACATCCGCCCGGCTCGTCGTCGCCGGGCAGCTTGAGCCAGGGTGCCACGCTGATGCACTGCACGAGCGTGGTGGGTTGCCAGGACGTGGCCATGTGTCGCGCGCTCCGCTCCGTTGAGGTTCGCGTGTCGGGCGGCGCCCGGCCGGCGCGAGGGGCGGGCACAGGTCGCCAGCGGCGTCGCCAGCGTCCCAGGGTGCAAGACGCCGGCCAGTCACCGCCTCGCGGCCGACGTCCTGCGGCGCGCGCGGCGGGTCCGCCGAGGCCCCGCCATGCCGCTGGCGAGCGCGGGTCAGGCGGCGTCGGCGGCGTCGACGGAGTGGACGCTGGAGTGATCGGGCGCGGGCGTCGCGGGGCGCGCATCGCGCAGCCGCGCCGCGAGCGTCGCGTCGTCGCCGGCGTCGAGCAGCGCCTCGGGCGGCACCGTGCGGGCCAGCTCGTCGGGGCGGTGGCGGAACCACCACGACAGCAGGAGCAGCTCGTCCACCTCGTGCGTCGGCACCGCGGCGCCCTTCTGCTCGCGCGGCACGAACACGTCGCGCGCGAGGTCGCACAGCCCCGCCGCGTCGCCCGCGCCGTGCGGGCGCGCGAGCTCCGCCCGCACGCGGCCGCGTCGCACGAGATAGACGCGGTCCTCCGCGGCATGCCCGGGCACCACGTACGCGAAGCTGAGCGTCTCGACGGCGAAGCGGAGCCGCTCGAACTGGGCCTGGAGCGCCTCGAGCCGGTAGACCTTGTCGCGCAGGGCGGCCGCGCGCTCGAACTCCATCGCCTCGCTCAGCGCGTCCATCTGCTCGCGCATGTCGGCGAGCGGGCCGTCGTCGGCGCCCTCGAGGAAGCGCTTGGCGAGCCGCACGCGCGCGCCGTACTCGCGCGTCGTGCAGCCGGCGACGCACGGACCGAGGCACTTCTTGATCTCGTGGCGGATGCAGCGCGGCGACCGCGACGCGAGCTGCACCAGCTCCGGCACGAACAGCTCGCCCTGGTCGGCGAAGCGCATCGGCGTCGCCTGCGCGCAGTCGCGCAGCCCGAACGCGTCGGAGAGCTCGCGCACCGCCTCGGTCACGCCCTGTGCGCCGCGGAACGGCCCGTAGTAGACGCCGCCGTCGGTGCTGCCCGTGCTCCCGCGCACCACGTGCAGCTTGGGCGCGGGGCCGCGCGTCAGCTTGATGAAGCTCCAGTGCCGCGCGTCGCGCTTCATGAGCACGTTGTAGCGCGGTCGCCACCGCTTGATCAGCCGCAGCTCCAGCAGCAGCGCGGCGAACTCGCTCGGCGTGTACTCCCACTCGATGTGGCAGCTGTCCCGTAGGATGCGCGCGCCCTTGTCGTCGGGGTAGACGCACCGGAAGTAGCTCAGCAGGCGCGTGCGCACCTTCTTCGCCTTGCCGACGTAGATCACCTCGCCGTCCGCGCCGAGCATGCGGTAGACGCCCGGGAGGTCGGCGGCCTCCGCGCGCACGAGCGCCTTGAGCGCGGGCAGGTGGGCGTCCGCGGCCGACGCCATCGCGGCGGCGACGAGCGCCGGCAGCTCGGTGGTGGACGCGGCGGCCGCTCGGCGCGGCGTCATCGCTGGCACTCCGCGCAGAACACCGTCTGTCGACCGTCGACCTCGTGGGTCGTCGCGAGCGGCGCGTCGCAGCGCGTGCAGGGCGCGCCCGCCCGTCCGTACACGGCCAGCCGCTCGACGAAGGTGCCGCGCGCGCCCCGCGCGTCGACGTAGTCGCGGAAGCTCGTCCCGCGGCGCGCGATCGACTCCGAGAGCACGTCCACGAGTGCGTCGCGCACCCGCGCGGACTCGTCGGCGGAGAGCGACGCGGCCGGGCGCGCCGGCGCGACGCGCGCGCGGAACAGCGCCTCGTTCGCGTAGATGTTGCCGACGCCGACGAGGCGCTTCTGATCCATCAGGACCTTCTTGACCGGCTGGCGCGAGCCGCGCAGCGCGGCATGCAGCGCGGCGCCCGTGAAGCCGGGGTCGAGCGGCTCGGGGCCGAGCGCGCCGACGTACGCCTCGAAGCGCGCCGGGTCCATGAGCGCGACCGTGCCGAGCGCGCGGATGTCGCGGTAGTGGAGCGCGCGGCCGTCGGCGAGGTGGAAGGTCGCGCGCACGAAGCCGCGCTCGCGCTCCGGGAGGCCGGAGCCGTCGCCGGGCGCGTCCTCGAGCAGCAGCGCGCCGGTGAAGCGCGGCTGCACGACCAGCCGGTCGCCCCGGTCGAGGTCGACCACGACGAGCTTCGCCCGCCGCCAGACGCGCGCGATGCGGGCACCGCGCACGCGCGCCGCCAGCGCCCCCGCGTCGACCTCGCGCAGGATGGAGGGGCGGGGCACGGCCACGCGGTCGATCGTCGCGCCGGGCAGCGCGGCGTCGAGGTCGCGGGCGATCGTCTCGGTCTCGGGCAGCTCGGGCACGATGCTACGCGCCCGGGGACCGGACGGCTGGGCTACGGGGTGCGCCGGCGCGCGGCTTCGCGCCAGCCGATGTCCGTGCGGTACTGCTTGCCGGCAAACTGCACCTGGGCGGCGGTGGCCCTGCTGAGCGCCTGCGCGTGCTCGAAGGTGTCGGCCACCGCCGTCACCGCGAGCACGCGTCCGCCGGCGGTGACGAGCCGCCCGTCGGGATCGAGGGCGGTGCCGGCTTGGAAGAGATATACCCCCTCCGGGACCTGTTCGGGTAGGTCAATCGGGTCCCGCGTGCGGGGGGCGTCCGGATACCCCGCAGCCGCGAGGACGGTCGTCACGGAGGCCGCCGGCGCTCCGTCGAGGTCGAGTTCCAGGCCCTCGAGCGACGGCAGCGCGCCGTCGACCGCGATCGCGCGCATCCAGGCGCCGAGCGGCATCCAGTCGAGGTAGGGGAGCAGCGCCTGCGTCTCCGGATCGCCGAAGCGGCAGTTGAACTCGACGACGCGCGGACCCTGCGGCGACAGCATCAGCCCGACGTAGAGGAGCCCGGTGAACGGACGCCCCGCTTCCCGCATCGCGCGCAGGGTCGGCTCGACGATCTGGTCGTGGACGACCTCGAGGAGCGTGTGGCCGGCCTCGGTCTCGAGCATCCCGATCGGGCAGTAGGCGCCCATCCCGCCCGTGTTCGGCCCCCGGTCGTGATCGGCGAGCCGCTTGTGGTCCTGCACGGCGGGGAGGCCGATCACCTCGGTCCCGTCGGTCAGGAAGAAGAGCGACGCCTCCTCGCCCTGCATGAACTCCTCGACCAGCACCTCGGCGCCCGCCGTCCCGAAGCCGCCCTCGACCAGCATGAAGTCGATGGCGCGATCGGCGTCCTCGATGGACTGGGCGACGATCACGCCCTTCCCGGCGGCGAGGCCCGACGCCTTCACGACGACCGGCGCGCCGAACGATCGGGCGGCAACCTTGGCGGCGGCCGGCTCGGTGTGCAGCTCCGCGAGCGCGGTCGGCACGCCGGCGTCCTGCATCAGCTGCTTGGCGAACGCCTTCGACGTCTCGATCTCGGCGGCCGCCGCGGTCGGCCCGAAGATGGGCAGGCCGCGCTCGCGGAACCGGTCGACGATCCCGGCGGCCAGCGGCGCCTCCGGACCGACGAGCGTCCAGTCGGGGCGCTCCGACTCGGCGAGCGCGACGAGGCCGTCGAGGTCGGTGGCGGCGACCGGCACGCACCGGCCCAGCTCCGCGATCCCGGGGTTGCCCGGCGCGGCCACGATCTCGAGCGCCGGCTCCTCCCGCAGGAGCTTCCACGCCAGCGCATGCTCGCGGCCCCCGCCGCCGATGATCAGGACTTTCATGGCGGGGAACATAAAAGCTGCGGGGCTGCGGGGCTGCGGAACGGCCGCTCGGGAGGTCCTGAAGTCGCTCCCGCAGCCCCGCAGCCCCGCAGCCCGGCCGCGTCGTGCGGGGCCCTAGCCCTTGAACGCGTCCTCGAACGCCTGCCGCGCGCGCCCGAACGAGTCGCGCAGGGTCGCGGCGGCCTCCCGGAGCGGATCGCCGCAGTCGTCGGCGGTACGTGCATCGGCCTCGCGGGCCGCGTCCTCGGTCCGCGCCTCGGCCGCGTCCGCGGCGGTCGGGGCATCGGTGCGCCGGACGTACTCGCCGGCGAGGATCCGCACGTACCCCTCGCTCTCGGCCCAGCGGCGCAGCTCGACGACGCGCAGCGTGTGCAGCGGGTGATCGCGCAGCGCCGAGTTGAGCGCCTTCATGACCGTGTTCCACCCGGAGGTGCCCGACTCGGCCTCCGCCGCCTGGGCGAGGAACGCGTCGAGGTCGGTCGCGTCCTCGTCCGCCTGGTGCGAGCCGCCCGCGAGCTTGAGGAAGGCGCGGTACGCCGTGCGCGGCTCCTGGATCCCGAGGAGCCCCGCGCGGTCGCTCGACAGCTCGGCCTTGCGGTACCAGTCGAGCAGCGCGAGCTGGAAGGGGAGCAGCACGACCCCGACGAGCAGCGGCAGGTTCGCGACGCCGAGGGTGAGCAGGAGCGCGGCGACCGTCCGGTAGGTCACGCGCCCGCTCATCACGTGCCCCAGCTCGTGCGCGAGGATGAACTTCTGCTCCTCCCCGTCGAGCAGGTCGAGGTCGTCCGCGTTGAGGACGATGAACGGCTCCTCGAAGCCGACCGCGCCGGCGTGCATCCACGGCGTGCGCGTCACGTACAGCTGGGGCGCCGGTCCGCGCGTCCCGTCCGGCCGCGCATCGGGCCAGTCGAGCGTCGCCAGCACCTCCTGATACCGCGCCCAGAGCCTGGGCCGCTGCGTCGGCCCGACGAGCACCGCGTTGCCGAGAAACAGGTTGCGGACGCCCTTGGCCCCGTAGGCGCTCGCCACCTGCCGCACCACGCCATCGAAACCCGGGATCCCGCGCAGCTTCTGGAGCGCGGCGCGGTCGTCCGGGTGCTCCCAGGCGAGGGAGCTGATCTGCGGGAGCGGAGTGGGCATCGGCGGGGAATGGGCGGTGAGCGATCGGCGGGCAGCGCTCGACGATCAGGGGCATCGCCGGCGGCACCGTCCCTACGCCCGGCGCCGGCCCGGTGTGTCAGCGCGCCGGCGCGGACGGACCCGCTGACGGCCGAGCGCCGGTCGCGCGTCGCCGGCCTACAGGCCCTCGAACGCCTGCTCCAGATCGGCCAGCAGGTCCTCGGTGTCCTCGACGCCGCAGCTGAGGCGGATCAGCCCCTCGCCCATCCCCATCTCGGCCTTCCGGTCGGCGGGAACGGAGGCGTGGGTCATGAGCGCCGGCAGGCTGATGAGCGACTCCACCCCGCCGAGCGACTCGGCGAGCGCGAAGACGCGGACGCGCTCCAGCACGCGGGCCGCGCGCTCCTTCGTCCCCAGCTCGACCGAGATCATCCCGCCGAAGCCGCTCATCTGGCTGCAGGCGAGCGCGTACTGCGGATGCGACTCGAGGCCCGGATAGTAGACCTTGTCCTCGCCCACGCGCTCGGCGAGCCACGCGGCGATGCGGCGGCCGTTCGCGTCGTGCTGTCGCATGCGGAGGTGCAGCGTCTTGGTCCCGCGCAGCACGAGCCAGCTGTCGAACGGGCCGGGCACCGCGCCCGCCGCGTTGAGGATGAACTGCAGCCGCGTCGCGAGGTCGTCGTCGTTCACGACCGCGATCCCGCCGACCATGTCGCTGTGGCCGTTCAGGTACTTGGTCGCGGAGTGCCAGACGATGTCCGCGCCCATCTCGAGCGGGCGCTGGAAGTACGGCGTCGCGAAGGTGTTGTCGACGACGAGCAGCGCGTTCCCGCGGTGCGCGACCTCGGCGGCGGCGCGCAGGTCGGTCAGCCACATCAGCGGGTTCGTCGGCGTCTCGACGTGCACCTGCCGGGTCGCCGGCGTCATCGCGTCGGCGATCCGCTGCGGATCGCGCGTGTCGACGTAGGTGAACGAGAGCCCGAGGTGCTGGAGCAGCTTGTCGAACAGGCGGAAGGTGCCGCCGTAGACGTTCTCGCCGCAGACGATGTGGTCGCCCGCGCGGCAGAGCTTCATGATCGAGTCCAGGCACCCCATGCCCGAGCCGAAGGCGAAGCCGTGGCGGCCCCCTTCCAGCGCGGCTACGTTCCGCTCGAGGGCCTCGCGGGTGGGGTTCTTGCCGCGCGCGTACTCGTAGCCCTTGTGCTGGCCGAGGGCGTCCTGGACGTAGGTGGACGTCTGGTAGATCGGGGTCATGATGGCCCCGGACACGGGATCGGGGCGCTGGCCCGCGTGGATCGCACGCGTGCCGAACCCGGACCGGAGATCGTCTTCGAAGATGCGCGTCATGCCGGCGGTGCTGGCGGTAGGGATGGGGGACCTCGGTCCGACGCGCGCAAGATACCCGGAGCTCCGGGAGAGGGGGACCGGCCGGCCTCCCTCGTCCGGCCCACGGCCCCGCCTCGCCTCGTGACGTCTCGGCTCGTCTCGCCATCCGCCGCTGCCATCGCGGTCCCGCCCGCGCTCGCACAGCCGTCCCTCCCGCTCGCCGGCGCCGGCGAGGCGCGCCGGGTCGTGATCGTCGACGACGAGCCGCGCCTGCGGCAGGTGCTGGTGCGGCTCATGTCGCGGGACGGCTTCGAGTGCGTCGAGGTGCCGGACGGCCACGCGGCGCTCGCGGCGCTCGCCGAGCGGCCGGCGCCGCTGCTGCTCAGCGACCTGCGGATGCCGGGCATGGACGGCGTCGAGCTGCTGCGCCAGGTGCGCGAGCGCTGGCCCGACACGGCGGTCGTCATGATCACCGCGGTCGCCGACGTCGAGGTCGCGGTCGGGTGCCTCGCGCTCGGCGCGATGGACTACCTCACGAAGCCGTTCCACCTCGAGGAGGTGCGCGCGCGCGTGCGGCAGGCGCTCGAGAAGCGGCAGCTGGTGGTCGACAACCGCGCGTATCAGCGGCAGCTCGAGGTGCGCGTCGCCGAGCAGGCGCGCCGGCTGGAGACGCTCTTCCTCGCCAGCATGCAGTCGCTCGCCGACGCGCTGGAGGTGAAGGACCCGTACACGCGCGGGCACTCGGTGCGCGTGAGTCGCTACGCCGCCGCGATCGGGCGCACGCTCGGCGTCGACGCGCCGATGCTCGCGCAGCTGGAGCTGGGCGGCCACCTGCACGACATCGGCAAGATCGGCGTGCGCGAGCAGGTGCTGAACAAGCCCGGCCCGCTCACCGACGAGGAGTACGCGCACATCATGACGCACCCGGAGATCGGGTGGCGCCTGCTCTCGCCGCTGCTCGCCGAGGCGCCGATGGCGCTGCACGTCGTGCGCTCGCACCACGAGCGGTTCGACGGGAGCGGGATGCCCGACGGCCTCGCCGGCGAGGCGATCCCGCTGGAGGCGCGCATCGCCGCCGTCGCCGACTCGTTCGACGCGATGACGAGCCAGCGCCCGTACCGCAATGGCCTGACGATGGAGGCGGCACGCGCGGAGCTGCGCCGCTGCGCCGGGGCGCAGTACGACCCCGACATCGTCACCGCGTTCGAGCGCGCGGTGCAGTCGGGCGCGATCGCGCTCGCCTGAGCTCCGCGCCGGCTCAGCGCATCACGACCTCGCTCGGCTGCTTGTAGGCGCTCAGGCGCTCGGCGCACCACTGCTTGACCGCGTCCACGGTGACATCGCCCGTCACGTCGAGGCCGATGTCGTGCTCGCGCGCGGGCTCCGGGATCGCGCGCACGCTCGCCTCGCGCACGCCAGGCATCTCGAGCACCACGCGCTCGATCTCGCGCGGATAGATGTTGAAGCCGTTGCGCGTGAACATCGGCTTGCACAGCCCGCGGAACTCGACGGTGCCGTCGTCGCGCTGCACCCCGAGGTCGCCGGTGCGCAGCCACTCGCCGTGACGCCCGAGCCCGAGCGCGCCGTCGCGCAGGTATCCGGGGCTCACGTTCGGGCCGCGCACGCAGATCTCGCCCTCGCGGCCCGGCGCGAGCGGCGCGCCGTCGTTCGCGTCGCGCACCTCGACGTCGACCCCGGGCAGCGGGACGCCCATCGTCCCCAGGCGGTTGGGGAGCGCGACGCGGTTGAACAGGCAGACGGGGCCCGCCTCCGTCAGCCCGTAGCCCTGCCGCAGCGCGACGCCGGTGAGCGCCTCCCATCGCTCCTGGAGCGCGACCGGCAGCGGCGCGCCGCCGCAGATGCAGAGTCGGAGCGCGGAGGCGTCGAGCCGCGTGCCGCGCCGCTCGATCGCCTGCACGAGCGCGGCGAACACCGCCGGCACGCCGACGAGCAGCGTGATGCCCTCGCGCTCGATCGCGTCGACCGCGCGGATCGGGTGGAAGCGCTCCATCGTCGTGACGCGCCCGCCGGCCAGGAGCGGCGCGAGCCCCGACACCACGAGCCCGAACAGGTGCGAGAAGGGAAGCACCGCGAGCGCGTGCTCCGCGGTCGTGATCCCGGCGGCGTCGATGGTCGCGCGCGCGTTCGAGATGAGGTTGCGGTGCGTCAGCACGGCGCCCAGCGGACGCCCCGCCATCGCCGACGTGTAGACGATGGCCGCCTCCTCGTCGCGCCCCTCCGTGTCGGTGGAGCCGACCAGGTCGAGCGCGTCGCCCTGGTGCGCGTCGAGGGTCACGTCGCGCGACGCGCCGTCGGCGACGACGCGCGCGGCGCGCGGCGCGTCGTCGAGCAGCACGAGCGGGATGCCGGCCGGCACGCGCGTGGCCAGCGCCGCGGTCGTGAAGATCACGCCCACGTTCGCGTCGGCGATCTGGTACGCGATCTCCGACGGTGCCGCGAGCGGGTTCACGAGCACGGCGCCGCGCCCCTCGCTCGCCGCGAGCGCCACCAGGAACGCCGGCGACGTGGGGAGCAGGATCGCGCTGCGGCGGTCCTGCAGCGCGCGCACGACGACGGCGCTGCGGCGCAGCAGCGTGAGGCCGGCGGCGACCAGCTGCGCGGCGGCGTGGGCGTCGAGGCGTCCGCCGCCCGCGGCGGCGGCGAGCGGGAGGACGGCGAGCGGGTCGGTCATCGCGCGGTGCGGCGTGTCATGGAGAGAGGCGGGACCGATCGGCCCGCGGCCGGGCAAGCTACCGGGCCGGGCCACGGGCGCAAAACGCGCGCGCGGACGCTACGGATCCGTCCCGGTGGTGCCGAGACTCACACCGGATGGTCCGCGCGCGTGGCAGGCGCGTCCCGGCAGCACTAGCTTGCACCCTTCGCCGAGCCCGGCGGGCGTGCTCGCGTCCGCCGGGCTCGCGTGGCTCCACGGATGGCCGGGGCGGGGTGCGCCGGCCGCGTGGCGTGTCTCTCAGGAGAGCCGATGGCGTACGAAGGGTTGATGGTGAGCGTCTCCGGCGTGCGGGGACGGGTCGGCGAGGCGCTCTCGCCGGAGGTGGTGGCGCGGTTCGCCGCGGCGTTCGGCGCGTGGGCGGTGTCGCAGCGCGCCGCGGGGCAGTCGCGCGCCGTGGTCGTGGGACGCGACAGCCGCGTCTCGGGGCCGCTCTTCCACCGCGTGGTGCTCTCGGCTCTCGAGTCGGTGGGCGCCGACGTGATCGACATCGGGCTGACGACGACGCCCACCTGCCAGCTGGCGGTCGAGCACCACCACGCGGCGGGCGGCCTGATGATCTCGGCGAGCCACAACCCGATCGAGTGGAACGCGCTCAAGATGATCGGGCCGTCGGGGCTCTTCCTGAGCGCCGCCGAGGGCGCCGCGATGCGCGCCGCCATGGAGCAGGGGACGCGCTACGCGACTTGGGATCGCCTCGGCGGCGTCTCGGTCGACGCGGATGCCGCGCGGCGCCACGTGGACGCGGTGCTCGCGCTCCCGTACCTGGACGTCCCGGCGATCCGCGCGCGCCGCTTCAAGGTCGCACTGGACGCCTGCCGCGGCGCCGGGCGCGTCATCATGCCGATGCTGCTCGACGCGCTCGGCTGCGACGTGACGGCGATCAACATGGAGGCGGACGGCCGCTTCCCCCGTCCGCCCGAGCCGGTGCCCGAGAACCTCGGCGAGCTGGAGGCGCTGACGGCAAGCGTGGGCGCCGACGTCGGCCTCGCGGTGGACCCGGACGTCGATCGTCTGGCGCTGGTGTCGGAGCAGGGGCGCGCCGTGGGCGAGGACTACACGCTCGCGCTCGCGGCCCGGTTGGTGCTCAAGCACCGGAAGGGGCCGGTGGTCACGAACCTGTCGACCAGCCGCGTGGTGGAAGACGTCGCGCGCGCCGCCGGCGTCGCCTGCCTGCGCGCGCCGGTCGGCGAGGTGAACGTCGCGATCGCGATGCGCGACGCCGGCGCCGTGATCGGCGGCGAGGGCAACGGCGGGGTGATCCTGCCGGAGATGCACCTCGGGCGCGACGCCCCCATCGGCGCGGCGCTCGTCCTGCAGCTGCTGCTGGAGGAGGGACGGCCCCTGTCGGCGATCGTCGCTGACCATCCGCGCTACGTGATCGTCAAGGACAAGCTCGATCGTCCGGCGGCGCCACTCGGCTCCGTGTACGACGCGCTGCGCGGCGCGTTCCCCGAGGCGGCGCCCGACATGCAGGACGGGCTGCGGCTGGCCTGGCCGGACCGCTGGGTGCACGTGCGCCCGAGCGGCACGGAGCCGATCGTCCGCGTGATCGCCGAGGCGCCCACCGAGGCCGACGCGCTCGCGCTGGTCGAGCGCTCGCGCATTCCGCTCGACGCGCTCGCGGTGTAACCGCACGACGCTGTGGGCTGCGGACTGCGGGGCCGAACGGCGCAGGCATCCCGCGGTCCGGCCCGCAGTCCGCAGTCCGCAGCTTCGCGACACGACCGATCAGTCATCCTCAGCATTCGATCATCATGTGTGGCATCGTCGGATACGTCGGCTCTCGCGCCGCGACCCCGCTCCTCATCGAGGGCCTGAAGCGCCTCGAGTACCGCGGCTACGACTCGGCGGGCGTCGCCGTGATGAACGGCAAGGGCGTCGAGACGCGGAAGGCGGCGGGCAAGATCTCGCGCCTCGAAGGCGTCATCTCGGGTAACCCGATCCACGGGACGCTCGGGATCGCGCACACGCGCTGGGCGACGCACGGCCCGCCGACGGAGCGCAACGCGCACCCGCACGTCGACGAGCAGCACCAGGTCGCCGTGGTGCACAACGGCATCATCGAGAACGCCACCGCGCTCAAGGCGATGCTCGAGAAGACCGGGCACACGTTCACCTCGGAGACGGACACCGAGGTGCTCGTGCACCTCATCGAGAGCGCGTACGACGGCTGCCTCGAGGACGCGGTCATCGAGGCGCTGCACCTCGTGGAGGGCACGTACGGGATCGCGGTGGTTCACGGGAAGGAGCCGAACAAGATCGTCGCCGCCCGGAAGGGCAGCCCGCTGCTCGTCGGCCTCGGCGACGGCGAGTACTTCGTGGCCAGCGACGTGTCGGCGATCCTCGCGCACACGCGCGACGTCGTGTACCTCGAGGACGGCGAGATGGCCGTCATCACGCGCGACAGCTACAAGATCTGCGACCTGAACGCGACGCCGGTCGACCGTCAGGTCAGCCGCATCGACTGGGACCTGGACCAGATCGAGCGGGGCGGCTTCGCGCACTTCATGCTCAAGGAGATCTTCGAGCAGCCGCAGACCCTGCAGAACACGATGCGCGGGCGCCTCATCCTCGAGGAGGGCTTCACCAAGCTCGGTGGTCTGAACCTCACGAAGGAGGAGCTGCTCTCGATCGATCAGGTCGTGATCACGGCGTGCGGCACGAGCTGGCACTCCGCGCTCATCGGCGAGATGATGATCGAGGAGCTGTGCCGCATCCCCGTCGAGGTCGAGTACGCGTCGGAGTACCGGTACAAGAACCCGATCGTCACGCCGAACACGCTGGTCATCGTCATCTCGCAGAGCGGCGAGACGGCCGACACGCTGGCGGCGATGCGCGAGGCGAAGCGCCGCGGCGCGCGCACCCTCGGCCTGGTCAACGTCGTGGGCTCGACGATCGCGCGCGAGGACGACGGCGGCATCTACCTGCACGCCGGGCCGGAGATCGGCGTCGCGTCGACCAAGGCGTTCACGAGCCAGGTCGTGGCGCTCGCGCTCTTCACGCTGAAGCTCGCCCGCCTCAAGAACCTGTCGGTGGAGCAGGGGCGCAAGATCGCGCAGGCGCTCGCCGAGCTGCCGGCGCAGGTGCAGTCGATCATCGACCGCGCCGACGAGATCGAGGCGCTCGCCGAGCAGTTCAAGAGCGCGCACAACTTCCTGTACCTCGGGCGCGGCTACAACTTCCCGACGGCGCTCGAGGGCGCGCTCAAGCTCAAGGAGATCAGCTACATCCACGCCGAGGGCTACCCGGCGGCCGAGATGAAGCACGGCCCGATCGCGCTCATCGACGACCTGATGCCGGTGGTCGTCGTCGCGCCGCACGACGCGGTGTTCGACAAGGTCACGTCGAACATCCAGGAGGTGAAGGCGCGCAAGGGCCGGGTCATCGCGATCACCACGCGCGAGGAGCCCTCGCTCAAGGGGCAGATGGACTACGAGTTCCGGATCCCCGAGACGGTGGACATGCTGACGCCGATCCTGGCGTCGATCCCGCTCCAGCTGCTCGCGTACTACATCGCCGTGAAGCGCGGCTGCAACGTCGATCAGCCGCGCAACCTGGCCAAGAGCGTCACGGTGGAGTGACCGCGGCGCGACGCGCGACCGCGCGCGTCGCCGAGGTCGCGCCGGCGCGCGAGACGGGCGGCTCCTCTCGGGGGCCGCCCGTCGTCGTTCGGGGTGCGCGCGGCGCGCGCGGCCGCGCGACGCGTCATCGTAGCTCACGATGTTCGTGACATCGGGGCGCCACGTTCGTACTTTCGGGTATGCCGCCGGCTCTGCTCGCTCAGCCCCTCGTCGGACTCCTGCTCGCCGCCGCCCTCGAGGGGGCGCCGGCGCGCGCGCCCGCCGACAGCGCCGGGCGGCTGACGCTGAGCGGGCGGACGGCGATCCGCCCCGACGTCGACACGGTCGTCGTCTCCGGTCGGGCCCTCATGCCGAGCGGCGTCCTGCACGACCGGGCGCTCTACCTCTCCCTGGAGACGGGCGGCCGGGGCATCTGGCTGTACAGCCGCGCGGCGAGCGGGCTCCGGGTCCGCACCGGCGACAGCCTGGAGGCGACCGGCGTCCTCCACAGCTACCGGGGCACGCTGGAGGTGGTCGCGTCGCGCGTGCGCGTGGTCGCGCCGGCGACGTCGGTGCCCGCGCTGCCAGCGCTGCAGCCGGCGGCGGCCGCCCCCGTGCTGGCGGCGGAGGGGCGCCTCGTGCGCGTCCGCGGCGTCGTCGGGGCGCAGGGCGAGAGCGAGGGCGGGCGCTGGCTGCGCATTCACCGCGCCGACGGCGGCCCGCCCGATTCCGTGACCGCGTGGACGCCGCCCGCGCACCAGAACCCGCCGGACCTCGCGAGCCTGCGGCCGGGTGACGAGATCGAGGCGACGGGCGTCGCGGCGCTCTACCGCGACAACCCGACCGACGCGCCGATCGCGCAGCTCGTTCCGCGCGGTCCCGAGGACGTCGTCACGATCGGCATCCCGGGCCGATGGCGCGAGCTGGCGCTCCAGGGGCTGCTGGCGGCGCTCGGCCTCGCGGCGGCCGGGTGGGGCGTCGCGCGCGCGGCCACGCGCCGGCAGGCGCAGGTGCTGCGCGAGACCGAGGCGCGCTACCAGCAGCTGCTCGCGCTCTCGCCCGACGCCGTCATCGTGCACGACGAGGATCGCGTCATCTTCGCCAACCCGGCGGCCGCGCTGCTCCTCGGCGCGGCCGACGCGCAGGCGCTCGCCGGGCGGCCGCTGGAGAGCTTCCTCGGCGCCGAGGAGCGCGCGGCCATGGCCGTCGCGTCGACCGTGCGCCCGACGCCGGACGCGCGGCCCCTCGGGCGGCGCCTGCGCACGCGGGTGCGCCGTGCGGACGGCACGATGGTGGAGGTCGAGGTCGCGACCAGCCCGTGCCGGTACTCCGATCGCGACGCGGCCGTGCTGGTCGCGCGCGACATCGGCCCGCAGCTGCGCTACGAGCGCGAGCTGCGCGAGCTGGCGCTGCTCGACGAGCTCACGGGGCTGCACAACCGCCGCGGCTTCCTGACCTTCGCCGAAGCGGAGCTGCGACGCCTGCGCCAGAGCGGGCGCGGGGCGGCGCTCCTCTTCGCCGACCTCGATGGGCTCAAGCGCATCAACGATGCGCACGGCCACGCGGCCGGCGACGAGGCGCTGGTGGCCGTCGCGCACGGGCTGCGCGACGTCGTCGGCGCGCAGGGGCTGGTCGCCCGGTGGAGCGGCGACGAGTTCGTGGCGCTGGTGCCCGAGCCCGAGGGGCGGGTGGTGGACGACACGGCGGTCGCCGAGGCGTACGAGCTGCGCCTGCGCGACGCGCTGCTCCGCCGGCGCTCGCCGCACGCGCCGTACGTGACCTCGGCGACGGTCGGCGCGCACCACCTGCCGGCCGACGGCGGCGAGACGCTCGCCGCGGCGCTCGCGGCGGCCGACGCGGGGCTGTACCGCCGGCGCGCGTCGGCGCGACCGGTGATCGTCGCGCCCTGAGCGTGCGCGTCCTGGTGCAGCGGGTCGCGCGCGCCGAGGTGCGCGTGGCCGACGGCGACGGTGCCGCGCGGGTGACCGGCGCGATCGGCCAGGGCTTCCTGCTGCTGGTCGGCTTCACGCACGCCGACGGCGACGAGCAGCTCGACTGGATGGTCGAGAAGGTGCTCGGCCTGCGCGTGTTCGCCGACGCCGACGACAGGATGAACCTCGCCCTCGCGGACGTGGGCGGCGCGCTGCTGGTCGTGTCGCAGTTCACGCTCTACGGCGACACGCGGAAGGGCAAGCGCCCGAGCTTCGTCGACGCCGCGCGTCCCGAGCTCGCGATCCCGCTGTACGAGCGCTTCGTGGAGCGGCTGCGGGCGCGCGGCGTGCGGGTGGAGACCGGCGAGTTCGGCGCGATGATGCAGGTGGAGCTGGTGAACGATGGTCCCGTGACGCTGTGGCTGGAGCGCTGATCCCGTGAATCCCCCGACGTCCCCGCGCCTCGTCCTCGCCTCGCAGTCGCCGCGGCGGCGCGACCTGCTCGACCTGATCGGCATCCGGCACACCGCACGTCCGGCCGACGTGGACGAGAGCGTGCGCGACGCCGAGGCGCCCGACGCGTACACCGAGCGGCTCGCACGCGAGAAGGCGCGCGCGGTGTCGGCGCTGGAGCCCGACGCGTACGTCGTCGCGGCCGACACGACGGTCGTCATCGACGACGAGATCCTCGGCAAGCCGCAGGACGAGGCGGAGGCGCGCGCGATGGTGCGACGGCTCGCCGGGCGCACGCACGAGGTCTACACGGGCATGGCGGCGCGGCACGAGCACGGCGGCGACGTGCGCGAGGCGAGCGCGGTCGAGCGGGTCCGCGTCACCTTCCGCGCGCTCGACGATGCCGAGATCGCGGCCTACGTCGCGACGGGAGAGCCGATGGACAAGGCGGGCGCCTACGGCATCCAGGGCTACGGCGCCACGATCGTCGAGCGCATCGACGGCGACTACTTCGCGGTCATGGGGCTGTCGCTGGTGCGCACGGTGGCGCTGCTGCGCGAGGTGGGCCTGACGTACGCCTTCGGCCCGCTGCGCGCCATCGACGTGCGATAGCGCGGCCGGCGTGGGGTGTGCGGTAGCGTCCGGCGTTCGCCCGTCGCCATCCGCACAGCGCGTCGTCCTCCGGACGAAGTGGCGCGATCCGCCCATCCCGCTCCGATGACCATCGTCCGGCCGCCCGCCGCCACGCATCTCCGCGCGCTGGCCTCGATGCTCTCGGCAGCGCTCCCCCTGCTCGCCGTGCCGGCGGGCGCGCAGGTCCGTCCGGACAGCGCGACCGCGCCGGACAGCGCGCGACGGCGCGCGGACGTCGTGCTCGCGCCGGTCCAGGTGCGCGCGTCGATCGTCCCGAGCGCGGCGCCGAGCGTCGGATCGGGCGTGCCGGCGCGCGTGGAGATCCTGAGCGGTCGCGCGATCGAGGCGTGGGAGCCGCGCCTGCTCCCCGACGCGCTCGCGGCGCAGCCGGGCGTCTCGACGTACGACGATCTCGGCACCCCGTGGAAGCTGACGCTCAGCACGCGCGGCTTCACCACGGGACCCACGGTCGGCCTGCCGCCGGGCGTGAGCGTCTTCCTCGACGGCGTGCGACAGAACGAGCCGGCCGCGCAGGAGGTGAACTTCGACCTGCTGCCGCTGGCGCAGGTCGAGCGCGTCGAGCTGCTGAGCGGCAGCGCGTCGCTGCTCGGTCCGAACTCGCTCGGCGGCGCCATCAACCTGGTGACCGCGCGCGGCAGCGGCCCCGCCTCGGGGGAGGTCGAGCTCTCGGGCGGCTCGTTCGGGCAGATCGGGGGCGAGGGCACGGTGCGCGGGCGGACCGCGCGGGGGCTGGACTACTTCGCGAGCGGCGGCACGCAGCGCGAGCGCGGCTGGCGCGATGCAACCGGCGCGCGCACCCACAACGGCTTCGTGAACCTCGGCCGCACCGGCGAGCGACGCGGGGTGACGCTGCAGGCGTTCGCGTCGCGCTCGCGTGCCGAGACGGCCGGCTCGCTGCCGGAGAGCCTGCTCGACGCGAGCCCGCGCGCGAACTTCACCGCCGGCGACTTCGAGGACCTGAACGCCCAGCAGCTCGCGCTCTCCGGCTACGCCCCCGTCGGCGTCGGGCGCGGCGGGCTGACGGTGTACGCGCGCCGGTCGTCGGCGGAGCGGTTCAACGTGAACCAGGCGCCGGATCCCGACGTCCGCTCGCTGACGTCGAACTTCACGGTGGGCGGCACCGCGGACTGGCGGCACGCGCTGACGCTGGGGCCGGGCGCACTCGCGCTACGGCTCGGACTCGACGGCTCTGCCAACCGCGTCCGCGCACGCATCTACGCGGAGGCCCGTGCCGCGGAGCCCGAGCCTCCCGCGGTCGTGGAGGACGACGACGAGGCCGGGGACGACGCGCCGACCGGCCTCACGACCGACGTGCGCAGCCCGAGCGTCGACGTCGCGGGGTACGCGCTGCTCGACTATCGGATCGGCCGCGCGACGGTGTCCGGCGGCGGTCGCTACGACTTCGTGCGCGTGCCGTTCCGCAACCAGATCCGCACGTACGACAACACGACCAACGACTACCGCAGCTTCTCGCCGCGGCTCGGCGCCAGCGTGGCGCTCGGGCCGGGCGCGTCGCTCTACGCGTCGTTCGGGCGCAGCTTCCGCGCGCCGGCGATCCTGGAGCTGGGGTGCGCAGACGAGGAGGCGGTCTGCCCGCTGCCGTTCGCGCTCGGCGACGATCCACCGCTCGCGCCCGTGCGCGCGACGACGTACGAGGCGGGTGGCCAGCTCGCGCGCGGGTCCGTCGTGGCGACGGCATCCGCGTACCGCACCGAGGTGCGCGACGAGATCTTCTTCGTCGCATCTGACGCGGCGCTGCTCTCCGGCTACTTCACGAACCTCGACCGCACGCGCCGCGAAGGCGTGGAGCTCGGCCTGCAGGGCACGGCGGCCGCGGCGCGCCTGTCCTGGTACGCCAACTACGCGTGGACGCGCGCGACATTCCGGTCCGCGGCGGCGCTGTTCAGCATCCGCGGCGACGACGACTTCGAGGAGAGCCCGCTGGCAGGGGGCAACGACGTGTCGCCCGGGAGCCGGCTCCCGCTCGTGCCCGACCAGCAGGTGAAGGCCGGCGGCGTGCTGCGACTCGCGGCGGGGCTCTCGCTCGGGCTGGACGCGCGCTACACCGGCCGCCAGTGGCTGCGCGGCGACGAGGCGAACGTCACCGCGCCGCTCGACGCGTACGCGATCGCGAGCGCGCGCATCGGCTACGCGCGCGCGGGCTGGGACGTCTCCGCGATCGTGACCAACCTGTTCGATGCGCGCGACGCGACGTTCGGCACGTTCAACGAGAACCGTCGCACGGGCGCGCTGGAGCGTTTCCTCACGCCGCTCAACGCGCGGGCAGTCCGGCTCGTGCTGCGCCGGCAGCTGGGTGCGGGAGCTTCGAACGGCGACTGAATCGGCCGCTGCGACACCGGCCCGCCCCGGCGGGGCGCTGCGTCGCCGCGGCGACGCTCAGGGCGCCGGACGGGCGGCGTAGTGCGTGCGCCAGCGCTCGACCCTCTCCAGTACCTGCGCGACCGTGATGCGCCCGAGGCGGTCCGTCCGGTTCTCCATCGAGATCGGGTAGTCCTCGCCTGGCTCGCCGTACGCGTCGATCATCAGGTCGTGGAACTTCCGGTACGGGCCGACGCGCTTCGGGTTCGAGTAGCCGATGAGCGACACCACGGGGCGGTCGAGCGCGACGGTCATGTGCAGCGGCCCGGTGTCGGGCGAGAGCACGAGCGCCGAGCCGTCGAGGATCGACACGAGGTTGCGCAGCCCGCTGCCGAGCGCGGAGATCGGCTTGTGCCGCGCCTCGCGCATGATGATCGCCTCCGCCGCCAGCTCGCGTTCGGAGCGGCCGCCGACGAGCACCGGCTGCAGTCCGTAGTCGGCATGGAGCGCGTCGCACACCGCGGCCCAGCGCTCGGGCATCCAGTCCTTCTGCGCCTTGCTGGTCGCCACCACGATCGCCGCCGTCGGCCGCTCGATGGGCGCGAAGAAGTCGCGCTGCCACGCGCGCTCCCGGGGCCACGGACCGAGGTCCCACACGACCGGATCGTGCGGTACGCCGAGCGCGTCGAGGAACTCGAAGTACTGGTCCTGCACGTGCTGCATCGGGTGCGGCGGGACCTTGGCGTTCGTGAACGCCCAGTTGAAGTCGCGCGCGCGCGCCCGGTCGAATCCGAGCTTCACCGGGGCGGGCACGAAGCCGGTGATGAGCCCCGCCTTGAAGTAGACCTGCAGGTTGATGCAGACGTCGAACGGGCCGCGCTCGTGCAGCGCGCGTCGCACGTCGAGGAAGCCGCGCGCGCCCGCGGACCGGTCGAAGAGCACGATGTCGTCGACGGCGGGGTGGCCGCGCACCAGCGTCGCGGGGCCGGGCTGCAGCACCCAGGTCACGTGCGGCGCGGGGCGCAGCCGCCGGAGCGCGGTGAGCAGGGGCAGCACGTGCACCGCGTCGCCGACGGCGCTCATCATCACCACGCACACGCGGCCGAGCGGGACGGTGCCGTAGGGGGCGTCGGGGCGGCGTGCGGCGGGCACCAGGGCAGGAGGCGGCGGGGAGACGGTCACGTGGTGCCGACGTTGTGGCCCGGGCGCCAGACGACGTCGATCGTCGCGTCGGCGCCGCGGCGGGCGAGCAGGCGGAGGCAGTCGAGCTCCAGGTCGGCGACGGCGAGCCCGCGCTGCGTGCGCCACTTGTCGATCGAGCGCTCGAGGCGCTGCAGGTTCGCCTCGCCGATCGCGTGGATGCGCGCGTGCGACGGCGACTCCGTCATGCGCGCGACGTCGAGATCGAGCGCCCACGCATCGAGCGAATCGTCGGACGCCGACGGCGTGACGAGGACGTTCTTGAGGTTCAGGTCCGGGTGCCGCACGCCGACGTTCGCGAGCGCGTGCAGGAGCGCTGCGGTCGCGCGCACCCACGCCCCGCGCGGGTCGCGTGCGATGGGAAGCGTGCGCACGTACGCCGCGAGGTCCTGCGCGTCGGGAACGAGGCGCGTCACGACGTCGGCGCGCACGAGACCGAGCGCCGCGGGGTAGAGCGCGTACGCCAGCACCTCCGGCGTGCGCACGCCGAGCGCGCGCAGCCGGGTGGAGAGCGCCAGCTCGTGCGGCGCGCGCGTGGGCGGCACGAACAGGTCGCGCGTCAGCGGCGCGAGCATTCCGCCGTGCCACGAATGGCGCACCACCGCCTCGGTGCCGCCGGGGAGCGTGACGGCCCACGCGGCGGCGCGGCCGCGCAGCTCGCGCCGCCCGGGCCGTGCCTGCGCGAACGCGTACAGCGTCCCGTGGGCACGCACGGCTTCCGCGAGGACGTCGGCCAGCTCGGCGCGGCAGACGAGCGTCGCGCCGCCGACCGTGTGCCGAACGTAGCCCGCCGCCGCGACGGCGGGGTGCAGCGCGCTCACCCGGCGCGCGCCACGACGAAGATGGCGGGGGGCTCCGGCTGCCCGGGCTCGGCCGGCGGACACACGCCCTCGACCTCGCGCATCCGCGGCGCGGGGCGGTGCAGCGCCTGGCGCAGCGGGTCGGCGAGCAGGATCTGCCCCGGCCCGGCGGCGTCGCACAGGCGGCTCGCGAGGTTCACGACGTCGCCGATGACCGTGAACTCGAGCCGGCGCTCGGAGCCGATGTTGCCGGCGAACACCTCGCCGAACGACAGCCCGACGCCGATCGCGAGCGGCTCGCGCCCCGCCGCCACGCGCCGCACGTTGAGCGCGTCCACGGTGCCGAGCATGTCGATCGCCGCCGCGAGCGCGCGGTCCGCGTCGTCGGCTCCGCTCTCGGGCGCGCCCCACTGCGCCATGACGCAGTCGCCGATGAACTTGTCGAGCGTGCCGCCGTGGCGGAACACGCACTCCACCATCCCGCTGAGGAAGTCGCTCAGCGTCTCCGCCAGCTCGTCGGGCTGCAGCGAGGCGGAGAGCCGCGTGAAGCCGCGCAGGTCGGCGAAGAGCACCGCGACCGTGCGCCGCTCGCCGCCCAGCCGCGCCGGCTCCGACGAGCGGGCGATGCGCTCCGCGACCGGCGGCGCGAAGTAGCGCGCGAAGTTCTCGCGCGCGATCGCCTCGCGGCGCACGCGCTCGGCGAGGCGCGCGTTCTCCAGCGACGACGCGGCGAGCGCGCCGAACGCGGTGAGGAAGTCGAGGTCCGACTCGGCGAACTGCCGGTGCGGATCGGCGCTGTCGACGTACAGGGCGCCGAGCGCGCCGCCCTCCGCGTCGAGCAGGGGGACGCACATCGCGGAGCGCACGCGCTGCCGCAGCACCGACTGCCCGACGAAGCGCGGGTCCGCCGTCGCGTCGACCGTCAGCAGCGCGCTGCGACGCGCGAGCGCGGTGCGCGTGATCGTGCGCGGCACCGGCGGCGCGCCGGCGGCGATCAGGTCCGCACCCCACCGATCGCGCGCGACGACGGCCAGGAGCGCGCCGTCGACGTCGTCGGCGAGCAGGATCGCCGCGCGATCGGCGTCGAGGGTGCGCAGCGCCGCGCCGACGATCCGCTCGTGCACCGCGGCGACGTCGGCCGCGCCGCCGAGCGCCTTGGTGGCCTCGAGCAGCTGCTGGAGGCGTCGCGCCGTGAGCTCCTGCGGCGAGGCCGCCTCGCGCTCGGCGAAGATCGGCGGCTCGCCGTCCGTCGCCTCGGCGTGCGCGGGGCTCGCCGGCGCCGACGGAGCCGGCGGTGCGGGCGGCGGCGGGACCGGCGGGGCGTCCACGACCGGCGCGGCGGACGGCGGCTGGAACGCCGGGCGCTGCATCGTCGCGCCGGCGGGCACCGGCCGCTCGGCGACCACCGGCGGCGCGCCGTCCGGGCCGGCGGCGCCGTTGTGCCGCGCCTCGTGCGGCTCGCTCGCGATCGCGGGCGCGTCCATCCCCGGCGTCGCGCGCGCCGGCAGGCTCTCGCCCGCATGATCGGGCGGCCCGGCCGACGTCGCCTCGTGCGCCGCCGGCGCTGCCTCGAACGACTCGTCCGCCTCGGACAGGGGCGTCGAGCGCACGACGGCGCCCCCGTCCGACGCGAGCGCCAGCTGCTCCTGCTGCGCCTCGCTTCCCCCCTCCACGCGCAGCGACACGACGCCGAAGGCCACCACGTCGCCCGGCCGCAGCCGCGCGCGCTCCACGCGGACGCCGTTGCGGAAGGTGCCGTTCCGCGAGCCGAGGTCCATCACCACGAGGTGGTCGTCCACCGCGTGCACCTCGGCGTGGCGCCGGGACACCGTCGGGTCCGACAGGATGAGCGAGCACTCGGCCGAACGCCCCACGACCAGTGCGCCCCCGCCAGGGGGGAGGCCGGCGAGCCGGGTGCCATGCGCGTCGACGAGGTGGAACGACATGGTCCGAATCTAACGGTCCAAGGGAATCCTGCTCAGCCGGCCGTCCGCGGCGCGGCCGCGCGCACGCGGCCGATCGCGGTCAGCATCGCCCGCGCCTTGTTCTCGGTCTCCTCCCACTCCTTCGCGGGGTCGGAGTCGTAGACGATCCCGGCGCCGGCCTGCACGCTCGCCTCGCCCCCCGCGATCACGCAGGTGCGGATCGTGATGGCGAGGTCCATCCGCTGGTCGCCCGCCGCGATGTAGCCCACCGCGCCGGCGTAGGGCCCGCGGCGCTCCGGCTCCAGCTCGTCGATGATCTCCATCGCCCGCACCTTGGGCGCCCCGCTCATCGTGCCCGCCGGGAAGACGGCGCGGAAGACGTCGATCGCCGATCGATCGTCCGCGAGCGTCCCCTCGACCTGGCTGACGATGTGGAGGACGTGCGAGTAGCGCTCGATGTGCATCAGGCTCGTCACCTCGACGCTGCCGTAGCGCGCCACCCGCCCGACATCGTTGCGCCCGAGGTCCACGAGCATCACGTGCTCGGCGCGCTCCTTCTCGTCGGCGAGCAGCTCGGCGGCCATCGCGTCGTCGAGCGCCGGCGTCGCCCCGCGCGGACGCGTGCCCGCGATCGGGCGCACGATGACGCGGCCGTCGGCCACGCGCACCATCAGCTCGGGCGAGCAGCCGACGAGCTCCACGCCGTCGAGCACGAGGTGGTACATGTACGGCGACGGGTTGATCGCCCGCAGCGCGCGATAGAGCGCCGACGAGTCGAAGTCGTGCGGCACGCGGATGCGGCGCGCGAGCAGCGCCTGGAAGCAGTCGCCGGCGCGCACGTACTCCTTCACGCGGTCGACGTCGGCGATGAAGCGCTCGCGCGCGTACGTGCTCTCGCCCACAGCCGGCGGTGCGCTCGCGTCGAGGTCGAGCGCGGGCAGCGGCTGCGAGGCGCGGAGGCGCGCGATCGTCGCGTCGACGGTCGCCGTCGCCTCGTCGAAGGCCGCGCGCAGCGCGGCGTCGTCCCCGCCCATGGCGCCGTCCACCGGCACGCCGACGACGACGCGCGCCTGCGCGCGCAGGTTGTCGATGACCACCAGCGCGCGCGTGAACACGAAGATCGCGTCCGGCGCCGCGATGCCGCGCGGCGGCGCGTGCGGCAGCCGCTCGATGTGGCGCACGACGTCGTACGAGAAGAAGCCCACCGCACCGCTCCAGAACGGGCCGAGCGCGGCGACGTCCGCGGGGCGGAACGCGGCCACCCGCTCGCGGAGGTCCGCCAGCGGATCGGCCGGCGTGCGCGCGCCGTGCCAGCCCGCGTCCGCGGTCCAGTCCTCGACGACGCCGTCGGTCAGCCGCCAGGCGCCGCGCGGCTCGGTGCCGAGGAAGGTGTAGCGGCTCCACGTCTCGCCGCCGGCCGGCGCGCTCTCGAGCAGGAACGCGAACGGGCCGCGCCGCAGCTTGGCGAAGGCCGACACGGGCGTGTCCGTGTCGAGCAGGCAGTCGCGCCAGACCGGCACGAGGGTGCCCGGTGCGGCGAGGGCGCGGAAGTCGTCGAAGGCGGACACGGCGTGTGGGCGAGGGGCGGGCGCCGCGCTTGCCGCGCGCGGTCACCCCGGCGAGACTGCGGCATGCGTGACACGCGAACGATGCGCTCGACGCGCCCGATGTTCCACCGCCCGCTGCTCGCCGCGCTGCTGTGCGCGGCCGCCGTCGGCGCGTCGCCCGCACCCGCGTCGGCGCAGGCCACCGTGCGGGGGCGGGACGGATGGAACGACTCGCTGTCGCTCGCGCTGGTGCGCCGATCGGCGGAGCGGCGGCGCGTGCAGCTCGCCGACACCGCGCTGCGCGACTACCGCGCGCTGGCCCGCGGCACGCTGACCTTCCTCGGCCAGCTCGGCGACGTGATCGCCACGCCGCCCCGCGTGATCCAGGCCACGCAGGTCGCGACCGAAGTCTACTGGAAGGCGCCGAACCTGAGCAAGCAGCGCGTCATCGGCTCGCGCGACACGACGGTGCTGCCGACCGACAACTCGTTCTACCGCGACCGCTTCGGCATCGTCCAGAACAACTTCCCGAACGTCATCCGCGTGGGCGAGGGGCGCGACGTGGCCGACGTCCCGCATCCGCTCGCGCCGTCGGGCGAGGCGCTCTACGACTTCGCGATCCGCGACTCGCTCGGCATCCGGCTCGGCGGCCGCACGTTGAGCGTGATCGAGGTGCAGGTGCGCCCGAAGGACCCGACGCAGGCGCGCTTCGTGGGCACGCTGTTCGTCGACCGCGCGGACGCGCAGGTGGTCCGCATGGCGTTCACCTTCACGAGCGCGTCGTACCTCGACCGGCGCAACGAGGACGTCTCGATCGTGCTCGAGAACGCGCTCGTGGAGGGACGCTTCTGGCTCCCGCGCCGCCAGGAGGTCGAGGTGCGGCGCGTGGGCACGTACATGGACTTCCCGGCGCGCGGCATCATCCGCGGCCGCTGGGACATCGGCGACTACCGCGTGAACCAGGAGCTGCCGCCGGCGCAGTTCGTGGGACCCGAGCTGACGTTCGCGTCGCCGGCGGAGCGCGCGGCGTATCCGTTCGAGGGCTCCATCGTCGACGCGATCCCCGCCGACGTGACGCTGGTGACCGACGACGACGTGGCGCGCGTGCAGGCGCAGGCGCGCGCGCTCGTGCAGGCGCAGGTGCTCCAGCGTGCGCGCGGGAGCACGCTGTCGGCGCGATCGATCTCCGACTTCGTGCGCGTCAATCGCGTCGAGGGGCTCGCGCTCGGCGCCGGCTATCTCGCGCGCCTCGGCGGCGGCGTCTCGGTGCGCGCCCAGGCGCGCTACGGCCTGGCCGACGAGCAGGTGAAGGGCACGCTCGCGCTCGAGCGTCGATGGGCGACGGGCGCGGCGATCCGCGTCGAGGGCTTCCGCAGCTATCGCGAGGCGGGCGACGAGCCGGAGGTGTCGCTCGCGCGCAACTCGATCGCCGCGCAGGAGTTCGGGAGCGACTGGACGGACCCGTACGACGTGCGCGGCGCGCAGCTCGCGGCCGACCTCCCGCTCTGGCGCGGCATCCGCTCCACGCTCTCGGCGGGCTACGAGACGCAGGACGCGCTCACGGTGCACGCGCGTCCCACGAGCGGCGCGTTCGAGCCCACGCTGCCGGCCACGGAGCTGTCCGGGCTGCGGCTGTCGGCGGCAGCGGAGCGCGCGAGCGCGGAGGGGCCGTTCGGCACGTCGCTGCGGTGGCGCACGGAGGTGCGCGGCGCGGCGTGGAAGGCGGGGCGTGACGAGGGACTCGGCTGCACCGCCGACGAGGTGTGCGGACGGTTCGCGCGCGGCGCGCTCACGGTGGAGATCGAGCGCGCGCTCGGGGCGAGCGGCGCGAACCGCCTCGTCGCCCGCACCACGATGGCCGGCGTGACCGGCTCGGCCGACGGACGGCTCGCGTTCGAGTCGCCGACGGATCCGGCGCCGACCCGCCCCGGGACCGGGGTGCCGCCCCAGGAACTCGTGTACCTGGGCGGACCGGTGACGGGGCCCGGCTACGACTTCCACGCGTTCGCCGGCCGCTTCGGCGCGAGCCAGCGCGTCGAGTGGCGGACGCCCGTGCCGTTCCCGTCGATCTCGCTCGGGCGCTACGGCCGCTCGCCGGCGCGCGCGACGCTGGCGCCGTTCGCGCACACGGTCTACCTCGCGCGGCCGTCGGCGATCCGACCGGGCCGCGGCGGGTGGTCGCCGTCGCTGGGCGCGGGCGCGTACGTCTTCTTCGACCTGCTGCGCTTCGACGTCGCGCGCGGGCTGCGCGACGGGCGCTGGACCTTCTCCGTCGACGTGGCGCGCGACTTCTGGCGCATCCTCTAGCCGACGCGGTCAGCCCGGTCGGCGCGGGAGCAGGCCCGTCTCGGCGTCCGTGGACGTCTCGGCGGCGGCGGCGAGCGCGTGGTGCTCTCCGCGCGCCGCGCGAAGCATGGTGGCCGCGGTGGCCCGCCCGAGCAGCCCGCCGAACACCGGCACGCTCGCGAAGCCGAGGAGCAGCGTCCACGGCGAAGCCACCATCGTCCCGTCGAGCAGGATGAAGGCGGCGACGACCGCCGCCATCGCCGCGGAGCCGAGGGTGCCGGCGAGCATGCCCCACCGCGCGAAGCGGGGCGCCGAGAGCGTCGCCACGGTCTCGCGACGCCCGGCGATCGCGACGGTGGCGGCGAAGGCGATGCCGCTCAGCAGGCCGATGGTCGCCCAGCGCAGGATCCGCGAGGCGACGATCATGAGGTAGAGATCGTCGGGGCCGTCCGGCATCGGCGGCAGCGCGCCCGAGGCGATCGCGAGCACGAGCCCGATCCCGAAGATCGCGCCGATCGCCGCGAAGGCGGCCGCCCACGTGATCGCGATCCCGAGCACTCCGCGCGCTCGTCGAAGCAGGGGCATCGGCCGTCTCCGTCCGTGTCGTGGGTGGATGTGCGCGGATGTGCGTGCGCGCGCCGCCGGCAAGATGCCGCGCGTCCGTGCCGCGGGCGAGTCCCGCGCGCGCGCCGGGCGATGCGATGCGCCGCGCGTCGCGACGTGCCGCGCTGCGTGCGGGCGGTCGCGTGACGCGAGCGGACGCGCAGCAGGATGGTCGTGCGTCCGGCTCGACCCGTCCTCGCGACTCGCCGCCCCGTGTCCACCCGCCGTCCCGCAGTGCCCGCGCCACCCGCCGCGTCCGCCGATCGCGCGACCGCGGACGTCGTGCGGCTTGTCGAGCGACTGGTGGCACAGGCGCTGGCGGTGGGCGCGAGCGACGTGCACGTCGAGGCGGGGGAGGACGCCGTGCGCGTGCGGCATCGCGTCGACGGCGTGCTGCGCGACGTCGAGGCGCTGCCGCGTGAGGTCGGGCTGCCGCTCGTCTCGCGCCTGAAGATCCTCGCCGGGCTCGACATCGCCGACCGGCTGCGGCCGCAGGACGGGCGGGCACGCGTGCGCGTGCCGACGGGGCACGTCGACCTGCGGCTCTCCACGCTGCCCGCCGCCCGCGGAGAGAACGTCGTGCTGCGACTGCAGGCGCCGGAAGCGGCCCCCGGCACCTTCGCCGCGCTCGGGCTCTCCGCGGGCGACTCGGCGCGCGTGGCGCAGCTGCTCGACGCGCGCGAGGGGCTCGTGCTCGTGACCGGACCGACCGGCTCCGGGAAGACGACGACCCTCTACGCGGCGCTCGGACGCATCCTGGCGCGCGGCGGCGTGAACGTCGTCACCGTCGAGGATCCGGTCGAGCGGCGCCTGCCGGGCGTGGTGCAGGTGCAGGTGAACGAGCGCACGGGCCTGACCTTCGCGACCGCCCTGCGCGCGATCCTCCGGCAGGACCCGGACGTCGTGCTCGTCGGCGAGGTGCGCGACCGCGAGACGGCGGCGATCGCCGCGCAGGCCGCACTCACGGGGCACCTCGTGCTCGCCACGCTGCACACGATCGACGCCGCGAGCGCGGTCACGCGGCTGGCCGACGTCGGGGTGGAGCCCAGCACGGTGGCGGCGGCGCTGCGCGGCGTGGTCGCGCAGCGGCTCGTGCGGCGGCTGTGCGGGTCGTGCCGCGTGGCGCGGCCGGCCGGGTGGCGCGACCCGCGGCTGCGCGGCGCGACGCTCGAGGGCGAGGCCTGCTGGAGCGCGCCGGTGGAAGCCACGGCGTGCGACGCCTGCGCCGGGGCCGGGTATCGCGGCCGTCTCGCCCTGGTCGAGGTGCTGCGAGCCGGCGGGACGATCACGCGGCGCATCGCGGAGGGCGCGGACGCACCCGCGCTCGCGCACGCCGCCCACGCGCTCGGCATGACGACGCTCTGGGAGAGCGGGGCCGCTGCCGTGCGCAGCGGCGCGACGAGCGCGGAGGAGCTGCTCCGGGTGCTCGACCCGCCGTCCGAGCGCGCGGCGATGGTCGGGGGCGGCGCGCACGGGCCGTCTCCCGTGCACGATGTCCCGCGCGCCGGTGCCCGTGTCGCGGAACGCGGCGCACGCGGGGAGCAGGAGCGCGTTCCCGAGGAGCGCGGCAGCGCCGGCGAGGCGCCGGCACCGCTGCCCGACCTCGACGGCGCGTTCGAGCTGCTGCCGCTCGCCGCCCGCTGTCGGCCACCGGCGCCCGTGCCGCTCCCGCCCGCGATCGGCTGAACCGCGCCGTGCTGCGGTGACGGCGGCTTACGTGCGGTGGGCGTGCCGGCTAACTCTCGCGCGTGCCCCGCTGCGCAGGTCCGTTCCCGCACCCCTCCGTCGCATGAACGTCGGTCCCGAGCTGCGCGTGGGCGTGGTGGACGTGTACCTGGTCTGCCCGCGGCCGGATGCGTGGCGCGTCCTGGTCCTCCGACGGGCGGCGCAGGGCACGCGCTGCCCGCTAGCGTGGGAGACGGTGCACGGCCGCATCGAGCCGGGCGAGCGTCCCGAGCAGGCCGCGCTGCGCGAGGTACAGGAGGAGACCGGCCTCGCCGTCGAGCGTCTCTACAACGTGACGACCCAGGCGTTCTATCTGCACGGCATGGGGACGGTGCAGGTGGCCGTCGCGTTCTGCGCGTTCGTCGCCGCGCCCGACGCGCCGACGCTCGGTCCGGAGCACGGCGAGTACGCCTGGCTCTCGCCGGCGGACGCGCGCGCCCGCATGGCATGGCCGCGCGAGCGCGAGGCGCTCGACCACGTGCTGCACCTGCTCGGCGGCGGCGACGCCGGGCCGCTCGAGGACGTGCTGCGGGTGATGTGAGCAGGAGCGATCGCCGATCGCTGCCCGCCGTCGATCTACCGCTCCGCGCCTTCCTTCGACTTCTCGCGCGCGGCCGCCGAGACCCACGCCTCCTCGCGCGGGGCGTTCGGCTTCACGACGATGCTCTTCGCGGGAATGCCGACGTTCACGTGGTACGGCCGCACGTCTTTCGTCGCGATCGCGCCGGCGCCCACCATGCCCTGCTCGCCGACGTGCACGCCCGCCAGCACCGTCGCGTGGTAGGTGATGCGCACGCCGTCCCCGAGCACCGTGGTGACGTTCGTGACGTCGCGCTGCTCGACGATGCTGTGCGTGTGGCTGTAGACGTTCGCGTAGTCCGAGATCGAGACGCGGTTGCCGAGCACGATCCCGCCGCGGTCGTCGAGCAGGACGTGGCGGTGGACGACGACGTCGTCGCCGACCTCCATGTTGTAGCCGAACGAGAACTCGACGTGCTGGAAGCACTTGAAGTTCGCGCCGCACCGCCGGAAGATCAGCGGCGCGAGCAGCCGCCGCAGGCGCACGCCGAGGTCGACGTGCTGACCACCGAGCGGCGAGCGGTCGAACGAGTACCAGAGCCAGAGCAGCGGCTTGACGAGCTGGAAACGCGCATCGTCGCAGTCGGCGTAGTACTCGGGCTCCAGCGTGACGTTGCGCGGGTCGAGCGTGGCCAGCGCGAGCCGGGTGGCGAGCGGCAGCGACTCGTCGTGCATGGCGCTCTCCACCCGCGAGGCCATGCCGGGATACATCAGCTCCGCGAGCGTGTCGCGGCAGATGACCGCGCGCGCGTCGGGGGTGTCGGCGCCCGGCGCGTGGAGGCGTTCGGCGAGGCGCTCGAGCCAGGCGTCGGCCAGCGCGTCGACGGGACGGGGCGGCAGGCTGCGCAGCGGGAGGAAGGCCATCGGTCGGAGCGGTGGGCGTCGGCGGGGTCCGGCGGTCGCCGGGGGACGCCGCAAACGTAGCGTCTCGGCGCCCGTCGCGGCGCGGTAGCGAGGCCAGGCGAGCGGCGCCGGCGGGGAATCCGATACCCGAACGGAATTGACGGGATTCGGGCGCCTGGGTACCATACCGGCCATTCCGAGTCCCGATGTCGGGATTCCCCCCACGCTTCGAACACCTCACGTGCGTACTCTCGTCGTCTGCGGGCTGTGCTGCGCCGCCGGGCTGCCCGCCGCTGCCCACGCGGCTCCGTCCCTCGCCTCCGCGCGCGCCGCCGAGCGCCCCGCGCAGCCGCCCGTCGTCGTTGCCGGTGACACCGCCACGGCCGTGCCGGTCGATCTGCCGGCGCAGCCGCTGGCCGACGCGCTCGCGGCCCTCGCGCGGCAGACGGGCCTCCGCGTCCGCGTCGACGCGACGATCGCCACGCTGCGCTCCGTCGCCGTGCGCGGCACCCTGTCGCCCGCTGACGCGGCGCGGCGCCTGCTGGACGGCACCGGGCTCCAGGCGCGCTTCGTCGACGCGGCGACGCTCGTCGTCGCCACGCCGGGCGCGCGGCGCTCGGTGGCCGCCGACGGGTACGCGCTCGGGCGCGTGGTCGTCACCGGCACTGCCGCACGCGGACGTGGCTACGCGACCACGCGCTCCACCTCGGCGACCAAGACGGACACGCCGCTCCGCGACACGCCGCAGGCGGTCACCATCGTCTCGCGCGACCTCATCGCCGACCAGGCGATGCAGGGCATGGCGGACGTGGTGCGCTACGTCCCGGGCGTCACGATGGGGCAGGGCGAGGGGCACCGCGACGCGCCGACCATCCGCGGCAACGCCTCGACGGCGGACTTCTTCGTCGACGGCGTGCGCGACGACGCGCAGTACTTCCGCGACCTGTACAACGTCGAGCGCGTCGAGGCGCTCAAGGGCGCGAACGCGATGATCTTCGGGCGCGGCGGCGGCGGCGGCGTGATCAACCGCGTCAGCAAGGAGGCGCAGTGGGCGCCCACGCGCGCGGTCACGCTGACCGGCGGCGCGTTCGACCAGCGCCGCGGCGCCGTGGACGTGGGGCAGGGCTTCGGCCAGACCGTGGCGCTGCGCCTGAACGGGATGTACGAGCGGGCGGGCGGCTTCCGCGACGCCGCCGACCTCACCCGCTTCGGCGTCAATCCGACCCTCGCCCTCGCCGCCGGCTCGCGGACGACGGTCCGCCTCGGCTACGAGTGGTTCGGCGACGAGCGCACCGTCGACCGCGGCGTGCCGTCCTTCCGCGGCGTGCCGTCGGGCGGCGACCCGACGACCTTCTTCGGCAACGCGGACTCGAGCTACTCGACGGCGCGCGTGCACGCCGGGAGCATGCTCGTCGAGCACGACGCCGGGCGCGGGCTGATGCTGCGCAACCGGACGCGCTACACCAGCTACGACAAGTTCTATCAGAACGTCTTCCCGGGCGCCGTGAACGCCGCGGGCACGCAGGTCTCCATCGCGGCGTACGCCAACGCGACCGACCGCGCGAACCTGTTCAACCAGACCGACGTCACGCAGTCGCTGCTGACGGGCCGGGTGCGGCACACGCTGCTCGCCGGCGTCGAGGTCGGGCGGCAGGCGACCGAGAACTTCCGCACGACGGGCTACTTCGGCGCCGCGGGCACCGCCACGTCGGCGAGCGTGCCGTTCGAGTCGCCGACGGTGACCGGACCGATCGCCTTCCGCCAGAGCGCGACCGACGCCGACAACCGCGCGACCACGCAGGTCGCCGCGCTCTACGTGCAGGACCAGGTCGAGCTGACGTCGCAGCTGCAGGCGGTCCTCGGCCTGCGCGCCGAGCGCTTCGATCTGCGCTTCGACAACGCGCGGATCGGGCAGACGCTGCGCCGCGACGACCGCATGGTCTCGCCGCGCGCGGGGCTCGTCTACAAGCCGGTCGAGCCGGTCTCGCTCTACGGCTCGTACGGCGTCTCGTTCCTGCCGAGCGCCGGCGACCAGTTCTCCTCGCTCACGGCCACCACGCAGACGCTGGAGCCCGAGCGCTTCCGCAATCGCGAGCTGGGCGCGAAGTGGGAGCTGCGGCCGGCGCTCGCGGTGACGGCCGCGCTCTTCCAGCTCGACCGCACGAACACGACGGCGCCCGACCCGACCGATCCGACGCGCACGGTGCAGACGGGCAGCCAGCGCACGACCGGCTGGGAGCTCGGGCTCGCGGGGCAGGTGAGCGAGCGCTGGCAGGTTGCGGGCGGCTGGGCGTCGCAGCGCGCGGAGATCGTGAGCCGCACGGCGGCGGCGCGCGAGGGGGCGACGGTGCCGCTGGTGCCGCGCCAGACGCTCTCGCTCTGGAACCGGGTGCGCGTCGCGCCGATGCTCGCGGCGGGGCTGGGCGTGGTGCAGCAGGCGAAGATGTTCGCCGCGATCGACAACACGGTGACGCTGCCCGGCTTCACGCGGCTCGACGGCGCGCTCTTCCTCTCGCTCGGCGCGCGTGCCCGCGTGCAGCTGAACGTCGAGAACCTGCTGGACGCGCGCTACTACGCGACCTCGCACGGCAACAACAACATCATGCCCGGCGCGCCGCGCACGCTGCGGCTCTCGCTCAGCACGGGGCTCTGACCCGCGGCCACCGCGTCACGCTGGCCCACGCGCCCGGTCGTCCTCACGTGGACGACCGGGCGCGTGTCGCACGCGGGCCTCGCCGCCGCGCCGATCAGCGCGGCCGGGCGGCGGGCGCGGTCGAGGGCGCGCCGGGACGCCCCGCGCGCGAGCGGACGAGGGCGCGCTCGCGCTCCACGCGCGGCAGCACCTGCCCGCTCCACGTCGCGGCGTCGCGCGTCGTCTCGACCGCGATCTCGAGCGGCTGATTGAGGTCGAGCGAGCCGTCGAACACGTACAGCGCGCTCTGCACATCGCGCTGCTGCAGCCGCTGCTCGCCGAAGCCGCGCGTCAGCGGCACGACGTCGAGCGGGCGGTACTCGCGCCCCGCGTTCGTGAGGATCACCTCGAACGGGGAGAAGCGCGCCTCGCCCTGCTCCTGCCCGAAGAACGACACGTACCACACGCTGTAGCGCGGATAGCGGTAGCGCTGCGCGATCGAGTCGAGCGCGACGCGTCGGCTCGCGCGCAGGTCCCGCATCGCGCGATACGAGTCCGGCGCGAGCAGGCGGATGAAGCTCTCGTCGAGCGGCAGGAGCTGCGCGGTCGCGCCGCCCACGAGCGAGACGCGCACGGCGAGGTCCTGCTGGCGCAGCGTGCCGAAGCCCGGTGGCAGCAGCGACGCCGTGCTCGTGTCGCCGGCGAGTGCGGCGCGCGTGGCCGTCGGCGGCGGCGCGCCCGGCGTGCTCGTCGCGGCCGCACAGGCGGACGCCACGACGCCCGCCGCGGCGGCCATCCACGCGCGCGGTCGCGTCACGCCTCGTCCTCCCCGCGTTCGCGCAGGGGCGCGCCGGACTCGCTCGCCGCATCGGCCTCCGCGGGGGCGTCCGGCTCGACCGCCACGGGCTCGGGCTCGCGCCACGCGGGCTGCGCGACCAGATCCACGATCGCCGCCGCGAGCTCGTCGCGCCCCTCGCCCGTCACCGCGCTGAACGGGATGATCTGCGACTCCTCCATCCCGAGCGCCGCCGACGTCGCGAGCACGCGGGCGCGCGCCTCGGCCTTCTTCATCTTGTCGATCTTGGTCGCCACGATGATGGTCGGCACCTCGATCTCGCTGAGGAAGTCGAGCATCTGCAGGTCGTCCTCGGTCGGGTCGTGCCGGATGTCGAGGAGCTGCACGACGCCCTGCAGCTTCGGGCTGCGTCGCAGGAACCCCTCGATCAGCGGCCGCCACTCGGCCTGGCGCGTCTTGGAGATGCGCGCGTAGCCGTAGCCGGGGAGGTCGACGAGCGCGAACTGCCCGTTCACGTCGAAGAAGTGGATCTCCCGCGTGCGTCCGGGCGTGTTGCTGACGCGCGCCCATCCCTTGCGGCGCACGAGCTTGTTGATGAGCGACGACTTGCCGACGTTCGAGCGCCCGCTGAACGCGACCTCCGGCAGCTTCGCCTCGGGGCGCCAGCCGTCGGGCGACGACATCGGCCCGAGATAGTCCAGCCGGCGGATCACCAGCGGATCGCGACCCTCGCTCATGCGGTCTCCTGGGTGGGCGCGTCGAGCGCCACGGTGGGGCGGCGCGTCCGCGGACGCGGGCGCGGCTCGGGAACGCGGGCGGCGCCGCGCGGTCGATCGGCGTCGGCAGGCTTCGCGCGCTTCTCCGACTTCGCGGTCTTCACGGTCTTCACGGTCTTCACGGTTGGCGCGTCGGCCGGCGCGTCGGCCGGCGCGTCGGTGGATGCCGAGATCTCCGGCCGCGCGCGCAGCGCGATCGCCAGCACCTCGTCCATCGTGCCGACCGCGTGCCATTCGACGCCGCTGCGCACGCTCGCGGGCAGCTCGTCGAGCCCGCGCGCGTTGCCGCGCGGTACGACCACGTGTGCGACGCGATGCCGGTGCGCCGCGACGCCCTTCTCCTTCAGGCCGCCGATGGGCAGCACCCGACCGCGCAGCGTCAGCTCGCCGGTCATCGCCACGTCGCCGCGCACCGGCACGCCGGTCAGCGCGCTCACGAGCGCGGTCGCGATCGTGATGCCGGCCGACGGCCCGTCCTTCGGCGTCGCGCCCGCTGGGATGTGCACGTGCACGTCGCGCGTGCGGTGGAACTCGGGGTCGACGCCGATCGCCGCGGCGCGCGCGCGTACCCAGCTCACCGCCGCGCTGGCGCTCTCCTTCATCACGTCGCCGAGCGTGCCCGTGAGCTGCACGCGCCCCCGACCCGCGACGACGCTGACCTCGACCTCCAGCAGCTCGCCGCCGGCCGCGGTGTACGCGAGGCCGTTGCACACGCCCACCTTGTCGTCGAGCGACGTCGCGTCGTCGTCGAACGGCGCGGGACCGAGCAGGGTGGGGAGCGCGTCGACCGTGACGGCGAGCGGCGTGAGCGGCGCCGACGCGGCCTGCTTCGCGCGTCCGCGCTTCGCCGGAGCCGCCGCGACGGTGGTGAGCTCCTCGGCGCGCCGCCGCGCCAGCTTGCGGGCCACGCGGCCGATGCGGCGCTCGAGATCGCGCACGCCCGCCTCGCGCGTCCAGCCGCGCACGATAGCGGGAAGTGCCTCCGGCGCCCACGCCACGCCGGCCGGATCGAGCCCGCACTCGCGCAGCTGCCGCGGCACGAGGAAGCGCTCCGCGATCGCCAGCTTCTCGGGCTCGAGGTAGCCCGGGATGCGCACGATCTCGAGGCGATCGCGCAGCGGCTCCGGGATCTGCGACAGCCCGTTCGCGGTCGTCACGAAGAGCACGCGCGACAGGTCGTACTCGACCTCGACGAAGTGGTCGCTGAACGCGTCGTGCTGCTCGGGGTCGAGCACCTCGAGGAGCGCGGCCGCCGGATCGCCGCGCCAGTCGCTCCCCATCTTGTCGATCTCGTCGAGCAGCATGACCGGATCGACCGCTTCGGCGCGCCGCATCGCCTGCAGGATGCGCCCCGGCATCGCGCCGACGTACGTGCGCCGGTGGCCGCGGATCTCGGCCTCGTCGCGCACGCCGCCGAGCGAGACGCGCACGAACGGGCGCCCGGTGGCTCGCGCGATCGAGCGGGCGAGCGACGTCTTGCCGACGCCCGGCGGGCCGACCAGGCAGAGCACCGGCGGGCGCGGCTCGCCGGCGCCGGCGTCGGACTCGCCCTGCCGCAGCGCGAGCACCGCGAGGTGGTCGAGAATGAGCTCCTTCACGTCCTTCAGCCCGTGATGGTCGGCGTCGAGCGCCGCGCGCGCGGCGCGCAGGTCGACCGGCGCGTCGATCGCGACCGACCGCGCGTGCCACGGCAGCGCGAGCAGCCAGTCCAGATAGCTGCGCACGACCGTCGCCTCGGGCGAGGTCGGCGCCATGCGCCGCAGCCGCCGCACCTCGCGCAGCGCGCGCGCCTCGGTCGCGGCCGGAAGCCGCGCCTCTCGCACCGACGCCTCGAGCGCGGCGATGTCGTCGCCCTCGTCGTGCCCGAGCTCGTGGTGGATCGCCTTCAGCTGCTCCGTGAGCCAGAACTCGCGCTGGTGCTGCGACACCGCCCCGCGCACGCGCTCGTCGATCGAGTGCCCGAGCCGCAGCAGCACCGCCTCGCCGGCGATCGCTTCCGCGAGCCGTCCGAGCAGTGCCTCGAGGTCGGGCGCCTCGAGCAGCGCCTGCCGGACCTCGACCTTCACGTCCAGGTGCGCCGCGATCCCCCACGCCTGCCGCTCCAGCGACGGCGCCTCGCGCAGCACCGCGACCACCTCGGGCGGGATGCGCCGCTGCAGTGCGACGTACTCCTCGAACGCGGCGAGCAGGTGGGTCGCCGCGGCTCGCACGGCGTCCGACTCGTCCTCGCCGTCGGCCGTGGTGGGGAAGGGCGTCACCGCGGCGCGCAGCGCCCCGCCGGCGTTCGCGGGGACCGGCTCGATCGTCGACACGCGCACCCGCGACAGCGCCTCGACCAGCACCTTCACCGAGCCGTCGGGCAGCCGGCTGAGGTGCTCGACCCGCGCGACGACGCCGATCCGGTGCAGATCGTCGGCGCCCGGCGCGTCGGTCGCCGCGTCGCGCTGCGCGAGCAGCACCAGTTGCCGCTCGCCCTGCGCCGCCAGCTCGACCGCGGCCAGCGACGCCGCGCGCCCCACGAGCAGCGGGGTGGCGACGGACGGGAAGACGATCACGTCGCGCAACGGCACGACCGGCAGCAGCTCAATCATCCCGCGAATCTAACGTGCCCGGCCGCCCCGCCGCCCGGTGCGCCGGCCCGTGCGACGACGAGCGTTCCTGGTGGACCGCGGCCGCCGGACGACGCCCCTGGACGGCGGTCCCGGACGCCAGAACGCCCGCCCCGCGCGGATGCGCGGGGCGGGCGTCCACTGCCGAGCCGCGGGGCGGCTCAGGCCTCCTTCTTCACCCGCTTCGGCGCCAGCTCGATGAGCGGCGGGGCGCCGTGCGTGATGCACCCCTCGGTCACCTTGACCTCGACCACGTCCTCGCGCGTCGGCAGGTCGAACATGACGTCGAGCAGCGACTCCTCGAGGATGGCGCGCAGGCCGCGCGCGCCGGTGCCGCGCTTGAGCGCCTTCGCCGCGACCGCGCGCAGCGCGCTCTCCTCGAAGGTGATCTTCACGCTCTCGAGGTCGAAGAGCTTCGCGTACTGCTTCACGAGCGCGTTCTTCGGCTCCTTGAGGATGCGCACCAGCGCCTCCTCGTCGAGCGCCTCGAGCGGCACGGCGACCGGCAGGCGGCCCACCAGCTCGGGGATCAGCCCGTAGCGCAGCAGGTCCTCCGGCTCGACCTCCTCGAACGGGTTCTTCGACTTCGCCTTCGCGGCCGCGTCGGCCTTGCCGGTGAACCCGATCTGACGGCGGCCCACGCGCGCCTCGATGATCTTCTCGAGCCCGTCGAACGCCCCGCCGCACACGAAGAGGATGTCCTTCGTGTTGATCTGGATGTACTCCTGCTGCGGGTGCTTCCGGCCGCCCTGCGGCGGCACGCTGGCGACCGTGCCCTCGAGGATCTTGAGCAGCGCCTGCTGCACCCCCTCGCCGCTCACGTCGCGCGTGATCGACGGGTTCTCGCTCTTGCGCGCGATCTTGTCGATCTCGTCGATGTAGACGATGCCGCGCTCGCACTCGGCGACGTTGAAGTCGCCCGCCTGCAGCAGCCGCACGAGGATGTTCTCGACGTCCTCGCCGACGTAGCCGGCCTCGGTCAGCGTCGTCGCGTCGGCGATCGTGAACGGGACGTCGAGGATGCGGGCGAGCGTCTGCGCGAGCAGCGTCTTGCCGACGCCCGTCGGCCCCACGAGGAGGATGTTCGACTTGTCGAGCTCCACCTCGTCGTCGCGCACGCTCGCGGAGTTGATCCGCTTGTAGTGGTTGTAGACGGCGACGGCCAGCGCCTTCTTCGCGCGCTCCTGCCCGATCACGTACTGGTCGAGGACGTCCTTGATCTCGGTGGGCGTCGGGACCTGCGTGATCGCCTCGGCGACCTCGCGCTCCTCATCCTCCGCGAGGATCTCGTTGCAGAGGGCGATGCACTCGTTGCAGATGTAGACGCTCGGGCCGGAGATGAACTTCCGGACCGAGTCCTTCGACTTGCCGCAGAACGAGCAGCGCAGGTGTTTGTCGTGCGACATGGCAGCTGGGACGGAGCGGGGAACGACGGCGGACGAGGTGCGAGAGGCGGGGAACACCTCGGCGACACCGGACGGCCCCCACGAACACGTAATAGTCTCGGTCGCGGACGGTCAAGCATGAGCGCTGCACCGACGCCACACCCGCGCGGCGACGCGCGGACGCCGCGAGACGGCGCGCGACCGCTCGCGTGCGGCGGGCGCGGATGCGCCGCCGTGGTGCGCCGCCGCTCCCACCCGAACGAGGCACTGGGGACCGCGCGGCCGCAAGGTGCGCGACGCCGTGCCGCCGGCTCGCGTCGGGGCACCGTGGCGCGCACCGGTGGGATGTCGCGCCGGCATGCGCAGGGCGCGAGCGGTGCCACCGGTGCGAACGGACGGGATCTCGGCCTCCGCGCTCCGACGCGTGACCGCTCACGGCGTCACGCTGCGTGGTGGCGCCGCGGGCGCTGTAGGGAAGCTCGACTGCGGCGGTGAGAGCGCGCTACGAGCGGGAAGACACGTGGGGCCCGGCCGCCGAGCTCGGTGGCCGGGCCCCACCCGGGCGCGAGCGCCCGGTCGACGCCGGCGGCGGTCAGCCGCTGACGGTCGGCTGCTGCGACGCCTCGACGATCTCGCCGCGCGTCGTCACGATGTTGTCGACCATCCCGTACTCCTTCGCCTCGTCCGCCGACATGTAGCGGTCGCGGTCGAAGTCGCGCTCGATGCGCTCGGTCGGCTGGCCGGTGTGCTTGGCCATCAGCTCGTTCATCTTCGTGCGCAGGTACAGGATCTCGCGCGCCGCGATCTCGATGTCCGAGGCCGTGCCCTGCGAGCCGCCCGACGGCTGGTGCATCATGATGCGGGCGTGCGGCAGCGAGAAGCGCTTCCCCTTCGCGCCGCCGGCGAGCAGGAAGCAGCCCATCGAGGCCGCCATGCCCATGCAGATCGTGCTCACCGGCGACGACAGGTGCTGCATCGTGTCGTAGATCGCCAGCCCCGCGCTCACGCTGCCGCCCGGGGAGTTGATGTAGAGATGGATGTCCTTCCCGGGGTTGTCGGCCTCGAGGAAGAGCAGCTGCGCGATGATGATGTTGGCGACGTCGTCGTTGATCGGCGTCCCCAGGAAGACGATGCGGTCGAGCAGCAGGCGCGAGAAGATGTCGTACGTCCGCTCGCCGCGGCTGGAGCGCTCGATGATGTAGGGCGTGTAGATCGTGGGCATGGGCTCGTCGTCGTCGTGGTCCTGGGTCGGCATGATCGCCTCACTGCGCAGCCGCACTGCGCAATCGACACGCCGGGCGGGCGGTTCCGCAACTCCCCCGAACGGGCGGGGACGTGGACCGCGCGCGCCGACGTGCTGCCACGCGGCGCGTCGCGATCCCCGACGATCTCTTACCCGAGCGTGTTCCGCGTCTTGAGCCAGTCGAACACCTTGCGCTCGGTGATGCCGTGCTCGATCTCGCTCAGGCGGTTCGCCTTCTGGAGCGCGGCGTAGACCTGCCCCGGCTCCATGTTGCGCGCCTGCGCCATCGACTGCACCTCGTCGTCCACGTCGGCCTCGGTCGCCGTGAGCCCGTGCTGGCGCGCGAGCGTGTCGACGACCATGTCGCGCCGCACCTGGCGCTCCGCGATCGCGCGGAACTCCTCGGCGAAGCGGCCGTGGTCCTGCTCGGGGATCTGGTACGCCTGCGCGTAGCTCTGCGTCAGCTGGCGCACCCAGCTCGGCGGGATCTCGAACGGGTTCGCGTCGATGATCTGGTCGAGCAGCTTCGCCCGCTGCTCGGCGTCCGCCTCGCGCGTCACGTTCGCCGACAGGTCCTCGCGCACCGCGGCGGTGAGCGCGTCGACCGAGTCGAAGTCGCCCAGCTCGCGCGCGAACGCGTCGTCCATCACCGGCGCCGTCTTCCGCTTCACTTCCTTGACCGTCACGCGCGACAGCTTGCTCTGGCCGCGCTGCGCCTCGTCGGGGAAGTCGTCCGGCCACTTCACCGCGCGCTCCACCGTCTGGCCGGGCGCGGCCTCCATGATCAGCTCCTCGATCCCCGGGATCGCCTGCTGCTGGCCGATCGTGATGCGGTACTCCTTGCCCTCGGGGATCGTGCCGTCCTCGTCGGCCGTCGCCAGCTCGACCGTCACCATGTCGCCCGGCGCCGGCTTCTCCTCGACCGGGGCCCAGCTGGCCTTCTGGTCGCGCAGCGCGTCGAGCTGCTGCTGCACCATCTCGTCCGTCACGTCGGTCGACGCGCGCTCCACCGTGAAGCCCTCGACCTTCTCGAGGGTGATCTCGGGCCGCACCTCGAAGTGGAACGTGAAGGTCAGCGGCTCGCCCGCCTCGAACTTGAGGTCGTGGATGTGCGGCTGCGTGATGGGCTCGAGCTTCTCCTGCGCCATCACCTGCTGGTACGCCTCCTGGACGAGCGTCTGGAGGGTGTCCTGGCGGATCTCGGTCGCGAAGCGCTTGCGCACCATCGCCGCGGGCGCCTTGCCGGGGCGGAAGCCGGGGAGACGCGCCTGCGACGCGTAGCGGCGCGCGGTGCTCTCCTCGGCGGCCTGCACGGCCGCGGCGGGAATCGACACCTCGAGGTGCCGCTCGGCGCCGGCGCTCTCCTTCTGCGTGATCTGGATGTCCATGGTCGGTATCAAGCCGCGCCCCGCGGGGGCGACGCTCTCGGCAAAGGTGCGGGCGTAGACGGGCAGAGCGTCGCCTGCCCGGCACCCGGCCGGTCCGCGACGCTCCGCCTCACAAGCTAATCCGCCCCCTCTGACGATAGAAGCACGGTGCCGGCGCGGCGGCGCCGGCCCGCCGGCCCTGGAGCCTGCCGCTCTGTCCGGGGTACGTTGCCCACCGGGCCCGGCCGGACCGGGCCGGGGACCGCGTCCTCCCCATTCATCCCTGCTCGCCCATGCCCCTTTCACGTTGGCTCTCCGCGGCCGCCGTCGGCGCGCTCGCCGCCGTCGCCGCGCCGCTCGCCGCCCCGGTGGCCGCGCAGACCCCGGCTCCCGCTGTCGACATCGGCCCCTGGCGCCAGTCCGTCGGCGTCAACGCGCTCGCGCTCCCCTTCGGCCTCTTCTCCGCCGAGTACGAGGCGGCGCTGGCCAGCCCCGGCTTCACGATCGGGCTCGGCGGCTCCTGGCTCACGACCGGCGACGACCGGAACGCCTGGGTCGAGGGCAAGGCGCTGTTCTACCCGGGCGAGCGGCCGTTCCGCGGCTTCTCGGTCGGCCTGACCGCCGGCGTGCACTCGGCGCGCAACGACAACGCGCTGATCTGCGACTTCGGCTGCAGCAATCGGCAGCGCACCACGCAGACCGCGCCGACGGCGGGCGTGCTGGTGAGCTACGACTGGCTCCTGGGGCGTCAGGAGAAGTTCCGCGTCGGGCTGGGCGTCGGGGCCAAGCGCGTGCTGCGCGACGTCGACTCCAACGACCCGCTCGCGCAGGTGTACCCGGACGGCCGCTTCATCATCGGCGTCGTCTTCTAGCGCCCGCGTGGCCCCCGTCGCACGGCGCGACGGGACGCGCGACCCATCGGGGGATCGGCTCGCGTTCCGGAGCCGGTCCCCCGTGCGCCGTTCCGCCCATGCCCCGCGCGCGCGGACGCCGGTGCGCGCGGCGGCGCGGCGCTATGTCGAGCGGGGGCCGAAGGGAATGGGACATCTGCCAGATGGCGCGGCGAGCCGGACCGCACTAGAATGGCGCGCGCCGAACGGACGCTCGCGGTCGACCCCGACGTGCGAGCCTCCACGCGCCTCCCTCTCCCATCCCACAACTCCATGCGGCTCACCAAGACCCTCGTACTCGCGCTCGCGACCGTCGCGTCGACCGGGTGCTATCACGCGGTCGTGGAGACCGGTCGCCCCGCCGGCGGCACGATCGTCTCCCGCCCCTGGACGCCCACCTTCCTCTGGGGCCTCGTCTCGGCGCCGGAGATCAACGTCGCGGCCGAGTGCCCGCGCGGCATCGCCCGCGTCGACACGCAGCTCAGCTTCGTCAACGCGCTGGCGACGATCGTGACGTTCGGGATCTACTCGCCGCGTACCGTGACCGTCACGTGCGCGAGCGGGAGCGCGTCGCTGAACGGGCGCGTGATCGAGGTCGCGGGCACCGACGTCAACGCCCGCCTCGCCGCCATGAACGCCGCGACCGAGGCCTCGGTCCGCACGGGCGAGCCGGTGTTCGTCCGGTTCTGACCATCCGACACCGACTCTTCCCTCCAGGAATCCCGCACATGCGACGTCTCTCTTCCATCCTGCTCGCTGCCGCCGCGGTGCTCTCCGCCGGCTGCTACCGCGTCACCGTCGTCTCGGGCGCTCCGGCGGCCGCGACGCCGGCCGTGGACGTGCCGTGGGCGCACGGCTTCGTGTACGGGCTCGTCCCGCCGAGCCCGCTCAACGTCTCGCAGCAGTGCCCGCAGGGCGTGGCCACCGTCGTGACGCAGCAGAGCCTCCTCAACGGGCTCGCGCAGTTCCTCACGTGGAGCCTCTACTCCCCGCAGCAGATCACCGTGACGTGCGCCAGCGGTCCGGTGCGCACCTCGGCGGCGCCCGCGCCCGCGGCGACCGTCGCGACGGCCGGCGTCGACTCGACGGCCGTGGTCGCGCCGACCGGCCGCACGAAGCGCTGATGCACGGCACGCGGGCCGCGCCTGATGGCGCGGCCCGCGTGCGAGGTGGTGCCCGGGACGGGATGCGCGTCCGACGTCGGGATCGGTGAGGCTGGCCGCCGGGGCGCGTGTCCCGAGGCGTCCGGCAGCACCCGCTCCCCGCCGTCAGTCGTCCATCCCGTCCCGCATTTCGGCCGTCACGTGCCGCCGGTGAGCGCCGGCTCGGCGCGATCGGCGGTGAGCCGCCCCCCGCGCGCCTCCCCGATCAGCTCCGCGACGATCTTCCCGGAGCTCATCACCCCCGGCAGCCCGGCGCCCGGGTGCGTGCCCGCGCCGACGAGGTACAGGTTGTCGACGTCCTCGCTGCGGTTGTGCGGCCGCATCCAGGCGCTCTGCGTGAGCGTCGGCTCCACCGAGAACGCGCTGCCCAGGTACGAGTTCAGCGTCCCCTCGAAGTGCAGCGGGTCGATGCGGTGCTCAGTGACGATGTGCTTCGACAGGTCGGGCAGATAGCGCTCCTCCAACGACCGCATGATCGCATCGCGGTAGCGCGGCGCCGCCTCGCGCCAGTCGGTGTCGCCCCCGAGGTGCGGCACCGGCGACAGCACGTACCAGGCGTCGCACCCCGGCGGCGCGAGCGACGGATCGGTCGCGGTGGGGCGGTGCAGGTAGAGCGAGAAGTCCTCCGCCAGCCGCTTGCGCCCGAAGATGTCGTCGAGCAGCCCGCGATAGCGCGGCCCCATGAGGATCTCGTGGTGGGCCATGTGCTCGTACCGCCGGTTCGTGCCGAAGTAGATCACGAACAGCGACATCGAGTACTTCAGGCGCTTCAGGCGCGCATCCGTCATGCGGCGCCGCGCGGCGGGCGCCACCATCTTCAGGTAGGTCGACGCGACGTCGGCGTTGCTCACGACGGCGTCGGCGACCACGCGCGTCCCGTCCACCATGCGCACGCCGGTCGCGCGGCGGCGCGCCGGATCGGTCTCGATCTCGGCCACGTCGGCGTTCAGCCGTAGCTCACCGCCGAGCTCCTCGAAGAGGCGCACGAAGGCCTGCACCAGCGCGCCCGTACCGCCCATCGCGAACCAGACGCCCCAGCGCTGCTCGAGCGTGTGGATCAGCGTGTAGATCGACGTCGTCTGGAACGGGTTCCCGCCGACGAGGAGCGGATGGAAGGAGAAGACCTGCCGCAGCCGCTCGTCCTTGATGTGCCGGGCGACGTAGCTCGCCACGCTGCGGTCGGCGCGCAGCCGCACCAGGTCCGGCAGCACGCGCATCATGTCGCGCAGCTTCAGGAACGGCTTGTCGATCAGCCCGAACCCGGTGCGGAAGATCTCGTCGCCGCCCTCGAAGAAGCGCGCGTACCCCTCGACGTCGTCGGGGTTGAAGCGGCGGATCTGCTCGATGATCGACTCGCGGTTGCCGTCGTAGCGGAACACCGAGCCGTCGGTGAAGCGGATGTTGTAGTACGGGTCGCACGGCACGAGCGACACGTAGTCGTCGACGCGGCGGCCGGCGAGCTCGAACAGCTCGCGGATGAGCCACGGCGCCGTGATGATCGTCGGCCCGCCGTCGAAGGTGAATCCGTCCTGCTCGTACACGTAGGCGCGGCCGCCCGGCTTGTCGCGCCGCTCGAGGATCGTGACCTCGTGCCCCTGCGCCTGCAGGCGGATCGCGGCGGAGAGCCCGCCGAATCCGGAGCCGATGACTACGATCCTCATGATGCGGGCACTTCGCGCACGCTCCGCGCTCGACGCTCGCCGCTCACCGCGTCGGACGAGAGCGCGAGCGCCGAGCGCGGAGCGCCGAGCGGCGCGGAGAAGCGTGAGCGCAGGGCCAGCGCGAGCGGAACGCCCATCGCGAGCGTGCCGAACAGCACCGCCCACCACATGCCGTAGCGCGCGCAGATCGTGATCGGCAGCACGCCGTTGACGGCGTACAGCGCGAGCGGGAAGCGCGTCGGGGCGACGAGGCGCGCCCACGCCGTCGGCGGCACGACCGCGAGCATCACGCGCGCGACCACCGTCCCGGTCAGCAGCCAGCCGAGCCAGTTCGACAGCGGCATCCCGTAGAAGATGTCGCTCACGAAGATGCGCTGCAGCGTGGTCTGCTCGGCGGCCGGCTGCAGGTGCCACAGCCAGTGCGCGGTCTTCACCATCGCCGGGTCCATCGACACGTCCCACGCGGTGAGCACGAGCCCCGCGACGATCGCCCAGCGCGCCTTGCTCCACCCGTCGTCCTGCGGCCGCAGCAGCCGCCCGCAGATCGCGAGCGCGCAGTACAGCATGTAGAACCACGACGTCGGGATGTTGAACGGCACGAGGCCGCCGATCTTGTAGCCCAGCAGCCCGCTGTACGAGTAGGCGCCGAACGGATACCCGGTGGCGGTGCCCGAGAGCTCCGACGCCAGCGAGATCCCGAAGCCGAGCACGAAGATGAGCGCCGCGCGGCGCGCGCCCAGGCGGCCGGCGGCGTGGAGCACGCCCGCGAGCGCGCCCAGCACGACCGTCGTCGCCGGCCCGAACGTCCAGCCGATGTACAGCGCGCGCTGGTTCGCCGGCTCCTGCAGCCACGCGGGCGGCGGTCCGGAGAGGAAGGTCGCGAACGCGACCGCGGAGAAGATGCTGAGCGCCGCGTGCGCGGCGAGGCAGATGCCCGCGGCGCGCACGAGCCGCGTCGCGCCCTCGGCGGGCGCGTCGTGCAGGGAGGTCGACATCGGCGACATCGGGGTCAGGCGAGCTTCACGAGCTCGGAGGGGCGGGCGGGGCTCCCCGCGGGCGCGCCGGCGACCGCCAGCGTCGTCGGGCAGAGATCCCAGTCGGGCGCGGCGCCGGCGGGGAGTGCGCCCGCGCCCGGCAGGGCCGTGCGCCAGCGCCAGGCGCGCCAGAGCACCGCGCCGCGGGCCGCGGTGCCGAGGCGGGCGCGCTGGCCGATCGTGTCGTAGCCGAGCCGCTCGATCGCGCCGAGGATGCCGGCGTACCCGGTGGCGCAGGCGGACGCGCAGCGCTGCGCGTCCGGCGACAGCAGCGCGATCCCCGGGTTCGCGGCCTCGTACAGCGAGCGCGCGCGGCCGACGGCGAATGCCATGAACGGCCGCCACCGCTCGTCCTGCGCGAGCGAGCGCCCGCGCGCGGCGCCGCGCAGCACCTCGTCGGCGCGCAGGCCGAACGCGGCGAGGTCGTCCTCGGGCAGGTAGCAGCGGCCGCGCCGCGCGTCCTCGCCGACGTCGCGCAGGATGTTCGTCAGCTGCATCGCGACGCCCAGCGTGCGGGCGTACCGCAGCGCGCGCTCGCGCACCGCCGCGTCGCCCTGCACGCCGAACACGTAGGTGCACATCTCGCCCACCGTGCTCGCCACGCCCTCGCAGTAGGTCACGAGCTCGCGCCACGTCGCGTAGCGCACCGGCTGCAGGTCGCGCGCGACGCCGGCGAGCAGCTCGCGCAGCACGTCGGGCGGCACCGCGTACACGTCGAGCACGCGCCGGAGCTCGCGGAAGACGGGGCCCGCCGGATGCCCCGCGATCGCCGCCTCGAGCCCGCGCTCGTAGTCGGCGAGCTGCCGCGCGACCACGGCGGCACCCGCCACCGGCGCGTCGTCTACCAGGTCGTCGGCGAGCCGGCAGAAGGCGTAGAGCGCGTTGGCGGCGCGACGCTTCTCCGTCGGCAGGAGCCAGCTCGCGTAGTGGAAGGTCCGCGCGTGGCCGCGCACGATGCGCGCGCACTGGCGTGCGTCGTCGCCGACGATCGCGTCGCGCGTGGCTGCGGACCTGGGCACGGCGGCGAGCGTCATCGCGCCCGCCCGGCCCGAGGGACGGGCGCCGTCGTCGGGACCACCGCGGAGCAGGTGTCAGGCATCACGGTGCGGGAAGCGGATTCGCACGGCGCCTGCGCGCCGCATCGCGCGCCGCGCCTGGAGCAGGCGCGCCGTCGCTCCGAACAAACGTGCGGTCTCACCGCAGGTTCCCGGCCGACCGTCCGGAGTCCGGACGCCTCGCGCCTGTCCCACAGCCTCGTGGATGCTCGGGAGGGGACTCGAACCCCTACGCCTTGCGGCACCAGATCCTAAGTCTGGCGCGTCTGCCAGTTTCGCCACCCGAGCGCGGCCCACCGACGCGCGGCGGGACGCTCCAAAGCTACCGCGCCCCGCGAGGTCCCACATCCCCGCGCCGCGACGGGACGCTGCTTGACAGTGCACGAGTTCGGGTGCAATAGGCTGGGCAGCCGCGCCCCGATGCGCACCGCCGACCTGGTGGTGACGCCCCGTACACGCTGCGCGCTGCCGACGCCACAACGTCGCGCGACCAGTTCGAGACGGCTCTGCCGGACGCCGCGTGCGTCCGTTCGTCGGCCGCCCCCCGGGGCTGCCATTGGTGTCGCACCGAAGCTTCGGGAAGGGAGACGCATGCGCACGAGACCCCCATCGTGGGCCGAGCGAGGGCGCGGGCCCCTCGCGGCCGCTACCCTCGCCGCTCTGGCCCTGCTGCCCGCTCGTGTCGCGTGGGCGCAGACGCCGGTCGCCGCGGCCTCCGGCATCGTCGAGGGCCGCGTGACCGAGGCCTCGAGCGGCCGGCCGCTCGAGGCGGTCCAGATCCAGGTCGTCGGCACGACCCTCGGGGCGGCCACCAACGCGACCGGCGCCTTCCGCATCACGGGCGTCCCCGCGCGCGAGGTGCAGCTGCGCACGCGCCTCATCGGCTTCGCGCCGCAGACGCGCGCCGTGACCGTCACCGCGGGCCAGACGGCGCGCGTCACCTTCGAGCTGGGCACCTCGGCGCTGCAGCTCGACCAGGTGGTCGTCACCGGTACCGGCGGCGCCGTCGAGACCAAGAAGCTCGGCAACACGATCGCCATCGTCACCCCGCCGGCGAACGCGCCGGTCACCACGGTCTCGGAGGTGCTGCAGGGACGCGAGCCGGGGCTGGTCGGGCTGCCGTCGGGCGGGATGACCGGCGAGGGCGCGCGCATCCGCATCCGCGGCAACGCCAGCATCTCGCAGTCGAACGAGCCGATCATCCTCGTCGACGGCATCCGCATCAACCAGGCGGGCGGCTTCGGCGGCAACATCAGCCGCAACGGCGGCTCGCCGTCGCGCCTCGACGACATCGATCCGAGCTCGATCGAGCGCGTCGAGGTGCTGAAGGGCGCCGCGGCTGCGACGCTCTACGGCACCGAGGCGTCGAACGGCGTCATCCAGATCTTCACGAAGAAGGGCGCGGCTGGAAAGCCCGTCTGGAACTTCGGCTTCGAGCAGAGCGCGTCGCAGTACCCGATGGACCGCCTGCCGGTGAACGCCGGCTTCGCGCGCACGCAGGGACGCGCCGACTCGCTCAGCGTCTTCTACGGCCGCACGATCCGTCCGTTCGAGGTCATCGAGCGCGACGTGATGGAGGACCTCACGGAGACCGGCCTCGGGCAGGTGTACAACGGCCAGGTGGCGGGCGGCACGGGCACGACGCGCTACTTCGTGTCGGGCCGCTACGCCAGCGAGGACGGGCCGCTCGCGAAGCGGCTGCAGGGCTTCACGCTGCCGACCGAGGACGTCGCGCGCCGCGCGCAGGGCACCGCGAACGTCGACTTCCAGCCGCGGACGAACCTGCGCCTGAGCGCGCGCTCGAGCTACACGAGCGCGTTCCAGGAGACGCCGTCGAACGGCAACGACATCACGGGCATCGTCAGCCAGGGCTTCCTGGCCAAGCCGGAGAACGCCAACTGCATCCGCGCGGTGCAGCTCGATCCGACGAAGGCGTCGACGCAGGGCGTGCGCTCGCCGGGCGTGTGCGACGGTCCCGGCAACCCGTACGGCAACGGCGCCTTCGCGACGATCCGCGAGGGCGGGCAGCTCCGCACCCGCCAGGACGTGCAGCGCTTCATCGGCGCCGTCGAGGGGCAGCTGCAGCTCCCCGGCGACCTGACGCTGACCGCGATCACCGGCGTCGACATCACGGGGCAGCGCAGCACGTCGCAGCTTCCGTTCGGCAACGCCGTCGACAACCAGAACTCGACGGCCCCGAACGGCCGCCGCGTCACCGACGACCTGAACGACCGGCAAATCACCGTCGACGCCAAGGCGCGATGGAAGCGGCAGCTGCGCGAGCAGCTCGGGCTGACGCTCGACGCGGGCGTGCAGGGCTTCTTCTCGCGCACCATCAACGGCTCGGTGCAGGCGGACAACTTCCCGGGGCCCGGGCTCGAGGTCGTGAGCGCCGGCACGAACGTCAACAACCCGGAGGCGTACCTCTCCACGGTGAACGGCGGCGTCTTCGGGCAGGCGCAGTTCGAGCTGTACGACTGGATCTTCCCGACGATCGGCGGCCGCTACGACTACGCGAGCGCCTTCGGCACCGAGGCGCCCGGCGTCTTCTATCCGAAGCTCAGCCTCTCGGTGGTGCCCAGCGACCGCGCCTGGTACCGCGAGAGCTTCCTCGCCGGCTTCGTGCCCACGCTGCGCCTCCGCGGCGCGATCGGGCGCTCCGGTCGGCAGCCCGGCGCGTTCGACCAGTTCACCACCTTCGGGCCGATCCAGGTCGCCAACCCGACCACGTCGAGCGGCTTGATCCCGGTCAACCTCGGCAACCCGGAGCTCGCGCCCGAGGTCTCCACCGAGACGGAGCTCGGCTTCGAGGCGGGGATGCTGCGGGACCGCGTCGGCCTCAGCGTCACCGCGTGGAACCGCGTCGTCAACGATCTGCTCGTGCCGGTGCAGTACGCGCCCTCGGGCGGCTTCCTGCCCACGCAGCTGACGAACGTCGGGCAGATGAAGGCGCGCGGCCTGGAGCTCGGACTCAACGCGACGGCGATCAGCCGGGCGAACCTGCAGGTCGACCTGTTCGCGAACGGCGCGTACCTGTGGCAGAAGATCACCGATCTCGGCGGCGCGGCGCCGATCAAGGTGAGCGCCGGCGGCGTGCGCTATCGCAACTTCCTGCGCGAGGGCTACGCGCCCGGCGCGATGTTCGGCGGCGCGATCATCAAGCCGTGCAGCCAGCGCCCGGCCGGCCGCGAGTACGCGTGCCTCTCGGCCGATCAGGTGCCGTACGACTTCAACGGCGACAAGCAGCCCGACACGCGGGCGCAGGCGCTCGCGTACCTCGCCAACGCGCCGCGCCTGGGCGCGAACGCGGGCGTGGCGGCGCTCAACCCGATCCAGGTGGACGAGACGCCCGACGCGAACAACGATCCGCTCGACAACTACCTCGGTAAGCCGATCCCCGACTGGTCGGGCGGCTTCGGTGGCACGGTCACGCTGTTCAAGCGGTGGCGCGTGAACACGCTGTTCGAGTATCGCGCGGGCAACTTCACCGTCACCAACCTGACGAACGCGTTCCGCAACGCGCTCGGCATCGCGCTCAACTCGCCGGAGACGGCCGCCGTCGACGCACGGCTGCAGAACCCCGCGACGTCCGCCGAGGAGCGGCTGAACGACGCGCTGACGTGGGCCAACGAGCTGAAGGCGCTCTCGCCGTACGACGGCCTGAATCAGAACGAGAGCGGGGACTTCATCCGCTGGCGCGAGCTCGGGCTCACGTACTCGGCGCCGACCTCGCTGGCCGGGCGCATCGGCGCGACGGACCTCGGGATCACGCTCGCGGTGCGCAACCTGATGCTCTTCACGAAGTACAGCGGCGTCGACCCGGAGAACAACCAGGCCGGGCGTGGCGGCAACACCGGCGCCGGCGCGACGGTGAACCAGAACTTCGCGGAGGCGGTCGACGTGTTCGGCATGCCGCTCCAGCGCAGACTCTCCCTCGCGATCCGGCTGGGCTACTGAGATGCGGTCTCCCACGACTCCCCGCCCGCGCCCCGCGATGCGCCAGCTCCGACGTGGCGCCTTCGGCGCCTGTGTCGCCCTCGGCGTGCTCGGCGCCGCGGGCTGCAACCTCCTGAACGTCGACAACCCGAACAACGTCATCGACACGGCGCTCCAGGATCCGTCGGCCGCGACGCCGCTCGCCACCGGCGCCGTCGGCCTAACGATCCGCGCGCTGAACGCGATGCTCGACGTCTACGGCACCGCGAGCGACGAGCTCGATTTCGTCGGCTCGCAGGACGGCTTCTTCCAGCTCGACGTCGGCAACGTCGGGAACCCGGGGCTGCAGTTCAGCGACAACGGCTACCTGCAGATGGCGACGGCGCGGTACACCGGCGACCTCGCGGTCCGACAGCTCGCCGCCTTCGACGCGCGGTCCGAGCTGGTGAGCCGCAACGACCTGGCGACCGCGTACCTCTACGCCGCGATCAACTACGTCACGATCGGGGACATGTTCGACGACTTCCCGATCGCGTCCGACCGCGCCGAGGCCGCGCCGCCGATCGGCGAGGCGCGCATGAGCGTCGTGTACGACACCGCGGTCGCGTATCTCGATCGCGGGCTCGCGGTCGCGACCGCGACCAACAACGCGGCGCTGCGCACGCAGATCCTCGCCATGCGGGCGCGCGCGAAGTACTCGCGCGCGCTGTGGGCCAAGCTCAACCCGCCCACGCGGCAGACCGGCGCCGCGCAGGCGGTCGCGAGCCCGCTGGTGAACGACGCCGGCGCGAACGCGGACGCCCTCGCGGCGCTCGCGCTCATGGGGACGGCCGACTTCACGCTGACCGTCACACCGACGTCCACGGGCACGGCCGGCAACAACCTCGGCAACGACCTCAATCAGCGGCGCGAGGTGCGCATCGGGCAGGCGTACGCGACGCCCGATCCCGCCGCGCAGGGGCAGAACCGCACGCTGATCGCCAACGGCCAGCCGGTGATCGCCCTCAACGACCCGATCACGGGGCAGCCGGATGCGGCGCTGCGCGCGCGCGTCAACACGCTCATCAACGGCGGGCAGTTCCTGCCGGCGATCGTCGTGTCCGCCCGCGAGATGCACCTGATCCTCGCCGAGGCGGCGCTGGCGCAGGGCAACACCGCCGAGTTCACGAGCCGCATCAACACGGTGCGCGGGTTCACCGCGGGGCTCGCGCCCTACACCGGCACGGGCGTCGCCGCGCAGGACCTGCTCGCGCACATGCGCCGCGTGAACCTGTTCATGCAGGGGCGCCGCCTCGCCGACATGTACCGCTTCGGGCAGCGCGACTCGCGCTGGCAGCAGACGTCGCTCGCCTACACGATGCGCGGCTGCTTCTTCCCGATCACGCAGACGGAGCGGCAGTCGAACCCCAACCCGATCCCGCGTCCGCTGTGCGAGGGATGACGTCTGGACGCCGGCGGGCGGCCGTCGTGGGCGCGCTCGCGACGCACGTCCTGCTCGTGGGCTGCTACGCCCACGTGCCGGCCGCGCCGGCGTCGGTGGCACCGGGCGCGCGCGTGCGCGTGGCCCTGAGCGACGAGGGCGTGCGGGCGCTGGCGCCCTCGGTGGGGACGGGCGTCCGCGGCGTCGAGGGGCAGGTCGTCCGCCTGGCCGGCGACACGCTCGTGCTGAGCGCCGACCGACTGCTCACGACGGCGGACGTCGACGTGGCGTGGGCCGGCAGCGACCTCGCGCTGCCGACCGCCTGGCGCCAGGGCGTCGAGCGGCGGCGGCTGTCCGGGCGTCGCACGGCGCTGCTGGCCGCTGGCGGCGCGGCGCTCGCCGTCGCGCTGCTCGCCCTGGTGCGCCGGAGCGGCGACTCGCAGGGCGCTCCGGGCCCCGGAGGCGGCACGCCGTTCTGATCCGCTGTCAGCCGGCGGTGCAGGGATGGCGAACGAGAAGGGGCCGGCGTCCAGTGGACGCCGGCCCCTTCTCGTCGCACGCCGCGATCAGCGGCGGCTCACTCGCCGACGCGCACGTTCACCACGCGGACGCCGATCACCGGCTCGGCGGTGCCGTACACGCGCAGGCTCACGACGTCGCCCGTCTTGAGTCCGCTCAGGACGGCCTGCAGCTCGGCCGCGGTGCGCACCTTCCGCTGCGGCTGCGGGAAGAGCACGTCGGTGATGACGTCGCTCGGCACCAGCAGGCGGAACGCCGGGCCGGAGCGCGCGACGTCGGTGATCCGCAGCCCGCGGTCGCCCGCGGCCAGGTTCGCCTCGCGCGCGAAGTCGGCCGAGACGGGCTCGACGCTGATCCCGAGCTTCAGCGCCTCGCCGCGCACCGGCTCCGCGCGCGGCGCGGTCGCCGCGCGCGCCACCGTCGGCACGTCCTCGCGCTCCAGCAGGCGCACCTTGAAGCTCTGCCGCTTGCCGTAGCGCATGACGTCCACGCCGACCGTCTCGCCCGGCTCGTGCGCGCGCACCACGCGTTGGAGCGTGCTCACGCGATCGACCTCGCGCCCGTCGATCGCGACGATCACGTCGCCCGGCTGCAGGCCGGCCTTCTCGGCGGGGCTCCCCTCGGCGGGGCTGAAGCCGCGCACGATGACGCCGCGGATCTGCTCGACGCCGGCGACCTTCGCGTCCTCGGGCGAGACCTCGTCGATCGCGATGCCGAGCACCGGCGCCCGGACGCGGCCGTGCTTGATCAGGTCGTCCATCACGCCGCGGGCGAGCGACACCGGGATGGCGAAGCCGTAGCCCGAGTAGAAGCCCGTCCGGCTGGCGATGGCGGAGTTGATGCCGATCACCTCGCCGCGCGAGTTGAGCAGCGGGCCGCCCGAGTTGCCCGGGTTGATCGCCGCGTCGGTCTGGATGAAGTCGGAGATCGAGTACTGGCCCGGCAGCAGCCCCGGCAGGTCGCGCGTGGAGCGCCCCTTCGCGCTCACGATGCCCGCCGTCACGGTGAAGTCGAGGCCGAGCGGGTTGCCGACCGCGACCACCCAGTCGCCGACGCGCGTCGTCGTGTCCTCGCCGAGCACGACGCTCGGCAGGTCGGAGCCGTCGATCTTGATGACGGCGACGTCGGTGGTCGGGTCGCCGCCGATGACCTTGGCGTTGAAGACCCGGTGGTCGGTGAGCGTCACCGTCACGCGGTCGGCGTCGCCGACGACGTGGTTGTTCGTCAGGATGTAGCCGTCGCGCGAGACGATGAAGCCCGAGCCGTCGGCCTGGACGGGCTCCTGCTGGCGCTCCTCGAACTGGCGGAAGAACTCCTCGAAGCCGGGCGGGACGCGGCCGCGCCCGTCGTTGCCGCGGCCAGCGGTCCGGCGCGGGTCGCGCTGCGTCTGGATCGACACCACGGCGGGGGTGACGCGCTCCGCGATGCGCGCGAAGCCGCCGCTCACGTCGACCTGCGCCCCGCTGGTGGCGGCGACGCGAACGCCGCTCTGTGCCCCCAGATGTCGGGTCCAGTCGAACGCGGTGGCGAACAGGACGCCGCAGACAAAAGCGAACGCCACGGCCACGCCGAGGCGAACACGGGCGAGACGTGCCATAACGGGCTACTCGAGGTTGATGGTCAGCGGACGTACCCGACTCGTCGGGTCAAGTTTCGCTCCCTGCGCAGGCGTCCGCGACGGTAAGACAACCGGGCGCCGGGGAAGGGTTCCCCGACGCCCGGCACTTCGCGCCCCCGGAGGGCCGGATCGGCCGCCCCGGGGGGCGAACCGTCACTTCTTGTCGTCGACGATCTCGTAGTCGGCCTCGACGACGTCGTCGGCCTTGCCGGCCGTCGCGCCCTGGCCGTTCCCGGCGCCGTCGCCCGCCGCGCCGTCGCCCGCCGACTGCTGGTCGCCCGCCTGGGCGCCCTGCTGCTGGTAGAAGGTCTGCCCGGCCTCGCTGAAGACGCGGGTCAGCTCCTCCTGCGCGCTGCGGATCTCGCTCATGTCGTCGCCGCGCAGCGCCTTGCGGGCGCGCTCGACGGCCGAGTCGATCTTCGTCTTCGTCTCGGCGGGGACCTTGTCGCCCCACTCCTTGACGTTCTTCTCGACCTCGTAGGTCAGCGAGTCGAGGCGGTTGCGCGTGTCGATCTCCTCGCGGCGCTGCTTGTCCGCCTGGGCGTTCGCCTCGGCGTCCTTGACCATCTTGGCGATCTCCGCGTCCGACAGCCCGCTCGACGCCTCGATGCGGATCTTCTGCTCCTTGCCCGTCTGCTTGTCCTTCGCCGTCACGTGCAGGATGCCGTTCGCGTCGATGTCGAACGTCACCTCGACCTGCGGCATGCCGCGCGGAGCGGGCGGGATGCCCGTCAGCTGGAACTTGCCGATCGTCTTGTTATAGATCGCGAGCTCGCGCTCGCCCTGCAGCACGTGGATCTCGACCGTCGTCTGGTTGTCGTCGGCCGTCGAGAAGGTCTCGGCCTTCTTCGTCGGGATCGTCGTGTTGCGCGGGATGAGCACCGTCATCACGCCGCCGAGCGTCTCGATGCCGAGCGAGAGCGGGGTGACGTCGAGGAGCAGGATGTCCTTCTGCTCGCCGGTGAGCACGCCGCCCTGGATGGCGGCGCCGATCGCGACCACCTCGTCCGGGTTGACGCCGCGGTTCGGCTCCTTGCCGAAGAACTTCTTGACCGTCTCCTGGATCTTCGGGATGCGCGTCGAGCCGCCGACGAGGATCACCTCGTCGATCTTGTCGGGCGTCAGCCCCGCGTCCTTGAGCGCCATCTCCATCGGCGGGAGGACGCGCTGGATCAGGTCGTCCACCAGCTGCTCGAACTTGGCGCGCGAGAGCTGGTAGTTGAGGTGCTTCGGGCCGGTCTGGTCGGCCGTGATGAAGGGGAGGTTGATGTCGGTCGACTGGGTCGACGACAGCTCCATCTTCGCCTTCTCGCCGGCCTCCTTCAGGCGCTGGAGCGCCATCGGGTCCTTCGAGAGGTCGATCCCCTGGTCGCGCTTGAACTCCGCGACGAGCCAGTCGATGACGCGCTGGTCGAAGTCGTCGCCGCCCAGGTGCGTGTCGCCGTTGGTCGACTTCACCTCGAAGACGCCCTCGGAGAGCTCGAGCACCGAGATGTCGTAGGTGCCGCCGCCGAGGTCGAACACGGCGATGGTCTCGTCCTTCTTCTTGTCGAGGCCGTAGGCGAGCGCCGCGGCCGTGGGCTCGTTGACGATGCGCAGCACGTCGAGGCCCGCCACCTTGCCGGCGTCCTTCGTGGCCTGGCGCTGCGAGTCGTTGAAGTACGCGGGGACGGTCACGACGGCCTTGGTGACCGAGTGGCCGAGGTAGTCCTCCGCGGTCTGCTTCATCTTCTGCAGGATCATCGCGGAGATCTCGGGCGGGGTATAGCGCTTGCCCTGGACCTCGACCGACGCGACGTCGTTGCTGCCCGCGAGCACCTTGTACGGCACCTTGCGCTGCTCGTCCGCCACCTCGGACATCTTGCGCCCCATGAAGCGCTTGATGGAGAAGACGGTGTTCTGCGGGTTGGTGACCGCCTGGCGCTTCGCGATCTGGCCGACCAGGCGCTCGCCGTCCTTCGTGAAGGCGACGACGGAGGGCGTGGTGCGGCCTCCCTCGGCGTTCGGGATGACGACCGGGTCGCCGCCCTCGAGCACGGCGACGACGGAATTGGTCGTCCCCAGGTCGATGCCGATGACTTTATCTGCCATGAGTTCCTCAGCGGGTGAACGGCACGGCGGGCTGCCGGGAAGGCGCCGGCCGCGTACGACTGCCGCCTCGAAGGGCAATCCCGGGGCCCGGATTCGCTGCCGCCGTGGCAGGAAACGCGAGCCCGCCCGCCCCGTCCCGTGACAATCCGGCACCGCGTGCGCAGTCCTGTCACGCCGCCATCCCGCACCTCGCGATGATCCCGATCAGCGACGACAACCCCACGCTGCGCACCCCGGTCGTCACCTACCTGCTGCTGGCGGCGCTGCTCGCCAGCTGGGCTCTCGTGCAGGGCGCGGGCTTCGAGCCCTACCAGCTGATCGCCTCGGTCTGCAACTACGGGATGGTTCCGGGGGAGCTGACGCACCGCGTCCCCGTCGGCCTCGGCATCCCGATGGCGGAGGACCTCGCCTGCGTGATCGACGACGAGCGGAAGAACGTCCTCACGCCGCTGACGTCGATGTTCCTGCACGGCGGATGGATGCACCTGCTCGGCAACGCCCTCTTTCTCTGGGTGTTCGGCAACAACGTCGAGGACTCGATGGGGCGGGGGCGCTACCTCGTCTTCTACCTCGTGTGCGGACTGGCGGCGGCGGCGACGCACGTCCTCCTCGAGCCGACCTCCCCGGTACCGACCGTGGGCGCCTCGGGCGCGATCTCGGGAGTGCTCGGCGGCTACCTGCTCCTCTATCCGCGGGTGCGGGTGCGCACCTACTTCCCGCCGATCTTCCTCTTCCACGTGCCCGCGTGGCTGATGCTGATCCTCTGGTTCGGGCAGCAGGTGCTCTCCGGCCTGCCGCAGCTGATGCAGATGCGCCCCGACGCCTCGGGCGGGGTGGCGGTCTGGGCGCACGTCGGCGGCTTCGTGGCCGGGGTGGCGCTGGTGCGGCTGTTCGAGGACCGCACGCTCGTGCGGCGCCGGGTCACCGCCGGCGACGCGCGCGCCGTGTTCGACCCGAACGCCTGACCGGGGGAGCCCGCGCGTGCGGCGTGGTTGACGGCGGGACGATCGCGCGCGACGTGCTCGGCAACGGGCTGGCGTGGTTAGCTTTCCGCGCGGTTCCGCGCAGACCATCGCGCGAGCCGCGCCCCCGTGACGGAACCGTTACGTGGCCAGCCGTGGCCGCCTGTGGCCCGTCCGCGCTGCTTTCGGGCGCGAACGGCCGGCCGTGGCCGGCCTCCTACCTGAGCAAAAGCCCCCCGTGCGCCTCATCCCCCGGGACGAGCAGTTCTTCGACATGTTCGCGCAGATCGCGCAGCGCATCACGTCCAGCGTGACGCTCCTGCACGAGCTGTTCAGCAATCCCTCGCGCATCCTGCACTACGAATCGGCGATCAAGGACGTCGAGCACGAGGCCGACGTGCTCGTGCAGCAGGTCAACACGCGCATCGACACCAGCTTCGTCACCCCGCTCGACCGCGAGGACATCCACCGGCTGGCGACGCGCCTCGACAACGTGGTCGACCTGATCGACGGGACGGCGCGCCGCGCCGTGATGTTCCGCATCACCGAGACGCGCCCCGCCGCGCTCAAGCTCACCGAGGTCCTGGTGCGAGCCGGCGCGATCCTCGAGGAGCAGGTCCGCGACATCAAGAAGCCGAAGGCGGTCGTCGAGTGCGGGCGCCGCATCAAGCAGCTCGAGGAGGAGGGCGACGCGCTGTACCACGCCGCCGTCGGCGAGCTGTTCGACGGGCAGCCGAACGCCCTCGAGGTCATCAAGTGGAAGGAGCTGTTCGACAAGCTCGAGGAAGCGCTGGACGAGTGCGAGGACTGCTCGAACGTCCTCGAGAGCATCGCGCTCAAGAACTCCTGAGACGCACGCTCTCGGCGCCCCGCACCCCGTGCTCACCTACATCCTGGCGATCGTCGTCGTCGCCTTCATCTTCGACTTCATCAACGGGTTCCACGACTCGGCGAACTCCATCGCCACGATCGTGGGCACCCGCGTCCTCAGCCCCTTCGCCGCCGTGGTGTGGGCGGCGGTGTTCAACTTCGCGGCCCTGTTCGTGGTCAAGACGGCGGTCGCGAAGGCCGTGGCGACGGGCTTCGTCGATCCGAGCATCGTCGACCCGAACCTGATGTTCGGCGCCCTGCTCGGCGCCATCATCTGGAACCTGCTCACCTGGTACTTCGGCATCCCGTCGAGCTCCTCGCACGCCCTCATCGGCGGGCTGGCGGGCGCCGGGCTGGCGAAGGCGGGGCTGTCCGGCATCACCTTCGGCCGCAAGTGGATCGAGACGCTCTCCGCCATCGCGCTGTCGCCGCTGCTCGGCGCGATCATGGGCTTCACGATCATGGTGCTGGTGTTCAACCTCTTCCAGCGCGCCACGCCGCACCGCGTCGACAAGGTGTTCCGCCCGGGGCAGCTCCTCAGCTCCGCGCTGCTCTCGCTCGCGCACGGCGGCAACGACGCCCAGAAGACGATGGGCATCATCGTCGGCCTGCTCGCCTCCTCGCAGGCCCAGGCGGTGTTCCAGAACCAGCCGGGGTGGAAGTCGTTCTTCTACGTCCCGAACGCCGGCGTCGTCCCGCCGCTCTGGGTCGAGGTGATGGCCTACCTCGCCATCGCGCTCGGCACGCTGTTCGGCGGCTGGCGCATCGTGCACACCATGGGGTCGCGCATCACGCGCCTGCGCCCGGTCGGCGGGTTCGCGGCCGAGACGGGCGGCGGGATCATCATCCTCATCGCGTCGCAGTTCGGCATCCCGGTCAGCACCACGCACACGATCACCGGCTCGATCGTCGGCGTCGGCGCGACCAACCGCCTGTCGGCGGTGCGCTGGGGCCTCGCCGGCCGCATCGTCTGGGCGTGGATCCTCACGATCCCGGCCTCGGCGCTGATGGCGGCGCTGTCCTACTGGCTGCTGAACACGCTCATGCCGATGTAGTACCGGGCCCCGCGCTGGACGGCGCGGACCCTGCGTCGTACCCTCCCGTACGACGCCGCGACGTCCGCGCCCATGGCGCGGACGTCTTCGCTTCCAGGACCGCCTCCGACGCCGTGTCGACCCGCCTCCCGCCGTCCGCCCTCTTCATCAATCGCGAGCTGTCCTGGCTCGAGTTCAACGCGCGCGTCCTGCACGAGGCGCTCGATCCGCGCGTCCCGCTGCTGGAGCGGCTGAAGTTCCTGTCGATCTTCAGCACGAACCTGGACGAGTTCTACATGGTGCGGGTGGCGGGGCTGCGGCGGAAGACGGCGCTCGGCGCGCCGCAGTATCCGCCCGACGGCATGCCCCCCGCCGAGCAGCTGACGGCGATCCAGATGCGCGTGCGCGAGCTGCTGGCGATGCGCGACCGCTGCCTCCAGGAATCGCTGCTGCCGCAGCTCGCCGCGCACGACATCCGGCTCGTGCGCATGTCGGAGCTGTCGCCCGCCGAGTGGATGCGGGTCGACGAGTTCTTCGAGTCGCAGGTGTTCCCGATCCTCACGCCGCTGGCGGTCGATCCGGGGCACCCGTTCCCGTACATCTCCAACCTGTCGATGTCGCTCGCGGTCGAGCTGCGCGATCCCGATCGCGGCGAGGAGCACTTCGCCCGCGTGAAGGTGCCGCGGCTGCTCGACCGATGGGTGCCGACCGGGACGCCGAACCACTTCGTCCCGCTGGAGGAGGTCATCGGCGCCAACCTCGCCGCCCTCTTCCCGGGGATGGAGGTGCTGCGCTGGTTCGCGTTCCGCATCACCCGGTACAGCGACCTCGATCTCGGGCAGATCGACCAGGTGGAGGACCTGCTCGACACGGTCGAGCAGCAGGTCTTCCGGCGCCGCTTCGGCGAGGTGGTGCGGCTGGAGGTGCAGGAGGGGATGCCGGCCGCGCTGCGCAGCCTCCTGCTCGAGGAGCTGAACGACGCCGAGACGCAGAGCGTCAGCGCCCTCACGGAGGACGAGGTGCACGAGAGCGGGCGCCTGCTGGAGCTGGGCGACCTGATGGCGCTGACGCAGCTCGACTTCCCGCAGCTCAAGGATCCGCCGCACGTGCCGATCGTCCCGGGCGTGCTGCGCGAGGCGGGGGCGGGCGGCGGCGCGCGCTCGATGTTCGACATCATCCGCGAGCGCGACCTCCTGGTGCACCACCCCTTCCACTCGTTCGACGCGACGGTCGAGCGGTTCCTGGAGGAGGCGGCGGCCGACCCGAACGTGCTGGCGATCAAGACGACGCTGTACCGCACGTCCGGCGACACCGCCATCGTCGAGGCGCTCACCGACGCCGCGCAGGCGGGGAAGCAGGTGGCCGCCCTCGTCGAGCTGCAGGCGCGCTTCGACGAGGTGAACAACATCAACTGGGCGCGCACGCTGGAGCGCTACGGCGTGCACGTGGCCTACGGGCTCGCGGGGCTCAAGACGCACTGCAAGACGGTGCTCGTGGTGCGCCGCGATGCGGACGGCACGATCCGGCGCTACTGCCATCTCGGCACGGGCAACTACAACTCGAAGACGGCGCGCCTCTACACGGACGTGGGGCTGTTCACCGCGAGCCCGTCGATCGGCGCCGACCTCTCCGACCTGTTCAACACGCTCACCGGCTTCTCGCGCCAGCGGCTGTATCGCAAGCTGCTCGTCGCACCGGTGAACATGCGCGAGCGGCTCCTCGGGCTGATCGAGCGCGAGGCGGGGCACGCGCGCGCGGGGCGCGAGGCGCGCATCGTCGCGAAGATGAACGCGCTCGTCGACCCGGAGACGATCGCCGCGCTGTACCAGGCGTCGCAGGCGGGCGTGGAGATCGACCTCATCGTGCGCGGGATCTGCTGCCTGCGGCCCGGGATCGAGGGGGTGAGCGACCGCATCCGCGTGCTGTCGATCGTCGGCCGCTTCCTCGAGCACTCGCGCGTCTACTACTTCGGCAACGACGCGAATCCGGAGTTCTACATCGGGTCGGCGGACTGGATGCCGCGCAACTTCGACCGGCGCGTCGAGTCGATCGTGCCCGTGGAGGACCCGACGCTGCACGCCGCGCTGGGGAGCCTGCTCGACACGTGCCTGCGCGACAACCGACAGGCGTGGGAGCTGCACGCCGACGGCACCTACCGGCAGCGGGAGCCCGGCCCGGACGAGCCGGAGCGCTCGACGCACCGCACGCTGCAGCGCGATCCGTGGGGGCAGGTGTCGGACGCGCCCGGGCCGGGAGCGGGGCGCGAGGCCGACGGCGTGGCCGCGGACCGCTGAGGGGCGGCGGCGCGGCTAGTCGCCGTCGCCGTCCCGGTCACCCGCCGCGATCACCGTCGCGCCGTCGGGCGCCACCAGCTCGACGGGCGCCTCGAGCAGCTCCGCGAGCAGCTCCGACTTGCGGCTCGCCCCCCACAGCTCCAGGCGCAGCATGCCGGCGCCGGGCGCGGGCACCGGCGCGATGCGGCAGCGCCGCTGCTCCCACCGCACCTCGACGTCCTGCACCCCGCCCACGTGGCCGCGATCCAGCCCGTCGGCGACGCGGAGCAGCGCGGCGAGCCGCTCGATGCGCGCGCGCAGCCCGCGATCGAGCTTGCCGAAGTTGTCGTGCTTCTTCTTCGGCGTCGGGCCGCGGTGGTAGCGCGCGATGTTCGCGACGGCCACCTGCTCGACCGGCGACATCCCGAGCAGGTCGGCGTGCAGGATCAGGTGGTACGAGTGCTTGTGGTGCTTCTCGTGGCTGATGTGGTAGCCGACGTCGTGCAGCAGCGCGGCGTCGGCGAGCAGCTCGCGATCCCCCGGCTGCGCGCCGAGGCGCGCGCCCAGCTGGTCGAACAGCTGGAGCGCGAGGCGTCGCACCTGCTCGGCGTGCGGCGCCTCGTAGTGGCAGCGCTCCGCGAACTCGCGCACCGAGCGCTCGCGCGCCTCGCCCGGATCGGCGATCGTCGGCGCGACGGCGGCCGCCTCCAGCAGCAGCCCCTCGCGGATGCCGTAGCCGGACACCTGCAGCTCGCGCGCTTCGAACACGGACATCACCTCGGCGGCGACGGCGAGGCCCGCGACGATGATGTCCGCGCGCGCCGGGTTGAGTCCGGGCACCGCGGCGCGCTCCTCGGGGGTGAGCGACGCGAGCTGGTCGAGCGTGCGCGTCAGCTCGGGGCGGGCGACGACGGTCCCGTGGCGCGAGCGGGCGACCTGCAGGCCGGACCGCGCGTGCAGCAGGCCGGCGAGGTTGGTGAACGTGCCGCCGGAGCCGATGACCCGCGCGCCGCGCCACTCCTTCGTCGGCAGCTCGTCGCGCAGCGCCCAGCGAACGGCACGGCGCAGCTGCTTGAGCGCCGCGTCCACGCGCGGGCCGCCGCGTGGCAGCGCGGCCAGGAACTGCTCGGTCGCGCGCACCGCGCCGAACGGGAACGAGGCGAGGCGGTCGACCAGGCCGTCGGCGGCGAGCACCAGCTCCAGCGAGCCGCCGCCGATGTCCATCACGACCGTGCGCCCCGCGCCGAGCTCGAAGTGCGCGAGCGCGCTGCGGAAGGAGAGGCGCGCCTCCTCCTCGCCGGTGAGCAGGCGCACGCGCAGCCCCGTCTCCTCGCGCACGCGCTCGAGGAAGGCGCCGCCGTTCGCCGCGTCGCGCACGGCGCTCGTGGCGACGGCCTCGATGCGGTCGGCGCCCATGCGCCGCGCGAGCATCGCCATGCGCGCGAGGGCCGACAGCGCGGCCTCCATCGAGTCGTCGGCCAGGCGGCCGGTGGCGTCGACGCCGCGGCCGAGTCGAGGCATCGCCTTCATCTCGTCGACGACGTGGATCTTCCCGTCGGGCGTGACGTCGGCGACGATCTGCCGGATCGAGTTCGACCCGATGTCGATCGCCGCGATGCGCAGCGCGTCGTCGGGGACCGGGCGGCCGGGAGCGCCCCGACGCGGCCGCGCGAGGCGCGGCTGGAAGGCGGCCGGCGCGGTGCCGTCCTCGTCGGGCTCGGGGGGAAGGACGCCGTTCATCGCTGGGGCCGACTCTCGTGGTAGACGCGGACGCTCGACATGCCGACACGTTGCGTGGTCGACGCGGCCCCGCCAAGGCCGGTCGCGCCGGACCGTGCGCATCTTGTGGGCCGACCAGCGCCGCGGAGCGGCCGCGGCAGGCGACCACGTCGGCGGGTCAGTAGTTGAACTGCGCCTGCAGCCGCAGGAAGCGTCCGCGCGCGCGCGCATCCGGCGCCTCCGCGTCGCTCGTGCGACGGTCGGCGGCGACGTAGCTCGCGGTGAGCTCGAAGGCGGGGAAGGGGAGCCACTCGGCGCCCACCTCCAGCTCGCGCACGCGGTGGTGCCGCGCGTCGGTCTCCTGCTTCTTGCCGCCGTCGTAGTACTGCGCCCGCGCGAACGACGTGAGCACCTGCCCGCGTGGCTGCGTGCGCAGCATGAGCATCGCGTAGCCGCCGGTGAGCGACGCGTCGCGGATGGTCGGCGTCCCCTCGCGCATGAAGCGCGGGCCGCGGCCGACGTTCCACTCCGCCTGGAAGCCGAGCGGCTGCGGATAGACGATGAGCGACGCCGCCACGCGCCGGTCGTCGAACTCGTCCGGCGCGTCGAGCCCCTCGGTGCGCTGCGTCTCGGGGATGACGAAGCGCCCCGTGTACCCCTGCACGCCCGCCTCGACGAACTGCCCGCCGGGGAGGCGGAAGGGATAGCTCACGCGCAGCACGACGTGCTGGCCGTCGTTCTGCTCGACGCGGTTCACCGTCTGGCCGTTGTACAGCCCGACCCCGACCACGCCGTAGTCGCCCGATCCCTTGTAGCCGCTGTCGGTGAGGACCTTGAATCGCTCGCGGGCGACGCTCGGCGCCCAGTACGCGAACACGCCGATGTCGCGCTCGTTCGGCACGCCGCTGTTCAGCCCATCGTCCCGGTCGAGCGGCAGCCGGTTGGAGCTCGACTGCATGTTCTGGAAGCCGAACGGGATCTTGGACTGCCCGACGCGCAGGCGGAGCGTCTTCGCCTCGTCGAGGTAGACGTCGAAGTACGCGTCGCGGAGCTGCGCGTAGTGCAGCTGGCCGTTGGATTCGGACGCGAGGTCGGGCTGGATGTAGATCGAGACCCGATCGTGGACGTCGCCACTCAGGACGAGCCGTGCCCGCCGGATGAGGAAGCCGTTGCGGGCCCCGATCGAGCGGTCGCACTGCGCGCAGGTCAGCGCCGGGTTCGTCTCGAGCAGCCGGTTGTAGCGAACCTGCGTGTAGCCGCGCAGCGAGAGGCGGTCGTACCACGCGCGGCTACGCGACGACGTGGAGTCCGCGCCGTCGCCCGCGGGCTGCGAGTCGCGCGGCGCCGGGGCCTGCGCGGACAGCGGGTCCGGCGCGGCGAGCCGTGCGACGGCGATCAGCGCGGCGGCGGCCGGCGCGGCCAGGCGACGACGCGCCGGGGCAGGGCGGGAGTGGAGCACGCGGGGCGGAGTCGAGGAGCACGAACGCCGCCCATGCGCGGCGCCGTCACGAATCCGGCGAAGCCTGTCCCTTTTGCGTCACGGATCAACCCGGGCAGTGTAACGAAACGGCTACCGGGCCCGGGCGTACGGTGCGCTCAGACCGCCGGCGCGTGCGGGAAGAGCGCCTCCATCGTGGTGCCGCGGCCGACCTCGCTCTCGGCGTGGATCCGCCCGCCGTGGGCCTCGACCAGGTGCCGCACGATCGCGAGGCCGAGCCCGGTGCCGCCCTCGGCGCGCGAGCGGCCCGGGTCCACCCGGTAGAAGCGCTCGAAGACGCGAGGGAGGTGCTCCGGGGCGATGCCGCAGCCGGTGTCCTGCACCGACAGCCAGATCCCGTCGGCGGTGCGGCGCGTGCTCACCGAGATCCGCCCGCCCGGCGGCGTGTGGCGCACGCCGTTCTCCACGAGGTTGCTGAGGACCTGCCGCACCGCCGTCGGGTCGGCGTGCACGACGGCCGCGTCGGGCCCCGGCGCCACGACGATCGCGACCCCCTTGGCGTCCGCGGTCCCGTGGATCGCGGAGGTCGCCTCCGCGGCCGCGACCGCGATCGTCACTTCCTCGGGCGCGGGGCGCCACCAGCCGCTCTCGATGCGCGAGAGGTCGAGGAGGTCGTCCACGATGCGCTGCATGCGCGAGGCGTTCGCCAGCACGGCCTGCGCGAACTGGCGCCGCTGCTCGGGGGCGACGTCGTCCTCGACGAGGGTCTCCGCGAATCCGGCGACGACCGTGAGCGGCGTCTTCAGCTCGTGCGACACGTTCGCCACGAAGTCGCGGCGCACGATCTCCAGGCGCCGCAGCGGCGTGAGGTCGAGCAGCGCGAGGACGGCGCCGCCCCCCGGCAGCGGGCGCGAGGTCAGCGCGAGCACGCGGTCGCGCAGGAGCAGCTCCTCGGCGGGCGTCGCGGTGCCGGCGAGCGCGCCGTCGAGCGCGGCCCGCATGGCGTGCATGCGCGGCAGCCGGTCGATGGGGAAGGGGACCGGCTCGCGGAGGTCGAGCAGGTGGCGCGCGACCGCGTTCAGCCGCACGACCTGGCCCTGCTCGTCGACGGCGATGACGCCCTCGTTGAGCGCCTCGGTGAGCGCCACCATCAGCGCCTGCTCCGCGTGGAGCGCCTCCAGCCGCGCCTCCAGCTGCTCGGCGAGCGTGTGCACCGCGCCCGCCAGCTCGCCGACCTCGCCCGGGGCGGAGAGCGCGGGGCGCCGCGACAGGTCGCCGGCGGCCAGCGCCTGGGTGACGTCGCGCAGCTCGGCGACCGGCCGCGAGACCTCGCGCGAGAAGAGCGCCGCGAACGCGAGCGCGACCACCATGGCGATCGCGCCGGCGGAGTACACCTCGCGGCGGCTGCGGGCGAAGATCGCCTCGACGTCGCGCGTGCTGACCGACACGCGCGCCACGCCGCCGGCGGCGCGCACGGCGACGTACACCTCCTCGTCGCCCGCCGACCGGCTGGCGCGCCGCGCGACGCCCGAGCCCTCGCGCATGGCCGTCACGACCTCGGGCCGCGTGGCGTGGTTCTCGAGCGCGGCGAGCGCCGCGTCGTCGAACTCCGAGTCGCCGAGCACGCGGCCGTCGGCGGCGATGAGCGTGACGCGGTGCCCGAGCGCGGCGCCGGCGGCATCCGCGAACTCGTCGTCGTCGGCGGCGGTGCCCGGCGTCCACTGCACGCCCACGAGCCGCGCCTCGCGCGCGAGCTCGTTGCGCAGCCCGCTCTGCACCGCGTCGCGCAGCCGATAGTCGAGCACCGCGAGCACGACGACGAGCAGCACGGTGACGACGAGCGCCGCGCCGAGGAGGAGCCGGGAGGTGAGCTTCATGCCACGGACGCGACCGCGCGGCGGCGCGGAACGGGGAGGAGGGGGCGAGCGAGGACGGCGGAAGTCTCTCCCGTCGGCGCGTGGCGCGCACCACCGCGCCGTAACGGTCGGGTCACGTGCCGCCGACGCTCAGCTCCGCGCGTAGGTGGTCCACCCCTGCCACCACCGCGGCCCGGCCGGCGCCACGGCGCCGCGATACGTCGTCGTGGGCAGCGTGCCGCCGAAGAACCCGTTGGTGCGCGCCATTACGCGCGCCGGGAAGGCCGCCAGCCCGCCGGTCTGCAGCGGCGTCGCGGGCGTCCAGTCGAGCGCCGCGACGGTCGGCACGCCCGCCGGCAGCGCGGCGAAGAGCGCGGACGCGGCCGTCGTCCCGGCCGTCGCGCCCGGAAAGTTCGTGGCCGTGCCGAAGCCGGCGCCGTTGGGCGCGTCGAAGGCGCCGAGCTGGTTGTCGGTCAGCAGGACGCCGCCGACGTACAGCGAATCGCGCTGCCGGAGCGTGTCGGTCGCCGACTCGCGCACCGAGAGCCCCTGCGCCTGCCAGCGCGCGACGACGCCGTTGACGAACGTGCCGCCCGAGCCGCGCCGCACGACGATGCCGTGCGACTGGTCGCGCGCCTGCGGGGCGGTGAAGCCGCTCGCCCCCGGCCCGACGAGGGTGAAGTTCGCGAACACCGGCCCGGAGATCGGCGCCTGCGTGAACGTCGTGCACCCCTCGACGTTCGGATCGCAGCCGTAACCCTGGAAGCCGCGCGGCGTCGCCGACACGAGGCCGGCGCCCGCGCGCGGCGTGGGCTCGTGGCTCTGGAAGCCGATGACGAACTGGTTGCGCCCCTGGTACCCCTCGCTCCAGGCGAAGTGGTCGTCGCCGGACTCGTACGAGACGAGGTGGCGCGCGTCGACCGTGCCGCCGAACCACTGGAAGCCGCTGCCGAGGCCGGACACGGCCTGCAGGTACTCCATGGTGGTCCCCCGGCCGACCGCGTAGAGCGAGAACGCGCCGACCGACGCCGGCGTCCCGTCGACGCCCGTGGGCACCTCGGCGCCCGCGAACTCCACGCGCACGTAGCGCAGCACGCCGCTGTCGTCGCCCGCGTTCGTGCCGCCGCCGTAGCTCTCGGGCGCCTGCGTGGCGCTGCCGACGACGCCCATCGTGCGCGCGGCCGCGGCGGCGCGACTCACGGGCGCGGCGCCGACGATCACCAGCCCGCCCCAGTCGCCCGGCGCCCGGCTCCCCGGTGCGCGCTGCGACGTGAAGACGATCGGCAGCTGCTCGGTGCCGCGCGCGTCGATGCGCGCGCCGCGCGCGATCATCAGCAGGCTTCCGGGCACGGTGCTGTCGCCGACCAGCCGCGTCCCCGGCTGGATCGTGAGCGTCGCGCCGCTCCGCACCTTCACGAAGCCGCTCAGCACGTAGGTCGTGTCGGCGCCGAGGGTGCGCGACGCCGCGATGTCGCCGCGCAGCACCGCCTGCGCGGAGCCGAGGCTGCGCGTCGCGACCGTGACCGCGGCGCTGTAGGCGCTCGTGTCGGCGCCGCGCACGGCGGCCACCTGGTACTGATAGCTCGTGCCCGGCTGCAGCCCGGCGTCGTCGTGGCTCGTCGCCGCGGCGGGCGCACGCACCGCCGCACCGGCGGGCGGCGTCCGCTGCACCACGTACGAGGTGGCGCCGGTGACCGCCGTCCACGTGAGCCGCACCGCACTCGACGAGGTCGCGCTCCCCTGCAGCCCGCCCGGGACGCCGAGCGTGGACGCCGGGGGAGGCGGAGGCGTCGTCCCCCCGTCCGGGCTCGCCGGGTCGGAGCCGCCGCAGCCCGAGAGCAGCAGCGCGAGACCGGCGAGGAGCGGACGGCTGGGCCGGGGAGTGGAGGGCGGGCGACGCATGGCGGGCGGGGAGGGGAGGGGCGCGGGCGGCGATCCACGAGGACCCACCGGAAGTGACGAGTCGCGGCGGCCGCGCGCCACGCGGTGCGGAGCCGAGCGGCTCAGTCGCCGCGCGCCTGCAGCAGCCGCCGCTGGATCTTCGCGACGATCATCTCGATCGCGACGGCGTTGTGCCCGCCGCGCGGCACGATGACGTCCGCGTAGCGCTTGCTCGGCTCGACGAACTGCTGGTGCATCGGCCGCACGGTCGAGAGGTACTGCTCGAGGATCTCGTCGAACGGCCGCCCGCGCTTGACGATGTCGCGCCGCAGCCGGCGGATCAGGCGCACGTCCGCGTCGGCGTCGACGTAGACCTTCACGTCGCACAGCTCGCGCGCGCGCTCGTCCACGAACAGGAGGATGCCGTCGATGACCACGACGTCGGCCGGCGCGATGGGCACGCTCGCCGGCGCGCGCAGGTGCTCGACGAAGTCGTAGACCGGCTTCTCGATCGGCTCGCCGCGGGAGAGGCGCGCGAGGTGGTCGACGAACAGGTCGATGTCGAACGCGTCGGGGTGGTCCCAGTTCACGCGTCGCCGCTCCGCCATCGAGAGCTCGGCGAAGTTGCGGTAGTACGCGTCCATGTCGACGAACGCGACCGACGCCGCCGCGCTCCCCCCGGTGAGCGCCTCGGCGACCCGCCGCGCCACGGTCGACTTGCCGGAGCCGGTGCCCCCCGCGATGCCGATGACCAGAGGCTTGATCACGGCCGGGCTCCGGTCGCGGGGGGAGTAGAGCTGCGGCGGGCGGGATGGCGGCCGACGGCGGACATTGCCGGACGTCGCGTCGGGCGGAGGAGGGCTGGCATCCGGCCAAGTGTGACCGGGGCGCCGGACAGCGTCAACCGCGCCGCGCGGGCGGTCGACCTGCACCCCCGTGCAGGGGGCCGCTAGCTTCCGTCCATGCAACGAGTTGCTTCATTCCAGGCGCCGCGCCGCGGCGTCACCCGATATCTCCTGGGCGCGGCGGCCGGCCTCGCGGCCGCGCTCGCGCCGGCGGGCTCGGCGACGGCCCAGGCCGCCCGCGTCGACTCGCTCGACCTGCTGATCGCGTCCACGACGGACGTGCACGGACGGCTCCGCGGCTGGGACTACTTCGCAAGCCGTACCGACACCGTCCGGTCGCTCGCCCGCGCGGCCACCGTCGTCGACTCCCTCCGTGCCGCTCACCCCGACCGGGTGGTGCTCGTGGACGCGGGCGACCTGCTGCAGGGGACGCCGCTGACCTACGTGGCGGCACGCGTCGCGCCCGACCAGCCGCACCCCGTGCCGGCGGCGATGAACGCCATGCGCTACGACGCGGCGACCATCGGCAACCACGAGTTCAACTACGGCGTCGAGACGTTCGATCGGGCGGCGGCGCAGGCCCGCTTCCCGTTCCTCGCCGCCAACGTGCAGCGCCCCGACGGGTCGCGGGCTTACAAGGCCTGGACGATGGTGGAGCGCGGCGGCGCCAGGGTGGCCGTCGTCGGCGGCACCACGCCCGGCTCGATGGTGTGGGACCGCGACCACCTGAAGGGGAAGCTCACGATCGGCGACATCGTGCCCGCGGTGCGGACGGCGGTCGCCGAGGCGCGCGCGGCCGGCGCCGACGTCGTCGTGGCGGTGCTGCACTCCGGGCTCGCGGAGCCGGCGAGCTACGACACCGTCACGACCGGGCTGCCCGGCGAGAACGTCTCGGCGCGCGTCGCGCACGAGGTGCCGGGGCTCGACGTCGTCGTCTTCGGGCACTCGCACCGCACGCTCGCCGACAGCGCGATCAACGGCGTGCTCGTGATGCAGCCGAAGAACTGGTCGGAGAGCGTCGGCGTCGCGCGGATCGCGCTCGTCCGCCGCGGCGGGAAGTGGACGGTGGCCGCGAAGCGCGGGCAGCTCGTGCCGACGATCGGGCGCGCCGAGTCGCCCGCGGTGCTCGCCGCCACGACGGCCGCGCACGATCGCGCGGTCGCGTACGCCGGCTCGGAGGTCGGGCGCACGTCGGTGGCCTGGCGCGCGGACTCGTCGCGGGTCGTCGACACGCCGCTGCTCGACTTCGTGCTCGAGGTCATGCGCCGCACCGCGAAGTCGGATCTCGCCGCGGGCGCCGCGTTCTCGCTGGACGCGGGGCTCGACGCGGGCCCGATCACGGTCGCGGAGATGGCGCGGCTCTATCCGTACGAGAACACGCTGCGCGCGGTGAAGGTGAGCGGCGCGCAGCTCCGGCAGTTCCTGGAGCACAGCGCGCGCTACTACCGCCCGTTCGATCCGGCGAATCCGGCGGCGCGCGTCGTCGATCCGTCGGTGCCCGGCTACAACTTCGACGTCGTCGCGGGCGCGGACTACGTGCTCGACATCGCGCGGCCGGTCGGCCAGCGCGTGACGTCGCTCTCCGTGCGCGGCCGCCCGGTCGCCGACACGGACACGTTCACGCTGGCGCTCAACAACTATCGCCAGACGGGCGGCGGCGGCTTCGCCATGCTGGCCGACGCGCCGGTCGTGTACGACCAGGGCCTCGAGATCCGGCAGCTGCTGATCGACGAGGCGAAGGCGCGCGGCACGCTCGATCCCGCGGCGTACCACACGCGCAACTGGCGCGTGGCGCCCGCGACAGCCGTGGGCGCGGCCTACGCCTCGATGCGCGGCGACGCGACCGGACGCGCCGCGGGCGCGACGACGAACGCGGCCTCGACGAACGCCGCCGCCCCGGCGGCCGCCGCACCCGCGGCGCAGGACACGGCGACGCTGCGCGTGCGCAAGGACGCGCCCGCGGTCCGCCGCCGCGCCGGGCTGCCGACGACGCTGCGGATCCTCGCGATGAACGACTTCCACGGCGCGGTCGAGCCACGCGCCGACACGCGCGGCGTGCGTCGCGGCGGCGCCGGCCCGCTGGCGGCGGCGATCGCGAAGGCGCGCGCCGAGTGCCGCCCGCCGGCGTGCGTCAGCCTCCTGCTCGACGGGGGCGACGAGTTCCAGGGCACGCCGGCGTCGAACCTGACGTACGGCCGCGCGGTCGTGCCCATCATGAAGGAGCTCGGCATCGTCGCCTCGGCGCTCGGCAACCACGAGTTCGACTGGGGCGTCGACACGCTGCGCGCGCGCATCCGCGAGCTGCCGTACACGGTGCTCGGCGCCAACGTCCGCACGACCGACGGGAAGAAGCTGCCGTGGCTGCGCGACGACACGCTCGTCGTGCGCAACGGGCTGCGCATCGGCATCGTCGGCGTGGCCGACCCGTCGACGCCGCGGACGACCAAGGTGCTGAACGTGAAGGGGCTGGCGTTCGGCCCGATGGCGCCGGCCGTCGACGAGCGTGCCCGCGCGCTCCGCGCGCGCGGCGCCGACATCGTCGTGGTGACGGGGCACATCGGCGGCTACTGCGACCGCGACGGCGAGAACGACCCGGGCGCCGGCGCGGCGAGCGCGCCCGCGGCGGCCGGCCCGACGCCCTGCACGGGCGAGGTGTTCCAGCTCGCGCGCGACATCCGCGAGCCGATCGCCGCGATCGTGAGCGGGCACACGCACTCGCGCGTGGCGACGGTGGTGAACGGCATCCCGATCGCGCAGGGCCGCTCCAGCGGCCGCGCGCTGGGCGTGATCGACGTGCCGCTCGCCGGCGGCGCCCCGCGCGTCGAGGTGCGCGAGGTGATCGCGGACTCCGCCGGCGCGATCCCGCCGCGCGTCGCCGCGCTCGCCGAGCGCGCCCTCTCGGACGTGCAGGCGCGCGTGTCGCGCGTGATCGCCGAGGTGGCCGACGCGATGCCGAAGGAGCCCGACGAGCAGTACGCCATCGGCAACGTCATCGCCGACGCGCAGCGCTGGGCGACGCGCGCGGACGTCGCGATCATGAACAACGGCGGCATCCGCGCGGGACTCCCCGCCGGCACCGCGACCTTCGGCCGGCTCTACGAGATCCAGCCGTTCGGCAACACGCTCTACACGCTGCGCGTGCGCGGCCGCGACCTGAAGGCGTACCTGCCGCGGCTCGTGAGCCGCGACCGCCCGCGCTGGCACGTCAGCGGCCTCACGATGACCTACGACACCACGAGGACGGGCGCCGAGCGCCTCGTGTCGGCGACGCTCGACGGCGGGAAGCCGATCGTCGACGACCAGCTGTACGCGGTCACCATCAACGACTTTCTCGTGACGGGTGGCGACGGGCTCTCCCTGAGCGAGGGCGCGGCCTCCGTGGTCGCCGCCAACGTCGTCGACGTGGACGCGCTGATCGGCTACATGCGGCAGCTGCCGCAGCCGGTGCGCGCGCCGACCGAGGTGCGCATCCGCAACGTCGCCGCGGGTGCGGCCGGCGCGAGCGGGCGGCCGTGACCGCGCTCCCCCCGACGCTGCGCGTGTTCGTCAACGAGCGCGTGGTCGAGGTGCCGCGCGGCGCCTCGGTCGCCGACGCGGTGCGCGCGCACGACGTGGTCGCCGCCGACGCGCTGGGCGCGGGCGAGCGCGCCGTCACCGACAGCCGCGGCCTCCCCGTGGACCCCGGCGCCGAGACGTACGCCGGCGCCATCTACCGACTGATCTCCGCCCGCCGCACGGCGGGCGCGGACGATACCGAATGACCGACCGCCATCCCGATCCCGCGCGCAACGGCGCCCCGCACCCGCAGGAGGTCGCCGAGCGGCGCGCCGATCGCGAGGCCGCGGTCGATCGTGCGCTGCTCACCCGCCTGCCCAAGGCGGAGCTGCACTGCCATCTCGACGGCTCCGTGCGACCGGAGACGCTGCTCTCCCTCGGCGCCGAGCAGGGCGTGGCGATGCCCGCCGCGACCCCCGAGGCGCTCCGCGAGTACATGCGGGTCGACGACGCGAACAACCTCGAGGAGTACCTCGCGCGCTTCGACCTGACGCTCTCGGTCATGCAGACCGAGGACGCGCTCGAACGCATCGCGTACGAGCTCGCCGTCGACGCCGCGGCCGAGGGGGTGCGGTACCTGGAGACGCGCTACGCGCCCGTGCTGAACACGCGCGGCGGGCTCGCCCTCGGCGCCACCGTCGAGGCGCCGCTGCGCGGCCTCGCGCGCGCGGAGCGGGAGACCGGCATCGTCGCGCGCGCGATCCTGTGCGGCATCCGCAACATGCCGCCCGAGACCTCGCTGGAGATGGCGCGCCTGGCCGTCGAGTACCGCGGGCGCGGCGTCGTCGGCTTCGATCTCGCGGGCGGCGAGGCGGGGAACCCCGCCTCTCGCCACCTGGCGGCGTTCGAGCACGCGCGCAATCACGACGTCGCGATCACCTGCCACGCGGGCGAGGGCGCCGGGGCGGAGAGCGTCCGCGACGCGCTGCACAGCTGCGGGGCGGAGCGCCTGGGGCACGCCACCCGGCTCATCGAGGATCCCGCGCTGGTCGACGAGGTGGGGGAGCGCCGCATCTGCTGCGAGTGCTGCCTGACCTCGAACGTCCAGACCCACGCCGCGACCGACTACGCGTCGCATCCGTTCCGCCGCTACTTCGACCTCGGCCTCAACGTCGTGCTGAACACCGACAACCGCCTCATGAGCGGCACCACGCTCGTCGACGAGTACGTGCACGCCTCGGCGCACCTCGACTTCAGCTTCGACGAGCTGGCGCGCGTCGCGCGCAACGGCTTCGAGAGCGCGTTCCTGCCGGCCGACGAGCGCGCGGCGCTGCTCGCCCGTGTGGATCGCGACCTGGCCGCCCTTCGCAGCGGTGGCCGCGAGGTGCTCGCGTGACCGCCGCCGTCTCGACCGCCGAGCACGTCGCCCCGGAGCACGCCGGCGCGGAGCACGCGGACCTCGCGCGCTACGGCGCGGCGGCCGCGCGACGGGCCGCCGACGCGGTGCGCGAGCGGCTCGGCGTGCGCTCGCCCGCGTGCGCCATCATCCTGGGCTCCGGGCTCGGCGAGCTCGCCAACGACATCGCCGACGCGCGCCGCATCCCGTTCGCCGAGGTGCCGGGCTTCCCGACGGCGACCGTCGCGGGGCACGCCGGCGCGCTCATCGCGGGCACGCTCGCCGGGCGCGAGGTGATCGCGCTCGCGGGCCGCTTCCACATGTACGAGGGGCACCCGGCCGCGCTGGCGGGCTTCCCGGTGCGCGTGCTGCACGCCCTCGGCGCGCCGACGCTGTTCGTCAGCAACGCCGCCGGCGGCGTGCGGCGCACGTTCAGCGCGGGCGACCTGATGATCATCGCGGACCACATCAACCTCATGTTCCGCAACCCGCTCGTCGGCCCGCTGCAGCCGGGCGACGTGCGCTTCCCCGACATGTCCGATCCGTACGACGCGCGGCTCCGCGCGGTGCTGCGGCAGGTCGCGCTGGAGCAGGGCATCCGCGTGCAGGAGGGCGTCTACGCCGGTTCGGTCGGACCGACGTACGAGACGCCAGCCGAGACGCGCATGCTCGAGCGCCTCGGCGCCGACGCCACGGGGATGTCGACCGTCCCCGAGGTCATCGTCGCGCGCGCGATCGGAATGCGGGTCGCGGGCGTCAGCTGCATCACGAACTTGGCGTGCGGCATCGCCACGCACCCGCTCTCCCACGAGGAGGTGCTCGAGACGGGGCGCGCCGTGGGCGCGCAGTTCCGTGCGCTCGTGACCGGGTTCGTGCGCGCGCTCGACTGAGCAGGGCAGGTGAACGACGGAGGGGGCGGCTCGCGATGCGAGCCGCCCCCTCCGTGCGTCGTCGACCGAGTCCGCGGTCGACCGACTCAGCGCGCCGCCTGGCGCGCGGCGGGCAGCGACTTGAGGCGGTTCTGGAAAGCGCGGAAGTTCTGCGAGTCGCGCGAGAGCGACTGCAGGACCGCCGGCGAGATCTTCGCGATCTGCGCCTCCGTGTTCGCGATGCGGTCCTCCTCCATCGGGTGCGTGGAGAACCAGGCCTCGACGCCCGCGGGACGGCTCTGGCGCTCCTCGAGCAGCACGCGGAACATGCCCGGGATGCCGCGCGGGTCGATGCCGGCGCGCGTGACGTACTCGACGCCGCGCGTGTCGGCCTCGCTCTCGTCCTGCCGGCTGAAGCGTGCGAACACCGCGTTGCCGCCGACGTTGATCAGCGCGCCGGCCGCCTGGTTCTGGCAGACGCTCGGCGCGAGGATGCAGCCCAGCGTCAGGCCGATGTTCGCGCCCTGCTGCTTCTGCATCTGGTCGATCGAGTGTCGCTCGACGACGTGGCCGATCTCGTGCCCGAGCACGCCGGCCACCTGCGCCATGTTCTGCGCGCGCTCGATGAGCCCGCGGTTCATGTAGATGAAGCCGCCCGGCACCGCGAAGGCGTTGACTTCGGGGCTGTTGACCACGTAGAACTGCCAGTCGAGGTCGGTGCGACCCGCCACCCGCGCGATCGAGTCCCCGAGGACGTTGATGTAGCGGTTGATCTCGGGATCCGTGACGATCGGCAGCTGCGAGTTGATCTGCTGCGCATACTGGGCACCCATCTCGACTTCCTGCTGCGTCGACACGCCGCAACCGGCGGTCAGGAAGGCGAGGCTCGCTGCGGTGCCAACGACGAAACGTCTCATGACGACTCCACGCGTGCTCGGTGATCGAAGGTCGGGCCGGCGCGGAGCGCCGGGGGCCGGAGGGCCGATGGGCGGAGGCCGCCCGACGCGGCCAGGGCCGATGCTCCACTCAGGGCAAGAGCCATTCCCCGCGCCAGCTGCTGGCGTCCAACTGTAAGGATATGCGGCTGCTGACTTTAGCTCGTGACCTGCAGCGCCGGAAGGCGCGGGAACGGCAGGGGTTGTTCGTTGCAGAGGGCATCCGGACGGTCGAGGAGCTGCTCACCACCCTGCTCCGTCCCCGCGGCGCGGTGGTGTCCGACGCCCTGGCCGCCACGCCGCGCGGGGCGGCGCTGCACGCGCGGCTGACCGCCGCCGGGATGCCGCTGCTGGAGGTCAGCGAGCGCGACTTCGCGACCGCCGCCGACACCGACTCACCCCAGGGCGTGCTGGTGGTCGCGGAGCAGCCGGCGCTGACGCTGGACACCCTCATGGAGCGGCTCCCCGCCGGCGAGGCGCGGCTCCTGGTGCTCGACGGAGTCCAGGACCCCGGCAACGCGGGGACGATCCTGCGGTCGGCGGCGGGCCTCGGCGCCGCGGCGGTCGTCGCGCTCCCGGGGACGGTGGACCTGTGGAGCGCCAAGGTCGTGCGGTCGGCCATGGGCGCACAGTTCAGACTGTCTACGGTGGGTGATACCGTCGCCGCGGTGAGTGCGTTCCTCGAACGCGGACGGATCGTCCTGTGGGGGGCGGACGGCGCTGGCCGGCCGGTGGGCGCGCTCGCGGGCGGAGCGCCGGAGCGGCTAGCGGTCGCCGTCGGCAACGAGGGCGCCGGGCTGTCGGCCGCAGTGCGTGCCCGCGCCGCCGAGCTGGTGGCCGTGCCGAGCAGCGGTCTCGTGGAGTCGCTCAACGTCGCGGTCGCGGCGTCGATCCTCCTCTACGAGCTGCGGCCGTCGCCGCTGCGCCTCCCCGCCTGACCGCCGGTCCCTCCCCGCTCGCCCCCGCAGATGCTCGAGTCGCACTGGTCCGTCGCCGTCCTCGCGTTCCTCCTCGGAGCGGCGATCGGCTCCTTCCTGAACGTCTGCATCGTCCGCTGGCCCGAGGGCGAGTCGGTCGTGCGGCCGCGCTCGCGCTGCCCGCGCTGCGGACGACCGGTGCAGGCGCTCGAGAACCTCCCGATCGTGAGCTGGCTGCTGCTGCGGGGGAAGTGCCGCGGGTGCGGGCTGCCGATCTCGCCGCTCTATCCGATGGTGGAGCTCGCGGTCGGTCTCGGCTGGCTGGCCGCGTACTGGGTGTTCGGGCCGACGCTGGACGCGCTGCGCGTGGCGGTGTTCGGCACGGTCCTCCTGGGGATCGCCACGACCGACGCGCGCCGCTACCTGATCCCCGACGGCTTCACGGTCTTCCTGCTGCTCTGGGTGCTCGGCACGTCGGTGCTCGCGCGCGGGCCGGCGGCGGCGACGCACTTCGCCGCGCCGTACGAGGCGCTCGTCGGCGCCTGCACGGGCGCCGGCGCGATCGCGATCATCGGGTGGCTCGGCGAGCTCGCGTTCAAGAAGGAGGCGATGGGGTTCGGCGACGTCACCATGATGGCGGCCGTCGGCGCCGCGCTCGGGCCGGAGCGCGCGCTGCTGACGGTGATCGTCGGCGCATTCGTCGGCGCGCTCGCCTCGATCAGCATCATCGTGCCCGCGGCCTGGGTGCTGCACCGGCGTCGCGTGGTCCAGGGCGAGGCGGACGCGGTGTTCGAGCTGCCGCCGGTGCCGTTCGGCGTCTTCCTTGCGCCTGCCGCACTCCTGACCTTGCTTTGGGGTGACCGCATGATCGCCTGGTACTTCGCCACCGTCCTGTCGTAATGACGTCCGGCCCGCGCCCGGGCCGCCGCCCGGCGCCCGGCGCCACACGCCTTCGCGCCGCGCTCGCCGCCCTGGCGCTGCTCCCCGCCTGCCGCGCCGTCGAGGGCGACCGCCGCGCCTCGTACGTCGAGCAGGCGGTCGCGCTCGCCCCCGAGATCGAGCGGGCGACGGGGCTCCGCTTCACGACGCCGCCGCGCGTCGAGGTCCGCACCGCGGAGCAGGTCCGCGCCTTCGTCGAGCGCGCGGTGAACGAGCCCGACGCGCGCGCGGAGCTCGAGGGGCAGACCGCCGCGTACAAGCGGCTGGGCATGGTGCCCGACACGATGGACCTGCGCGCGCTGCTCGTGCGCGTGCTCGAGGAGCAGGTGGTCGGCTACTACGACCCGCGGTCCAAGACGCTGTACGTCGTCCAGGGCGCCGACTCGGCGGCCGCCGCGGTGACGCTGCGCCACGAGCTGGTGCACGCGCTCCAGGACCAGCACCGCAACCTCGACTCGCTGCTGCGCCTGCGCGGCCAGGCCGATCGCGCGAGCGCCGCGCACGCGGCGCTCGAGGGCCAGGCGACCTGGGTGCAGCTCGGCGCCACGGTCGGCAGCGGGAGCGAGGGGTGGTCGCGCACGCGCGCCGCGATCCGCGCGAACATGGACCGCACGCCGGCGCTCGCCTCGGCGCCGCTGATCGTGCGCGAGACGCTCCTCTTCCCGTACCTCGGCGGCGCCGAGCTGGCGCGGCGCCTCACCGACGCGGGCCATCCCGACTCGGTGCTGCTGCGCCTCCCGGCGTCGACGGAGCAGGTGCTGCACCCCGAGCGCTACGCGGCCGGCGCGGGCGACGCGGTCCCGATCGCGCTCGTGCTGCCGGCGCCGAAGGCGGCCACCGTGGCCGCCGAGAACACGCTCGGCGAGTTCGAGATGCGCCTCGTGCTGCAGCAGCACCTGGACGACGCGACGCTCGCGGCCCGTGCGGCGGGCGGCTGGGGCGGGGACCGGTGGGCGGTGCTGCGCACGCCGGCCGGCGAGGCGTTCGTGTGGCTGACCGCGTGGGACGGCAGCCTCGACGCGGCCGAGTTCTACGACGCGATGTCGCGCGTGATCCCGCGGCTGCATCGCGCCGCGCGCGCCGAGCGCACGGGAGAGCTCGCGACGCGCGCGTTCGCCGTCGACGATCCGCGGCAGGGCGCGCGTGCGCTGCTGCTCCGGGCGGGCGAGGTGCAGGGCCGCCCCGTCGTGCTCTACGTCGATGCGCCCGCCGCCGCGGGCACCGATCTCCTGGACCTTTCGCGCGTGACGCTCGAACGGTGACCCGACCGTGAGCCAAGACCCGCCGTCCATCGCCCCGCCCGCCGAGCCGCCCGTCGAGCCGCCCGTCGAGCCGCCCGTCGAGCCGCCCGTGGAGTCGCCGGCCGAGCCGACGCCGTCCGACGCACCCGCGGCGGCGGCGCCTCCGGCGGCCACGCCTCCGCGCGCGACCACCGCCGCGCACGACCCGCGCGTTCCGCCGCCGATCGCGGACGAGGCGGAGAAGCAGCACGCGCTCGAGCGGATGCAGCGGCGCGCGACCGGGCTGCTGGTCGCCGCGTTCGTGCTCTTCGTCGTCACGCGCGTCCTCGAGTCGCGCTACGCGTGGCTCGGCTACGTGCGCGCGTTCGCGGAGGCGGCGATGGTCGGCGGCTTCGCCGACTGGTTCGCGGTGACGGCGCTCTTCCGCCGCCCGCTCGGTCTGCCGATCCCGCACACCGCGATCGTCCCCACGCGCAAGGACCGCATCGGTCGGTCGCTCGGCCTGTTCGTGCAGCGCAACTTCCTGTCGCCGGAGGTCGTGGGCGCGAAGCTGCGGGCGGCGAAGGTGGGCGAGAAGGCGGCGCGCTGGCTCGCCGAGCCGCGGCACGCGCGGATGGTCGCGCGGCAGGTGGCGGCCGGGCTCTCGGGCGCCGCCGACGTGCTGCGCGACGAGGACGTGCAGGGCTTCGTCGAGCGCTCGCTCGTGTCGCGCGCGCGCCGGATGCAGGTCGCGCCGGTGATCGGCCGCGCGCTGACGCTGCTCACCGCCGGCGGGCGCCATCAGGAGCTGCTCGACGAGGCGCTCCGGCTGGCGACGCGCTTCGTCTCCGAGAACGAGCTGCTGATCCGCGACCGCATCGCCGCCGAGGCGCCGTGGTGGATGCCGGGCGCGGTCGAGGACCGGATCCACGAGAAGGTCGTCGCGGCCGTCGAGCGCACGCTCCACGACGTCGCGGCCAATCCGGAGCACGAGCTGCGCGAGCGGTTCGACGAGGCGGTGCGCACCTTTGCCGAGCGGCTGCGCACGAGCCCCGAGACCATCGCGCGCGCCGAGTCGATCAAGGAGGACATGCTCGCGCATCCCGCGGTACGCGACTACGCCGCGACCGTGTGGAGCGACGTGAAGGCGGCGCTCGGGCGCTACGCGTCGGCGGACCTGGAGGCGGAGGACGGGCAGGGGGCGCTCGCCGCCGTGGAGCGCGGGCTCGTCTCGCTCGGCAACGCGATCCTCGCCGATCCCGCGCTCACCGCGAAGGTCGACGCCTGGGTGCTCGACGCGGCGCTGTTCGCGGTCGAGCAGTACCGCAGCGAGGTGTCCGCGCTCATCGAGTCGACGGTCGCGGGCTGGGACCCGGACGTCACCTCGCGCCGCATCGAGATCCAGATCGGGCGCGACCTGCAGTTCATCCGCATCAACGGCACGCTCGTCGGCGGGCTGGTGGGGCTGGTGCTCTACACGGTCGGCCGGTTCGTGGAGTAGAGTCGCGACACGACGGAACGATCGGAGGGCGGAACTGCGCACCACGCGCGGTCCCGCCCTCCGATCGTTCAGCGAACGCGTGCGACGCGATCGCTCAGCGCACGCCGTCCGCGAGCGGGACCGGCTCGACGCTCGCGCCGGGCGTGCGGTGGTTCTCGCCGACCGCGAGATCCGCCGAGTCGGCCAGCGGGGCGGCCGCCTTCTCGTCGACGCCCGCGTCGGGCGCGCGGTCGGCGTTCGGGACCGCGCTCGGAAGCAGCGCGATCCGGAGCACCTCGTCCATCGACGAGACGAACGAGAAGGCCATGTGCTCGCGCACCTCCTTCGGGACGTCGCGGAGATCCTTCTCGTTGCTCTTCGGCAGGATCACCTCGCGCAGCCCGGCGCGGTACGCGGCGAGCACCTTCTCCTTCACACCGCCGATCTCCAGCACCTTGCCGCGCAGCGTCACCTCGCCGGTCATCGCGAGGTCACGCCGGATCGGGCGGCGCGAGAGCACGCTGCCGATGGCGAGCGTGATCGCGATGCCCGCCGACGGCCCGTCCTTCGGGATCGCGCCCGCGGGGAAGTGGATGTGGATGTCCGCTTCCTTGAAGTCCTTCGCGTCGATGCCGAGCGTGTCGGCGCGCGATCGCACGTACGAGTGCGCGGCGTCGACGCTCTCGCGCATGACGTCGCCCAGCTGCCCGGTGACGGTCATCCGTCCCGAGCCCGGCATGCGCAGCGCCTCGATGACCATCAGGTCGCCGCCCGTCGCGGTCCACGCGAGGCCGGTGACGGCGCCGATCTCCGGCTCCTTCTCCGCCTCCTCGACGGCGTAGCGCGGCGGGCCGAGCACCTCCTCGACCTTCTCGCGGTCGAGCACCCACGCGCCCTGCTCCCCGTCCGCCTTGCGGCGCGCGCGCTTGCGCATGAGCGTCGCCAGGTGGCGGCTGAAGTTGCGCAGCCCCGCCTCGCGCGAGTACCGGCTCGCCACGAACGACAGCACCTCGTCGGTGAAGACGATGTCCTGGTCGGTGATCCCGTGCTCCTCGAGCAGCTTCGGGATCGTGTAGCGCCACGCGATCTCGACCTTCTCCTCGATCGTGTACCCGGCGATGCGGATGACCTCCATGCGGTCGCGCAGCGGGCCGGGGATGTCGAAGACGTTGTTCGCCGTGCAGATGAACAGCACCTGCGACAGGTCGAACGGCAGGTTGAGGTAGTGGTCGACAAACGTCTGGTTCTGCGACGGATCGAGCACCTCGAGCATGGCCGCCGTCGGGTCACCCGACGGCCCGCCGCCCGACATCTTGTCGACCTCGTCGATGAGGAAGACCGGATCGCGCACGCCGACGCGGCGCAGCGCCTGGATCAGCAGCCCGGGCATCGAGCCGACGTACGTGCGCCGGTGGCCGCGGATCTCCGCCTCGTCGCGCACGCCGCCGACGGAAATGCGGTAGAACTGGCGGCCGATCGCCTTCGCGATCACCTCGCCGAGCGACGTCTTGCCGGTGCCCGGCGGACCCGCGAAGCAGAGGATCGGGCCGGCCAGCGCGACCTCGGTCGCCCGCACCTCGCTCGGCACCGTGCCGTCGGTGGCCGGCACGTCGACCGACGTGGGGGCGCCGTCGGCCGCCTCGGGTCGCTCGGCGCGCGGCGCGTCGTCGTCGGCCATCGGGGCCGCCTGCGCGATGGGCTGCGTCGCGCGCAGCTTGCGCACGGCGAGGTACTCGACGATGCGGTCCTTCGCCTCGTCCAGCCCGTAGTGCCGCTCGCCGAGCGCGTCCTCGACCTTCTTGAGGTCGATGGCCGCGTCCTGCTCGCCCGACTTCGCGTGCCAGGGGAGGGAGAGCACCCAGTCGAGGTAGGTGCGCACCACCTGGTACTCGCTCGACGCGGGGGAGAGCATGCGCAGGCGCTCGACCTCGCGCCGCGCCTCCTGGCCGACGCGCTCGGGGAGCTTCGCGTCGTCGACCTTCCGCAGGAGGTCCACCGCCTCCTTCTCGCCCGGGTCGGTCTCGCCCAGCTCCGCTTGGATCGCGCGCAGCTGCTGGCGCAGGTAGAACTCGCGCTGGTGCTGCTCGATCTTGATCTCGGTCTGCTTCTTCACGTCCTCCATCACCCGGGCGCGCGCAACCTCGCGCTCCAGGCGGGAGAGGATGAAGCGCAGCCGCTCGCCGACGTCGAGCTTCTGGAGCACCTCGTCCTTGTCGGCGATCCGGAAGTTCATGTTCGTCGCCGCCAGGTCCGCGAAGCGGCCCGGGTCGGAGACGTTCATCTTGAGGATCGCGGGCACCTCGTCGGGGATGCGGTCGACGAGGTTGGCGAGCGTCTCCGCGGCCGACGTCACCCGCGCCACCAGGTCCTCGAGGTCGCCGTCCTCGGGCGGGATCTCGCGGGCCGGGGTGATGCGGGCGATCGGGTACGGGTTGATCTGGTCGATCCCGTCGATCGTGATCCGGCGCAGCCCCTGGAGGGTGATCTGCACCGTGTCGCCGGGGAGGTTGATCCGCTCGTGGACGCGCGCCGCGACGCCGACCTTGCCCGAGAACTTCGTGCTGTCGATGGGCTCGTCGTGGTCGCCGAGGGCGACGACGAGGGCGACGATGACGCCCGGATCCTCGTTCGCGCGGAGGAGCGCCAGATTCTCGGGGGCGCCCATCTGCACCGCGATCGTCCCGAGCGGGTACACGATCGTCGAGCGCAGCGCCATCAGAGGGAGGACCGGGGGGACCTCGGACCGGAGGATCTCTTCCTTGCGCTGGGGTCGGGGCATCACGGCAGGACCGGAGGAACGGGAGGCGGGAGGGAAGGCAGTCCGCCTTGGAGCGGGGGCGTCCCCTGCACGACCGATACCGGTCGGCGTGGGGAGCGGAGACTGGGGCCCGGTGGCGCCGCCGGGCTCGGGGGGCGCCCCCGGGGTGGGGGCACGGCCGGCGTGCGCCGGTTGTTCCGGAGTCTAAGTCGCGGTACTTTCAACGGCTATGTTCGACGAGCTAACCGAGAAACTCGAGTCGACCTTCGCCCGCCTGCGCGGCAAGGGGACGCTCACCGAGGCCGACATCAAGGAAGGGCTGCGCGAGGTCCGGCGCGTCCTGCTTGAGGCCGACGTCAACTTCCAGCTCACCCGCGAGTTCCTCGAGCGGGTGGAGGGAGCGGCCGTCGGCGTTGCGCAGCTCAAGGGCGTCAATCCGGCGCAGCAGCTGGTCAAGATCGTCTACGACGAGCTGACCAAGATGCTCGGCGAGCGGCGCGAGGGGCTCAAGCTGAGCACCATCCCGCCGAGCGTCGTCATGATGGTCGGGCTGCAGGGCTCGGGAAAGACGACGACGGCCGGCAAGCTGGCGCGGAAGCTCAAGGCCGAGGGGCGCCAGGTGCGCCTCGTCGCCGCCGACGTCTACCGCCCCGCCGCCATCGATCAGCTCGAGACCGTCGGCCAGCAGATCGGCGTCCCCGTCTACGCGAACCGCACGACGAACGACGTCGTCCGGATCGCCAAAGAGGGGATCGAGGAGGCCAAGCGCGGTCGCGACCGCCTGGTCATCGTCGACACCGCCGGACGGCTGCAGATCGACGCCGACATGATGACGGAGCTGAAGCGGCTGAAGGAGGCCGTCCGCCCGGACGAGATCCTCTTCGTCGCCGACGGCATGACGGGCCAGGAGGCCGTGCGCATCGCGCAGGGCTTCGACGAGGCCCTCGGCGTCACCGGCGTCGTACTGACGAAGATGGACGGCGACGCCCGCGGCGGTGCGGCGCTCTCGATCTACGGCGTCATCAAGAAGCCGATCAAGTTCATCGGCGTGGGCGAGAAGCTCGACGCGCTGGAGGATTTCCACCCCGACCGCATGGCCGGGCGGATCCTCCAGCAGGGCGACGTGCTCACGCTCGTCGAGAAGGCGCAGGCGGCGTTCGACGAGGACTCGGCGAAGGCGCTCGAGAAGAAGGTCCGCAAGGATGGCATGGACCTGAACGACTTCCTCGTCGCCATGAAGCAGATGCAGAAGCTCGGGCCGCTCGAGCACCTGCTGAAGCTCCTGCCGGGCGTCAACGCGTCGATGCTCAAGCAGGCGAAGATCGACCCGAAGCGCATGAAGCACATCGAGGCGATCGTGCTCTCGATGACCGACGCAGAGCGGAAGCGGCCGGAGCTGATGAACGGCTCGCGGCGGCTGCGGGTGGCCAAGGGGTCCGGCCGCCCGGTCCAGGAGGTCAACAAGCTCCTGGAGCAGTTCCGCGAGATGCAGAAGATGATGAAGAAGATGACGCAGGGCGGCGGGGGCGGGGGCGGTGGTCGCCCCCCGCAGCTGCCCGGCATGCCGCGGATGCCGTTCGGCTTCCGTTGAGCGTCGAGCGATGAGCGGCGAGCGTCGAGGGAGTTCCTCGTCGCTCACCGCTCGACGCTCGACGCTTCTCCCCTGGGTGCGCACCGGAAACGCCGGACCGCGCGAGGAGCCCAGACGCACGACCCACCACCTCTGACGGGGTAATTGTCACATGGTTCGCATTCGTCTCCGCCGCGTCGGCCGCAAGAAGGCGCCGGCCTACCGTATCGTCGTCGCCGACAGCAAGAGCCCGCGCGACGGCAAGTTCATCGAGATCATCGGGCAGTACGCGCCCCGCCAGAGCGACGACCAGAAGCTCAACATCGACATCGAGCGCGTGAACTACTGGATGAACGTCGGCGCGCAGCCGTCGGACACCGTGCGTTCGCTGCTGCGTCGCGCGGGCGTGCTGAAGGCCCGCCACGAGACGCGTCTGGCGCAGAAGCTCCAGAACGCGGCCGTCGCCCTCCCCGAGCAGCAGTCGGCGGAGTGATCGGCGCGCCATGACGACGTCCATCGGAGGCGGGGGGAACCCCGCCGACGAGCTGGCGATCGTCGGGCGCATCCGGAAGGCGCATGGGATCCGCGGCGAGCTCGTCGTGGAGCCCTACACCAACGAGCCGGCCGCGGTCTTCGCGGCCGGCCGTCGCCTTTTCGGGGGCACGCCCGACGGCCAGCCGCTGGCCGCACCCGCCGTCCTCACCGTGCGTCGCGCCACCCCGCACAAGGACGGCTGGATCGTTCGCGTCGACGAGCTCGCGGACCGCACGGCCGCCGAGGCGTGGCGCACGCGCACCCTGCTCGCGCCCCTCGCCGAGCTGCCCCCGCCCGGCGACGACGAGGTCTACCTGCACGACCTCGTGGGGATGCGCGTGCAGCGCGTCGACGCGACGGCCGTGGGCGAGGTGGCCGACTACTACGAGCTGCCGCACGGGCTCATGCTCGAGGTGCGGCTCGAGGGACGATCGGACACGGTGCTCGTGCCCTACCGCCCGGAGATCGTGACCGAGGTGGACACCGGCGCGCGTACGATCACGATCGACCCACCCGCCGGGCTGCTCGAATGAGCGAGGAGGGTCGGGCGTCGACCGACGAGTCGGCGTCGCCGGGCGGGGAGCGTCGCGGGGACGGAGACGTCCCCCCGGCGCTCGGCGCGCGACGCGCGCCGCTGCGAATCAACGTCGTCACCATCTTCCCGCCGTTCTTCGAGGGACCGCTCGGTCTGAGCATCCCGGCGCGGGCGCGTGCGGCGGGGAGCGTCGAGTACCGCATGGTCGACCTGCGGGACTTCACGCACGACCGGCACCGATCGGTGGACGACGCGCCGTTCGGGGGCGGTCCCGGGATGGTCATGCGCCCGGCGCCCTTCTTCGAGGCGGTGGAGCACCTCGGCGCCCGCGCGCCCATCGTGCTCCTGTCGCCGCGCGGGCGGACGTTCACGCAGGCGGACGCGAACCGCTTCGCCGAGGGCGAGGAGCTGACGCTCCTGTGCGGCCACTACAAGGACGTCGACCAGCGCGTCGCCGAGCATCTCGCGACCGAGGAGCTGTCGCTCGGCGAGTTCGTGCTGAGCGGGGGCGAGCCGGCGGCGCTGGCGATCATCGACGCCGTCGTGCGGCTGCTGCCGGGCGCGATGTCGGACCACGACAGCGCCTACGGCGACTCGTGGTACGGACGCGACGTGAGCGCGCCGAGCTATACGCGGCCGGCGGTCTATCGCGGGCACGAGGTGCCGCCGGTCCTGCTGTCGGGCGACCACGCCAAGATCGCGAAGTGGCGCGAGTGGGAAGGGCTTCGGCTCTCCGCGCGTCGCGCGGGACTGCCCGAGCCCGTGCCGGAGCCGCCCAGGAAGAAGCGCGTGCGTCGGGGCGGGGGCGGGAGCCGCACGCCGACTGTGGGGCCTTCCGAAAGGACCGCCGCCGGTGGCGACATCGATTCGCCTGCTCGCGCGCGGGCGCCCGACTCCGCGCCAGCTGCGGAGGGTCCAGCCAACGCTCGAGGAAAGCACGAGCACGGGTGACGGCGGTCACGGGACATGGTGACAGTGTCATGCTTGATTCGTCGCCTTCCGTCACCCGGGCCGTCGCACGGGTGACAGGCCGACGGATGCTGCTCGGATCCGCCGGTCTGATGCAGACCGCCCCGACCGTTCGCCTGGTCGTCGGGCGCCGTGCTGCATGCCGGTCCCCGAGCTCGAGATCACCGATCGATGGTTCGACGCGTGCTCGCTCCCGTCGCCGCACTGGTGGTGACGGCCCTCGCCGCTTGCCAGGGTGACCCGGCGGCCTCGACTGCCCCGGATGGCGCACCGCGCGGCGCCCTGACCCCGACCGAGCTGGAGGCGCCCCGCGCCGCGCGCAGCCCGGGCGCGAGCGAGGTGGTGCCGGGGCAGTATCTCGTGGTCTTCAAGTCGGGGGTCGCGCACGGGGACCTCATCATCGAGTCGCGCGCGGTCGCGAAGCTCCGCAAGGCGAAGCACGCCACGAAGCTGAAGCACACCTACTCGACCGTCCTGCAGGGCTTCGCCGCCGAGCTGGATCTCGAGGACGTCGCGGCGCTGCGCGCGGATCCCGAGGTCGCGCTCGTCGAGCCTGATCCGGTCGTCCGGATGGCGGGGGCGCAGGTGAACGCGACGTGGGGCCTCGATCGGATCGACCAGGCGTCGCTGCCGCTGAACGGGAGCTACGCGTACGGCGGCGACGGCTCGGGCGTCACGGTCTACATTCTCGACACCGGGGTCAACACCGGGCACGTCGACTTCGGCGGCCGCGCCGTCGCGGGCTACGACGCGGTCACGGCCGGTGGCGGTGCGGCGGACTGCAATGGGCACGGCACGCACGTCGCCGGGACCGTCGGCGGCAGCACGTGGGGCGTGGCCAAGAACGCGCGGCTCGTCGCGGTGCGCGTCCTCGACTGCGGCGGCAACGGCTCGGGGTCGGCGCTGCTCGCCGGCATGGACTACGTCGCGCGGCAGAAGCAGGCGAATCCCGGAGCGCCCGCGGTGGCGAACATGAGCCTCGTCGGCGCCGCGTCCGCCGCGTTCGACCAGGCGGTGCAGAACATGATCAACGCTGGCGTGGCCACCGTCGTCGCGGCGGGGAACGCGTCGGTCGACGCGTGCACCGTGTCGCCGTCGCGGCTCCCGGCGGCGATCACCGTCGGCGCCTCCGACGCGAACGACGCGGCGGCCAGCTTTTCGAACTTCGGGGCCTGCGTGGATCTCGTGGCGCCCGGCGTGAACGTCACGTCCGCGTACATCGGGAGCAGCACCGCGACGGCCGCGATGAGCGGCACGTCGATGGCGACGCCGCACGTGGCCGGCGCCGCCGCGCTCTACCTCGGCGCGAACGGCGCCGCGTCGCCGGCGCAGGTGCACTCGGCGCTCGTCGGGAACAGCGTCGTGGGACGCATCGTCTCGCTCGCGTCGGGGCAGCCGAACCGGCTGCTGTCGGTGAGCTTCCTCGGCGGGAGCGCGCCTGCTCCTGCGCCTGCGCCTGCTCCTGCTCCCGCGCCGGCACCTGCGCCGGCGCCGAGTGCCGGCACGCAGACGACTGCGCTCGCGAGCGCGACCGGTCTGGGTTGCCTCGAGGTGCTGAACGGCACGAACGCGCTCGAGATCGCCGCCTCGGTCGGCCCCTGCGCGAGCGGCGCGGCGAAGCAGACGTGGACGCTGCCGGTGACCGGGGCGGCGGGGCTGATGACCGTCTTCGGCGGCGCGCAGTGCCTCGACGACTGGGGCGCGCGTGGGCTGCCCGGCGATCGGGTGGGCACCTGGTCGTGCGTGCCGGGCGCGCCGACGCAGACGTGGAGCCTGACCGCGAGCGGACAGCTGAAGGGCGTCAACGGGCTGTGCCTGCAGGCGCCGGCGAGCGTCGGCGCGCAGGCCACCCTGCAGGTGTGCAACGGCAGCTCGGCGCAGCAGTGGAATGCCGGCGGCAACGCCGCTCCAGCTCCGACTCCGACCCCCACTCCTGGCGTCGGCACGCAGACGACCGCGCTCGCGAGCGCGACCGGTCTGGGTTGCCTCGAGGTGCTGAACGGCACGAACGCGCTCGAGATCGCCGCCTCGGTCGGCCCCTGCGCGAGCGGCGCGGCGAAGCAGACGTGGACGCTGCCGGTGACCGGGGCGGCGGGGCTGATGACCGTCTTCGGCGGCGCGCAGTGCCTCGACGACTGGGGCGCGCGTGGGCTGCCCGGCGATCGGGTGGGCACCTGGTCGTGCGTGCCGGGCGCGCCGACGCAGACGTGGAGCCTGACCGCGAGCGGACAGCTGAAGGGCGTCAACGGGCTGTGCCTGCAGGCGCCGGCGAGCGTCGGCGCGCAGGCCACCCTGCAGGTGTGCAACGGCAGCTCGGCGCAGCAGTGGAGCGCCGGCGGCAACGCCGCACCCGCTCCCGGCCCCGCGCCACTCCCCACCTCGCGCTTCACCGCGACGCTGACGCAGGCGGCGTCGGGGCTCTGCCTCAGTCTCGTCGAAGATCGTCAGGCGAACCTGGTGGGCGCATCGCTCGCCGCCTGTGCCGGGCGCTCCGGACAGCAGTGGAGTCTGGCGGGTGTCGGCGCGACCGGCCTGGCCAGTGCCTACGGCGGCGGCGGATACTGCCTCGACGACTGGGGCGCGCGCGGCCTGGTGGGGGACCCCCTGGGCACGTGGACGTGCGTGCCGGGAGGCGCCACGCAGATGTGGACGCTGACCGCCTCCGGCGAGCTGCGCGGCGTGAACAACCTCTGCGTCGGCTCGCGCGGCGGATCGACGGGCTCCGGCGCCGTCATCGAGCTGCAGGTCTGCACCGGCGCCGCCACGCAGCGCTGGACTGCGGTGGTCGCCGCCGCCGGCCAGGCCGCCCGGTCGGGCGCCTGATCAGGTCCGTGTCGGGGACGCTAGCATCCGCCGCCCCAACTCGTTACGTTGCGATTCTCTTGTCCGTCCGCACCACGACTGTACCGATCGGGCCTGTCCTCCATGCCCGGAAGACCGCCAGCCCGGAGAACGTCATATGCATCCGTTCATCGAGACCCAGAAGGAGTGGCTCCGCAGCGAGATCCCCGCGTTCCGCGCCGGTGACACGCTTCGCGTCAACGTGCGTGTGAAGGAGGGCGACAAGGAGCGCCTGCAGGCCTTCGAAGGCGTGTGCATCGCCCGCCGCGGCAGCGGCGTCAGCGAGACCTTCACCGTCCGCAAGATCAGCAACGGCATCGGCGTCGAGCGCATCTTCCCGGTGCACAGCCCGATGATCGGTGGCGTCACGGTCGTGCGCCGTGGCCTCGTGCGTCGCGCCAAGCTCTACTACCTGCGCAACGTCACCGGCAAGGCCGCCCGCATCCGCGAGCGCAAGGTCGTCCGGCCGTCCGCGGCCGCCGCGCCGCAGGCGTAAGACATCCGGCCGCCGTCGCGCGCGAGCGCGAACGGACGTGCGGTGGAGTGAACTCGAGCGGGCCGTGCGCGTGGCGCACGGCCCGCTCGTCGCTGGCGTCGACGAGGTCGGACGCGGGCCGCTCGCCGGCCCGGTGGTGGCGTGCGCGGTGGTCATGCCGCCGGACGTGCGCGCGATCGGGGGCGTCGACGATTCCAAGCGGCTCGACCCCGTCGAACGCGAACGCCTGGCGGCGCTGATCCGCCGCCGCGCCCTCGCCCTGGGAGTCGGCGCGGCGAGCGCGCGCGAGGTCGACGCGCTCAACGTCTACCACGCGACGACGCTCGCGATGCGGCGCGCCCTGGCGCGGCTGGAGACGGGGCTCGGCACGGCGCCGCACCACGTGCTGGTCGACGGCAAGCCGATCCGCACGCTCGGCGTCGAGCACACGGGAGTGGTCGGCGGCGACGGGCGCTGCTACGCGATCGCGTGTGCGTCGATCGTCGCCAAGGTCACCCGCGACCGGCTGATGCACGCGCTCGCCCGGCGGCACCCGGACTACGCCTGGACGCGCAACGTCGGCTACGGGACGCCGGCGCACCTCGAGGCCATCGCGCGCCACGGGCTGACGCCGCACCACCGCCGCTCGTTCTGCGCGCGCGCCCGCATCGAGCGCGCGGTCGGCGCGGGCGACGCGGACGTCGACCCGAGCGTCGGCGCGGGACACGCGCCCGCCGGCGGCGCGGTGTCGCCCGAGGGTGGCGATCCGGGCGGCGGGTCGGCAGAATAGCTGCGCGCGGCGCTCCGGATGGGGCGACCGCGCGCTTCTCTTTTCCTCCCCGCGCATGTCCGACACCTCCGTCTTCCGCGCCGGTCTGCTCGACGGCCAGGTCGCCCTCGTCACCGGCGGCGGCACCGGCATCGGCTTCGGGATCGCCGAGCTGCTGGCCGGCCTCGGCGCCCACGTCGTGCTCGCCAGCCGCAAGCCGGAGAACCTCGAACGCGCGGCGGCGCAGCTGCAGGAGGCCGGGGGCGCCGTCTCCACGGTGGCGGTCGACGTGCGGGACCCGGAGCGCGTGCGCGCCATGGTCGAGCAGGTGACGAACGAGCGCGGCCGCATCGACCTGCTCGTGAACAATGCCGCGGGCAACTTCTACGCGCCGTCCGAGGCGCTCTCGCCCAACGCCTGGAAGAGCGTGGTCGAGATCGACCTGTACGGAACGTTCTTCTGCTCGCAGGCGGTCGTGCCCGTCATGAAGGAGCAGGGCGGCGGGCGCATCGTGAGCATCTCGATGACGCTGCACTACCGCGGATGGCCGCAGATGGCGCACGCCACGGCGGCCAAGGCCGGCGTCGACGCGCTCACGCGGACGCTCGCCGTCGAGTGGGCGCCGCACGGCATCCGCGTCAACGCGATCGCGCCGGGGCCCATCCCCACGGAGGGGGTGCGCAAGGCGTTCACCCCGCCGGCGAACAGCGGCGTTCCCGACGTCTTCGCCGCGGCCGACGAGGCGATGGCCCGCTACGCGAAGCAGGCGATCCCGCTGCAGCGGTGGGGGACGCCGCGCGACATCGCGAACATGGTGGCGTTCCTCGCCTCGCCGGCGGGCGACTGGATCACCGGCGCCATCCTGGTCGTCGACGGCGGGGAGTGGCTCTCGAAGACGAGCGCCTGAGGCGACCGGACGGCGCACCGGCCGCGTCGCGGCCCGTCCGCTGCCGTCGTGAGAGGTCCGGCCGGCGGCGTGACGGCGCCGCGCGTGTCGCGCGTCACGGGGCCGTCACGGTGACTCGGGGTACCCGTGATCGGAGTCACGCCGAGTGGGGACGCGTGGAGCGTACGTTGCCCTTGCGTGCTGCCCGGAGAGGGTCGGCGGCCGCTGACCTCCCTGGCGCGACGTGCCGAGTGACGCACCGCTGCCATCACCATCTCTCTACGGAGTAACACACCATGCGCTCCTTCCGGGTTCTGGTTCTCGGCCTTGCCGGCGCCGCCAGCCTCAGCGCCTGCGCGACCAAGGGCTACGTCAACCGCAAGGTCGACCAGTTCGTGGGTTACGAGCGTGTCGAGCGCCAGCAGGCCGACAGCGCCCAGGTCCGCGACATCGCCGCGCTCCGCACCGACCTGACGTCGCTCCGCAACGACCTCCAGACGCTGCGCAACGAGTTCGGCGCGCGCATCACGGCGATGGAGGACCAGATCAAGTTCACGATGCCGGTCCACTTCGCGTTCGACGACGCGTCGGTCCGCCAGGAGGATCAGGCGGCGCTGCAGCGCTTCGCGCAGGTCGCGAACAAGTACTACAACGGCGCCGCGATCACGGTCGAGGGCTTCGCCGATCCTGCCGGCTCGTCGCGCTACAACGCGCAGCTCTCCAAGCGCCGCGCCGACGCGGTGAAGGACTTCCTCGTCGCGCAGGGGCTCAACGACGGCCTCCTGAAGTCGGTCGGGATGGGCGAGGCGCGTCAGATCCGTCCGGGCGCCGCCGGCAACGAGCCGGGTGCGGAGCTCAACCGCCGCGTCGTGTTCGTGATCGAGTCGCCGGGCGTGGGCGCCGCGACGACCGCCGCCACGACCGCGTCGATGCAGTAAGCGCGAGGCGCCGATCGGCGCCTCCGGAACACGCGCTGCACCGCGGCCCGACCGCACCGCAGCGCACGACTCGCCCCGCCGGCCCCGCGCCGGCGGGGCGAGTGCGTTTCCGGCGCGGTACGCGGCGCAGCTCGCCAGGCGCGATCGAACGCGTGTGGCGGTCCGAGTCTTGAACGGGGGCCGCGGCACATGCACGATTCCGCGCACATGACCGGACCAAAACCAGCTCCTGCCCGCCGCGCGTCGCGCTCCGCCTCCTCGGCGGCTGCCACCGCGAGCCTCCCCCGCATCGTCGTCGCGAACGTCACCCCATCGGTCGACAACGGACGCTTCGCCGCCAAGCGCGTCGTCGGCGAGACGTGTCGCGTGGGCGCCGACGCGTTCCGCGAAGGCCACGACCTGCTGCGCGCGCGCGTCCGCTATCGCGGCCCCGACGGCGGCGCCTGGCGCACCGCGCCGCTCACCTACGATCCCGAAACCGATCGGTGGACGGGCGAGTTCCCGCTCGACACGGTGGGCGCCTGGACCTTCACCGTCGACGCGTGGACCGACGAGTTCGGGACGTGGCGGCAGCGCCTCGAGAAGCGCGTGGCGGCGCGTCAGCCCGAGGTCGCGACCGAGCTGCTCGAGGGACACGCGCAGCTCGTGCGGGCGGCGCGCCGCGCGCCGTTCGGCGCCGCGCGCCGCAGCCTCGACGCCGCCGCCGCGATCATCGGCGACACGGCGCGCGCGCCCGAGGAGCGGGTCGCCGCCGCGACCGACCCGTCGCTCGCGGCGCTCATGGACGCGCATGCGCCGACGACGGATCTCACGTCGTACGATCGCGAGCTGCCGCTCACGGTGGAGCCGTCGCGCGCGGCGTTCGCCGCCTGGTACGAGTTCTTCCCGCGATCGACGGCCGCGGAGCCCGGCCGGCACGGCACCTTCCGCGACGCGGAGGCCTGGCTGCCGCGCATCGCGGAGCTGGGCTTCGACGTCGTGTACCTGCCGCCCATCCACCCGATCGGCCACACGTACCGCAAGGGCCCGAACAACACGCTCGAGGCGGGGCCCGACGACGTCGGCAGCCCGTGGGCGATCGGCAACGAGCACGGCGGCCACACGGCGATCGAGCCGGCGCTCGGCACGCTCGAGGACTTCGAGCGCTTCGTGGCGCGCGCGCGCGAGCTCGGGCTCGACATCGCGCTCGACTACGCGCTCCAGTGCTCGCCGGACCACCCGTGGGTGAAGGAGCATCCCGAGTGGTTCGTCATCCGCGCCGACGGCACCATCGCGTACGCGGAGAACCCGCCGAAGAAGTACCAGGACATCTATCCGATCGACTTCTGGTCGACGGACCGCGAGGCGCTGTGGGCGGCCTGCCGCGACGTGCTGCGCTTCTGGATCGCGCGCGGCGTGCGCACCTTCCGCGTCGACAACCCGCACACGAAGCCGTTCGCGTTCTGGGAGTGGGTGATCGCCGAGATCCGGCGCGACCACCCCGACGTGATCTTCCTGAGCGAGGCGTTCACGCGCCCGAAGAAGCTGCTGCAGCTCGCGAAGCTCGGCTTCTCGCAGTCGTACGGCTACTTCACGTGGAAGACCGAGGCGTGGCAGATCACGCAGTGGCTCGACGAGTTCCTCGCGTCGGACGTCGTCGAGTACCACCGCGGCAACATGTTCGTGAACACGCCCGACATCCTGCACGAGTTCCTGCAGACGGGCGGGCGCGGGGCGTTCCGCCTGCGGCTCCTGCTGGCCGCCACGCTCAGCCCCCTCTACGGCGTGTACAGCGGCTTCGAGCTGCTGGAGCACGAGCCGGTGCGTCCGGGCAGCGAGGAGTACCTGAACAGCGAGAAGTACCAGCTGCGCCACCGCGACTTCACGGCCCCGGGCAATCTCGACGACGACATGCGCCGCCTGAACCGGATCCGCCGCGCGGAGCCGGCGCTGCAGCGGCAGGACAACCTGACCTTCCTGCCGTCCGAGAACGAGCAGATCCTGTTCTACCGCCGCGCCGGCGTCGACGGCTCGGCCGACCTGCTCGTGGCCGCCAATCTCGATCCGCGCGTGCCGCACGCGTCGATCGTGCACGTGCCGATCGAGGAGCTCAACATCGGCGAGGACGAGCCGTACGAGGTCGAGGACCTGCTGACCGGCGCGCGCTACGTGTGGCGCGGCGTGCGCAACTACGTGCACCTCGATCCGCATCGCGAGCCCGCGCACGTCCTGCGCGTGGCGCCGCGCCCGCCGCGCCCGAAGCCGGCGAAGACCACCACCGCCGGCGCGGGAGGCCACGCGTGAGCGAGACCACGATGGATCAGGCGGCGTCGCGCGAGGCGCACGCGTTCCAGGGCGACCAGAACCCGCTCTGGTACAAGGACGCGATCATCTACCAGCTGCACGTGAAGGCGTACCGCGACCACAACGGCGACGGCTACGGAGACTTCCGCGGGCTGCTGGACAAGCTCGACTACATCCAGTCGCTCGGCGTCGACTGTCTGTGGCTGCTGCCGTTCTATCCGTCGCCGCTGCGCGACGACGGCTACGACATCTCGGACTACAAGGCGATCAACCCGACGTACGGAACGCTCGAGGACTTCCAGCGATTCCTCGACGCGGCGCACGCGCGCGGCATCCGCGTGGTGACGGAGCTCGTCATCAACCACACGAGCGAGCAGCACCCCTGGTTCCAGCGCGCGCGGCACGCGCCCAAGGGGAGCCCCGAGCGCAACTGGTACGTGTGGACCGACGACCCGAATCGGTACGAGGGCACGCGCATCATCTTCACCGACACCGAGACGTCCAACTGGACGTGGGATCCGGTGGCGCAGCAGTTCTACTGGCACCGCTTCTTCAGCCACCAGCCCGACCTCAACTTCGACAACCCCGAGGTGCTGGAGGCGGTGCTCGACGCGATGCGCTTCTGGCTGGACATGGGCGTCGACGGGCTGCGGCTGGACGCGATCCCGTACCTCGTCGAGCGCGACGGCACGAACTGCGAGAACCTGCCCGAGACGCACACCGTCCTGAAGAAGATGCGCGCGGCGCTCGACGCCGAGTACCGCGGGCGCATCTTCCTGGCAGAGGCGAATCAGTGGCCGCCCGACGTGCGCCCCTACTTCGGCGACTCGGACGAGTGCCACATGGCGTTCCACTTCCCGCTGATGCCGCGCATGTACATGGCGATGGCGCGCGCGGATAGGACGCCGATCGTTGAGATCATGGCGCGCACCCCGGACATCCCGGAGGACTGCCAGTGGGCGATCTTCCTCCGCAACCACGACGAGCTGACGCTCGAGATGGTGACGGACGAGGAGCGCGACTACATGTACCGCGAGTACGCGAAGGACCCCCGGATGCGCATCAACGTGGGGATCCGCCGCCGGCTCGCGCCGCTGATGGACAACGCGCGGCGACGCATCGAGCTGATGAACACGCTGCTGATGTCGATGCCGGGTACGCCGATCATCTACTACGGCGACGAGATCGGCATGGGCGACAACGTGTTCCTCGGCGACCGCAACGGCGTGCGCACGCCGATGCAGTGGAACGGGTCGTGGAACTCGGGCTTCTCGGAGGCCGACAGCGCGGCGCTCTACGCCCCGCTCATCGTCGATCCGCCCTACGGGTACCAGGGCGTGAACGTCATGGCGTCCGAGCGCACCGGGTCGTCGCTGCTGCGCTGGATGCGGCGCCTCATCGCCGTGCGCAAGTCGTCGCGTGCCTTCGGGCGGGGGCGCATCGAGTTCCTGCATCCGGAGAACCGCAAGATCCTCGTCTTCCTGCGCGAGTACGAGGGGGACACGGTGCTGGTGGCGTGCAACCTCTCGGAGAGCGCCGAGCCGGTGGAGCTCGACCTGCGCCGCTTCGCGGGGTGCACGCCGATCGAGATGTGGAACGACCGTCCGTTCCCCGCGATCGGCGAGCTGCCCTACTTCCTGACGTTCGGGCCGCACGCCTACTACTGGTTCCGGCTCTCGCGCCCGAGCGGCGCGGAGTCGGGGTCGTGACGACCGAACGCGGGGGTGCCCCGAGCGTCGAGTGGGGCGCGCTCCCGCCGGACGCACTGGCCGATCACCTCACGCGGCAGCGCTGGAGCGGCGCGCGCGGCACGACCGTCACGAACGTGCGCGTCTCCGCGTGGGTGCCGTTCCCGCTCGCGGACGAGGGCGTGGAGTGCGCGATCACGATCGTCGACGGGTCGGTGAGCGGCGCGGCCGTGCGCTGGCAGCTGCCGCTGATCGTGCGCGACGCGCTCACCTGCGATGCCGTCGTGGTCACCGCGGACGGCACTGCCGTCTGCGACGCGACGGCCGACGCCGACTTCCGCGAGGCGCTGCGCGCGGCCATCGCCGCGGGGCGCGAGCTGGCGGGCCGCGACGCCGAGGGGCGTGCGCTGCGCTGGCGGGTGCGACGCATCGGCGACGACGACCGCCTGGCCGCGCACCTTCCGTCGAAGGTCGGCGGGGCGGAGCAGAGCAACACGTCGCTCCTCTACGGGCAGGCGGCGATCGTGAAGCTCTTCCGCCGCCTCGAGTCCGGGCCGCAGCCGGACGTCGAGATCGGCGGGGCGCTCGCGCAGGTGCGCTTCGCGCACGTGCCGGCGCTGCTCGCCGCGATCGAGCTCGAGGGCGACGACGATCGCTGCACGGTGCTCGGGATGGCGCAGGCGCTCGTCCCGGAGGCGCGCGACGCGTGGGACGTCGCCGTCGCACGTGCGCGCGCCACGCTCGCCGCGTCCGACGGCCGCGACGAAGCCGAGGCGCGCGCGGCCGCCGAGGAGGAGGCGCGGCGACTGGGCGTCGTCACGCGTCGTCTGCACGATGCGCTCGCCGCGGTCGACGATCCCGATTTCGCCCCACGATCCGCGACGCCGGCGGACGTGCACGGCTGGGTGGCCGACGCGGCGCGCGCCTTCGACGCGGCGCTCGAGGCGGTGGGCTCGGACGGACGGCCCGCCGGCGTCGAGCGGGGAGTGGGGATGAGCGACGCGCATGCCGCGCTCTCGGAGCTCGCCGCGCGGGGCGGGGAGCTGCGCGCGCGGCTCGACCTGCTCGCCGAGCGCGTGGGGGACGACGCGGGGCAGCGCATCCGGCACCACGGCGACTATCACCTCGGGCAGGTGCTGCGCGCGTCGGACGGCACGCTCGCGGTGATCGACTTCGAGGGCGAGCCCGCGCGTCCGCTCGACGAGCGCCGGGAGCGCCACTCCCCCCTGCGCGACGTCGCCGGCATGCTACGTTCGTTCGGCTACGCGGCCGCGGCCGCGCTGCGCGAGGTGGGCGAGGAGGAGCCGGCCGCCGGCCGCGCGCGCGAGTGGGAGGCGGGGGCGCGGGCCGCGTTCCTGTCCGGCTACTTCGCGCCCGACGGCGCCGACGGTGCGCGCGCGCCGGGCCGGGCGTCGTACCTTCCGCGCGAGCGCGCCGCCGCCGACGCGATCGTGCGGACCTTCGAGCTCGAGAAGCTCTTCTACGAACTGCGCTACGAAGTGCGGAACCGCCCCGACTGGCTCCCGATCCCCCTGCGCGGCCTCACCGCGCTGCTCGCCTCCACGGAGCGCGGCGACGCGCACGCGCCGGCGCCTCCGGGCGGGGGCGTGCGCTGATGCGCGTCTGGCCGGGGCAGCCCTACCCGCTCGGCGCCACCTGGGACGGTGCCGGCGTCAACTTCGCGCTCTTCTCGGAGAACGCGACCGGCGTCGACCTCTGCCTGTTCGACCACCCGAACGACGCGGCCGAGCGCGTGCGCCTCCCGCTGCGCGAGCGGAGCGATCAGGTGTGGCACTGCTACCTGCCCGACGTGCGGCCGGGGCAGCTCTACGGGTACCGCGTGCACGGGCCGTACGCGCCGCATGAGGGGCACCGGTTCAACGCCGCCAAGCTGCTGGTCGACCCGTACGCCAAGGCGATCAGCAACACGATCGGATGGAGCGACGCGCTCTTCGCGTACAAGCCCGGTGGGCCGCGCGAGGACCTGGAGCCCAACCTCGACGAGGACGCGTCGGGCACGCCGAAGTCGGTCGTCGTCGACAACGCGTTCACGTGGGAGGACGACCGTCCCCCGCGCACGCCGTGGAACCGCACGGTGATCTACGAGTGCCACGTGAAGGGGATGACGATCCGGCACCCGGACGTCGATCCGTCGCAGCGCGGCACGTACCTCGGCCTCGCGTCCGACCCGATCCTCGAGCACCTGCTCTCGCTCGGCGTGACGGCGGTGGAGCTGCTGCCGGTGCACCACTACGTGGTCGACCGGCACCTCGCCGAGCGTGGGCTGACGAACTACTGGGGCTACAACTCGATCGCCTTCTTCGCGCCCGACATCCGCTACGCCTCCGAGGAGGCGCGCTACGGGCAGCAGGTGTACGAGTTCAAGACGATGGTGAAGAAGCTCCACGGCGCCGGGATCGAGGTGATCCTCGACGTGGTCTACAACCACACCGGCGAGGGGAACCACCTCGGGCCCACGCTGTCGCTGCGCGGCGTCGACAACAAGGCGTACTACCGCCTGATGCCGGACGACCCCCGGTACTACATGGACTTCACGGGGACCGGCAACTCGCTGAACATGATGCACCCGCGGACGATCCAGCTCATCATGGACTCGCTCCGCTACTGGGTCACGGAGATGCACGTCGACGGCTTCCGCTTCGACCTCGCGCCGGTGCTCGCGCGCGAGCTGTACGACGTGAACCGCCTGTCGTCCTTCTTCGACATCATCCACCAGGATCCGATCCTGAGCCGCGTGAAGCTCATCGCCGAGCCGTGGGACATCGGCCCGGGCGGCTACCAGGTCGGCAACTTCCCCGTCGGCTGGGCGGAGTGGAACGGGAAGTACCGCGACTGCATGCGCCGGCTCTGGCGCGGCGACGCGAACGTCGTCGGCGAGGTCGCGTCGCGCCTGACGGGATCGAGCGACATCTACGCGTGGAGCGACCGCGCGGCGTACGCGAGCGTGAACTTCGTGACGGCGCACGACGGCTACACGCTGCGCGACCTCGTGAGCTACGAGCGCAAGCACAACGAGGCGAACGGCGAGGGCAACCGCGACGGCCACGACGACAACCTCAGTCGCAACTGGGGCGTCGAGGGCGAGACCGACGATGAGAAGGTGCTGGCCCGCCGGCACCGTGCGATCCGCAACTTCATCGCGACGCTCGGCTTCTCGCAGGGCGTGCCGATGCTGTCGCACGGCGACGAGATCGGCCGCACGCAGCGCGGCAACAACAACGCGTACGCGCAGGACAACGAGCTGTCCTGGGTGGACTGGAACCTGGAGCCGTGGCAGCGCGAGCTGCTCGACTTCACGCGCCGCGTGATCGCCATCCGGCACGTGCACCCGGTGCTGCGCCGGCGGAGCTTCTTCCGCGGCCGACCCGTGGGCGCCGCGGGCGCGAAGGACCTGACCTGGCTCCGCGCCGACGGCGCGGAGATGACGGACGGCGACTGGCACGATCCGCAGCGGCGCACGCTCGGGATGCTGATCCACGGCGAGGCGGCCGACGAGACGGACGATCGCGGCCGTCCCGTGCGCGGCGACACGATGCTGCTCGTGATCAACGCGGGCTTCGACGCCGTCGACGTCACGCTGCCGACGATCACCACGCCCGGCGTCTGGACGAAGCTGATCGACACCGTCACCGGGCAGGTCGAGCCCGGGGTGGGGCCGACGATCGCAATCGTGGGATTCTCGCTCGCGCTACTGCGCCATGGGGTGGAGCGCCGCGTCGGATGGACGGGCGCGACGGCGGAGAGCGCGGCACTCGTCAACGCGGCGACGGTCGGCGGCGCGAGCGGTCTCGCGGCGGCCGAGCTGTCGCTGATGGGCATTGGAGTCGGAGCGCCATGAGCGACGAACGTCAGCCGCCGCAGGACCCCACGCCCGACGAGGCGGCGGCGCGCACGCCCGAGGGACCGGCGCGCGCGCCGCGCGGGCGCCGCGGGCCAGCGCGCAAGATGTCTGCACCGACGGAGCCGGCGCCGTCCGCGCCCACCGCGGGGCGCAAGCGCGCCGCATCCCGGGCGGCCGCGCCGTCCGTGCTGCCGTCCGTGCCCTCGGCGCCGGTCACGCTGCCGCCGCCGCCCGCGTCGCCACACGACGTCGCGCGGCTGCGCGCCGGCGACACGACCGAGCCGCACACGTTGCTCGGCGTGCACCCGGCGGTGTCCGACGGGCTGGCGGGGCTCGTGGTGCGCGCGTGGCACCCCGACGCCGTGGCGGCGGATGTGCTGCCGGCCGGCGGCGGCGCGCCGCTGCCGATGGAGGCGACCGCGCCGGGGCTGTTCGGCGTCTTCCTGCCCGGCGAGTCGCTGCCGTTCGCGTATCGCCTGCGCTTCCGCTTCGCGAACGGCGCCGAGTGGGAGCGCGACGATCCGTATCGCTTCCTGCCGACGCTCGGCGAGGTGGACCTGCACCTCTTCGGTGAGGGGACGCACCGCCGCCTCTGGGAGAAGCTGGGCGCGCACCTGCGCACGGTCGACGGCGTGCCCGGCGTCGCGTTCGCCGTCTGGGCGCCGAACGCACGGCGCGTGAGCGTCGTGGGCGACTTCTGCGGGTGGGACGGCCGCCTCTTCCCCATGCGGCGCCTGGGCGGCAGCGGCGTGTGGGAGCTGTTCATCCCGGAGCTCGGCCCCGACACCTGCTACAAGTACGAGATCCGCACGCGCGAGGGGATGCTGCGCCTCAAGGCCGATCCGTTCGGCTCGAAGATGCAGCAGGCGCCGGCGACGGCGTCGATCGTCGTCGACCAGCGGGCGTACGCATGGGGCGACGTCGACTGGATGGCGCAGCGCCCGCGTCGCGACGCGGCGCGCGAGCCGATGTCGATCTACGAGGTGCACCTCGGCTCGTGGCTGCGGCGCGAGGACGACCCGGAGCGGCTGCTGACCTACCGCGAGATCGCGCCGCGCCTCGCCGCGCACGTCGCGGGGCTCGGCTTCACCCACGTCGAGCTGCTGCCGATCGCCGAGCACCCGTTCTACGGGTCGTGGGGCTACCAGGTGACCGGCTTCTACGCACCCACGTCGCGCTACGGCACGCCCGACGACCTGCGCTTCCTGATCGACACGCTGCACCAGGCGGGGATCGGCGTCATCCTCGACTGGGTGCCGGCGCACTTCCCGAAGGACGACTACGCGCTGCGGCGCTTCGACGGCACCGCGCTGTACGAGCACGAGGACCCGCGCATGGGCGAGCACCCGGACTGGGGCACGCTCATCTTCAACTACGGGCGCCACGAGGTCCGCAACTTCCTGCTCGCCAACGCGCTGTACTGGCTCGACGAGTTCCACGTCGACGGGCTGCGCGTGGACGCCGTCGCGTCGATGCTCTACCTGGACTACAGCCGCGCGCCGGGGCAGTGGCTGCGCAACCGCTACGGTGGGCGCGAGAACCTCGAGGCCATCGACTTCCTCCGCGCGGTGAACGAGGCGGTACGCACGGACTATCCGGGCTGCTTCACCGTGGCCGAGGAGTCGACGGCCTGGCCCGGCGTCACGAAGCCGGTGGCGGAGGGCGGGCTCGGGTTCACGTTCAAGTGGAACATGGGCTGGATGCACGACACGCTCGAGTACTTCGCGCGCGATCCGCTCTACCGCCCGTGGCACCACGACCAGCTGACGTTCGCGATGATGTACGAGTACAGCGAGCGCTTCATCATGCCGCTGTCGCACGACGAGGTCGTGCACCTCAAGAAGTCGCTGGTGGACAAGATGCCGGGCGACGCGTGGCGCAAGTTCGCGAACCTCCGGATGCTGCTCGCCTACCAGTGGACGCGGCCCGGGAAGAAGCTCGTCTTCATGGGCACCGAGCTGGGGACGTGGCGCGAGTGGAACCACGATCGCGGCCTCGAATGGCAGCTCATGGACGCGCCGCTGCACGCCGGACTGGCGCGCTTCATGGAGGCGCTCGGCCGCCTGTACAAGGAACGTCCGGCGCTGTGGAGCCACGACCACGATCCGCACGGCTTCCAGTGGATCGACGTCGCCGACCGGCAGAACTCCGTGGTGAGCTACGCCCGGCGCGACGGGACCGACCACGTCGTGGTGCTGCTCAACCTCCAGCCGGTGCCGCGCGAGCGGTATCGCATCGGGGTGCCGGCGCGCGGGCCGTACACCTGCCTGCTGTCGACCGACGCCGACGCGTTCGGCGGCAGTGGGTGGCCGTCGCCCTCGCGCGTGGAGGCGGAGCCGGTGCCGTATCACGGCCACGCGCAGAGCATCGAGCTGTCGCTCCCGCCGCTCGGCGCGCTCGTGCTCGCGCCGCTCGGCGAGGGGCCGTCGATGGGGGAGTCGGCGACGGACGACGCCGTCGAGCCGCCGCCGGCGGAGGCGGCGTGAGCGCGTCCGCGGAAGGATCCGGGTCGGGCGACGCGCGCGCCCGACTGGCCGCGGCGCTCGGCGTGCTGCCGGAGTACCACGACGTCTCCGGGCGCGTGCACCAGATCGGCGACGCGACGCGGGAGCGCCTGCTGGCGGCGCTCGGCTACCCGGCCGAGGACGAGGCGGCCGCGACGCGCGCGCTGGACGGGCTGCGCGCCGCCAACGCGGCGCGGGCGCTCGCGCCGACCTGCGTGGCGGTGCAGGCCACGCCCGACACGCCGCTGACGGTCGCCGCACGCGCGACGCCAGGCAGCGACGTCGAGTACACGCTCGCGTGGCGCGCGGAGGGCGAGTCGTCCGAGTCGGTGGCCGCGGAGGGGCGCGTGCGCGCGGACGCGTCGGGGGCGCTCACGCTGACGACGCCCGCGCTCGTGCCGCCGCTCGGATACCATGCGCTGCGGCTGTCGCTGCGCGACGGGCAGGGGACGCGCGAGTCGACGCAGCGGTTGATCGTCGTGCCGCCGCGCTGCGCGCTCCCCGAGGACGTGCTGCGCGGAGAGCGCGTCTTCGGACTGACCGCGAACCTCTACACGGTGCGCAGCGCGCGGAACTGGGGCGTCGGCGATCTCGGCGACCTGCGCGCGCTCACGCGCTTCGCGCACGAGGCGGGCGCCGCGTTCGTCGGGGTGAACCCGCTGCACGCGCTCCGCAACGCGGACGGCGACGTGAGCCCGTACAGCCCGATCAGCCGCGTCTTCCGCAACGTGCTGTATCTCGACGTCGAGGCCGTGCCGGAGCTGGCGGAGTCCGCCGAGGCGCGCGAGCTGCTGGCGTCGACCGCCCTGCAGGAGCGGCTCTCGGCGCTGCGCGGCGCCACGCACGTGGACTACGCCGGCGTCATGGCGTGCAAGCGGCCCGTGCTCGAGGCGATGCACCGCGCCTTCCTCGCCCGGCCGGCGGGGGACGGCCGCCGTGCGGAGTACGACGCGTGGGTCGCCGCGCAGGGGGAGCAGCTCGAGCGGTTCGCGCTCTTCTCCGCGCTCGACGAGCACTACCGGCCGCAGGGGTGCGGGTGGTGGCCCGAGTGGCCCGCCGAGGTGCGCGATCCGCGCGGCGACGGCATCGCGGCCTTCCGCGCCGAGCACGCGGAGCGCGTCGGGTTCCACCTGTGGTGCCAGTTCGAGCTCGATCGCCAGCTGGCCGCGGTAGCGGCCGAGACGCGCGCGATGGGCATGCCGATCGGGCTGTACGAGGATCTCGCCATCGGCGCGTCGCCGGCGAGCAGCGACGTGTGGTCCGAGCCCGGCCTGTTCGTGCGCGGCGTCAGCGTCGGCGCGCCGCCCGATCCGCTCGGCCCCGAGGGGCAGAACTGGGGGCTGCCGCCGCTCGATCCGTGGCGGCTGCGCGCGCGCGGCTACGACTTCTGGGTGTCGCTCGTGCGCGGCGCGCTCCGACACGCGGGCGCGCTGCGCATCGACCACGTGCTCGGCCTGTTCCGCCAGTTCTGGATCCCCGAGGGGATGTCGGGCGCGGAGGGCGGCTACGTGCGCTTCCCGTCGAACGACCTGCTGGGGATCCTGGCGCTGGAGAGCGTGCGGGCGCGCGCGCTGGTGGTCGGCGAGGACCTCGGGACGGTGCCGCCCGAGGTGCCGCCGGCGCTCGCACGCTGGGGCGTGCTGAGCTCCAAGGTGCTCGTCTTCGAGCGCGAGGCCGACGGCGCGTTCCGCGCGCCACGCGCGTATCCGCGCATGGCGCTCGCCACCGCGAACACGCACGACCTGGCGCCGCTCGCCGGATTCTGGGGTGGCCGCGACATCGCGAGGCGCCGCGAGGTCGGGCTGCTGCGGAGCGACGACGAGGCGCGCGCGGCCGAGGCGGAGCGCGCACGCGAGCGCGAAGCGCTGCTGCGACTGCTCGTCGACGAGGCGGTGCTCCCACCCGAGGTGCTGCAGCAGGACGCCGGCACCGTCGACGAGGCGCGCGTGCGTGCCGCCGTGCACGCGCTGCTGCGCCGCACGCCGTCGTGGCTGGCCGGCATCTCGCTCGACGATCTCGTGGGCGAGGCCGAACCGGTGAACGTTCCCGGCGTCGGCACCGATCAGTACCCGGCGTGGCAGCGCCGGCTGTCGATGCCCGTCGAGCAGCTGTTCACCGATCCCGCGATCCGGCGCGCGCTCGGCGTGGAGCGGCAGTGGGTCGCGACGGAGACGGAGGAGACGCGTGGCTGAGCGCACGATGCCCGCACCCGCCGCGCCGGACCACCGTCCACTCGCCGGTCCGCCGCTGACCGCGACCTACCGCCTGCAGCTGCACGCGGAGTTCGGCTTCGAGGACGCGCGCAAGCTCGTGCCGTATCTCGAGCGGCTCGGCGTGTCGCACCTGTACCTCTCGCCCGTGCAGGGCGCGCGGCCGGGCAGCACGCACGGCTACGACGTCGTCGATCCGACGCGCGCGAACCCGGAGCTCGGCGGCGATGAGGGGTTCGCGGCGCTCGCCGACGCCGCGCACGCGCACGGGATGGGCGTCATCGTCGACATCGTGCCGAACCACATGGGCGCGGGGCCGGCGAACGCGATGTGGCTCGACGTGCTCGCCCTGGGGCGCGAGTCGCGCTACGCGCGCTGGTTCGACGTCGACTGGGACGCGTCGCACGCGCGCGGCCAGATCGTGATGCCGATCCTGGGCGACGCTCCGGAGGCCGTGCTCGCGCGCGGCGAGCTGCGGCTGGCGCTGCAGGGCGAGACGATCGCGGTGCGCTACTTCGATCACGTCTTCCCGCTCGACCCGCGCACGGCGCACCGGGTGTTCGCGTTCACGCACACCTACGTCTTCCCGCCGCACGCGCAGGAGGACGCCGCGGAGTGGGCGCGGCTGCGCGCGCGGCTGCTCCCCGAGAGCGGCGAGGCGCTCGGGCTGGAGGAGGCGACCGCGGCGGTCCACGAGCTGACGGCGCTCGCCGAGCGCTCGCCCGCGGTGCGCGCGTACCTCGAGTGGGTGTTCGACGTCTTCGCGACCGGCGAGGACGGCCGCTTCCGCCTGGGCGCGCTGCTGGAGCTGCAGCGGTGGCGCCTCGCGCACTGGCAGGAGACCCGGCGCGAGCTGCACTTCCGCCGCTTCTTCGACGTCACCGAGCTGGTCGCGGTGCGCGTCGAGGATCCGAGCGTCTTCGTGGCGTACCACGAGTGGATGCTGGCGCAGGTGGCGCAGGGGCGCATCGACGGCGTGCGCGTCGACCACGTGGACGGGCTGCTGGATCCGCACGCGTACCTCGGGATGCTCCGCACCGCGCTCGACGAGCGGCGGCCGGACGCGCGCGTGCCAATCTTCGTCGAGAAGATCCTGTCGCACGGCGAGACGCTGCGCACCGAGTGGCCGATCGACGGGACGACGGGCTACGAGGCGCTGAACGAGATCGAGCGCGTGTTCGTCTCGGCCGACGGGGCGGCGGCGCTGGAGCGCGGCTACCGGCGGCTGCTGCGCACGCGCGCCTCGATGACGTTCGCGGAGGTCGCGGCGCCCGGCAAGGAGCTGGTGCTGCGCACGGCGTTCCGCCCCGAGCTGCGCCGGCTCGTGACGCTGCTGATGCGCGTGGCGCGCGCGCTGTCGCTCGACGTGAGGCCCGCCGCGATCAGCGAGGCGCTCCTGCAGCTCGCGACCGCGCTGCCTGTCTACCGCACGTACGTGCGCGCGGACGCGGCGGGCGGCCCGCTCATCGCCGACCCGGACGACCGCCGCCTGCTCGAAGGCGCGCTGGCGCAGGCGCTGGCCGCGGAGTCCGCGCGTCCCGACGTCCTGCGCTTCGTCGTCGGCGTCCTGCTCGGCGACGTGCCGGGCGACTTCCCGATGAAGGCGACGCAGCGGCGCGCGGCGCGCGAGGCGGCGCTCCGCTTCCAGCAGACCAGCGGGCCGGCGACCGCGAAGGGGATCGAGGACACGGCGCTGTATCGCTGGTTCCCGGTCGCCTCGCTCAACGAGGTCGGCGGCGAGCCGGATCATCCGCTCGGCCCGGCCGTCGAGGAGCTGCACGCCGCGAACGCCGCCCGCGCCGAGCGGTGGCCGCGCTCGATGCTGGCGGCGACGACGCACGACACCAAGCGCTCCGCGGACGTGCGCGCGCGCCTCGACGCGCTCGCCGAGATCGCGCCGCGCTTCTCGACGCTCGCGTCGCGCTGGCACCGACGACACGCGCCGCTGCGCACGCGCGTGGGCCGCCGCCTCGCGCCCGACACGAACACCGAGTGGCTCCTCTACCAGTCGCTCGTGGGCGTGTGGCCGGAGGGCGAGACCGGACCGGCCGACGCCACCCTCGTCGAGCGCGTCGAGGAGTACCTGCGCAAGGCGATGCGCGAGGCCAAGGCGCAGACCACGTGGACGGAGCCGAACGCGGCGTTCGAGGACGGCGTGCTCGCGTTCGCGCGCACGCTGATGACGGACGACGCGGGCGCCGAGTTCCGCGAGGAGCTCGCGTCGATGGTGGCGGTCGTCGCGCCGGCGGGGCGCTGGACGTCGCTCGCGCGCGTCGTGCTGCAGACCACGTCCCCCGGCACGCCGGACACGTACCGCGGGGACGAGCTCTGGCAGCTCGCGCTCGTCGATCCGGACAATCGACGGCCGGTGGACTGGCCGCAGCGGAAGGTCGCGCTGCTCGAGGACGAGCGGGAGAGCGTGCGCCCCGCGCAGCTGCTCGACGCCGCGACCGACGGGCGCGTGAAGCTGCACGTGCTGCGCGCGGCGCTGCGCGCGCGGCGCGCGCACGCCGAGCTGTTCGCGTCGGGCCGGTACGTGCCGCTCGCGGCGCTGGGCGAGCGCGCGGCGCACGTGGTGGCGTTCGCGCGGGAGCACGGCGGGCGCGTGGCGATCGCGGTCGTGCCGCGGCTGCCGCTGGGGCTCGCCGCCGACGGCGCCCCACCCGTGGGCGCGGTGTGGGGCGACACGCGCCTGCTGCTCCCCGGAACGCTCGGGCTCGCGAGCGGCGCGCGCGCCCGCGACTTGCTCGGGGGAGGGGAGCACGCCCTCGCCGGCGAGCTGCCGCTCGGAGCGCTGCTCGGCGACCTTCCGGTCGCCCTGCTGCTCACGGACGGCTGAGCCGGCGTAGGGGGGATCGGATTGTCCCCGGCGGCCGGCGGCGTCACCTTCGCCCCGCCGGGTCGTCCATTTCCGGTCCGCGCGGAACGTGGGTCCAGGCCGCCGGTACGTTAATCTTCGCTCCCTCTCCGAACGGTCGCCGCGGAGCTCGCCCTCCGGGCGCGCGCCCGCCGGCACCTCTCCCGCGCCTCCCGGCGCGACGCACCTCCCTCCGTACCGAGGTATCCCATGGCAGCGGATCGCCCCATGACCGTCGCCTACTTCTCGATGGAGATCTGCCTCGAGCAGGCGATCCCCACGTACAGCGGTGGTCTCGGCGTCCTCGCCGGCGACACCCTGCGCTCGGCGGCCGACCTCCGCCTTCCGGTGGTGGCGGTGACGCTGGCCCACCGGCAGGGCTACTTCCGCCAGCACCTCGACGCCGACGGCGGCCAGACCGAGGCGCCGGCGTCCTGGCAGCCGGAGCAGCGCCTGGAGCAGGTGCCGCAGACGGTGACCGTGCAGATCGAGGGACGCAGCGTCGCCGTGCGGGCGTGGCGCTACGACGTCCGCGGCGTGACCGACGGCGTCGTCCCCGTGTTCCTGCTCGACACGCGGCTGCCCGAGAACTCGGAGTACGACCAGTCGCTCACCGACACGCTGTACGGCGGGGACTCGCGCTACCGCCTGTGTCAGGAGGTCGTGCTGGGGATGGGCGGCGCCGCGCTGCTCGACGCGATGGGCTACGGCGAGGGCACGCAGTACCACATCAACGAGGGGCACGCCGCGCTGCTCTGCCTCCACCTGCTGGAGCGCAACCTCGCGGGGCGCCAGCCGTGGGAGGCGAACGTCGGCGACGTGGAGGCCGTCGCGCGCCGCTGCATCTTCACGACGCACACGCCGGTGCCGGCCGGCCACGACCGCTTCGCGGGCGAGCTGACGCGCGCGGTGCTCGGCGAGCGCGTGGCGACGTTCGACGCGCTGCAGCTGTGGGAGGGGACGGAGCTCAACATGACCCGTCTCGCGCTGCGCTGCTCGCGCTTCATCAACGGCGTCGCGCTGCGCCACCAGCAGGTGTCGCAGGAGATGTTCCCGGAGTTCCCGATCGGCGCGGTGACGAACGGCGTGCATGCCGTGACGTGGACCGCGGAGCCGTTCCGCCAGCTGTTCGACCGGCACTTCCCGGAGTGGCGCCGCGACAACAACTACCTGCGCTACGCGATCACGATCCCGATCGACGAGATCCGCGAGGCGCATCGCGCCGCGAAGCAGGCGATGCTCGACGAGGTGGAGCGCCGCACCGGCGTGCATCTCGACCCGCGCGTGTTCACGATCGGCTTCGCGCGGCGCGCGACGACGTACAAGCGCACGGATCTCATCTTCTCCGACCTCGACCGGCTGCGCCACATCGCGCGGCAGTTCGGGCAGATCCAGATCGTCTACGGCGGCAAGGCGCACCCGAAGGACGACAACGGGAAGGCGATGATCAAGCGGATCCACGCCGCCGCGCGCGAGCTGGGCGATCTGGTGAAGGTCGTCTACGTCGAGAACTACGAGATGACGCTCGGGCACCTGCTGACGTCCGGCTCCGACGTGTGGCTCAACAACCCGATGCGTCCGCTGGAGGCCAGCGGCACGAGCGGCATGAAGGCGGCGCTGAACGGCGTGCCGAGCCTGTCGGTGCTCGACGGCTGGTGGATCGAGGGGTGCCTGGAGGGCACGACGGGGTGGGCGATCGGCGGCGACGCCGCGCTCCCGATGGATCCTTCGACCGACATCCCGGACCTGTACTACAAGCTGGAGCGCGTGGTGCTGCCGCTGTTCTACGGCATGCCGCACCGCTGGGCGGAGGTGCAGCGCAACGCGATCGCGGTGAACGGCTCGTTCTTCAACACGCAGCGCATGGTGATGCAGTACCTCCAGAACGCCTACGTGCCCGGCTCGGGCACCGAGGTGCTGCAGTCCGCGCCGACGGCCTGACCGCGGCCCGCACCGCGCCGCCGCACGGAACGCCGCGCCCCGCGCGCACCCCGATCCCGGGCGTGCGCGCGGGGCGCGGCGCGTTCGGCGTGGCACACGGGTCGCGCGATCACGTGCCGCCGCCACACCTTACGTCCATGCGCCTCGAGATCCCGGATCCGTCCCTGGTGCTGCTGGTCGGGCCCACGAGCAGCGGCAAGTCGACCTTCGCGCGCGCGCACTTCGCGCCGACGGCGGTCGTCTCGTCCGACGCCTGTCGCGCGATCGTGGCCGACGACGAGAACGATCAGTCGGCGACCGACGCGGCGTTCCAGGTGCTGCACCTGATCGTCGCGAAGCGGCTCGAGCGCGGCCGGCTCACCGTCGTCGACGCGACGAACGTGCGGCCGGCCGCCCGTGCGCCGCTGCTCGAGCTGGCGCACCGCTGCCACCTGCCCACCGTCGTCATCGCGTTCGACCTGCCGCTCGAGCTGTGCGAGGCGCGACGTGCGGTGCGCACCGACCGCGATGCCGGCGCCGAGGTGCTGCAGCGACAGCGCGAGCAGCTGCATCGCGGAATCGACGGGCTGGTGGCAGAGGGGCACTGGTCGGTGCACGTGCTGCGGTCGGCCGAGGAGGTCGCGGGCGTCGAGATCGCGCGCGTGCCGCTGCCCCCGGACCGCCGCCGCGATCGCGGCCCCTTCGACGTCGTCGGCGACGTGCACGGCTGCCTCGTCGAGCTGGAGACGCTGCTCGCGCGCCTCGGCTACGAGCGTGAGCGGGAGGCGCCGTGGCGCCATCCGCAGGGCCGCCGCGTGGTGTTCGTGGGCGACCTGGTCGACCGCGGCCCGCGCGTGGCGGACACGCTGCGGCTGGCCATGGACATGGTCGACGCGGGGAGCGCGCTCGCGGTGCCGGGGAACCACGACGACAAGCTGCTGCGCAAGCTGCACGGGCGCACGGTGCACGTGGCGCACGGCCTCGAGGAGACGCTCGCCGAGCTGGCGCAGGCACCGCCGACGTTCGTCGACCGCGTGCGCGACTTCCTCGAGCGGCTGCCGAGCCACCTCGTGCTGGACGGGGGGCGGCTCGTCGTGGCGCACGCCGGGCTGCCGCAGGGGCTCCACGGCCGCGAGTCGCGACGCGTGCGCGACCGCGCGCTGTTCGGCGAGACCACGGGCGTGCTCGACGCGGACGGGCTGCCGATGCGCGTCGACTGGGCCGCGCGCTACCAGGGGCGCGCGCTCGTGGTGTTCGGGCACACGCCGGTGCTGGAGCCGCGCTGGCGCAACCAGGCCGTCGACATCGACACCGGGTGCGTGTTCGGCGGCGCGCTCACCGCGCTGCGCTGGCCGGAGCGCGAGCTCGTCTCGGTGCCGGCGGAGCGCGCGTACGCCGTGCCCGCGCGGGCGATGGTCGCCGATCCGTTCGTCTCGCCGGAGGTCGTGCGTCGTCGCGAGCGCGAGAACCGCGAGCGCGACATCCGAGAGCGCGGCGATCGTCGGGTGCGTGATCGCGACCCGCGCACGAGCGACGCGACGCGGAGCGCCGAGGACCGCGCGTCCTGAGGGCGCCGGCGCGGGCGGAGCTGCGCGCCGGGCATCACCGCACCCGCGTCCGGCTGGACGACCGCGGCGCCCATCCGCCGCGCGATCGCACGCGCGCGCGCGTCAGGACGCGGAGCCACGGTCGGACGCCGCCGAGCCGATCGAGGCACTCACGGGGGCACTCACGGGGGCACTCACGGGGGCACTCACGGCGGAGCCGCGCCGCGCCGCGTGCGCTCCGACAGCACCGCCCGTCCGATCCGCAGCGTGCCTTCGACGAGCGCGTCGACGTCCGAGCAGCGCGTGCGGTGGTTCACGTTCGCCGCCCGCAGCGCGAACCGTCCCCCCATGGGCCCCGCGAGGACGGTGCTCGACGGCACCGCGACGCCCTCCTCCTGCAGCCGCAGCAGCACCTCCTCGTTGACCGCGTTCAGGAGGTCGTCCGACAGCGGCATTCCATCGGCGCCGCGCGGCGCGAAGCGGAAGCACGCCACGTTGAGCGGCGCGGGCGCGAGCAGCTCCAGCTCGGGGTGCGCCTCGACGCGCGCGACGAGATGGCGCGTCTGCGCGACGTTCTGCTCGATGAGCCGCACGAGCGCGTCGACGCCGTGCGCCTTGAGCGACAGCCAGACCTTGAGGGCCTTGAAGCCGCGGGTGAGATCGAGCCCGCGCTCGGCGAACAGCAGCCCCCCGGCGATCACGCCGCGCGTCAGCGTCGCCAGGTAGCGGGTCGAGCTCGTGTCGTACGCGAACGCGGCGCGGTGGACGGCCGGATCGCGCACGAGCATGCAGGCGCACTCGAAGGGCAGGTAGCCCCACTTGTGGAGGTCGAAGCCGATGGAGTCGGCGAGCTCCAGCCCCGCGACCTGCGGGCGCAGCGCCTCGGACAGATACGCGAGCGCGCCGTACGCGCCGTCGACGTGGAACCAGAGCCCCTCCGCGCGGCACAGCGCCGCGAGCCCGCGCAGGTCGTCGGACGCGCCGGTGTTCACCGTGCCCGCGGTGCCGACGACGCAGAAGGGCTGTGCGCCCGCCCGGCGGTCCTCCCTCACCATCGCGGCGAGCGCGCGCACGTCGATGCGGTAGTCGCCGTCGACGGGCACCGATCGAAACGCGCGGTGCCCGAGCCCCAGGAACTCCGCCGCCTTGCGCGCCCAGCCGTGCGTCTCGGCCGAGCCGTAGAAGAGGAGGCGCGGCGGCGGTGCTGCGCCCGGCCACGCCTGGAGGCCGTCGGCGCGCACGTCGACGCCCGCGTCGCGCATCGCGGCGAACCGCGCGACCGCGAGGCCCAGCGTGCTCGCCATCGTGCCGCCGGTGACGAGGACACCGCTCGCGCCGGGCATGTCGAGGAGCGACGCGAGCCAGTCGATCACCTGCTGCTCCACCAGCGCCGGCGCCTGGTCGAAGCCGGCCATGTGCGGATTGAGCCCGGCGGCGAGCATGTCGGCCATCATGCCGAGCGGCGTGCCGTTGCCCTGCACCCAGCCGAAGAAGCGGGGATGCAGGTTGCCGTTCGGGTACGGGAGCACGCGCTCGGCGAAGTGCGCGTACGCCGCCTCGGCGCCGATGCCGTCGCGCGGGATCGGCTCCACGAGCGCGGCGCGCACCGGCGCCGGCATCGGCTGCCACGTGGGCTGCTGCGGCAGCGATGCGAGATGCGCGAGCATGTCGTCCACCATGCGATGCGCGAGGTGCGCGAACGCGCGCCACTCGTCGGGCGTGCGTGGGTCCAGCGTCGCCTCCTCGACGACGCGGTCGGCGCCTGCGGCGCCGTCGAGCGGGACGGGGTGATGCAGGGCGGACGAGCGGGGCGGCGGGGCGGACACGGCGCGGTCGGCGAGGCGTGGGGACCGACCCGCGTGGGGCGCTACGTCGGCGAGGCGCCCCGCGGTCGGTGCGCAGGGCGCGAGACGCCGCGGCGCGACGGGGAGCCTAGCGGAGGCGGGCCGGCGTCGCTCGCCGGATGGGGACGGCGAACTGCGCGGCGCGGCTTCGCTGGGCGCGAAGCCGCGCCGTCAGTCCGCGCGGTGATAGCCGTGGATCGCCCTCCAGGCGCTGCGGCGCACGTAAGTCGTTGACGTAGCTACACCTCTGATCGCGGTCTTAGGCCGCCCGTGGTGCTGGCAAGGTTCTGGTAAGGCGGCGGGCTGCGGCCTGTCGCGCCCGTACAGGCGCGATAGCCCGCCACACGAGCTGGGATGCCGTCCGGCGGACTATCGTGGATGCTGGGGCAACCTGGCGGCGTCGTCGGCCGCTGTCGGCCGCGCCTGGCGGGAGCCGCGCCGCCGGCGCGTTCGCCTCGGGCGGCGTTCGCGGGTTGCTTTGCGGTAGTCCGGGAACGCTATCCGGCGGCACAGACGTCGCGAGCCCAGCGGCTCACAAGCGCTTCCTCGATCTCGACCATGAGCTCTGGAGCGATAACGCGCTCGTACGCGGTGCGACGAAGGGCGCTCGGATGCACATAAAACGTCTCAGGAATTAGGATCACCGCGCGCTCGGCACCGCTCTCCACTGTGTCGATCCAACTCCCACCCGTAGCAACAAGTTCATCGTGGTCAGTGGGCTCGAAATCGCCGATGACCGGGACGATCGTCTGGAACGCCTCTGGATGCGCTGAGACGTCGTGCCTGCTCACCACGATGCCGAACCCGATGTCGAGATCCCTTGTTTCGCCGCGCAGCTGTTGGCGAAGCTCAGGAGCAAACTCCACCAATCGTCCGCGGATGCTGTGTGCACGAATGCCAGCGTGGTAGACGGGGCCCTGAGCCTCCCAACTGGTTCGTGCGGACCACATGGTGCCCGTCCCACAGCCGATCGCAGTTCGTAGGAGTCCACGCAGGGCGTTCCGTTCCTCCTCCGAGAGTCGCCCCTCGGGCTCGCCCAGCGAGTCTTCCGGGACCGGAACGACGGCCGACGGGAACACATAGGTCCGCTGAGGAAACCCGTTGCCCGAATCCAGCGGCGTAGTCGACCCTCGCGGATCTAGGATGAGGGGGATCAGCCCGAACGTCCGTTGTGTGTCCTGTGTCGAGGCGTAAAACAACGAAGCGAGACGCTCTGGATCACCGGTGCAAGCATGAGCGAGCACGTGACGGCGGTCCTTGGGGTCCCCAGCGAGGCTGAGTTCTTTAGGGACGAAATGCACCTCACAGGAATCCGGCATGCACGCATGAGTAGAGTCGGGTGCTACCTTCCCAAACCGTCATCGGCTTGGTGGAGAGACCATCCTAGCGCCAGCAAAGCTTATAGTTGAGCACAAGAAAAGAACAAGCCGAGCCCCGGTGGGCTCGGCTTGTTCGCATCAGGAGTGGGTTAGTCAGTCCTGTCGCTGACGCCGCGTCCGCTTGGCCATACGTTCGCGGATTGCAGCGAACGCGACCTGCTGGTTCTCGGTAAATGGCTCAACCGGTCGCTCCGGAAGAACGTCCCTCGCGCCCATCCGCCACTTCACCACGCCATTCGCTGAAGGCGCGAGGGTGTCGTGGTCTGCGGCGCGGAGGTCAGTGGTCTTCATGAACTCTCCTGAGGAGGGATCCCAGTTCAGTGTCAGCACACCCGTAGCACCCGTTGTGCCACACGTGATCGGCTCCCGCGCCTCCTCTCGGGCGGGAGCACTCTAGGCGGTCATTATGTCTGTAAATACTTCCCGGGCCATGTTACACCCAGGGCTCGGCAGTGTGCCAGAGGTTCGACGAAAAATACCGGACCGGCTGGGTCGGCGCTGACGAAATCCCGATACGGGGCCATTTCGCGCTCCTCCGGCAAACATTGAGACGCTTGCGCGCACACCCAGGTTTCGGCCGAGGCCGCGGTTTCCTGAAGTCGCAAACTAATCATGTCCAGAATTGTGGACGGAATGGCGTCGCGCGAGGCAAAGCTTAGCTGAGGTCGCGCCGTGGTCACTCGTCGAGCGGCGCGTCTGGCCCTCGAGCCAGCGCTCGATGTCGGCGCGGCGGTAGCGGACGGCGCGGCCGAGCTTCACGAACGCGGGGCCGTCGCCCGAAATGCGCCACTGGGCCAGCGTGTTCGGTCGGAGGCCGAGCACTGCGGCTGCGTCAGGCGTCGAGAGCAGGGTGGTGGGGGCGGGGAAGAGCGGGGTGGGGCTGGTCACGGGTCATTGTTCCGGTCCTGCCAGTCTGGGGAGCCGGCACGCCGCCGTGGTGCGACGTGCCGGCCGGTGGTGCGGATGGTGTTAGGCGGCGTCGGGGAGCTCGCCGCCGGGATCTGTGACGGGTCCTTCGGTATCGGGCGAGTTCGGGCCAAGCTTCCAGCCGTCGCCACTTGCAACGACCCACCCGCGCGCGGTCGCCTTTCGGCGGGCGTCGTTCATCAGCCCTCGCTTCTTGGGTGGGAAGAGCGAGGGGTCGAGATCACGACAGAGCAACCAGAGGTCGGCGAACGTCGCGCTCTTGTCGGTGATGCTGATCTCGCGCATTGCCCGCGCGACCAGTCGCACCCGCTTCTCGGTGTCCTTGAGCTTCTCTTCTGCCCGCGCGGGGTCCGCGATCCGCACCAGCCTCCCGTGTTCGAGTCCATAGCTCCCCCCGAGCGGGAGTTCCGCGCGCTTCTGCTTGAGGGGTCGAACGGCGTAGGTCGCGGCGCCGCCGGTGCCCGTCGCATCGCGCTCGCACCAGAGCACGACATCCGCGGCGGCCGGCGCGGCGCTCGCGCCGCGCAGTGCGTCGGTCGCGCTCCGGCCCTCGCTCGTCTTCGGCGGGTGGTGCAGCAGCACTACAGCCAAGCCGAAGACGCGCGCCGCCAGGATAAGCCCCCGAAGCGCCGTGCCGACTTCCGTGTTTGAGTTCTCCTCCCCCGGAAACGCCGCGTTCATCGTGTCGATGACCAGCAGACGCGGGGGAGGCGCGTCCGGCGGCAGCTCGGCGGTCGCGCGGATGAGGAACCGGATCACGGCCGTCGGCGAGGTGAGATCGGGGGCAGCGGAGCGGACATAGAGGTGCTCCAACGTCTCGCCACGCAGGGCAATCCGCTCGCCGACGCCCTCCGGATCCTCCTGCGCAAGGTAGAAGACGCTGCCGTGTTGGACGGCGCGCCCGAGGTAGAGCTCTGGCGTCGCGAGCCCGAGCCCGTCGCTCTCCGGCGGTCGCGCGACGGCGGCCGAGAACTCGATGGCGTGCCAGGTCTTCCCGCCGCCCGTGTGGCCCACCATGTACATGAGCCCTCCACGGCCGAGCACCTGGGCGAGTACGTCGTCACCCGAGGGGCGCGGCTGGTGAGGGACCAGCGCGGGGAACGCGTCGCGCACGCCTTCGGTGAGCCGGTACAAGTCGGCACGCTGCATGTACGCGGCGCGGACGAGCAGTCGCTGCTCGTCGTCTCGGAGCGCGGCGAAGCGCGCGGGCGCGTGGGCGTGGACGTGCGGTTGACCGTTCCGCGCGATGCGCGCACGAAGGAACGCGCCGAAGCGGCGCTCGTCATCCGCGGCGACCCCGCAGTTCGCCGCCGCGGGGAGCACCTCGGAGGAGTAGATCGGCCAGAGCGGATCACAGGCGCCGGCCGCGCATTCGAGGGTCTCGAGGCGCGTCACGAGCGCGGATCGCTCCGCGTCGGTCATCACGCCCCGCACCGAAGCCGCGAGTTCTCCCAGGAAGACGCGCTCTGCATCGCCGGTGAGGGCCGCCAGCCGCTCGCCCTCGGAGGCAAGCGCCGGGAGAGGCGCATCCTCGGTCAGCCACTCGCCGTCATCGGGAGCGGGAGCGAGAACGGAGAACTCGTCCTGCGCCGACGGCCGGAGCAGGTAGGAGCAGCCGCCGTGCGCGTGCGACCGGATCCACACCGCGCCGTCGTGACCGTCGGCGTGGATGAGCGCGATGCGCCGGTCGCCGCGGTACTCCGGCTCGAGCGGGTCGGCGCAGCGCGTCTTGTGGAACGTCGCCGGGCTCGCGAGGATCTCGGCGCCCGTCACTGAGCGTCCGTCCGACATCGTGAACGCGTGCTCGCCCCCAAGCACCGCAACGTGCGGGAAGCGGCCTCCTGTGTCGCGCGCCGTTTCGGTCAATCGAACGGCAGCCGTGAGCCCGGCCGCCGTACGCGCGGCGAGCCAGCCGGCGTGAACTCGCGCGGCCTCCACTCGCGCGCCGCTGAGGATCGCCTCCGTCCGCACTGCGAGCCGCTCGCGCTCCGCCTCCGTCAACGGAGGCAGCGCCTCGGGCGCGAGCGGCGCGGCATCCACGTTCCAGCGCCGGATGTCGCCGCGCCGCTGCTCGAGCCCCGTGCCGCACGCAGCACCGGCGATGAAGTCGAGGCGCTCGGGCGACCACACCGACGTGTCGATGAGCGAGCGGATGGTCGTCACACCCGCGCCGCTGATGAACGCGAAGCCGTAACCGGCGAGCAGGAGCCGCTGGTGAATGAGCGCGCCGATCGCGGGGATGTCCGCGGCACGCTCGACGAGCACGTACACACGGAGCCCGGTGAGCCCGCGGAGGCACTCCCCGTCGCCCGTGCGGTAGATGCACGCTCCCGCGCTGGGCCACGCGAGCATCGGCGCCCCCTCGACCTCGGGCACCGCACCGACGAGCACCTCGCGCAGCGCGTCAACCGTCAGCGGGTTCGGGAGCTCGGCGAGGAGGGGGTCGGCCCCGTGCGTGTCGAAGTCGAGCATCAGCACGCCCGCCCCGTCGGGCCAGCCGAGATCGCGCAAGGTGCGGGTCAGCGCGCGCGGTGCGGCGCCGCGGCGCACGGCATCCTCCGTGGCTACGGGGCCGGACTGGCGGCCGTCGCGCGGGGCGCCCCAACAGAGCGCCTCGTTCTTCCCGAGGCCTGAGAGCAGCGCTGCGAGCCCGTCGAGCGAATCGAGCGAGTGGACGCGGAAGGTGCCACGAGTGAGCTGGGCACTCGCGCGGAGCTCGAGCGCGCCGTGTGGTGTGAGTGTCGCCGACTTCGTGAGCGCGCCTTCCGCGTTGCGGAAGACGGTGCAGCGGAACGCGGGCCGCGTTGCCGCTGGCGCGGATAGTACCATCCTGCTACCTTATGTCGACCCTCCTGCCTGAATCGCCCCCGTTGCGCGTCACAGCCCTTGCCCAGGCTGCGCGGCGGGGGCGGTTCTGCGTCCGCTCCCCGGAAGCGATGCTCCCCGTGATGGTATCGCGGGTGCGAGATGGCGCCGCGTGCAGATCCGCGGCAGCGCGTGGTGGCGACGGCGTCGCGCCGTCTCGATGGTCGCGGTTACGCGATCGGGCGAGCGCTCGAGCGGGCGGCGATACGCGTGTGCGAGTTCACGATGCGGCGCGTGTAGTGCCTGCCGTCGGGCCTCACGCCTGGCCCGTCTCCGGCTGGGTGGCGGGCGGCGGCGCGTGCGCAGCTGACGGCACAGGCTGCGCTGCTGCGGGCTTGCGGCGCTGGATGTAGGCCGCGACGCCGGCCTCGGTCACGCGCCAGCGTGCGCGAACCTGCATGGCGGGGCCGAGAGCACCGGTGAGGCAGAGGCGGTGCGCGGCGGGCCACGCGACACCGATGCGCGCGGCGGCTTCTGGCAGGGAGATCGTGTCCTGCTGCATGTCGACCCGCTCCTGAGGGGCCGTGCCTGTCTGGCGCTCGGCGAGGAAGGGGAGCCGGCGCGGGGCACCGTGCGCGTTGGCATCGGTGCTTCGTCAATCTAGCGGATCTCTCACACACATTCCAGCAGACGGCACGCTGGCGAGTAGCGCGGTGACCGGCGTGTGTGCTGTTGCACCCATGATGTGGGCATGATGGATGAGGGCCCTCCTATAGAGGGCCCCATCATCCCATCATCGAGCCTTTGATGGGGATGATGGAATGAGATGATGGAACTCCATCATCGTGGAAAGGCAGACGCGGTAAGGGATTCTGTCGCCGATGATGGAGCGATGATGGAGCCCCGCCGATGATGGAAGCGATGATGGAACGCCCGCTCCGACGGAGGGCTGTTCCATCATCCGTGCGGCCGGAGTGCGCGGCGCTACGCGCTTGACCTACGCGCTATGCGCGCGTACGCGCGGGAGGCGCGTAGCCTGTCCGACGTCGGACGACATACGGGCGTTCCGCGCGCGAGTTGGGCGGCACAGCCGCCGAGTTAGGCGGGCCACTCAAGCGACACGCGACCCGGCGCCGAGGCGCCGCGAACACGCACCCGGCAAGTTCTTCCGTTGACAGATATGTCAATGCACAGCAACGACTTAGCGCGTGATCGCCCCTTGCGCTCTTCCGGGCTCGTCCACACTGTGCCCTCACCTCTTCGGCACGGCTTCGATCCTTTCGGCGCTGTGCCCCCGCCGACCTACCGCCCCGAGAGTTCCCGCCGATGTCCGAGCCGTACCGCCCGATCGTTGTTGTCCTTGATGACGGCCGCCAGGGCCGCGCGCATAGCGTCACCGCCGCGAAGCGATGGGCGAACGCCGAAGCGCGCACAGAGTACCTGATCTTCCGCGAGCCGAAGCGCCGGCCGCACGTCCACGTCGCCGTTGGCGGCGTTCGTCGTGTACGCCGCCCCGCCGCGTAGCCGGCAGATCTGCGCGCGAGCGCGTGCGGCGACGCTGCCCCGCGCCCTCTGCGCGCCGACACCCCCATTAGCCCGCCGGGCGACCGTGCCCGCTGGCGAGGAGCACCCGTCCGATGACCCGCTCTCGTCCGAGCGATCTCGCGCTCCTTGAGCGCTCGAAGCAGGCACCGCCGATCGTGCCCCCGTCCACTGCACCCGCAATGGTGCCACCTCCGCAAGCTCCCCAGCAGCTCGCGTACACGGCCGCGCAGGCCGCCGCGCTCCTCGGCTACGATGACCCGGAGTGGGTGCGCTCGGCGCCGATCCCGTGGGTCGATCTCCGCAAGCCGGGATCGAACCGCGCCTCGCCGCGGTGGCTGCACACGGACTTGGTCGCATGGCTGGAGACGCGGCGGGTGCAGCCGGGACACCCGAGTCCGTTCGAGCCGTAGCGCCGAGCCGGTGCGGCCATGTCCGTGCCTAGGGGGCAATGCCGTGGAGAGCCATCTGGAGCATGGTCAGCACGGGCACGACATGAGGGGCGAGGACGCTGCCGGCAGCATTGCTCGCTACGTCCGTCAGGAACTTGCCTATTGCAGCTCGGAAGCTCGGCCCGGCAGCGGCAAGCGATCGCGTGGCGGAGGACACCTCTGCGATGCTTCCTTCGCCCGTCGCAAGGCTGCGCTCCACGAGCGAGAGCGCCTGCCGTACCTCCTCGCGGCGACTCGCCTCGACCTCCGTGAGAAGACTGCGCCACTCCCGCACTGCCTCCACCAGGGCATCCCCTCCACTGGTCATCGTCTGGGTGACCTGACCTCCATGTGAGGCGAGGGCTACGCCCTCCATGTGCCCCGAGTTGTAGATCAGCGTCCCAATGCTCGCCCCGGTGAGCGGAACGGCGCCGATTTCCTGCGCACGTGCCGTCGCTTTCCGTTCGTCAAGCCGCGTGCGCATTTCGGTCGCGAACGGGCGCACGATGACCTCCCCAAAATCTCGCACCTTGTCGTCATGCTGCGGCGCCGGAGACACGCTGAAGAGCAGCTGGTAGGGCTTGATGCTTCCAGCCGCGACGCGAGTGAGCAGCGCCCACAGAAGTGCCAGGCGCGCGGTTCCGTCCGTTGGGAACACGATGTTGCCGCTGCCCATCACGGCCCCTGCGTCCTTGTTCAGCGCCGCTAACCACGCGGTTGGGTCGACGGGGACGCCCTCTAACTCGCGCAGCACCTCGTAAAGCACCGGTATCGTCTGACACTCATGGACGAGCGCGCGGAGACGACCTTCCCAGGTACGGTGGGACGCCGCCGCGAGATCCCGCACAAGAGAATCGAATCGCGCGTGGCCGCGCTCGAGGTCCAGCACAGTAGGCTTACTCATGCCGGGGGGCGTGGGTGCTAGGTGCGAGCTGAGTGTGCGCAGCCATTCGGCGGCCAACACTAAGGCACTGGGCCAGGGGCGAGCGGTTCCTCGGTCACCGAGCGCTGATCCCGGCGTTACGTATCCCCAGGCGTGGTACCACCCTGGCCAGCCGCGCGCGGCTACGAAGTGCAGCGACGATCGCGTCGGCGCATGAACCAGTCCGCTAGCTGTGGCGCCGAGGATCCCGGAGCTAGAGCCGTCGCTGCGTTCCCATCCGAAGTCGCGGATGTCGAAGCCCGCCCGCACGACTTGCGCATCAATTGCGTCGACTTGATGGCGGTGCAGGTTCGTCTGCAGGATGGCGTAATCCGCATCAGATCTAGTCATGCTATAGCAGCCCCGCGCCCGCGTGATCGCGGAAGTCGTCGGCTCGGCGCACGTAGCCGAGCAGCGTGTCGACGCGCTTGTGACGACTGACCGCCATCATGCGGTCTAGCGGCCGGCCGCGTTCCGCGGCCGACGTGAGGAAGCCAGCGCGCAGCGAGTGCCCTCCGAACGTGGCGGGGTCGAGCCCTGCCCGTGCTGCGTAGTGCTTCACGATCTGCGCGACGCTGAACGGGGAGAGCCGCGCGTCGCTGACCCGTCCACTCTTGCCAACCGGCCGGAACACGGGGCCGTCGGTGATGCCGGCCGATTCGAGCCACACTCGCACGGCGTCGACCGGGCAGGCGTGGTTACCCCGCGTTACGGCGACCGTCGCCCCAACGCCCTCCTGATCGGTCTTGGCGCGGCGCACGAGCACCCGTAGCCCCTCGGCGTGTTCCTCGAGGTCCGCGACATCAAGCGCGGAGAGCTCGCCTCGCCGGAACGCGCCGCCGAACCCCAGCAGGAGGAGCGCGCGATCACGCTTGCCCGCGAGCGTCGGCGAGCAGTGGGCCACCATCGCGAGCAGGCGCTCGGCAGTCGCGGGCGCCTTCTTCGTCTGCCGCGTGCCCTGTTCGCGCCGGATGCCGCGCAGGACGCGCCGCACGGCCGCGCCGTTGGTCGGCGGCTCGAGCTGCGCGGCAACGTGCGCGGCCTTGATCGCAGCGAGCCGACGGCCCAGGGTCGCCGGCTTCACGCGCTGCGCCTCGTCGGCGAGGAACACGGCCACCGTGGTTGGGTCAGCGGGAAGCGCCAGGAGGTCGCGCGACGCGCACCACGCCGCGAACGTGCGCCAGTCGGCCGCGTAGGCGCGCGCGGTCGCTGGCGCCTGGGCGCGGTCGGCGTAGTTGATCGCGGCCGCCAGCTCATCAGGGCGGAACGGGAGTGTGAGCGATCCGCGGGCTGCACCGCTCAGCGGCACGTGCACGACCTCGGCGCTCGGCGTTTCGGCGGTCTCGGCAGGCACTGCTGCGGGCATCGTCATCGATCCGCCCCGCCGGCGAGCGGGGTGATCGTGACCGGGATGGTCATGGCCTGGCCGGCAGCCGACACGACGATGATCGTCGGCCCCGCACGACCGGTGCGCCCGCTCACGCGATGCGCCGACGTGGTGGTCGTGTCCAGGCGAAAGACCGTGCTGTCGTGGCTCTGCCACCGCACCAGCGTGCTCGCCGGTAGGTCGAGTAGGGTCGCCGTGAGCGTGACCGACACGCCGGGGATCGCGTCGACGCTCGTCGGCGCCACGGTGAGCGTCGGGCCGATCGAGACGGGCCCGGTGCGGTCGGAGCCCGTGCAGCCGAGCGCCCCGATGACGAGGGCAGCGTTGGTGGCGAGGCGGTGGCGAGCGAGGCTGGCGGCGAACGACACGGGACGACGGGGCGCGGGGCGGGGCGCGAGTGTCTCGGTGCTCCTGCACTGTGACACGACTTGCGAGAAGAACGTTTATCGCAAGCTATCGGGCACACAAGCGGCGCACTTCGCGAGACGCCGGACTGCGAAATGCAGCAACCTGCATGGCTGGGACGGACGCGACGAAGGGGCGCCGCGCTACGCGACACCCCGGCGCCGGCTCAACACACCGCCTCCACACCCTTGAGGCAGCCCCCAGCCGCTCCCTCCAGAGTGTTGGCCGGCCAGCGCAGAACTTGAGCGAGCGAGCGCGGCGCGCGGCTCAGCCTGGCCCAGCGAAGTACTGGTCGACAACAGCGACCATCGCGGCACGCGCCTCCGCGGCCAGCGCCGACCCGCCCGCGGCGAGCCGGACGATCGACCGTACGATCTCGCCGGTCGCGCCGAAAGAGACGGCCTCACGACAGAGGGCTTCGGCGGCAGCCCGGTGCTGGTACGCGTCGCTGGGGTGCAGGTACATCAAGCGCTCACGGAAGACGCCGATGGCGATCGCGAAGCGCTCGACGACATCAATATCGGTGCTCTCGGTACCCACGAGTCGGGCAGCGTGCTCGGTTCCAGCGTCAGCGGGCGCGGCGATTCCACGTCCGCAGCGGAGTACGCGGGCGCTGCAGCCGATGTGCCGCTCCAGCTGGCGGGCGCTGAAGCGTCGAACGTTCGCCCCCGCCTCGCGCCTTCAGTCGCCGTGCCGCTGGGAACGGGGGCCGTCACCGACGCCTGACCGCGCCCGCCTACCGCCGGGCGCTCATGAGCTCGGCCAGGGCGGCCACAACGCGCGCCTCGTCTTCGTGCGGCAGCTCATGCTGCCGCCCAATGATCTGCTCGCCGGGGCTGTCGATCAGCCGCTCGTGGCGCTCTCGCCAGATCTGCTCGGCAATCGCTCGCACCTCGGCGTCCGTTGGCCGAGAAGCCGTACCAGAACGATGACTCATTTGATCGCTCGCCTCACCAGGCGTAAGCCGACGGAAGCACAACGCGCGTGTAACCCCGACATGCGGCACACGCCGCGCCACGGATGGCGGAGCGGGGCAGCATGAGCGTCTACGTGGACGACATGCGCGCGAGGTTCGGCCGGATGGTGATGTGCCACATGATCGCCGACACGTCCGAGGAGCTGCACGCGATGGCGGCTCGGATCGGCGTAGCGCGCCGCTGGTGCCAGGACGAGGGCACCTATCGCGAGCACTACGACATCGCGCTGACGAAGCGCGCGGCCGCCGTTGCCGCGGGCGCGATCGAGGTCACGCAGCTCGGCCTCGGCCGGATCATGCGCGTCAAGCGCGCGGCAGTGCCGATCAGCACAGGATCAGGGGCCGCTGCTCGCGAAGCATTCGTCGGCCACCTCGAGCGCGCGCCGCAGGATCGGTGGGAAGGGAGCGAAGTCCCGGAACGCCAGCTCGACGATCGCCCGCACGGTGGTACTGGTCTGCCCAAGCTGGTGCGACTCGCGGCAGAAGGCGCGGACGGCGGCGAGGTGCCCCTCCATGTCGTTGGCGAGTAACGGGTGAAGTCGTTCGCGGAGCGCCCCGATCGCGATCGCGAAGGCGTCGACCGGGAACTCACTCGGATCGAAGTGCGGGGGCAGTGTCATGCCAAGTACGGTAGCCCTGCGCTTGATGCACACCAACTGGACGCCGCCCTCGTCGCGGCCGCGGCGGGCGGCGATCCGCGCGACGGAGGCGCGTGAGCGCCTCTGGTCTGTACACGCAGCTCCATCCGACGAAGACGCGGGGGTCCTACATGTCCTCCGCCTCGAGCACGTTCACTGAAGCAAACGTCGAGGTGGCGCGGTGTCGTGGCGCGGGCAGAGCCCGGGTCCGATCGAATCCGTCAGATCCCCCCACTTCATCCAGAACGACCGGGCCGTCTGTCAGAGGCGGGCCCACCGTGTGGCCGTACCCCAGCGCGGAACCCCCGCCGGGGGTACCCCCGCCCACGGAGAGCACCCGCGAAAATTCGGCGGGGCCGGTTGGGAAAACCCAGAGGGTCTATTAGTTTTGTTATGCATCTAATGGCGCGTGGCTGATCGCCGTGAACACCCGGCCGCCCGTGCCGCGACAGGCACGACCGGGACTCTCGCATGTCCGTTGGATCCGCGCCCACGATCGCCGAGCTGGCTTCCCTCCGCGAAGTCGCCGGCATCCTGGGCTCCTCGTACGCCACCGCGTACAGCGTCGCCGCCTCGGGGCGGCTCGGCGCGCCCACCGCGATTGGGCGCAGCCAGTTCTACCGCCGCGACGTCGTCGAGCGCGTCGCCTGCGAGCGCCAGACCGAGCGCGCAACGCGGCGGCGCCGTGGCTCGCTCGCCGTGGGCGCAGCACCGTGACCGCCTCGAGCTTCGATCGCGCCCGCCCGCTCACCGGCACGTCGCCCGAGCTGCAGGCCGCGATCAAATCCATCCTCGACGAGCGCACGCGCGAGCTCTTCGGCCCTGACGCACCCACGAGCCGCTACGTCGGCCTGTGGATGAACAACGGCCACACACCCGCAGACCTCTTCGCCTTCCTGCGCGATGAGGCGGAGCAGCGACTGGCGGCGAAGGCCGCCGAGACTGGCAGTGCGCGAGACACGATCTGATGGCGAGCAACCCACGAGCTGCCCAGGTGCGCGCCGCACTTGCCGCGCGCGCAACCCGCGATCTGGGCGAGGACGCGACAGCGCTCGACTACGTGGTGCAGTACATCGAGGCCGGCGGCGTGCTCGCCGAGCTCGCGCGCGATCTCGCAGGTGAGCTGGAGTGGGAGGTCTCGCGATCGCTGGTGAGCCACGTTGTGCAGCGCCTCGAACCGGATGCGCCTGAGCGACTCGCCGAGGCGCGGCGATCGGGCGGCGCCGCGCTGGTCGAGAGCGCGGTGCAGATCCTCGACGAGGCACCGACCGACAGCCGCGAGGAGCTCACGAAGGCGAAGGCCCGCGCGGACATCCGCACGTGGCTAGCCGGTAAGCATGACCCCGCGTCCTACGGTGAGCGTACGCAGGTAGGCGTGCAGCTCAACCTCGGCCAGCTGCACCTCGCCGCGCTGATGCAGCCGGTGCCACGGCCGGGCGAGGTGGCGCAGCTCGCGCCCGGCGCGCCGCTGCTCCTGCCGGAGGGCGCGGCGGCCGAACCGCACGCGATCGTGAGTAGCGCTGGTGTCGAAGGCATGAATGATGGCCGCTGAGGTCTCGACGGGCGCGCCGGTCCACTTCTACCCCTTCAACGTTCACGCGTGGGGCTCGAGGAGCGGCGGCTACGATCTCGGTTGGCCTGGCGGTACGACAGTCGGTCAGGTCTTTCGCATCCCGCCCGGATTCAACCGTCTCGACGGGGTGCGGTTCTGGTGGCAGTGTCTCGATTACCGTGTGCGTGGCTCCGGCTCGACGGGCTTCCGCCTCACGAACGAGCGGCCGGAGGTGCAAGCCCACCTGTACGCGTGGGATCACGACACGCGGCGCGCGACCGGGGCAGCCCTCTGGTCGAGCGCCCCGTTCGAGGCGCCCGCGCGGGGCGGCGGGGCGGCCTCGCTGGAACTGGAGGTGGGCGGCGTCGCGGTGACGCCGGGCGCGCGCTACGTGCTGCTCCTCACCGTGCGCCCGTTCGCAGTGCAGTACCCGTTCCCAGCGTCGTCCGAGGTCGGCGAACCGAACCTGCCGGAACGGTTGACGTTCGTGCAGCTCGCGCACGTGGGTGCCACGTACGCCGACGTGGGATTCCCAAAGCGGTACCCGGCGGAGGGGTTCGCCACGGCCGCGGCGCGCTGGGCCGCCCAGGACGCGTACCGCGTCTACGGCGCCCCGCGGCTGCGCGAGCCGTACGCGGGGCGGGGCGACCGGGTCTTCGTCGAGAGCGAGACAGCTTGGACTGACGCCGCGTGGCGTCGCTCACCCATCTCGTACGCGTTCGAGGCGGATCTCTCGCTGGCGTAGCCGCGCACGGTGCGCCATAGCGGAGCGGGGCGCGTGAGCATGGTGCTCACGCGCCCCGCTACTGCTGCGCGGCCGGCCTGCCGGGTCGCTGAGGCGATCAGGCGTTCAGGCGGCGGCGCGCACCAACGCCCACTAGTACGAGCCCCGTGGCGAGCAGCGCCCAGGTGCTCGGCTCCGGCGTCACGACCGCGGCGCGCGTCGTGGTGCTCGTCAGATTGAGCGACGCGTGATCCTCCGTTGAGCAGATCGCCGTCGGCATGCAGACGCCGATGCCAGGGCCCGTCACCCAGAGTCCGACATTGCCATCGAGGAATCTCCACGTCTCCCACGCGACGATGCCGCCCCAGTGCAGGTCGCCGTTGCGTCGTACGATGGATCCACTCAGGTCGCTCGACACCCCGAAAGAGAAGCTGGCGGGGCTCGACAACCCATCCGCCCAGCCATTGATGCTGTGCGGCGTCGTGCCACCAACGCTCAAGCTGCCGGTCGTGGTGAGCGACGTCAGCAACGCGCGCAGTGCACCGCGTCCTGTCGCGGTCTCAATCCCCGTCTCGATGGCGACGGTGAGACATGCGGGGTTTGAAGTCGTGGGTGCGAAAACCATCCCACAGCCCGCGAAATTCATCCGCGTCATCGGATGCGCGAGCGAGAAGAAGGCGTCGCTGGACACCGAGAAATCGCGGGGCGCGATGATCACGTTCTGCGCAGCCGCGACGGCGGGGAGAAACACGAGCGAGCACAGAGTGCGGATGACACGACGACGCATGAGAACGACGATGGAAGGTGACGGAGCCGGGTGGGCGGCTGGCGCTCACGTACCGGCTACAGCGCGGCGAGAGCGGATCTGGGATAGAGCGGAGCGAAGTGCTAGGGATCAGACCAGGGCTAGCTGGCAAGCCGTGGCGCGTACCTCAGTGCGTCAGAACGTCCTCAGACGGACTTCCGGCGTCGGTAGGTGACGGCGCCGAGTGCGGCGAGCCCCGTGCTGAGGAGTGCCCACGTTCCTGGCTCTGGCGTCGTCGTCAGCGTGATCGTCTCATAGTACGCCGCAGCCGTGGCACCCGACTGCGGGCCACTGGGGTCGATCCCGTAGCCGACGGTGAACGTGAGGGTTCGCGGTACGAACGTCACGCTTCGGATGAAACCCCATCGTGCGATGCACGTGTACTGCGGCTGCTGATCGTAGATCAGGCACCCCGTGCCGTCGACGCAGTCTTGCACGTCGCAAATACGGCCGTTCAGTTGCGGCGATTGCGCATAGCGTCCGGGATCGCCCGAGAACTCGCCCATAATCCGGAGGTCCACGGTGCGCTGCAGGAAGCCGCTGCCCGAGTCGAGCACGTTGCCCCCGAGCGTTACCGTGGCCGTGTGGCAGCTCTGAAAAACACCGCAGCCGTAGAACGTGTAGACCTCAATCGGTATTCCTGGCTGCGCTTCGGCACGGCCGTTTGGGACGGCCAGCAACGCGATGGCGAAGAGCGCGAGCGAGAAGCGGGAGATCAGTTGACGCATGCAGTACGGTGGCAGGCGGTGTCGACGCGTAGAGGCGCCAAGCATCGTCGCAAGGCTGACCGCGCTACCGCTCGAGTGTGACGTCTATCACACGCGCGCACTATGCGGTACTCACGATGAGTTCGCCAGCCCCCGCCACATGTGGCGGGGGCGCCACACGTCCTCTTCGCTCGCGGCGCGACTAGCGCGGTGTGTAGCCCGGGATCAGTTCCGCCACCGGCGCCGATTCCACCACTCCGCAGCGCGCAGCTGCGTCTGCAGTGTGGACTAGCGGAGGTTCCCACGACCTTAGCTGAGGAGGCAGCGGTTGTCCCGCGCGACCTCCTCGGGGTTGACGAGCGCACTAGAGGCGTGGACATCGCTGGCAAGACCGGGCTGCGGCTGGTCAGCAGGACCGTGTGAGGGGAACGCTACACACGAGAGATCGTCGCCCACACCGCCCGCGCATCCACGATCGCCGCGCGAACCGCGGCCGGCGCGTAGTGCCGCACCGTGGCGATCCCCACGACGAACAGCGCCCCGGCGTCATCGACGCGCAGCACGTCCTGGCCGGAGGCGAGGAACGCCAGATCGTCATCGGACAGCGGGGCGCCGCCGGCATCGGCTGCGACGTGCCGGAGCTGCTCGACGTCTGCGGGCGTGGGGCCGCGGGGCACGGCAGCAGGCTGGCGCCCGACTAGTCGTGCGGCGTGGGCGCGGCGCTCGTCGCGTCTGGTGGGCTCGGCTCGCCTGCGGTCAGTAGCCGAGGGGCATGCGCGCCGGGGAGGTGCAGGCGACGCGCAGCCTCCGGCACCTTCGCCTCGACAACCTTCGCAGCTCCGATGAGCTTCCCCGCGTTGTCTACGAACGTGCCCGCGTCGTTCACGAGCGAGACCAACGCCGCCGCAACGAGCAAGAACCGATCAACAGCGACGGGACGGCTGCTCGTCTGCACCGCGGGGCCGAAGTGTGCGAGACCGACGAGCAGCATGTTGTACGCGTCTCGTAGCGCGGCGACGCCCCGGAAGGGGTACTCCTGTGTCGCGGCACGTACAGCTCCGAGCGCACGAAGGATGAACTGACGGAGCTCGTTGCCAAGGCTGGAGTCGTCCAGAACCTCTCGCTCGACTTCGGACACTAGGTCCAGCACCGAAGCGATCGATCTGTCTTCGATCGCCTGCTCCAGCACGGGCAACGAATCGGCTAGTACGCCAAGGGTTGCCAGGAGGTCGGTGCCGATCCGCCCTACGACCGATTCCCAGGCGATGGGGAAGTGGGTGGGCAGGAGAGTCCACGCGATACTCTCAAGATGCGCCTCGTACCGCTCAGGGCGAATGCGCGTGTGCTGCGGTACCAGCTCGCGCAGCCGACTCACGTCTGCCAGAAGCGACATGAGTCGCTGCCCGACGACGATCACCACGTCGGGCGCGTCTTCCGGATGCTCTTCGGCAAGAACATGCCGCCAGGCGTCGAGCGTGGGCCTCCCACGGTACCTTCTCGAGACGCCGACAGCCTTCTCCAACGCAGCGTGCAGCCTAGCAGCCGGGTTCACCGGCCCGTCGATGTGCTCCATGGTCCTTGGGCGGCTGTGCTCGAGTACTGTAGCAGCGTCGGGGAGCCGGTCACGCCGCTGGCACTGACGCCATCAACCTACGCGGCGCCCCTGGCAACGCGAGGGCCGTTGCGCGGGTGCTCGCGTGCTGCCCATGGCCGAGTCCTTCCGGAAGGGCGCGAGCCGCCGCTACCAGCGCGTCAGGTAGCGCGTCGTCGCCGCGACCTTTGCGAGCCGCTCTCGGAGGCGAGCCTGCAGCGCCACAGGAGGGACCAGCGCCAAGCCCTCGGCGCAGAGCGCGCAGCGCATCTCCACACGGCGGCGTGTACCGACGACAGGCCAGAGTTCGACGACGAGATCGCGGCAGCGGTCGCAGCGGGCCAGAGGCGTCATGTCCGAACTTGAGGTGTGTTCACGGGCGCCCGGCCGGTGTGTCGCGGCCGAGCTCCTGGGCAGTGGGCTCGTCGGAGCCGATAATCTCGGTCACCCCGAGCACACCCTGACCACGCAGCGCGATGATCGAGAGACTGACGCGCCGATCGGGACACCCGAACTCGAGGATGGTCAGGTCGCCGTCGGGGTGCCGTCTTGAGCGGTCGACGAGCCGACAGGCCGCCTGCCGCTCCACCAGCACCTGCGACAGCGTGCCGATGACCGTCCGCATCAGATCCGCTCGGCTGCCGCTGGTCTCCTCGCTGAACCACTCGCGTGAGGCGAACCCGAGTCGGCCGCGGTCGAAGCGCACGATTCCGATGGCGTCCACCGCTCCATCAGGCCGCGGACGGCGGATCCCCCACTGGCCAGCTCCGAGGCTGTCCACGCGGAACTGCTGCCGCAGCGATGCGAGCGCGTCATCCTGCGGGGGCCGATCGCGAGGGTCATCGGCCCGTAAGTGATCTGGGCAGATGCGGGAGTTGCGGACAGCAGGGCGAGGCTGAGCGCGAGCACGGGTGCGCGCATGGCGGTCCTGGCTTGAAGGGTGCCCGACGCTCTGGCGGCGCGCGGGGCGAACTTGGTCAAGAGGCGGGAGCGCTGCAATCGTTCAGAGCCCGCGACGGGCGCGCTCGATCGGAATCACCGCAGCCCCCGTCGGCTTCGCGTCCAAGCGCGCCGCGATCGTCGCGGAGATCTCGTCGGCGAAGCGGCGCACGATCGCCTCCGGTACCCCGCCGTAGCGCGCGGTCATCCCCCGCGGGGTCGCGTGGCCGATCAACTGCGCGATCACGTGGTCGCCCGCGCCGAGCTCGCGGCCGGTGGTCGCGAACCCGTGCCGGAGGTCGTGCTGCTCGACGGTGTCCTCGACCGCGACGAGCGCGCGGAGTGCGTGCGCCTCGCCGGGGTCGGTCGCCTCGCCCGCCATGCGCCGCAGCTCGTCCTGGGCAACCGCCCACACGGCGCGCCAGAGGCGACGTGCGTGACCCGTGCGGGGAGTGCGGCGCTCCCGCCCCTCGCCGATGTCCGGCTGGCGACTGGCGGCAGCGGGGAAGACGTACTCGCTCGACGCGCCGCCCCCATCCTGCGGCATCGCGCGCACGCGTTCCAGCACCGCCAGCGCAGCGCGGCCGAGCGGGCGCACGCTGCGCCCCGTCTTCGTCTCCGGTAGCGTGGCGATCGCGCGCTCCCACGTGATCTCCGACCACCGCAGCGTGCGGCCCTCGCTCTCGCGCCAGCCGGAGAGGGCGAGGAAGCGGAAGAGCTGCAGCGCGCGCGCCTGGTGCGGCGTGAGCGCCTGCGTATCTGCCGGCGTGCCACGCTGGCGGCGCGGAGCCTCCGCTGTTCGCGTGGCACGCTCGTCGAGACCCTTCACGCGGCCAAAGCCCTTCGCCTCGATGCGCGCGAGCGCCGCGCCGATCGCGCGGTACTCGGCCTCGGCGAGCACGCGCTGGCGGCGGCGCTCCGGGTTCTTCTCGACGGCGCGGCACGGGTTCTGGCCGGCCGGTCGCCACTCCTCGCGCTCAGCCATCGTGAGCATCGCCGAGAGCATGTTGATGGCGCGGTTCGCCATCGTCGGAGCCGCCGCGCTGATGGCCTCGTGGAGCGCGGCCACGTCGCGGCGCGTCACGTCGCTGACCTTGAGCGCACCGATCGCGGGGCCCACGTGGCGCTCGAGGATGCCGCGGTACTGGCGGATGGTCTCCAACGACTTGCCGCGCTGCTGCAGCCGGTCGACGTACCGCGCACCGAGCTCGCGCACCGTTGGCGTCGCGTGGCGCGCTGCGGTCGCGCGCTTGGCCTGCACCCGCGCTGTCGCGGGATCCAGACGCGTGGGATCCTGACGAGCGGCGCGCGCCTGTGCGGCGAGTTGTCGCGCCGCCTCGCGCGCTTGGTCAACGGTGAGCGCGCCGTATGTGCCGATCGTTACGCGTCGGCTGACGCTGTTCGCATCGTCGTACTGGAATACGAAGGACTTCCGGCCGGCCGGCGTCACCTTCACGCCGAAGCCCTTCACCGCACCGTCGCCGCCTTCCCAGTGGAACTGGTCGCGGGCGCCCGGGGTCATCGCGTCGACACCGCGCTTCGTCAGCGGCTTCGCAGTTGTCGGCATCGTGGCGGCCCTCCCGCGTCTGGCGGGCGATTCGGTCCTGGGCCGCCAGACCAACCTTACCCGCGCCTAAAAGTAAGACGAAAGTAAGGTCGTTGTGCGCACAAGCAGCCCCGTTGACGAATCTCGGTCCATCAGCTCTGCTGTGCAAGTCGTTGTGATACAACAACCACGCAGGCCGACGAATGAACGCCCGTCAGTCCGCGCGGTGATAGCCGTGGATCGCCCACCACTGCACCCAGCTCGCGACCTGCGCCTGCTCGTCGGGCGCCAGGCGCGCCACGCAGCGGGTGACGAGCGGCCCGAGCGCGGCGAGCATCTCCGTCGGATCGAGGGCGAGATCGCGCGCGACCGTGCCGTAGCGCACCACCGCGCGCCGCAGCGCGTCGTGCGAGAGCCGGGGGGCGCACAGCGCCTGGATCACCGCGTCGGCGGCGCGCCGCACCGCGCGCGACGGGTGCACGCCGGACGACGCCTCGTCGGCGACGGACCCGCGGGGGTTCGGGGCTAGCTCGCGATCCGGCATCTGGCGGGCCCTCCTCCTGTGTGTCCGCGACGTGGCTGGCGCGCGCCGCATGGGCGCCGGGGGAGGCGGCTAGCGCAAGCGCCGTGCTCCACGCGGCGCCGCGCGCGAAGCGCTTGGGCGGGTGTCCGCGCCGCGCGTGGCGACCGTCACGCGTGCCGGCTAGACTATGGCGCGGCGCGGTCCACCGACTCCGCCAGCCAGACCCTGTAGCTCAGCTGGTTAGAGCAGGCGACTTTTAATCGTCAGGTCGAGGGTTCGAATCCCTCCGGGGTCATCGCGCCGGCGTCGCCGAGGGCGGTGCGGCGGTCGTCAACGCGGCGTGCGTCAGTCGGGCCACGTCGACGATCGCGCCACGTGCCGTCGCGACGTCGGGGATCCCGCGCGTCAGCACCACGAGCACGTACGGCGGGCGCCCCACCGGCTGCACGAGCGCCGCGTCGTGCAGCACGCCGCTGATCCACCCGGTCTTGTGCGCCACGCGCGTGCCGGCCGGCAGCCCGGCCGGGATCTCGTCGTTGTGCTCCTGCGCGGCGAGGATGTCGAGCATGGCGCGCGTGCTCGCCGGCGACGCGGCCGTGCCGCGCTCCAGCGCGACGAGCAGCGCGGCGAGGTCGGGCGCCGTCGTCGTGTTCACGATGCCGGCGCGGAACGCCGGCCCGTCCTCGACGCCGCGACGCACCGCGATGCGGGAGGCGCCGAGCGTGCGCGCGGTCGCCGTCGTTCGTGCGGGGTCGGCGAGCGCGATGACCGCGTTCGTCGCGAGGTTGCTCGACCGCACGATCATGCGGCGGACGAGCTCCCGGACGGCGACGGGGCGGCCGACCAGCGCGTACGCCGCGCTGTCCGAGTCGTCCGCCGGATCGAGGGCGTAGGGCGATCCGTCGGCGACCGACACGAAGCGGTTCTCGAGCCGGATCTCCTGGTCGAGGGAGAGGTCGCCGCGATCCGCCGCGCGGAACAGCTCGATCATCACCGGCAGCTTCATCGTGCTCGCGGCGTGGAAGACGCTGTCGCCGGCGATGTCGAAGGTGCCGCCGCCGGGGCCGAGGTCGCGCAGCGAGACGGCGACCACCGCGGTGGGGACCTCGATCCGCAGCGCGGCCAGGCGCGCGGTGATCGCGCCGCGCAGCGACTCGAGGGGCGCCGCCGTGGGCGCGGGCGGCGCAGCGGAACGGACGGCGCGCGACGCGCCGCACGCCGGAGCGGTGCCCAGCGTCAGCAGCGCGAGGGCGGCGGGCAGGGCGGAGCGGAGGCGCATGACGGCAGCATCGCCCCCGAGACCGCCCGCGGCAAGCCGCCACGTTGCGCGAGCGCACCTCGATCGTGTACAACCTGCCGTGCCCCGGGTGGCTGGTCCGGGCGCGACGTCGACGCCGTTCCCACCGAACGCACGCATGGCCGCCATCGCCCCGTCCCACGAACCGGACCCGAGTCTCCCCGCCGACGCCGCGGCGCTGGAGCCCCGCCGTCTGCGCCTGGTCGCGCTCCGCGCCCAACGCTTTCCCTCCGGCCTGTGCCGCGCCGAGGTCGAGCTGCAGCGCCAGGACGGCGAGATCGTCCTCGGCGCCCGCGACGGCCACGCGATCGCGCTCGGCGACCTGCGCATCGTGGCCGAGGCGACGATCGAGGCGCTGCACCGCGCCACGCGCACCGGGCTGCGCTTCGAGCTGCTCGGCGTCAAGACGGTGCGGGCGTTCGACGAGACCGTCGTGCTGGCGCAGATCGGCGTCGTCGCGGGCCGCGCGCCGGTGCGGCTGGTGGGGGCGGCGATGGGCGACGCGGACCTGACGCGCGCCGCCGTCCTCTGCGTCCTGAACGCCACCAATCGGATCCTCGGGAACCTGCCGGACTGAGCTGCAAAGCGTGGCGTACGACACGGCCGGCCCCTCCCGCGCGCTCGCGGGCATGGGCCGGCCGCGCTACGTTACGCCCCTCCCGGACGCCCCGCCGTTCCGCGCCGCGCCTCCCGGCGCGCCGCCCCGCCGCACCGCCCGCCGTATCGTGCCGCCATCCCAGGTCGCCCCGCTCCCGCGGCGCGCGCATGCCGCGCTCCTGTCCGCGACGCTCGCCCTGCTGGGGGCCTGCGCACCCGGACCCCGGCCGACCACGGCGCCCACGCCGGAGCAGCAGCCGGACGTCCCCGCGGTGACGACGCCCTCGGACCTGCCGGAGCCGCCGACCAACCGCGCGACGCCGTTCGTGATGCCGCCGCGGCCGCACGTGCACCTGCCGGGCGTCGAGTTCGACCTCGACGTGCACGCGTTCGAGGACGAGGATCGGGTGCAGCACTACGTGCGGCTCTTCACCGGGAACGCGCGGACGACGTTCACCACCTGGCTGTCGCGCGGCTCGCGCTACGACGGGATGATCCGCGCCAAGCTGCGCGCAGCGGGGCTCCCCGAGGACCTGTACTACCTCCCGCTCGTCGAGAGCGGCTACGATCCGAACGCGGTCTCGCGCGCTTCGGCTGTCGGCATGTGGCAGTTCATGGCGCCCACCGCGCGCGGCCTCGGGCTGCGCGTGGACTGGTGGATGGACGAGCGCCGCGATCCGGTGCGCTCCACCGACGGGGCGGTGCGCCACCTGAAGTGGCTCAAGGGGCAGTACGGCTCCTTCTTCCTCGCCGCGGCGGCGTACAACGGCGGCTCCACGCGCGTCACGCGCGGCCTCGCGCAGCTCGCCGCCGCGTCGGACAGCAGCCTCGGCGACGCGCGCTTCTTCGCGCTCGTGGACGCCGACTACCTGCGTCCCGAGACGAAGAACTACGTCCCGCAGCTGATCGCGGCGACGCTCGTGGCGAAGGAGCTGCCGCGCTACCAGCTCACGGTGCGCGGGCAGCCGGCCTTCGCGTACGACTCGGTGACGGTCGCGCCGCTCACGCCGCTGGCGGCGGTCGCGCGCGCGGCGAACGCCTCCCGCGCCGAGCTGCTGGAGCTCAATCCGCAGTTCCTGCGCGGAATGACGCCGCCCGACGGGCGCGCGATGGTGCGGGTCCCGGTGGGCGCGTCCGCGGGGTTCGCGACGCGGCTGGCGAAGCTCGACGCCGACGCGCGGCGCGCGTTCCGTCGCGTGACGACCCGCAAGCGCGACTCGTTCGCGGACATCGCGTCGCGCGAGGAGGTGCCGCTCGCGCTCCTGACCGCGTACAACCCGGCGCTGGAGACGGTCGAGAAGGGGAAGTGGAAGGGGCGTCTGGTCTCGGGCCAGGGCGTGCGCGTGCCGACCGCCGCGGTGCTCGAGTACGCCCGCCCGACGATCGAGACCAACGACGCGGCCGGCGTCGGCGAGCTGCCGGCGCTCCCCGCGCCCAAGGTCGCCGAGCGTCCGGCCGCCAGGGAGAAGGCGAAGCCGCAGATCGCCGATGCGGCGGAGACGCAGAGCGAGAAGTCGGTCGAGCGGTCGACGGAGAAGTCGCGCGCGCGGTCGTCGGAGCGCGCCGCCGAGCGGGTGGCCGCGGCCGAGGACGGAGACTCGGCGCGTCCGGCGAAGCGCGCCGCCGACCGCACGCCCGCGGGCGACGACGCCCGCGTGGCGAAGGCCGACGCGGAGGAGAAGGTGGAAGCTGAGGCGCCGTCGAAGTCGCGGAGGGCGCGGACCGCGGACGTCGTGCCCCTGCCGCTCGCGACGGTCGCGCGCGCGAAGCCCGTCGCGGCGAAGGCCACGCGTGGCGGCGCGTCGAAGAAGGCCGCGGCCGAGAAGGTCGGGGCGGCGGGCGAGGTCGACGAGCCGAAGTCCGACGAGCCGAGGGCCGAGAAGTCCGGCGCGAAGCGGAAGGCCTCCGGGGCGCCGGAGGACGACGCGCCCGGGACGAAACCGGCGCGCGCGCGGAAGGCCGGCGCGACGGGGAAGGCGATCGAGGCGGGCGGGGAGCCGGCGCCGGAGAGGACGAAGGCGGCCGCGGCGAAGGGCGCGAAGGCGAAGGGCGCGAAGACGAAGTCCTCCGACGCCGCGCCGGGCGCCGAGCGGGACTCGAAGGACGATGCGAAGGAGCCCGCGCGCGGAAAGGCGAAGGGCAACGCCGAGCCAGACGCGAAGGGCGACGCCGAGGCCTCGTCGAAGACGAAGAAGTCCGGGCGCGCGTCGGCCAAGGCGAAGCCGGCGGTCGAGGCCGAGGAGAAGCCCGCCGCCCGCACGGCGAAGGCCGCGAGGTCCGCGGGCGGCCGCGCCGCCGAACGCGAACGGGCGGCCGTCGATTCGGCCGCCCGTCGCCCCGCGAAGCGGGGGAAGTCCTGAGTCCGGCGGGCGCGCCTCAGTCCAGCAGGCCGCGCCCGCGGTAGTCGCCGAGCACCACGCGCTCGTAGCCGTTGGCGGGGTCGACGCCGTTCTCCAGCGCCGCCTGCACGGCGACCGGGCCGCGGTTGTAGACGAGCAGCGCCAGGCGCACGCTCTTGTACTCCTTGATGAGCCCGCGCAGGTAGCGGAAGCCGACGCGCAGGTTGAGGTCGCGGTCGTACAGCTGCTTGCGCGTCACGTTCGGCACGAAGTGGCGGGCCGTCGCCGGCATGAGCTGCGTCAGCCCCACCGCGCCGACGGGGCTCGTCGCGCGCTCGTTGAACTCGCTCTCCACGCGCACCACGCGGAAGGCCAGCTCGGGCTCGATTCCCTCGCCGACGGCGGCATCGTGGATCGCCCCGGCCAGCTCGGGGGTGATGCGATAGCGGCTCGCGTAGCGATAGACGCGATGCCAGCGGCGCAGGTCCAGGTGCGGCGTCGCGGCAGTGGTACGCGCCTCGGGGTGCTTGACGAGGAGCGGGACGTGTCGGGTCGGGGCCGCGGCGGCCTCCTCGAGCGAGCGCTCGCGTACCAGGACGATCGCCGCGAGAGCGGCGCCGGCCAGCAGCACGCGGTGGCGACGACGCGCGCGGCGACGGGCTACGTCGCCGCGGTACGCGTACGACTCGCGCGGGGCGGGGTCACGCATGGCTTGTGGGATGAGGGAACGGCGCCTCCCGTCGAGCTGCGGACGGGAGGATGGACGACCATGCACGGGGCAAGCGATATGCCGTGCCCAACCGTGTGGCGTCTGCGTGGCAACGCGCGCGCTGTGTCACGCGTGCCACGGTCCGGAGGCGCCGCCGGTCTTCTCGACCAGCCGCACCCCTTCGAGGATCATGCCGCGGTCGACCGCCTTCGCCATGTCGTAGATGGTCAGCAGTGCCACGGTCGCCGCCGTCAGGGCCTCCATCTCGACCCCCGTGCGGCCGCTGGTGCGGGCGGTGGCCTCCACGCGCACGCCCGGAAGCCCGGCGTCGAGCGTCAGCGTCACGTCCGCGTGCGAGAGCGGGATCGGATGGCAGAGCGGGATCAGCTCCGCCGTCCGCTTGGCCGCCATGATGCCCGCGATCTTCGCCACCACCAGCACGTCTCCCTTCGCCAGCCGGTTCTCGCGCAATCGCTCGAGCGTGGCCGGCGCCATGCGGATGGCACCGACCGCCCGTGCCGCGCGCTCGGTGACGTCCTTGGCGCCGACGTCGACCATGCGCGCCTCACCGGACGGATCGACGTGCGACAATCCGAGGGCTGCAGGAGCAGCGGCGGAGGGCGCCGCGCCGGCACCGCCGCCGAGCGACGCGGACGGGTGTGGCGCCGCCGCCTCGACGTGTGGCGTCTCGTCCACGGTCAGCGGAACTCCGCCGCCATCTCGCGGAGCAGCTCCGCGGTCAGCAGCTGCGGGCTGACGTTGCCGCCCGCGCGCAGCTTCGCGCGCTCGACGGCGTCGACGGCGCGGCTCGCCGCCAGCGCGCGATGCTCGTCGCGCGGCGTCGGGTGGGCGGCGCTGCGGGGCGCGCTGGCGTCGCGCGCCACGTCGCGCAGCGCCACCGTCAGCGCGTCGAGCACGTCCGAGAAGGCGCCGCGCGCCTTGGACGCCCCTTGAAGGAAGGCGGCCCGCAGCCGCTCGGGGCGCCCGCCGCGGAGCACGGCGTCGAGCAGCCGCTGCGCCTCGCCGGCCGCGGCCGACCGCGCCGCGCCGCCGAACAGCCCGCCCGGGGCACCGCCGATGCTCGCGGCGAGCGACGCGGCGGACTCGCGCAACCCGTCCGACTCCAGCACGCCCTTCACCTGTGGATCGGCCAGCAGCGCCTCGACCTCGGCGGCGCCGAGCGGCGGGACGCGCAGCGTGACCACCCGGGAGCGGATCGTCGGCAGGAGGGCGCCCGGCTCGCTGGACGTCAGGATGAGCATCGTGTCGGCCGGCGGCTCCTCGAGGAGCTTGAGGAAGGCGTTCGCCGCGGCGTCCGCGCCTTCCTGCGCCACCATGCGCTCCGCGTCGCCGACCACGAACACCTTCCGCCGCGCCAGCGCCGGCGACACCGCCGCCGACTGCACGAGCGCGCGGACCGTCGCCACGAAGAGCGCCTCCATGCCCGAGGCCGGCGCGTAGAGCCCCTGCCGCTCGACCCGCTCCGCGCGGGCGGCGGCGTAGTCCGCCTGCACCTCGGCGGGCGTCTGGTCCGGGTTCTTCGGCCGCTCGCGCGGGAAGTACCAGTGCAGGTCCGGGTGCGTCAGGTCGACCGCGTAGCGGCAGTGCCGGCACCGGGCGCACGGCTCGCCGCCGTCGCGCTCGTCCATCGCGCCTTCGCAGAGCAGCGCCTGGCCGAGCCAGAGCGCCAGCCGCTGCTTGCCCACGCCGCGCGGACCCTGCAGGAGCAGGCTCGCGGGCAGGGCGTCGCGGACGGCGGCGTCGAGCAGCCGGCGCCGGATCGGCGCGTGACCGTGGAGCGGAACGATGGGCACGCCCCAATATCGCCCCCACCGGGGGAGGGTGTAACCCGTTGACTTTCATGGTCCTGCTCGCTTCGGCCGGCGCCTGCCGGGGGCGGGGCGGCCGGGGGCGTGGCCGGCGCGCTTCCTGCCCAGCGACCGGGCGTACCCCACACTGGAGGCATCTCATGGGCGGCAAGCGTCCCGACCAATATGCGATCGACCCGGGCGAGGCGAACGCGACCGACTACAAGAACCGTCGGCAGCAGGAGTTCATCCCCGAGCACAAGGAAGCGGTCGAGAAGTCGATGGCCGACTCGCGCGAGGGGGAGAACCTGATCCCGCAGGGCGGCGTGAATCCGGTGCTCGCGGAGCTCCGCGCCCGCAAGGAGCGCGACGAGGAGCAGGCGCGCGGCGAGCATCACCGCGAGGGGGGCATGCACGGCGGCGGGCACGCGGCCGCGGCGCAGCACCAGACCAGCCACCACGCCGACGCGATCCGCGAGGGGAGCGACGACGAGGAGAACGCGAGCGGGGAGCGCCAGCCGCTGAACGCGCAGCGCGACGAGTCGCGCCGGGCGGCCGACGCCGAGCGCACCGAGTGACCGACCGACCCTCCGAACCCGAACGAGGAGCACGCACGAGCATGGCACAGGCGGACAGGGCTGGGGCGCAGGCGTCGTCGGGCGGTGCCCTCCAGGGGCGCCGCATCGCGGTCCTCGCCACCGATGGCTTCGAGCAGGTCGAGCTGGTCGAGCCGGTGCGCGCCCTCGAGGCGGCCGGGGCGCGCGTCGACATCGTGTCGCTGGAGCCGGGCGAGATCCAGGGCATGAACCACGACGACAAGGGCGACCGCATCCCGGTCGACTGCACGGTCGACGAGGCGAAGGCGGGCGACTACGACGGGCTGGTGCTGCCCGGCGGCGTCGCCAACCCGGACCGGCTGCGCGAGGACGAGCGCGCGGTGGCGCTGGTGCGCGACTTCATCGAGCGCGACAAGCCGGTGGCGGCGATCTGCCACGGGCCGTGGCTGCTCGTCGAGGCCGACGCCGTGCGCGGGCGCACGCTGACCTCGTGGCCGTCGCTCAAGACCGACATCCGCAACGCGGGCGGCACCTGGGAGGACAAGGAGACGGTCGTCGACCAGCGGCTGCTCACGAGCCGCAAGCCGGCGGACCTCCCGGCGTTCTGCGACAATCTGGTGACGATGCTGACGTCGTCGGTCGAGGAGCGCAGCCTGGACCGCATGGTCGAGCAGACCTTCCCGGCGAGCGATCCGCTGCCCGGGCCGAGCAGCGTCGGCGGCCAGGGCGCCTCGCGCACCGAGGAGGCTCGGCCGACGGCCTGAGGTCGACCGCCCGCGCAGGCGGGCAGGATCTCGCCGTTCTGGCGGGTGCGGGCGGTGCTCCCTATGCTAGCGGGGCGCCGCCCGCGTCGCGTGCGCGCGTCCCGCCTCCCGCTCCGCTCCCACCGATGGAAGCTCGCTCCCTCCCCGCCGCGCTGGCGCCCGCCGCGCGCGCGGGCGACCGCGCCATCGCGGTCCCGTGGCCGCTCGCCGCCACGGTCTTCGCCGCCACCAGCATCGTCCTCGGGCTGATCTGGGACATCTCGTGGCACATGACGATCGGGCGCGACACGTTCTGGACGCCCGCGCACCTGGCCGTCTACGTCGGCGGCATCGTCGGCGGCTGCGCCAACGGGTGGCTCGTGCTGCGGACGACCCTCCGCGGCACCGACGCCGAGCGCGCGGGCGCGGTGCGCTTCTGGGGCTTTCGCGGGCCGCTCGGCGCGTTCGTGTCGATCTGGGGCGCCGGCGCGATGCTCACCTCCGCTCCGTTCGACGACTGGTGGCACGGCGCGTACGGACTCGACGTCGAGATCCTCAGCCCGCCGCACCTCGTGCTGCTGCTCGGCGTGCTCGGCATCGTGGGCGGCGCGATGATCACCTCGCTCACGTACCAGAACGCGGCGGCGGCCGCGGGCGAGTCGGACGATCGGCAGCGCGCGTTCCGCTGGTGCTACGCGTACGCCGCGGGGCTCCTGCTGACGATGGCCGCCGTCGCGGTCTACGAGCGCGCGCACCCCATCCGCTCGCACAGCGCGGGCTACTACCAGGCGGCGGCGATCGCGCTGCCGGCCGTGCTGTGCGCCGTCGCGCGCGGCTCGCGGCTGCGCTGGCCGGCGACCGCCGCCGCGCTGATGTACATGGGCGTGTTCTGCCTGATGACCTGGATCCTCCCGCTCTTCCCGGCGACGCCGAAGCTCGGGCCGATCTATCAGCCGATCACGCACATGGTGCCGATGGGCTTCCCGCTGCTGCTCGTCTTCCCGGCGCTCGGCGTGGACCTCGTGCTGCGTCGGCTGCCGAACGCGCGGCGCCTCGTGCAGGCGATCGCGATCGGCGTCGTGTTCGTCGGCGTCATGCTCGCCGTGCAGTGGCCGTTCGGCAGCTTCCAGCTGTCGGAGGCGTCGCACAACTGGTTCTTCGCCGGCGACAACTTCACGTACGACACGCCGCCGACGTCGATGCGCGTGCGCGGCGAGTTCCCGCGCTTCCACGCGACCGTCGCCGACTTCTGGCGCGGCATCGCGATCGCCGCCGGCATTGCCGTGCTGACGTCGTGGCTCGGCCTCGCGTGGGGGGGCTGGATGCGGCGGGTGCGTCGATGAGCGCGGTCGGGCAGACGCTGCGGCCGCCCGTGCGAGGCGTGCGACGCGTGCTCGCCGTGCTGGGCGCCGCGATCGCGGCGCTCGCGACGAGCGCGCACGTCGGCACCAACGACGCCTTCTTCGACGGGCTCGCGGGCCCGTACGCCGTGCGCGTCGCGGTGCGCCCGCCGGGCGTCATCCCCGGACAGGCGCAGATCACGGTGCGCGTGTTCCAGGGCGACGCGCGCCGCGTCCGCGTGCAGGCCGCGCAGTGGAACGTCGGCACGCGCGGCGCCCCCGCGCCCGACGACGCGACGCCCGTCGAGGGGGAGCGTGGGCTGTGGTCGGCGCAGCTGTGGCTGATGACGTCCGGCTCCTACATGGTCACCGTCACCGTCGACGGCGCGCAGGGCGCCGGCACCGCCACCGTGCCGATCCTCGCCGTCGCGACCGCGCGGCTCGGGATGCAGCGCGGCATGGGATGGCTGCTCGTGGTCCTCGGCGCGCTGCTCGTCGCGGGGCTCGTCACGCTCTTCGGCGTCGCGGCGCGCGAGTCGACGCTGCCGCCGGGCGAGCGGCCCGATCGCGGGCGCCGTCTCGCGGGCCGGCTCGCCGCGAGCGGGGCCGCCGCCGTCGCCGCGCTCTTCCTCCTCGGCGGCAGCCGCTGGTGGAACGCCGTCGACCGGGAGTACGCGCAGGGCCTGTATCGCCCGCTCGCGTCGCACGCGTCGGTGCGCTGGAGCGGCGGCGGCGCGCGCACGCTGCGCTTCGTCGTCACCGACTCGACGTGGATGAGCGGGCGCATGACGCCGCTCATTCCCGATCACGGCAAGTTGATGCACATGTTCGTGGTGCGCGACTCGTCGCTCGACGCCTTCGCGCACCTGCACCCGACGCGGCTCGACTCGGCGACGTTCGAGGCCGCGTTCCCGCCGCTGCCGACGGGGCGCTACCGCGTCTACGCCGACGTCGTGCACGAGAGCGGCTTCGCGCGCACGTTGGTCGCGACCGCCGACGTCGCGAACGGCCCCAAGCCCGCGGCGCTCACCGGGGCGACCGGCGACGACGCGTGGCTGGTCGGCCCCGTGGGCGACGCGTCGTCGCGCGAGTTCGCCATCGGCGACGGGCTCACGGTCACCTGGGATCCGGCCGCCGCGTTCACCGCGGGCGCCGAGACGACGCTGCGCTTCACGGTGCGCGACTCCGCCGGACGCACGGCGACGCTGGAGCCGTACATGGGGATGGCCGGACACGCGATGGTGATGCGCGACGACGGCTCGGTGTTCGTGCACCTGCACCCGATGGGCTCCATCTCGGTCGCGGCGCAGGAGCGCATGCTCCGCCGCGAGCGCGGCGACACGGCGCTGCACGGCGAGCGGCAGCCGACCGACGGTACGGCTGCCGCGTCGCACGTCGGCGGGATGCACGGGGAGGGCGTCGCGTTCCCCGGAACGCTCGGGTTCCCGTTCGCCTTCCCGCAGCCGGGCCGCTACCGCGTGTGGCTGCAGGTGCGCCAGGGCGGGGCGGTGCGCACCGCGGCGTTCGACGCCACGGTGCGCTGAGCCGGGCGCGGCTCTGCGGCCGCGCCACCCCGTTCACGCGCTCGCGTCGGAGCCCGCGTGCGTGGCCCTGCCGCCGTCCGCGAGCGGGGCGCGTCCGACGGGGCGCATCCCGGTCTCGACCGGCGCCGCGGCGTGCAGCTCCGCGGGATCGAAGTACGCCTGGAAGCGCACGATGCGGCCGTCGCGCGTCTCGACGCAGCTCACGCCGCTGTAGCTCGTGTCCACGCCGGCCGCCGTGCGACAGTCGCTCGTCCACTCGAGCATGATCCGCCCGTCGCCCTCGAGCACCGAGTGGAAGCGCGAGTGCACCTGCTCGAACGACTGGCGGTAGGCCGTCCAGAACCGCCGGGCGCCGTCGGGGCCCGTGAGCGACGCGTGCTCGCTCGGCGACCGCAGCACCGCCTCTCCGGCATAGAGCGCCGCCATCGCCTCCACGTCCCCGTCCTCCTCCACCCGCCGCAGCGCGGCGATGAACTCCTCAGCCGAAGGGCTTGCCATGACTGTTCTCCGTGAGTGTGGCGTCCACGGAGCGCAAGCCGGAGACCGGGAGCGCCGGGGAGGGGCGGGGATCAGGGGGCGCGGCGCGGCGCGCTCACTTCTTGGTCCCGATCGCGGCCGTCCAGTCCTCGATCTCCTCGGCGGTCATGTTGCCGTTCGGCTGGAGGCGGCCGTCGGTGTAGCCCCACTCGAGGACGTCGGGGAGGTACTGCTGCCGCGACAGGATCGTCCCCTGGCACAGCCGCCCGACGTCGGCGTTCTCGGTGAGCTCGCCGCGGAGGCGCTCCAGCAGCGTGTCCATGACCCACGACGGCACGCGGGTGCGCTCCGACGGATAGACGAAGCCGAACAGCACGAGGAGCGAGAGCAGCACGCGCCAGTTCGGGCCGAAGCGGTCTATCACGCGCTGCCAGTCGAGCTTCTCGGCGCGCGCGCGCAGCAGGTGGATCACGTCGCCGCCGTCGAAGCGCTCGCGCTCCATCACGAACGCCTTCGACCAGAGCATCTCCTCGGCCGGCGCGAGGTGCGCCTGGACGCCGAGGACGTCGCCGACGGGCGCGTTCGTGAACCAGTTCTCGTCGACCGGGGCGATCCCGTTGCCCGAGCTGAAGATGAGGTCGACGAACTCCTTCCCCTCGTACGCCTTCCCGAGCCAGTGCGGGAAGGTGAGCTCGGTGCGGAAGCCGGCCTCGTCGAGCACGTCGAGCGCGCGCTCGATGTCGGCTTTCGCCACGAAGAGGTCGAAGTCCTTCGTCGAGCGCGGGATGCCCGTGAACGGCGTGAACGCGTAGGCGCCGCCGACGAGGAAGGGCACGTTGCCCGCCTGCAGCGTCTCCATGACGCGGCGGTACACCGCCTGCGCGTCGGGCGAGGCGAGGTCGGTGCGGCGCGGGGGGCGCGGCGCGGTGCGGCGCTCGCGCGTCTTGCGGCGCGGGCGCTTGGCGGCCTTCGGGTCCTCGGGGTCGCGCAGCTGGTCTGAGCTCACGGGCGGAACGGTTGTTGAAACGCGGCCGGGCACAGGGACGGCCGCGCGCACGACCGGTCCGCCCGGTCACCGCCCCGCCCGTCGTCACCCGTTCACGCCCAAGCATCGACCATGCCCAATGTCCGAATCGCCGCGATGGGCGACGTCCACGTGAGCAAGACCTCACAGGGGGCGCTCGCGCCCATCCTCGCCCAGGTGGCCGATCGCGCCGACGTCCTCCTCCTCTGCGGCGACCTGACCGACTACGGGTCTCCCGAGGAGGGGCGCGTGCTGGTGAAGGAGCTCGCGACGCTGCGCATGCCCATCATCGCGGTGCTCGGCAACCACGACTTCGAGTCGGGCCATCCGCACGAGCTGGTCGACCAGCTCCGCGACGCCGGCGTCGTCCTGCTGGACGGCGAGTCGCACGAGGTGCACGGCATCGGCTTCGCCGGGATCAAGGGCTTCGCCGGCGGGTTCGGCCGCTCGACGCTCGGCTCCTGGGGGGAGCCGGGGATCAAGGCGTTCGTGAAGGAGGCCGTCGACGAGACGCTGAAGCTCGAGACGGCGCTCGCGCGGCTCCGCACGCGGCAGAAGGTCGCGCTGCTCCACTACTCGCCGATCCGCGGCACCGTCGAGGGCGAGCCGCTCGAGATCTTTCCCTGGCTCGGGTGCGGGCGCCACGAGGAGCCGCTGCTGCGCTACAAGGTGAGTGCCGTGTTCCACGGCCACGCGCACAACGGCTGCCCCGAGGGGAAGCTGAGCAACGGCGCGCCGGTGTTCAACGTCGCGATGCCGCTGCTGCGCCGCCGCTACCCGGAGCAGCTGCCGGTGCGCTTCCTCGAGCTGAACCCCGACGTCGGCGGCGACTCGGACAGCGAGCCGCGCTACGAGGGGCCGGAGCGGCGGCGTGGCGTCGGCGACGTCGCCGCCATGCCGACGCCCACGGGCAACGGCATCCCCGCGGCCTGATCGGCGGCGGACGACGAACGCACGTGGGGCGGCGCACCGAGCTCGGTGCGCCGCCCCGCGTGCGTTCGGCTCGCCCTCGCGCTCAGGGCTTGAGCACGACCTTCAGGCAGTCGTCGCGCTTCTCCTGGAACACCTCGTACATCTTCGGCGCGTCGTCCAGCCGCACCGTGTGCGAGATGATGCGCGACGGGTCGATCTCGCCGCGCTCGATGCGCTCGAGCAGCGGCCGCATGTACTTGTGCGTGTGCGTCTGGCCCATCTTGAACGTCAGGCCCTTCGCGAACGCCTGACCCATCGGGAACTTGTCGATGAAGCCCGTATAGACGCCCGGCAGGCTGACGGTGCCGCCCTTGCCGCACGCCTGGATCGCCTGACGCAGCACGGTCGCGCGATCGAGCTGCATCTTCGCGAACTGCTTGCCGCGCTCCAGCTCCGCGTAGAGCCCCGTGCCGTGCGCCTCCATCCCGACCGCGTCGATGACGTGGTCCGGGCCGCGCCCGCCGGTCAGCTGCTTCAGCCGCTCGACCACGTCGTCCGTGTCGTCGGCGTAGTTGAGGATCTCGGCGCCCCACAGATCGCGCGCCTTGTCGAGGCGGTACTGGAAGCGGTCGATGCAGATCACGCGCTCGGCGCCCAGCATGAACGCGCTGGCGACGGCGAACTGGCCGACCGGGCCCGCGCCCCACACGGCCACCGTGTCGCCGCGGCGGATGCCGCACTGCTCGGCGGCCTGGTAGCCCGTCGGGAAGATGTCCGTGAGGAAGAGGACCTTCTCGTCGTCGATGCCGCTCTCGATCTTGAGCGGCCCGACGTCGGCGAACGGCACGCGCACGTACTCCGCCTGCCCGCCCGCGTAGCCGCCGTACAGGTGCGAGTACCCGAACAGCCCCGCGGTGCTGAAGCCGTTCAGCTCCTCGAGCGCGGCGGCGTTGGGGTTCGAGTTGTCGCAGAGCGACCAGAGGTCGTGCTGGCAGTAGTAGCAGTTGCCGCACGCGATGTCGAAGGGCACCGCGACGCGGTCGCCCTTCTTGAGGTTCGTCACGCCCTTGCCGACCTCCTCGACGACGCCCATGAACTCGTGGCCGAGGATGTCGCCCTTCTGCATCGACGGCACCTTGCCGCCGTAGAGGTGCAGGTCCGACCCGCAGATCGCGGTCGAGGTGATGCGCACGATGGCGTCGCGCGGATTGATGAGCTCCGGATCGGGCACCTTCTCGACCCGGACCTTCTCGACGCCCTGCCAGCAACAGGCCTTCATCAGCGCGCCTCCCAGGTGGCGGGTTCGGTGGTGTTGATGCCGCGCTCCGCGTCCGACGGCTGTGGCACGTGCTGCGGCTCGTGCGCGTCCTGCGCCGCGCGCTCCTGCAGCCGGTCGAGCGGGGCGCCCGTCTGCCCGGAGCTCACCTGCGCGTTGAAGCTCGCCTCGCGCGCGCGCTTCCCCTGACCCGGGTTCTCGCTCACAGGCAGCTCGCCCGTCTCGAGCAGCTGCTTGTAGCGGCGCAGGTCCTCGCGCACCTGAATGTCCGGCTCCTCGCCGAACAGGCGCGCGACGGCCACGCCGACCTTCCCGGCGGGCGGCTCGTATTCCAGCACGACCTTCACCTCGACGCCGCGGCCGCCGGGCGCGTCGTTGAAGTGGACCGAGCCCGCGTTCGGCACGCGCGCACCGGGGAGCGACTTCCACGCGAGCAGCGAGTCGGGGATCTCGTTGACGATCTCCGCCTCCCAGCTGACGGTGCGGCCGGCCGGCGCCTTGGCCACCCAGTGCGAGCGCTGCGAATCCTGCACGGCGACCGACTCGAGGTGCTTGAAGATGCGCGGCAGGTTCTCGAGCTGGCGCCAGAAGCCGTAGATCTGCGCGCGCGAGTGCCCGAAGATCGTCACCGAGCGCTCGATCCTGATCGCCTTCTGCGCGTCGAGCACCGCCGCGCGGCCGTGCTGCTGCACGACGCCGGGGTACTCGGTGCGCGAGTCGCCGTCGTCGGCGGCGCTGCTGACGCCGAGCGCCGAGTACGCGACGCAGTGCCCGGTCACGCCGCGCTCCAGCAGCAGGCCGCCCACGAGGCCGAGCACGAGCCCGCCCATGTCCTTGCGCTTGAGCGCGTACGCGGCGAGCGCGCCGCCGGCGACCACCGACAGCCCGCGTTCGAGGCCGTTCACGTTCGTCCCCGCGCCGCGCGCCGCTTCCTCCCGCTGTCGTGCGCGTCGCCCCGTCGGGCGTCCCGCGCTCCCCTCGTCGTGCCTCGTCGCCGACCCGTCGGCTGTCCGTGCCATGTCGATTCTCCCTCGCCCAAGACCGTCCACGCACGGCGCCGAGCGCGCCGCCGCGGCCGGCCGCTCAGAGCGCGCTGTCGTAGTCCTTGTTGCGAAGCCCGTCGTGCGTGTGCTCCAGCGCCAGCTCGCTGTCCGGCTGCCGCTTGGCCGCGCGCGTCGCCTCCTCGCCGACGGGGCCCTTGCCGATCGTGATCCCGCCGTCCACCGCGTAGATGGCGCCGGTCACGTAGCTCGCCTCGTCCGAGGCGAGGAAGGCGTACACGTTGGCCACCTCGGCGGCGGTGCCGAGGCGGCCGAGCGGGGTCGCGGCGACGTTCGTCTTCTCCATCTTCGCGTTCATCGGCCCCGACTCCTTGTGGGTCCACGCCGTGTCGATGGGGCCCGGCGCCACGACATTCGCGCGCACGCCGTACTTGGCCTGCTCGTGCGCGACGCCGCGGATGAAGCTGTGGATGAACGCCTTCGTGCCGCCGTAGGGCGCGTTCATGCCGATGCCGATCGACCCGGCCTCCGAGCCGGCGGCCAGCACGACGCCCCGCGACTTCTGCAGGTGCGGGATCGCGTGCTTCGTCATGAGAAAGACGCTGCGCACGTTCATCCGCAGCGTGCGGTCGAACGCGTCGGTGTCGTAGTCCTGCACCTCGCCGGTGAAGAGGAACACGCCCGCGTTGTTCACGAGCACGTCCAGCCGCCCGAACGCCTTCACCGCGCGCGCGACGCACGCCTCCGCGGTCGCCTCGTCGGACAGGTCGCCCGAGAAGCCGCTCGCGACGCCGGCGCCGTGCTCCTTCTCGAGCGCCGCCACGACGTCGTCCACCGGGTCGTCGACGAGCCCGCACACCAGCACGCGCGCGCCCTCGCGCACGAACGTGTGCGCGATCGCCTCGCCGATCCCGGTGGCCGCGCCGGTCACGATCGCCACCTTGCCGTCCAGCCGTCCCCGCCGCTCGCTCGCCATCGCCTCCCTCACCTCCCTGGGTACGTCCGCTGCGTCCCGGCACCCGTGGGGCGTCGGTCGCGGCCGGGAGGGGAGCAAGCGAAGTGCCGCCCGCCCCGTACGGCCGAGGCGGACCGTGGGGCGGGCGGCACCGACGGCCGCGGGGCGGGAGAACGGCTCAGCGCACGATCACGCCGCAGGCGATGCGGTCGCCCGAGTTGCCGGCCGGGTCGGACGCGTAGTCGTCGGGCGAGGCGTGCACCACGATCGAGGAGCCGTCCACGTCGAGCAGGCTCGTCGGGCCAGTGCCGAGCGTGACCTCGCGCGAGAACTGGTCGACGCGGACGCTCCCCGTCGAGGGCGCGTTGAAGTTGGGCAGGTCGCCCGCATGGTAGCCGGCGCGATTGCGGAACCCGTGCGCCCGCTGCGTCGGGTTGAAGTGCCCGCCGGCGCTCGTGAACGGCGGGTCGCAGCGGCCGACGTCGTGGAAGTGCATCGCGTGCACGCCGCTCGGCAGCCCGTTGAGGTCGCCCGTGACCAGCACGCCCAGCGGCGTCTGCTGCAGGGTCATCACCCCGAGGGCCCGCCCCTCGCGGTCGCGCATCTCGGCGCGCGCGGTGATGTTGGCGGGCGCGGGCGCCGCGTCGGTGTTCGGGCGCGAGCCGCCGCAGGCGGCCGCGAGGACGAGCGAGGAGAGCAGCGCGAATCGGCGCATGGAGGACTCCGAAAGTCGGTCGAGTGCGATGAAGCGAGATCGGGCGCGGTGCGGCACCGGCGGCGCGATCGTACGCGCGCCCTCCCGAGGCAACGACCGCGCCGGCGGAACGGTGCCCGCGCCGGAGGCCGGCTCCCGGCGGCGCAGACCCGCTAAAAGCGGGCGGGAGCGCCTGTCACCACGCGGTACGTGTCGCGGGCGATCAGCAGCTCCTCGTCGGTGGGGATCACCCAGGCGCCGAGTCGCGAGCCGTCGGCGTGCAGCGGGCCCTCGCGGCCGCGCACGAGCGCGTCGTTGCGCCCCGGGTCCACCGCGAGCCCCATCCACTCCAGTCCCGCGCAGATGCGGGCGCGGATCTCGGGCGAGTTCTCGCCGATGCCGCCGGCGAACACGAGGGCGTCCGCGCCGCCCATCGCGGCCAGATAGGAGCCGATGTACTTCCGCACGCGGTAGCAGAAGATGTCGATGGCGAGCGACGCCCGGCGGTCGCGGTGTTCGCGCTCCTCGGCCAGCAGCTCGCGCATGTCGTGCGTCAGCCCCGAGATGCCGAGGAGCCCCGACTGCTTGTTGAGCAGCGCCTCCGCCTCGTTGAGCGTCAGCCCCTCCTTGCCGCCGACGTAGTCGAGGATCGTGGGATCGACGTCGCCAGAGCGCGTGCCCATCACGAGGCCCTCGAGCGGCGTGAAGCCCATCGACGTGTCGACCGAGTCGCCGCCGTCGATCGCGCACGCCGAGCAGCCGTTGCCCAGGTGCAGCGTGACGAGCCGGGTGCGCTCGCGCGGCGTGCCGGTGAGCTGCCGCCAGCGGTGCGCGACGTAGCGGTGCGACGTCCCGTGGAAGCCGTAGCGGCGCACGCGATAGCGGCGGTACAGCTGGTACGGGATCGCGTACAGGTAGGCGTGCGCCGGCAGCGTCTGGTGGAACGCGGTGTCGAACACCGCCACCTGCGGCACGCCCGAGCCGAGCACCGCCGTCGCGGCGCGGATGCCGCGCAGGTTCGCGGGATTGTGCAGCGGCGCCAGCTCGAACGTCTCCTCGATGCCGCGCAGCACCGCGTCGTCGATGCGCACCGAGCGCGAGAACCGCTCGCCGCCGTGCACCACGCGATGCCCCACCGCGTCGATCTCCGCCCGCCCGCCGAGCCCGACGCCGCTCTCGCCGTCGATCATCCAGGCGAGGATGTACTCGACCGCCGCGCGGTGGTCGCGGAGCGTGGCCGTCGTCGTCTGGGGCGCGCCGTCGCCCGCGCGCAGCGTGATCACGGACTCGCCGCCCAGCCGCTCGATCGTGCCGCGCGCGAGCTTCTCGTCGGTGTTGGCGGTCAGCCGCTCCTGGTCGGTGCGGACCAGCTGGAACTTGACCGTGCTGGAGCCGACGTTGAGGACGAGGACGTTCACCGCACTACCTCGGGATCGTCGTGACTCGGCGCTCCGCGCCCGGCGCTCGCATCGTCCCCGCGGCGGGGCGAGCGCCGGGCGCGGAGCGCCGAGGGCTCAGGAGGCATGCACCCGCTCGATCGCCGGGCACGACGCGGGCCGCAGCCGATCGTACGCGTCCTGGGCGCGCGCCAGCGCCTCGACGTTGCTCTGCCCGACGGCCGACAGGTGCCCCATCTTCCGCCCCTCGCGCGCCGAGCGCTTGCCGTAGAGGTGCACGCGAGTCGTTGCGATCTCCAGCGCACCGGCGACGTCGGGCGGCGCGTCGGCCAGCCAGAGGTCGCCCAGCAGGTTCGCGATCGCGCCCGCGCTCACCAGCGTCGGCGCGCCGAGCGGCAGCCCGCAGACCGCGCGCACGAGCTGCTCGAACTGGCTGGTCGCGCAGGCGCGCTCCGAGGCGTGATACGTATTGTGCGGGCGCGGCGCGAGCTCGTTGACCAGCACGCGGCCGTCGGTCGTGAGGAACAGCTCCACGGCGAGCAGCCCGACGATCTCGAGCCCCTCGGCGATCCCGATCGCGATCTCGGCGCCGGTACGCGCGACTTCCTTGGGCACGTCGGCCGGCAGCACCGACCACGCGAGCACGCCCTGCGCGTGGTGGTTGCGCGCCGGCGGATAGACCGCGAGCTGCCCGTCGGCGCGCCGCGCCACGAGGATCGAGAACTCGAGCGCGAGGTCGAGCCGCTGCTCGACGACGCTGCGCCGCGCGCCGACGGCTTCCCACGCGCGCGCCGCGTCGTGCGGCTCGCGCACGTGCGCCTGGCCGCGGCCGTCGTAGCCGCCGTGCGCCGCCTTCACGATGCACGCGCCCAGCGCCTGCACCGCGTCGGCCACGTCCTGCGCGCGCTCGGCGTGCCGGAACGCGCCGACTGGGAAGTCGTGCCCCGCGAGCCAGTCCTTCTGCCGCACGCGGTCCTGGATGATCCAGATCGCCGACGCGCCGGGGTGCAGCGGCGCGTGCCGCGCCACCGCCTCCAGCGCGGCCGGCGCGATCTGCTCGATCTCCAGCGTCACGACGTCGCACCCGCGCGCGAGGTCCGCCGCCGCGTCCGCGTCGTCGAACCGCGCCGTCACCACGCGCGACGCCACCGGACGCGCCGAGCAGTCGGGATCGGGGTCGAGCACGTGGACGTCGTAGCCCATGCTGCGCGCGGCCATCGCCGTCATGCGGCCGAGCTGTCCGCCGCCGAGGATCCCGATCGTGGCGCCGGGCAGGATGGGCGAGCCGTCGTGCGTCGTCATGGTGCGTGCTTGGGCGTGCGGGGGGCGTGCGTGCGGCGTGCGGTCAGGGCAGGGTCTGCGCGAGCACCTCGTCGCGGCGCGCGGCGCGGCGCTGCGCGAGTCGCGCGCGGAGTGCCGCGTCGGTCGTGGCGAGCATCTGCGCGGCGAACAGCGCCGCGTTGACCGCGCCCGGCTTGCCGATCGCCAGCGTGCCGACCGGCACGCCGGCCGGCATCTGCACGATCGAGAGCAGCGAGTCGACGCCGTTGAGCATCGTCGCCGGCACGGGCACGCCGAGCACCGGGACGAGCGTCTTCGCGGCCAGCATGCCGGGGAGGTGCGCCGCGCCGCCCGCGCCGGCGATGATCGCGCGCAGGCCGCGCCCCTCCGCCTGCTCCGCGTACTCGAACAGCCAGTCGGGCGTGCGGTGGGCCGACACGACGCGCGCCTCGTACGCGATGCCCAGCTCGGCCAGCGTCTCGCACGCCGGGCCGAGCACCGGCCAGTCGCTCGTGCTCCCCATCACCACGCCGACCAGCGGTGCGGGAGCGTCGGACGGCGCGGGCACGGCGGGAGCGTCGGGCATGGGCGCGGCGGGGGCGGGAAGTGGCGTCGACCGCCGGGCGGGCGGTGGCGGGAAGATACCCGGCGCGGCGCGCGATGCGGAGGGCCGCGCGCCGCCTAGCTTTCCCGTCGCATGACACCACGACTCGCCCTCCTCCTGCTCGCGTGCGCGACCGCCGTCGCGACGTCGTGCGCGCCCCGCGAGCGCGCGCCGGCGCCGCTCGCCGTGTGGGCCGCGGCGAGCCTCACGCGCCCGGTGCGCGCCGCCCTCGACTCGTTCACGGCGCGCACCGGCGTGGCCACGCGGCTCGAGGCGCAGTCGAGCCTCGAGCTGGCGCGTCGCATCACCGAGTTCGGCGAGGCGCCCGACCTGCTGCTGCTCGCCGACCGCGCGGTCTTCCCGGCGCTGCTGGCGCCGCGCCACGTCGACGCGTGGACGCTGTTCGCGCGCAACCGGATCGTCGTCGCGTGGGCGCCGGGCGCGCGCCACGCGCAGGAGTTCGCGACGGCGGCGCGCTGGTGGGAGATCCTCGAGCGCCCCGGCGTGGAGGTCGGGCGCGCCGACCCGGCGACCGACCCGAGCGGCTATCGCACGCTCCTCGTCTTCCAGCTCGCCGAGCGCCACTACGGCGTGCCGGGGCTCGCGCGTCGGCTGCTCGCGGCCGCGCCGCCGCGCAACGTGCGCCCGCGCGAGGCCGACCAGATCGCGCTCGTGGAGACGGGCGCCCTCGACTACGTGTGGACGTACGAGAACCTCGCGCGCGCGGCGGGGCTCGCGTTCCGCACGCTGCCGTCGACCGTCGACCTGAGCGTCGCGTCCGACTCCGCGGGCTACGCGCACGCCGCGGTGCGCGTGCCCGGCCGCGCGCTCGGCGACTCGGTCACCTTTCGCGGGGAGCCGATCGTGTACGCGCTGGCCGTCCCGCGCGCCGCGCCGCAGCCCGCGGGCGCCGCTCGGCTGCGCGCGTGGCTGCTGTCGGCCGAGGGGCGGCGCGTGCTGCGCGCGCACGCGCTCGACGCGCTCGAGGTGCCGATCGACGTGCGCGCCGCACCGCGCTGATCGGGCACGAACGACGAGGGCCGCCGGCGCATGCGCCGACGGCCCTCGTTCGTGAAGCTCCCGCGGTAGGACTCGAACCTACGACCGGGCGATTAACAGTCGCCTGCTCTACCAACTGAGCTACGCGGGAATGTGCCCGGATTCTAAACGGGCTGGAAAGCGAGGTCAACCCGGAGTGCACACAGGTGTATCGCGCTCACCGGCTGCCCGCTCGCGCGGCGAGGCTCACCCCGCCGACGAGCGGCGCGCGCGCGGGCGGCGCGGCGCCGGCGCGCGCACCTCGGCCGGCGGCGGCTCGCTCGCCGCGGGGACGGGCGCGTCCGGGCTCGGGAGCACGCGCCGCAGGAATCGGCCGGTGTGCGATCGCGGCTCCGCCATGATCTCCTCCGGGCGGCCCTGCGCGATGACCTCGCCGCCGCGGTCCCCGGCCTCGGGCCCGAGGTCGACGACCCAGTCGGCCAGCTTGATGACGTCGAGGTTGTGCTCGATCAGCACGAGCGTGTGCCCCGCGTTCACCAGCCGGTCGAGCACCTCGGCGAGCTTGCGGATGTCCTCCATGTGGAGGCCGGTCGTCGGCTCGTCCATGACGTAGAGCTTCTTCCCCTTCGTCTTGGCCGACTGCGTGAGCTCGCGCGCGATCTTGATGCGCTGCGCCTCGCCGCCGGAGAGCGTGGTCGCCGGCTGTCCGAGCCGCAGGTACCCGAGCCCGACCTGCTGCAGCTGCCAGAGCGCCTGCCCGAGCTTCTCCTCGCGCGGGAAGAAGCGGATCGCCTCGTCGATCGTGAGCTGCAGGACGTCGTGGATGTTGCGCCCGTGCACCGAGACCTCGAGCACCTCGGGCTTGAAGCGCTTCCCGCCGCACTGGTCGCACGGCACGAACACGTCGGCCATGAAGACCATCTCGACCTCGAGATAGCCCGCGCCCTCGCACGTCTCGCAGCGCCCGCCGGTCGAGTTGAAGCTGAACGTCGACGCGGTGAAGCCGCGCTGCTTGGCCAGCGGCTGCGCGGCGAAGATGCGCCGGATCTCGTCGTACGCCTTCACGTACGTCACCGGATTCGAGCGCGGCGACCGGCCGATCGGGCTTTGGTCGATCAGCACCACGTCGTCGAGCGTCTCCCACCCGGTGAGCGTGTCGTACGCGCCGACCTTCTCGCCGAGGTGCTGCTTGGCCGTGTGCTCGCCGGTGATCTTCTGCTCCAGCGCGCGATACAGCACGTCGTGCACGAGCGTGCTCTTGCCCGAGCCGGACACGCCGGTGACGCAGGTGAGCGTGCCGAGCGGGATGCGCAGCTCCGCGCCCTTCAGGTTGTGCTCGCGCGCGCCCGAGAGGGTGAGCCAGCGCGGTCCCAGCCGGCGGCGCTCCGCGGGCACGGGGATCGACTTCTTCCCGCTCATGTACGCGCCGGTCAGCGGGCTCTCCGCGATGCGCGCGATCGGCCCCGCGAAGACCACGTAGCCGCCCTTCTCGCCGCTCTCCGGGCCCAGCTCCACCATGTAGTCGGCGACCTCGATGGCCTCGGGGTCGTGCTCGACCACGAGCACCGTGTTGCCGCCGTCGCGCAGTCGGTGGAGGAGCTTGAGGAGCCGCTCCATGTCGCGCGAGTGCAGCCCGATCGACGGCTCGTCGAGCACGTAGAGCGTGTCGACCAGCTGCGCGCCGAGCGAGTTGGCGAGCCCGATGCGCTGCGCCTCGCCGCCCGAGAGCGTGCGGGTCGCGCGATTCAGCGAGAGGTAGCCGAGCCCCACGTCGCAGAGGAAGCGCACGCGCCCCTGCGCCTCGAGCAGGATGTGCGCGGCGATCTGCGCCTCGTACTCGTTCAGCGCGAGCGCGTCGAGCCACGTCGTCAAGCGGTCCACCGGCATCTCGGCGGCGTCGGCGATGCTCGCGCCGCCCAGGCGCACCTGCAGCGCCTCCGGCTTGAGCTTCGTCCCCTTGCAGGTCGGGCAGGTCTGCGCGGTCTGGTACTGCCGCAGGAAGACGCGGATGTACTGCTTGTACCGCTTCTCCTCCTTGCTGCGCATGAAGGGGAACGCGCCGACGAACCCGCGCGCCTTCCCGTGCAGGATCGACTCCTGCTGCGCGCGCGTCAGCTCGCGCCAGGGCACGTCGACCGGGATCCCCTCCTTGCGCGCGTACTCCACGACCTTGCGCCGCTCGGCCTCGTAGCGCGGCTTCGTCCACGGGTCGATCGCGCCGTCGCGCAGCGTGCGCTCGGGGCTGGGGACGATGAGCGCCTCGTCGTACTCCAGGATGGCGCCGAAGCCGTTGCACGTCTCGCAGGCGCCGCGCGGATTGTTGAAGCTGAACAGCTGCGGCGTCGGGGCGGGGAGGCGGGTGCCGTCGTTCGGGCACTCGTACCGCTCCGTGAAGTTGAGGCGCACGACCGGCTGCCCCGCCACCATCCCCTCGGGCGTCCGCACGGGGATCGGCGAGGGGACGGGCGCGGTGAAGAGCACCGTCGCGTCGCCGTCCCCCTCGCGGAAGGCGGTGCCGAGCGCGTCCGCGAGCCGGCCGCCGACCTCGGGGCCGATCGCCAGGCGGTCGACGATGACGAGCAGGTCCTTCGCCTGCGTCAGGTCGAGCCCGCGGCTCTCGACGTCGTCCAGGTGCAGCGCCTCGCCGGTGATGGCCACGCGGACGAAGCCCTGCGCCCGCAGGTTCTCCAGCACGACCGGGTGCGTCACCTTGGCCGAGAGGCGGAGCGGGAAGGCGATCGAGAACCGCGTCCCCTCGGAGAGCGACTCGATCGCGGCGCGCACCGACTGCGGCGTGTCGGGCTTGAGCTCGCGCCCGCAGACGGGGCAGTACGTCCGGCCGACGCGGGCCCAGAGCAGGCGCAGGTAGTCGTAGACCTCCGTGGCGGTCCCGACCGTGGAGCGCGACGTCTTGGTCGGGTTCTTCTGCTCGATCGCCACGGCGGGCGAGAGCCCCTCGACCGCGTCGACGAGCGGCTTCTCCATGCGCTCCAGGAACTGGCGCGCGTAGGCGGAGAGCGACTCGACGTACCGGCGCTGCCCCTCGGCGTAGATCGTGTCGAAGGCGAGCGACGACTTGCCGGAGCCCGACGGTCCGGTGATGACCGTGAAGCTCCGGCGGGGGATCTCGAGGTCGAACCCCTTGAGGTTGTGCTGCCGCGCGCCGCGGACGAGGATGCGATCTTTCACGGCCGGAATCTAACCGAATGGACGCCGAAGCGGACCCGGCCGGCCGGGGGCGCCAGCGCGACGGGCAGGCATGAGACGCGGCGCGCGGCGCAGGAGTTCCGGGAGGAACGTCCCGCGCCGCGCGCCGGGGAGCCGTCGGGCCGCCCCGGGGCCGGAGCCCCGGAGCGCCATCGGGCGAGCCGTTACACCGCCGAGCGGCGGGTGGCCATGCGGTAGATCCAGAGCAGCAGGAGCGCGCCCACCACCGAGATCAGGATGCTGCGGATGTCGACGCCCGAGACGCCGCCGATCCCGAAGATCATGTTGCCGAGGAACCCACCGATCACGGCACCGACGATACCGATCAGGGCGGTGACGATGAAGCCACCCGGGTCCTTGCCAGGCATGATGGCCTTGGCGATGGCACCTGCGATGAGCCCGAGAATGATCCAAGCGAGAATACCCATTTGAGCCTCCACAGGGTAAGGACGACTGCGCTGTGCGGGGATGGAAGTGCAACGGCCGTACCACCCGCCGAGCGCGGCGGCCCACTATCCGGCGCCGCGCCGCACCTCGCAGTGCACGCCGCGCGCCGCGCTATCTTTTCGCGCATGACGAACGGCCGTTCGAGCAGCTCATGCCCGCGCCGATGACGACGGGCGGCGACGACGAGGTGATGGGCCGCGTGTACGACGCGCGCCTGGCGCGGCGGCTGCTGCGCTACGTGCGCCCCTACGCGGGGCTCGTCGTCGCCGCGGTGGTGCTGCTGTGCGTCGAGGGCGGGCTGCAGCTCGTCGGCCCGGTGCTCACGCGGCGCGTGATCGACGTCGCGGTGCCGGCCGGCGACGTCGGCATGGTCGGCACGGCCGCGGGGCTGTTCGCGCTCACGCTCCTCCTGCAGTTCGTCGCCGGCTATGGCGAGACGGTGCTCACCGGACTGCTCGGCCAGCGCGTCATGCGCGACCTGCGCACGGAGCTGTTCGCGCGGCTGCAGCGGCTCCCCGTCGCCTTCTTCGACCGCAACCCGGTCGGCCGCGTCGTGACGCGCGTGACGTCGGACGTCGAGGCGCTGAACGAGCTGTTCACCGCCGGCGTCGTCGCGGGGCTCGGGGACCTGTTCACGCTCGTCGCGATCGGCGTCATGATGCTCGTCGTCGACTGGCGCCTGTCGCTCGCGGCGTTCGCGGTGATGCCGTTCGTGCTGCTCGCGTCGCGGCTCTTCCAGACGCGCGTGCGCGGCTCGTACCGCGAGATCCGCACGCGGCTGGCGCGCATCAACGCCTTCGTGCAGGAGCGCCTCACGGGGCTCCGCGTGGTGCAGCTGTTCGGGCGCGAGCGCGACGAGCGCGCGCGCTTCCGCGCGCTGAACGACGCGCACCTCGACGCGCACCTGCGCTCGATCCGCATCTACGCGCTCTACTTTCCCGCGATCGAGATCCTCACCACCGTCGCACTCGCGAGCCTCGTCGTGGCCGCGGGCGCGCGCGTCGGCGTCGGCACGCTGTCGGTCGGCACGGTGGCCGCGTTCCTCCAGCTCGTGCGCCGCTTCTTCCAGCCGCTGCAGGACCTGTCGGAGAAGTTCAACATCCTGCAGGGCGCGATGGCGGCGTCGGAGCGGATCTTCGCGCTGCTGGACGAACCCGTCGAGGCGTCCGCGGCGTCCGGCGCGCCGCGCGCGTCGCTCGGCTCCGCCTCCGACGCAGCGGGCGCCGAGCGCCGGGCGCCGAACGCCGCGGGCGTCGTCGTCGAGTTCCAGGACGTGTGGTTCACCTACGGCGATCCCGCGGCCGCGGATCCCCAGTGGGTGCTGCGTGGCGTCGACTTCCGCGTCGCGCCCGGCGAGACGCTCGCCCTGGTGGGGCACACCGGCGCGGGCAAGACGACCGTCGTCTCGCTGCTGCTCCGCTTCTACGAGCCGCAGCGCGGACGGATCCTCGTCGACGGCGTGGACGTGCGCGACATGCCGCTCGACGTGCTGCGCGCCCGGATCGGCTTCGTGCAGCAGGACATCTTCCTCTTCGCCGGCGACGTCGCGAGCAACGTGCGGCTTGGCGCGCCGCTCACCGACGCCGAGGTGGAGGCGGCCGCGGCGCGCGTCGGCGCCGACCGCGTGGTGCGGCGGCTGCCCGGCGGCTGGCGTCACGCGCTCGGGGAGCGAGGCGCGTCGCTGAGCGTCGGCGAGCGGCAGCTGCTCGCGTTCGCGCGGGCGATCGCCGCCGATCCGGCGCTGCTCGTGCTGGACGAGGCGACGAGCGCCGTCGACAGCGAGGCCGAGGAGCGCATCCAGGCCGCGCTGGCGACGCTGATGCGCGGGCGCACCACCATCGCGATCGCGCACCGGCTCTCGACCATCGTCGCGGCGGACGCCATCCTCGTGCTGCATCACGGGCAGGTCATCGAGCGCGGGCGGCACGCCGAGCTGCTCGCGCGCGAGGGGCTGTACGCGCGGCTCTACCGGCTGCAGATCGCGCAGGCCGCCGAGGCGACCCGCCCCGCGGCGTGACGGGATGACGCCCCGCGCGCCGCTCACGAACGGTTCACGTCCGGTGCAGCCGCCGTGTGTCGGGCCCGTGCCACGCTTGCACCCCACTGGGGCCCCGGGTAGTTTCGACCGACCCGGCCCCGGCCGTCTACCTGCCGGCATCCGCCCGCCCTCGACGTGCCCGGCATCCGAGCTCCCGATCTTCCTCGTGCCTACTCGCTAGTGCAGCTCTCCGTGGCCGCCCGCACGGACGTCGGTCGGATCCGTGCCGGCAACGAAGACAGCCTCTACGCCGTCGCCAACGAGAGCCGGGGGCTCTTCATCGTCGCCGACGGCATGGGCGGGCACGCAGCCGGCGAGGTGGCCAGCTCGATGGCCGTGCAGATCATCGCCCAGGAGCTGGAGCCGCTCGCGACGATCGACCAGCCGGGCGCCGTCGAGCGCATGGCGCAGGCGGTGCACGACGCCAACCGCGCCATCTACGAGCGCACGATGAGCGAGTCGGAGAAGCAGGGGATGGGGACGACGACATCCATCCTCATGCTCTCCGACGCGGGCTACCTGATCGGCCAGGTCGGCGACTCGCGCATCTACCTCCTGCGCGACGGGCAGCTCCGGCAGCTCACGAAGGACCACTCCTACGTGCAGGAGCAGGTCGACGCCGGGTACCTGACGCCCGAGCAGGCGCGCTACCACCCGTACAGCAACGTCATCACGCGGTGCGTGGGGGCGAACGAGGCGGTGGAGCCGGACTTCTTCGCGGGGCCGATCTCCGCGGGCGACGTCTTCCTCGTGGCGAGCGACGGCCTCACGGGGATGGTCGAGGACCGCCGGCTGCACCAGCTGATGTCGTCCAAGGCCAACCCGGCGCGCGTCGTCGACGCGCTGATCGCCGAGGCGAACGGGCGCGGAGGGCTGGACAACATCACCGCCATCCTCGTGCAGGTCCACGGCGTCGCGTCCACGCCGGCGAGCAACGGCGCTCCGGGTTGAGCCGCGCCCCGTGACGACTCCCGCCGGCGCCGACGGTCCGGGCGAGACGGTCGCCGAGGTCGCGCAGCTGTACCTCGGCAACATCCTCTACGCGCTCGAGCTGGCCGCCATATCGCTCGAGGAGCAGCACCGGCGCGAGGACGCGGCCTTCTACCGCGGCATCGCGCGCAAGCTCGCCGAGGCCCGCGGGCGCGAGAGCACCCGCTAGGCGACGGACGGCCGGCGTCTAGCGGCCGAGCAGCGGCGCGTCGGCGGCGAGACGCGCGCGGAGCTCGTCGGCGGGAAGGTGCAGCACCGCGAGCAGCCGGTCGCGCGGCAGGGTGATGCGCCGCGCCGCGAAGACGCGCAGCCATCGCGCCGATCGGTAGAACTGCTCGGCGAGCGTGGGGAGGTTGATCGCGCCTTCCCAACCCGCCGCCGTCACGCGCGCCACCTGCCCGCCGCGCCGCAGCACCGGCAGGTCGAGCCCGAGCATCTGCGTCTTGGCCGGGTAGTCGAGCAGGAGCTCGCCCGGCGACAGCCCGAGATCGCGTGCGAGCCGGTCCTCGACGGCCACCGTCAGCGCGCGGTCGGTGACCATCCAGTCGCCGAAGTCCTCCGCGAACTCCGCCGCCGGGCACTCGAGCGCGCGCTTGTGCAGCCGGCGCTCGCGGATCGCGTCGCGCAGCGCGACGATCTGCGCGGCGACCTCCGACGTCACGCCGGCCTCGGAGGCGACGACCGGCGCCGGCAGCGGCTCGGCGGCGTGCGCGCCGAGGGCATGCAGGATCCCCTCGTCGGTGTAGCCGGCGAGGCGCGACGCGTCGAGCACGCCCGCGCCGAGCGCCACGTCGATCAGCCGCTTGTACATCGCCGTCGCGGCGCGCACCGCGTGGTGCCAGTACACGTTGCGGTACATCTGGTACTTCGCGAACAGCAGCGACTCGAGCGCGGACAGTCCCTTCTCGCGCAGGCCGATCGCGGGCCGCCCGGTCGTCGGGTCGTCGACCACCTCCAGCGCGTTGAGCAGCCGGTCGACGTCGATCTCGCCGTACGGCACGCCGCACATCAGCGCGTCGCGCTTGAGGTACTCGATCTTGTCGAGGTCGAGCGATCCCGAGATGAGCCCCTGCAGCGGGCTCTCGCCGCGCCCGCACACGAGCGCGTAGACGCGCTGCGGCGCGTCGGAGCCGATCGACGCGCGAAGGATCTCGGCGACGGGCCCGTCGGTGATGAGCGGCCGCGCGACGTTCTCGTGGTGCGGGACGCCGATCTCCTCGAGCGCGTGCGAGAAGGGGTAGTGCCCCACGTCGTGCAGCAGCGCGGCGGCCCGCACGATCGCGGGCTCGTCGACGGCCACGCGCGACAGCGCGTCGCGCTCCGCGAGGAGGCCGAGCGTCGTGCGCGCGAGGTGGTAGGCGCCGAGCGCGTGCTCGAAGCGCGAGTGCGTCGCGCCCGGGTACACCAGGTACGCCAGCCCGAGCTGGCGCACGAAGCGCAGCCGCTGGAAGACGCGCGAGTCCACCAGCCGCAGGGTGGCCGCGTCGACGCGGATGTTGTTCCAGAGCGGGTCGCGGATCGTCTCCACAGGCAGTCGGTCGGGGAGGCGGAGAGTAGCCCGTCGCGCCGGGGACGCGGTAGGGGGCGGCCGCGGACGGGTGCCGGCCGGTCGGCGTCGCGGGCGGCCGTGCGCGGCCCTGCGCGGCCGCGCCTCAACATCGCGCGCACCGGCGCCGATACTCGCAGGCACCCCCTCCGCCGTACACCGCTTCGTGACGCCTCCCGCCTCCGCTCCACCCGCCGGCCGCGCCGACGCGCGCCCCGCCGCCGCGCCCACGGCTCCCGCCGGGCCGACCGGGGGCAGCGCGCCGGAGATCGACCGTCCGCAGGCGTACGTCCGCCGCATCCTCGTCGCCGACGACTTCCCGTCGTTCTCGCGGCAGATGGGCGAGCTGATGGCGTCGCTGCAGGAGGGCGAGGCCTCGGCGCAGCGACTCGCGAACCTCGTGCTGCGCGACTACGCGCTCACCGTGAAGGTGATCCGCACGTCGAACACGGTGCACTACAACCGCACCGGGCGTCCCGTGCAGAGCGCGACGCACGCGATGATGCTGCTCGGCGCGCAGACCGTGCGCGACCTCGCGAGCAGCCTGATGCTGTTCGAGCAGTACCGGAACCGCTCGCCGGGGCTCAAGGAGCTGATGCTGCTCTCGCTGCTGACGGCGGGACATGCGCGCGAGGCGGCGGCGCGGCTGGGCTTCGCCGACCCCGAGACGGCGCAGCTGTGCGGCATGTTCCGCAACCTCGGCGAGGTGCTCGTCGCGGCGCACCTGCCGTCGGAGAACGCGGCGATCCTGCGCGCGGCCGGCGATCGCGCGGGGACCGACGCGCGTCGGGCGCGCGACACCGCGGCGGCGACGGTCCTCGGATGCTCCTTCGAGGACATCGGCGTGGCCATCGCCGGCGACTGGGGGATGCCCGCCGCCGTGTGCCGAGGCATGCGCGCGACCGGCGAGCGCGGCGAGGGCGAGCTGGAGCTGGTGACGGCGTTCGCGCACGACCTCACCCTCGCGATCTACCGCGAGGGCGCCGGCGCGGCGCGCCAGGGCGTGGCGACGGTGCTGGAGCGGTACGGCTCGCGGCTCAAGATCACGCGCGACGTGCTCGCGGCGATCACCGACGAAGCGGTGGCCGCGACGCGCGAGACGTTCGCGGCCGCCGGCGTCGCGCTCGACGGGCTCCGGCTCACGCGGCAGCTCGCCGCCGCGCTGTCGACGCCGACGACATCGGGCGAGGTCGCCGCTGCGGACACGGCGCGACCGATTGCCGAGACGCCGCCGGCGGGCAGTCCGGAAGTCGGTGCCGACGCCGACGGGCCGCCGACCTCGGGACCGGCACTCGCCGCGCTGCGCGAGCGCCTGGTGAAGGAGGTCGAGGCCGCGGCTGGCGAGCCGGGGGCGGGCGACCTCCGGCAGCTACTGCTCGTGGTGCTCGAGGCCGTGGTGCGCGGCGCCCCGTGCGATCGCGCCTGCTTCTGCGCCGTCGACGTGCCGACGCAGGAGCTGCGCGCGCGCTTCGGGCTCGGCGACGGCGTCGAGGAGCTCGTGCCGCGGCTGCAGATCCCCTGCGGCACGAGCGCGGCGGGAGCGGCCGTCGGCGCGCCGCTGCTGCGCGGCGAGGAGCTGTTCCTCGCCGGCGGCGGGCGGCTCGCGCTGCGCGACGCGCAGCTGCTGCGCACGTGGGGCGCCGGCGGCGCGGGGATGCTCCCGATCGTGCTCGACGGCGCGACGATCGGGTGCCTCTATCTCGATCGACGCGGCGGGGCAGTGGCGATGGACGCCGGCGCGGTCGTCTACCTGCGCCGGCTGTCGGCGGCGACCGTGCGCGCGATCGCGGCGCGCCGGGTGACCGCGGCGTCGACGCCGCCGACCGCCGCGCCAGCGGTGCCCGTCGCCGCGCCCGCGTCGCCCACCGTCGCGCCGACGTCCGCGGCGTCCGCTGCGCCCGCGGCGTCCGTGCGCGCGCCGCAGCAGAAGGTCGACTGCGCGATGCGCGTCGTGCGCGGAGAGAGCGCGGCCGTCGTCGCCGCGTCGGTCGGCGCGACCGTGCAGGAGGTCGAGCAGTGGCACGCCGCGCTCATGGAGGCCGCGCTCGCGCGCATGAGCGGATGACGCACCGTAGTTGCCCGCCCGTGCGCACGATCCTACCTTCGCCGCCGCGCTCGGCCGATGGCGAGCGCATCACCTGCCGCCGCGGAGCGTGCGTCGCATGAGCGTGGGCCCGAAGCAGCACGTCGTCGGGCCGGGTGAGAGCCTGGCGACGATCGCCGCGAAGTACGGGGTGGTGAACTGGGAGGCCATCTACGCCGCGCCGTGCAACGCGGAGCTGCGCAGGCGGCGGCCGAGCGCGAGGCTGATCCAGCCCGGCGACCGCGTGATGATCCCGCCCGACGAGCGCGCGGTCCTGCGCGATCGCATCGCACAGCTGAAGCGGCTCAAGGTCGACACGACGCGCATCTTCGACCAGCTCGAGCGGCGGCTGCAGCAGGAGATCGACGCCTACAAGGCGACCGGCGTCGGCCTCGACATGGCGACCGGCGTGGCGCTCAGCTTCAAGGGGCTGGTCGACATCGCCAAGGGCGGCATGCAGATGTCGCGCGCCGCCGCGAGCATCGAGGACGTGGCGAAGGGCTCGCGCGGGATCGCAAAGGGCCACGTGGTGGGGCAGGGCACGAACCAGGTCGGGATGTTCGTGCAGGCCGGCGCGCTCGACATCGACGGCCACGACAGCGACCTCGTGGCGGGGCTCAAGCACGTCACGAAGTCGTTCTTCGACATGACGTCGCCCTCGTACTGGGCGGGACGCTGGCGCACGCTGCTGGACGGGCAGCACCCCGAGATGGCGTTCGACGACGCCGTGCAGACGCTGCGAGCGCAGCGCGAAGGGACGATGATCGCCATCAACCACCGCATCAGGGTCGCGGAGCAGATGCTGCAGAAGGCCACGTTGCGCCGCTGAGGCACCAGGTCCGCACCTCGACGCGAAGCGCCCCCGCCGCCGGTGTCGGCAGCGGGGGCGCGTTCGCGTGCGTGGGCGCGCGCGCTCGCGTCAGCCGCGCGGGCCGGCGTCGCGGATCGCGGGCGACACCGCGTCGCCGAACTTCTGGATGTTCGTGCGGAACATCTCGGCGAGCTTGCGCGCCTGCGCGTCGTAGGCCGCCGCGTCGCTCCACGTGCCGCGCGCGTCGAGCACCTCGGACGGCACGCCCGGCACCTGCGTCGGCACCGCGAGCCCGAACACCGGATCGACGCGCGTCTCGACGCCGTCGAGCGAGCCGTCGAGCGCCGCGCGCACCATGGCGCGCGTGTGGCCGAGCTTCATGCGCTTGCCGACGCCGTAGGCACCGCCGCTCCAGCCGGTGTTCACGAGCCACACGTGCGAGCCGTGCTCCTGCAGCTTGCGGCCGAGCATCTCCGCGTACTTGGTCGGGTGCCAGACGAGGAAGACGGCGCCGAAGCAGGCGCTGAACGTCGCCTGCGGCTCCGTCACGCCGCGCTCCGTGCCGGCGACCTTCGCCGTGTAGCCCGACAGGAAGTAGTACATCGCCTGCTCGGGCGTCAGCCGCGCGATCGGCGGCAGCACGCCGAACGCGTCGGCCGTGAGGAAGACGACGTTCTTCGGGTGCCCGCCGCGCCCGCTCGGGACGTGGTTGCGGATGTAGTGCAGCGGGTAGCTGGCGCGCGTGTTCTCCGTGATCGACTGGTCCTCGAACTTCACGCGGCGCTTCTCGTCGAGCACCACGTTCTCGAGCACCGTGCCGAACATCTGCGTCGTCTGGTAGATGTCCGGCTCCCCCTCGGGCGAGAGGTTGATCACCTTCGCGTAGCAGCCGCCCTCGTAGTTGAAGATGCCCTCGTCGCTCCATCCGTGCTCGTCGTCGCCGATGAGCGCGCGCTCGGGGTCCGCCGACAGCGTCGTCTTGCCGGTGCCCGAGAGCCCGAAGAAGAGCGCCGTGTCCCCGTCCTTCCCGATGTTCGCGGAGCAGTGCATCGAGAGCACGCCCTGCTTCGGCATCAGGTAGTTCATGATCGTGAACATCGACTTCTTGAGCTCACCGGCGTAGCGCGTGCCGCCGATGAGGATCTGGCGGCGGCCGATGTGCACGACGATGAACGTGCCGGTGCGCGTGCCGTGCTTCGCTGGGTCGGCCTGGAACTCGGGTGCGTGCAGCACCGTGAAGTTCGCCTCGAAGCCGGCCAGCTCGTCGGCGCTCGGGCGGATGAACATGTTCCGCACGAAGCTCGCGTGCCACGCGTTGGGCAGCACGTAGCGCACCTTGAGCCGGTTGGCGGGGTCGGCGCCACAGTACAGATCCTGTACGAAAAGCTCCGGCAGACCGCTCAGGTACTGCTGCACGTCGGCGAGGAGGGCGTCGAAGTGCGCCTCGGAGATCGGCTGGTTGACCTTCCCCCAGTCGACATCGGCCTCGCTCGACGGCTCGCGCACGACGAACTTGTCGTTCGGCGAGCGACCCGTGTGCGGCGAGGTGACGGCGACGAACGGGCCCATGTCGGCCAGGCGCCCCTCGCCGCGCCGCACCGCGGCCTCGACGAGGTCGGGCGCGCCCTGGTTCCAGTGGACGTCGCCCGCGGGCGTGATGCCGAGGGGAGCGAGCGAGCGCGAGTCCGCCGAGGTGGATGGCGACAGCGGCGCGGTGGTCGTGGCCATGGGGCAGGTCAGAGGGTTAGAGGATGCCGGCCTCGCGGCCGCGCGGCACGTCCGGGACGCGGGCGGCGTCGGCCGACCGGCCCCGCGCCTGCGCGTCCATCACGGCGACGGCCGCCATGTTGACGATCTCCTGCACGTCGGCGCCCTGCTCCAGCACGTGCACCGGGCGCCGCATCCCGACGAGGATCGGGCCGATGGCCGTCGCCCCGCCGAGATGATTCAACAACTTGTAGGCGATGTTCCCCGCGCTCAAGTTCGGGAAGATCAAGACGTTGGCCTCCTCCTTCAGGACGCTGAACGGATAGCGCTCCCGCTGGATGGCCTCGTCGAGGGCGGTGTCGGCCTGCATCTCGCCGTCCACCACCAGGTGCGGGTCGCGCTCGCGCAGCAGCGCCACCGCGCGCGCGACCTTCGCGGCGTCAGGGTGGCGCACCGACCCGAAGTTCGAGAACGACAGCATCGCCACTCGCGGCGTCTCGCCGAAGTTCTGTACGATCCGCGACGCCGCGTAGGCGATCTGCGCCAGCTGCTCCGCCGTCGGGTCGATCGTCACCGTCGTGTCGCCGCAGAAGACGACCCGCTTCTCGAACACCAGCATGTACATCCCGCTGAGGATGCCGGCCTTCGGGTGCGCGCCGATCGTCTCCAGCGCCGGGCGGATCGTCTCCGGATACGTCGCGTTGACGCCCGAGAGCATCGCGTCGGCGTCGCCCAGCGCCACCATGCAGCACCCGAAGTAGTTCGGGTTCCGCAGCCGCTGGTCGGCCTCGCCGAGCGAGAGCCCCTTCCGCTGGCGCCGATCCCAGAGGTAGCGCACGTAGTCGTCGCGCCGCCGCGCCGTCGTGGGATCGACGACCTCGATGTCCTCGAGCGGGATCGCGTAGTCGCGCGCCACCCGCTCGATGGTCTCGGGGCGGCCGAGCAGCACGGGGTAGGCGATCCCCTCGTCGGCGCAGATCTGCGCGGCGCGGATAATCTTCGGGTCCTCCCCCTCGGGGAAGACGATCCGCTTCGGGTCGCTCGTGGCCCGCGTGATGATCCCGCGCATGATCCCGCGCGCGCGCCCCAGCCGCGCCTCCAGCTGCGTGCGGTAGTGGTCGATGTCGACGAACTCCTGCGCCACGCCGCTCGCGACCGCCGCCCACGCGACCGCCGGCGCCACCCAGAGCAGCACGCGCGGGTCGAACGGGAAGGGGATCAGGTACTCCGGGCCGAAGCTGACCTTCTTCAGTCCGTAGAGGCGCGCCACGCTCTCGGGCACGTCCTCGCGCGCCAGCAGCGCGAGCGCGCGCGTGGCGGCCATCTTCATCTCCTCGTTCACCGTCGTCGCACGGGCGTCGAGCGCGCCGCGGAAGATGAACGGGAAGCCGAGGACGTTGTTGACCTGGTTCGGGTAGTCCGAGCGCCCGGTCGCAATGATGGCGTCGTCGCGGACGGCGCGCACGTCGTCGGGGAGGATCTCCGGCACCGGGTTGGCGAGCGCGAAGATGATCGGCCGCTTCGCCATGCGGGCGATCCACTCCTTCTGCACCGCGCCGGCGACCGAGAGCCCGACGAACACGTCGGCGCCCTCGAGCGCGTCGGCGATCGTGCGCAGCTCCGTGGGGCGCGCGAAGCGGGCCTTGTACGGGTCCATGTCCTCGGCCCGCCCCTCGTAGATCACGCCCGACCGGTCGCACATCGTGATGTGCTCGCGGCGCACGCCGAGGCGCACGTAGTGCTCGGCGGTCGAGATCGCGGCCGCGCCCGCGCCGGAGAAGACGACCCGGATCTCGTCGATCGCCTTGCCCACGATCTCCAGCCCGTTCAGCAGCGCGGCGCCCGAGATGATCGCCGTGCCGTGCTGGTCGTCGTGGAACACCGGGATCTTCATCGTCCGGCGCAGCGTCTCCTCGATGTAGAAGCAGTCGGGCGCCCGGATGTCCTCCAGGTTGATCCCGCCCACCGTCGGCTCGAGGAGCTGGCAGAACTTGATGACGTCGTCCGGGTTCTCGGACCCGATCTCGAGGTCGAAGCAGTCCAGATCGGCGAACTGCTTGAACAGGTTCCCCTTGCCCTCCATGACCGGCTTCCCGGCCAGCGCCCCGATGTTGCCGAGGCCGAGCACGGCGGTCCCGTTGGTCACGACCGCGACCAGATTCCCCTTCGCCGTGTACCGGTAGGCGTCGTCGGGGTTGCGCTGGATCTCGAGGCACGGCTCGGCCACGCCAGGCGAGTACGCCAGCGCCAGGTCGCGCTGGTTCGTAAGAGGCTTGGTCGGGACGACGGCGATCTTGCCGGGGCGGCCGCGCGCGTGGTACTCGAGGGCATCGTCGCGTTTCATGGCGCGCAAGATAGTGGATGCCCACGCGCCGCCTGAACCACGGCCACCGCTCCGATCGCGTCCCGCATCCATCCCGATGAGCCGACCCGCCGCCCGCCGCCCGTGACCCGCCGCTTCCCGTTCCTCCTCCGCGTCCTCGCGGTCGTGCTCGCGCTCGTGCAGTCGGCCTCGCCGGCTGCCGCCGCGGTCGCGGACGGCGTGCTGGCGCGCGAGGGCGGGATCCGGCCGGTCGCCGTCCACGTCGAGGATCGCCAGTACGAGGGCTGCCCGCCCGGCCACGCGACCGACTGCGCGCTCTGCGCGTGCCTGTCGCCGGCCGCGGAGCCGACGTCGTCCGGAGCGCCCTTCGCGGTCGCCGCCGCGCGCGTTCCGGCCGGGGAGCCGCCCGTCGACGCGGCGACGCCGGCGAGTGGCACGCTCCCCGCCGCACGCGCCCCACCCGGCTGCTGAGTCCCGGCCGACGCCCCGTGCGTCCGCCGCGTCCTCGCGAGCCCGCCCGCGGCGCATCCGGCGCCGATCGGCGCGGCCGCTCGCCGACTCCGCCAGCCCCCTCGGAATGCCCTCGTACGCTCCGCACCGTCCCCTCGGTGCGCTCTCGGTCGCGGTCGGTGCCTCGCTGCTGGCCGCCGCCGTCCCCCACGCGCCCCTCGGTGCGCAGGCCTCGCCCGACGGGTCGGCCGCCGCACCGTCCGCCTCCGGCGCCCGGCGGGCCGCCCTCGCCGCGCCCGCGCTGCTCGGCACCGTGCGCGACACCGCCGGCCTCCCGCTCGCCGACGTGCAGGTGGTCGTGGCCGGCGTGAACCGCGCCGTCACCACCGACGCCCAGGGGCGCTTCGCCTTCCGCGGCCTCGGCCCGGGGCGCTACCACCTGGACGCCATCCTCCTCGGCTACGCGCGCGCCGACGCCGACGTCGACGTCCCCGCCGAAGGGCCCGACGTCCGCGTGACCCTCGTCATGCGCCGCACCGCGCTCCGGCTCGCGAACGTCGTCGTCACGGCGACCCCGCTCGGCGCCGACCCGCTGCGGCTCACGCAGAGCACGGTCGACCTGTCCGGCAAGGAGCTGAGCCGCAACCTGGGCGCGAGCGTCGCGCAGACGCTCGGCAACGAGCCCGGCATGTCGGCGCGCTTCAACGGGCCGGCGGCCAGCACGCCGATCATCCGCGGCCTGTCGGGCGAGCGCATCCTCGTCCTGCAGGACGGCGACCGGGCGGGCGACCTGTCCTCGTCGTCGTCGGATCACGGGCTGTCGATCGACCCGCTGACCGCGAGCCGCATCGAGGTCGTCCGCGGACCGGCGTCGCTGCTGTACGGGACGAGCGCGCTCGGCGGCGTGGTGAACGTCATCTCCAACGACATCCCCACCGAGATCCCGACCCACCGCGACGGCTACGTGGCGGCCCAGGCAGAGTCGGCGACGCCCGGCGGCGGCGTGGCGGTGGGCACGACGCTCCCGCTGGGTGGTGGGCTCGCGCTCTCCGCGCGCGGAGGGATCCGCCGCGCCGACGACCTGTTCCAGGGCGGGCGCACGCGGCTCGAGAACAGCGACAACCGCACGCAGAACGGCCTCGTGAGCCTCGCCCACGTGAGCGACGCCTGGCGCGGCGGGCTCTCGTTCGGCGCCTACGGCTTCGACTACGGCCTGCCGACCGTCCCCGGCGGCGAGCGCGCCCGCATCGAGGGCGGGCGGCGGGAGCTGCGCGGCAAGGCGGACCACACCTTCGGCGGTGGCTCGCTGCGCTACCTGCGCGCCGAGGGCTCCGCGCAGTGGTACACGCACGACGAGGTCGAGGAGGACGGGGCGGTCGCGACGACCTTCGACCTGCGCACGCAGACGGCCAACGTGACCGCCAAGACGCAGATCGGGCGGCTCGACGGCGCGCTCGGGGTGCAGGGGCTCGTCCGCCAGTACGAGGCGCGTGGCGAGGAGGCGCTCACCCCCGCGGCGACGACGTCGAGCGGCGGGCTCTTCCTCTACCAGGAGCTGCCGATCACCGGCGGCGGCGACCACGGCGCGGACGACCACGGCGACGGCCTGCGGCTGCAGCTCGGCGCGCGCCTCGACGCGTTCCGCATCCGCTCGCGCGACACGGAGAAGTTCGGGCCGGCGACCTCGCGCACGTTCACCAGCGGCTCGGGCTCGCTGGGGCTCAGCGTTCCGCTCGCGCCCCGCGTCTCGCTCGGCCTCAGCGCGGCGCGGGCGTTCCGGGCGCCGAGCGTCGAGGAGCTGTTCTCGAACGCCTTCCACGCGGCGGTCGGCACGTTCGACGTCGGCAACCGCGACCTGCGCGCCGAGACCAACCAGGGCGTCGACGCGGTGCTGCGCGCGCAGCGCGGCGGGGTCGACGCCTCGCTCTCGGCGTACTACAACGCGATCTACGACTACATCACGCCGTCCATCACCGGCGTGGTGGACGAGGAGACCGGCGAGCCCGCGACGCCGGGCACGGACGGCGCGGTGCCGCTCAACGTCTTCACCCAGCGCGACGCGCGCCTCTACGGCGCCGAGGGACGCGTCGAGGTCGTCGTGAGGCCGCGGCTCGTGCTCGGCGCGATGGGCGACCTCGTACGCGGCGAGTTCGCCGGCGCGTCCGGCGGCGCGCTCCCGTACCTGCCGCCGGCGCGCCTGGGCGCGCTCGCGCGCTACGAGGCGGGCCGCTTCACCGCGAGCGCCGAGTCGCGCCACGCCTTCGCGCAGGACCGCACGACGCAGGTCGCCTGCGGCCGCGCGGGCGACGCGGTCGAGACCGAGCCCGGCACGGTGGGCGTGCCGTGCGTCGACCTGCCGACCGCCGCCTACACGCTGGTGAACGCGAGCGTCGCGTACACGCTGCTGGCGCGCGCGGCGCTGCACACGATCACGCTGCGCGTCGACAACCTGCTCGACGAGTCGTACTTCGACGCGGCGAGCCGGATCAAGAGCTTCGCGCGCAGTCCGGGGCGGAACGTGGCGCTGGTGTACCGGGCGCAGTTCTGACGGCAGCATGCGCCGTCGTACGTTCGCGGCGCTGCATGGCGATCGAACGTCGGGAGGGTCCGGCGCGAGGGACGATTCTCGCTGCCGGACCCTCGCTCGATTCGGTGCCGCGCCGTCAGCGCTCCTGCTCGTACGTCCGGAGCAGCGTCAGCATGCGCGCGTCCGTGACGGTCGCGTCGTCGCCCTTCGGCGTCTCGATGATCTTCGGGACGTGCGCGAGCCGATCGTCGGTCATGATGCGGCGGAACGGCGTGTCGCCGAGCGAGCCCTCGGCGATCAGCTCGTGCCGGTCCTTCCGCGACGCGAACGGCGTCTTCGAGTCGTTCAGGTGGAGGACCTTCAGCCGCCCGAGGCCGATCGTGTCGTCGAAGCGCTGCCAGACACCGTCGTAGTCCTTCGCGAGGTCGTATCCCGCGGAGTACACGTGGCAGGTGTCGAGGCATACGCCGACGCGCGACTGCAGCTTCGCCGGCAGCCGGTCGATGAGCGACGCCAGCTCCTCGAAGCTCGCGCCGAGCACGGTGCCCGCGCCCGCCGTCGTCTCGAGGCAGAGGATCGTGGTCCCCGGCACCTGCTCGAGCGCCTCGGCGATGCCGTCCGCGTTGCGCGCGAGCCCCGCCTCGCGCTCGTCCATGTAGTTGCCGGGGTGCGACACCAGGTAGTCGATGCCGAGCGACGCGCAGCGGCGCAGCTCCGCCGCGAAGCTCTCGATCGAGCGCGCCCGCAGCGCCGGATCCGGCGACGCGAGGTTGATCAGGTAGCTGTCGTGCGAGACCGTGGCGCGCACGTCGGTCGCGGCGACCGCGCCGCTGAACGCGCCGCACTCGTCATTCTCGCACACGCGCTCGGCCCAGCGGTTCGCCTGCTTGGTGAACAGCTGCAGCGCCGTCGCCGAGATGGCGTGCGCGCGGGGCGGGGCCTGCGGCGTGCCGCCGGCAGAGGACACGTGCGCGCCGAGGAGGGAGGAGGAGCTCATGCCCGGAATCTAGCAGCGCCAGCCAATCGCGCCCCGGCGGCTGCGAGCCGCTCGATCGGCGCGACCGCGCGTCACGAGATCGGTTCCGCAGCCCCGCAGCCGCCGGTGATCCGCAGCCCCCAGTCCGCGGCCGCCTCTCCCACGGAGCCGCCTATCGCCGCCGTCTCAGCCATTCGAGCGGGTCCACCGCGCGTCCCTGTGGCCGCACCTCGAAGTGCAGGTGCGCCGGCATCTCGGGGTCGGCGGCGCCCACCGCGCCGACCGTCTGGCCCTTTGTCACCGTCTGCCCCTTCCGCACGTCGGCGCGGCCGAGCGAGCCGTAGACCGAGTAGTCGCCGCCGCCGTGCTGCACGATCACGGTGAGCCCGTAGGTGCCGATCGCCTCGGCGACCATCACCTCGCCCGCCGCGACCGCCCTCACCGGCGTGCCCTCCGCCGCGCCGATGCCGACGCCGTTCCAGCGCGTGGTCGTGTTGTTGGCGTTGCGCACGCGCCCGAAGCGGTAGAGCAGCGTGCCCTCGACCGGCCAGTCGAGCCGTCCGAGGTCGGCGGTCCGCAGCGCGCTCGGCGCGGCCGGCCGCGCGTTCGGGCGCGTCTCGGCGCGTCGGCGCGCCGTCTCGAGATTGGTGATGAGCCCCGCCAGACGCTGCTCGTCGCGCGCGATCTGGGCGAGGCGCTGCCGCGTGCGCTCCGCCTGCTGCTGGACCTGCCGCAGGTTGCGCGCGCCCGCCGACTCCAGTGCGCGCATGCGCTGCTCCTCGGCCGCCTTCTCGGCGCGGTTGCGGGCCAGCTCGCCCTGCAGCTGCACCAGCAGCGCACGCTGCGCGGCGACCGTGTTGCGCAGCTCCTCCACGCGCCGCACCAGCGAACGGTCGCGGCGCGCCAGCTCGTGCAGGTACTTGTAGCGCGCGACGAGGTCGCCGAACGACGCCGCCGACAGATACGCCTCCGCCTCCCACAGCGGCCCGCGCTTGTAGATCTCCACGAGTCGACGCCGCAGCCCCACCTGCTTACCGGCCAGCTCGCGCTCGGCGCGCTCCAGCCGCGTTGTCGCGTCCTGCACCTCGTCGTCGATGGTCAGCAGCTGCCGATCGAGCGCGGTGACGAGGCGCGCGGTCGCGTCGGCCTGCCGATCGAGGTTCGCGACCTCCTCGCGCAGGTCGTGCGCCGTCGACTGCAGCGACTGCATGCGGGACTCGAGCGCGTTGCGCTCCTGGCGCACGCGCTCCAGCTCCTCGCGCTGTGCGCGCACGCGCGCCGCCGCGCTGGGCGTGGGCTGCGCCTGACGCGTCGGCGCGCTCGCCGGGGGACGGGCGGGCGCCTTCGGCTGCTGCGTCGCGACGGGCGAGGCGGTCGACGACAGCGCGACCGCGAGCAGCATCGTCGCGCCCACCCGCGCGGAACGGCGCGTCACTGCCAGCGCCGCCGATCGCCGCTCACGCGCCGCAGCTGCCGCCCGACCGACAGCGCGCTCGCGAGCAGGCCGAGCACCGCTCCCGCCAGCACGCCGGTCATCGCGGTCGCCGGCGGGAGGAAGGTCGTCTGCACGACGTAGCGGCTCACCACCGAGTGCGCGATCCAGGTGAGGCACAGCGCGAGCGCGCCGCCGGCCAGCCCCTTGAGCGCGCCGTCCACGAGGAACGGGAGCCGGACGAACCAGTCCGTCGCTCCCACCAGGCGCATGATCTGGATCTCCTTCGCGCGCGCCAGCACGGACATGCGGATCGTCGCGCTGACGATGATCGCCGCCGCGACGCCGAACAGCAGGCCGAGCGCGAGCCCCGTGACCGCCGCGACCGAGCGGATGCGCGACAGCTTGCGCACCCACTCCTCGCCGTAGCGCACCTCCTCCACCGACGGCGTCGCGCGCACCTGCGCGGCGACCGCCTCGACGCTCGCGGGATCCCGGGAGCCGTCGCGCAGGCGGATCTCGAGCGAGGCGGGGAGCACGGCCGCGTCGAACACGTCGCGGAACTCGCCGAGCTCGCGCCGCGCCCGATCGAGCGCCTCCTGCGGCGACACGTACGTCACGGTCGCGACCTGCGGCAGCCGCTGCAGCGCCGAGGCGTCGGCCATCACCGCGGCGTCGTCGACGCTGTCGCGCACGAAGGCGCGGATCTCGACGCGCGACTCGACCTCGGTGAGGGCGCGGCGGATGTTGACCGCCACGAGCCCGAACAGCCCGAGCGAGAAGAGCGAGAACGCGATCGTCGCCACGCCGAGCGCGCCGAGCAGCGGCGCGCGACGCCAGCTGCGCAGCGCCTCGCGGAGCGCGCGCGTCACGTCGTCCCCCCGTCCGTGGGCGTCTCGCGGCGCCGCACCTCGCCCAGCGCCGCGGCGACGGCGTCGGCCGCCGGCGTGCTCGTGCCGCCCTCCGCCGAGTCGAACACGAGGCGCCCGCGGTGCAGCTCCAGCACGCGCAGCTCGGCGCGCTTCACCAGCTCCGCGTTGTGCGTCGCCATCAGCACCGCCGTGCCGCCCGCGTTGATCTCGCGCAGCAGCTGGTACACGCCGCGCGCGGCGCGGTCGTCGAGGTTGCCCGTCGGCTCGTCGGCCAGGAGGAGCAGCGGGCGGTTCACGAGCGCGCGCGCGATCGCGACGCGCTGCTGCTCGCCGCCCGAGAGCTCGTGCGGGAGCGCCGTGCCCTTGGCGGCGAGGCCCACCTGCGCCAGCGTGCGCGCGACGCGGTCGCGGATCGAGCCCGGCGGCGCGCCCGTCACCTCCAGCGCGAAGGCGACGTTCTGCTCCGCGGTGCGGTCGGGCAGCAGACGGAAGTCCTGGAACACGACGCCCAGCTTGCGGCGGAGCAGCGCGACCTCGCGACCGCGCACGCTCGACGCGCTCTGGCCGGCGACGCGCACCTCGCCCTTCGTCGGGCGCTCCTCGAGGTACGCGAGCTTCAGCAGCGAGCTCTTGCCGGACCCGCTCGGCCCCGTGAGGAACGCGAACTCGCCCTTGGCGAGGTGGAACGACACGCCGTGCAGCGCGGTCCCCGAGCGCGGGTATTCCTTGACGACGTTGTGATAGCGGAGCACGACGGCCTCCGGTGCGGCGCGCGGCGGCTACGCGACGAGCGCCCGCTCGACGTCGGCGATCAGGTCCTCGACGTTCTCGATGCCGATGCTGAGGCGCAGGAACCCGTCGGGGATGCCGATGGCGGCGCGCGCCTCGGACGTCATGTGCGCGTGCGAGGAGTAGCGCGGCTCGCTGAGCAGCGAGTCGACGCCGCCGAGCGAGGTCGCGTGCAGGATGAGTCGCAGCGCGCGCACGAATCGGTCGGCCGCCGCGCCGCCGCCGGCCAGCTCGATCGCCATCATCCCGCCGTAGCCGTCGAGCACCTCGGTCGCCAGCGCGTGATCCGGGTGCGAGGGGAGGCCGGGGTAGTGCACGCGCGCGATGGCCGGGTGCGCCTCGCACCAGCGCGCGAGCGCGAGCGCGTTCTCGTTCTGCCGCCGCACGCGCACGTCGAGCGTCTTGAGCCCGCGCTCCAGCAGCCAGCATGCGAACGGGTCGGGCGCCTGCCCCCACACGGCCATCTTCTGCCGCACCTCCTCGATGTACGGCGCGGAGCCCATGACCGCGCCGCTGAGGATGTCGTGGTGTCCGTTCAGGTACTTCGTCGCCGAGTGGATGACGACGTCCGCGCCGTGCTCGATGGGGCGGAAGTTGATCGGGCTCGCGAACGTCGAGTCGACGACGAGCGCCAGCCCCGCATCGCGCGTGAGCTGCGCGAGCGGGCGCAGGTCGAGCACGCGCGTCGTCGGGTTCACCGGGCTCTCGACGAACACCGCGCGTGTCGACGGGCGCAGCGCCTGTCGCCAGCCGCGCGAGTGCATCGGGTCGACGAAGGTGACCTCGATGCCGAGCGTCGCGAACTCCTGCGTCAGCAGCTTGTGCGTGCCGCCGTAGATCCACGCGCTCGACACCAGGTGGTCGCCGGGGCGCAGCAGCGCGAGCAGCGCGCACGCCGTGGCGCCCATCCCGCTGCTGAGGACCAGCGCGTCCTCGGCCCGCTCGAGGAGGGCGAGGCGCCGCTGCACGAGATCCGCGTTCGGCGTGTTGCCGTAGCGCGTGTAGCGCAGACCCTCCGCGGTGCCCTGTGGCTGCAGGAAGTTCACCGACTGCACGAGCGGCGACACGACCGGCCCGAACGCCTCGTCATGGTGCTCGTCGGCGCCCGGCACCGCGCCCGGCGCGCGGGCCCCGTGCAGGGCCAGCGTCGAGAGGCCGGGCGCCGACGGCGCCGCGGAGGCGGCGGGGGCGGGATCGGGGGCGTGGGTCGTCATGCGGGCGGAGCGGGGCGGGGACGCGACCGGGGCGGAGCCGATCAGGCCAGGCGGCCGATCTCGGGCGGGGCGTCGAGGTCGGGCTTGATGATGTACACGATCTCAGACGGCGCGACGCCGGCCACGTCACGGACCGCCACGTCGCCGCGCGGCAGCGAGTCGTCGATCTGCAGGGTGGCCAGCTGCTGCCGGCGCGGCCCCTCGATGATCACCAGCTCCCCGTCGACCAGCATGCGCTTCTGCGCCTCCTCGGCGTTGATGCGCACCTGCGGCCCGCGCTCCGCATCGGAGATCCGCGTGGCGACGAACTGCGCGACGCGCATCGGGCGTGCGCTCTGCGGGCGGCGATAGAGGGGGCTCATGCCGCCCTCCCGCGCGCCGGCCCCGGCTCGGGCGGGATGTCGAGCCGCGCGCCCACCGCGGCCCAGCCGCCGTCGACCGGCATCGCCAGTCGGCGCGCCGCCAGCCGGTCGAGGAGCTCGGCGGCGCGGGCGCTCGCCTCGGCGCCGTCGGCCAGGTCGCCGGCGAGCGTCCGCGCGAACGACTCGAGGTCCGCCGCGCCCATGGCGCGCAGCCGGTCCCACGCCACGCGCTCGTCCGGTCCGACCTCGCCCACGAGCTGCACCACGCCGTCGACCATCGCGACGATCGCCAGCCCGTGGCGCTCGAGCACCGTCTCGATCGCGTCGAGGTGCCGGTCGCAGATGCCGCGGAACACGAAGTAGCCCTCGGGCGCCGCCGCCTCGATCGTGCGCGCCGCGTCCTCGACGGAGCGCAGCATCAGCTTCGCCACGATCTCGTCGGCGCACGAGAAGTCGAGCAGCGTGACCTGCGAGAAGTCGATGACCGTCACCGTGCGCCCGCCCGTCTCGGCGATCGCGCGCTCGATCTCGGTGCGCACGGCGACGCCGGTGGGGCGCGTCACGAGGTTGGAGTACAGCTCGCAGACGGTGCCGCGCAGGACCGAGCCGAGGTCGATGTGATGGTGGATCACAGCAGCTCCAGGCGGCTCGCCGCCGTGCCACCGCGCGCGGGCGCGGCGGGCGACTTGGGCGCCGCGGCGGGGATGGTGATCTGCACCTGCGCGCCGGGGAACGGCGGCAGCGACTCCAGGAGCGCGGGATCGTCGTCCCACTCGGGCACCAGCGCGATCCGCGCCGTGCCGCTCCGCACGCTGAGCTTTCCGTCCCACTTGCTCACGAACGACCGGATGCCTGCAAGGCCCTGGCCACGTCCCTTGTCGGTGAACCGGCTCACGTTGCGCAGCACGGCCTGCTCGAGCGCCATGCCGTCGTCCCAGCGATCGCCGCGCGGGCGGGCGTGGTTGCTCTCGAGCGAGTGGCGGAAGCCGATGCCCGCGTCGCACACCGCGATCACCACCACGCGGCGCCCGAGCCGCTTCTTCCACGTGTACGTCTGGACGGCGACCCACCCGCCGCGCCCCGCGTGCTCCACGACGTTCTGGCACGCCTCCGACAGAGCCATCGAGAAGCGGATGGTCGCGCGCGTGTCGAGGCCCAGCTGGTCGTGCAGGATCGCCTGCGACCGCTCCTGGATCTGCCCGACGATGTCGTGGACGTCGCCTGCCTGCCGGATCGCCGTGATCTCGAGCAGCACGCTCGACTCGCCGGCCGCGCGGCCGCGCGGCACCGGGCGCCCGAAGTCGTACAGTTGCTCGGCGTGGCGGAAGAAGCCTGTGCGCGCCCAGTACGACAGCGTGTCGTCGGCCTCCGGCGGCGCGAACGACGGCCGCACCTCGCGCGCCTGTGCGAGCGCGAGCAGCGCCGTCAGCCCGTACGGCGACGCCCAGCGCACGTGCCGCGCGTCCACGAGCAGGCGCGCGTCGGGCGGGACGTCCGCGAGCTGCGCGACCACCTGCTCGAAGGCCGGCTCGTCGAGCGATGGCGGGACGGTGAGGACGGAGGACAACGGCGGGGGAGGGAGTCCTCGGCGCTCGGCGCTGCGCGCTCGACGCTCGCGTCGTGCCGCGAACGGGCCGAGCGCCGAGCGCGGAGCGCCGAGCGTCTGGAGGTCAGGGCAGGGCGATCTGCCCCCGAAGAAACGCCGCCAGCCCCGAGGCGCCCCGGTGCTCGACGTTCCGCGCGGCCGCCGCGTTCGCGGCCTGCAGCGCGTCGGACAAGGTAGCACCGGCGAGCAGGCGCGAGAAATGGGTCGCGCCCCAGACGTCGCCGCACCCCGTCGGGTCGCCGTCGCCGCCGCGCGCGAGCACCCCCGGCACGAGCGCCGTGCGCACGGGCCCGAGCGCGCCGCCGCCCACGCCCGACACCACGTCCGCGCGCGACGACGCGCGCGCCGGCCCGCCCGCGAGGTCGAGCGCGCCCGCCTGCGCGAGCCCGTCGAACCCCGGCTGCGCGAAGTACACCACCCCGCGCTTGCCGAGCGTGACGTGCAGCGCGCGCACCCCGTTGGCGAGCGCGGTCGCGGCGAGCGCCATCGGATCGGGCGCGAGCAGCGCGACCTCGTCCTCGTTCACCTGCAGCAGGTCGAAGCAGCGGCACCACTCGGCGACGTTCGGCAGCGGCTGCGGCGTGCGCAGCCCGCCCGGCTGCACGGCGAGCAGCAGCGAGTGCAGGTCGCCGTACATGACGCCCTTGAAGTGCTGCCGCAGCAGCTGCGCCGTCGGCAGGTCCATCTCGAACCCCGAGATGAAGTTGACGTACAGCGCGTCGAGGTCGCCGAGCAGCGGCGCGAGGCCCAGCCACGTCCAACCCGGCACGCCGCCGTGCAGCACCTCGCTGCGTCGCTCGCTGCTGTAGTAGAACAGCTCGACCCGGTTGTTCGGATACGGCACCTCGACGAGCGCCGCGTCGGGCGCGAGGCGCGTCAGCGTGCGCAGGAACTCCTGCGCCTGCGCGTGCCGGTCGTCGCCGATCTTCATGATCGGCACGATCTCCCAGTCGTCGGGCAGCGCGGCGTCCAGCGCGCCGAGCGCGTAGGTGATGCCGCCCCACTCCTCGATCGGCGCGGAGCGCACGTCGCGCCCGTGGATCACGTCCCAGACGAACGTGCCGATGACGCCGAGGCGCCGCTTGCGCGCCGGTGCGTCCGGCGCGGTGCCCCGCGGGTCCGTCACCGATCGCGCTGCTGCAGGAAGGTGGCGACCGCGCCCACCACGCCGGCGGTGCCCGGGAGCGTGCCGGGGACGATGCGGCACGCGTCGACGGCCGGCTTGAACGCGCGGCGGCGCACCTCCGCGCGCAGCGGCTCGAACAGCGCCTCGCCGGCCTGCGTCACGCCGCCCGCGATCACGACGACGTCCGGGTTGAAGACGTTCAGCAGGTTCGCGATGCCGGCGCCGAGGAAGCGCGCGGTGTCGCGCACGACCTCGCGCGCGAGCGCGTCGCCACGCTCGCTCGCCTCGTAGACGGTCGCGGCGGTGATGAGCTCCGGCTGACCGCCCACGAGGTCAGCAAGGATCGAGCGCTCGCCGCTCGCCAGCGCCTCGCGCGCGCGCAGCGCGATGTTCGGCCCCGACGTGTAGGCCTCGAGGCAGCCGTAGTTGCCGCACTTGCACCGGCGGCCGTTCGAGTCGATGGTCGTGTGCCCGATCTCGCCGGCGACGTCGGACGCGCCGTGGTACAGCCGGCCGTCGAGGATGAGCCCTCCGCCGATCCCGGTGCCGATCGTCAGGCCGACGACGTTGCGCCCACCGCGCGCAGCCCCGGTCCACCACTCGCCGAGCGTCGCGCAGTTCGCGTCGTTGTCGAGCGTAGCGTCGAGCCCCACGCGCTCGCCGATCAGCTGCCGCAGCGGGAGGTTCTTCCACCCGAGGTTCGGCGCCACGACGACGATGCCGCGCTCGCGGTCGAGCGGTCCGGGCGCGCCGACCCCGACGCCGAGGAACGCGTCGCGCGCGACGCCCTCCTCCGCGCGCGTGTGCGCGATCACCGTCTCGATCATCTCGCAGATGCGATCCACGACGGCCTCGGGCCCCTGCTCGGAGCGCGTCGGCTGCGAGCGCACGCCGATCTCGCGGCTGCCGTCCTCCGGCATCGCGCCGACGACGATGTTCGTTCCGCCCAGGTCCACTCCGATGACGAAGCGGCGGGCGTCACGCGAGGGCGCGTCGGCGGCGGGAAGGTGCGCGGGAATCGGGGTCGTCATGTCGGGCGTCGTCGGAGCGTCGAGATGGAGCGGTCGGAGGCGAGCGATCAGAGCGGGGACGGCCGCGGCTCGCGCAGCTGCGCGCGCGCCAGCGCGACCACCACGTCCGCGGACTGCTCGCGCATGCAGCGCCAGTGGCCGAGCGGGCATCGCGCGGGCCCGTGCGGATCGCACGGACGGCACGCGAGGTCCCGGACGCCCGACGTCCGGCTCCCCGGCGCGAGCGGGCCGAAGCCGAACTCCGGCACCGTCGGGCCAAAGATAGTCAGGGTCGGCGTCCCCACGGCCGACGCGAGGTGCTGCGGCGCCGAGTCGTTGGTCACCAGCAGCGCCGCCCGTCGCAGCAGCTCCGCCGATGCGAGCAGCGACAGCCGGCCCGTGACGTCCAGGGCGCGCCCCGGCGGACAGGCCGCGACGATCGCGTCCGCCAGCTCGCGGTCGCCCGCGCCGCCGACCACCACGATGGGCAGCTCGCGCGCGAGCGACGCCGCGAGCGCGGGGTAGCCCGGCCAGCGCTTGGTGGCCCACACGCTTCCGGGCGCCACCGCGACGAACCCGCCACCGGCCAGCGCGCCCAGCGCCGCGTCGACGGACGCCCGCTCGGCGTCGCCGGGCGCGAGCCGCGGCGCCGGCGCCGGGCCGGCCGCGTCCTCGGTCGCCGCGGCGAGCGAGCAGAGTCGCGCCGCGTGATGCCGCGACGGGTCGAACGCGACGATGCGCGTGTACAGCGGGCGCGCCTGCCGCGACGAGTCGAACCCGACGCGCTCCCCGCACCCGCCGGCCAGCGCGAGCGCCGCGCTGCGCGGCGACCCCTGCGCCATGTACGCCACGCGATCGCGCGCGCGCCATCCGCTCACGCCGTCGGGCCCCGGCAACGCGCGGATCGCGCGGGCCACGCGCAGCATGCCGCGCACGCCGCGATCCGCGTCGCGCTTGTCGTACACGATCACGCTCCGCACGTCGGGATGCCCGCGCAGCAGCGCCGCCGCATCCGGCCGCACCACGACGTCCACCGGCCCGCGCCGCGCGAGCGCCGCGATCAGCGGCGTCGTGAGCACGACGTCGCCGAGGAACGACGTCTGGACGACGAGCGAGGCCTGTCGTGGGGGAGCCGGCGTGGCGCGATCGGTCACGTGGAGGTCGCTGCGGACTGCGGACTGCGGGTTCGACGGCGCGGCGGGGCTGCGGTGCCACGCGTGTCCGAGCGACGATGCGTGGGCGCGCTGGTCGTGTGTGGGGGCGCCGAGCGACCTCAAATCTCCGATTTGCGAGCCGGCGCCCCCACACACGACCAGCGCGCACGAGACGCAGCCCGGAACAGCGCGCGGGACCGAGCCGAAGCCCCGTCCCGCGCACCCGAACTACTCGACCTGGAGGACGGCGAGGAAGGCTTCCTGCGGGATCTCCACCGCGCCTACCTGCTTCATGCGCTTCTTGCCCTCCTTCTGCTTCTCCAGGAGCTTGCGCTTCCGCGAGATGTCGCCGCCGTAGCACTTCGCGAGCACGTCCTTCCGCAACGGCTTCACGGTCGTGCGGGCGATGACCTTCTGGCCGATCGCCGCCTGGATGGCGACCTCGAACAGCTGTCGCGGGATCAGGTCCTTGAGCTTGTCGGCGATCTTCCGCCCCCACTCGTAGGCCTTGTCCTTGTGGATGATGACCGAGAAGGCGTCGATCGGGTCGCCGTTGATCAGCATGTCCAGGCGCACCAGATCGCTCTCGCGGTAGCCGAGCATCTCGTAGTCGAGCGACGCGTAGCCGCGCGACACCGTCTTCATCTTGTCGAAGAAGTCGAGGATGATCTCGGCGAGCGGGAACTCGAAGTCGAACTCGACGCGCTCCTGGTCCAGGTACGTCATGTTCTTGTAGATCCCGCGCCGCTCCGTGCCGAGCGTCATCAGCGGCCCGATGTAGTCCTTCGGGGCCATGATGCGCGCCTTCACGTACGGCTCCTCCACCGTCGCGATCACGCCGGCGGGCGGCATGAGCGACGGGTTCTCGATCTGCGTCGTCGTGCCGTCGGTGAGGTGGACGATGTACTCCACGCTCGGCACCGTCGTGACGAGATCGAGGTCGTACTCGCGCTCCAGCCGCTCCTGCACGATCTCCATGTGCAGCAGCCCGAGGAAGCCGCAGCGGAAGCCGAAGCCGAGCGCCGTCGACGTCTCGGGCTCGTACTGCAGCGAGGCGTCGTTGAGCTGCAGCTTCTCCAGCGCGTCGCGCAGCAGCTCGTACTGCTGCGTGTCCGTCGGGTAGATGCCGGCGAACACGAACGAGCGCACCTCCTGGTAGCCGGGCAGCGGCTCCGTCGCCTTGTTCGTGGCGTCGAACACCGTGTCGCCCGCGCGCGTCTCCTTCACCGAGCGCACGCTCGCCACCACGTAGCCGACCTCGCCCGGCCCCAGCTGCTCGGCCTTCACCTGCCGCAGCTGGTTGTAGCCGACCTCCTGGACCTCGTAGATCGCGTCGTTGGTCCCGAAGGTGATCGTCATCTTCGGCTTCAGCACGCCGTCGACGACGCGCACGCTCGGGATCGCCCCGCGATACTTGTCGTAGTACGAGTCGTAGATCAGCGCGCGCAGCGGGCCGTCCGGGTCGCCCGTCGGCGCCGGCACCTTCTCGACGATCCGCTCGAGCAGCTCGGGGATGCCGATCCCCTCCTTCGCGCTCACCCGGATGATGTCGTCCGGGTCGATCCCCAGCAGATCGGCGACCTCCTGCGCGCGGCGATCCGGCTCCGCGCCCGGCAGGTCGATCTTGTTGACGATCGGGATGATCTCCAGCCCCGCGTCCATCGCCAGGAACAGGTTGGAGAGCGTCTGCGCCTGGATGCCCTGGCTGGAGTCGACGACCAGCACGGCGCCCTCGCAGGCGGCCAGCGAGCGCGACACCTCGTACGTGAAGTCCACGTGGCCCGGGGTGTCGATCAGGTTGAGCTCGTACGACTGACCGTTCTTCGCCGTGTAGGTCATGCGCACGGCGTTCAGCTTGATCGTGATGCCGCGCTCACGCTCGAGGTCGAGCGTGTCGAGCACCTGCGCCTTCATTTCGCGCTTCTGCAGCATGCCCGTCGTCTCGATCAGGCGGTCGGCGAGCGTCGACTTGCCGTGATCGATGTGGGCGACGATGCAGAAGTTGCGGATATGGTCGAGCTGCAACGGATGGAGCCGGAAGGAGGAGACGACCACGCGCCGGGCGGCTCCGCAGGGGAGCGGGCCCGGCGCGTGCGCCGCGGCCGCGCGCGGCGCGCGCAAGCCGGTGTGGCTCCGGAATATAGCGGCCCCGCGCGGCGTTCCAACCGCGCGGGGCCGATCGGCCGCTCGGGCCGGCCCCGTTCGCCAGGGGAGGGCTCCCGCGGAACCCTCCCCTCGCCCCGCTCAGGGCGTGCGGCTGCGGCTACCCCCGCCGCCGGACTCCCCGCTGCCCCCGCTGCCGCGGGACTCGCCGCCGGCGCCGCGCGCGGCCGCTCCGTCACCCCGGGCGCCGCCGCCCGCGCCACCACCGACCGAGCCGCCGTCGCCACGGGAGGCGCTCCGCCCGGCGCTTGCCCCGCCGAACCCGTCCGACGCACCCCGCGCCGCCCGGTCGCCGACGCCCCGGCCGAACGTGGGATCGCCGCTCATCCGCCCGGCGCGGCCCGCGCCGAGCCGCTCAGCCCCCGGCTCCGGCGCGCGGGTGAGCCCCAGCTCGGCGAGCTCCTGCTGCCGGGCGCGCCGCTCGAGCCGCGCGACGTCGAACGCGGTCAGCTGCTCCGTCCGGAAGGCCGCGCGACCCTCCGGCCCGCGCGCCACCCGCTCCTCCCGCAGCGTCTCGATCCGCTCGCGGAGGCGCGCACGCCGCTCGGCGGCCTCGGTGCCCGCCGCCACCGTCGCGCCCGGGCCACCGAACACCGGACTCGGCTTGACCTTCAGCTTGTCGCCAGGCTCGTCGCCGATGCTGCCGGAGTCCACCGGCGCCGGATTGCCGGGCATCGGCCCGCCGGGTCCCTGCGCCGCGCCGAACTGCTGCGAGAGCCCGTACGCGAGCTGGAACGGCTGGAAGCGCTGGAACGGGGTGAGCATCGGGCAGCCGCCCCAGAACGCCGCCGTCGCCCGCGACGCGCGGTCCGCGAAGAACGCGAAGCCGCTTCCCCGGCCGGAGATCGGGAAGAAGGCGCCCGGCCAGAAGTTCCAGCCAGCCGCGAAAGAGACCGAGCCGAGGCTCGAGTCCCACGGATCGAAGGTCGCCCACAGGTCGCGGTAGTAGGCGTAGTTCCGGGCGTCGGTGTTCCGGACTCCGCAGTACATGGAGAGGAGCTGCGCCTGCCCGCTGAGCCGCGGGGCGATGAACGCGTAGTCCGCCGCGTAGCTCGCCTCCGGACTGGGGAGCACCACAGCCGCGACCGACTCGATCGCGTCCTCCGCGACCCGCCCGAGGTCCTCCAGGTTCACCTGGTACTTCCACTTCGAGCCGGAGCCGAAGCGCGTCAGGTCCAGGCGCTGCTCGGACAGGAGCACGAACACGTACGGCACCGCGTTGCGGGCTCCGCCCAGGTAGCTCCCGTACTGCGCGAAGGTGCCGTTCGCCCGGTACGTCTTGCCCCCCTCCACGAGCCCGTCGTCGCTCGGCGACTCCGGCCACACCACCCGCAGCCGCCCGTCGCGCGTGACCGTGAACGCCGCCGCGTAGGCGTCGCGGTCGGACGAGAAATACGTGACGCCGGCTGCCAGGGTGCCGGGCGAGGCGCCCTCGGTTCCCGGCGTCCAGACGGCGAGGACCGGCGCCTCGCCCTTCATCACGGCCGGCGCGGCGACGGTCGCGGGCTTGGGCAACGACGAGCAGGCGGCGCTCGCCAGGAGCGCCGCCACGGGCAGGAGGATGCGTGCTCTCATGGGTCCTGCGCGCACGGCGCGAGGTGGGGGACCGGACCGGCAGCCTGCCGTCGTGCGCGTCGCCGCGCACGGGGCCTCGGGGCGTGGTCGGGGCAAGTCTCGGGCGCGTGCGCGGCCGGGCGCTGCCGCGCGAGGCGCGTCACAGCCAGCCGCGATCCTGCGCCACGTGGATCGCGCGTCCGATGACGACGAGCAGCGCGATCGGGACGAGGATCGTCCCCGCCTTCAGCAGGATCGCGCCGAGCTCGGGATCGTTCACGCGGAACGCCCACGCGCCCAGGAGAAACCCCGGCATCGCGCACGCCCAGCAGAGCAGCGCGGTGCGCACCCAGAAGCGCCGCCGGACGCGCGTGTCCTCCTTCCACTCCCGAAGATGCCGCTCGGCCATCTCCTCGTACGCCTCGCGATGTGCGCCCATGGCGGGAGCATGGCGGCCGGCGGCGGTGCTGTCCAGAGGAGGGATCGGCGACGCCCCCGTCGTCCTATGGGATGGACGCACGGTGTCCCCGCCGCCGGACAGCCGTTGCACGTCAAACGTCTGTCAGCGCCGGGGCGGGCCTACACGGGGTGCGTGACGCCGCGTAGCTTCCCGCGCCCATGCCCGCCCTGCGCGCCGACCTGCTGGATCCCGCCTCCGTGGCCGCCCTTGGCGGGCTGGAGATCGTCGCGCGCTGGGTCGTCGACGGTTTCATCACCGGCCTGCACCGGTCGCCGCGCCGCGGCTTCTCCGTCGAGTTCGCGGAGCACCGCCCGTATCAGCCGGGCGACGACCTGCGGTACCTGGACTGGCGCATCGCGGCGCGCGCCGATCGGTGGGTCGTCAAGCAGTTCGAGGAGGAGACGAACCTCCGCGCCACGCTCGTCCTCGACGTCAGCAAGTCGATGGACTGGACCGGCGCGCCCGCCGGTGCGCGCGGCGTGCGGACGCCGCGCATGACGAAGCTCGCGTACGCCGAGCAGCTCGTCGCGGCGCTCTCGCTCCTGCTGCTGCGGCAGCGCGACGCGGTGGGCCTCGTGCGCTTCGACGCCGCCGTGCGCTCGGTCGTGCCGCCGCGCTCGCGCACGGGGCAGTGGCGGCGCCTCCTCGCCAGCCTCGCCGAGCCGGGGGCGGGGAAGGAGAGCAAGGCGGGCGTGGGTCTCGCGCAGGCGTCGCGCCTCGTGCGGCGCGCCGGCATGGTGATGCTGATCTCGGACCTGCTCGTCGACGCGCCCGAGGTGGAGGAGTCGCTGCGCGGGCTGCGCGCGGCCGGCCACGACGTCACCGTGCTGCACGTGATGGATCCCGCCGAGCGCGATCTCTCCCTGCTCGCCGGCGAGGCCGTGTTCGAGGACCCGGAGACGGGGCTCGCCGTGCCGGCCGTCGCCGGCGAGGTGCGCGACGCCTATCGCGCGACCGTCGACGCGGCGATCGAGGGATGGCGGGCCACCTGCTCGCGGCTCGGCGCGCGCTACGTCCAGATCTCGACCGACGCGCCGTTCGGCGTCCCGCTGCGGCACGCGTTCACGGCGCGCACCCGCGTCCCCTGAGCGCCCGCTAGATGCAGTTCCTCGCGCCCCTCTGGCTCGCGCTCGCCGGCGCGGCCGCCGTGCCGCTCCTGTTGCACCTGCTGCGCAAGCGCATCGGCACGCGCCTCGACTTCCCGGCCGCGCGCTACCTCGCCCGCGCGGAGCAGGAGCACAGCGCGAAGCTGCGGCTGCGCAACTGGCTGCTCATGGCGCTGCGCGTGCTCGCGGTGCTGCTCATCGCGCTCGCCGCCGCGCGGCCGGTGGCGAACCTGCGGAGCGCGACCCACGCGCCGACGGCGCTCGCCGTGGTGCTCGACAACTCGCTCAGCACGACGGCCGTGGCCGACGGACGTCCCGTGCTCGACGCGCTGCGCGCGGAGGCGGCGCGCGTGCTCGACGCGGCCGGCGCGGGCGACCGCGTCTGGCTCGTGACGGCCGGCGGCGAGGTGACGGGCGGCACGCCGTCCGCCGTCCGCGCCGCGCTCGCACGCGTCGCGCCGCTCGCCGGCGCGGGCGACCTCACGGCGGCGGTCGCGCGAGCCGCCGCGCTGGTGCAGGGAGCCGGCAGCGGCGCCCCGGCCGTCGTCGTGGTCACCGACGGACAGGCCTCCGCCTGGGCGCGGCGCCCCGACGTCGGCGCCGCGCGCACGGCGATCGTGCGGCCGTCGGGCGACGCGCCGCGCGACCGCGCCGTCCTCGACGCCGCGGCGCGCCCGGCGCGCTGGTCGCCGGCGGGCGAGGCGTGGGCCCGCATCGGATCGCGCGACACGGCGACCTGGCGCGTGCTGCTGCAGGACAGCGCGGGCCGCGAGGTCGGCTCCGCGCGCGGCACCGCGCCGCCCGACGGCGAGGTGCGCGTCGTCCTGCGACCGGCGGCGACCGGGTGGCTCACGGGGACGGTGAGCGTCGAGCCGGACGAGCTCCGCGGCGACGACGTGCGGCACTTCGCGGTGCTCGCCGGCGCCCCGCCCGCCGTGCGCGTCGATCCGTCCGCCGGTCCGTTCGTCTCGACGGCGCTGGACGCGCTGCGGCAGTCGGGACGTGTGCGCGAGGGCGCCGGCGCCGACGCGGTGCTGATCGCGGAGCCGGGCTTCGCCGGGCGTCGCCCCGCGCTGCTGGTCGCCCCGGGTGATCCGTCCCGTCTCGGTGCGAGCAACCAGGCGCTCGCGCGCCTCGGCGTGCCGTGGCGCTTCGGCGCGGCCGGCGCCGCGTCGCGCGCGCGTGTGGCGGGGCTCCTCGGCGCCGACTCGGCGGTCGTCGTCGACGTCGCGCGCCGCTGGCGCCTGGTGCCGCAGGGCGGCGAGGCCGCCGACACGCTGGCCACCGTCGGCGGCGAGCCGTGGATCGTCGCCGGGCCCGGATACGTCCTCGTGGGCTCGGCGCTCGATCCGGCCGCCACCGGCTTCCCGCTCCGCGCGGCGTTCGCGCCCTGGCTGGGCGCCGTTCTCGCGCAGCGGCTGCAGGAGAGCGGGGCGGTGCAACGCGCCGCCCCGGGCGCCCCGATCGCCGTGCCGTCGGGCGTCGACGCGCTGCGCGCGCCGGACGGGACGCGCGTCACCGTCGCCGCGCGAACGCTCTCCGCCCCGGCCCGCCCGGGCGTTTACCTTTGGCTCCGGAGCGGCGCCCCGGCGGGCGCGCTGGTGATCGATCCGGAAGCCGAGGAGCTGCGGTTGGAACGGTTGAGCGGTGGGGCGCTGCGCGCGCGGGTGCGCGGGCGGCAGGTGGAGGTCGTGCGCGACGGCGAGGCCGCGGCGTCGACGGTGTTCGCGGGCGGCGGGCGGCGCCCGATCGGCGGCGTGCTGCTCGCGGTGGCGCTCGCGGCGCTCGCGCTCGAGTCGCTGCTCGCACGGCGTGGCGCGTCGGCATCCGGCGCGACGCTGCGGCTCCGCGCCGCCTGAGCGATGGCCCTCCCGACGCTCGTCGAGGCGGTCGAGGCGCTCCCCGCCTTCACCCGCCTCGTCAACGCGCTGCCCGCCGCCCGCACGACGGTCCGGCTGGGCGGCCTGCACGGCTCCAGCGACGCGGTGCTCCTCGCCGCCCTCGCCCGTCGCTTCCCGCAGCGCCTGTTCGTGGTCCTCGCCGCCGGCGTTCCGGAGGCGGAGCGCTGGCTCGCCGATCTGGACACGCTGCTCGACCGCCCTGCGGAGGGCGGCGCACCGGTCGCGCTCTATCCGCACCGTGAGGCGTTCGGCGAGGCCGAGCCGCACGCCGAGGTCGCGGGCGAGCGCGTGGAGACGCTCGAGCGGCTGACGCGCGGCTCCGTGCGCATCCTGCTGACGACGCCGCGCGCGGTGCTCGAGCGCACGCGCCTCCCGCGCGCGCTGCAGCAGGCGCGGCTCGAGCTGCGCCGGGGCGACGTGTGGCGCCCCGAGGACCTCGCCGCGCACCTGGAGCGCGTGGGCTTCGAGCGCGTCGCGATGATCGACGACATCGCGCAGTTCTCCGTGCGCGGCGGGATCTTCGACATCTACGGCTTCGGCATGGCCGAGCCGGTGCGCCTCGAGTTCTGGGGCGACGAGATCTCCGAGCTGCGCCACTTCGACCTGTTCAGCCAGCGCTCCTCGCGGGCCGCCGAGGTGGCGGTCGTGCTGCCCGTCGACGGCGCGCTGGCGTCGGAAGGGACGGAGTTCGAGCGCGTCACGCTCGCCGAGCTGTGGACGCCGGACACGATCGTCTTCGTCGCCGACGGGCTGGACGAGGGCGCGGAGCTCCAGCGCACGTGGGACGAGGCGGCGCACCATCTGGAGCTCGCGCGCCGTCGCGGCGAGGAGGTCTCGAAGCGCGAGGCGCTCTTCCTCGAGCCGCCGGTCGCCCGGCAGCTGCTCGGCGGCTTCGCCACGCTCCGCGAGATCGCGCCCGACAAGGCCGGCGGCGGCACGCCCGACATCGGGTTCCCGCTGCGCGCGCCCGAGCCGATCGACCGCGACATCCGGAAGCTGCGCCGGCTGGTGCGCGACGGGATGACGACGATCGTCCTGTGCGACAACCAGGGGCAGGCCGAGCGCCTCGACGAGCTGCTCGGCGAGAAGGAGGACGACTTCGTCGGGCGGCAGCCGTCGCCCGCGGCACTGGTGATCGGGGTGCTCGGGGGCGGCTTCGTCGTGCCGCCGGCTGCCGACGCGCTCGGGCGCGCGCTGCCCGGCCTGCGCGTCCTCACCGACCACGAGATCTTCCGTCGCGACCGCCGCATCCGTCGCGCGCGGCGCTACGCCGCCGGGACCGCGCTCGACGCGGTGACGGGGCTCAAGGCCGGCGACTTCGTCGTGCACCTGGAGCACGGCGTCGGCATCTACCGCGGCATCGAGACCAAGTTCGTCGGCACGAACACGATCGAGGTCGCGGTCATCGAGTACGAGGGCGGCGACAAGCTGAACGTCCCGCTCTACCGCCTCGACCAGATCGAGCGGTATCGCGCCGCGGGCGACGGGGACGGCGACGCGCCGCCGCCGCGTCTGCATCGCCTGGGCGGGAAGCGCTGGGCGGCGCAGCGCGAGAAGACGCGCGCGGCCATCCAGGAGATGACCGTCGAGCTGCTGGAGCTGTACGCGCGCCGTCGGGTCGCCGCGCGCGATCCGCACCATCCCGACGGCGCGTGGCAGCGCCAGCTCGAGTCGAGCTTCCTGTTCGAGGACACGCCCGACCAGCGCAAGGCTACCGAGGACGTCAAGAAGGACATGGAGGGCGGCCGGCCGATGGACCGGCTGCTCGTCGGCGACGTGGGGTACGGCAAGACCGAGATCGCGGTGCGCGCCGCGTTCAAGGCCGTGCAGAGCGGACGTCAGGTCGCGGTGCTCGTGCCGACCACGATCCTCGCCGACCAGCACCACCGCACCTTCAGCGAGCGATTCGCCGACTTCCCGGTGCGCGTCGAGATGCTCTCGCGCTTCCAGACGGCGAAGGAGCAGGCCGGCGTGATGAGCGAGCTCGCCGCCGGCAAGGTCGACGTCATCATCGGCACGCACCGCCTGCTCAGCCCCGACATCGTCTTCCAGAAGCTCGGGTTGATCATCGTCGACGAGGAGCACCGCTTCGGCGTGAAGCACAAGGAGCGGCTCAAGCACCTGAAGCTGGAGACCGACGTCCTCACGCTCACCGCGACGCCGATCCCGCGCACGCTGCATCAGTCGCTCGCCGGGCTGCGCGACATGACGCTCATGCAGACGGCGCCTCGCGACCGCTCGCCGGTGCTGACCTTCGTCGAGCCGAATGACGACGGGCTGGTGGAGGAGGGGATCGCGCGCGAGCTCGATCGCGGCGGTCAGGTGTTCTTCGTCCACAACCGCATCGAGACGATCGAGGCGGTCGCGGACCACCTGCGCCGCATCGTGCCGCGCGCGCGGATCGCCGTCGGCCACGGCCAGATGCGCGAGAAGGACCTCGAGGACGTGATGCACCGCTTCGTGAGCCACGACGTGGACATCCTCGTCTCGACGCTCATCGTCGAGACGGGCCTCGACGTGCCGAACGCGAACACGATGTTCGTGAACAACGCGCACCACTTCGGCCTCGCGCAGCTCTATCAGCTGCGTGGCCGCGTGGGCCGCTCGCACCGGCGCGCGTACTGCTACCTGCTCGTGCCGGACGTCGTCGACGAGGACGCGGAGCGCCGCCTCTCGGTGCTCGAGCACCACACGGAGCTGGGCGCGGGCTACCGCGTCGCGCTCAAGGACATGGAGCTGCGCGGCGCCGGCAACCTGCTCGGCCCCGAGCAGAGCGGCTTCGTGCATGCGGTCGGCTTCGACATGTACCTGCGCATGCTCGACGAGACCGTGCGGCGGCTCGTCGCGGGCGACGCCGCGCCCAAGCTCGTGCCCTCGGACGTCTCGCTCGACCAGGCCGCCTACCTGCCCGACGACTACGTCGTGTCGCAGGAGGCCAAGCTGGATCTTTACCGGCGGCTCGGGGCTACCACCACGGCCGCGGAGATCGACGCCCTGCACGACGAGGTCCGCGACCGCTTCGGCGCGCTGCCGCCGCAGGCGGACGCCTTCTTCGCGACGGCCTACCTGCGCATCCTCGGCGGCTCCCTGGGCGTCGAGGGCATCCTTGTGCGGGGCGACGAGGCCCGGGTAACATTCCGGGATACTGCCGTTCCGCGCATGAAGGCGCTCGGCGCGGCGTTCCACGACGTCCAGTTCCAGGCCGAGGTCAAGCGCGCCCAGCCCCTGTCGCTCAAGCTCTCGCGACTGGGCGGCGCCGACATCCTCTCGGGGCTGGTCCGGGCGCTCCGCAGTCTGGTCCCCGCCTGACGCTCGCGGACCCTCGCTGCACGCCGCGATGCCGTCGGCCCTGCCGGGCTGGTGACCTCGCGGCGCTGCGTGCGTCCTGCCCGGCGAGCCCCCGCCTCACGCCCCTCCACCGTATACCACGTTGTCCATGAAACGCCTGGGTCTCTTCGTCCTCGCCGCCGCCGGCTCTCTCGCCGCGTGCGACGGCTTCAAGGAGGCGATGACCGCGCACGTCGACACCGTCGCGAAGGCCGGCTCGCAGGAGCTCTCGGTCGAGCGCCTGGGGCAGCTGATCGGGCGCTCGCCCCAGATCCCGCTCCAGCGCGACGTGGCGAAGAACCTCGCGTCCCTCTGGGTCGACTACCAGCTGCTGGGCGTCGCCGCGGCCGCGGGCGACTCGCTCGCCGATCAGAAGACGATCGACGACGCCGTCTGGGCCGTCGTGGCGCAGGAGCGCATCCGCAAGCTCGGCGAGCAGGTCCTGTCGAACGTGCAGGCGGACACGTCGAACGTCGCCTCGCGCTACGCCAGCGGCGAGCTGCTCGCGGCGCGGCACATCCTGGTCGGCTTCTCCAACCAGCCGCCGCAGCCGAACCAGCAGGTTCCGCAGGCCGTCAAGGATTCCGCCCGCCGCAAGGCCGAGGGGATCCGCGCGCAGGTGACGGCGGCGAACTTCGCCGACCTCGCCCGCCGCAGCAGCACCGACGCCGGCTCGGCCGCCAACGGCGGCTCGCTCGGGATCTTCCCGAAGGGCGCCATGGTGCAGCCGTTCGAGCAGGCGCTCGTCGCGCTGCAGCCGGGCCAGGTCTCGGGCCTCGTCGAGACGCCGTTCGGCTACCACATCATCTACCGCCCGACGTTCGCGGAGGTCGGCCCGCAGTTCACGCAGGCCGTCGGTCAGCGCACGCGTCAGGTCGCGGAGAGCACGTACCTCGCGCAGCTCGAGACCCGCGCGAAGGTCGAGGTCAAGGCCGACGCGCCGCTCTGGACCAAGGCGATCGCGCAGGACGTCGACGGGCACAAGGACGACGACAAGGTGCTCGCGACCTCGTCGGCCGGCGACCTGACGGCCAGCCGCGTCGCGCGCTGGATCGGCGCCCTTCCGATGGGCCCGCAGCTCCGCACGCAGATCCAGCAGGCGCCGGACTCGGTCATCAAGACGTTCGTCAAGCAGCTGGCCCGCAACGAGGTCCTGCTCAAGCAGGCCGACAGCGCGAAGATCCAGCTCGACACGGCCGAGGTGGCGAATCTCCGCCGCTCGTTCGTCGGCGCCATCACGAGCATGTGGAGCGGCCTCGGCGTCGCGCCCGCCGCGCTCAACGACAGCGCCAAGAGCAAGGCCGACAAGGAGCGCCTCGCCGCCACGCGCGTCGAGTCGTACCTCGACCGCCTGACGCAGCAGCAGGCGCAGTTCATCGAGGTGCCGGCGCCCATCGAGTCCGCGCTCCGCTCGAAGTTCGAGTTCGAGCTGAACGAGAAGGGCCTGGATCGCGCGCTCGAGCGCGCCGCGCAGGTCCGCGCCTCCGCCGACTCGGCGCGTGCGGCCGGTCAGCCGGGTACCGCCGTTCCGATCCCGGGGGCGCAGGGTCCGGCCGGCGCGCCGGGCGCCACTCCGCCCGCGGCTCCGGCTCCGGGCGGCGCGCCGACGCCCTGAGCGTCGGTCGGCACCGATCGCGACGAGAGGGGTGGGCGCCATGCGGCGCCCACCCCTCTCGCGCGCCGGGGCCGGTCTCGTTACCTCTCGACCTGGCGTCCGGGACCATTCCCGGGCGCCTGCGGACCTCGCCCTGCTCGCTCGGGTACCCATGCCTATGCGTCCCTTCTCGTTCCGGCTCCCGGTGCGTCGCGCCGCCGCGCCCCTGATCGCCGCGCTGTTCGGCGTCGCGGGCGTCGCGTCCGCGCAGACCGCCCCCGCGCCGACCACGCCCGCACCGAGCCCTGCGCAGTCGCCCGCGCAGCCGCCTGCCGCCACGCCCACGACGCTCGCCCAGGCCGAGTCGCAGCTCGAGGTCGACCGCGTCGTCGCCGTGGTGGGAGCGACCCCGATCCTCTACAGCGAGCTGCTCGACGCGCTGAACATGCGCCGCGCGCGCGGCGAGCAGCTGCCGACCGATCCGGCCGAGCGCCGCAAGCTCGAGCTGGACGTGCTGAACGAGATGATCGACGCCGAGCTGCTCGTGCAGAAGGCCACGGAGGAGAAGGTCGAGCTGCAGGACGACGATCTGGGACGCACCGTCGATCGCCAGCTGCAGCAGGTGCGCGCGCAGTTCCGCAGCGAGGAGGAGTTCCGCTCGGAGCTTCGACGCGCGGGCTTCGGCACGCCCGAGGACTACCGCCGCCGTCAGCTGGAGCTGCTGCGCCGCAACGAGCTGCAGCGCGAGGTCGTGCAGAAGCTGCGTCGCGAGCAGAAGCTGGCGCCGTCCCCGGTGAGCGATCAGGAGCTGAGCGAGGCCTACGAGCAGAGCCGCGCCACGATCCCGAAGCGCGAGGCGCAGATCGGGTTCCGGCAGATCGTCGTCGCCAACAAGCCGACGCCCGCCGCGAAGAAGGCCGCGCGCGCGAAGGCCGAGTCGCTGCTCGTCGAGATCGCGAAGGGCGGCAACTTCGAGCAGATCGCGAAGCGCGAGTCGATGGACCCGGGCTCGAAGGAGCAGGGGGGAGATCTCGGCTGGAACCGTCGCGGCAACATGGTGAAGGAGTTCGACGAGATGATGTTCGCGCTGCCCGTCGGTCGCGTGAGCCCGATCGTCGAGACGAGCTTCGGCTACCACATCATCCGCGTCGATCGCGCGCAGCCCGCCGAGGTGAAGGCGCGGCACATCCTCATCCGTCCGCAGATCGACTCGGGCGGGGTGGCGCGTGCGAAGGCCGAGGCGGACAGCGTGCGCGCTGCCATCGAGCGCGGCGCCGACTTCGATTCGCTCGCGACCAGGCACCACGACCCCGTGGAGAACGGCTCGCTCCCCGAGTTCCCGCGCGACTCGCTCCCGCCGGCCTACGCGCAGGCGATCGGCACCGCCGGCGTGAACTCGCTCGTCGGCCCGTTCGCGATCGACGACCCGGCCAACAAGACGCAGAAGTTCGTCGTCCTGAAGGTCACGATGGCGACGCCCGCCGGCGAGTATCCGGAGGCGGTCGTGAAGCAGCGTCTCCGCGAGCAGGTCAGCGAGGCCAAGACCGTCCGCAAGCTGATCGACAACCTCAAGAAGGCGACGTTCGTCGCGATCCGGCTGGAGGATGGGCCGCGCACGGCGTCGCAGTGAGCCGGATCGCGCCGCGACGAACACCGCATGACCACTCGCCTCGCCGTCACCCTCGGTGACCCTCGGGGCATCGGCCCCGAGCTCGTCGCCAAGACGCTCGGGGCCGACGTCGTCGCGGGCGACGTGTCGCTCGTGCTGGTCGGCCCCTCGGGCACCGGTATCGACGTCGACGTCGACGTCGGGACGTGGCGCGCCTCGGACGGTGCGGCGGCCGCCGGGCGACTCGCCGGCCGCGCGATCGAGGCCGCCGTCGCCCTGGCGCTCGAGGGCGCGGTGCAGGGCATCGTCACCGCGCCGCTCGACAAGGCCGCGCTGCACGCCGGGGGCTACGACTTCCCGGGACACACGGAGATGCTCGGCGCGCTCACGGGCCGCGAGCCGGCCATGATGCTGGCGGCCACGCGGCCGAGCATCGCGGGCGGCAATCCGCTTCGCGTCGTGCTGGCCACGACGCACGTCGCGCTGCGCGACGTCCCGCGCCTCCTCACCGCCGACGCGATCGCGCGCGCGGCCGAGCTGACGCGCGATCACCTGCAGCGCTGGTTCGGGATCGCCGAGCCGCGCATCGCGCTGTGCGCGCTCAATCCGCATGCCGGCGACGGTGGTCGCTTCGGCACCGAGGACGACGAGCTGCTCGCGCCGGCCGCGCGCGCCGCTGGGCTGGTCGGACCGCTCCCCGCCGACACCGTGTTCGTGCGGGCGATGCGCGGGGCCTTCGACGCGGTGATCGCGCCCTACCACGACGTGGGGATGACCGCGATCAAGGTCGCGGCGTTCGGTGGCGCGGTGAACGTCACGCTGGGGCTGCCCTTTCCGCGCACCTCGCCCGACCACGGCACCGCCCTCGACATCGCGGGGCGGGGCGTCGCGGACCCGTCGAGCTTTCACGAGGCCGTGCGGCTGTGCGCCACGCTCGCCGAGCGCGAGGCGGCGCTGGCGTGACGTCCTCGGTTCGCGCGGAGGGCAGCGTCGACGCCTCGGAGTGCGCGCACCTCCGCTCCGTCGGAGCCGAGGCGCATGCGCATGCCCACGGGCACTCGCATGCCCCCGGAGAGGCACACCATCATCACCACGATCACGCCCACTCCACGCGCGCGCTGCGCTGGGCGCTGGTGCTCACCGCGATCCTCCTCGTCGCGGAGGTCGTCGGCGGGATCGTCTCCAACTCCCTCGCGCTGCTGGCCGACGCCGGGCACATGCTCACCGACGTCGGCGCGCTGGGGCTCTCCCTCTTCGTCGCCTGGTTCAGCCGCCAGCCCGCGTCGCCGCGCAAGACGTACGGCTACCTCCGATGGGAGATCCTCGCGGCGTTCCTGAACGGCGCGACGCTGCTGCTGATCTCCGCGATCATCGTTTGGGAGGCGGTGGGGCGGTTCCGGTCGCCCGAGCCGCTCGCCGCGGGGACGATGCTCGTCGTGGCGATCGGCGGCCTGCTCGTGAACGTCGCGAGCGCGTGGATGCTGCACGGCAGCGCGCACACGAGCCTCAACGTCCGTGGCGCCTACCTCCACGTCCTCGGCGACCTGCTCGGCTCCGTCGGCACCGTCGCCGCCGCGCTCATCGTGCGCGCGACGGGGTGGCTCCCCGCCGATCCGCTCGTGTCGGTGCTGACGACGGTGCTCATCGTCCGCGGTGCCTGGCGCCTCGTCCGCGACAGCGTCGACGTGCTGCTGGAGGGCGTGCCCGACCACATCTCGCTCGCCGCGGTGCGCGCCCGGCTCGAGGCGGTCGGCGGCGTCGAGAGCGTGCACGACCTGCACGTGTGGAGCGTGACCTCCGGGCTCGTCGCGATGAGCGCGCACGCGGTCGTTCCGGAGCTGTCGCGGCAGCAGCCCGCGCTGGAGGCGATGCACGCGGCGATGCAGGAGCTGGGGATCCGGCACGTCACCGTGCAGCTGGAGCAGCGGCCGATCGAGCGCTGCACGCCGGCCGTGTAGTCGTTCTCCCGGTGCCCGGCGCGGCACGGCGGTCGTGACCAGCAGCCGCGATCGTGCGTCGAGCTTGCGTAGTCGCCCCGTGCGCCCGCGTGGGCGCGCGGCGTCCGCGTCCCGAGCCGCCGCCCCGTGCCGCAAGTCGACCGCCTCCTGTCCGCCCTCGCCGCGAGCCGCGGTGACGCCGTCGAGTTGCTCGAGGGCGAGCCCGCCTCGTTCCTCGTCGCGGGCACGCGCCGCCCCGTCACCCGCCAGGCGCTGACCGGGAGCCAGCTGCTCGCCTTCCTGCGCGAGATCGCGCCGCTCGATGCCGCCGCGCGACTCGACGCCTCGCAGCCGGTCGAGTTCAGCTACGCCTCGCCGGACGGTCCGTTCGACGTGCAGGTCACCCGCGTCGACCTGCGGTGGAGCGCGCGTCTCGCGCCCGCGGCCGGTCCCGCGGCTCCTGTCGGGGCCGCGCCGGTGCTCGCGAGCGCCGTGCCGCCGGTCGGCGCGGCCGACGCCGTGGTGGCCGGCTTCGTCCCCACGGCCTACGAGAACGCCTTCGGCACCGCGCCCGAGGCGGCCGCTCCCGTGCGCATCCCGGCGGACGCTCCGCCCACGCCGGCGTCCTCGGTGGCCTCTGTCGCGACCGGCGCTCCGGGCACGGCTGCCGCCGCGGTCCGCGCCGTCGTCGGCGACGAGCGGGCGCGCGCAGGCATGGACCGCCTGCTGCGCATTCTCGTCGAGCGCGGTGGCTCCGACCTGCACCTGCGCGTCGGGGAGCCGCCCATCGTGCGTGCCTCGGGTCATCTCGAGCGCCTCGACGAGCCGGCGCTCGACGGCACCGCGCTCGAGGCGATGATGCTGGCGATCATGCCGGAGCGGAACCGCGACGAGTACGCGGAGCGCAACGACACGGACTACGCCTACGAGATCGCGGGCGTCGCGCGCTTCCGCGCGAACGCGCTCCGCGACCGGCTCGGTCCCGCGGGCGTCTTCCGCGTGATCCCCGCGACGGTCGTCAGCGTCGAGGAGATGAAGATCTCCCCCGAGGTGCAGCAGCTCTGCTCGCTGACGAAGGGACTCGTTCTGGTGACGGGTCCCACCGGCTCGGGCAAGTCGACCACGCTGTGCGCGCTGGTCGACCTCGTGAACCGCTCGCGCCCGGACCACATCCTCACCATCGAGGATCCCATCGAGTTCGTGCATCCGAACAAGCGCTGCATCATCACGCAGCGTCAGGTCGGCGTGCACACGGACTCGTTCAAGAGCGCGCTCCGGGCGGCGCTGCGCGAGGACCCGGACGTCATCCTCGTCGGCGAGCTGCGCGACCTCGAGACGATCTCCATCGCCATCGAGACGGCCGAGACCGGCCACCTCGTGTTCGGGACGTTGCACACGACCACCGCGCCGAGCACGGTCGACCGCATCATCGACCAGTTCCCGGCGGATCGGCAGTCGCAGATCCGCGTGATGCTGAGCGAGTCGCTCAAGGGCGTCGTCTCGCAGACGCTCTGCCGCAAGATCGGCGGCGGGCGCGTCGCAGCACGTGAGATCCTGCTCGCGACGCCCGCGGTATCGAACCTGATCCGCGAGGGGAAGACCTTCCAGATCCCGTCGATCATGCAGACGTCGAAGAAGCTCGGCATGGTCACGCTCAACGACGCGCTGCTGGAGCTGGTCGACGGGAAGCTCGTGGAGCCGCGCGAGGCGTGGACGAAGGCGGTGGACAAGAGCGCGTTCGTCGCCTCGCTCAAGGCCCGCGGCATCGACACCGCGTTCGCGGACGCGTCGAAGTAGCGCCTGCGAGCTTCAGCGAAGTGAGACGGGGGGCGCCGGAATCCGGCGCCCCCCGTCTCACATGAGGATCACGTAGAAGGACACGTGTATCGGCCCGCGGTCGTGCACCCGCGGGCGGGACTGATCAGTCGCCGTCGTCGCCCGCGCGGCGGCGCTCGCCGCTGTCGGGGCTCTCGCCGGTCGACGCGCCCTCGCCTCGGCGTCGAGCGTACTCCGGACGCTCGCTGTAGCCGTAGCCGCCGAGGACCTCGCCGCCACGCATGTAGTCGTGGCCGTAGCCCCGCCCGAGCGGATAGTGATCGTCCGCGGGCCGATTCTCCTGCTTCATGGGCGTTCCTCCGTGATACGGGGTGGTATGGACGAACATCCCGCCGCACCGCTCGTGCCGCAAGACGCGGCGGCGCCCGGTCCGACGGCGCCCGCCGTCGCGTACCGCGACGTGCGTCCGTTCGGCACGCTAGTGCGCGTCGCGGCCGGGGGCACTCGGCGAGTACCCCGTAAGTTCTGGCGGGATCTGCACTTGTAACTCCCCCAGGGAGGCCGGTATATTTCCAGGCTATGCAGATCCGGAACATTGCCATCATCGCGCACGTCGATCACGGGAAGACCACCCTCGTCGACAAGATGCTCCGCCAGGGCGGCGCCTTCCGCGACAATCAGGTGGTCCAGGAGCGGGTGATGGACTCGAACCCGCTCGAGCGCGAGCGGGGCATCACCATCCTCGCGAAGAACACGAGCGTCCGCTGGAAGGACGAGTACAAGATCAACATCGTCGACACGCCGGGTCACGCCGACTTCGGCGGCGAGGTCGAGCGCATCCTGCGCATGGTCGACGGCGTGCTGCTCGTGGTCGACGCGTTCGACGGCCCGATGCCGCAGACGCGCTTCGTGCTCGGCAAGGCGCTCGCTCTCGGCCGCACGCCGATCGTCGTGATCAACAAGATCGATCGTCCGGGTGCCGATCCGCTGCGCGTGCACGACGAGGTGCTCTCGCTCTTCATCGAGCTCGAGGCCACCGAGGCGCAGCTCGAGGCGCCGGTCGTCTACGCGTCGGCGAAGGAGGGCATCTCGACGATGGATCTCGACGTGCCGGCGGTGGACCTCGATCCACTGTTCACGACGATCATCAAGACGGTCCCGCCGCCGCCGAGCGACGCCGATGCGCCGTTCCAGATGCTGACGTCGACGATCGACTACTCGCCGTACCTCGGGCGCCTGGCCATCGGCCGCATCGAGCGTGGGACGGTGCGGGTCGGCGACTCGGTGCTCCTCATCCCGCTCGAGCCGACGCGGCAGCCGGAGCGCTCGCGCGTGACGAAGCTGTACGGCTACGAGGGGCTGGAGCGCATCGAGATCGAGGCGGCGTCGGCCGGCGAGGTCGTCGCGCTCGCGGGGCTCGAGGGCGTCGAGATCGGCGCCACGCTCACCGACGTGAACACGCCGGAGCGCCTCGAGGGCATCAGCGTCGAGGAGCCGACCATCTCGGTCGACTTCATGGTGAACAACTCCCCGTTCTCCGGAAAGGAGGGGAAGTTCGTCACCTCGCGTCAGGTGCGCGATCGCCTGTACAAGGAGCTGGAGCGCAACGTCGCGCTGCGCGTCGAGGAGACCGACTCGACCGACGCGTGGCAGGTGTCGGGGCGCGGTGAGCTGCACCTCTCCATCCTCATGGAGACGATGCGCCGCGAGGGGTACGAGTTCCAGGTCTCGCGTCCGCGCGTGATCCTCAAGACCGGCGTCGACGGCGAGCGGCTCGAGCCGTACGAGGAGCTGACCATCGACGTGCCCGAGGACTACCTCGGCCCGGTCATGGAGAAGCTCGGGCAGCGGCGCGCCGAGATGCTCGAGATGAAGAACCCGGGGCAGGGACTCGTGCGCCTGCTGTACAAGATCCCGGCGCGTGGGCTGTTCGGCTACCGCTCGGAGTTCCTGACGGACACGCGCGGCACCGGGATCATGCACCACAGCTTCCTCGAGTACGGGCCGTGGGCGGGCGCGCTGACGGGCCGCTCGCGCGGCGTGCTCGTTTCGATGGAGAACGGCGTGGTCGTTGCGTTCGCCCTCGCCAGCCTGCAGGAGCGGTCGACGCTGTTCGTGTCGCCCGGCGACGCGGTCTACGAGGGAATGGTGGTGGGTGAGAACTCCCGCCCGGGGGACATGGACGTCAACCCGAGCAAGGAGAAGAAGCTCACCAACATCCGGACGAAGTCGACGGACGAGAACATCCAGCTCGAGCCGCCGCGGGCATTGACGCTGGAATCGGCACTCGAGTATATCGAGGACGATGAGCTGATCGAGGTGACGCCGCAGAGCATCCGCCTCCGCAAGCGTCTCCTGAGCGAGAGCGACCGGAAGCGTGTGTCGCGTGAAGCGAAGCGGGAGCGCGAGCGCGCGACCCTCTGAGCTGCGAACGAGCCGCGATTCGGTCCGAGCGACGGACTTCGGCACGCGCCCGGCAGTACACGGCAGCATCCACTTTCCAAAGTCCTGCAAGGAGATCCCTGGTATGTCGGACATGCTCGAGTCGTCGTGGCCGGATGCCTTCGCGGAAGAGGCGCCCGTGCTGATGTCCCCTCGGCGCAGCGGCGGCGACGATGACGATTCCGAGGAGGAAGGCTTCGGCGAAGATCTCGGGATCGAGTCGCCCGACGACGAGTTCGATGATCCGGAGGATCTCGACAGCGAGGACGAAGACGAGGACGAGGACGAGGACGAGGATCTCGACGACGAGGACGACCTCGACGACGAGGACGACCTCGACGACGAGGACGAGGACGACCTCGATCTCGACGACGATCTCGACGACGACGAGGACGCCTGATCGACGTCGGCGCGACATGATGTCAGCACGGGGGCGGGTCCAATCGGACTCGCCCCCGTGTCGCGCTCTGCGGCTGGGGCCGCCATGCGGGATCGTGCGGCGAACGCGCTGACCGCGTGCTGCCGGCCGGCTCGTTGGCGAGCGCGCGCCGCGCCACCCGGGCGGCGCGGCGTGCGCAGCGTGACGTTCCGCCCGACCGCCGCGGTGGCGCAGCGAGAGCGGTGCGAGAGGAGCGCGAAAGCGGTGCGCCGGGGGGTTCACCTGGGTGCCCGCTTCCGCTAGTATGCGAGTCCGCCCGCTGCTGGCTTGGTGCGGCGGGGACAACTGAGGCGGGTCAGGCAGGCTAACCCCTTGCGTTTCTCCCTCAGAACGCTATACTTACTGTTCCCCGGCAAAGACGGGGCGGCGGCGAAAGCGGCCGACAAGACGGTGTTGTTTGACAATCGAGAGAGATGGTCGTGCGATGGCCCTCGATGATCCGACGCGTTCGTGCGCGACGGGGAGAGGAACAGACACGATTTTGATTCCGGACGCGGGTTCACGCGTTCGATTGGGAACCTGCGTTCGAGCAGAGCAGACAAACACTCTTGGAGAGTTTGATCCTGGCTCAGGACGAACGCTGGCGGCGTGCTTAACACATGCAAGTCGAGGGGGCTCCGCAAGGGGTCACCGGCGAACGGGTGCGTAAC